>FLOH01000031.1_pt1 | contig 554983 bp, 472 predicted proteins | sample 756751 | NCBI WGS metagenome assembly FLOH01 (sample SAMEA4026879, study PRJEB14308) | marine metagenome | biome: coastal water; material: water | depth 74 m
GCATGGGGGTCGTCACAAAACTGCTTACGCGTTTCGCGCTCATAGCCAGTCACTTCCATCCCAAATTCAGTGACGGTTTTTAATTGTTGCTGAGCACTCACGCCCATGGTGCGTTGATTACTGAATTGGTAGTAATGGCCCAAAGCAAAACTGCCTTCCCCATGTACGCCACGCACGGCCAAAGAGGCTACCCGTGCGGCTTGCAGAGCGCGCTGCATCGGTGCTTTGCCGCGGGCTAGAGCAGGCAGATGTAGCATTAAGCTAGCACGCATACCTGAGCCAGTATTGGTAGGGCAAGAAGTGAGAAAGCCGAAGCGTTCACTTACCGCAAATTCAAAACTTTCGCGTAAGCGTCGTTCCAACCGTTGCGCGCGCTCGAAAGCTAAATTCAAGTCTAGGCCCGGTGCGAGGCCTTGAATGCGGAAATGGTCCTCTTCATTCACCATCACCCCATGGAGGCCCAGGCTACAGAAAAACACCTGGGTTGGGCGCTTGGCCATCATCAGATCGCGGGTGGCCAAACTGCGTTCCACAATAAAATCGGCATCGGCACGGCTAAGAGATCGCGGTTCCAGCACCTCACCCTCGAGCTTGGAGCGGCGCAGGCAATCGGCGGCGGCGGCGGTTAAATCATCTGCGCGCTGGTGGTCCAGGCGTTGCGGAAAAGCCAACCCAGCAACATTGCGAGCCAAACGAACACGCGACGCCACCACCACATCACTACACGGGCCACCCGGTTGCAACCACCCTGGTGCGGTATCAACGAGCTTGCGCAAGCGCGGATCCATTACAGAATCGATTTCCCGAAGGCGCTACAAATCAAATGCAGCATGTTTTGGGCGCCGGCATTGCAATTATCAAGTAAGGGGTTCAATTCGGCGATTTCCATCGAAGTCATCAAACCAGTATCCGCCATTAGCTCCAACATGAGGTGCGCTTCGCGAAAACCCACACCACCAGGAACCGGCGTGCCCACTCCCGCAACCACGGAGGGATCCAGACCGTCGACATCAAAACTCAGATGAAAGCCGGCGGTGCCATGGTTCACGACTTCGAGGATCTCAGCGGTGACCCTAGGCATACCCTTCTCATCAATATCGCGCATGGTCCAGGTGTGAATCCCTGACTCGCGAATGATGCGCGCTTCCTCGCGATCGATATCACGCAAGCCCACCAAAGCTACATTGTCTACTGCGACTTTGTTGCGGAAGCCACCAATGTTCGAAAGGGCGGCATCGACCCCACCCAAATGGCCAATAACATGAGCCAAAGGCATTCCATGGATATTGCCGCTGGGAGAACTGGAGGGCACATTCATATCCCCATGGGCATCGAACCAAACCAATCCAATTTTCTGCTGGGTGGCGCGAAAATGCCCCGCCACACCGGCTACCGTGCCCATCCCAATGGAATGATCGCCACCAAACACCAAAGGAGTGGCACCCTCATCAAGGGCACGTTTGACGACATCTGCGAGGTCTTCACAAACCTGCAAAATTTCATCGTGAAAACGGGCGCGAGGATTACCAAAGGAAGCGCGAGTTTCCATGGCAGGTACAAATACATCTTCTTCGCGTTGCACTTCGAAGCCAATCTCACGCAGCCTCTTGCCGACTCCAGCCACCCTTAAGGCACCAGGACCAAGATCCGTGCCGCGACGACTGGCACCCAAATCCAACGGCACCCCGATGATGCGCACTGGCCGTTCTTTGAAGCTACTCATTTTAAGCTATAGGTTCTACACCAAGAATCTCAATCACCCGTTTGGTCATGGCAACCATTTGATCTTTTTGGTCGGATTCAATGTTCATGCGCAACAGGGGTTCCGTGTTGGAAGCGCGCACATTCACCCACCACCAACCTGGCGCAGTGACTGCACCATACGAAATAGTGACACCATCTAGTTCATCGATGGAGTCAGCATCATGAAAAACTTCCTTTAGCTTGTTCATGGCGCCTTGCTTGTCTTCCACGCGGAAATTGACTTCACCGGTGGAATGGTAAAGCATAAGTTCATCCAACATAGCACTGAATGGTTTATCACTACGTGAAACCAGATTCAGCACCATCAACAGAATGATTTCCGAGTTGTCTGCGTACCAGTTATCACGAAAGTAATAATGGCCAGACAACTCGCCACCAAAAGGTGCATCATGAGCACGCATTTTGGCTTTCAAGAAACTATGCCCGACGCGTTCCCGCGTGGGGCGACCACCACCGGCAAGCACGGTTTGCGGCAACACCCAGGAACTACGCAAGTCATAAACAATGGCAGCGCCGGGCTCTGTGTTCAGAACCTCACGCGCAACCAAAGCCGTTACGATGTCGTTACCAATCGCGCGGCCTTTCTCATCCACAAAACAACAACGATCGGAATCGCCATCAAAGGCAGCGCCGAGTTCCGCGCCTTGTGCAACCACATAAGCCTGTAAATCAACCAGAGTACTCAGCTTGAGTGGATTGGCTTCATGGTTGGGGAAAGTACCGTCCAACTCATAGTACAAACCACTGTGGTGGATCTGCGGTACTTCTTTCAGTACTGCAGGAAAACTGTGTGCAGCCATGCCATTTGCCGCATCGGAAACGATGCGCACATCGCGCGCAAGGTTGGCCCACTGCGCCACGTGCTTGGCATAATCGCCAAGGGTATCTACAAACGAGCGTACACCACGCATCGCCAGCGGCGTGGGTGCTTGGCCTTGAGTAGCCATGCTTTCAATTTCTTTGATGCCATTATCGGCAGAAATTGGTTTGGCCTCTTGCGCACATAACTTGAAGCCAATGTATTCCTTCGCGTTGTGGCTTGCAGTCACACACATGCCCCCAGCGGCCTTTAAATGACCAATCGCGAAATAGGTCTGCGGAGTGGAGGCTAACCCAATATCGATAACATCAGCTCCCCCATCCAGGATTCCTTCGATGACCGCGTTGTGGATTTCAGGTGCCATCTCACGCATATCCCGACCAACCACGAACGGTCCAGCGCCGAGGAAATCGGCAAATGCGCGCCCAATCCGGCGCGCAAGGGTTGCGTCAATCTGATCTGGGTAGGTTCCGCGAATGTCGTAAGCTTTGAAAACAGACATGATTAAGGTTTGAGTACGGTTTGCAGGGCAGCCACGGCACGCTCTAAATCGGCATCCGTGATGTGGCGGTGAGTCACGAACCGCAACAAACGGTGACCAAGCGCTAAGGTAAGAATACCCTCATCAGCAAGAGCGGCTTCGACCATGGGCGCATCAATACTAGCCTGCGTGATTTCAAGGAAAAGGATGTTGGTATCAATGGTAGCTTGTGCCATTTGCACGCCATCGATGCCAAGAATGGCGCCGCCAAGACGTCGGCAGCGAGCGTTGTCTTCGCCCAGCATGGGGACCGTTTCTTCTAAGGCCACCAAGCCACAAGCTGCAATGTAACCCACTTGACGCATACCGCCACCAAGCCATTTACGCACCCGCCGCGCCCGTTCAATAAAGGAACCGTCGCCGATGAGGATGGAACCGATTGGGCAGCTGAGGCCTTTGGATAACGACACCATCAACGAATCACAAAACTTGCCGTAATCGACAAAATCAATGCCGGTTTCAGCTTGGGCGTTGAAAATCCGCGCACCATCCATGTGCACCAACGCACCGTGGTGATGAGCCAAGCTGTAGACCTCTTCGAGATAATCCAGTGGAACAATCGTGCCACCCGAAAATAGGTGCGTTTGTTCGGTGCAAATCAAACCCGTGCGGGGCATGTGATCGTTCACAGGGCGCACGGCACGCGCTAACTGACCAAATGCATACTGGCCATTCTCAGTATCCAGAGTGCGCACATGCACCCCCGCCACGCGGCTTAAACCGCCAACTTCAAACTGAAAAATATGGGCGCTGGCATCGACGATCACTTCTTCGCCCGGCACGGTGTGCGCCGCGACTGCGGCTTGATTCGCCATGGTCCCGGAAGGCATAAACAAGGCTGCTTCTTTGCCGAACAAGCTGGCAAAGAGGGTTTCCAACTTACGCACGGTGGGGTCATCGCCGAGCACGTCATCGCCCACGCGCGCGGCGAGCATGGACTCGAGCATCCGCGCAGTAGGCAGGGTGACAGTATCGGAACGGAAATCTGCAAGTGGATGAGACATTAGATACTCTCGATGACTTTACGAACACGGCGCATTCCTTCCTCAATATTTTCAATTGAGTTGGCATAGCTAAAACGAAGATAGCCCTCCCCTTCAGCACCAAAGGACGTGCCGGCCAAACAAGAAACTCCTCCCTCAAAGAGGAGCTTGTCTTGTAACTGGCTAGAGCTTAAACCAGTTTGCTTGATGTTCGGGAACACGTAGAAGGCGCCAGTAGGAAGGTGGCAGCTCAAACCTGGGATGTCGTTAATCAACTTGGTGATGTGTTTACGCCGCGCATCAAACTGCAGCAACATCGCATCCACAGCGGATTGGTCGCCAGTGAGCGCTTCCATCCCGGCGCGCTGCGAGAAAGCCGCGGTACACGAGTTGGAGTTGACCATGAGTTTGGTAAACATTGCCGCCAAATCCGGCCGCATGACGCCAAAACCCATGCGCCAGCCCGTCATGGCGTAAGTTTTCGACCACCCGTCCAACAAAATGATGCGATCACGAAGTTCTGGATCGACTAAGGGGCTGAAATGTTCTACTCCGTCATAAAGCATCCGACTGTAAATCTCATCGGACAAAATCCACACATCCGGATAATCCTTCAGCGCCTTCATCACTTTTTCCAACGATTCTTTTGGTGTGACGCCGCCGGTTGGGTTGGCGGGTGAATTCAAAATCACCATTTTGGTACGCGGCGTGAGGCGCGAGATAACATCCTCTGGGTCCAAAGCAAAGGCATTCGATTCCCGAATCGGGCAGGCGACAGCGGTGCCACCAGTAAAGTTAATCATCGATTCGTAAATCGGAAAACCTGGGTTTGGATAAATGACTTCATCGCCTTTTTCAATCAAGGCAAGCATGGCATAAAACATAGTTGGCTTGCCACCAGGCACAATCGTGACTTCGTCTGGATGCACCTCGATTCCACGGGATTGCGCCACATAATTGGCCACCACTTCACGAGCATCGAGCTGACCATTCGCTGGTCCGTAGTGAGTCCAGCCACTACGCATAGCATCCACGCCAGCTTCGATGATGTTCTTCGGGGTATCAAAATCAGGCTCGCCAATCTCCAAGTGGATGATATTTTTGCCTTGGGCTTCGAGGGCCTTCGCTTTGGCGAGGACTTCAAAAGCGGTTTCAGTTCCAAGCCGACCCATACGGGTGGCAAGCTTGAGAGCGGGAAGGGTAGTAGGCATCTGGGACACGGGTCTAGGGTCAGGATGAAGCCCTATTCTAGACTTGCCCACGGGCCAGCAAGCGGTTCCCTAGGGGGAACATCTGCCACTCTTTAACCATAGGAATAAGGTGGCACGGGGCTTGCTACATTCCTGCTGATGCGAATCTCCCGCGCCACCCTACTCCTACCACTCTTGACCCTTGCTTGCGGCCATTCTGATGGCATGTCTTCTGGTCCAGATCTCGTGGTTTATTGCTCTTTAGATCAGGATCTTTCCGAAAACATCATCGCCAAGTTTGAGGCCCGCACTGGATTCACGGTAGAGACTCAATTTGATGTGGAGCGCAACAAAACCGTCGGGCTAGTCAACCGCATCATCGCCGAAGCGAAAAACAACCCGCGTGCAGATGTTTACTGGAACAACGAAATCGCCCATACCCTGCGACTCAAAGATGCTGGCCTTACTGTTGCTTATCAAAGCCCAGCAGCGGATGGTATCCCGGCTGCGTTCCGTGACGCGGATCATCACTGGACTGGATTCGCCGCGCGGGCTCGGGTGATTTTATATCGCACCGACCGCGAGGGCCTAGTGCCTGAAAAGCTGGATGATTTCCTCAACCCCGCCTATGCCGTGGGCGGCGCGATGGCGCAACCACTGACGGGCACTACTTTGACCAATGCAACGGTCTTATCTCTGCAGCGCGGCAATGATGCCATGCTCTCCTGGTTTGCCGCAGCCGAAGCCGCCGGTTTGTCGTTTGGCGCCGGTAATGCCGACGTCATGCGGCGCACCACGCACGGCGATTTCCTGTGGTGTTTCACCGATACTGACGATGCTGCCAAAGCCATTGCCCAAGGGCACCCGGTGGCCGTGCGTTATTTGGAACAAGGCGACGGCTCGCTGGGCGTGCTGCTGATTCCAAATAGTATTTGCATTTTGAATAGCGGCAAAAACCTCGATGCCGCCAAACAATTTCTAGACTATATTTTATCGGTCGAGGTGGAGACCCAACTTGCATTTAGCGTGGCCCAACAGATTCCGTTGCATGTTGGTGTGGCGATGCCCGCAGGGGTTCAAATACCCGGCCAAGATTACCAAGTGATGGCGGTCGATTGGCCGGCCGTGGCTGCGGCAATTTCGGCACGCGCAGTGGCCTTCCAGGAGGCCTTCGTTAAGTGATTGCGGTTTTTCACGGTCGCAGTCCACGCCCATGGTGGTCGCTGGCGGTAGGGCTCACGCTGCTTGCAGCATGGTTGCCACTCTTGCCGATTCTAGAACCCTTGCTGCGGTTTGATCGTCTAGCGCATATGCTGGATGCTCGTACCGCGGCTCTATTGTGGCGTTCTACCTGGATTTCCGGACTTGCCGCGTTGCTCGCGATTGTTCTGGGTTGGCCGTATGCACTGCTTTGCACGCGCTTTCAGTTTCCTGGTGCGGGCCTTTTTCGCCTGTTGATGCCGCTGCCCATCCTGCTGCCTCCCTTGATGGTGGCGCAAGCATGGTTTGGCTTAACCGGCATGACCGGCCCTCTGGCCACGGTCTTCACTTTTGGAGTTTGTTACGCGCCCTTGCCAGCCTTACTGGCAGCACGCAGCCTCCACAAACAAGCAGCTTCTTCCTTTGAAAGTGCTTTGCTTATTGCGCCGCGCTTGGCTTTTTGGTCGTTGCTGCGGATTTCTTTTTTGCCGGCCATGATTGGCGCTGGCTTTGCTTTTTTGTTTGCCGCTGCCGATTTTGCCGTACCCGATTATTTTGCAACGGTGGGCGATCTTTTTCATGTCTACGCTGCCGAAATTTTCGGTCATTCGCGCAATTTTGATTTCACCGCCGGGGCCACTGCCAGCCTGCCGCTGGTCTTGCTTGGTGTGGTGATTTTATTGGGCAACGCCATCTTGCTGAAACGTCAACTGGGTTATGAAAAGAACAGCGGGCGCTATGCCACGGCGATTTCTGCCGGTCGCCTCACCCTGCCAATTTTGCTGTTCATGTTGACCATTGTGACGGTGTTGTTACTGGCTCCGCTGGGGCGCGTAATTTTTGAAACGGGTAATCAAGGCCCACTCAGCGAACGTACTTGGCTAGAAGTAAGCCAACAAGCCTTCCGCGAGGGTATCGATCGCGGTCGCGGCGACCTCATGCGCACCCTCGGTTTTAGTGGACTCGCTGGGCTGCTGTGTCTGTTCCTTGCACCACTCTGGGCCCACATGCTCTTGCACTGCAAGAATTGGCTCCGACTTCCGCTGGTGGTGTTAGTGAGTTTACCGTTATTGGTGCCGTCCGTAGCGCTAGGATTCGGTTCCATTTTGATGTTTAACCGGCCGTGGCTGGATCAGTTTTATTCCAGTTCGCTACTGCCGGCCTTACTGATTGCCGGACGCTTTTTACCCATTGCGGTGTTTCTTTTGCTCGACGCCATGAGTCGCGTGCCTGATTCCCGCGAAGAAAATGCCGCACTCGCTGGCTGCAGTTATCTGCAGCGCCTGTTTCGCTATCGTCTCGGAACCCAACATGCTTCGCTGTGGCTCGCTGCTGGCTTAGTGGTGGCCTTTGGCGTGCGCGAACTTGATTTCGCCATTCTGTTGCCGGCGGCCAATGCCTCCGCTGCGGTCCGCTACTACAACGCCTTACATTTCTCGCGCGACAACTTCGTGGCTGCCTATGGCCTCATTTTAATCCTGCTGTTATTTTTGCCGGTCATGCTGCATGGCTGGTGGCAAAGCTTGCGCTCTTCTGATCAATGAATCCACCCCAACTCGCGCTCTCCGCTCTCACCAAATCGTTCCGCCAACGGGTGGTTTTAGACCATGTCTCGCTGGCCGTCGAAGCGGGGCAAAGGTTTAGTATTCAAGGCCCTAGCGGCACCGGCAAAACGACTTTGCTGCGCATCATCGCTGGGCTTGAAGCAGCGGACTCTGGCAGCGTTTGGCTGGCTGGTAAGGTGGCCACCGAAGGCGCCAAAATCAAACTGCAACCGTGGCAGCGCGGCGTACAAATGGTGTTTCAAGACCTCGGCTTGTGGCCAACCCGCAATGTACTACAAAATGTCATGGATGCCCGTCAAGCAGCTGGCTTGCCCCATGTAAAGGAGGTTAGTACCCAAGTTTTGGTGGCCCTCGGACTGGGTGATTTTCTCAAACGTAAACCCGGCAAGCTTTCGGGAGGAGAAGCCCGACGCCTCGCTTTTGCACGCGCTCTGGCCATGGAGCCCAAGTTACTTTTGCTGGATGAACCTTTTGCGAGCTTGGATCCCGACGCCCGGCATGCCGGTTTTGAGTTGCTGGAGCAAGTGCTCGACCAAACTTCTGCTGCCGTCATTCTAGTCACCCATGACCCTGAAGAAGCAACGCGTCTGGGCGGCTCCCAACTGCGCCTTGTCGATGGAGTCTTAGCATGCATTTGAAAGCGGTATTTTCGGGCGCAATCGCAGTGACGGGTTTGGTGGTCCTGGTATGGGTTTTGAAGCCACCGAGCCATGCTGAACCTTTGCGGTTATTGTCTTCCAATCAGTGCTTAGAGTGTCATGCGGGGGTTGCGGCCGAGTGGCAGCAATCGCATCACCAGTTTGCTTTTGAAAATCCGGAAGTGCGTAAGCTATCGAATGACTTCGCCAATCAAGAATGCATCGCGTGCCATGCACCACGCCCGGTGCTGTCTTTCCAACCTGGCGAGCGGGTGCTTGCGCGTCAAAGCGAACGCGCTCTCGGGGTGGATTGTTTGACTTGCCATGCGCATCCTGAAGGTGGCGTGGGCACCAAGAATCCGTCCGCGAAATTGGATGCGCCCTGCCGACCAAGGTATTCCGCGCGGATGGCATCGGTGGAGCATTGCGCTGCTTGTCATAACCAACATAAAACAGTGGAACAATGGCGCGCCGCCCCCGCGGCATTACAGAACAACGGCTGCATCGATTGCCACATGCCTACGAATTTTCGCCAAGGTGGTCGCCAGGGGCGCAATCATGCTTTCCCCGCTTCCCATGATTTGGCCGCCCTGCAGAGTGCTGTCGAAATGAAAGTGGGGCGAAATGCTGAGGGTGCTTGGGTCTCTGTGTATAACCATGGCGCAGGACACAACTTCCCCACCGACGAACGCTCCCGCGCAGCGGATTTACAAGTGCGCTGGGCGGGAGCAGACGGAAGCTGGGGAACATGGCTTGCGGTTCATCGTTTCCGCGATCCCTACCGTGATGAAACTGATTTGGTGAATACGCAATTGCCAGCGGGAGCTACCGAGCAATTTATTTTGCCGCTTGCGGATGGCATGGAAAATAGTGATACGCAAACGGCGGAAGTGCGTTTGCTTTACCGCACCAACCCTTACATGCCCGATGACGAAGCCCAGGAACTCGTGCGTTTGGTGCTGCAATCATGAAGCCCAGCGCACCCCTCTGCATGGCTGCGCTCACTCTGCTTGGAGCCCTGTGTGTGAGTGCTTGTGCCAAACCAAGCATGGCCCCTAGCACCAACAACCCTGCACCTGTTTGGAGCGCGGTGGTGGAAGACCATTTGCAAATCTATGCCGAACAAGGACTGCCAGAAGTAAGGGCTGACGACCGCGATGATTTTCTCGAAGCCATGGAGCTAGCCGAAGGGAGCGACCAAATGGCGGGGCGTTTCCGCAGTCGTTTGGAAGATGCAGATCCCTTATTGCTCACTGCGGCTTTGCTTGCCGTGGTGGAAGACCTCACTGCGGAAAGCGTCGATAAAACGCGCGCTTACGCCTGGCTGCGGGCGCGTGGCGATGCCGCGATGCTGCCCCGCTTGACTCTGCGCTTGAAGTACGAAAAAGATTGGCTGGCCAATGTGGATTTGGCGTTGGCGCTATTAAAATATGGTTCGGGCGCCGGTCTGGATGCCATCCACAACATTCTCAGTGCTCAAAATAGTGCCAATCAAGAGGCCGTTGATTTGGCACGTTTTCGCGCCATGCAGGCTTTGGCTTTTTTGCCGCCCAGTTCGGCTTGGCAAGCTAGCGACGACTTCGATCGCAATTGGCAACGGCTGCTGGAAGTACAAGCGTATTGGCTTAAGTTCCGGCAGTTACCCGATGTGGAGCCCGTTGCGGCGAGTGATGCTCAACGCGCGGAACTCTGGCGCATGATGACGCGGCTACGTTCCCAGCCGCTGCGTCCGGTTGATGATGCGCGTTTTGTATACACGCGCCTGCCTAACTGGGTGTTTGAGCCGCTGCAACAAACGATCTTTGATGAGAACCGTTATGTGCGCGAACACGCGCTCCAAACCCTGGCCTGGATTGGTTATCCCGTTGGTCTGTGGGCCCAGCAGCAAAACGCGAACTTGGCCGTAACCTACGGTGCCGCACTGGATTCCCCAGACCTCCGCCCGCGCGTCATGGAAGCCATGGGTGCGAGTGGCTTGAGTAGCATGCAAGATTTGTTGCTGCCGTGGTTGCGTACAGGCAATCTGGAAGAAATCACTGCCGCTGCCGATGCGCTGTTGCGTTGCGCCGATGAGCGGGTGAACGCCGAGCTTACTGCATTACTCCAGTCACAAACGCCACTCAGCCCAGAAGCTCGTTATTCCCTGCGGCTGTTAAGCGCACCTGCAGAAACCATGGGCGCAGTAGTGATGCCGCCAGGCTTGGATCCAAGCGAAGCCGCACGCCGAGTGCAGTGGTGGCATGAGCGCGCCCAAAAACCTTAGAGAATCACACGCTCCTGAAGCGCCCAGCTTACATGGTGCTGTCTACAAGGCTCCAGCGGCGCTATTCATGGTGTTTAGCCACAGCATAAATAGAACGACCATCAGAATGGCGATGCCGGTGTGCATCGAAGTGCGCGCGCCAAACTGCACCACCGAGTGATATTTGCGATCCCAACTGGTGGTGCCGGTGGCCACGAATTCCTTGTAGGCCAAGACGTTAAAGAGCGTTTGCAACAACAGAAAACCTAGTGCCATGCCGGAAATCGTAACCTTCAAAGTACGGCGGATGGCTTCTTCAAAAGTGAGGTAACGATTATCCTGGTGCACAACGCGCACCCGAAAAACCCACTTTCCAGGCGTCAAGCCCCAGCGGGACAAGCACCAGGCTTCGACCGGAATCATGCACAGCATCATCACTGGAATAAAAAGCGTGGCCATATTGCCACCGATAATTTCGCCGCCTAGCAAAGTGATGCAGAGCACATAAAAAAGGGTGACATCGATGCTGCGGGCAAAAAAACGTGCCCACGCCTGACGGCCGCGGACTAGGCTGTCGTTATAACTCGTTGCTGGCGGGGAATTCCGCTGCGCGGGGTTCGCGCGCGCCGAACTAGAGCCACCGTAGCCTTCCGCTTCCACCACCGGTTGTGGCACACGCGGCTGCACCACCAAACGTGGCTGCGGAGGGTGTGCCACCAAGCCCACCAATTCCTCCACTTTTTCCGCAGCCACCCAAGACTCCATTCCCTCGGACCAAACCAAAGTGGATTTAGGAAGCTTGGTGCCCAAGAGAGCCTGGAGCTCCTCCGTGGGCATGGGGCCGTGCTGTGTGCCGTCGAGGGCGTAAAACCAGAGGTTACTCATGTTGAATTGACATTTGGCTAGACCGTAAGCGGCATGGCCACTCGGCATTCTACCTGCTGCAAGCCGGGCAGTTGCTTAATCTCGTCGCAACAGTCTCTTTAGGGTCAAAGCGAGGAGGGTTAAAGCCGCAGCTGTGATGACCGCGCTTGGACCGTACGGGAGATCGGCATCAATCGACAATGGCCAGGCGATGAAAACGGCAAGGGCGCCGCAAATCGAGAGCAGAAACTGAAAGGCGCGCAGGCTCTTGGTGAGAGCGGCGGCAGCAAGCGGTGGTAAAAAAAGCAAGCCGAACACCAGGATGGGGCCAACCGTCATGACGCCAGCACCAATCACCAAGCCAAATAACATCATTTGCAGGAGTTCCAAAGTCGCTACCGGCAAACGCATGGCGATGGCATTGTCACGGTCGAAGGCGGTGGCTAGCAAAGTGCGGCGTGCCAGCAGCACAAATAGAAATGCGGCCATACAAACCCCACCAAGCAACCACAAACCATGATGATCCAGCAACAAAACCGCACCTCGCAACACAGTTTCTGCGAGATTATTTCCTGCTGGAGCCGCATCCAAAAAAACGATGGCAAGTGCGGCTGCGGTGGCAAAAGCACCCGCCAAAAACGCCCCGGGTTCACCGCTTTGGCGACGCAGCACCCAACTGAACAGCCACATGCTGAGACATGCGGCACCAGCCGCAAAAACTAGCAAGTAATCCAACGGAGGGTGGCCGTGCTCGAGAAAACTTTCTTGCAAACCTGAAAACTGCGGCAACAAATACAATCCCAGGGCCACACCAGCTGCGGCAAACTGCGGAACCGCAATGCCAACGAAGGATTCTCGGCGCAGATACATCATGCCCCCAATTTGCGGGAGCACCACCCCCACCAAAAGAGATGCCAAAAAACTGGTTGCGAACATCTCCCAGTAGAGCGCAAAGTTTTCGATCAAGCCCATAATCTGGCCACCCCGTCGAGACTACACATTTCCTGCACGGGAATCTCCTCAACACTTTGGTCATGCACCAACACGGCTCGGCTGGCGACGTCGGCCAGCGCCAAAGGTTGGTGTGTGACCATGACCACTGCCACCCCAGCCTGGACTCTTTCGGCAAGGACTTGCACGATTACGGCGGCAGCCGCTTCATCGACTCCTGAAATCGGCTCATCGAGAATGAGTAAATTAGGATGAGAAACCAAGGCTCGCGCCAACAGTGCACGCTGCTTTTGTCCACCCGATAATTGCGCGAAGGATTGCTGCGCGCGCGGGCCTAGTCCAATCAAATCCAGTGCGGCGGCGGCATCGGTACGTTTGAGGTGCTCCTTGGCTTTGGCCCGACGCCAAGTTCCCATCGCCACGACATCCAGTACCGTGACCGGGAAGAATGCTGGCAGCGTCATTTGTTGCGGCACATAACCAATGCGTAAATCAGCTGGGCTAAGCATGGTTCCGGCCACTAACGGCAAGGCGCCGATGAGCGTGCGCAGCAAGGTGCTTTTGCCGGATCCATTGGCACCGGCAACGATTAGGAAATCACCGGCAGAAATTTCGACATTGACGGCACGCAGCACGCTCTTTCCTGGATAGCCCAAAGCCGCATCGGTGAAGTGCAGCAAACTCACTGTTCCTCCGCGATGGGGATGCCGAAACCTACACGCAAATCTTTGACCAGAGCATCCATCATTTGCAAATAACTTTGCGAGTCTTTGCGCGCACCGACGGCAGTGGAAAGCTGCAGTACTTGTACACCTTCGGCACGCAAATTTTTGATGCTGGCCGCGCTATACCAAGGTTCCATCAGAATCACGCGGATTTTCTGCTCCTCAATGATGCGCCGCACTTGAATGAGATGCGCAGCACTGGGCGAAATGCCCGGTTTCGGCTCTACAAATGCCGCCACCTCCAAGCCAAAAAACTTCGTGAAATAGGGCCAGGAGTTGTGATACACCACAATCTTGCTGCCGCGCAGTGGCTCCATCAATTTCTTCCACTCGACAATTTTTTCCTTGGCCAACTCATCCCAAACTTCCCACCGTTGTTGATAAGCAGCGCCGCAAGCCGGGTCCATGGCCTGCAACAGATCGCGTACGGCCGCGGCCATAATCCGGCCATTCTCGGGGTCTAAATTATAATGCGGATTGCCGCGAGGATGTAAATCGGCACCTGCTCCGCGATCGAGACTCTTTGGAACCTCCAGTACCTCAATTCGTTCGCCCACATTCATATACCCAACTGCCCCTGGGGAGATTGCGGCGTTGCGGCATTTTTCAAGCATTGCCGGCAAAAAAGCATGTTCATAATCAATCCCCATCACCACCAAACCATCCGCGCGCGACAGTTTCAGTAGCATCGAGGCTTTCGGCAAAACAGAGTGCGGATCGGAACCAGGTTTTACCAGCACCTCGACAGCGACGCGATCGCCACCGATGATTTCCACCAAGTTACCGAGGTCGGGAATCGTAGCGATGATGTTTAGCTTTTCTTGTGCGAATAACATGGTTGGAAGGCCCATGAACACCAAGATCATCAAACTCACTTTCAAATTGCGTGTGGAAAAATTCATGTTACCAATCCATTGCGTGACTGTGGCTGCCGAGAATGACAGACCATTGCAGAGAGAGTGACCAAAGGGGGCCGCCATCGGTGGGCATCATTTCTGTCAATTGCAACCTCAGGCGGTTGAACTCGGAAAAATTGCGGGTGACGAACAGTGCCCGTTGTGCCCCAGCTTCGGCAGCGGAAAACCATTGCGCTGACTGCTGATTAGTGGCGTCTTGCCACCAGGAGGCTAGTAATCCAGCGGACCAAAAGGGACTAAAACTATGCTGGTAAAACCCCCACAAGCCGTTGGCATCGTGGTTGCTGATGACATCGGAACTAAACTCGACCGCTTCTCGACTATTGCGCCAAACCTCCATAGAAAGAGTATTCGCTGTACGCGTGGTGGCATTTACATCGCGCAACGTAAAGTCCACGGCGGCGGTGGTTTGACCAAGCCCAAAACTGTGGTCGATTACAGCATCGGCGTTGTGATCATGCTGCTCTATTAAACCCTTCGGGGTATGGAAAAAACTAACTCCATATTGCAAAGAACCGTTATCGCCAAAATCTTGCTGGGTAGTCAAGCGGCCGTTAAACGCCATTTCCTGCCACCCGCGGTTATCCCTTACCCCCGACTGGAAATCACCCTCTCCTTGGAAGGAAGAAGCCATACCCAGCGACCAACGTACTGGCAAATCTCCCCAGCCAGTCCATTGATGCAATTCGACTCCGGTCATATTTAAGTTGCCGCCAAAGAACTCATCGCGCACTCCATCCTCAAACGTGAACGGTTTATCATGCAAATGCAAGGTGTTCCACTTGCCAAAATCACTGAGCATTTTGCCCACTTTTAAACTCATGTTGGCAGGCAGTTGATCCATGATGAGCACCGCCTCTTCCAACGAAAAATCACCGTCTTCAAAAGGTGCAACCATATACGCCCAGCCGAAAGGGTCAATCCGGCTAGCCAAATTGAGTTCGACCGTACGAAAATCAAAGTTGTCAACCCCGCTGCCGCTCGCGCCACTCCAATTTGCCAAACCATCAAAAAATACACCCATGGCAGGATTGAAGCTTGGGTCAAAGCGCGAAGTAAAGCCTCCGCCACGCCCAGACATGGAGCCAGGGAACGCTCCCTGCAGCATGGAATCTGCTAAAGCAGTTTCTGAATCGATGACCTTTGGTTCCAGTTCTTGAGCAAGAACTGATGGAGAGAAAAAACAAAGCGCGACAAAAGTAGCTACGCATTCATGCAAGTACATGGTAATCCTGAAGTAAGTCGTTTAGGCTGCACGCAGCCGGAAGGTGCACCGCAAAGTGCACACAGAAAACAGACAAACTAGTGAACGGGAGGACCGCGACTGCCGTAGACAGACTGCGCCAGAGAGAAGGGCGCGCGCAGCTCCACCATGACCCGCAAACGCAACGGCGTGAAAAAGCGCTGAAATAACGGCGCAACCGCCGTGAACAACAACACCACCGCTCCGGAACACAACGCAAGTTGGCCGCACTCTTCACCCCAGCGATCGGCATCGGCGTGCAGCGGGGCGTGGGCAACTCCTAGCAGGACCATCAGTCCGAGGAGTATCCAAGCGAATCGCTGCAGCGAGTTCATAGGAGCATTATAGGCTGCGGGCGGCTAATCTTGAAGACTTCATGAGGTTTTACACTCTAGCAAGCGGTTCTACAGGCAATTGCAGCCTCATTGTCGCTGGTTCCGGCACCGATCAAGTCACCGTTTGCTTGGATTGTGGGATTGCCCAACGCACTGCACGCCAGTTCGCCGAGGCGGTGGGTTTAGCGCTCACTTCCGTGGATGCAGTACTTTTGTCCCACCGGCATAGCGATCACTCCGCCAACATTGTGCCGGTGGCCGCCCGCGCCCGCGCGCCGTTATACGCTTCAGAAGCCGCGCTGGGAACCAATACGCGTACGGGTTGGGCGGAACTTCAGCGCCGCAATGTCGAGTTTCGAGCCATCGCAGACCGCGGTAGTTTTCAAATTGGACCGTTGCTGATTACCCCAGTGGAAGTTCCCCACGATGCTGATCCCACTTTCGGTTTTATTTTCGAGGCTGACGGCCAACGCGCCGCTTACTTCACTGATTTAGGGCGTACGGAAGTGCTACAAGAAGCCGGTCTTTTGGATGGCATAGAAACGCTCGTGCTGGAATCCAATCACGATCAACAGATGCTCTCTCGAGGGCCATACCCCATGGCACTCAAAGAGCGCGTCGGCGGTAATCTTGGTCACTTGTCCAACGATCAAACCAGCGAGTTCCTTGCGGCAGCGGCGCCGCATGGTTTAAAAACTTTGGTGCTCGCGCATTTATCGTTAAAAAATAATACGCCCCAATTGGCGCTGGCTGCGGCCGCGCAAGGTTTACAACAACGTGGGCTTAGCGCGGTGGAACTGGTGGTAGCTCCGGCGCGCGGCCCACTACGCAGCGCACCCCAATGCAAGTAAATCAGAGCGGGCTTAGGAAAACACGTTGTAGCGCACAATGTGCCAAAGTGCTGCCACGCCATCTTTCCAGCCAATTTTTTTGCCGTCGGCATAATCACGGCCATAGTAGCTGATGGGCACTTCGTAGATCCGTACCCGTTTCCCATCCAAACGCTTGCGCGCGATCTTGGCGGTAATTTCAGGTTCAAATCCGAAACGATTCGATTTTAAATCCATACCTTCCAGCACCTCCGCCCTAAAAACTTTGTAGCAAGTCTCCATATCGGTGAGGTTCAGATTGGTGAACATATTCGAGGCCCAAGTGAGCAAGTTGTTCGCCATCTGGTGCCAATACAAGTGCACTCTCGACATCCGTGCGCCCTTGAAGCGCGAACCATACACGACATCTGCAAGCCCGCGTTCCAACGGCTCAAGCAAAATTGGGTATTCGCTCGGGTCATACTCCAAATCGGCATCCTGAATCAGCACAATATCGCCGGTCACGTGCTGAAAACCGGTACGCAGGGCGGCACCTTTACCCTGATTCACCGAGTGATAATGAATCGATAAATCCGGGTCGTTTTCCAGCTTAGCCAAAATTGCCCGCGTGCCGTCTACAGAGCAATCATCCACCAGGATGAGTTCCTTTTCGTAAGGCGTGGCGCGCACGCGTTCGATGATGTCGAGCAGGGTTTCCTCCTCGTTAAAAATCGGAATGACGATGGACAGTTTCACAATTAATTTTTAGCAGTTCCAACTCGAATCAGCAGGCCGGCAACAAAGACTACCGCCATCAGAGTAAACCATGGAGCAAGACCGCTACTCCAATCAGGCAGCTTTATTTTTGCCGCCATGGGGATGGCAATCAGCACCCCTGCAATCGCCTCGCCGGCGATCAAGCCTGAGGATAAGAGTACCCCCTTTTCATGTCCACGTTCGCGACTATCTGCATCGTGGTGCGCGCGCCCGGCAATCCAAGCGATGACTCCACCGGCCAGAATTGCCGTGGACAGCCCCAGCGGCAGATACATGCCAACAGCTACAGGCATGAGAAACATGCGGAATTTGGAGCGCCGCGGCAGCAACACCAGTTGATCGATCAAGATAATGACCACGCCAACCACAGCACCTGCCGCAATCAAATGCCATGGCAACTCTGATTTGCCAAAAAAACCATCCATTAACGAAGCGAACAACTGCGCTTGCGGTGCCTCGAGTGCCTTGCCTTGCATTTCAACCGGCAGATGCACATCCGTACCGATGCCATAGGCTCTGTGGAGCAACCCAAGAACTGGCGCCATCACGAAACTGGCCGTGATAACCCCAATCACTTCCGCCCACTGTTGGCGGAAAGGAGTGGCACCAATGAGGTTGCCAGTTTTTAAGTCTTGACAGACATCGCCCGCCGTACAGGTTGCACAACAAACCACCCCAGCAACGCCCATGGTGGCCAGAATCGCAATCTCTCCGGAATAGCCAAATAACGCAATAGCAGCGGAAGTGAGCAGCACCGAGCAAATCGTCATGCCACTGACTGGGCTGTTGGAACTGCCCACCAAGCCCACAATGTAACTCGCCACCGCTACAAAGAAAAAGCTGCATACCACCATCAGTGGTGTGGCAAGCAACGAAACCGTCAAATCATCGGTAACTCGGAAGTATAAAAATAACACCACGATGATGGTGCCAAGCAACAGCAACAACAGCCAGCGGCGATCCAAGTCTTGATCACTGGGAGGCGGAGGGACCGCCTCATCCATAGCTGCGCGATAGGATCCAAATGTTTCGCGCACGCCTTGGGCGATGCCCTTGCGGATTTGAATGATGGACCAAAGGCCACCAACGATCATCGCGCCGACGCCCAAAAAACGCACATCGGCTTTTACCAAACCCTCTAAGCTCGCGTGGTCTAATGGGATTACGACTCCATCCACGAGATAGTCGGTGGTTGCAGTAAGAAAAGGGGCGGCGCCGAACCAAGAAATCGCGCCGCCCAGAAACACTAGGGCGGCAATGTTAAACCCCACGATAAAGCCAACGGCAACCAAGGCAGGCGACGCCATGATGCCCACAAAGACGCGCGAGCTTGCCACAGTGAAGGATGTGGACAGACCAGCGGTCAAGGCTCCCACGCCATCGATGCATACTTTGATCAAGGCACCCAAACCTAGCGCACCAAAAACCATTTTCATGCCAGCACCACCTTCTTCGCCGGCACGCAACACCTTCGCACAAGCCACACCCTCTGGGTAGATGAGGTCTTGGTCTTCTACAATCATCGGACGGCGCAGCGGGATCATGAAAATTACCCCTAACAAACCGCCCGTCATCGCGACCAAAGTAGTAGTCCAGAAATCAAAATCACTCCACACGCCAGCAATCACCAGGGCGGGCATTGTAAAAATGATGCCGGCAGCCAGCGACTCCCCCGCCGAAGCGATGGTTTGTACGATATTGTTCTCGTGGATGGTGCCGCGGCGAAACACTCCTTTGAGCAATCCCATGGAAATCACAGCAGCAGGAATCGAGGCACTCACGGTCATTCCAGCAAATAAGCCTAGATATACATTGGCCAGTGACATCACTAAACCCACAACGATTCCGAGCCCAACTGCTAAAACAGTGAACTCGCGTATTGGTGCGGTGTCGGTGGGGTTTCCAGGGTCCTGGGACTGCATCTCAGGATTGTAGACACGCCAAGGGTAGAATGTCCTACTTGCTTCACCACAACGCCATGACTAGCTTCCCCCGCCCTTCCTTTTCTCTGTTTGCTACCCTCCTGCTCGCGCTTTCGCTTGTTGCTCTCACCTCTAGCTGTGGCGGCACCCAAGCGCAGGGCTCAAACGATCACGGTGATCCTAAGGATGCCGTATGGGGCGCCGATGGCAAAGGCCAAGATCGCGCCATGGAAGATCTGCGCTATCTATGCGAAGAAATTGGACCACGGCGTATTGGCACGAAAGGTGCCGAACAAACTCGCGTTTGGATGCAAAAAATACTAGGTGAGCTGAAGGGTTGGAAAGTCAGCCTGGATGCTTTTGAAGCCATGCCGCCAGAAGGTGCACGACGCACCGGGGTGGTCCAAGGCGCCAACATCTTGGCCCGTCGTGCGGGCACGCAGAAAGGCGAAATCTGGATTGCTAGCCATTACGATACTTTCGATACAGCCGGTTTTGTCGGGGCGAATGATGGCGGTAGTTCTACCGTGGTTTTGCTGGAGCTCGCTCGCCAATTGCAGGGCGATGGCCCGCGAGACGGCATGACGATTGTGCTGTGTTGGTTTGACGGCGAAGAACTGTTCCCGCTCATACCTTGGCATAATGACACCAACTCGACTTTCGGGAGCCGTTCTCTAGCCGAGCGTATGGAAGCCGACAAAACCATCAAAAACATCAAAGCTCTGGTGCTGCTGGATATGATTGGCGACGCCAAACTTGGACTCCTACAAGAAAGTGGTTCCGATTCGCGTTTAAAAAGCATCTTTGAAAGCACCGCCGCATCTTTAGGTGATCTTGGCATCTTCGTTGGGCAGAGGCCCATTAACGACGACCACCTACACTTCCGCAAACGGAATGTAGCCACCATTGATTTGATTGATTTCAACTTTGGTCCAGGCCATTCTTACTGGCACACTAGGGAAGATACTTTGGACAAGGTGAGCGCCAACTCCCTTGCCCGCGTCGGGCGTTTGGTGACGGCGGCATTGCCCCGCATCGAAAAAGAATTCGGTAAGTAGGCCCCCTTTAGGCCTCAAACTCTTTACTGGCAGCTTCAACCTTAGGGATGACCTCAGTAACCGCCACACGGCGGTCACTAGGCTGCTTTGCCAAAGGCGCTTGCGGATGCGCTTGCTCCAAAGCTCGGGTACGCGCTGGGTCAACGGCAAGCGCTTGCGAAAGATCCAACTCGCCTTCCCCGGCGACTTGATCCAACGCAACACTCACCACCATCGATACACCACGCTTGCGCATGGTGACGCCAAACAGGCGCTCACAACGCGACATGGTAATCCGGTTGTGCGTCACGACCAAAAATTGCGTGGTTCCGGTGAAGTCATGGAGCACGTCGACGAAACGTTCGACGTTGGCATCATCGAGGGCTGCGTCGACTTCATCCAATAGGCAAAACGGCGACGGCCGTGATTGAAATACCGCCAATAGCAGAGCTAATGCGGTCAAGGTGCGTTCCCCGCCGGAAAGCAGATTGATGGAACGCAGTTCTTTCCCCGGCGGGCGCACGTTGATTTCAATACCGGCCTGAAGCGGATCGGCACCATCTTCAAGCTTCAAGGAGGCCATGCCACCGCGGAACAAACGGCGGAAAATATGCTCAAACTGCACTTGTACTTTCGCGAAGGTATCCACAAAACGCTCTCGGCATTTGATATCAAGCTCTTCTAAAGTCTGCACCAAATCCGTTTTCGCAGCGACCAAATCATCTCGTTCGCTGATTAAGAAATTTTCGCGCTCTTGGCGCTCTTCAAGATCGCGCACAGCATCGAGGTTGACCGAGCCCAGGCTCTCCATGCGACGCTTCAACGCCAACAGTTCATCGCGGAATTCCAACTCCACCCCACCCTCTGGCAAAGGCGCTTGGGTATCAATCTCCAAACCACTCGCTAAGTCTTCTAAAGGTTGGCCGAATTCTTCAATCACGCTGCGGATAAGTTCCTCCAGCAGCATATGAACCTTTTGCACCTCAAGCGCCAAACCCTGACGTTGTTCTAGCAACTGTTCCAAGCGTCCTGATTCCACCTGATTGCGCGCGCGTACATCTTGCAATGCGTGGCTAGCACGTTGCAACTGCGCAGTAGCTTGCTCCACGCGCTCGCTCAAATCCGAGCGGCGCTCCAACAGCACGGTGCGTTCGATGCGTGCAGCTTCTGCGGCGGCACGCAATTCCACACAGCGTACATCGAGCTCGCCAACTTCCGTCTGCAACTCGCCACGCTCGCGGTTTTGCTTCTCGGTGCGCTCCAACAATTCGACGTGGCGATTGCGCCACAAACGATCCTCTTGCTCCAAGCCCCCATGCGCAACACGAGCTTCTTGCAAGGCCTGTGCAGAGGCCTCAAAACTGATTTCGCGGGCATCCACCTCAGCTTGCAAATGATCCAGTTCGGTGTTGACCTGAATGCGCTTTTCTTCCACCGCGTCGCGACGTCCGGCAGCTTCCACTTCCACTGCAGTCGTTTGTTCGAGAACCACACGCAATTCTTGCGCCTGGCGCTCCATCGCACGACTCTCTTCTTGCAAACTTTGTTCCCGTTGCGCCGCACCCTTGTAGCGACTGGCAAGCTCTTCCCGGTTGGCGACGGCCTGACGCAACTCGGCAGCACCATCAAACGAAAGTTGTTCGGCAACCACCAACTGAGATGCGGCATCTTCTTCCAAAGAGTGGGCGCCTTGAAATTCAATTTCGGACTCCTTTAAAGAAGCCAGCGCGCGGTCGCGGCCGTTGCGCCGCGCCAACATCCCCACGGCATCTTCGGAAAGCATGCCACGGCGCACATAGCCGCGACCATACATCTCGCCATCGGCAGAAAGAAACAGCGCTGCTGGATAAGTGGCGGCAAGAGCAGACGCCGCGCTGGCCGTAGCCACGCAGAACACCGCACCGAAGCGCGCGCACAAGGCGTCACCAGCGGCAGCATTGCCACTCAACATGGCGCGTAACGTGTCTACGCCTTCAATGACTAAAGGAGTTTCTGGCGCGGCTGGAGCGCTAAAGAAAAAGTCAAAGACACCGTCTGGAAGATCCTTGGTGGCGGCAGCATTTTCGAGCCAAAAAGCGTGTTGCAAGCGGCCAAGCAGGTTTTCCAGCAAGCGATCCCAGGGTTGCTGGATCTGAATACCATCGAGCAACCAACCCCCGACTCCTTGGCGCTGCTCTTCTATAAATTTGCGCAAGTGTTCTGGCACACCAGGCATTTCGGCATCCACAACCTTGAAAGCCTCCACCCGCGCTTGGGCCGAGGCGCGCCGTTGACGCGCAGCATGCGCGGTACTGGCAAAGCCTTTGCGTTCATCGCGAAGTTGCTCCACTGCTTCTTGTGCTTGTTTGGCAGCAACATCCGCGTTAGTGGCCACAGCCTGCAACTCTGCCAATTGCTGCTTGAGTGCCACACAATCCGCGCTGACGCTCTGCGTTTCGCTGCTACGTTCGGCGCGACGCCGCTCCAGCGCCTTCATCTCGCCCTCTGCTTCACTGCGCCGTTTCGCCGCACTGGCTACTTTGTTATTCCATTGGGTTCGCTCCTGTAAGGCATTGAGCACCAAACGGCGCAACTCGTCCATCCGTGTACGCAAGGCGGCTTTGGCCTCGCGCGCTACTTTGAACGCGGCTTCGGCTTCTCCTAACACCACGCGTGTTTGCTCCAAAGCCGCCGAACGCTCAGCGTGTTCTTGCTGCAGAGCGCGATCTGTTTCCGCCCCGCTGACTTCCTCGGTTTTTAGTAACTGCAAGCGCGCACGATCGCGTTCGATACGCGCTTCGCCTTCGGCCGCGCGGGTTTCCAAACCATGAACACGCTCTTCCAGTCCGGCGGCACGCTCTTTGACTTCTCCAGCTTCCGAGCGCAGCGCATCATGCCGCTCGCGTAGAACTTGCTCTTCGCGCTCCAGCTCAGAAAGTTTTTCCGCAACACTATCGCGCTCGTTACGCAACTCCTCGATTACGCTTTTGAGCTCAGCCTCAGAAGTGCGTAACTGCTTCTCTTTGCCACGCAACGAGTTGGAATCGGTAAAGGCTAAACGTACACGGAGTTCGCGATAACGATCACGCATCTCCACGAAACGTCGCGCTTTGCCGGCTTGCAAACGCAAGGAACGCACCGCGCGCGAAACTTCTTCTAGCACATCATCCACGCGCGCCAAATCCACATCGACCCGACTTAGCTTGATAACGGTTTCATGGCGCCGCGCTTTGTAACGCGAAATCCCCGCAGCCTCCTCAAAAACACTACGGCGTTCTTCCGGGTTGGCAGCGAGCACGGCATCGATTTTGCCCTGCGCCAAAACCATATAACCCTGTACCCCGAGGCCCGTGTCCATAAGCACTTCGCGCACATCTTTGCGCCGCACTTTGCGGCCGTTGAGTAAATATTCCGCGTCGCCATTGGCAAATAGACGTCGCCCAACCGCAACCTCACCGCCAACTTCGGCAATCCTTCCCTTGGAATCGCCAAGGATGACTTCCACCATCGCGAAGGGTGCAGCTTTACGGCCTTCCGCCCCCTTGAAGATGACATCATCCATGGCGTCGGCGCGCAGTGCTTTGGAGGAGCGTTCGCCCATCACCCATAAAAGAGCATCCACAACATTGGATTTACCACAGCCGTTGGGGCCAACAATACCAGTAAGGCCGTGTTCCACTGGAATCACGGTGCGGTCGGCGAAGGATTTAAAACCCTCGAGTTCAATTCGTTTTAAGTGCATGCGGGATTAGGTCTCGCTGCTGTGCGACTGGGTGTCGACAGGGGTACGTGGAAGCAGTTTGCCGGACCAAGAACTGCTGTGCAATTGGGCGGCTGGGATTTCCAGCCAGGGGGCAGTAGCGAGGGCCAAGGTCACCATTGCAACATCGAGCTGGCCCGGAATCCAGCCACAACGGTAGGCAATTGGCCCAAGCACACCATCGCGCTCTGCCAAGCGAGTGCCGACGGCTTGCGGATGCGGTGGATTACTATGCTCTAAACGCAGTTCATGAGCTTGTGCAGCGCGCTCAAAACGATCCCGCAGCGACAAAAGAAACTGCCGCGACCGCGCTTCCCGCAGTGCTGAGTCCGGGAAGAGGAGCTCCAGAGCAGCATCTAGCCCTGCCGGGAGGATCACCACCCGTGGCCGCGCGGCAACTTTTGCGCGCCGCACTAAGGCCGCCAATGCCGCACAAGCCAAATCTAGGCTCTCTTGCACCATGGCGAAAAATTCCTCTACCGCCAGCGCTCCGGCGGCCGCTGCCAAGTGCACCAGATTGATGACGGCACCGCGCTCGATGCGGTTTTCCTCTAAATCACTTTGCGCGGGAAAACGTCGCGGTGGCTGCCACTGCGTGATGGTGAAGCCGAGGCTGACTAACTGTTTGGCAAGCTTCGCATCCGCGCGCAGAAAAGCAGCCGCAGGCATAGAGTGCCACAACTCTTGCTTGGCCCAATCCAGGGCAAGTTGCGGATCCGAGGTAGACAAGCGCAAACACACACCGGGGGCTTGCAACCAGTTTGGGGCCGTGCGGGAGAGTGCCCCGAATTTTGCTGAGGCTGGAAGAAACACTTGTACCTCATGACATTCCATGCGCATGCGCGCGACGCGTTGCCAGAATGTTTCCTCTGTTTCCAATGCCGCAGGATGCAACCACAGGCGCAGTGGACGCAACCAATCACCAAGCCCCAGCAAATCAAAACGCCCTGCGCGCCAAGCGGCCAACTGCGGTGCCGTGAGCACTTCCTCTAGAGCAAAACGAGCAAGCAATTCCGCTCCCAATACAGGCCGCGCATCTTGCCCCGCAGCGCCTAAAGTGGGGAGGGACGTATCCCCGGTGCCTGCAGGTAAACATTCACCACCCAGCCACGCACGCAGTTGGCGGCGCTCCATACCGAGATTTTCGGAATGCAGGGGTTCGCCACGCAAACCCATGGTACGGCACTCATTCTCCGCTAAGGCCGCAACTAAACGACCCGTAAGATGTCGCAGTCCGGTAGCCACCAAGCGCCGTTCGGTACAACGGGCAACGGTGCGCGCCACACTCCCTTCAAAATATCGGTCGCGCATGAGGGAGCGCGCCAAGCGCGCGCGTTCCCAGTGGCGCGAAGTCGTTTCCCGGCCACTTTGAGTATGCACGCGCAAACCGGCCACGACTTCTTCTTCTTCCAAGCGATACCAGGCAAAGGCTTCTGCTGCTTCCTTACAGCCGTAGCTTTCAAATACATCAATCACAATTTGCGCCAAACCAGCACTCTGAATTAAACCCAAAGGATTGGCAGCGCGGACCACTACGGTACTGGTGAATTGCTGGGCAAGTACAGGATTTCCCCCTACACCCTGCAAACACGCAGTAATGGTTTCCGTCAAGCGCAAAACGTCGAAGCTCTGTTCGGAGCCATCCCGTTTCACAACGCGGCGCAGATTAGTGCGCGGCACCACCTTTCTTTTCGAGAAATGGTTTCAACTCCACAATAAATTGTTCCACATCTTTAAATTCACGGTACACCGAAGCAAAACGCACATAAGCCACTTGGTCGAGTTTTTTCATCTCTTCCATCACCAATTGGCCAATATATTTACTGCCCACTTCCCGATCAAACATTTCCGTTAGGCGGCGTTCAATGCTGGAAGTAATTTTTTCCAAATCCTCCATCGAGACCGGACGCTTCTCGCAAGCTTTCAGCATGCCCTTGAGAATCTGCCCACGATCAAATGGAACACGGGAACCATCCTTCTTGACCACGCGCAAAGGAGTTTCTTCCATCCGTTCATAAGTGGTGAAACGGCGGTTGCACTGCATACATTCGCGGCGCCGGCGGATGGAGAAGCCATCCGCGGCAGAACGCGAATCAATGACACGGTCATGATCAGCTTGACAGTAAGGGCAACGCAAGGCAACAAGGGGTTGTGGGGTCCAACAGACGTGAACCTTTTTACCACAACATCTTGCGGCAAGCTACTTTCCGATACAAAAGGAGGAAAACAAGCGATCCAGCACGTCTTCAGGAGTGAACTCACCCACCAACAAAGCCAGTGCTGCCAAAGCCCCACGCAGCTCCTCCGCCACCAAATCTTGGTGCCCACCAGCCGCATCCCAGTGCGCGGCTTGGGCCACCGCCTGGAGGGCTTCGGAGAGTGCCTCCTGGTGCCGATGCCCATGGGCGATATGATCAGAAAGTATTTGCTCATCTCGACTTAGAGCCGCCAATGTGGCCGCTTCTAAAGGCCCTAATCCTGATTGCAAAGCGCCCGCAAACCCACACGCAACCTCGATTTGAGGAGCTTCTACCCCCGCTAAATGCAGCACTGCCCGGCGTAATGCGGCGCTTGGCTGGACGCCGCGATCGCCTTGTGTCCATACCACCACCCGCGCCACCGCCGGCAAGATCCTCGGCAACACCGCCACAGCGGTCTCCGGAGCAACGCACAACCACACCAAATCAATCCCGGCCAAACTTTGTTGCGCCAACTCACGAGCGGCAAGATCGCGTGCATCTATGGCGACGCCACCCAAACCCGGGTAATCCACCAAAGTCAGCGGTAATGGCGATGCCGGCGGCTGCCAGCTTGCCTCGCGCCAATCTCGGGTAGTGCCGACGTCGGCGGAAATCAAACTAGGGGTGCCAGTGAGTGCGCCAAACAATGTGCTCTTGCCGGCGTTGGGAGCGCCCAGCAAGGCAATGCGAAAGCGTCCGCCGTGGCGCAACATGCGTTGCTGTTCCGCCAGCAAACCAGATTGCAAGAGCGTGGTGGCGCGCTGGAGCAGAGTTTTCACTTCCCCGGGCGCCAGATCTTGAGAATCGCCTTCCTCAAAATCAAGGCCGGCCTCCAGTTCCATCAGGGCTTCGATTAACACGGCGCGACAGGCACGCATCGCACTGCCAAGAGAACCTCCTAGAACTTGGGTGGCGGACTTGGCTGCGGCGGACGACCGTGCTTCCACTAACTCCAACACCGCTTCGGCTTGGGTGAGATCTAAGCGGCCATGCATAAAGGCGCGGCGCGTAAATTCGCCAGGCTCCGCGAGACGACAACCGCAAGCTAAGAGCTGCTGTAACTGCGCTGCGACTAAAGGTGGCGAACTCGGCATGTGGAGTTCGCAAACATCTTCACCGGTGGCAGAATGCGGCCCGGGGAAAACCAATAAATTCGCAAGTAAAAAAATCCCCGGCAACGGTTCCAACTGCACTTCGAGAACCTGCCGACGCTTCGCGGGCAAAGGCTTACAAAATGCCAAATAGCGGCCTGCTTCGTCTAATAAATGCGGTCCACTCAAGCGCAGAACCGCCCGAGGCGCCGCGCCCATTGGGGTCGCTGGCGCCACGATGACATCCTGCTTGTTAGCCGTCACCCTTGGGGCTTGCCTTCTCAGCAAGAGCTTTGGCTTGAGGGCTGCCAGGCACCGGCCAACGCTTGCGAATGACTTGCTGCTCGAAAATACCAATCGAAGATGAGGTAATCATGTAGAGCGACAATCCAGCTGCGTAGTTGTAGAGAATCAAACCGAAAAGAATCGGCATGAAGGCCATCATCTTCTGCATTTGCGCCTGCTGAGGATCGGTGGGTTTGGGCATGGCGCGTTGATGGACCACCCACAACACCACCATGATCAAAGGCAGTAAATTCAAAGTAGTGACATTGGTGAAAGGGAAAAAATTCATCACCGGGTGACCAAAATTAATCAGCGCATCAGGACGCGCCAAGTCTTCAATCCAGCCAAAGAAAGGCTCTTGGCGAATTAGAATCGACGAACGCAGGGCTTGAAACAAGCCAACAAAAATCGGCATCTGCAAAAACATCGGCAAGCAACCCCCTACTGGCGGTGACAGCTTGTGCTTCTTGTAGATTTTCATGGTCTCCTCATTCTTCTTCTGAGGATCCTTGCCGTATTTTTTGTTAATCGCATCCAGCTGTGGTTTGACCTTCGCCATCTTGGCTTGGTAACCCGCCATCTTGATCTGACTGTGGCGCATAATCGGAAACACCGCTGCCTTCACCACGATGGTCAGCAAAATAATGGCCACTCCCCAGTTCCCAAAGATGCTGTGGAAAAAATTCATGATCCACAACAACACCGGAGCCACATAGGACGTCAGAAACAAGCGGTAGAAGAAGGAACGACCGTAATCCGCGTAGTGAATAATTTCTGAGAGGTCGCCGTATTTCTCGCTGGTGAGTATGCGCGTGTCTTTGGGGCCGATGTACCACAGAAACTGCTTGCGCTCGGCGGTGTCCAACGTGCCTAAATGCAGATTGAAAATTCCGGCTACCGAAGCACGCTTCCAATACTCCGAAGCAGGGCTTAACACCGCCGAGCCACCCTGGATTTGCATATCCTTGGCGGCGGCGAGGTCGTCGAATAAAACTTCGGCAACCGCGCCTTGGAAGCCACTCGAACCCAAGGCTTGGATGGAAGATAAAAAGTACTTGGAGCCCTCCACCACGAATGGAATACCTGGTGCCGTCCACCGCTCGGCAACCGCACGATTGGCCTTGGGCTTGCCATTAGGCAACAAGAAATCGACATCATCCAGTTTGCCATACTCGGTCGTGGCCACTCCAACGTAAGGGTTGGGATAAAAGTTGTCATCGGTAGTGCGAATACCGCCGCCCGTCGACAAAGACAAAGTGATATCACGACCAACCGCAATTTTGCTCCGCGGCACCGCTGAGACCTCAGCATCAATATGATAATTACCAGCCTCCAAGCGTAGGGTTTTTATCAAATCCACGCCCTCTGCGGAGGACCACTTGAAGGTGAGTTCGGTGCGCGCGCTATTAAACGAATAATCCCACAGCGCCGAATCCAGGTTCGGCTTCACGCGTGTATCGGGATTGGCCGGAAGGAGGAAATCCGACTGGTCTTCCAACAAACGGAAGGCATCCCGTCGGCGGTAACTAGAAGCGCTAGTGCCCGCTTTTGCTTCCACCCAGGTCGAATCGTAAATAACCAACCAATCTTCTTTGACGATATCGCCTTGATGCAACTCGGGTGTGAACTGCTTCAGCAAGATGCGGCCACAGGAGGCACCATTTTGGCTCCATTCGGTGCGAACCTTGTCATTTTCAAGAATCAAATCGTACTCCAGGGGAGGAGCCGTTTCGAAACTCTCTAGCCATTGGGATTGGCCAGCGATGACTTCAGGAGTATCCTTCTTGAAGCAAGTCTGAATGATGAAGACTGCAACCAGACTCCACAGGGCAATGGTGATGAAGCGTTTTCCCATGCTGGAAAGCGTTGAATGAAAGACAGAGGCCGGCGTTTAGCGGCCGAGCAACAAACGTGCAGCCAAGCTATCGGGCAAACCCGCGCGTTGGATGCGTTGAGCAGTCGCTTCGACATCATAGTCGAGGCGACGGTAACGAAGGGTTTCACCATCAAAAAGTGCGTAGCACAAGCGCTTATCGCCATCACGCGGCTGACCCACGGAACCCACATTGATCATGTAGCGACGCTCCTGCTCTAATTTGAGCACCACATCTGGCCCTACAGAGCGTTGAAAAGCACTACCCTCGGCAAACCAACCGGGGTGATGCGTGTGGCCATAAAAAGTAATGCGATGCTCGGCGGCTTCAAAGTTGGCCAAGACTCGCTCATGATTGTGGGCCAAAGTGGGCATCAAATATTCAGCCAGCGGTTCGCGCGGTGAGGCGTGCACAATTTGCACCGACTCGTAGCCGTTTGGGGTCAGTTCCATCGACGGCACTAAGGCACCTAACCAATCCCACAGTTCCCAGTGATCTTCGTGCTCTGGATCCATCGCATGACGGGTCCAGTCGAGAGCCGTCAACGCACGTTCATTAAATCCAAAGGCATCTTGATCGTTGAGCAGAGCGGCATCATGGTTGCCTTGTAGACATACCTTGCAGCGCTCCCGCACCAAATTGATGACCTCACGCGGCGAAGCGCCATAGCCAATGACATCGCCGAGACACACCACCGTTTCCACACCGAGGGACTCGATATCCGTCAGGGCGGTCTCCAACGCTTCGATGTTGGAATGCAAGTCAGAGATGATGGCTATCAAAACAAGAACCGCGCACAGGCTTCCTGTGACAGCGGGCGGCAGGTATTCTCGGTTCCCTCACCACTTGCTGCAACTGCCATGAACCACCGTACCCTTTTTTTACTCTCGGCCTTGTGCCTCTCCCTTTCTTCGACCGCTCTAGCGCAGCAGGAAGAAGCTGAACCACCGCTCGCCAATGGCATTGTGGCCCGGGTTGGAGAAGTCGAAATCGGCCTGCAGGAATATAAGGACTTCCTCTGGACTCGCTACGGCAAGCGCCCTCTGAACCAGCTGATAGACCATGTTTTGGTCAAACAAGCGGCCACGGATTACGGCTTAACCCTTGATGAATCGGCGCTGGAAGCCACCTACAACGAGCGTTTGGAGCCCAGCATGCAGGGCCGCAGCCCTGAAGAATTCGAAGTTCTACTGCGGGAGGCTGGCCAAACGATGGAGATGTTCACCTCCAATCTGCGGATTGATTTGGTGCAGGAGCAACTGCTGGATCAGTTGGTACTCGCCACCCGGGTACCCACTGACGACCGCATTCAGAGTGCTTTTGTGGCGAAATATGGGGATGATGGCGTCAAGGTGCGAGTGCGCCATGTGCTGGTGATGCCGCATTTTTTGCGTGCCGAACGGATTCGCAACGGTGAAAAAGCCGCCGATATCAAACCCGAAGAGATGAAGGCTGCCGCCCGTAAACTGGCAGAAAGCTGCCTTTTGGAATTGCAACAAGGTGCCGCCTTTGAGGATATGGTGGCGAAATATTCGCAAGATCAAGTTTCCAGCACCCGCCAAGGCGAGCTTCCGGTGTTCCGCCCCGGACTTTATGGGGCCGATTTCACCGCCGCAGTAGCCTCATTACCGGTAGGCCAAAACTCCGCCATCATCGAATCCGGTGCTGGCTTCCATATTCTGCAAGTCATGGAGCGAACCGTTACCGAATTGGCTGACGTACGCGCGGCCTTAGTGACAGAAGTGATGCAGGCTGCTCCCAACTGGCAAGATCGCGAGCAAGTGCTAGCGTTCTTACGCGAGGCCGGCAAAATTAAACTTTGGTAAAGCCATAACAACCATGTGCCGCGATGTGTAGTTGCACCAGCTGCGGCAAATCCGCAGGCATTTGACCCGCTGCGAGAGCAGCACGCATGGCGGTGGAGCTCACCGGCACTTCCATCATCGGCAAGAAATCTGCACGAAAAAGTTTCTGTAGGTGTGGCGCGAGTTGGCCGCGAAACTCTTCCAGTTGCGCGGCCCCCCATCCTGGCCGCGGCACAAAGACAAAACGAGCGCGTGTAAATAACTCTGGCACATCCCGCCAGGTGAGGAGATGCTCGAGAGAGTCCGCACCAAGCAACAAGCTAAGCTCGGCATTCTCATAGTGCGTGGCCAATGTGCGCAAAGTATCCACCGTAAAGGAAAAACCTTGTCGCTCAATTTCAAGTGTGCAAACTTCTTCACCGTGACGCAGCGCCACCACGATTTCCAATAACGCCAAACGGATACTCGCTGCAGCTGGCGCACGCTGTTGTTTGTGCGGCGCGTGGAACGACGGCACCCACAGGATTAAATCAGGATGGAGCTGGTTTTGCACGGCGTCGGCCATCGCCAGGTGGCCCCGATGCACCGGGTCGAAAGAACCGCCAAAGACCACCAAATGCATGATTTAGGCCAAGGCTGCGTGAATCGCGGCTGCAGCTGCGGCTACAGCAATGGTACGTGGCTGGTTGTCATTTTGATCACGCAAAGAAACCGAAGTAGCGCCGCTGGCGGCAGAATCCAAGGTCAGAAAGAAACGCGCCCCCGATTTAAGGGCTTCTTTCATCTGCGCATTGGGCGACTTGCCGCGGTGATCGAATTCACAGCGTAACCCACTGCGACGGAGTTGTTCGGTGAGAGCCAACAACGGCAGCCGATCCTGCTCACTCCCGGCAATGGCATAAACTTGTGGGGCTTGAGCAGAAACCAAATCTTGGAGATCTGCGGCGGCGGGTAAATGTAACTCTTTGAGAGCCAGTTCGGTGGGTGTAAATCCAATCGAGAAACCTACACCTGGGGTAGGCTTTCCGCCCATTTCGGCAACCAAACCATCGTAACGGCCTCCACCACACAAGGCCGAACGCGCACCTAGCGGTGGATAATGCACTTCAAATACAGTGCGTGTGTAGTAATCCAAACCGCGCACAATGCTACGGTCTTCTATGGCTGGGAAACCAAGCGCCAACAAGGCCGCGCCGACTTGTTGGTGGTGGGCAGTTGCCTCCGCATTCATCAACTCGAACAAATCCGGGGCACCAACATTGAGCTCTTGACATTGCGCCACCTTGCAATCAAGCAAACGCAGAATGTTACGCTCAAAACGGTCCCGGCAATCGGCGCAACGCACCGCCGCATCCGTGGCAAACTGTGGCGCAAAAAAACTCCGTAACGCTACGCGCCATAGTTCACGGTCCGAAGGATCACCCATGGAATTGAGGCGCACCTCCAATTCCGCACCAAAACCGAGCCGCTTAAAAAACTCCACCGCGATGGCAATGACCTCCGCATCCAAAGTTGGACTTTGGGCGCCAAAAGCCTCGACGCCAAACTGGGTGAACTGGCGCTCGCGGCCTTTTTGAGGACGCTCGTAGCGGAACATGGGCCCCACATAAAACCACTTTTGCAGCGGAGCACGTTTGGCGAAACCTCCCTGAACATAGGCGCGGGCCACACTGGCGGTGCCTTCAGGGCGGAAAGTGAAGGAGGACGACTGTTGCTCGGATGGGGCCGCAGAACCCTCGGCCAAACGCCTGGGAACCGTAAACATCTCCTTTTCGACGACATCACTGGCCTCGCCGAGATAACGCTGAAACAGGCGGGTTTCCTCAAAAAGAGGCGTGCGGATTTCCTGGTAGGAGGCCGCCCGCGCCACCGCAACGGCCGTGCGCTCAAGGTGGTGAATCAGCAGGAGGTCGTCGGGAAACAAATCCCGTGTGCCACGTGCGTTACGAAAGGGTTCGGAAGCCATAACCTTCCCCAAGGATAACTGCGCCTAGTGTTTGACGAGAGCCTCGGCCCTCTCTACTCTTTAGGCTAACCCGCTCTCAGTAGTACCTGAACTCGATCATGTCGCGCCTCCTTCTCAAATCCTGTGCCGTCCTTGGCCTCACGCTTGCCTCTTGCTCCATGTCTATGCCGTTTGGTGATGGCAATGGAGATGCTGCTGGTTCTCGGTCTTTCGACGTCCGCGAGACCACCCCACCGCACAAAGGTGGATTGGCTGATACTGGCGACGGCATTGCCAAGTACTTCCTGAATCACGATACCAACACGCCCTACACCCAACGGCAGGGCAGTATTTGGAGTTCTCTTTTCGGCGTATTCAGTAGCCACAACACCGGCTTTGGCGCTGCAACGGCCCGGCCTAGTGTTTATGTTCCAGCCTACAGCTTTAAACCAGATGTCGTGGACGCAGCGCTGAAGTTCACCGTCAACCACGATTCCAAAGATCCTTACCAGAACTAAGCCGGAGAGGTTCTGGCCCCATAAACCCCGTGCCGTGTTGCGCGGGGTTTTTCTTTGCTAGGAGGGTCCGCGCCGACCGCGTCTTCTTGCTAATGTTTTGCTATGCGCTTCTTCCTCCCTACCGTATTGGTCGCCCTGTTTGGCTTTCTGCTCCTTCCAGACATTCCTAGTTTGTTGGCGCAAAATCCTGATGACGAAAATTCTGCCGAAGAAGCCGCTCAGGACCCGGCTGAAGAATTACGTGTTGCGCAACAACAGCTGAACCTTGCACACTTACGTTTGACGGCGTTGTTGACGGACCATGATTTAGGCATGCTCACTGCCCAAGCGGAAGTGGATGCCAGCCGTTCTGCCCTGCAAATGTTCAGCGATTTCGAAGCCGAGCTTGAAACTGGCGATCGGCAACTTGCGCTGAACTACGCTCAAGATGCTCTGGCGGATGCCATCGAGGAACGGGAGCAGCTGTCTTTCATGTATGAAAGTAACGCCTTAGCGAGTGCAACTGCACAGATTGTGATGGACCGCGCCGCTCGCAGTATCGAACGCCAAAAAGTGGAAGTGACCATCCAAGAGAAGGGCCTATTAGCGTGGCGGTCTTTCGGCTTGGCGAATCAACAAAAAGCGCTTGGTCACGATGCCGTACTAGCACAAGCGAGCTTAGAGAATGTCATAGCAAGTCAGGAGTTGGAAACCGCTGAGTTAGAAATAGAAACCGCTGAGTTGGAGTTGCAGATCAAAAAATTGAAAAAGAAAATCGCCGCTGCGGGGGTAACCGATGCGGCCGAGGAAGGCGTGGAGTCGGAAGGTTGATCGGTCTGCTTCTTGCCGCCACTTGCGTGTGCAACCAGCAAGCTGGTGTCCTTGCCGATGTTGAACAAGCACCGCCCCAGACTGCAGCGGTGCGGGAGTATGCCAGCACAGCCGAGCGCATCATCCACTCTGGCTTAGAGTTTTTAATCGCTACCCAAACTCAAAAAGGTACTTGGGGCAGCCCACAAGACCCGATGATCTACGACCGTTTTTGGTCGAATCCAGAAACGCACCGAGCATGGCAATACGCGGTGACCAGCTTAGTCTGCATAAGTTTGATGCAGGTGGAAGACAATCCACGGGCGGCCTCGGCACTCAACGCAGGGCTGGATTTTGTAGTCAACGCACCACCCATTCTGCGCGTCAGTGACTGGGATACTGACAATACTTGGGCTTATGTTTACGGCCTAGCCGCCTTGACCCAGGCCGCGCAAATAGAACAGTTATGCGCTGACGGCAAGGGTGTGGGTATTGGTGTGCGCGGCCGTATTCTGCTGCAACAACTATGCGCCTATCAGTCGCCCAATGGCGGTTGGGGTTATTACGACGACGAAGCCACTACTTCGCCGCCGCAATGGGGAACTTCCTTTATGACTGGTGTGGTGGTATTAGCCCTACTAGACGCGCAAAAGCTGGGCTGGGAAATAGACAGCAAAGTGATCCCAGCGGCCGTCGCTGCGCTGAATCGCTGCCGCTTGCCGGACGGCTCTTACACTTATAGCGTGAATGCGATTCCAACGCTGTCTACCGGCACTGGCATTAACCGCGTTCGCGGATCACTTTCGCGCATGCAAGTGTGCAACTTGGCGTTGTATCGGGCTGCGGCAGCAGGCTATGCAGCGGAAATGAGCACTGAACAATTACGCCAAGGCTTAGGCCTTCTGTTTCAGGAGCACCACTACTTAGATATTGCGCGTGGCCGCCCCAATCCACATGAGGCCTACCACTTGAACTCGGGCTACTTTTATCTGTTCGGGCATTACTATGCGGGCCAAGTGCTGGCCGAGTTAGATGCCGCAGCAGTGCAACGTTATTACGGTGCTCTGGTTCTAGAGGTTGCTAAAACCCAGGCGACGGATGGTTCCATGATTGATTTTTTTATGAACGACTACGGCCGACCATATGGTGCCGCGTTTGGAATCGGCGCTTTGCTCGAAGCCAAAAAATCTCTCAAGCGTTAAAGCTGCCGCGCCAAGTCACCGGCGTGGGAGGCACACATTGCAAATCAAAATCCGCAACCAGCTCGGCAGCGGTACAGGGTGTGGGTGCGGCTTGTAAACCAGATTGCCACGCTAACCAGCCGAGCAGTTGCTTGGAGCTCAAACCTTGCTCTCGCAAGGAACGCAAACTGGTATCGCCATGACGTTTGGCAAGGCGGCGACCATCTGCGCCGCGTATCAATGGGACATGGGCAAAGTGTGGAATAGGTAGCTCCAGAGCCGTGTAAATCTGAATTTGACGAGCAGCAGAAAAAAGCAAATCATCGCCGCGTAGGATTTCATCAATATGACTGGCTGCATCATCCACCACCACTGCAAGTTGATAGGCCGCTTCGTCGGCACGCTTCCAAATCACAAAATCACCTAGCTGTTGTGCAACATCCATTGCAGTAGGCCCCACGAATCGGTCGACAAATTGAGTGATGCCGGGAGCAACTAGGAAACGGAAGTTTGGCATGACGCCATCCTGCTGCGCCAGCTTGGCTGCAGCGGTATGGTCAAAGCGTGCTACGCAAGTGCCCGGATAAATAGGGCCTTCTTCGCCCAGGTTCGGCGCGGAGGCAGCATTTTCCACATCGCGACGCGTGCAGTTACAAAGGTAAGCCCGCTGCTTGTGGATGAGTTGTTCCAATGCCTGGCGATAAACCAGCAAGCGTTCACTTTGACGCTGGCATTCCGCATCCCAATCCAAACCCAGCCATAACAAATCTTGAATGGCCGCCTGTTCCGCCCCTGCGCGAATGCGCGGCCCATCCAAATCCTCAATGCGCAACAGCAACTGGCCATTACGCGCGCGGATATCTAACCAAGCAAGCAGAAAACTTCGCGCATTGCCAAGGTGCAAAACGCCGGTGGGGCTTGGTGCCAGGCGGCCAATCGGCGCACTCATTCGGGGAAGTGTTCGAGTTGTTGAAGGAGTTCTCGCGGGGTGAGTCCAAGTTCGAGCGCGCGTGCACGCAGCGACTCAAACTCCGGTTTGAGAGCACTTTCGCCGTTGTAGTAGCGGCGTTTTTTCCACACCAACTCCCCCTGTTCACCCTGGCGTGTGTACACCGTGCGTGGCAAAGTGGCCCGTTGCAGAGGAGTCACGCGCAAGCCCAAAGTGCCAAGTAAGCGAAACATCAAATCTTGAAAGTGTTGCTGTTGTGGCACTTCGCATAACACCACTACTTCAAAAGCTGGTCGGCCCTTTTTGGTAGTCGCTGCACATGCATAGGCTTCCAGGGCACCCGCACGACGCAGCTGTGCGAGTGCGTCGCCAATGACTTCGCCTGATTGATCATCCACCAAACAACGGAATTCCACCAGCCACTCGGCGGCGGTTGCGGCGGACTCTAACTCTACGCGCACCAGGTTCGCGCGATCATCGGGGTTGCGGGTGCCCAAGCCATGGCCTGCGCGATGACATACCGCTGCATCCCGCGGAGCGAATTGGACTTGCCAGGCACGCAACAATGCCACACCGGTTGGTGTTGCACGCTCACCCACCAAATCAAATCCACAAGTTGGCATGCCTTCGAGCAGGAAACGGGTTGCCGGGGCAGGAACCGGCATGGTGCCGTGTGCACAGTGCACCACGCCACTGCCCACGGGAATGGCAGAGGCAAACACGGCAGTGGGCTCCAAACTATCGAGTAAGGTACAAGCACCGGCGATATCCACAATCGCATCGATGGCGCCAACCTCGTGAAAATGCACTTCCTCGACAGCGCAATCGTGGGCGCGCGCCTCGGCATGAGCGAGCTCTTGAAAAGCGCTCACCGCCCAACGGGAAGCACGTGGGGTGAGTGGCATGGTGCCTAAGATCGCCAAGACATCGCTTAGGTGACGATGGGTGCTCACTTCTTTGGCATCCACAACAAAGTGCGTGCCGGCGATTCCCTGGCGCAACGAGCGCTCCACATGGATTTGCACCTCGCCGGGGGGTAAACAAGCAAGCAAAGGATCCAATAATTTGGCATCCGCACCTGCGTCGAGCAAACCACCGACCAACATGTCGCCGGCGACACCACCAAATAGGTTGAGGAACACGCGCATCAAGCAGGATTCTAACAAGCCGCCTTGCCGAGCACTTTAAGGCACCACCGCCACGCACAAGCCATGCACTTCTTGAACCCCCAACACCCGCAAGGCCCGGGCCGCCTCCACCATGGTGGCTCCAGTGGTGGACACATCATCGAACAACATCACGCGCTGGGGTGCTTGGTTTGTTTTTAACCCCCGCCGCCCCGCAAAGACCTCCAGCAAATTGGCACGCCGCGCAGCCCCATTCAATTCCGCCTGATCGCCGACTCGGCGCCGACGAACCAGAAGCTGGCGCTGCGGCTGTGCTTGACTTTGGGCCAACCCAAGAGCTAGAAACTGCGGCAAATACCAAGCGTGTAAACGGCGTTTCCAAGAAGGCGGTGGAGTGGTCCACAGCACACCCTTGGGGATAGTGAGCTGGTGCATGGAAGACTTCATGGCATGCAACAAAGCCCAAGCTTGCGCACTATGAGGCATTTCCTTGGCTTGCACCAACAGGCGCCGCACACTGCCTTCATAGAGCCAAAACGCCTGACGAGAATCCAGCCCAAACTTTTCCTGAGCGCCACCAAGAGGCCCCCATTCCTGTGCGCAAGAACCACACAACAGCAAGCCTGGACTTGCCTCCACAAGAGTGACTTCCACCGCGTGACACACGCAGCAGCCAGGCTGCAACCAAGCGCGAGTCCATGCACGTAACCACTTGGGATTGTTCACGCCTAGGATGACGCGCGCGCGCCAGCTCGGACATGCACAAGTTTAAACGCGGGCGTGCGGAGCGCGTCGGCCAAATAGTTTCGATTGTGGCTCCTTCAGGCCGAGCCGTTCCCGCAGTTTGCGCACATAACTTTCCAGAGTGTCTTCGTGTGCACTGGGTAAGCCAAACAAATCGCCAATCTCGCGAGTGAGCGCCAAGTTGTCTTCAAAGCTAAACGCGAACTCCCGCAGGTGGGTCAACAAATAACGACGCATGGCGTTTTCCACGTATCCGGCTTGCAACACAATGAGGAAGACCGATAAGCCAGTCATGCCGCCGAGGATGGAATAAAAAAACACGGTGGAAATGCCGACGTGAAAAATTTCTCCAACCACGATGGTGGCCGAGCCGACCACCCACAAAATGGCGGCCACTTGGGCGCGAGCTTTCGATTGCATGGCGCCACGCAGCGGTGCAAGGGAGGTCATTTGCGCGCCGAGCAACAGTACCAGACGATATTTTGCACTATCACGACCGACCGAAGAGAGCTGAAACATGCCTGCAAGTAGCAGGCAGAAGGCTCCGAGCGCGGTAAGGTTGGTTTCCATGCCCACGCATCTTAACGCATTGCAAAGTGTGCCTCCAGCCAGGCATTTTCCGTGCGGATCAATAAAAAAGCGACCCCCCACAAACGTGGGAGGCCGCTAGGCAAAGGCAAGATACCTTTTAGAGAACCACTTCGGCCAGCGAGTTGGTGAGCGCGCTGGTGCTCAAATCCGCTGCCTGGGTGTAAACCGTGTGACCCGTTGCGCGTCCTGGAACGCCCGTGGTCATGGATGCAACACCAGCAGCGTTGGCAGTCAAAACTGGCAACTGGGTGATGGGACTGCTCATATCAACAGGACCGAATGGAGTGTTGGTAGGACCTGCGCCAGTCAAGGAGTAACCAATGAGAACGCCGCCGCCAACAGTGGCACCAGAGACCGTCAAGGTTGCCGTGCCGCCACCAACGAGGCCGGTGATTGCGTAAGCAAGCCCGCTACCACCACAGCCGCCGTTGATGGAGACATCATCAAACAAAGCCGGGCCGTAGGTGCCGATTCCGTAGCCAGTGCCCATGACGCCAGCCACAGCGAGCAATCCAGACGAAGCAAAAGATTCCACCAGACCACTAGCATCATTGTCGACATCCAAGTAAGCAATGTCACCGGTGGCATCGAAAGACATGGTCATCGTGCCGCTGACGGTTGGGGTGGCAAGATCAAAGTAGTAATTCGGTTGTCCCCAACTACCGCCGCTGTTGCCGCGATAGAAGAACACGCGATCGTAAAGACCATCAATGTTGTTGTCTTGGATTTTCACAAAGATGCAGTCGGAGAGATTTGCGTAGCCAGCAACCGTGGCAACATAATTCAAACCGCCGCCGTGATCAAAGCGAGTGCTTACGGTGGAGCCAATGTAACCACCACTGGTAGGGTTATGTGTCATTAAGGAAAAGTTAACCAGACCGTGACCTTGATTATTGAAGACCTCAATATCACCCGTTTGCTCGGTCCAATCTGGCCCCATCGAGGCGTTATTGGCGCGGTTGAAATCGTCGCAACCAGCGGCCGCGCGACTGGAATTACTGGTGCCGACACGGCTGGCCTTAGGCTGAAAGCCCAGCTGCATGGTGATGTCGTTGGGGTACTGCGCGGCGAATGGCGCAAGTGCAAGAACTGCAGTGAACAACATGAGAAATCTCCTAATTCAGGGAAAGGGGAATCCGCAAGGCCAAGCAGCAAAGCGGAGACACAAAGGTCCCCCGAATATACCAGAGAATTTTCACTCCGTAAGCCAAAAAAAATGGCCTATTCCCACTCAATCGTGCCCGGTGGTTTGGAGGTAATATCCAACACCACGCGGTTGATGCCCGGAGCAGAGTTAATGATGCGAGTGGAGATGGCCTGCAAACAATCCCGGCTGGGGTACACCCAATCGGCGGTCATGCCATCGTTTGATTGCACAGCGCGAATCGCACAGGCCTCTTCATAGGTACGTTGATCACCCATCACGCCGACGGACTGCGCCCCGGTCAAAACCGCAAAATACTGCCAAACCCCGAGATGTTCCTCGCGCGCTTCAAACTCTTCGCGCACCACGCGATCCGCTTCGCGCAACATTTGGATTCGCTTGGGTGTGCACTCCCCCACACAGCGCACCGCCAACCCCGGACCTGGAAAAGGCTGACGCGCCACCATAGCTTCTGGCAAACCCAAAATCCGGCCCAGCTCGCGGACTTCATCTTTGAACAACAAACGCAGTGGTTCGACTAGATCCATTTCTAGATCATCCGGCAACCCACCCACGTTGTGGTGGGATTTGATGACCGCCGTCGGCCCACCATGGGCGGCAACCGATTCAATCACATCGGGGTAAAGTGTGCCCTGTCCGAGGAAGTTTGCGTTTTGAAAGCGTTGCGCTTGTTCGCGAAAAATTTCAACAAACTCATAGCCGATGACTTTGCGCTTGGTTTCTGGATCGGTGACGCCCGCCAACTTATTTAGAAAACGCTGTTCGGCGTCAATCGTGGTCAAATCGAGCTCAAAGTGTTGGCGAAACGCGGCGTCCACCAAATCGCGTTCGCCTGCGCGCAGCAGACCATTATCGACAAAAATGGCATGACAACGTTTGCCGATTGCCCGCTGACAAATAGCGCCCACCACCGAACTATCCACACCACCGGATAAACCGAGCACGATTTCACCGTGTTCACCAACTTGCTCGCGCACGCGCTCAATCAATTCCTCGGCTAAATCACGCGGCGTCCAATCTCCATGACACGCACAGATTTTTTTCAAAAAGTTCTCGAGCATACGCTCACCCTCTTGGGTATGCCCGACCTCGGGATGAAACTGCAGAGCGTAAATCTGTGCTTCCGCATGGCCGATGGCGCCTTCCGGGCAATCGGCACTATGCGCCAAATTAGTAAAACCTGCCGGCAACTTTTCGACGTGATCGCCGTGGCTCATCCACACCACAGTATCTGCGGCAACCCCTTCAAAAAGCGGAGACTGACCATCTACCACCAAACGAGTAAAGCCGTATTCGCGTGATTTTCCGGGCACCACTTTGCCGCCAAGATTTTCACATATCCACTGCATGCCGTAGCAAATGCCCAAGATTGGTACACCAGCCTGAAGAATCTCCACTGGCAAGGTAGGTGCCCCCGCAGCGTAAGCAGAGGCTGGTCCGCCGGACAGAATGATGCCCTTTAAATCTACTCCCTGACAAGACGCCAGAGCTTTATGCGGGGGTACCACTTCGGAGAAAACCTGATGCTCACGCACCCGGCGGGCGATGAGTTGCGTGTATTGCGACCCGAAGTCGACGATGAGGATGCGTTCATGCATAAGAATGGTTTTAGTAGCCAAAAAATTAAATGCCTTGCCAGTAGTTTGGCGCTTCTTTGGTGACACGTACGTCGTGAGGATGACTCTCCTGCACGCCCGCGCCGGTGATGCGCACAAAACGCGCACGTGCGCGGAAGATTTCCAGATCCTCGGCGCCGATGTAACCAAGGCCAGCGCGAATGCCGCCGACAAACTGATAAACAAAAGGTGCCAGTGGCCCCCGGTGCGGCACCATTCCTTCGATTCCTTCTGGCACCAGCTTCTGTTGCTCATTCACATTGGCTTGGCCGTAACGGGCTTTGCCGCCGTCAACCATGGCCGACAAAGAACCCATACCGCGCACCGCTTTAAAACTGCGGCCTTGATACAGGAAAATCTCGCCTGGAGATTCATCTACGCCAGCGAACAAGGAGCCCAGCATAATACTTTCTGCACCCGCCCCCAAGGCTTTGACGGCATCTCCAGAATGCCGAATACCACCATCCGCGATGACCGGAATATCCGCCGATGCACAGACTTGGCTCACTTGATAAATCGCACTGAACTGGGGCACGCCCACGCCGGCAACCACGCGGGTGGTGCAAATGGAGCCAGGGCCAATGCCAACTTTGACGCCGTCCACGCCAGCTTCGATGAGCGCTTCAGCTGCCTCCTGGGTGGCGATGTTGCCCGCGACCACATCTACCAAATCGCGCTTCTTCAACTCCCGCACCGTGTCCATCACGTTGGCACTATGGCCATGTGCCGTATCCACCACCAGTACATCTACTCCCGCAGAGACCAGTGCTTCCGCGCGATCATAATCATGGACGCCAATAGCAGCACCGGCCAGCAAACAACCCATGGCGTCTTTGGCAGCTTCCGGGAACTCGCGCGACAAACGAATATCGCGCATGGTGATCAAACCAGCCAAACTGCCGTCGCGATTGGTGAGGATTAACTTTTCGACCTTGGCTTTGTAGAGAATGGATTTAGCTGTATCTAAATCGGTATTCGGCGGTGCAGTGACCAAATTTTTCGACATCACTTCGTGCACCAACTGCCCATCGCCACCCTGGTACTTCAAATCGCGGCGCGTCAAAATACCAACCACCCGGCCATCATCCACTACCGGCAAACCGGAAATGTTGTGCGCGGCCATCAGCTGGCGCGCCGTTCCAACGGAATCATCGGGCTCCAAAGTGAGCGGATCGTGAATGATGCCGTGGGCGCTGCGCTTGACAATATCCACTTCACGCACTTGATTATCAATCGAAAGATTGCGGTGAATGATGCCGATGCCACCCTGTTGTGCCAGAGCAATCGCAAGACGCGATTCCGTAACAGTATCCATGGCCGCAGAGGTCACCGGAATCATCAGCGGCACATTCCGCGAAAAGCGCGTGCGCGTCGTTACCTCGGTGGGCAGGACATCAGACTCCTGGGGTACCAGAAGGACGTCATCAAATGTGAGTGCCAGTGGAAGGTCCATAAGCCATTGTAGCGCCCTCCACCGTGCCGATGCTAGTGGGTTGGTTTTGAAAAACTCGGGGTTATTGCGAAGAATCGCGTTTGCCGATGCTAATCACAACACTCACCAGCAACATACCGAGGCAAATCGGCACCCACAGTGTGGCAACCGACTCTAACGGTTGCAAAATCGCGTTGGCTGCGGCGGGCAACGCACCCACGGCGATCGATTCTTCTACGCCTGGCTTGAGCCCCGCGCGGTACAGCAAGCCCGAAACCAGGACTGCGGAAACCACTACTTTGACGGCCGGAATGGCCCACAGAATCGAGCGCATAGCATTGCCAACGACGCCCGCCCGCACCCAACCAAAGGTGGTAAGCAGGCTTGCAAAAACAGTCGATATGCCCACCAACAACACCGACATAGTGCGACGAGTCCACAGTTCTAGTTCGGCCAGCCGCGGCTCGGGGAGATGACGCATAGCATCGATTTGCCCCCACAACGTGAACACCAGCCACGCCAGAAAGATCACTTGCAGGAACAGGGCAAAGGATTGCCAGCGCATAAGATGACGGCGCGCAACCCCACTTCGGAACAGGCTTAAGCCGACGAAAGTGCAAGTCAAAAAAATGAACAGCACCGCCGCTAGGCCGGCCAGGAAATAGGGATCTGCGGCGCGATTCATAGCGTGGTTTAGTCTTGGCTGAGCATGCGCTCGAGCGGCTGGCGAAGCTGGCTCACTTCATAATCGCCGAGCGTATAAATGAACGGAAAACCACGGATCCGCAAGTAGCGCTGGCCGGGTGCTGGCGCTGGCTTGCCCAGTTCAAACTCGAAGGTCTGATCGTCGATGCCTACCACAAAACGATCCAGCGGGAAGCCATAACGGGCGTCGTCGGCACCGTCCGGGTTCGTTTGGCTCACCACATCCTGTGCATGTAATCCGGTTAGCGAAAAAGCCAAAGAATCGCCGGCGTAACTGAGAGCTGGTTGTGCCGTAGGCGCGGTGAGTTGCCATTCTCCTGTTACCGTGGCAGTGCCATCCGCAGCGGGAACTCGCTCAATCCGCCAACTTTGTCCGGTGGCAAAATCAGTGCGCTCTACCCACTTGACGCGCGTGTCATCGACTTGCTTTAGAAAGCTGGTATAGCACCATACCGCAGCATCTACCGACGGGTGGATGGCACTGCCGCTCAAGTAAACAACATCGGAACGGCCATCGCGCATATAAAACTCAAGCACTGGTTTTTGTCCGCCTTCAATTTCCTGATGGCGCAAACTACCGGCAATCCAATCTGCAAGCAGCCTCCCGTTGGCGCCAAATACTTGGACTTGCGTTCCTTGGCCTTCGGCGACCCCATAAACTTCATGTTTGTCGGCATTCACCGAAACCACATCGAGCGTTTCCACCGCCGCGAGATTGGCGATAAGCCGCGCCAAGCGTGCGTTATCCATTGGGTGCTGTTTGGATTCCACAATCCAGTTGCGCTGGTCATCAAAGACTAAAGTGACGGAATTCTCAGAGTCTCGCACCACGACCTTGCGTACCTCCTCGGTTTGGTACTGCAGTTTGGGAAACAACAAACCTACATGGGCAGCAGTGCGTTGATGTGCATCTCCGCGCCACGGCTTGGTAACCAGCAGAAAAACCGCCCAAACAGCCACTGTGCAAAGCAACAAAACCCGATTTCTAGCACTCATGAGGTGGCTCTGGGTTGAAAGGGCTGGCGGGCGCGGCGGCCAAACCAAGTGCGGTGGAGCAAACCGAACAGCAACACCAAGAATGGCGGAATGACCACATTGCCCCAAGAAATCCACCGCCGACGTGTGCGCCGATCATCCTGGGCGGCACGGTCCAGTTCTTCATTGTGGAGATCGTTGCCCTCCATCCAGCCACCATGTTCCTCCACGTAAGTGCGTCCAAAATCAGTGATGGGGCGACTTTTCTTACCGCGGGAACGCAACTCAATTAACTCGCCATCTTGAGCAAGCCAATCGACCAAGTTAGCCGCAAATTCGCTATTGCCGCTGGCCTCCACCCCCAAAGTTGAATTGTGAAACAACTCGGAGTTGGCAATCACCACCATTGCCCCCGGCGACGCCACAAGATTCGTGTGTGGGAACAGCGGCTGAAAGGTGCCAGTAAATGCTGTAGCCAAGGTATAGGGTTGCGGCGGCGCGGAAGCAATCGCTGCAGCACGCAGCGCACGCACGTTGTCGCCATCCATCGCCAAGGACAAAGTGTTCGGCAGCAACCACGCTTGGGCACTACTCTGCACCAAGGTTTCCGCTTTCAGGCCAGTTGGCAACACACCCACCTGCAAAGGGTGGGCCCAAAACAGCGCCACTTGAGACAGCCCCGAGGTGACTAAATGATCCGCCGCGAGGCTATCGCCAGAAGCTAAGATGCCAAAGCCATACGGCATTTTCACGGGCACCACTTTGGGGCCGCTCGTGGTATGGACGGTTTGCACACTGGTCTGCACCTGCACGGCCTCTTCATCGTAAACATAAGCGCTGCCCACAGTAATACCATAAGCTGCCAGCCACTCCTCTAAACCGGTTGGGCGCAGTTCACTCTTCAATTGATTCTGATCCACCACATCGCCATCTTGCAGCACCAATAAGTGCCCGCCTTCTGCGAGGTAACGATCGAGAACAACCAACTTGTCTGCGGCAAGCGCGCTGGGGCAAGCCACGATGATGGCGACGATGTCAGCGGCGATGGCGTCGGCTGCTGCTAGATCGATATCGCGTACCGCATAACGCTGCCCCAAAGTAACGCGCAACTGCTCATAAATGCGGCCCGGCGGCACTTGCCGTGGTAGCCCAGGCATTTGCGGAGGCAACAAAGGTTCATCCGAAACCATGCCGATGACCGGCCGTTGCTCACGCTGTAAATCCGCCAAACGCACTGTAAATGCGAACTCAAACTCATCCGGCGTGACAAAAGGAATCACTTCCGAGCGATCCTGATAACGCAATTCCAAGCCCTGATAAAGCAAGTCTACGCTGACACCGCCGACATTTTGCGCCGTGACTGGCAGCGGCTCCACGCCGACGTGTTCGGCATCGCGTTGTGCTGCTAAATCAGTGGTGGGATCGACGGTTTCTACAGAAACCCATGGTGCCCCTTTACGCTCAATTTCCGCAAGCAAATCTTCAATCACCAAGCGTGCCGGCAACAAAGCTTCTGCACCTTCAATATCACGATTAAAATACAGCTTGATTTGTAGGCGATCATCTAGCTGTTGCAAACTATGCAAGGTGGCCGGTGACAAGGAATAAGCGCGCTCCGCAGTGAGGTCCCAGCGCCAACGCAATTGGCTCAACAGCGCGACTGCAGGAATCAGCAACAGAAAAACCAGCAGCAGCGAGAGATTGGATTGCGCAATGGATTTCTTCGCCATCTGAGAACTCATGACCAACGCCTCCGTTCCATCACGATGCCATTGGCACACAAAAATAGCACCATGACCGCAAAATAAAACGCCACGCTACCTAAGCCGATGACGCCGCGGGTAATCGAATGGAAATGCTCTCCGAAGTCGATGGCCAGCAGCAGCCGACCGAAACCGGGGGGCATGGCGCTGGCAGTTGCGGCGCCGCCGACTAAGTTAAAAAACATCAACACCGTCACACCAAGTAACCAAGCCACAATCTGGTTCGCTGTCAACGCCGACAAGAATAGCCCAACCGCCAAGCTGGCACCGCCGAGCAACATCGCGCTGACATAGCCGCCAAGGACGGGGCCCCAATCCAAATCACCTAAGCACTCCAAAGTGATGGGCACTCCGGCGGTGAACAGCAAGGCCACGCCGAGAATAGCCCATGCGCCAAGAAATTTTCCTACCACTAAATCACGCAGCTGGAAGGGAAAAGTTAACAGCAACTCCTCCGTGCCAGAACGACGTTCTTCGGCCCAAATGCGCATCGAGATGGCGGGTGCCAAGACCACCAGCAACCACGGAATCCAAGCGAAGAAACCGCGCATGCTGGCCTCTCCTTGCAAAAAGAACGGGCCGAGCACAAAAAAGAGAGCGGCGGCCATGGCTGGAAACATGGCCAGAATCACATAACCAACCGGGGAATCAAATGCCGTGAAAAACTCGCGGCGCGCAATCAGCAGACTTCTCATCCTTCCCCCCCAAAGCGTAAGCTTTGAAAAAGCGCTTCCAAAGAACCGCCCAAGGGCGTGAGCTCCAACAAGGGATAGCCGCTGGCGTGCGCGGCTTCGGCGAGGGCTGCAACCCCACTGGGGCCATCCACTTCGACCACCGCAGCGTGTACATTTGGCATGGCAGCGGCAAAGGCAGCCCGCCGGTTTTCGACCACTTGAGCAGGCAGCGTTGCAAGCAGTTGTTCAAACTGGGAGGCGCTACAAGAAACCGAAAAACGCACTGGCAGCCCACCAGAAAAATCAGCGGCAATCGTTGCCAGCGGCCCATCTGCAATTTTCTTGCCGCGATGAATGAGCACGACGTTATCCGCCAGCGCTTCGATCTCGGGCAGCACATGACTGGTGATGATGACTGTTTTCGTCAAGCCAAGCTCGCGAATCAAAGCGCGCATCTCCACCACTTGTAAGGGATCCAAGCCGTTGGTGGGCTCATCTAACACGAGTAGCTCCGGATCATGAATTAAGGCCTGGGCCAGACCTACACGCTGACGAAAGCCTTTTGAGCACTGGCCAACATAACGGCGATAAACCTCAGCTAAGCCTGTTTGAACGATTACGCGATCGATTCCATTGCGCACTGCAGCCGCGCTCAAACCGCGCGCTCGAGCAGCAAAACGGAGGAAATCTTCTACACGCATATCGGTGTAAACCGGATTGTTTTCCGGCAGATAACCAATGCGGCGCTTGACCTCTAAGGCATGGGTGGCGACATCCAAGCCGCAAACGGAAACACTGCCAGCATCCGCAGCCAAATAACCACACAAAATTTTGATGGCAGTGGTTTTACCGGCGCCATTTGGACCGAGGAAACCAAGAACGGAACCAGCGGGCACGTCGAAATCTACACCGCGCAGAGCTTGAACATCCCCATAGTTTTTCACCAGCCCACGCACTGAGACAACTGGAACAGCAGCGGCCAGCATGGAAGCTTGGGATTGCTGAGTACTACTGGACATCATCCATGGAGAACGCGGCCAGGAAGTCTTGGTTCGATGGGTATTGGCCAATACGATCCACCAACATTTCCATAGCTTCGCGCGGACGCATGCGGCTCAACACGCGGCGCAAGATATTGACCTTGCGTAGAGTGGTGCGCGAAAGCAGCTTTTCTTCTTTCCGCGTAGCCGTGTGTTCAATCGCCAACGCTGGGAAAATGCGGCGATCGGCCAAGCGTCGGTCCAAAGTGAGCTCCATGTTGCCCGTGCCCTTGAACTCTTCATAAATCACCTCATCCATGCGCGATCCCGTTTGCACCAGGGCAGTGGCAAGGATGGTGAGGGAACCGCCATTTTCGGTATTGCGGGCGGCGCCGAAAAAATGTTTCGGGCGTTGGAACACCCGCGCATCTAAACCGCCCGACATCGTGCGTGAATCCTTGCCACCGAGCACGTTGTTGAAGGCCCGCGTCATGCGCGTAATCGAATCCAGCAAAATCATGACTTCCTTACCAGCCTCGACCAACCGTTCGGCACGAAACTGCACCAACTCCGAGAGGCGCGCATGGTTTTGCGGGGACTGATCCATGGTGCTCACAAAGACTTCGCCATTCTTTATGTTACGCCGCCAGTAGGTTGCCTCCTCCGGACGCTCATCCACCAGCAAAACGATCAGATGCACATCTGGATACAGCGCCTCCATGGCGGCAGCGACATTCATCAATAGGGTGGTTTTCCCGGTGCGGGGTGGCGCCACCAACAAACCGCGTTGGCCGCGACCAATCGGACAAAGCAAATCCGTGATGCGCATGGAGAGTTGCCCCTCCTGCGCAAATCCACCTAATTCATAGTGGAAATCCGGGTCAATTACCGTGAGGTTTTTAAACCCGCGCGTTGGCGGAAGCTCCGCCAGCGGAAAGCCATCGATGGTATCAATGGATACAAGGCGGCCGCCGCGATTGGCAGTACCCTCCGCACCCTGTCCGACCAGCAACGAACCATTCTTCAACTTATAACGACGCACCAACTGCTGCGGCACCATCGGATCAGAGGGCTGCGGGACTATATCTTTCGCCAGTTGGCGCAAGTAGCCCGAGCCATCTTTGCCGATTTCAATAATTCCAGATAGCTCCACCTGCGGCCCGGAGGGAACGGCTTGATGGAAGTCTCGACCTTGGCGCTGTGGACGGGAATGAGGCTGCCTCCCGGACCCGGATTGCCGGGTTTGCGCGCGCCCAGAAGACTGCGGGTCGCCCCCTTCTGGCATGCCGCCACGGCGTCGCCGACGCCGCTCTTGCGGTGCCACGGATGAATTACCGGAATCTGGCGCAGGCGCAGCCCCATCTGGATTAGCTTCGCCATCCACATGCGTGGCTGGCGAAGAATCTGAGATGGGGCTTGGACGTCTACGTCGACGCCTACGTTTGGCCGGTGTTTTGGCCTGTTCTTCAGTCATGAGGACTCCAAATGGAGGCCGCCGAGGGCGGCAGGGTCCTAACGGGAAAATGGTCGGGGCGAGAGGATTTGAACCTCCGGCCTCTGCGTCCCGAACGCAGCACTCTACCAGGCTGAGCCACGCCCCGATAAGCCGTGATTCTCCTCCTGTTCTGCGCCGCTGTCAAGTATAGACGCCCGCTTTGGCCGGTGACTAGTCCTGAACGGGAAAATCCTTAGCGCCCCAAATCCACAAAGACGCCACCATTATCCTTAGCGAGAGCCTTAATGAAGTTACTGGGCACATCGCCAATGGCAATTGTGTGAATCACGACCTTGCGAAAACGGTTTATTTCGGCAATCGCAGTTTTGATGTCTTCGGTATCCACCAGCTCCCCCACGGTGGGTTTGCCATCGGATAGAAAGAACATCGTATCCGCGATTTTGCCCATTTCCTCGGCCGCTGTTTCTGTCATTGGGCCACGCTTCTTGGCGTCGGCGTTGACGCCTAACCCGGCTAACAAGGCCGCATAGGTGTTGGTGCGCCCCTTTTCCAAATCCGAGGAACCGGACAAACCGGCTCCGGCGCGTTTGGATGCTTGCGCTCCGCCGATAGGATGCAGCTTGCCCACCCACGCCATCGCACTTCTTTTATTCAAAGCATTGGCCGCCACCGGCTTTTTACGCCATGGCTCCACTTCGGTGGCAAAACTATAAATGTTAAAAAATACGTTTTCCCCTAACTGATCAATCGAGCGCGCGAGTTCTTCCTGCACAATCGCCAGTTTGGTAAAACGCGTAAAACCACGTTCGCGGAAGGAATCACGATCCACAATTTCTTCTTCCATCGATCCCGAAACATCGATCACAAACACAATCTGGCGGCTCGAAGTTTTCACTCCCATAAAATCGGCTTCGGCTTTGGGCGTGACATACAAAGCCGAAGTAGCTGCCCGCGCAGCGCGGTGTTCGGCAATTTTGGCATCCGTTGGGAGCACATAGGTGGCGGCGACTTGGGTCCACCACTTGCGCCAAATCAACGGATCATCGTTGTATTGATTATCGGTGATTTCCACCAAAGTGGGCCAAATCTGTTCCAAGATGCGCCCGGTACCAGTTTCCAGCAATGTGATGAGAGGATCAATCGCAAGTTTGGTACGAATACTGCGGAGCCCAATGCAAGCAGCCACACTGACGGAAATGTTTTCATCATTCAAAGCGGCCACTAACGGTGGCCCGGCGATCTCTTCGCTGCCGCGGCCCAGAATCACCACGGTTTGCACGGCTGCCGCCCGCACTAAAGAATGCGGATCCCCCACCACCATGGCGCAAGCCGGCTCCAAAGCCAGCTTATCGTGCAGCGCCCCCGCCGCAGTCACCGCCCACAGGCGCACAGTAGGATCACCATTTTCCAGGTAACTACGGCTGGCGTCGGCAAACTCAGCCCAATGCCCATCCGCGGTGGCACGCAACAGCGTGGGGAGAAGATCCGTGCTTTTGCCCTCGTTGAGCAAATCAAGCAAGGGCTGCCGCGCAGCCGCCGACGGCAACTGGGTGACGACCGCGAGTGCCGCTTGTGCCAAATCGGCATTTTCATCAGTGAGGATCGGAATCATCACGGCGGCAACACCCGGATCATCGATGTTCTCTAACGAGAAGATCAGCTCAATTTTGTTGAGTGGATCCTTTTCCTTGCGGTAAAAACGCTTGAAGTCCTTGACGGTTTCCTCCGCCTGCATGAACATCGGAGCGGCGAGCAAGAGTGCAGTGGCCAGCATAGTTTCCTAGGATACCCGCACCGATGGAGTTCACACTCTCCACCCATCTTCTGGTCTACGAAGAGCTCGGGCACCTGGCTTTAGCGGCCTTGGGGGCCAGTGGTTACCCAAAACTCGAGGTTTGGCTTGCGGAACCTCATGTACCCTGGCGGAATGCCGCCGCACTCAGTGCCTTCCGTGGACGGTTAGCAGACTATGGTTTGTGTGCAGCCAGCGTGCATTTACCGTTTTACCCCTCGGTGCCGGAGCTGCTCGAGAAAAATGCACGCTGGTCGTTAATTGATCGCAGCAAACAAGCGCGTAAAGAAGCCTTCGCCGCCACCGCCGACGGCCTCCACGCCGCTGCCGCTCTCGGAGCAAGTTGCGGCGTGCTGCATTTAGGTTGGCAAGGCGATGCTTGGAATGCCTCCACCGAGGATTGGGCGCGCGAGGCCGTCGCTGCTTTGGTTCCAGTGGCAAAGGAGGCCGGCGTGAAGTTGTTATTGGAAAACATCATTTCCAGCGGCACGCGGGTTGCCAAGCTGGTGGAGCTTTTGGATGAAATCGACCCCAGTCGTCATGTGGGGCTCTGCCTGGATTTGGGACATGCGCATGTGGAAGGCAAGGTATTGGAAGAATTGCAAGCTGCCTTGCCGCGCCTGGATCATCTGCATGTACACGACAATGATGGGCGAACGGACTCCCATCTTGCACCCGGCCACGGCACCATTCCCTGGCGTGAAGTCCTCGCTGCACTGGATGCGGCACACTACCGCGGTTATGCCGCCTTGGAATTGCGGGATGGTTCCCGTGGCCATGCTGGATGCCGGGCAACGCTCACGCAAAGTCTTACGGAGGTCGCGGCGTTTCGAACCAACCTCGGTCTTGGGGAATCACCCAACCGGAATGTTGGAGGGGAGCATTGAATCCTGGCGCCGGAACTCTGTCGCCCCAGGACGCCGCCATGTTCTTATTTGGCGCGCCAGCGGAGCTCATGGCACTCACTCCAGAGGTAAGTCCGCGGCGCTATTTCCGAGCGAACCCTGAGGCTGGCGCCACATGGCTGGTGGTGGTGTCTCCAACTCCCGCGCCACACGCCACGACGAATTTCCTGAGATCCTTGGAGATTCGGAGTCCAAAAATTGGCGCGAGCATGGCTGGCGCCTACTTGGTGGAGGATCTTGGCGATGTCCATTTACAACACGCGCCTACATTCGAAAATTATCAATCGATTTTGCAAACTTGGCTGCAGTTGGCGTCGGCAGAACTCCCTGCAGGGCACCCCAATTTGCGCTTTGCGTTAAATCGCGAGCTTTTTGAAGTGGAACTTGGGATGTTCCGTGATTGTTATTTACGCGGCTACCGAGCCCTCCAACTTACCGCTGGAGCATGGCAAGCCATCGAACAATCCCTCGCTGAATTGGCGGTACTGGCCTGCGCTGGCCCACAGTGTCTGCAGCATCGCGATTTTCATTCGCGCAATATTCTGCTTCCTATGCAAGGTGGTCCGGCGTGGATTGATCACCAAGACTTACGTAGCGGCCCACTCTATTACGACTTGGCTTCGCTTTACACCGATGCGTATGTGGAGTTACCCGATGATGTTTTCGATTTGCTGCGCAGTCAGATTTTGCCGCTCGGCGAACGTTGCGGTTTGCATCCTGAAGATGCCATGCAGCAGTTTTTACTGACGGCACTGCAAAGAGTGTTGAAAGCGCTCGGCACTTTCGGCAAAGTACTCGGTGCGGGCCGGAGTGATTTTGAAGCTGCCGAAATCCAAGCGCGGTGCTTCGCGCTGGCGCTTCTGGATCAGCTTGCCATTTACCCAGAGCTGCGCAAAGTGCTGCATACTCCATGAGCAGCGCCCTTCTGCTTGCCGCGGGCAAAGCCACTCGCTTGGAGGGCATACGCAATCAGTTTGCCAAAGCGAATGTGCCGGTTGGCAACACTACGCCACTACGTTTTTTACTCGCACGCTTGGCCACTGCGGGAATCACCGAGATCTGGGTCAACCTGCATTTTCATCCCCAACAGGTTCGCGACGAGGCGTTGCGTTGGGCGGCACCCACGATGAATCTGCACTTTTTAAACGAGCCGCATCTGCTTGGCACCGGCGGCACGTTATTGGAGATGGTCCAACAATCCGGTAGCCTCCCCGATGTAATTGTGAACGCGAAGATGTTCACCGATTTTGATTTTCAGGTGCTCACTAGCCAAACTTCCTCTCCAGTAGGCAGCGTGATGGTCTTACATCCGCTTACTGCCCTCGCGGATTATGGCGGCTTAACTTACGACGCCAATGGTTTGATCAGCGGCCTGCACCCACGCAACGCTCCGTCGCCCGCAAACCCGACTGGGGCGGCGGTTTTCACCGGCATTGCCCGCCCCGACTCTGCTTGGTTAGATTTCCTGCGCCAAGCGCGGCTTGCCACACCCAAACTGCCGATCTGCTCCATCCGCCACGGGCTCGTGCCGGCCATCGCCGCTGGCATATCCTCGGCACGAGCACTTTTGCACCACGGTTACTGGAAAGAAATCAGCACGCCGCAGCGAGTCGCGGAAATCCGGGCAGAAATGCCGGATGTGCTGAGCTAGGATTTACCAGTCCACTCTTTCACCGAGCCTACCATGACGTCATCCAAACCACAGCGCAACCGCTTATGGCTGGTCAGTAACCGTCTGCCAGTCACGATGGAAGAAACCGATGAGGGCATCCAGGTGCAACTTTCGTCGGGAGGCCTGGCGACTGGTTTGGTGGGTTTGCATAAGGAAAGTGGCGGCGGCTGGATTGGCTGGCCAGGGTTGATTACTGCCGATGGCAGTCTTGATGAAAAAGTGCGCGCTGCCTTGAGCAAACGTGATTTGGTTGGCGTGGGCTTGTCGCCAGAGGAGCATCGCCAGTACTACCAAAACTTATCCAACCAATGCATTTGGCCGTTGTTTCATTACTTCAATGAACGGATGCATTTCAGCGAAGAGGATTGGGAATGCTACGTAAAGATCAATCAGCGTTTCGCAACCACGGTGTTGGCGCAGGTGGATACCGGCGATACGGTTTTTGTACAAGACTTCCATTTGATGTTGCTGCCACAAATGTTGCGCGATGTGCGCCCAGATTTGCGCATCGGCTTCTTTTTGCACATTCCCTTTCCGTCATCCGAGTTGTTTCGAATCTTCCCCAAACGCCAAGAACTGCTCCGCGGTGTATTAGGCGCCGATTTGATTGCCTTCCACACTTTAGGTTATGTGCGCCACTTCCGTTCTGCAGCGTGTCATGCATTAGGCTTGGAAACGCGCACTTCCGAGGTGCATATAGATGGGCGCAAAGTGCACCTACTCGCCCAACCGTTGGCCATTGATGCAGATGCTTGGGGTGAGGGCAACACCGAGGAAGAAGCCGCCATCGTCGAATCCATGGAATACCTCCTGCGGATGGCCGCTGGGCGGAAAATCATTTTGGGTGTAGAGCGAATGGATTACACCAAGGGTATCCCCGAACGCTTGCGAGCCTTTCGTGAATTCCTGAAGCAGGATCCTAGCCGCGTGGAGCGCGTCATGATGATTCAAGTCGCGGTACCTTCCCGCGCCGAAGTGCGTGATTACGTCGCATTGAAAGACGAAGTGGATCGGCTCGCTGGTTCGATCAATGCCGAATTTGGGCGCCCTGGCCTCCAGCCATTGCATTATATGTATCAATTTGTAACGCCCTTGCGTTTGCGCGCCTTGTACCGTACAGCCGATGTTGCCTTGGTCACGCCGCTGCGGGATGGCCTCAATCTGGTGGCCAAGGAATTTATTGCGTCGCGGCATCACAATGATGGTGTGCTGGTACTCGGTGAATCCACCGGCGCCTCGTGGGAACTTGGCGAAGCCCTGCGCGTGAACTCTTTCGATCAGGCGGATATCGTGCGCCAGTTAGAACGCGCACTGCTTATGCCGCTGGCAGAACAGCAAGCCCGTATGCAGCCGATGCGCGCACGGATTGCTGCCAACAGTGTGGAAAAGTGGGCGCGCACTTGTTTAAGTGCCATTCGTGATTCGCACTCCACCGATGTTCGGCCGCTCAAACTGCTCGATTCCCAGTTTGCCCAGTTGCAAGAATCTTGCACCCAAATCAAGCGCGGACCTTGTCAAATTTTTCTCGATTATGACGGCACCCTCCGCGAGTTCACTGGCCAACCTTTAGAGGCCACCCCCACTCCCGAAATCCTTGATCTCCTGCAGCGTCTTGTGGCGCATCCGCATATTTCACCCTGGGTGGTTTCCGGGCGTCCTGCCGCTTTGCTTGCACAATGGCTGGGCCATACTGGAGTGGGCTTAGTTGCCGAACACGGTGCTTTTCTGCGCGAAACCGGTGATAGCGCTTTCCACCCGCTATTTGATTTTTTGCCGCAGGATTGGCGAGATGAAGTGCGCGAAATTTTCAACCACTTCACGGCCAGTGTGCCCGGCGCGCGCATTGAAGAAAAAGAGGTAGGTATTTCATGGCATTACCGTCTAGCGGATCCAATCCTTGGCACCTGGCAAGCCAAAGAACTTTTTCAACACCTGATCGAAGTGTTGCAAGATCAGGCTGTGCAAGTGATGCGCGGCAACAAAGTGTTGGAAGTGCGCCCCGCTGGCATCAACAAAGGCAATGCCCTGCGTCATATTTTGCGCGCTTGTCCATCCGCGCCCCAGCAGATCCTTGCTGTAGGTGATGACCACACCGATGAGTCCATGTTCCAGGCTGTGGATGCTTCCGCTTGGAGTATTTTGGTTGGCAACCGCCCGTCGGCAGCTCATTATCGTGTCGATTCCCCCGCTGCCCTGCGCGCTCTGCTGCGCCGCTTGGTGGCATCAAGTTCCGCCGCCCAATTCTCCGATAGCTAGTTGTACCAAAGACTTACATGCGACTTGACCACGGCATCATAGGCAATGGGCGTGCCATCGCCCTCGTTCATCCAGACAGTAGTGTGGATTGGATGTGTATGCCGCGTTTTGATTCGCCCTCCCTGTTTGCGCGAATTTTGGATGAGGAAAAGGGTGGCAGTTGGCAGTTCCTCAGCGATGGCGAACTCATCCAGGGTGAGATGAAGTATGTGCATAACACCAATGTGTTGCGGACTATTTTTCATGGCGCCAGTGGCAGTTGGGAATTGTTTGATTTCCTGCCGCGTATTCCAGACGGATTGCGTCATCAAACGCCTCTACGTTTAGTGCGTTTGATGCGGCCGCTCAGCGGACGACCGCGAGTGAGTGTGCGTTTTGATCCGCGGCCTGATTACGGGCGCGAAACGCCGATACTGTTGGCTGGTGGTCAGGGAATCACCTTTCTCGGTAAGAATCATCCCTATTGCTTGCAAACCAACTTGCCCATCGATTATGTGCTGAACGAACAAGAGTTCACGCTGGATGTGCCACGCTTTTTTATGCTCGACCACGGTTTGCCACCCGCCCTACAGCACATCGATGATATTCACCGCGCGATGGATTTAACCATCGCTGGCTGGCGCAAATGGGCCACCAATAGTTTCTTGCCCGGCTTTGCAGATGACATGGTGATGCGCTCGGCACTGTGCTTGAGTTTGCACGCCTACGAAGATACAGGTGCGATTATTGCGGCCTCCACGACCAGCATTCCGGAGACACTCGACGAACCGCGTACTTGGGATTACCGTTATTGTTGGCTGCGTGATTCGGTCTTTACGGTGGAGGCTTTGCGCCGCTTGGCCCACTTCCACGAGGGCAAGCAGTTTCTACGCTTCCTGCTCGATGTCACCGAAGCGGGGCCGCTCCAACCTTTGTACGGCATTGGCGGGGAACGCACGCTAGAAGAATCGGAACTTCCTCATCTGCATGGTTATGAAGGTACCAAACCGGTGCGTATTGGCAATGCCGCAGCCAGCCAGTATCAGGCCGATTTGATGGGAGAAGTGATTTTATGCATTCGTTCGGTGATCGTGGACCAACGTGCTTCTTTCCGTGATCCTGAGCATTGGTTCCCGCTGGTGCAACGCTTGGTTGCCGAAGCCATCGAAGGTTTCGAACGCGAGGACATGGGTATATGGGAATACCGCGGCAAGCCGATGCGTCACACCTTCTCGCGCGCCATGTGTTGGGCTGCCGTGCACCACGGCGCGTTTATCGCCGCTCATTTTGGCCACCAAGATGCCTTGGCTGCATGGAGTCCGATTGCCGATAGCATGCGCGCGCGTTTACTGCAGGAAGGCTACGACCAAGAGCTTGGCATGTTCATCCAAGCCACCGGCGAACCCAATGCCGATGCAGCTTTGCTGCTGCTGCCTTCCATTGGTTTCATCAAAGCAGATGACCCACTTTTCCTTTCTACCCTCGAGCGCTATCGCGAATTGTTAGTGCGCGATGGTGGCGTGATGCGTTACGTTCACGCCGACGACTTCGGCACTCCAACCAGCACGTTTACCATCTGTAGTTTCTGGTGGATCGAAGCGCTGGCCCTTGCCGGACACTTAGAGGAAGCCGTGGCCATGTTCCACCAAGTGAGTGCCAAGGCGAATGCTTTAGGTTTGTTCAGCGAAGATTATGACTTGGAGCAAAAACGCATGCTGGGTAATTTCCCGCAAGCCTACACCCACGTTGGATTAATCAATGCGGCAATGACCATTGGCAACTTACTACGTGCCCGCGGTGGGCATTTTCATGCGTGGAGTTAGTGAAGGTTCCGTTTCAGCGCACCGACGCGCGTGCCATGCGGCGGCAGAAGTAGTAAACGCGCTTGAGATTCTCAAGAATATCCATTTCGGTAGTGTAAGCAGCCAGCCGGTTGGGCTCTTCCACGACCAGGCGCTGGGCTTCGTGCTTGGCGGCAGATCCAGAGAGGCGGTTGATTTCCGCCTTCATTTGAATCACGCGCTCGGCAGCCGCCGGATTGACTTGAATCACGGCGGTAAAAGCGGAGTCTAAAGCGCTGCCAATCGCAGCGTGGAAATCCGTGATGACCTTCACGGTGGCACTACTGATCATAACCCCTTTGGCTAAACGTTCACGCCCAAGCAGTACCAAATTGGTTTCGATGATGTCGCCAATGTTTTCCAAATCGTTGGCCGTCTCCATCAACCGCATCAGTTCATCTGTTTGCCCTGCGCTTAACTCGCGACGACTAATACGCCCCAGATAAGTCACAATAAAACCGTGCAAAGCATCGACGCGATCATCCATGGCTTCAATACGATCCAGTTCGGCACGGGTACCGGTGAGGGCTGCAGGAATAATCGCAGCGTACATATCGCGCACACTATCCCCCATGTGCACCAACTCCAACCGTGAACGGTCGAGGGCTAACGACGGCGTATCCAGTAATTCCGAATCCAAGTATTTCGCTTTTACCAACTCGGCTTCGTGGAGCGGGCGATCCGGGATGATCCATTGCACCAAGCGCGCGAATAGCGGCGCAAACCAAATAAAAATGAGCGTATTGGCAATGTTAAAAGCAGAGTGCGCGTTGGCGATTTGACGTGGCGCGTCGGTGGCTAGTACTGCGGAACCAGCCGTCAACGGCGAAGACGGCGACAACCAACGTACAAAATCGGCCAGTTCAGAAATGAAAGCAAACCACAGCAAAACACCCAGCACATTAAACAGCACATGCACCACCGCCGCGCGCAAAGCCTCGCGCGGTTTGCCAATCGCGGCAAGAAAAGCCGTGACGCAAGTGCCGATATTGGCGCCTAGACACAGGGCAATACCTGCGGGCAGAGAAATCATGCCTTGCGAGGCGAGCACGATTACCACCCCTGTGGTGGCGGAAGATGCTTGCACCAAAGCAGTGAAACCAGCACCTAGGAGAATGCCGTAAATCGGCTGTTCCATCATCGTCATCAAATTAATAAAGGGCGTGTAACTGCGTAAAGGCAGCATGGCGTCACCCATCACCGTCATGCCGAAAAACATCAGGCCAAGGCCAAACAAGGCTTGCCCCGCTTGCTTCATCCGCTGGCTCTTGGAAACGAAGGAAAGCACAAAACCAAACGCCACTAGCAACAGCGCATACTTGGTAACTTTGAAAGCAATGATTTGCGCGGTGACGGTGCTGCCAATGTTGGCGCCCATGATCACCCCCACCGACTGCGCCATCGACATGAGGTCCGCGGAAATAAAACCCACCAGCAGCACGGTGGTGACCGAAGAAGACTGCACCACCGTGGTCACAAAAGCTCCTGTCAGCACCCCCATAAAGCGATTCGCGGTTAACCGGACAAGTACCTTCTTCATGCCCGTACCTGCAACCTTCTTCAGCGCCGACGCCATCTGTTCCATGCCGAACAGGAACAGCGCCAAACCACCCACAAACCCCATGAACAAGGGGAAAACTTCAATCTCGTTGTTGACAACGGCGGTGGTGAAGAACTCCGACAGCATGCAGAACCATTAACTACTCATCTCTATCGGCAAGAGCTCTCACCAAAGTGACTGGAATCAGCGTTCCTTTCATCACCGAGGTGGCGGTGGAGCCCATCAGCAAACGGCTAAAGCTGCCTTGGCCGGTGTTGCCGAGCACAATCAAACGCGCATGCACGCGCTCGGCGATTTCGAGGATTCGGTTGGATGGCAAACCGGAGGATAGTTGAAAATCAATCTCCAGGTCATCGCAAGCATTGGGGTACTCTGTCGAAAGCTGTTCGCGAAAACGCTCAAGCAAAATTTGCGCCGCATCTTTCAGCGGCAATAAACCGCCACAACCATCTTCCATACGATAAACCCCTGGAGTGCCTTCGGGGTCGTGCAGCACGTGCAACACCAATAACGGCGCGTGAAAGTTGCGCGCGTATGCGGCTGCAAAAAGGAATGCCTGTTCGGATTGCGGTGAAAAATCCACCGCTACGAACACCGGCCCGTACGCTTGGCTTGGCTTTGTCATGTTCCTCCAAAGAGTATAGTTTGCCAGCGCCCAGGCGGCGAAGAAAGCTTCTTACAACAAAGCGGCGCTGGCGTCGCGCAGCAAACGGTTGGGGCCGCGGCGCTCGGTGACACCACATTCATCCAGGTATTCCAGCAGGGGCATCACAAATTTACGCGAAGTTTGAAAGCGGTCACGTAAGGCGGGAATATCCATGCCTTTGCCCTGTAACTGCGCGACGACCGCAGCGCGAAACTGATCGACACTGGCAAAGGAAAACAGCAATCCTTCAATCGGTTGGACTGCCAAACCGGAATCTACCAAAAAGCCACGGGCATCGACCGCCAAGCTAGCATCCAAACCACTTGCCGCCACGACATCAGGCCAATCCGGAGGGGTTAACCCGCCCTTTTCGACCACGTTCAGTAGCGCTTGGCTCGCGTCGCGAATCACCGCCGGAATTTCCACTCCCAGCATTTCCCAGGCTGTGCCCCGGCGTCGGCGCACCCCCATGCCTTCTAATTGTTCAGGAGGCAATTTTTCGAGCATCTTCCAACCTGGCTTGCCCAGGCGATCGCGGAAGCGTTGGATGGGAATGAGCAAACGGCCCGGATGTTTGCTGCGGAAATTTTCCACCACGCCCATCACTTCCCCCATCATGGCCTGGGCACTACCTGCGGCTACATAGGCGGCACCAACGGCTTGCACGCGTGTTGCTTCCACCAAGCGGTCCAACATTTCCACCGTGCCCGGCACCGTCCAACCCAGGGCGCGAGCCAAATCTACCGGCTTTTTCGGTAAGCCCTGATCGGCTTCCAACAGCAAACACAGCAGAGCTTCGCGATCATCCAAAACGGCGGCGATTTGTTGCCACCACTGGCGTTCTTCAGCATCGCGTTTGCGCAAACGATACTTTCCGTAGCCCAAAAATCGCGCCACGCCAAAGTTCAGCGCCGGTGACGGGCGGCGCAATAAACAGCGCTGTCCGGGAACCAAGCATATTTCTTCTTCGGCCTCGACATCGACAAACAGCACCGGCCCGCTTTGTTCAGCACTGAAATAGATGCGAGCCTCGACAGCCGCCGTACCAGCCAATAACTGCACTTCGGAATCGTGCTTCAACGGCGGCGCTTTCGGCAGCAAACTCACACTCATGCGCAACAGCTTGCCACTGCTGGCGCTTCCTGGTGCTGCCAACACCACGCCACGCACACAGTCATCTTTCACCAAGTCCGGTAAGTTCAAAGCCGTACGTAAGCCGGCAGTCGCTACTCCAGCAGCGCGTCCATGCACTTGTACGCGGCGCACCCGACTTGTTTTCCCTGACGGCATCGCGACCACTTCTTGCCCTTCCAACAAGGTGCCACTTGCACAAACCCCAGTGGCAATCGTGCCCGCACCTTGCAAGGCAAAACTGCGTTGCACCGGCATCCGAAAGGCCAGCAGAGGATCCGCAAGACAGCGTGCGTCTTGCGCCAACACACGCAGCGCGGCACGCAGCTCCTCTAAACCTGCGCCAGTATGTGCCGACACGGCCAGAATCTTGGCGCCTTCCCAACTGGAACCCTCGATTAACTCGAGTACCTCCTCTTCCACCATCATCATGGTTTCTTCATCAGCTAAATCAGATTTGGTAATCACCACCATGCCGCGATCCACGCCCAACAAAGTCAGCACCTCGAAGTGCTCGCGGGTTTGGGTCATGACGCCGTCGTCGGTGGCCACCACCAGGATGGCGGCACCCATACCGGTGGCGCCAGCAACCATCTTGCGCACCAACTTCTCGTGACCGGGCACATCCACAAAACCGATCTCCAGGCCATCAGGATAAGTGAGTTGCGCATAGCCCAAATCAATGGTGATGCCACGTTCTTGCTCCTCTTGCCAGCGGTCCGGGTGAGTGCCACAGAGCGCTTCGACCAAGGCGGATTTGCCGTGGTCAATGTGTCCAGCAGTACCAATGACCACAGGTAGAGGCTGAGCTTCAGTCACAGGTAGAATGAGGGTTCATGGATTTCACACAGGCGCCAGTCCACACCTTAGGTCGTAGTTTAAAGCAACGCTACGGCCGCCGCTTGCGCCGAGTGATGCTTGATTTGGGATTGACCTGTCCTAACCGCGATGGAGCCAGCGGTTACGGCGGTTGTATCTATTGCGATTTATCCGGCAGTGGCACCGGGGCCGCCAAACGGAGCGAATCTTTGGAACAACAATGGCAAGAAGGTCTGGCGCGCGCACGCAAAGTCAACCCGGAAGGCCAAGCCGCCATCATCTATTTTCAATCCTACTCGAATACCTATCCTGATTTGCGGCCACTTGCAAATGCTTTGGAGCAAATGAAAAGTTGGTCCGAGGTTGCACCGATCCTGACCATCGGCACACGGCCCGATTGTTTTAGCGCAGAAGCTGCCGATTTACTCGCTGCGCAGTTGCCGTACTTCAAGGAAGTCTGGGTGGAATTCGGTTTAGAAACAGCGGATGACGCCGTGCAAAAAATCATTGGCCGCCATGACACGCTAGCCAACTTTCACTCTGCTTGTGAGCGTGCCGGGGAACGTGGGCTGCAGCGTATTGCACATTGCATTGCTGGCTTGCCTGGTGAAAAAGAGAATGGCTTGCTGCGCCAAGTGCAGGAAGTGGCCAAAGCAAATTGCGAAGGGATTAAGTTTCATCAACTGATGGTGCTGCACAAAACCAAACTTGCCAAGATGTGGTTGGATGGGGAAATCACTCTGCTCAGTGCGGAGGAGTACACCACCAAAATTGCCGATGCGCTTGAGTATTTACCCCCGCATATCATCGTGCACCGCCTCGTTGCCGAAGCCCCCGCCGAGAGCTACTTGGCTCCAAAACCCTGGCCAGGGCGTCAAAAGGTGCATTCCAACATCGAACAAGAATTGCTGCGGCGCGGCACTCACCAAGGCGCGCGCTTATCCTGTTGCCCGTGAAGTTATACGCTGCTGCTCTTTTATGCGCCGTCCCCGCCTGCGTGGGACCGGTTCCAGCCGATTTGCCCACCGACCATGACTGGATGGTGGTGGTCAGCACCGTGCGTCTGCCTGATTACATGGATTGGTACACGCGTTTCGCGGAACACACTTGGATTGACCTGAAAGACGGTGATGAAGAATCCTGGACTCGCATTGAAATTGATGGCGCCATGTCTGGAGTCGTGATCAGTTCGATCGGCTCTGAAGATGCTCGCGCTAACATGCGCTGGAGCAATTCCGTTTTTGTTCTTGAGGTGTACTACGCTCAAGAAGCTCGCGACCTGATCCCACTCGTTTTGGAATCTGCGCGTTCTATTCAAGATTACGGCACGCGCGAGCACATCCAAATCGAAGAGGGCTGGTCTGAAAAGTTCATCGCGCCCAGCAACGGTCGTCTATATGAAGCCTGGCCAGGGCCAAACAGCAATACCTTAATTGCACAAATCATCGATCGCACTCCTGGTCTACACGCAGAACTCCATCACAATGCTGTCGGCAAAGATTACCCCGCTAGTTTCCGCGCCGGCTTCACTGCCAGCGGTTATGGAGTGGAAGCAGATTTCGGTTTGCTGGGTGCTGGTATAGGCCTACGCCAAGGCCTAGAGCTGCACATGATTGGCCTCACTGCCGGCATCAGCCTGTGGCCCCCTGCACTCAAGCTTCCTTTGCTCCCCCGGATAGGAATCCATCAGGGTTGGGTTGGAGCAGCGGAGTAGGACTCCCCGCCCTGATTAAGGGGTAGAGGCGTTTTCGGCAACACTGATTGCCAGCGCAAAAACCAGTGCTGCCACATTGCGCAAAGCAGACTGATTAATGCTGCGCAAATCATCCGCCGGGCGGTGGTAGTTGTCGGTACGGAAATCATTCGTATCGGTGAGGAAAATCGCCGGGATGCCAAGATCCCAATAGTGCGCATGATCGCTACGGCGCGCATCAGGAAAAAAACCGCCCAGCCTTGCAAGCGAATAAAGCGGCAAATCTTGCACGTAAAGCGCACCCGTTTCCTCCACTAAATCCCCCAACCAACCAGAGCCGTTGGCGCCAATGATGCCCAAAAAATTACCGGTCTTCGGCGGCCACACGACAAAGGGAATGCGCACCGGGGATTGCTGAGAATCGGGCTCATTGGTGAAATGGCCGACGCCATCCAAATTGATCAAAGCAAACACTTCCCCCATTCTGCCCTGTTCTTCCAGCAAACGCACATGCTCCTGACTCCCTAATAAGCCAATCTCTTCGGCAGCAAAAAAGCATAAACGTACGCTACAAGCTGGAGGATTCTCCTGCAGCAACCGCGCCACTTCCAACAACACCGCCACCCCCGAAGTATTGTCATCCGCGCCTACCGTTCCAGGCACGGTGTCGTGGTGCGCCGCAATTTCCAGCACCAACTCCGGTGCCAATGTACCCACAATCGTGGCCACGACATTGATCTGATCCACTGGCTCGGCTTCTCCAAACTCCAATCCATAGCCATCAAAGCGATCCAGCAACCCGGCCTCTTCAACAAAACCACGCACCACGCGGGCCTGGCTGATATTGCTGCCAAAATAAACACCGGACACTTCCCAGCGTTCTTTCTCCTCTTTCTCGGTCTTCAAAAACACCACCAACTTGGCGGTGGGAGTCTGCGAGAAAACCTCACGCTCCGTCTGCAGGCCCATGCCCCACAGTTGCTGTTCCAAATACTCCACTGTCTTCCTGCCAACTTCCGCATCACCCGCTCGGCGCGGACCAAAGCCAGTCAGCATTCTCATATCTTCCATCAAATGCTCCTCACTGGCACCATTAGCCGTTTTAGCGACATCTTCCCGATACTGAACCGAAGAACAAGACGCGGCCAATCCGCAAAGAATGAGTGTAGGCAGTTTCCAAATCATCAGACTGCGGCTACTTTACCGGACTCCAGTTGGGTCTGCGAGGGCGGGCTTGCTGGCCGTGCTCCGGGAGGACGGCTGCGCCGTTCCTCAGTCGCACTATCAGCAACCCGCCCCCGCGGGAGGCGCGAGATACCTGTTTACTGCAACTCTGTGATACCCATCGAACTCATGGTTAGGATTCGCTCGGGGCTTCCAGGTGGATTGAGGATGATGGCCTTGGAGTACAGCGTTGCGCCTAACAAGGCCGGGTGTTGAGGAACGGTGGCTAGAGCAGAGCCTTTGCCATCCGCATCTAAGGTGCCGTGAATTCGCTGAAAGTGAAATGTGTAATCTAAAACCCGCGAAGGGGCAAGGAAGGTTTTCCAAGGTCCAAGCTCCATTCCACCGTAGGGATCAAATGCGGTAGAGACCAGAATGACAAAGTCTTTATTCACTCCAGCTGGTACGGCAATATCGAAAGCCATCGAATTGGCACTGAGTTGATGGATGTCTGGCACAAAAAGAGTCTTTAGCCCAACAATGGCAAGCTGTGCTCCAGGGCTCGGATTGCTGCCGTTAATAGACCAAGCCGGTGAACGCTGCCAGTCCTTAACTGGAAGGCCGATTTCCTCCAGGCCGTCACGGTCGATATCGCCAAGGGAAAAGGGGGGGGCGGCCATGCCAGAGGCCCAGGTAGAATCGATAGACCAGGGCTCAAGGGTCGAAGGAATCTGAAAACTGCCCAGGAAAGTACCGTCATAAGCATCGTAATGCGCTAAGGCGAGCAAAATTGAACTCCCAGAATCGACCCAATGGTAGTTGACATACTCCTGCAGGTTGGGATGATCCAAGTTGCTCATAAAACCGCGCCATTGTGTCGTGCCCCCAATATAGCTACCACTGTACTGTGCTTCCAAACTGGCAAGGGGAGAGACCCAGAGTTCTGTCCCATCCGTCCCATCCAATGCGCGAAATTGCAAAGGGGTTGTTTCTAAAAACACCGGGTCTGGGATCCCATCGCCAGACAAATCAGGACCGAAACCATAAAGCGCGCCCATCCAACTTGGGGCGTCTTCCCTCCAAATAACGCTTCCGTCCTGGCCAGAGAAAGCAATATAGGAATGAGATTCCACCGGATATGCCCTTGGCACTCCAATGAGGATATCAGCAAATCCATCCCCATTAAGGTCAGGTAATAGGCCAGGACTAGAAAAATAAGGCGGCATTGGCCCGGCTGATTTTCCCCCTCCCCATTGCCAAATGGAACTCAAAGTTGCCCCACTGTACAAACCACAGTAGGAAAATCCGGTTCCCGTAGCTCTGTAACTGGTCCAGAAAAAGTCCTCGAAACCATCACCATCTTGATCTCCTGCAGAAAAGAGAAATTCAAACTGACCTGGATCTGGAACATTTGGAGGAAATCCGGTGGGAGGTGGGACTATTCCTATTTCTATCCCAGTATCCCAATCAAAGGAAACTAAGCCGACATTGGGGCCTAGCCCGGTTCGTAGGATTAAAGCCTGAGAACCCGTAGGGGTCTTCAGGAATGCCCACGCGGGGCTAAGCCCATAGGCCGCTTGGCGATCATAGAAAACCGTGCTTTCAGCAGGATCCAAGCCAGTTCGGAAGTCGAAGTAATTAATTACGCTCAACCCCGAGGACGGTTCGGGAAGCCAATAGCCTCCGAACAGAAAATCAGATTCACCGTTTAAGTCACTATCCCCAGAGAACCACGCGCCCCGCCAACTAAAGTTGTAACGTGAATCCATGACCAAAGGTGGCTTTACCTCTCGAATCACGTATTCCCGAGGAGTTTGCGGCTGCGAGCTAGGCAGGAGCAAGGAAGCAATGAGGATGTGAGCGGTAAGCATGAATAACCCTTATGCGCCACAATCCAGAATCCCAAATCTACGCACTCCTTAACTATACCCGATAAACCCCCACTCCGTATGGGGTCTTGCGGGGTGCCGTGTCCGAAGGCGGGTTGCTTGGCAGTGCGACTGAGGAACGGCGCAGCCGTCCTTGCGGAGCACAGCCAACAAGCCCGCCGGCTCGGGCACACACTCACTCAACCACAACACTCACTCAACCACAACACTCAACACAACACAACACAACACAACACAACACAACAACAACAACAACAAAAAAAAAACAACGCGCACCCCGAAGGACACGCGCTGCGTAATGGTGAGGGCACCAGGACTTGAACCTGGGACAAATTGGTTAAAAGCCAACTACTCTACCGACTGAGTTATGCCCCCGACCTAGCTCCAAGCTAGATTCAGATTTCCAAAATATCTGCTGACTTACTGGTAAGAGCTTCGTCCACCAAAGCCTCATGCTTCTTTAGTACATCTTGGATGTCTGACTTCGCGGATTTTACATCATCCTCGGTCACTGCAACATCCCCAGACTTATCTTTTTGCGCATGCTCCACATCTTTGAGCACATCGCGTCGCACATTTCGAATCGACACCTTGGTACCTTCGGCCAAGGATTTCAGACGCGAAACCATTTTCAAGCGCTGCTCTTCCGAAAGATGCGGCACCCCGACGCGCAAACTATTGCCCTCGATCACCGGACTCAAGCCCAGGTTGGCCGCCAAAATAGCTTTTTCGATCGCCTTCAGGGTGCTTATATCAAAAGGTTTTACCAGCAGGGCACGCGCTTCCGGCACCGTGATATTGGCCATCTGCGACAACGGGGTTTTATTGCCGTAAAAATCAACGCGGATGTTATCAATCAAACCAGTGCTGGCACGCCCAGTACGGAATCCGCGGATTTCGTCTTGGAAATGTTCGACCGTTTTATCCATGCGCTCGCGCGCATCGTCGAGAAAATTTTGGTAGCTAAGACTCATGTTAGTTACGAATGATGGTGCCAATGTTAAGCCCCCGGCCTGCTTGAGCAAGACCATCTTTGGCATTCATATCAAACACCAAAAGGGGCATATCATGCTCACGGCACAGGGTAAACGCCGTTTGGTCCATTACGCGCAGCTGCTTGTTGATGACTTCATTGAAAGTCAACTCAGGTAGCAATACTGCATCGGAATGAACATGAGGGTCTTTGTCGTAAACGCCATCGACCTTGGTGGCTTTGAGCAGCGCGTTGCAATCTAGCTCAATGGCCCGCTGCGCAGCGGCGGTATCGGTGGTGAAGTAGGGCGAACCAAGGCCACCGACCAACACCACAACGCGGCCTTTTTCTAGATGACGAATCGCGCGGCGGCGAATGAAAGGTTCACACACCGTACGCACATCAATAGCCGACATCACCCGTGTGGGCACGCCATTCGACTCTAATGCATCCGACAAGGCCAAGCCATTGATGACGGTAGCAAGCATACCCATGTAATCCGCAGTGGCGCGGCCAATGCCGAGAGATTGCGACTGGGTGCCACGCAAAATGTTGCCACCTCCAATCACGCAGGCCACTTGCACTCCGTCGGCAGTTAAGCTGCGCAGCTGCTCGGCGAGCATTTTGACGAGTTCCGTATCCAGCCCCGTTTCGCCGTCACGCGCAAAACCTTCTCCACTGATTTTCAGCAGAATGCGCTGGTAAGGAAGTTGGTTAGCAGTCACAGTTGCTAGGAACCGAGCTCAAAACGCGCAAAGCGCTCGATCTTCATGTTCTCGCCTACCATCGAAATGGCTGCTTTGATGCGATCATTGACTGTCATTGCAGGGTCTTTGACATACTCCTGCTCGAGCAGAGCACGCTCTTTGATGAACTTCTCGATGCGGCCATCCACAATCTTTTCCTTGATTTCCTGGGGCTTATTGGCCATATCTTCGGAACCAAGGAGCACGCGACGCTCCTCATCGATCATCTCCTGTGGCACTTCCGCCGCCGAAATGGCCACCGGTGCGGGAACGGTTGCAGCGATATGCATACACAAATCACTACACAGTTTTTCAAAATCCGCGCCGCGCGCCACGAAATCGGTTTCGCAGGCAATCTGCACCATCACGCCAACGCGTTGGTTGTGGTGAATATAGGAGTAAACCGCACCTTCCGAGGTACTACGGCTCGACTTCTTCTCGGCGGACTTCAAGCCCTTCTGGCGCAGGATTTCCTGCGCCTTTTGGAAATCGCCACCAGCTTCCACTAGGGCTTTCTTGCAATCCATCATGCCGGCACCCGTTTGGGCGCGCAAAGTTGCCACATCTTTCGCTGAAATCGCGGTAGTCATCGTTGGTTTTCTGGAACAGAGTTACGGCAAGTGCCGTTTGATGCTGGTGCCCGACCGCCATCGGGCAGTTGGGGGACTAGTCTGCCTTCTCCGGAGTTTCGACCGGCTGCACTTGCGCTGGCTGGGAATCGACCGGCGCAACATCGGCTGGCTGAGGATCAGCATCTGGGAGAGCCTGAATCTCAACTTGACGGTTCACGCCACCTTCAATGGGCTGACGCAGTTCGCGTGGGCCGCTACGTGGAGCAGCCTGACCACCAGGGCCTTTGCCAGCGCCGCCGCGGCCGCCATCACGACCACCTTCCCCTTCACCCGCCGCCGCACCGAGGCGACCTGGGCGACGTGGGCCACCTTGACGTGGACGCGGAACCGGTACGCCGGCCGCTTTCTTCTCGCGCGCTGGATCGCGTTGCGGATCGGCAACGCCACGCTCTTTGCGCATGCCTTTACCCGTATTGATGGCATCGATGAGGTGCTCCATAATCAAAGCCACCGAACGGATGGCATCATCATTGGCTGGGATCACCAAATCGCAGACATCTGGATTGCAATCGGTATCGACAATGCCGATTACGGGAATGCCCATCTTTTTGGCTTCGCGGATGGCGTTGTATTCGGTACGCGGATCCACCACAACCATAGCACCAGGTAGACGGAACATATCGCGAATGCCGTGCAGGTTACGGAACACCTTGCGCTTTTCGCGGGTGAAACGTGCGCCTTCTTTTTTGGTGAGTTTCTCGAGGTAACCTTCTTCCTCTTTCTTCTCCATCTCATCCAAGAACGCAATGCGGCTGCCAATGACTTCATAGTTGGTCAAAGTGCCACCAATCCAACGGTCTTCCACAAAGGGCATGCCCGCTTGGACTTTTACCTTCGCGATTTCACCGCTCAGGTTTTGCTTGGTGCCCACAAAAAGGACGTCTTGGCCCGAAGCAATCACTTCACGAAGGAAGTGTTTCGCCCGCAGAATCCCGCGAATGGTTTCGCGCAGGTCAATAATATGGATGCGGTGGCGGGACTCGAGGATGTAAGGGGCCATCTTCGGATTCCAGCGGCCTACACGGCAACCGATGTGAGCACCGGCGTCGATTAACGCCTGGACATTGAGTTCGGACATGTGAAATTCGTGCGAAAAAACGCAGTTAAAGTGATGCAAAGGCCAATTATGGCCCTTTCGGAGGCGAGGTGCCCCTTTCCCATCCACCAAAAGCGGTTTGAATGGGCCGCACATTGTAGCCAGCTACAGGCTAAGGTCAACACCAGCCCAGATATCCAGCGATTTTACAAAAAGCGAACTCCTATCCTGGGATACACTATTGCAGACCGAGAAGCATGGTGCAATCCCCCAAACCCGCCGCTGAGGATATCCAGACTCTAGCGATCCTCAACCACCGCGCAGAGCCACTCAAGCGCGTTGAAGACTGGTTTCAGAACCGAGGCTGGAAGATCAAGGTGGCCAACCACTTAGAAGAGAGCCGCACATTGCTGCAAACACCGGTCACCGCAGCCTTGGTTTACCCACTCACTTTAATGAGCGATGGGCTGGAATGGCAAACTTTAAAGCGCCTACTTTCACCCCATCAGGATATTCCCTGGCTGGTGGTGCCATGGGGAAACGCCGCGCCGTCAGCCGTGACCGCCATGTTACGCGGCAGCAATAGCCTCACGGATTGGCTCACCAACATTGCCCCGCTCTCCGAAATAGATGCTCGCCTGGGCAACTTGATGCGTTTGCATGACATGTTGACGGCCACTCGCAAACACACGCAACAGCTGGAAGGCCAACTGGTCACCGACCACAAAACCGGGCTCTTCAATGATCGCCATTTTCGCGCCCGATTACGCGAAGAGTTCGAACGTTCGCAACGCCATGGCTCCCCCGTCACCTTAGTGTTGCTCGATGTGGACGACTTCAAACAACTCAATGATTCCTTCTCTTATGAGTTTGGAGACGTTGGCTTGCGCACAGTGGGTGAAACGCTCCGTCAATGTGTGCGTTCGATTGATATTCCCGCGCGCATTGGTGGCGACGAATTCGCGATTATTTTACCCAGCACGACCCTGCCGGAAACGGTTGCAGTGACCAATCGTATTCAGCATGTGCTCTCGATTTCACCCATTGATGATAACGGCGAGCGCACGCTTTTGCAGGCTTCGATTGGCATCGCGACCTTCGACGGCCGCAGCGCCCGCGATCCACGCAACCTCTTTTTGCAAGCGAACGAAGCTTTGAAGATGGCAAAAGGTAGCGGCAAAAACCGCTTGTGTTTCTTTGATCCCAATACCCGCCGCAGTGCGGGGGCGGACAGCGTCGAGCAAGCGCAAGCCGCTCGGGTGATGGGTCAAGAACAAGCAGACGACAACGAGCAATAAAGGCAGAATACGGCCTCTATTTGGCGATTGTGCGCAACCAGACCACGTCGACAAAATCGGCGTGAGCGGCGAAAGGCAGTACTCCAGCAGGCTTCGCCAACAATCTTAGAGTTCCGGCTTTGGGCACTGCGACTTTGAGTACCAAAGGTGGATCTTGAAAATGGCGTGGGCCACTCGAAATCAGCAGCGTTTGCTCAAACCATACTTCAAACACGACTGGCTGCGGATCGCGGAAATATTCCACCTCGCGATCCACGCCTACTGTCAGCAACAGCAAACCCGCTTGGGGCACTTCGCGTTGTAATTCCGTGGGCGCTTTGACGCCTATCCCTTGGGCATAAACACTGGTGCCTAAACGTAACGGGCGACCCTCCACACTTTTTCCAAAACGAGGCGACCAATCGAGGGCTTGCGAAGCTGGCGAGGTGAGTACTTGCCAGGCGTCAGCAAAACCGAGTTCTTCGACATCAAAGCGCCGCCGCATTCTTTGCACCGCGAACACGGGCAACGACCAATGTTGGCCCCACGCCAATTCCAGCTCAAAATGATTGTCGAGGAAGGCCACCACATGGGCCGACAGAACACCACCATTAGTGAGTTGAATCCACACTGCTTGGTGCTGGGGCGGAGTTTGTTCCGGCAGTAAACCCAAACCAAGCACTCGCGACCAATCAAACTCACGCGCGCCGCTGGCCGTTTCAAAAACCAAACCCTTGGCACCCCACTCGAGTAAATAACCACGCTGCTGATCAACACTGCCGTTGGACGTGCGCACCCACAAATGGTCTTTATCGGCGAGGACCTGGGGATGACGGTCGCTTCCGAAGGATTGCACCCACAAAGTGTTCAGCGGCAAAGGAGCCACGCCCGGCAAATCCGCCAAGGTCCAAGCAGGCGACTCTCCCAACTGGGGCGTGGGTGTGCCGGGTAACCACGCACCATCATTCAATTGCAGGGCCCCGGCGGCGGCTGGTTGCCCAGCTTGATGAAAATCCACCAGCAACCAATCACTGGTGCTGAACCCACTTTGGAGTACCGGTCCACCTTCTGCCCAGCCGCTTAACTTGCCGCTGGCATCCGAAGCCGCGCCCAGGACACGAACATAAGGGGCAGCCGCCAGCCCCGCAGTGGGCGCTGGGAAGGCCGGGGTCTGAAGAGCGAGGAGCAGCGGCAGCAGGTTCAGCACGTGCTGACAGGATAGTCGCTGCCACGCCGAGCTGCATTCATGCCAAAACGGCAGCGGCAGCGCCGGATAGGCTGAAAATCTGCCCGCGTTGGTTGGCACTGTAGTTGCTGTATGGAGCCACCGCATCTTGCGGCTCCCCTCCTGATCCCCATTCGGATCCCGGATACCCATGCAGAAACAACTGACTTTCCACGGCGAAGCCCGTGAAGCCATCCTCAACGGCGTCGAGAAATTGGCTAAGGCCGTAGTTTCGACTCTCGGCCCCAAAGGCCGTTGCGCCGTTCTCGATAAATCCTGGGGCGGCCCCACCATCACCAAAGATGGCGTCACCGTTGCTCGCGATATTGATCTGATTGATCGCTCCGAAAACCTCGGCGCGCAGTTGGTCAAACAAGCAGCTACCAAAACCAACGACCGCGCTGGCGACGGCACCACCACCGCCACCTTGTTGGCCTGGAGCATCTACAAAGAGGCCTTGCGCCATCTTTCTGTGGGTGCGGATCCCAGTGCCATGATTGCTGGTCTGCGCGAAGGTGCAGCCAACGTCAAAGTGCAACTCAACAAGCAAGCGAAAAAGGTTACCAGCAACGCCGATGTTTTGGCGGTAGCCACCATTGCCTCCAACAACGATGCGGTGATTGGTAAAACTCTAGCCGATGCATTTGCAAAAGTTGGCAACGACGGCGTGCTGACCATCGAAGAAGGCAAAGGCCTAGAGACCGAGGTCAAGGTGGTCACAGGTATGCAGTTTGATCGCGGCTTCTTGTCGCCGAACTTTGCTACCGATATGGAAACGCTGGAATGCGTTTACAACAAGCCGCTGATTTTGATCCACGAAGACAAAATCTCCAACATTCAAAGCTTGCTCCCCGTTCTGGAAGCAGCCAAAGAAGCTGGCGCCCCACTGGTCATTATTGCGGAAGACATTGCCGGCGAAGCCCTCGCTGCTTTGGTCATCAACAAGATGCGCGGCGTGCTCGAAGTCGTTGCGGTAAAGGCTCCTGGCTATGGCGAGCGGCGTAAGGAAATGCTGCGTGATATCGCCGTACTCACGGGCGCTACCGCCATCATGAAAGACGATGGCAAGGAATTGGAGGCCGTCACTCTGGGTGATTTGGGCACTGCCAACCGCGTGCAAATTGATTCCAACAGCACCACGGTAGTGGAAGGCGCAGGCAAAGATAAAGATGTCAAAAATCGCGCGGCGCAGATTCGCCACGAGATTGAAACCACCACTTCTGATTATGACCGCGAGAAGCTCGAAGAGCGGCTGGCAAAATTGGTCGGCGGCATCGCCCAGATTTCGGTTGGCGGCGCCACCGAAGCGGAAGTCAAGGAGCGCAAGCACCGTTACGAAGATGCCAAACACGCCACCACTGCTGCGATTGAATCCGGTATTTTGGCCGGTGGCGGGTCGGCGTTGTTGCGCGCCGGTGCCAAGTTAGAAAAAGATGGTTTGGGCTTCACCGGCGACAAGCTCACCGGATTGCAGATCCTCATCAAAGCGCTGCAAATGCCAGCGCGCACCATTGCAGACAATGCCGGCCTTGATGGCGCGGTCGTGGCTCTGCGCATCCTCCGCGACAAGCGCAGTAGCTTTGGCTTCAACGCCCTCACCGAGGAATACGGTGACATGTTCGAAATGGGCATTGTGGATCCAACTAAGGTCACTTTGACCGCTCTTGAAAACGCCGTCAGTGTGGCTGCCACTCTGATGACTACCGAATGCCTCATTGTTGAGGCTTCCAATGATGATGACGCTGCTGCCATGGAGGGCGGCCACGACCACTAGTCGTAAATTCGAAACATGGCAAAAACCAAAACAAAAGTGAAGGCAAAAGCATCTGCCAAAGTTCCTGCGAAAGCAAAAGCAAAAACACCAGCTGCCGCTCCAGCGAAAGCTAAGGCCACTGGGGTAGCCAAGAAAGTCAACTTCGGCTTCCGCCCGATTGAAGACCGGGTCCTCGTACGCCCCGCCGCGGCTGAAACGGTTTCCAAATCCGGCATTCTGTTGCCTTCCAGCGCTCAAGAAGCCCCACTGCGTGGCGTCATCGTTGCAGTTGGCCCAGGTCGTATTGCGAAAAACGGCGTGCGTATGGAAATGCCCGTGGCGATTGCCGATGAAGTCGTGTACGGCAAATACTCCGGCAGTGAAATTCAGTTCGGAGGCGAGGATTACAAAATCCTACGCGCCGACGAAATCCTTGCCATCATCAACGGCTAAAGCCGAAATTAGGAAAAGCTCTCATGGCTAAGCAAATTTTGTTCGATGATAAAGCCCGCGAAAAATTGTACGCAGGCATTCAAACTCTGGCCCGCACGGTTGCGGTCACTTTAGGCCCCGCCGGCCGCAACGTCATCCTCGAGAAATCCTTCGGCGCTCCGGTAGTCACCAAAGATGGTGTCTCCGTGGCCAAGGATGTGGAATTGGAAGACTGCTTTGAAAACCTCGGTGCCAAGCTGGTGCGCGAAGTGGCTTCGAAGACGAACGATGAAGCCGGAGACGGCACCACCACAGCTACCGTGTTAGCTGCAGAGATGATTCGCGTTGGTTTGAAGTACATGGCCGCCGGTGCAAGCCCTTCAGCTTTGCGGAACGGCATTGATATGGCGGTCAAAGCTGCTACCGAATCGGTGGTCAAGCTGTCACGCCCTGTCAAAGGCGACGATCTCGCACGCGTGGCCACCATCTCCGCTAACCAAGATGCCGAAATCGGCGAGATCCTGGCAAGCGTGATGAAGCAAACGGGCAAGCAAGGCGTCATCACCATTGAAGAAGGTGACAACATGGCCACCCAAACGGAGTTTGTCGATGGATTGAGCCTGGATAAGGGTTATCTTTCGCCGTACTTCGTATCCGATATGGCCAAAATGACAGTCGATTTCCAGGATGCCCTGGTGTTGATTTACGAAAAGAAGATTTCCAATTTGCAGGATTTCTTGCCCGTGTTGGAAAAGGTTGCTCAAACCGGCAAGCCGTTGTTGATTGTTGCTGAAGATGTGGAGGGTGAAGCGCTCGCTGCATTGGTGGTTAATAAGCTGCGCGGCGTGATGCATGTTGTGGCCATCAAAGCCCCTGGTTTTGGGGATCGTCGCAAAGCCATGCTCGGTGATATTGCGGTACTCACCGGAGCCACCGCCATCCTCGAAGAAACTGGCCGCAAACTTGCTGATGTCGAGCTTGAAGAGTTAGGCAGTGTCCACAAGTTGACGGTTGAGAAAGATCGTTCCGTGCTGGTTGGCGGCGGCGGCAAAAAATCTGCCATCAAAGCCCGCATTGCGCAAATCGAAGCGCAAATCGAAAAATCGACCTCGGCCTATGACAAAGAGAAGCTGCAAGAACGCTTGGCCAAACTGGCCGGTGGTGTTGCCGTCATCAAAGTCGGTGGAGCAACCGAAACCGAGCTGAAGGAACGTAAGCACCGCACCGAAGATGCACTCGCAGCAACCCGCGCGGCGCAAGATGAAGGCATTGTTCCTGGTGGCGGTACCGCGTTGCTGCGCGCCATTGAAGCAGTGGAAGCCATGCGCTCGAAAGCACGCGGTGATGAAAAATTCGGTGTGGAAATCGTCGCCAAAGCGCTGCGTGCCCCAACCCGTTTGATCGCTGACAACGCTGGCTTCGATGGCAGTGTCATCGTAGAAGAAGTCCTGGAGCGCAAAGGTTGGATGGGCTACGACGCCCTCGCCAACGAATACTGCGATTTAGGCAAAGCAGGCATTCTGGATCCCACCAAAGTAGTCCGCGTGGCGCTGCAAAACGCCGGCTCGATTGCTGGTTTGTTGCTCACCACCAATACTTTGATCACAGACATTGCGGATGACAAGATCGGCGCCGTCAGTGGCGCAATTTCCTGAGCCAGGATATTTGGTGAGCCAACGCGACTACTACGAAATCCTCGGGGTTGGGAAAACTGCTTCCGACTCCGACATTAAATCGGCGTATCGCAAGCTCGCCATGAAGTTCCACCCCGACCGTAACAAGGAAGAGGGTGCTGCGGACAAATTCAAAGAAGCCACCGAGGCTTACTCGGTGCTTTCGGATGCCGATAAACGCGCGCGTTACGACCGCTTTGGCCATGCTGGCGTAGCTGGCGGCCCTGGCGGTGGCGGCGGCGTGAATGTCGATTTCGGCTCCATTTTCGAGCAGTTTGGTGATATTTTCGGCGGCCGTGGCGGTAACCGTGGCGGCAGTATCTTCGAGAGTTTGTTCGGCGGTGGCGGCCGTAGTCGCCAGCAAGGTACCCCTGGGCGCAGCTTGCGCGCTGCCGTGAATGTTGACATGCATGATGTCCTAAACGGCGCTGAACGCACCATCACTTTGCGGAGGCCTGAGAATTGTGGTTCCTGTAAAGGCAGCGGTTCGGCGCCCGGCGGTAAGCGCGAAACTTGCACCACTTGCAAAGGGCAAGGCGCCGTCCACCAACAGCAAGGTTTTTTTGCAGTCCAAACCGCATGCCCACGCTGCCACGGGGAAGGCACGTTGATCTCAAAACCCTGCGGCAGTTGCCGTGGCTCCGGCCAAGAAGTCAAAGAGCGTGAAATCACCGTTCAGATTCCTGCCGGCATTGATGATGGCGCACAAATCCGCCTCAGTGACCAAGGTGAAGCCGGTCGTCAAGGTGGGCAGAATGGCGATTTGTTCGTCGAAGTGCGCGTGGCAGAAGAACCACGTTTCCACCGTGATGGCAGCGACCTCTACACCGAAGTGCCGGTCCAATGGTCACAAGCCGTGCTCGGCGACAAATTGGTGGTGGAAACTTTAGAAGGGGAAGCGCGGATGACCATGCCTGCGGGCACCGCCACCGGCAAACTTTTCCGCATTCGTGGCCAAGGCTTGCCGCGCCTGCACGGTGGCAATCGTGGCGATTTATTGGTGCGCGTCTACATCGAAGTCCCCACCAAACTCACGCGCGAAGAAAAAAGCTTAGTAAAGAAAATGCTCGAGCTCGATCGCAAACGCGACAAAACAGCCGCCTCTGATTCCAAGTAGCCCGCAGAAAGATGTCCAAAGCAAAAAAGAAAAAGCACGAGGAAGATTTAGCCAACGCTGAGCAGGCTGCTACTGAAACTCTAAGCGAGCCGTCGGCAGAACCTACGCCAGAGCTCACTGCTGAGGATTGGCAGGAGAAATTTCTGCGTGCGCAAGCGGATATGCAAAACATCCGCCGACGCTTGGGTGAGGAAACGGAAGAACGTGTGCGCTTGCGTATGGAAGCGCTACTTCACGATCTCATTCTCGTTGCCGATTACATGGAAGCTGCCCTGAACAGTATTCCAGAGCCGGTTCAACAGGCTGAACAAGCTGACGCCTTCCTGATGGGGATGACTGCGATCCAGCAGGCTCTAGAGGGCGTCATGAGGAGCCATGGAATGATTTTCCTCAAACCATCGGCGCAAGATAGCTTTGACCCTGAGGAGCATGAGGCGATCGAAACGGTTGTAGATGACGCATTGAAGATCCCTCAAATGGAGCTCCTGAGCCGTGGTTATCGTATTGGGAAACGCATTTTGCGGCCGGCAAAAGTGCGGTTGATCACCCCGACACAGCCCGACCAAACCATTGCGCCGGATTAACCCCTTCCAAATCGACCTCTTTCCGTTAATATTGTCCTATCCAACGCGGTTCTGTTGCGTTGGAACTCTGTCATGAAATCGTCTCGTTTCCTAACATTTTTTTTGCTTCTACTGGGCTGCCTTTTTCTCGCTCCAGAAGCATCCGCACAGAAAAGTGGCAATGTATACCGCCCCTTTCCTGCCTATGGTTTTAAGTTTAAGCCGCTAAAGGACTGGTCGGATGTTCCAGTCAGTGCGTCGATTGCTTCGCTAGGTGTCATCGGTCAATTGAACACCAACAAGGACCTGACGTTCATGTCTCCGGAGAAAATCCAAGTTGCGTACAACTACAGCCTAAAGGTCATGAAAATTGATCCGCCTGTAGCCACCACAGAGGGCAATGAGAGCGGTGGCAATGGCAGCCTACGCGGCGGGATTGACCAGGGTGTGGCAGCCAAAAAAAGTGGCAAGGATTTTGTCGCCGAGCTCTTTCAAGGTGGCTTGCGCATGGACGAGTACAAACTTATCGTTCCGGAAGTTTCCGACTTTAAAGTTTCCGCAGATATCGTCGCAATCCGCGAGCAGATTCGCTCGCCGCTGGTAACGACCGCAGGAGTGGTCGACCTGATGTTTGAGGTCTTTACCTTCCAGCTGCCCGACTACCAAATCGTCTTTGTTTGGGATTTTCCTTCCGAAGACAAAAAGGATTTGAAGAACTGGACCAAGGTGGTTGAGAAATCGATGAAATCCTTCCGCTTGGAACTGGAAGATGTGGAAGCCGTCAGCGTCAGCAGCGTGAACTCGGACAGTGCTTACGAGGATTTGATTCAATTCCACCAAGCGGATGTGGAGCAAACTCCCGGCTGGCAACTGATTGAGACTCCGTCCAAACAGTACTTAATTAAAACCAATAGTGATGATAAAAAGGGCCTGCGAGATGTGATCAAACGCTTGGAAGCCTCGCGTGATCTCTTTGAGCAAGATTTCCCACCTGAATCCCCTATCACGCAAATCTCCGTGGTGCGGATCTGCGCTACGCAAAAAGATTTCAATACCTACGGCCAGACGAGTGATGGCGTTGCGGGTTGGTTCAATCCACGTTCCGAAGAGCTTGTGCTTTATTTCCCCCAGGGGAGTGCTGACATGACCATGTCTGTGATGACCCACGAGGGTTTCCACCAGTATTGTCACTTTCTTTTCAACCGCTCCGAAGCCCATCGTTGGTTTGATGAAGGCCATGGCGATTATTATGGTGCTTGGAAAATGAAAGGCAGCAAGTTGGCGCCCAATGATGATATGAAAGGGGGTCTTTCACGCACCCCTGAAATCAAGAAGATGCTACGCGAAGGCACTGCGGCACCCCTTTCCCGGCACATTCGCTTTAACCACCAAGATTGGCAGAAGCAAGGGCCGAGCAATGTTTCATGTTATGCGCAATCGTTTTCGATTATTTATTTCCTGCGCGAAGGTACGCGCGGCAAAGTGTCCTCGAAATTTTGGAAAAAAGAATACGCGGATATTCTCCCTAACTACCTCGAGTTTTTGGGCGACGGCTTCACCGAGGCCTATGACCAAATCAAAGCGGAAGCCGAACAGGCTGTGATTGACCTCAAAGAAGCGGAAGCCGATCCGCAGATGATTGAGATTGCCGAGCGCAAGGCCGCGGCACCGTGGAATTACTTGTCTCCGCAAACCAAAGATGAAATCTGGGCCCGCGCCATGGCGGAGTCATGGGGCCAGATTGATGAAGCCGAGTTCGAAGAACGCTGGATTGCGTTCGTTGAAAAGGAGCTATAAACGCTGCAGGCCAACCGGAGCTAAGGGCCACCACGATCGCCTGCGCCTTCCCGATCTTGCCATTGCAGCAGGCGGCGGGTGACAAACAAATACCCTCGCTTGCCGGTTTGCCGCCAAACGCGCGCAAGCCACGAGGGAGTTGCCAGTATGTGTAACTCCCGCTGCGTGAGCGCCCACGCGCAGTAGCTGCGTTTGTGTTTGAGCAAGTGACGCAAATCCTCGCGCGCTAAGAAACGAAACCAAGCACCGCGTTGGCGAGCAGCACGGCCCAATTGCAAATCAAGGAGAGCTGGGGTGCCGTCGGCAAGAACTAAAATGTTTGGCTCCTTGGCCAAATCATTATGGGTGACACCCTGAAAATGCAAGCGCGCCAACAAAGACAGCAATTGTTGGTGGTAAAGCGGATCGGTGGGCTTGGCGTGTTGCATGGCAGTGCCCTCCAACCAAGAACGCAGCAAAATTCCTTTATGCCACAACACCAGGCGCGGAAAACGCACCCCAGCTAAAGCGGGCAGACGCTGCTCCATGGCCAACAAGGTCCGCGCCTCACGCGCAGCCAGCGCGCGCGCCAACGGCCGCACCCACCAGCGAGCCACGCGCGTATCGCGGCGCACGAGATCCTCCTGCGCTGCAGTTTGTGCATCCGCCCCGATAGAATGTCCATACTCCACGCGGCCGAATAAATCGGCTTTGAGAAGTGTCCAATGCAGGCTGGCTTGAGCCATGGCCACGCACTCTAGCAAACCCCAGAACACTGATTCCCACCTTCGACGTCCTTCGTGAGTTTGCTCACGCTCTGGTGGATTTGCTGCTGGCACTACCCCGCCATTTGTTTGCCTTCACGCAACGCAACCAACGTTTGGCCACCTTTGCAACTCTAGAGCGTACCCAGCTAGAGCAGCTTCCCACAGCCATGCCCGCCCCCTGTGGCGCACTCAAACACATGCTGTTGAGCTGCGGCGATGCTTCCGGTGAGATTCACGCCGCGCGCTTGCTGCAAGTGCTACAAGCACGTCATCCAGATTTGCAAGTTGAAGGCTACGGTGGGCAGCGTCTGGCTGCGTTGGGCATGAAGATTTGGCTGCCGCTGGCGGATTTAAACGTGATGGGATTTCGCGATGTGGCCGCACAGTTGCCGCTGTTTTTTGGCGCGGTTTATCGTTTTGCCAAACACATCCAGCAACGACGTCCTGATGTGGTTGTGCTCCTCGATTACCCGGGCTTGAATCGCCATTTATTGCGCATTGCGAAACGCCACGGCATACCCGTGGTGCACTATGTGGCCCCGCAACTGTGGGCGTGGGCACCTTGGCGGGTGCGGGATTTTCGGCGCGCCGATCGTTTGCTAACCATTTTGCCGTTTGAAAATGATTGGTACGCGCGTCATGGGGCACGCACTACTTTTGTCGGGCATCCTTTGGCCGATAGTTTGGCCGCCGACCACAGTCTTTGGACTCCTCCTACCCAACCCGCGCAAAGCACAGATTCCGCAGTGGAATGGATTGGCTTACTGCCTGGCAGCCGCAAACGCGAGATTCGCGAGAACCTCCCGTTGATGCTCGAGGCCGCTCGGTTGTTGCACCAGCTGCGCCCACAAGTGCGTTTTGTTTTGCCGCATCTGCGCGCCAAGGTTTGGCCACAAATTGAGGATCTGCTCACCCACAGTGCCGTCCATGTGCTGTGTGTGCCGGGTGAATTTCACGCCGTATTAAGAGCCTGCCGTGGCGCTTGGGTGGTCAGCGGTACGGCGAGTTTGGAAGTGGCGGCTGTGGGGATTCCGTCGGTAGTGGTGTATGCCATGAGCTCCAAACTTGGCGCGTGGTTAGCGGCCCACGCGCTTACGGTGCCCTTTGTCGGCGGTATCAACTTGGTGGCTGGAACCCAACTCGCTCCAGAACTAGTGGGCACAAACCTACAGGCAGATGATTTGTGCCGTGCTTTGCTGGTGCAACTTGAAGATCCAGGCCATGCGGCGATGGTGGCGCGCTTAGCGGCTGTGCGCACGACGGCTCTCGCTCCAGGAACCGCCCAACGAGCCGCATTGGCGATAGAACAAGCCGCTTTTGCCTGAACCAACCGCTATCCTAAACGTTGGCCTTGCTAAGGCCACCGCAGCCTCATAAACCATGTTGACCGCACTACTGCTCGCTCCCCTGCTGCTCTTGCAGGGACCTTCGGAAAAGGATTTATTCGATTCCTATCTCAACAACATCCGCACTGCCCAAATGAGCGATGGCTCTTATGGTGGCAACGTGGTGGTGACGGCTAATGTACTCATTGGCATGGCCTTATCGCCGCGCGCTTACCGGGTGGATGATGGGCCCTTTGTGCGCGACGCCGTGACTTACCTGCTCCTGCACAAAGATGAGCGTAGCGATGATTGGGAGCGCGACCAGCGCTTAGGGATTGCTTTGCTGCATGTGCACCGGGATCGCTACTTGCCAGCTGCACGCGCGCTGGCCGAGCGTCATGGCCACTCTTTGGCGGATTTCAAAACCGCCGATGCAGCGCAAGGTACACCCTACCGCTTGACGGAAATCCCGCAGGATGCCAGTTTGGCAGAAATGGCACGCGCCTTAGCCGATGCCGGCCTCCTTCGAACCTACCGCAAACCGGCCGCTACCACGTCCACGCCCACTGAGGACTTGGCCAAGCGCCGCGCCGCTTATGAAAAAGGTGTGGATTATTTGCTCAGCACCCGCGGGAAATCCGGCTTCTGGGAAATGTTTGGCCAACCGGAACCCGGTATTTCCGCACTCGCTGCACGGGCTTTATTCAGTAGTGAACGCGCCTCGGCGCGCGGCATTGGGATGTCGGTGGTGGACTGGTTACTCACTTTGCAGCATGAAGACGGATCGATTCACGGCGGTCGGGTTGCGGTTTACACCACTTCGGTAGCGATGGGTGCGCTCGCCGATGCTGGCCGCCCGCAAGATGTGGAAGCCATGCAGCGCGCCGTCATGTTCCTGCGCACCACCCAAGCGGATGAAGGAGAAGGTTACTCCGAAGAAGACAAGTTCTACGGTGGCATCGGCTACGGCGGTGACTTACGCCCTGATTTGTCGAACTTACAGTATGCGCTGCAAGCCCTCAAAGAAGCTGGCGTGAATCAAGAAGATGCGGCCTTCCAACGCGCCGTGCATTTCTTGAACCGTAGTCAAAACTTGGCGGAAACGAACACCGAAACCTTCTACGACGGCGCCGATCCTACCCCCATCAAAGCCGGCACCGACGGTGGTGCGGTGTACTACCCGGGCAACTCGGCCGCAGGCACCGCGTTGATGCCCGATGGCACGATGATTGCACGCAGTTATGGCTCAATGACTTACGCCTTACTAAAGTGCTTCACTTTCGCCGGCGTGCCTGCTGATGATCCACGTGTGGTTGCGGCTACCGCATGGATTAGCTCGCACTGGACTTTGGAAGTGAACCCAGGCTTCGATCCGATGCAAGATCCGCGCGGCGGTTTTCAGGGTTTGTATTACTACTACTTAAGCCTAGCGCAGGCGCTAAATGCGGCGCAGGTCGATAAAGTGATCACCGTTGGCGGTGTCGAACATGATTGGCGCGCGGAACTTGCTGCCAAGCTGATGGCGCTGCAACACGAAGATGGCCAATGGATCAATGAGGATGCCGAACGGTGGTGGGAAGGCAACCCTCAGTTGTGTACTGGCTACGCGCTCGGGGCTTTGAAGGAACTGCTGAAATGAGTAGTTTACGACGCGCTTTGAGCCCGGATGGCCGTCCCCACTGGCTGTGGGTCGCGGGTGGTTTTTTCCGCGACTTGAGCGCAGCTGGGGTAAACGATGAGCTTGCCGAGGTGGCCGGCTTATTGGCCGACATGGAGCGTTTTCAGGAATTGCTCGCTCTCGCGCCCGAGGCCGCTGCCAGTACTTGGCCACTGCTGCTGCCTGGCCGCCCAGGCAAAGCCTTGTGTTTGGGCAAAAACTTCGCAGCACACGCACGCGAAATGGGTTCCGAGCCACCCACCGAGTTGGTGTGGTTCGCAAAACTCCCCGATGCGCTGATTGGCCCTGGTGAGGCCGTGGTCATCCCTGCGTGGTTGGATACCCGGGTGGATCCAGAAGCGGAAGTAGTCATCTTGCTCGGCCGCGATTTGCACAATTGCACGCCAATGCAAGCCAAACAATCCATTGTGGCTTACACCCTCGGCAACGACATCACCGCACGTCACCAACAAAGCTTGGATAAAGACCGTGGTTGGCCGTGGCTGCGCGCCAAGAACCTTGCCACTTTTGGTTGTGTCGGCCCGGCATGGGTGCCGGTTAGTGAAGTCTTGCCGTTCGCGGAAATCACTTTGCGCGGGCGGGTCAATGGAGTGGTGCGCCAGAAAACCAGTTTGGCGGATATTATTTGGGATCCCGAACGCGCGCTGGTGGAAATCTCGCGCTGGACCCCGTTACGCGCTGGCGACATCATCTTTCTCGGCACTCCGGCGGGCGTTGCGCCGATTCACGCCGGAGATGAGCTGGTAGTCGAGGCAGACGGCTTGGGCAAGCTCATCAACCCGGTGATTCGCGGCTAGCCATCTGCAGGTTGGCGTCGTGCGAGTGCAGGCGACCTCAGGTGCAAGAATTAGAAAAACTGCCGATTGGTATCCTTTAAGGCAAGGGCCCCCAACCAATCGGCAGTCGTAAATCAGGTTCATTAAGGTTTTCGTCGTAACCCTCATGCAACCTTGAACGTTTTTCTATCTTTTCTAAAAAGGCGCACGCTCCACCCCATCCAGCGCGGCGGGAGCCTGGCCGTGGCGGGTGGTGATGGTCGTAGCAATGCCGCCGCGCGTGTTGAATTCTCCGCGCACCTCCATCCACGTTGGGGAGCAGGCCCCCACCAAGGTATCCAGGATGAGGTTGGTCACATCTTCATGGAAGTGACCTTCGTCGCGGAATCCCCACAGGAAGAGCTTCAAGGATTTCAGTTCCACGCAGGTGCGATCCGGCACATAACGAATCCGCAGCGCGGCAAAATCCGGCTGCCCGGTGACGGGACACATGCAGGTGAACTCGTGAGTCACGCTTTCAATCATGTAAGCGCGCCCAGGTCTGGGATTAGCGAAGGTTTCGAGATCTGCCACGCCGGGATTTTACTGATTCGCCGCTGCAGTACCGGAGGTTTGCCAGAGAAATGTCAGCGATTCCCGTTATTCTACATCCTGCACATCTTCACCAGGGACGGCGTAAACACGATAAATATCGCGAAGATTGAGGCGAAAACTCAAGAACGAATTGACCTTGCTTTTGGCCAGCCATTGACCAATCGCCTCCAAAAATCTCCAACGCAGCGCCTTGCCTAAGCCTCCGACGAGACGCGAGAAAGTTACGGTTCTTCCTGGCACTAAGTCGCCAACCACGTTGAAGCCACTGGCCACGAGCATCTGCTTCAGGGAATCCCGCGAAAAGAAGTAAAGGTGCCAGTTGTCGACAATATTCCGCTCATGTTTCCCAAAGGCTTTGAAGGTGACCGTGTCGTAACGAGGCGTCTCCACCACCAAGAGTCCACCGGGCTTCAGGATGCGGCGAATGGCTTGGAGAGTCACCTTCGGATCCGTTACATGCTCAATCACGTGGAGAAACAAAACTACGTCGAATGAGGCCTCTTCCAAGCTGGATTCCTCAAGGGTTTCGGTTCTGATATCTAGCCCATACTTGGCGCGGCCGTATCTCGCTGCAAATCCATTCGGTTCTAGGCCGACGCAACTCATTCCGCAATTTTGGAGCTCGTTTAAGAGCGTTCCCGTGCAGCATCCAACCTCCAAGACACGACCACCCGGAGCTGCTTCCACGCATTTTGCAAGCGCCTCTTTGTAGTCACTGACCTGGTTTAGCTGGCGTTCAATACTGGAAGGGCTTAACTCCCAGCCAGCGTTTTCGTCAGCGCCGTGCTCTCGATAGTCTTGAAGTTCAACCCGGCACTGGGGCGACACGAACATCAAACCGCATGGAACGCACTTAACAATGCGGCCCTCCTGCGCAACACCGGCAGGATAAACCTGAACAACCTCCTGGTTTTGGCAGAGTACACAAAAATCGTCTCCGTAGTTAGTGGGCTTCTGTTTCATCCTTTCCATCCTAAGCGCAAAGCCCAGTTTATTCAAGATTAAGCAATCTGCCCGATTTAGATAGCACTAATCCGAATCCTCCTCACTGGAGGTCTGGGCGAGAAATGTCACCAAATCGCGCAACTGTTTATCACTCAAGAAGGGACGCAATGAGGGCATTGCCGAAAATGGCGCGGGCCAGCTTGCAGCGATGACAGCATTGGGTTCCAGGATGGATTGCAAAATTTGTTCACGTGGCAAGCGTTTGCCCACCTCGAACAAGTCCGGCCCAACTCCGCCACCCTCACCGTCCCACGCATGACAACGGTTGCAAGCGACGACGGGATCGTGGAAGAAGATGGCGCGCCCTGCCGCTGGGTCTCCCGGAATGAGCAGCGCTTCAATGTTGTTGGCCTCTAAGGCCGCGGCGGTGCCCGTGGAAAATTGTTGGGCTAGCTTGACCAAAGAATGGAGATCGTTGGCTGGTCCGAGCGAAATCAAAACAAGGTCATCGAACACGGCTTCGCCAGTGGACTGACCCCAGCCACCATACAAACAGTTGATAGAGACACTCTGCTCGACTGCGCTAGTTTGAAACTCCAAACTGACCAACACCCAATCGCTAGCGTCTTGCACATAGCTGGTGACCACATGACGCGGGTGGATATTGAGTAGCGCCCCATGGGTTTCACCTGGGTGAGTCACGCCATGAGTTTGAATCCAACCGCTTAATCGATAATGGGTGTTCGGTTCTACCATGACGTCCGTTGCCCAGGAAGTATCAGCCCCAGCTTGCGAACGAATCACCAAAGCATGGGAGCCGCCGCGCCCCACGCCCTGCAACCAAAGGTGATCGGCGCTGCCGCTGTAGGTGCGCGCAAACCAACCCAGAGGTGCCCCCTCCAGTTGCGGATCTTCCAACTCAAAGCTGCCATTCGGGAACAGGTTCACTGGTTCGGAGGTTTCCGCGGGGGGCAACATTGGCACGGCAGCGGCAAGGAAGGGGTTTGCATGCGCCGCAATCGCTGCCGCAAGTGCTTGCTGCAGCCAAGAATCCCCACTATCCTCCAGCAAAGCGCGGCCTGCCAGTGCGACTCCTATGGCGGCTGACTCCGGCAAGCGTGACGCGCAAAGCAGCGCGTGACGGCGTAAGTCTGGCGATGATGATTCCAGTAATCCCGACTTCGCGAGCAAATCAGCCGCCGCCTTGGTGGCTGGCATAACTTGCAATGCGGTTTTTTGGAGAGCAGGCTGTCCACTCCGCAATGCTTCCTGCAAGTACGCATAACCGCGCGCGCGATCCAAGGCGTGGAAGCCGGCCAAGGTGCGCAAGGCCTCAACACTGGGTTGCGCCATCAAGGCATCCACCGTCTCTAGATGCTTGCCTTCTAACAATAAGCGACGCGCACTGGTGCGCCAAAATTGATTGGGGTGCTCCAACGCAACAATCAACTCTGCACCACTCGCCCCAGCAAGATTCATCACGGCGTCCGTGCTGTCATCGCGCACGATGCGGAAAATACGCCCATGGCTGGTATCGCGCAACGGATTTAAATGAGCATTGCCGTCGCCATAGCTTACCGATGGCAAACCCCGTTCCGGATTGCCGGGCAAGTTATGCAGAATCAAAAACTGCGAGAAATCGGCAATCCATACCGCACCATCAGGACCCACTTCGGCCTGCACGGGGCAGAACCAATCATCGACGGATACGCACAAGTTGAAGGCATCCCGCGTGCGCCAACCCGACCCTTCCGCATAACTATCCAAGCGACCCACTAAATGACCAGTGGGTCCGCAAATGAAAGCGGTGCGGTCATTCCACCCCGCAGGCATGTGTGCGCCGGTGGCAAAGTTGTGACCCGCAGCGGCGGTGTATTGACCGAAATAATCACCCTGACGCAGCTCCGCAAGTGCGGGGTGAAACAAAGCGGTATTTGCCACCGGAGCGGCACCGGGGGCATTCGGTGCCGTGGCATGCAGCAAAGATTTTGACGCCCCCATAAAAAAGGAGGGTGCACCATTGGCCGTAGATCCGAAAACTTCGCCATCGGCGCGAAAACCCAATCCCCAAGTATTGTTGGTGAATTGCGCTTGAAACTCTGGCTCCAATTGACCCTGTTGCCAGCGCCACAAACCACTGCCGAATTGACGACCGTCCGCGTGCGTAAAGGCTGCGTATCCAACTGATCCCCAGATGGAGTTATCTGGCCCCCATTTTAAATTGGAGGGCCCGGCATGCGTATCCCAGCGGCCGAAGCCCTGAAACACCACTTCCACAGCATCGCAATGATCATCGCCGTCGTCATCGCGAAGGAACAGCAAATCTGGTGCTTGGGTTACCAAAACACCGCCTTTCACTTTCAAAATGGAAGTCGGCAAGTTGAGATGATCGCGAAAAATGGTTTTCTTATCCGCAAGACCATCCCCATCGGTGTCTTCCAAAATACTAATACGATCCTTGCCGACGTGATTTGCATCTACCGTATTGGGGTAATCCGGCGATTCGGCAATCCAGCAACGACCGGACTCATCCCAGGCCATCGCAATGGGATTCACCACCATGGGTTCGGCGGCAAACAACTGTGCTGTGTAACCCGCAGGAACAATCAACGCCTCGCGCGCCTGCGCGGGCGTAGAAACTTGCTGCATGGGTGGTGGTGGCACGCGGCCTTCGTAGTTTGGCGCCCAAGCTTGATCCTCATAGGTGAAGCTGGGATCACGGTAAGCCAGACGTTGTGCTGCAGCTTGCGGCCCGGCACTCCAATCCAGTGCACGCGTTAGCATTTCCAAAAATGCAGGTTGGGTCCAAGAACGTGCATCATGACCAGAAGCACTATAAAACACCCGGCCTTTACCTTCTTGGCGAATCCACGACCACGGCTCCTCATCGCGTTTGGTAAGGACCAAACGATCCCCAGGAAAATGATCTTGCACATACGTTTCGTCCCAGCAAGTGTAATTTTCCCAACCCCGCATCAACGGATGCTCGGGCGCAACTACCGTCTGCTCAAAAACTCCCGTGCCATGGGAGACAAAACGTGCACCGACAAACTCGAGCCACTCTTGCGATTGCATAAAACAACCACTGGTGCAATGCAGAGCCACAAAGCCGCCACCGTTACGCACATACTCGCGCAGAGCTTGGAAAAAAGCTGGGGGCACCAACGCATGTTCCGAGTGATTGGCGTACATGATGACGCTGTCGTAATCACCTAAGCGCTCCGCCGTGACGGACTCCAATTGGTCTTCCCAATCAATGGCAAAGCCTGCACGCAGCAGTGGCCCATACACATCGTGGAGACGGGCCTCGGGCTGATGATGACCCCGGTCGCCCAAAAACAACACCTGCAGCCGCTCACCCGGATTCTGGGGCGCGGAGAGACTCAACAGTGCAAACAAGGAAATCGCAACAAGCATGCTGCCATTCTAGGCTGCAGAGCTCAGGAAAAATTTCCCATCTACACATTTTTCCAAAATCCTCACTACAAAAAAAGATGCCCCGAAATTAACATGGAATGCGGTACCGCTTAGGGGGGGGCAGGTCAGCACCAACGCCCCATAACTCGACAACGCTCCACTCTCGAAAGAATGGAAACTCAATGCTCCGCATTTCTACCGAGCTCGACAATCCTATTGAAAAATTCATGATGAAAAGACTCCATGACTACCTCGAGCTCCAAGATATCTGGGACAATAAGGTGAACTTGACTCTTGTCAATGTCACCAAAAAGATGCATCGCGCAGCGCTGGCGCAAGTCCAACTCTGCCTGAACGGGTGAAGCCAGAGAAACCAATTCGATCCAAGCCTTTCTAACTTCATTCATGAGATCTTCGTGGTCAGCCCAGCCAGCCCCGAAAGTTTCTTGAAGGATAAGCTCAGGTGAGAAGTAAAGAGCTTCATTGCGGAGCTTAGCTTGAAAAGCCAATTCCGCTTGAGGACCTAAATCCCGAGAAAACAAACCTCCGTCATTCTCTGTGGTATGGCTCACAGTCTGAATCATCCCGGCGAGCACCCATTTCTCATACTGAGTTGATCCGACAAACATTTCTGGAGAAGGTGATAAATCGCGATGGAATCTTCCCCAACTCGGCTTGGTAACCTTTATGTTTTGATCTCCATAGTTTCCACGATTACAGTCGAGGAGACTTCCTATTTGATATTCTGCAAACCGTTCTGCAAATGTATTGGTCATGGACTTAATCAAGTCCTCATTTTCCCACCAGACAATTTCGTCTTCAATCGGTATCACATCTGGTATGGAAACAACGGTTTCCCGATCCACCTGCACCGGAGTAATTTGGAGCTCGGCCTGGATGGGGTGGTAAGACTCGGGTAATTTCTGTTCTCCTTCCTCTTGGTTTTTCGAAATAAGGTACGACGAGAAAGCAACCACAAGAAAGAGCAGTACGAGCAGTATATGCTTTGACTTCATGGGATTACTCGCAAGGATCGCATTTGAAGTCAACTAGCTTTTGTCCAAGCTGGATTGTGGGGTCGTTACCGTCTTTGAATGTAGCGGTTTTGGTTGCATAGTCGCCACATTTCGGGCTGACACTACCCAAATAAAGTAGCCAAGGCCCCCAAGTTCCCGTGATCGTCGTGCTGTCCGTACCGCTACTAAAAATACTTCCGTGCAAGGCGTGGGGACACCCGTCTGCCCTTGCAATGATATTGACATGCTCACAATTCGAGGGTTGATTTTGGCAATCACCAGAAAGATGAGTTCCCCCACAATAAATCGACGTGGTTCCGCACAGAGCTCCACTGGAACTGTTAGCGACATCACTTGGGCCGCAATCACCTCCAGGAGGGAATACCGGAGAAGGAGAAGCGCTTAAATTGGACAGTAGGTTTCCAAAAACAATCCCTGCAATAACAAGAGAAAAAACAAGAAGGGAAATTCGGGGGGGTTGTTGCATGACGGCAGCCTATCATTTCATTCAATCTTTGCGAGGGGAAACAGCGCCTTTCAAAGTTGGATTGAAAAGGGGCGTTGGTACATGAATCAGGCCTTCCATTCCATCGTGGTGAGATTACAGCACCCCGCATGGCGCCAATATTCAGATAGCGGAATATGAGAAGTGGGTCGAGAAGCGTTGCCATACCAAAAACCAAACTCCGGACTTGGGGTTTTTCCACAGGCGCACGGTCGTTTGATAGCTTGCCACGAACAAACAGTGGAACAATACTGGCACAATAGTGGCATGTGAGCAACGGATAATCGAGGCACGTTGCGAAAATATCCTCCCATAAACAACGAAAGAGGCCCGTTAAGGCCTCTTTCTGATGGTAGGGGAAAAGGGATTCGAACCCCCGACCCGCGGATTATGATTCCGCTGCTCTAACCAACTGAGCTATTCCCCCGTGCACCTCGGAAGGTGCAAGGACGCAGATTCTACTGCCTTAGCCTGCTCTCGGCCACCCTTTGTAGGCTCAACTTCGCGCCGCAGTGGGAAGTTCCCGCAGGCGCCTCAAAACGCGCTCGCGGCCAAGGATTTGCAAAATCCGCTCGAGTTCGGGCCCCCCCAAGGTGCCAGTGAGGGCTGCGCGAACGGGTTTCATGACTTTGCCCAAGCCAACTTCTAAATCCTCAGCGACCGTCACCACCAGCGCCTTAAAATCCTCTGGCGGCCAGTTAGCCTTTTCCAAGATATCAGCCAATTGAGACGTTGCTAGCGCAGCACCTTCGCCCGCCAGAGCCTTACGTGCTTGGTCATCCCAATCCGGCAGTGCGCCAAACAAACCTGCCGCTTGTTGGGGAAATTCACTGTAAAGATGAAAGCGCTCTTGGAAAGCGCCAACCATGTTTTGCAAGGCTTCATCCGCGCTTGCATCTTGCGCCACCAGACCCGCTTCGATGCAGTAGGGCAACACCGCAGACACCAGTTCCGGCAAGCTCATGCGGCGAATGTAATCGCCGCACATCCACGCAAGTTTATCGGTATCAAAAATCGCCCCGGATTTGGAGATGCGCTTCAGAGTGAAGGCTTCTAATAATTCTTCCCGCGTGAAAATTTCGGTTTTGTCATCAATGGAAAAACCAAGCAGGCACAGAAAATTAAACAACGCATCCGCCGCATAACCAGCGCGGATGTAATCTCCCAGAGCGGTATCGCCGGTGCGTTTGGAGAGCTTCTTGCCGTCTTTTCCAAGAATCAACGGCACATGCGCAAACTCGGGCTCGGGCACTCCCAGAGCACGAAAAATGAGGATTTGTTTGGGCGTGTTCACTAAGTGCTCTTCGCCGCGAATGACATGACTGATCTCCATCGCCGCGTCATCCAAGGCGCAAACGAGGTTATAGGTAGGCATCGCATTACCGCGCACCGCGACCCAGTCTTCTATTCCCTGGGAAGCGAAGGTGACGGTACCACGAATGTGATCCTGAAAAGTAATGTCCTCTGCCATCGGCATGCGAAAGCGCAACACAAACGGATCTCCCGCTGCTGCCCGCGCCGCCGCATCAGCCTGATTTAAATTGCGCGAGGCTTCATCAAAACGCCAATTGCATTTGGCTTCACGAGCAAGAGTGCGTTGCACTTCGATTTCCTCCGCCGAGGCAAAACAACGATACAACCAATCCTCCTGCAAACCACGAGCGATGGCAGCTTGATAACTCGGCAGGCGTTCGCTCTGGTAATAAGAACCAAAATCGCCGCCGCAGTCTGGACCTTCATCCCAATCCAAGCCCAACCAACGCAGAGAATCCAAAATCGATTGCAGGGATTCCGGCGTGTTGCGTGCCGTATCGGTATCTTCAATCCGCAGGATGAACTTGCCGCCGCAACTACGCGCGAAAGCCCAGTTGAACAGCGCAGTACGAGCGCCACCGATATGCAACATACCCGTGGGTGAAGGTGCAAAACGCACACGAACAGGGCGATTGGAAGCCATCAGGGTGCAGATTTTAGCAGGCCGTTGCTAGCAAACGCCGACGGCTAGCCGCGGACCTAGTTTTCGAACAAGATGGGCAGGTAATCTTCGTCAAAGGAAAGTTCATAACCCCACAGCACGGCCTGCTTGGAACCCGGCGCCATGACGAAGCGCCAGCGATAAACACCCCGTTCTTCGCGCTCCACCAGGTCTTGGGGCTCATCCTGCGCGTTTGGCGTAAGTTTGTTGACCTTGACCTCCACGCGGTCATCAGCACTGGTGGGTAAGGCTTCCTCGACCAGCACCGTGACGCGACCACGCGCGGCCGCACTGAGATGCAAAGTGGCGCGATAACTACGCGTGATCGTGGCCGTATCGGAGATCGAAAAACGTCCGGGGTTATCACGCACATCTTCGAGGGTCTCCCATTCCACCGTGAGGTTGGGATCAATGCCCAAGTTCAGCATGGTGCTATCACCCTGGCGCAGCACCGGGAAAGTTGCTTCGCCTAAATAATCGGGGCCGAGAAAGACCTTCGCTTTGCCGCTCAGCAGTGGCGCATCGCCGGTGTGGGTGACATTGGCGCGCAAATACGCAAAGGTGCTCATCGAAGGTACGACATAACGTTCCGGACGCACTTCTAACGGCAACTCGCGAATACGGAATCGATGGGCTTCGCCATTCGCGCGCACCGAAGTGATACCAGGCATGACGAACTGCGTACTCAAGCCAAATTCCTGCACCGCAACCGTTGGCGCCGCTTCAAAATCATCCAATGCCTTTCTGGCAGAAGGGCTATCTTCGCTGTCCACATAACCCAATTCCGATAAATCAGCACTTGCAGAAAGCAAACCCCGACCACGAGGACCACGCAACCGATACTGACGACGCGGAAGACTCGGCGGGTCTAGACCAATGTTGGGCGTACTGGTGCTTAAGACCAACTCCACGCCTTCCCAATCTTCGCCCGAGCGCTGCGAAACTTGCCCTACCAAACCGACATTCACGCCAGTCAAGTCAGGTGCCACGCGCACGTCATAAGCCGGTGCCCACCAGGCACCATCCACCAAATAGGTGACTTTGATCCGCACCGTGCCGAGTTGTTCGATAAACAAACCGATACGCGCTTCGCGAAAATCACGCCGCGCACCTTGTTCGGCCAACGAAAGTTGCGCTTGAAAATCTTCGACAAGCGCATGAGCCTTCCCCACCTCGCGGTCTTTTTCGGCAAGGTCACGTTGCAGCACCGTCATTTCTGCACGCACAAAAGCAATTCGTTGCCCAGCCTCCATGGGCAAACCGTCGCCACCTTCGGCAGCAGGGTGTGGACTCGCAATCAACGCCTGTAGAGTTGCGATGCCGGCTTCAATCCCGGCAAAATCGGTCAGCAACAAACGCTCCTGCCACTGTGCACTTTCCAGTTGCGCATACAAGTCTTCGCTTTCAGCCCACTCTTGAGCACCCGAGGTACGCATGCGCAATTCCATACCTTGCACCACTCCGTTACCGGCCAGCACTTCCGTTTGAAACGAGGTAGGCTGTGCCGCCATCGGCAGCGGCCCCACGCGCAGATTCCATAACCCCGTTTGCGTGGGGTAAACCTCCACCACCCGCTCCACCAGTGCCTGGCCGGGATACACGGTAACCCGCTCAATCTGGGAAGGAGATAATGGGATCTCGGGTTCTTGGTAAGGCGCGGCTGCGGCGGGCGTCGCCAAGCAAATCAAACTCAATAGGAGAGGGTGAATCATGACTAGGGTATTCTATGCGGTTTGATGGAAGCTGTTGCTGTGATTGGTGCCGGTTTGGCTGGCTCGGAAGCTGCCTTGCAGATTGCAGGCGCAGGTTTCGACGTCATCCTGCATGAAATGCGCCCTGTGGTCCAAACTGCGGCGCACCAAACTGCGCATTGTGCGGAGCTGGTGTGCTCCAATTCTCTGGGCAGCGCCTTGCCCGATCGCGCCGGCGGTGTTTTACAGGCGGAATTGCGCGTCTTGGGTTGCCAGCTGTTGCCGCTTGCGGAAAAAAACTCCGTGCCTGCCGGTGCTGCTTTGGCGGTGGATCGCCTTTTATTCGGCCAAGCGGTGACCGCTGCCATCGAAGCGCACCCGCGGATTGAGCTGCGACGGGGTGAACTTGCGGCGATTCCTGATGGTAACTGCATTGTGGCATCCGGCCCGCTCACATCCGCAGCGTTGGCCATGGCTATCCAACGCCTCACCGGCACCGATCATTTGGCTTTTTTTGATGCCATTGCGCCAGTGGTGGTTGCAGACAGCCTGGATCTTGAGGTTATTTTTGCTGGGGCCCGATGGGGAACGGGCGAGCCAGATTATTTGAACATCCCGTTAACCAAGGCTGAATACGATACTTTTGTGGACGGTTTGTTGCGCGCCGACAAACACGAAATGAAAGATTTCGAAGCGGCGGATCCGCGCGCGAAGCAATTTTTTGAACGCTGTTTGCCGGTCGAAGTGCTGGCAGCACGTGGCCGTGAATCGCTGCGTTTTGGACCTTTGCGCCCGGTTGGATTGGATGACCCGCGCAGCGGAAGGTGGCCATGGGCGGTGCTGCAGCTGCGTCGCGAAAACGCTCTCGGCACGCTTTACAATCTGGTGGGTTTTCAGACCAACTTGAAGTATGGGCCGCAGCAAGAATTATTGCGCAGTTTGCCGGGCATGCAAAATGCTGAATTTGTGCGTCTTGGCAGTATGCACCGCAACACTTTCTTGAACTCGCCGCAGGTGTTGTACTCCACATTGGAATTCCGCCGCCGTCCAGGTCTATTTTTCGCGGGACAGATTACCGGCATGGAAGGCTATTTGGGCAATATTGGCAGTGGCCTACTGGCTGGGCTGAATATGGTGCAACGACTCTTGGGCAAGGAGCCCGCCACTCCCCCGCGAGAAACCCTGCTGGGTGCCCTCACCCAGCATGTTGCAGAATCTCCAAGCCCTAACTTCCAACCGATGAAGGCTGAATTCGGCCTGTTGCCGCCGCTGGTGCCACCTGTGAAGAAGGCGTTACGTCGCCAAGCTTATGCCGCGCGAAGTGCTGCAGAAATGGCAGGGTTCAGGCATAATCTAGGCCTTGATACGGCGTCTCCCGCCCTCCCTGAAGATCATGCAAACCACCTCTGAGATTACTCCATTTGTCAACGAGCCTTTCGTTGACTTTTCTGTAGAAGAAAATGCCAACGCATTCCGCGCCGCTTTAGAGAAAGTTGAAAAATCCTTTCCTGTAGTGGGCCGCTTGTGGATTGATGGCGAAGACTGTGAAGGCGGCGCCGGCACTTTCGAATCCACTGATCCGAGTTTGACATCCCGCGTGGTTGCAAACTGTGCCAAGGCTAACCGGGAAGACGCTCTCCGAGCGATTGCCGGTGCGCATAAAGCTTTTGGTGCTTGGTCGCGCAAGAGCGCTGAAGAACGCGCGGAATATCTATTCAAAGCGGCACGCACCATGCGCCTACGCAAGCATGAGTTCAGTGCCCAAATGGTTTTTGAAGTGGGCAAATCCTGGGCCGAGGCCGATGGCGATACTGCTGAGGCCATTGACTTTCTTGAGTTCTACGCGCGCGAAGCACTGCGTTACGCACTGAAGCAACCGATTACGCCACTCAAGGGTGAAGATAACGAATTGGTCTATGTACCACTCGGGGTAGGCGTGGTCATTCCGCCATGGAACTTTCCGCTGGCGATTCTTGCTGGCATGACTTGTGCAGCGCTGGTTACCGGCAACACCGTGGTATTGAAATGTGCTTCTGATAGCCCTGGTATTGCCACCATGTTTGTCGAGTTGATGAAAGAAATCGGCTTACCCGCTGGTGTGTTGCAGTTCTGCCCCGGCGCTGGTTCGGAGGTTGGTAACACTTTGGTGGAGCACCCACTCACCCGCTTCATCTCATTTACTGGCTCTGCCGAAGTTGGCAAAGGCATTTACGAGAAAGCTGGCAAAACTGGCGAAGGCCAAATTTGGCTCAAGCGTGTCGTCGCCGAAATGGGCGGCAAGGATTTTATGTTCGTGGATGAAGATGGCAATGTTGATAAAGCCGTCGCCGGTGCGCATTCCGCTTCCTTTGGCTTCCAGGGCCAAAAGTGCTCGGCCTGCTCACGCTTGATTTTGCATGAAAAAATCCACGATGAGTTCGTCGAAAAATTCCTGCCGCTCGTTGAAGCCACCACCGTGGGGCACCCCTCCCTGCCATCCACCTATATGGGCGCGATGATCAATGAAAAGGCGCGCGATGGTGCACTTGCGGGAATTGAGGCCGCCAAAAAGGAAGGCAATCAACTGATGGCGGGCGGCGCCATCGGCGCTGGCGAAGGCTGGTTTTTGCAGCCTACCGTGTTCACTGGAGTTGGCCGCAATGACACCATTTGGAAAGAAGAGCTTTTTGCTCCAGTCATTGCGATTCACAAGGTTGCTTCGTTTGAAGAAGGTATAGAAGCCGCCAACGATACGATCTTTGGCTTGACCGGCTCCTACTTTGGCGCTGATGAAGAGAAAATTGCGCTTGCCAAACGCGACTTGAACTGCGGCAATTTGTACATCAACCGTAAATGCACCGGTGCCTTGGTTGGCGTGCATCCTTTCGGTGGTTTCAATATGTCGGGTACCGATTCCAAGGCGGGCAGCCGCGATTACCTATTGCTGTTTTTGCAGGGTAAGCTGATTTCGCGTGCCAAATAATCGCAAAGCCCCGAACCGACGCGTAGAAGCGGTTCCGGAATCCTACGACCCCTCTGAGGTCTTTGATCCGGAATCGACTTCGCGGCCGGCGTTGGCCGTATGGCTCTTAATTGGCCCATTGCTTGCCGCTGCGGGCGGTTTAGGTTTTCTGCGGATGCTGTCTGGTGTCAGCCACAGTGAACGCCTCCGTTTTCAATTAAGCAGTTTACTACTCGACTTGGTGCTGCTGTTGCTATTCCTTGGCACCCATTCCGCTTTTGCCCGCGGTTGGGGCCGACGCATTCTCAACCGTCCCTTCGGCCCTGGAGGAGAACGTCCTCTTTTTGTGCTGGTCACCGGGATCACGTTGTTCGCCATGACCTTTTTCTGGCAAGACACTGGGCCGTTGCTGTGGAAGTGGAATAGTTGGGCATCGGTACTACCCCGTTTGATTCAGATTCCCGGCTTGATCCTGGTGATCTGGTCGGCGCTGGTGGTGGGTGCCGGTGGGCTCATTGGCTTGCCGCATATACGCGCGCTGGAAAACGGGCGCGCCACCCCAAAACAAGAATTTGTGGCTTTGCCGCCCTATTCCCTACTGCGCCAACCATTGAACCTTGGTGTGCTGATGTTGCTCATTGGTATGCCAGAAATGACCAGCGATCGCTTGCTACTCCTGGTGGTCACAACTGCTTGGATCTTGCTGGTTGCACCCATGGAAGAGCGCGATGCGGAACTCGAGTTCGGTGAAGGTTACGATGTTTACCGCACCCGCACGCCGCGCTGGATTCCTAAGTGGCGCTTAGGAGATCGATGAGCAACCACGCCTGGAAAGCGCGTCTGCGGGCGATTGTTGGCAACGATTTTCTGCTGGATGATGCCGCCGCGCTGCTGGCCTACGAATCCGACGCTCTCACTCTATTCCGCTGTCAACCCGCAGCGGTGGTTTTACCTGCTGACGCCGACCAAGTAGCGGCCTGTGTCGCGGTCTTGTTTCAAGCGCAAATCCCCTTTGCTGCGCGCGGTGCTGGAACCGGTTTAAGCGGTGGTGCCTTGGTTGCGGCAGGAGGTGTGGTCTTGGCCCTGACCCGCTTAAAACGCATCCATCACTTGGATGTCCAAAAACGTGTGGCGATTGTGGATCCGGGCGTGGTGAACCTTGATTTATCGCGTGCCGCAGAACCCTACGGCCTCCGCTATGCACCGGATCCCGCCAGCCAAAGTGTCAGCACTTTGGGCGGCAACATGGCGGAAAATGCCGGCGGGCCCATGTGCTTTTTGCATGGTTCGACCGCCAATCACGTGTTGGCCGCAGATGTGGTTTTGCCGGATGGCCGGCGCGAAACCTGGGGCAATGTGCATGGTGACCCAGAAGATCTGGACCTGCGTGGTTTTTTGTGCGGTTCGGAAGGCACGGTGGCGATTGCCGTTCGTCTGTATTTAAAATTGCTGCCCATCCCGGAAAAAGTCGTGACGCTGTTGGCTGCTTTCCACTCGATCGCCGCCGCGTGTTCCGCTGTTTCGGCAATCGTCGCTGCAGGATTACGCCCGGTGGCTTTGGAAGTCATGGATCAAGCCACTATCCGCGCCGTAGAAAACTCTGTTTACCGCGCTGGCCTTCCGACCGAAGCAGGCGCTGTACTCATCATCGAGGCCGAGGGCCCAGCGCAAACGGTAGCGCATGATGTGAGGTGTATCGAGGAGTTATTGACGAACTTTGAGTTGCTGCGCCTGGAGCGTGCGGAAACTCCGCAACAGCGTTTGGCAGTGTGGAAAGGGCGCAAAGGAGCCGGCGGTGCCCTCGGTCGACTGGCACCAGATTCTTATGTCATGGATGGTGTTGTGCCGCGCTCCAAACTCGCGGAGATTATGGAATACGTCGCGGTGGTCGCAGCGGAAAGTGGCTTAGCCGTAGCGAATCTGTTCCACGCCGGGGATGGCAACATTCACCCGCATTTTTGTTACGACGCTCGAGACCCCGAGCAAGCCGCCCTAGTGGAGAATTCTGGGGCCAAAATATTGCGGCGCTGTTTGGAATTGGGTGGGTCGATTAGCGGCGAACACGGCATCGGTTTGGAGAAGCAACATCTGCTTGCCGAACAATTCGGCGCGGCTGAGATTGCCTTGATGGAACGCTTACGGCGCGTGTTTAATCCTCAAGATTTGATGAACCCGGGTCGCGGCCTACCGCTGGGCAAAGGCTGCGCGGAAGCCTTCCACCGCCACGGCAGGATTCAAAATGGTTGAGACCGGCAGCCAAACGCACACCGTGTTTGCTCGCGACGCCGCCCATGTTGGCAGTTTGCTGCACGAAGCGCATGCTGCCGGCCACTCGGTTTTGCCGTGCGGGCAACGCAGCCGTCAAGCCCGAGTTCTACCGCAAGCCACAGTGGACTGTTGGCTGTCACTGGCCGAATGCCAAAAAATGTTGTGGCTGGATGTCGCCGACCAAACCTGCGAAGTGCAGGCTGGAATGTCGCCCGCAGCTCTTATTTCGCATTTGGAGGGCACTGGTTTGGAATTGGCGGTCATGTGCCGTAATCCCAATAGCGGCACTTTGGGTGGTTTGTTTATGGCCGCAGAAGCATCGCTATTGAGCCCAAGTTGTGGGCCTACCCGAGATTTTGTCCTTGGCGCTTCCTGGATCCTCGCCGATGGCTGCAGCGTGCGCAGTGGTGCGCGGGTGGTCAAATCCGTGGCGGGTTACGACGTCACCCGCTTGCTGTTGGGATCACGCGGGCAACTCGCAATCAATACCAGTTTGATTTTGCGTTTACGACCAGCACCGCGAGAACTTTTGTGGTTTCAAGTGGAAACGCAGGAGTGGCTCCAAATCCAAACACAGCTTGCGCCGGCGCGCTTGGTGTTCCCGGCCGCAACCGCTGCTCATTCCATTGTGGTGTTCGCCAACTTCGCACCGCAACATGCTGCGCTCACTCCTTTGGATGCCGGGGAAGGCGAACAGCAACGTCTACTCTACCTCGAACACATGACAACGCTGGTGCCACCCGCTTCGCATTGGCTGGAAGTTACCGCGGAAGCATGTGCGCCGGGCGCACCGCATTTTGGGAGGCGTCCATGAAAACTGGCCTTGATGCTTTGCCCGGATTACTCGAGTGCATGCACTGTGGTTTATGTTTGCAAAGTTGTCCCACCTACACGGAAACAGCGGCTGAAACCGACTCCCCGCGTGGACGCCTCATGCTGATGCGCGCGGTAGCCGAACAGCGCCTGGCGCCTGCCGACGCCCTCCCAGCGCTCAATCGCTGCGTATTATGCCGCGCGTGCGAGCCCGCCTGCCCTTCCAAGGTGCCATACAGTGACATCCTCCACCAGCATATGGAATTACACGCAACGCCTTCGAGCGGACTAAGTCGTTGGTTAAATTCTAGCCCTAGAATGAAATACGTCGGCAAGGCCCTGCGCTTGGCGCGACGCTGCGGTTTGCTGCGTCTGGCGCAAATTTTGCCGCACAAAAAATTGCGCCGCGCCATCGCCATGGTGCCACAAAAACCGATTTTCTTCCGCCCTCCCGCTGGCACCGTGTTTCCGGCACTAGGGGAACAGCGTGGCGTAGTTGCACTGCATCTAGGTTGCGTAGAGGCAGAATTTTTTGGCGCCAACATTCAAGACAGCATTGCCACCCTGACAGCCGAAGGGTTCCAAGTTGTTTGCCCACAACAACCAAGCTGTTGTGGCGCAGCAGCCGCACATGATGCAGAGCTTGAATCTGGTTGTAAGAGCGGCCATCAAACTCTGCAACAACTGCAGGGCTTTGATGCCATCGTGGTTCCCGCTGCTGGTTGTGCCGCTTTTTTAAACGAGTTGGATGGCAACGCGAGCGCGTTGGATCCGCTGATATTCTTGGCGCGCGTTGGTCTACGCAATCAGCTCAAGCCGGTGCGGCGTAAGGTGGTCTACGCGACCCCATGCCATCGTCAAAACGTCCTGGGCGATGCTCCTGAAATGCGCGCTGCTATACTCTCTATTCCGGGGATAGAGCTCTTAGAGAGTGAAGAATCGGAAATGTGCTGTGGTGCTGGTGGCGCCGCTTTTCTGCGCGAACCAGAGCTCACCGATGCCATTGGCGCACGCAAAGCAAAATTCTTACATCACAGCGGCGCCACGCAAGTGATTAGTGGCAACCCCGGCTGTGCGCTACAGTTGGAATCCAAACTGCGCGACCGCCATGCCAACATGAAGGTGATCCATCCTATCTCGTTGTTGCGCGAATCTCTTCAAGTCTAGAAGTTGCGCAACCCGCGCCAACAATGACTAATTTAAACCACAGCTTCTACTGGGACAGCGTGTAGAAACATATAACCAGCCGTCAAAACTGCGGCCACAGTGAGACAGACAAACAGAGTGACAAAGCGCGCGTGGGTGTGGCGCCAACGGCTTTCACGGCGCAAGCGGTAGCCGCTATAAATCACCGGTAACACTGCGAACAAAGTAGCAAATGCGAATATCAAATGCACTTTGAGTTCAAGATCTTCGAAAGTAAATCCGTGGCCGTACATATCAGCCTGGACGACTGCCAAGAGGAGTACCACTACCGTTGTGAGGGCGATGCGGATATGCAAGAGTTTTAGCCCCCGCTTCCCAGTGATCAAAGTCACAACTAGCAAGGCCACAGTAGCGGCAAGATTCAAAACGAACAAGGTTGTGTTCACAAGCAAAGGATACCAGCGCCCCCCGCTTGCGTCCCTAGCAAGCGCTGAATGTCTGGCCAGTGGCCTTGTTTTCGCCGTGTCTCAACAACGCCTTTACCCGCCGCTGCGGTAAACTAGGGTGTGGTGGAATACCTACAGGACATGATCAAAATCCCCCCAGACTGTGGCCAAGAAGCGGCCACCCGCGGCTTGTCGGATATGGCGAACTCGATGGTCGGCTCCTCGATTTTGCTCATAGCGAATGAGATTCGCGCGCTCAGAGAAAATGGCGTGAAAGTGGCGGATATGACCGTGGGTGATTTCTCCCCCGCGCAGTTCCCCATTGCGGAGAAATTCCGCGAGTACTTGGTGGAAGCCATCAACGCTGGTTGTACGAACTATCCCCATGCCGCAGGGGAAATGGATTTACGCCTGGCCGTCCAGGAACACTTGAAGCGCACCCAAGGTTTGGATTACCCGATTGATGGCATTGCCATTGTTTCTGGTGGGCGGCCGTCTTTGTACTCCACTTACCGCTTGCTGGTGAATCCGGGTGAGCTGGTGGTGTTTCCGGTGCCTTCCTGGAACAATCATAATTACCGTGATACTTGCCAGGCACGTATTCATGGCGTGTTGGCGCATCAAGACGCCGCGTTTCAGCCGAGCGTAGAATTACTGGCGCCGCATTGCACAGATGCCCGTTTGATTGTGCTCAACACTCCGCAAAATCCTTCCGGCGGCGTGATGGCGCGCGAAGAAGTTGCCAAATTCGGCCACTATTTGGTGGCCGAAAATGAACGCCGCAAAGCCGCTGGTGAAAAACCGCTGTACTTGCTCTTCGACCAGATTTACTCACTGCTCACATTCCCTGGTTATGAGCATTTCTCACCGGTGCAACTGGTGCCCGAATGTGCTCCTTATGTGCTGCACGCCGACGGCATCTCCAAGGGATTTTCCGCCACCGGCTTGCGCTGTGGTTGGATTGTGGGACCACCTGCCATTGTGCGCAAAGTCGTGGCGCTCGGCACCCACGTCGGCGCTTGGGCTCCCCGCCCAGTGCAAGTCGCCACTGCCAAATGGTTACGCGATACTGAGAACTTACAAGTATGGCACGATGCCATGATTGGCCAAGTGCGCTGCCGTTTAGATGCTTTGCACCAGGGCTTGCAGGCTTGCCACGATTCCGGATTGGCGGTGGATTCGATTGAACCACAAGGCGCCATTTATGCATCGGTACAGTTTCGCTTAGTTGGGAAACGCACGCCGAGCGGTGCTGTTTTACGCAATAATGAAGACATCCGTGCTTACCTACTCCAAGCGGCCGCCTTCGCGCTGGTGCCATTTAGTGCCTTTGGGGTAGAAGAAAAAGATGAGAATGGCTGGTTCCGTGCCAGCGTCGGGGCGGTAAGTCTGAAGGACATCCTCGAGGCTATGCCACGCGTTCGCCAGGCTCTGGAAGCACTATCCTGAGTGGCCTTTGCGATCCCCTGCTTGAGCCTGAACCAGCGCACGCCTAATTTGAACCACAGCATGCCCACCCCCGACCATCAGCCTTCCGAAGACACGCCAGACGGCGAAGTCATCGCGCGGATTCACCCGGCGCTGTACACGCTCGCCTGCGGTGGAAGCGGGGTTTTGGTTGCAGGCTTAGGCTATGTTCCGAGTTTGGCTGCGGTGGTTGCGTCTTTCGACATACCGTTGAACTTTCTGCTTTTTCTTATTTGTGGCACCATTTGTTTAGGAGCACAGGAAGAACGCTCCCAAACAATCCCTGGCTTGCTCCTCGCGGTGCTCGCTTTGGTGGCTTCCTGTTTGCATTTGCTGCTGGTGAATGATCACCCTTGGCACCCTTGAGGCTACGCTGATTTCCTCGCGGAGAGCTCTGATGGATTCGGGTGAGTGTGGCTGGGGGTTTCCACCACTGGCACCCCGCTCAGAAAATATCAAAGCTTCCCTAAGTGCGCGCGATCGCGAAATCGACCCGCGCCGCAACTTCGCCGTTAAAATAAAATTTAGCTGCCGCCGCACCGGCGATTAACAGCGCGGCTTTGCGATCGAAAATCCGTTCGCGCACTAAAATCTCGCGCTGCTGACCAGCATCGAATGCATAACTGCCGCCTTGATAACGCTTGCGGCGTGGCCGCCCCTCAATCCGCCCGGTAGTCTCAATTTCAAAAACCAGCTCAACCTTGCAGGCCACCCCAGAATTCTGCACGCTCAACTCGAAACACAGGTTGGTATTGGGCGCCACGATAGTTCCCTGCCGCAACAAAGCCGCAACCTCTAGGTCCACCTTGCCAAAGCCAAACATTTCCAGCACCCGCGGATCTCCGGCCTTCAGCAGACTGCGCAAGCCTTTGCGCGCCATATGTTCCCGCTGCGGACCATGGCCTTCTTGTAACCAACGCCCCAACAAGCTCAAGGCCAACAACGGTTGACGTCGGCTCATGTCGTTGCAACAATTGGCAACCGCATTGGCTGGGAAACGATCGGATTCGTCGCGAAAACGATGCAACATGGGCACCAACAAACCAGGGTTCCAGACCGCCCATTCCAAGTTTTTGACCCAAAATCCCCGTGGCCGGACCGCGGTCACCGCGGCGCGCCGCACGCGTGCATCCGGGTGGCCGAACCAAGTTTCCAACAGTGGCAAAATTTCCGGGCCTAGTGCTTCTGCGAAGGGCCGCAATCCAAAGGCTTGACTGGATTCCAAAACGCGGAAATCCGCGTCGGCTGCCAAGGGTAAAAGTGCCGCCAAAGCCGATTCTGGCTGATTCTCACCCCAACGAGCCCACAATCCCGGTGTATAAAAGCGAATTTTGGCTTCCGGGTAGGCTGCCAGTTGCCGGATGATTTGGGCGGCATCATGGCGTCCCTGGAGACGCTGCCACAGCAACTCGTGAATCATTTGCCACTGTGCTACCAGCCCTTTTTCAAAGTAACCGCCGGCGTCGAGCTCGGCACCGAGGTGCAGCGCCGCCGGAATACCGGCTCCAGATGCAGCGACCTCAAGTAACGGAACTACTGTGTTTTCATGGGTTTCCGCAGAAACGCCTGCGCCCATCCGGTGTTTTCCTGGAACCTTGTTGACCATGCCGACCGCGGAGTGCTAAAACACGTAACCGAAGATATTAAATCTGTTCTGTAAGAATTGCCACTTCCCCTCCAAATTGCTGGTAATCTTGAACATTCCTTCGGACATCCATGCAGCTTACCCCCCCCGTTGTGTTTTTCTCGCTTCTACTCCTAGCTTGCCCTGCAACCGCTCAGCAGACTTTTAGCTATGGGCAGGATGTAACCTTACCCACTTACGGCACGCGCGGCGCCGACCACGCCACCGTAGCTGTGAACTCCTATGGCGATAGCTTTGTTGCTTATCATTGTGCTTTCGCCTCTGGGCGTCATATGGTCGAAGGAATGGCCATTGCTTCCATAGGTAGCAATCAGTTTGAAACGGGTGCCAATTGGCACTTCGCTCTGGGAAACCAAAGCCTGGGCCTCATTGGCGATGATAGCTGCATCAAGCCAGATGTCGTTTCTCTCCCTGACGGAAGTTTTGCCGTTTCGTGGACCCGCCAGGACATAAGCCATGTCAACCCTGCGCGCATCGAAATGTGTCAAATTGTGATGCGCGATAGCGCTGGTGTTCTCCTGTTTGCACCCCAGGTTATTGCGCCACAACCTGGTGTGGGCTTCATCATTGATCCAAGTTTCGATGCCACGGACAGTGGCGGCATGGTGGATTTACTGGACTTAGAAGATGGCACAATTGCTGCGGTATACGCTCACCAAACCAACCGCGTCATCGATCCCCTTAGCAACGACACCTGGCGGGATTATGATTTGCGTTTTGTGCACGTTGATTTGAGTTTAAACCCCTCTGATCCGAATTTTGCCTCTGCACCAATAGCTCTAATAAGTGGCATTCCATTCGACAACCCTGGTCGCCATGCCCCTGTGGGTGGTCAGGTTTTGCCCGATATAGTTCTCGATGATTACTCTAACTTGGTCTTGGCTTATGAAGAATTTTGGCATGACGGACATGCTGGAATTAGTGGTCCCAATCTCGGAAGGATTGTGGTCCGGCGTTTCTCCAGTTTTCTATCCGCTGCACCGTTGACTGAAATCAATGCAAATTATTTCACCCGTAATTCTGCGCGGGCGCAACGCCGACCAAACCTTTCTTCGAGCCGCTTTGATTCGAAGAATGTCGTCACTCTAGCCTGGGGACATGACGAGATTTGGTACAGCGCTGACAAAATCCTAACCCGCGAAATTAATTATCAGGGCAGCACCGCTTCGATCAAAAACCTTTATTGGGCGAATAGTAATATTTTTGAAGATAAGCTGCCGACGAGTGTTTGTGGTGCAAACTCAACCCGCCTCACCTTAGCCACGCGTGAGTACCATTCTTTTAATGCCTTGATCGTGGCAACCTCGGTGCCACAGCAAATGATCCAAATGCCTACTGCAGTGGCCTATCCTTTGCGCCCTTCTGCCGCGCTGTTGGAAGTGCCCAATGGGGGGGGTGGTATTAATCAATGCCTGTACACCACCTATGAAGGTGCTGACACACAAAACACTGCCGACTTCTTGATTCACCTGATTGTGCGCCAGCTGCGGTAATCCCTTCCTACTTTCTTAGAGGAATTCTTCCTTCGCGGAGAAGAAGTCCTCAACGAATAAGCATGTGTTACTTAGATTGACTCTTGCAGTACGGCACCCAAGCTTGCCAGAGCAAATCGCACGGCAGCGGTGTAGTACGGCCGCGGCACTTCATCCACGCGCAATAAGCAACGCTCATCCCTCTTGAGCACAATACGCGCATGGAAAAGCTGAGAAAAAGTGTCGTCAGCGGCTAACAAGCGTACTAACCACCCATCTTGGGCGCGAAGTACCTCTTTCACCTCGGCTACGCAGTTGCCCTGCTGAAAGCGTTGTCCGCGCAGAGCTTCGATGGCGGCTGGGGTTGGAGTGAGTTTCAGGTGCAGCGTTTCCATGGCTTGAATTCCGAGTGTGCGCGGTGCGGGGATAGACGTTTTCACAGTAACCAGGAGGCGATAGATTTGGCGCCCCTCCTGCAACCACTTGCTTTCATAGCGTGTACGAAAAGGGCGTTTGGGGTTTTCCTTAAGCGATAAAACCTGCAAGGCAGGATTGGCGCTGAGCAAGGTCTCGGCCTCCTGTGCATACCAATCTTGATCGGTGACCAACTCAAAACAGCATCCCGGCTTCAACACATCTGCCAAGGTGGCTGCAAAGATAGGGCTAGAAACGCGGTGCTTGGCGTGTTTTCCCTTCGGCCAAGGCATGGGGAACTGCATCAGCACATGCTGCAAAGAGCCGGCGCCAAAAAGTTCACGCAGTAAATAGCGCGCGTCACCATTGACTAAGCGCACATTTTTACGCCCCGCTTGTTCCAGGCGACGCGCTGCCCGCAAAATACAATCCGGCGGCAGTTCTATGCCGATGAAATCCCAATCAGGATTTTGCCCGGCCCACCAATCCAAGTACTCGCCCCCACCAAAGCCAACCTCCACAGCAAGGGGCGCGCGTCGACCAAAAACTTGTTCGGCTAAAAGAGGTAATACGGACTCTTGCGGCTGCAATAAGTAGTCGCGTAAGGCACTCGGCGAAGGTTTCATGACAAATCAGGATCTTGATCTTGCCAGCCGCAATGTTCCAGTTCGGCCATAATCCGAAACGCGACTTCTACTGCGCGACAGCCCGCTTGCCCGGAAACTACCATTTCACGCTCCCCTCTTACGGCAGCAACAAAGGCTTCCAGTTCGGCGCTCAATGGTTCTTCATCATTGAGTTCCAGCTCTTCCACATCCAGCAGACTACGAAAACCTTCCATGGGGTTACCCGAAGCGGCGGCCGCGGCCACTGCCGCTGGCGAAAAGGTGGAGGACTTCTGCACGGCGAGAGCGTAACGCTCTTGACTATCTACCGACAAATACGAATCGGGACCAAACACGCGGAAGCGGCGCATCGGCTTCAAGCTCAAGCGCGATGCGGTGAGGTTCGCAACCGTGCCGTTACTGAAGCGTAAACGCGCCGACACGATGTCTTCACTGGGAGATAAGGTTGCACCGCCCACAGCATCAACGCTGACCACTTCCGCACCGGTCCAGGCCAGCGCCAAATCAATGTCATGGATCATTAAATCCAACACCACTCCCACATCGGTACTGCGGAAACTATAGGGAGCTAAGCGATGCGCTTCAATAAAACGCGGCTTAATGCCAAGCTCCATGGCGCGCCGCACTGCGGGGTTAAAGCGCTCCACATGCCCGACCCCCAACAAAGCACCACCAGCTTGTGCATCGGCGATGATGGCCTTGCAGGCCTGCGGATTATGCGCCATGGGCTTTTCGATTAGACAAGCCACGCCGGCGCGCAACAGCGGAGCGGCACAGCTTTGATGCAGTACCGTAGGTACCGCAATCACCGCCAAATCAAGCTCTTGCTCCAAGCCATCCAAATCGGCGCGCCAAGCACAACTGTACTTGGCAGCAATACTTTCCCCCTGCTCGCGGTTGCTATCGACCACGGCCACCAGCTTCACGCCATCCATGGCCGCCAAAATACGCGCATGATGACGCCCCAGATGGCCAACGCCAATCACCGCCGCGCGCAACACCTTGTTAGCCTTCACCCAACTAGGCGCGCACGTCTCCCGACGAGCGGCGCAAGGATTCCCGGTAACGACCTTGAAAACCACGTTCCATGTCACGCAAGAAGGAAATCAAACGCCGCGTTTCCGGCAGCAAATCCTTCTCGACTTCCATTTCTTGAATCGCCAACGAGGTTGGCGCTTCATCCGCAATAAGGCGGCGGAAGGCATCACGTAATTGGGTAACCACCTCGATGCCTTTTTCGCGGCGGCGTAAACCAACCACGTTGACGCCGCGTGGACGTGCGGGTGCCCCCTCGGAAATCATGTAGGGCGGCACATCTTTCACAATCCGCGCCATGCCACCAACCATCGCTAAGGTACCAATAGTGACGAAATGGTTGACCGCAACTCCGCCGGAAACAATCGCGTGGCTTTCAATCCGCACGTGCCCAGCCAGCAAAACATTGTTACCAATGATGACATCATCTTCAATCACGCAGTCGTGAGCGACGTGGGCGCAAGCCATGATCAAGTTGCGGTCGCCAATCGATGTGACCCACGAACCTGCTGCAGTGCCAATATTGACGGTAACAAACTCACGGATTACGTTGCCGTCGCCGATAACCAGCGCCGATTCTTCACCGGCATACTTGAGATCTTGTGGCAACCCGCCAATCGCGCACTGGCCTACAAAGTGGTTATCGCGGCCGATGGTAGTACGCGCTTGCACGGTAACGTGCGGACCCAAACGTGTCCCAGAAGCGATACGCACGCGGCTACCGATGTAACAGAACGGCCCAACAATGACGTCGGGGTCTAACTCGGCACCGGGAGCAACAAAAGATGTTTCGTGAATGGAGGTCATGATGCAGCCACCATGGCAAAAGAGAGGATTGCTTCGGAGACAATGCGTCGCCCAACCTTGCCGTGCGCTTTCATGGTGGCACGGTTGCGGCTCATGCGCAAAGTTTCCACTTCCAGCCGCAGTTGATCGCCAGGGACCACACCACCGCGGAAGCGCACTTTATCAATTGAGGCGAGCACCACCAGCTTGCCGGTGTGCTCCATTTTACGTTGCAAAAGGAATCCGCACAATTGCGCGAGTGCCTCCAATTGCAGAACGCCGGGCATCAGCGGTTGTTCCGGAAAGTGCCCAACAAAAAACGGCTCGTTGATTGTGACATTTTTCAAACCAACCGCGCGACGCCAGCCTTCGACCTTAATCACGCGGTCGATGAGTAAGAAGGGATAACGGTGCGGCAACAAGCGCATCACATCGGTAATGCCGTAGCCCTCTTCGTTGATATCCTCTTCCACCTCAAAGTCTTCTAGCAATCCACGCAGATACTTGGCCATGCCTTGATTCAGTCCATGACCACTCTTTACAGCGATGATGTCGGCGTGCAAATCAGCGCCGACCAAGGCCAGATCGCCGAGCAAATCAAGAATTTTGTGCCGCGTAGGTTCGGTATCAATCCGCATTTCAGGTGCTTCTTCCCCGCCTAACACCAGGGTGTTATCGGCATTTGCACCTTTGCCCAAACCGGCTTCCAACAGTTTTTCGATTTCTTCCGCCCGCACAAAGGTGCGAGCCACGGCAATGTCTTTGGCGTAGTCATCAAGAGACGTATCAAAAACGACGGGCTTGGCATCGACGCCATCTGGATATTCCGGCAAATAGCGTACCCGCAAGCCATCTCCAGACGGTGGCAGCACCACCAATTCTGCCTCCCCATCGCGGAGCACATGCGGATTAAAAACGCGCAACACCTTACGCCCACGTTTTTGTTCCATGATGCCACCGGAACGCAGCAGCTCTACATACGGAGCAGCGGAGCCATCGGTGCCAGGTAGTTCACTACCACTGACGCGCACGATGAGATTATCCACTTGCAAACCATGACAAGCCGACAATAAGTGTTCCACCATGCCGACATCCGCCGCACCTTCGCGCAAAACGGTTCGCCGTTGCGACATGGAAAGATTTCCAGCCAAAGCTGGAATATCAGGGCTGTCCAACAAATCCGCGCGTTGGAAAACAATACCTGTTCCAGCAGGAGCTGGCTCGACACGCACCTCGACCCTAGCGCCGGAATGGAGGGAAACTCCTTCCAAATGCACTGCGCGTTTCAGGGTACGTTCTTTACGTGACATGAGGGATCCGATTTACAAGTCGCGGCTGTTAAGAATTTCGATGATCTGCGGCGAGACGTCGAAAGTTTTGTTGCTCCAGATGACCCAACGGCCTTGCAGATCCATGACCGAATCGGCCAGGGAAACACTGGGGCCTGGCATCGCCGGAGGCGCCATCAGAATAGCACTAAAACCTTCCCGAGCACCAAACTCGGCGCAGACTTGATGAATCGTGCGCACGCCATTTTCCAGTAGCCGAGTGCTCTGTTTGCTGAACTTACTCTGCATAAATTTAGCGCGTTCTTCGAGAGTTTTCTCAACCATACTCAGCTTGAACGACGCATCCAAGTATTCTTCGCTGTCCGGGCTTAATTGGTCCAAATCAGCTTTGGCCGCCTGGTAAGCATTAAAATCGGCCTGCAAAACTTTCTGTTGCACAGTGGTTGCCGCATGCAGGGTGTCGCTTTGAGCTTGCAGACCTGTCCAACCTTCAATCACAGTTTGCACATCGATGTAACGCACAACCTCCTTGGGTTCCGCTGCGAAACGATCGGCCACCAGGGTACTGCACAATGCCAGCAGGAGTATCAGAAGCAGTGATTTTGTTTTCATGACTTAGAAGTTGCCAATGGTAAAGGCGAACACGCGGGTGTCGTCGCCAGGCTCGCTCTGAATCGGCCAGCCGAACTCCAATGAGAGTGGAGCAGTAGGAAGAGCAGGGAAACGCACGCGAATAGCAACACCGGCCGCCACGCGGGTGGGTTCTAGATTGCCGAAGTTACTTCCAAACGAGCCGGCATCGACGAAAAGGCCCCAGCGTGCCATTTCAAATTCCTCCACCATGCCGCGTTGACGCGTGGAAATCATCGGCATGCGTAACTCCACGCTACCGTTCCAAGCAACGTCGCCACCGACACCAAAGCCATCGGCATCTTCGCCCACCCCGCGGAAGTTAAAACCGCGCACGCTATTCTGGCCACCTAGATAAAACTTCTCCGGGTAAGGTAAAGCGCTGAGGCCATCTTGAGTCCATGCTTTATGTGCCTGAGCGCTAACCGCGAACACATAGTGGCGGCCGAGCGAATCTTGATACACGGGCAAATAATGAGCCGCACGCACCCCAGCCTTGAGGAAATCCCAATCCCCACCCATAAATTGGCCACTCTGCGCGAGGCTAACCGAGTAGTTGCCGCCATCCACTGGCGAGAACGGATCTTCTACCGTGGAGTAGCGCGCGCCCACGGTGAAAGTGTTTAAAGCGTTATCACCTGCATAGGCAGTAAGATCGAGTGGCGCACCTGGATCAATATCACTCAGGTTCACTTTCTGCACCTCGGGGCCGGCAAACACCGTGAAGTTTCGCCCAAAGCGCCTACCGAGTGTGAAGCCCAGTTGGCTACGCTCTTCATCGTGCGTGGGGAACAAGCGCAAATTTTTACGCGCCGAAACGTTCAAACTAAGGCGACTAATGTGTTCCGCAAGCAAGTCTGGTTCGGTGAACGAAATCGCGTACGAACTGTAGATGGTGCCCGGGCGTAAAGCGATGTTAAGCGACTGCCCAGCGCCGGTGAAGGCCCGGCCATTCCAAATTTCCGCCAAAGTATTGCCGAAGGAAGACGGCGTATCCATGATGTCGAAGTTGGTTTTGGTTAAATCGATCAGCAGTGCCGGGCCGTTGTCGGAGTTCCACGAACCGCCAAAACGCAACTGGTTATTAGAACCAACATCTTTCACTTCGAAAACTAAATCAACCAACTCGGAATTACCAAAATCTTGCAGATACCAATTGACAAATGGCTGACGATTTTCATCACGGAAGTAACCAAGGCCAATCAAACGGCGCAACGATCGCGAGGCTTCATCTTCGTTGACTAAGTCGCCTGGCTCGCCGGTAATTTCGCGGCGAATCACGCGGTCTTGAGTGCGCACATTGCCCTTAATGATGACATCACGCAAACGCCGCGGATGCCCTTCTTGAATCACAAAAACCAAATCCACGAGTGGCTCACTGCTGTCGACAAAAGCATCTGGAGCAGCGCCGTTACTCCCGCCAACAGACAGAAACTCAACTCCCGAACGCACGTTACGCAAGTGCACGCGTGCTAAGGAAGGATAGCCCAAGCCCCCGTAATGGCGCTGCAAGGCCAGACGATCTTGGGTGATAAGAGCTAATTCATAAGGGGCGCCTTCCTGCAACTGCAACAATGCATGCAGTTCCTCTTGACTAAAGCGCAGCTCTTCACCCGCAACGGAACGGATATCCACGCTGCGTACGTGGTACAAGGGGCCTTCCACAATGGTGTAAGTGATCCGCGCATTGGACAACTCACTGCCATAAAATTCCACGGCAGAGGTGATGGCGACATCGAGATAACCGTAGTCACGATACAACTGGATTAACGCGTTGACATCTTCAGAGATGCGCGCTGGACTGAATGCCTTGCCAGACAACCAGCCACCGGTAGTGTTCTTTAGGGTTTCGTAAAGGTCGAGACCTGGAGTGATCCAAGTGCCTCCCTTAATAGCTTTGTTGCCCTCAAAGCGCACGTCCTCAACGGTGACTTTAGGGCCCTCATTGATTTGGAAAATAATTTCATCGCTGGCGCCCTCGTCACGGCTAATCGCTACGTGTGCAAATCCCTCTTCCTGATAACGGCTTATCAAACGCTCACCCACGACATCCACCGAGTTGCTGTCTAGAGCTTGGCCGTAAAGACCTGCCCACAACTCGAGTTCGTTGCGCTCAAACTCTTCGAAGCCCTTAAAAACCACGCGCCGCCAAGTGCGCACCGTGGTGACATGGAAAACTAAAATGATGGAGTCTGCAGAGGCCCCCTCCTCGTAAGTGACTTGATCGACGCGAACGCGCATGTATTTCCACAACCACTCCTGGCTGCGCTGCACGGCAAGATTATCAAGCTCCCCGCCAACGCTCTGGGTAATCGCGCCGCGGATAGCTGCGGTTTGCTCACCGCCGCCTTCTACGCGAATAGCTTCAACAAGGGGCGTAGAGTCTTGCTGCAGCCAAGGTGCGCTTGCTGCAGAGGCCATCGATTGCGGCGCAATCGATGCGACCAACAGAGTAAGTAGTGGTAGAAGGAACCGTAACATCAATCAAATGCGGGAGCGGAAGGCATAGGCATGCCAGCCGACTCTTGGATGAAGTTCTCGAATCGCATGTACTTCTTGGTGAAGCGTAATGGGAAGTCGCCGGTGGAACCGTGGCGATTTTTGGCAATGGTAATGTTGGCCTTGTCGCGGTTGTCGTCTGTTTCTTCGTAATAATCTTCACGCATCAACAGCATCACCATATCAGCATCTTGCTCAATCGCACCCGATTCACGGAGGTCCGAAAGCATCGGTTTATGATCGGAGCGTTCTTCGGCTTTACGGTTTAGTTGCGCCAAAGCCAACACCGGAACTTTCATATCCCTAGCAATGGACTTCAGGGTTCTCGAAATCAACGAAATTTCGTTCTGTCGACTTTCCGCCTTCGCGCCAAGCAACTGCAAGTAGTCAATGATGATGAGATCTAAAGCCCCATCGCGATTCAGACGCCGCGCCTTAGCCCGGATCTGCGCCAAGCTAGGCTGCGAGCTATCATCAACAAATACGCGTGCATTGCGGAAAGCGCCACCCGCAACCGTAAGGCGCCTGCGGTCTTCAGGAGTCAGCTTTCCTTGGCGCAGATTGTGATGTGAAATACGCGCGTGCGAGGACAACAAGCGCGTCATCAATTGATCGCTCGGCATTTCTAAGGAAAACATCAAGACAGCCTTCTTCTCCTTAATGGCAACGCGCTCGAGAATGTTCAATGCAAAGGCCGTTTTCCCCATCCCAGGGCGGGCTGCAAGCACCACTAAATCGCCGGAACGAAAGCCCTGCTTCTCATCCAGCTCCATATAGCCGGTCACCAAACCTTGCGGTTCGCCATTCGCGTTCATCAGCCGGTCGAGATTGCGATCCACTAACTCGCGGGCGCTGATCATGTCTTTGCCGACCAAACGATCTCCGACTTCAAAAACCGTTTTTTCGGCCGCCGAGACTAACTCGTTGACGTCATCCACCGTTTCGTCGTAGACGCTGCGTTGAATGGTGTCCGCGGCCGCAATCAATCCACGGCGCAGAGCTAGGTCACGAACAATGCGAATATGATTTTCAAGGAAGGCAATCGACGGCACGGTGGCCATCAGTTCTTTCAAATAAGCTGGGCCGCCCAGAGATTCGACTTGATGCAGACGATCCTGTTCATGTGCAACCGAAACAGCATCGCAATGCCCGGGGTTGCGGCGCTCCAGCCCTTCCATAAGCAAAAAGAGCTCACGGTGCCTAGGTATATAGAAATCCTCCGCACCGACCAACGCATCAACTTCCGCGAAGCAGCGCGGATCGCGTAAGACACTACCCAACACACACTTCTCAGTGTCGATGTCATAAGGCAGTTTTTCGGGGATGCCAGAAGCGGACATGAGCCTGCCAGGATACAGGCGCAGGCGATCCGGTACAGGATGTACCGAATCGCCTGCAAATAAAGTGATTATGCTTCGACCGAAGCCGTGGCGTCGGTATCAGAAGCCCCGCCAGAATCGCTCTTGCCTTCTTCGGCTACAGCGACCTCAGCTTTTGGCTCTTCCTTGGCCAACACCCAGACGCGCACCGCAGCACTGATCTCGGAGTGGACGTGAATCGGCACTTCAAACTCACCCACCACACGAATGGGTTCCGCAAGACGCACATGTGCTTCAGGGATGGTGAAGCCCTGCTCGGCAATGGCCTCCGCAATACGCTTGGCAGTCACGGCACCATAAAGATGACCCGCTGCCGACACATTCTCAACGAAGGTTAACTGGATCGCAGCCATGCGCTTGGACAGCACCTCCATGTCTTTCAACATTTCGGCCCGAACCAGTTCCGCTGCGGCCTTGTTCTTCTCGATCCGACGCACCGCATCTTCACAAAAGTCGTAAGCCAGCCCCATCGGAACTAGGTGGTTGCGTGCGAACCCCGGCGCGACCTCAATCACATCGCCGGTGTGGCCAAGCACTGGATGGTCTACGCGCAGAATCAGTTTGGTTTTGACGCTGCTCATGATACGAAAGGAATCAGGGACAAGAAACGCGCGTACTTAATGGCACGCTTGAGACGACGCTGCTCACGGGCACGCAGGCCAGTGCGCTTAGCAGGATGAATCTTGCCATGCGAGGTCATGAAGACTTCAAGACTCTCAACGTCTTTGAAATCAAAAGTGCGACTGTTCTTAGTTGCCATCGGTGTTCACCTCATCGGCTGTGCTGCTATCCGCAGCGGCTGCTTTCGGAACTTTGGTTTTCGCTACCGAAACTACCGGTTTTGCTTTGCCCCCGGCTTTGCCCCCGGCTTTGCCCCCGGCTTTGCCTTCTTTGCCCTCTTCATCTTCTTCGGCATCAGGCTTGTCGTCGGTGGCGCGCTGCTCTTCCTCAGGCTCGGTGTAAGGCTCCTCAAAATCCGGCTCTTCCATATCTTCCGGAATGATGATCTCAGAATCAGCAATCACTTGGATGCCAGTTGCGAGTTCATCGGCAGGAATCTCATCTTCCAGCAGGAATAAGCAGCGGAACACTGGCCCTAACAAGTAGAGCTCGCGCTTCACCTCGTTGATGGAGTCTCCAGAAGCTTGCAGCCAACCAAGAAGGTAGGTGGCGCGCTTGCGACGACCAATCGGGTAAGCCAGTTGACGCTCACCCCAAAGGCGCAGCACCTTGACCTCAATCCCGTATTTCTCGAGAGTGGTTTTGACCCAATCGCGTGACGCGTTGAATCCCTTGCGTACTTCCTCGTTATCGAGGAGGAACATCGCTTGGTAAATGTGTGTGTTTTCAGTCATGTTGCCATTCCGGTCCTACCGGTTAGCCCCTGAGGCTTATTCCCCAGTGGAACCCGCCTGCGGCTTGCGGCGGTTGTATTGAGCTTGGAGATCCTCTAATGAGACTCCCTTCACCCAGTCCTCCACAATCCAGGAAGAAGTCATCAGAGTTTCCTCGATAACATCCTTCTCAGCTGCGGAGAAAGTTGTGAGTACGAATTCCACCGAGTTGCGGCCCGGTTCCCCGACGCCGATGCGGAGGCGCGGGTATTCCTGACAGCCGAGCTGTTCCTCTATGGAAGCCAAGCCGTTGTGCCCTCCAGGGGAACCTTCCGCACGGATACGCAGGCCGCCAAGAGGCAGGTGGAAATCATCGGTGATGACAAAGATCTGGCTGGGGTCGCTCAGCTCATAGTGGAGCCAAGATTGACGCAAAGCAACGCCGCTACGATTCATGTAGGTAAGCGGTTTGACCAAAGTGCAGCGCGCCTCGGGAATCTCAGCCAACAGCACGTTTTGTTCGCGTTGCCAAGTGAGCCCAAGCCGAATTGCACAAAGATCTAGAGTATCGAAGCCGACATTATGACGGGTTCCTGCGTAATCTGCCCCGGGGTTACCGAGCCCTAAAACGAGACGCCATCCCAAAGGAGGGACTTCACTGCCTTCGATTGCGGGAATCATAGTGGTGCGGTCAAAATCCAGCAATCAGCAGATGAAAATCTGCGCTCCCTAAGCGTCGTCTTCGATTTCGTATCCCTTATCGCCAAATTTGGTGGCGCGGGCGACGGCAACTACACCAGAAGTATCGCGAATGAAATCGATTTGAAGGATTTGATCACCCATTCGATCCCACTGCACATCTTGGACGGCAGCTTTTTCGACCCCAGAATCAAGGCTAAGCTCAAAACTGCGTGCGGTTTTGCGCGCGGCGGCATCAAACTCGATGGCATTGACACTGAATTGGACGGTGGGCTTGGCCTCACCAACTAGGGTTGCCGGGTAACGGCCGGAACTACGCAGGGCTTCCGCTTTGCGGTCGCCAAACTCGGTACGGGATTCGGTATTAAGGGAAAAGGTGTCCATTGCTTCTACGGGCTTGAGCGGTGCTCAGGTAAGGTGATCGTCTTCGAAGAGGGCACTGACCGACTCTTCACGGTGAATCCGAGTAACGGCGCGGGCCAAAAGCGGTGCTACCGAAACCACTTCAAGGTTGTCGGGTAGCTCCCCGCGGAGGGCTATTGTATTAGAAACCAGCACCTTTTCGGCGGCACAATTCTGCAACCTTTCTACGGCTGGCCCACACAGCACCGCATGAGTAGCGGCAATAATTATGCGTTTAGCACCCTTTTCCTTAAGAATTCGCGTGGCTTCGGTAATTGTGCCTGCAGTCGAGATCATGTCGTCGGTGAGGAGCACGTTGCAGCCTTGGACCTCGCCGATGATGTTCTCCATCACCACGGTGGTGCCACTGGTGCGCCTTTTATCCACAATCACCAGCGGTGCATGCAGCGATTTTGCCCACGCCCGCGCAAGTTTTACGCCGCCGACGTCAGGCGAACAGACCACCAAATTATCCAGCTGCATATCTCGGATGCGCTCTTCTAACACGGCGCGCGCCCACAAATGATCCACCGGAATATCAAAAAATCCCTGAATTTGCTGGGCGTGCAGATCGATGGTGAGTACGCGATTCACGCCGGCGCCAGTCAACATATTGGCAACCACCTTGGCCGAGATCGGTACCCGTCCTTCGTCTTTGCGATCCTTGCGTGCATAACCGAAGTAAGGAATCACAGCAGTAATCCGTCCAGCCGAAGCGCGGCGTAAAGTATCCACAATCAGCAATAGCTCCATGATGTTTTCATTCACTGGCGGCCCGGTGGGCTGCACGACAAAAACATCGGAGCCGCGGATATCTTCATGCAACTTGATGTCAATCTCCCCATCTGGAAAACGTCCAATGAAAGCAGAGGATATCGGCACATCAAGATAGCTTGCTATTTCGTTAGCAAGCTCCGGATGGCTGGTTCCTGAAAGTAACTTGAGGCGGGAATCCTGGTAGCTCATGGGACGGTTGGTGGAAGGGAAAGAAAGTTCAGGACTTGGTTGGAAAAACTTTGGCCGGCACCCCAATCACGGTAGCACCATTCGCAACATCATGGTTGGCCGTGACCACTGAGCCCGCGCCGGTTGTGGCATCATCACCAATGCAAACCGGGGCAATCAACACCGAGCCAGAACCAATAAAAGCGCGCTTGCCAATCTTTGTTTGGTGCTTGTTTTTGCCATCGTAATTGGCAGTGATGGTGCCGCAGCCGATATTGGCGCCAGCTCCAATTTGAACATCACCAAGATAGGACAAGTGTTTGGCTTTGGCGCCAGCACCAAAGTGTGCATTTTTGGTTTCCACGAAATCGCCCACTTGGGCCCCATCTTCCAGCACGGTTCCAGCGCGCAAATGGGCAAATGGACCCACTTCACAGCCTCTGCCGATTTTCACGCCGCGGCGCAACACAGAAAACGGCAAGATCCGCGTACCGGGTCCGATAGCAACATCACATTCGATATAGGTATTCGCTGGATCATCAATTTGTACGCCCGCCGCCAAATATTCACCAAGCAGTTCTTCGCGCTTTAGCATGTTGACGTGCGCCAATTCATGCAAATCATTCACCCCAAGGACCTGCTCCCACTCTTCTTCTAGGCACACCGTCGCACCCGTGTGAGCTTGCAAGACTGCCACCGCAGCATCCGTGAGATAGATCTCTCCTTGGGCGTTATCGGTGGTGACGTTTTGGAGCGCGGCGCGTAAAGCCGCAATATCCAGCACAAACACACCGGAGTTAATTTCGCTGATCGCTTGCTGCTCCTCACTCGCATCCGCCTGCTCGACGATGCCAAGCAAAGCACCTTCTTCATCCCGCTCGATGCGGCCCAGCCCATAAGGATCCGGCACCACGGCAGTCAGCATGGCATTGCCTTGATCCACCAGTAGCTGCAAGGTGGCGCTCGTAAGCAACGGCGTATCTCCACATAAAATCAACAAGCGGCCCTGTTGCGGCAGGACTTCGAGCGCGCAAGAGACGGCGTCACCCGTGCCGCGCGCAACTTCTTGGATCACCACTTGCCAAGCACGGTGCGCCGAGCCGTGTAGCCACTTTTCAATCGGCTCACGGTGGCGCGGTCCGAGTACCAACACCCGCGAAGCGAGCGCCAGGCCTGCCGTGGCTTCGAAAATATGCTCCAGCAGCGGGCGGCCGCATAAATCCAACAGAGCCTTGGGGCCACCGGTGCGTAAGCGCGTGGACTCACCACCGGCGAGGATTAGGGCATGGAGAGGGGCTTCGACCATGGTTGTGGGCGAAGTATAAACACCCCCCCTCGCGCCTACACTATGGCAAAGCCGCTACTCCTTCCGTGGACTCACGCATACTGTTTACCTTGCCCGGCATCCCGCGCTTGGCTTTGTCACGCCTCATGGGGCGCGTGGCTCGCTTACCCATTCCGCGTGGCTTGCGGCGCCGCATTTGGGCTTTGGTGGCGAAGCGCTTGCAGATTGATCCGGCTAGTGTGCCGGGCGACCTGCGCGATTACCCGCACTTTTTGAGCCTGTTTACGCGGGCCTTGCCAGCGGGTTCTAGGCCGATTCCGTCGGGTAACTACTGGCTGTCGCCGGCCGACGGCAAGTTGGTGACCCTCGACCGAGTCTGCGCAGAAGGGAGTTGGGTCATCAAAGGCACGCCCTATTCCACTCGCGAGTTAGTCCCTGGTGGACATTTAGATGGGCTACTCGGTTACCAAGCCCTGCAAATTTACTTGTCGCCACGTGATTACCACCGCTACCACGCGCCCTGCCAAATGGAAGTTCTAGCTGCCATTGTGGAACCTGGCGATTTGCAGCCAGTGGATCCCAGCTTGGTGCGCCGTTCCATGCGAGTCTTGACCACCAATCGACGCATTCTCCTGCATTGCCGCAGCGCCGACGGCACGCCTTTTTCTATGCTGTTTGTGGGTGCGTTAAATGTCGGCGGCATGCGCTTTGTGTTTGATGAAACACTTGGTCAAGCGCCATGGATGCGCACCCTCCGTCACTTTGATCCCGCGCCGCGCTTAGAAATCGGCGACGAACTCGGGCACTTTGAATTGGGCTCTACCGTACTTTTGTTTGCACCGCCGCAAATGCGCCCCTTGGTCGCGGCGGGTGATGCCACTAAAGCGCGTACACCGCTGTTATCCACCATCCGCAGTGCCGAAACCGCTAATCTGGAAGAAAGCCAATGACCCGCCTCACACCCATCTTTGATCTTGCTGCTGCGCTGCACCATGGCGATGACGAGCGCCTGCTGCGGGTGAGTCGGGAGTTACTCGATTCCCCTAACTCGAACCGCGCCTTACTGCATGATGTTTTGCGCCTCTGCCATTTATTTTGTGGTTTCCCCAAAGTCGTCCGCGCACTCAACTTGATTAGCCATCAATTCGGCTTCGCCCAAGCCGCTGATTTGGTGGCCCCCACGGCTAATCCTGCCAGTGGCCGCGAGATGTTCGCCGAGGTTTATGGCACGGATACCAATCCGGTCTTGGAGCATTTGCAACAGGTGGATCCACTTTTTCTAGAGTGGGTCATCGAGCATGCCTATGGAACTACTTTTGGTGCCACTAGCCTCAGCTTACTGGAACGCGAACGGCTCAGTAGCGTCGCGCTTGCGGCGTGTGGATGTTGGCAGCAAGCGCGTTCGCACATTCGCGCCTGTTTGCGTCATGGAGCCTCGGAAAGCGATCTATTAGCTGATTTAGACCGGGTAGCCTGGTTAAGCCGCGAACAAAAAGATCTTGCAGCCACTTGCATCAGCGCAGAAAACCAAGCCTAATGAAGCATGCTCGGTCGTTTCGTCTGCTTACGTTTACTCAGTTCCTGACCGTTTTTAACGATAACTTATTCAAGCAAACGGTGCTGCTGTTAGCTGTGGGGCTCGGCAGCAGCATTCGGTCCCAATCCCTGGCATCGGCTTTTTTTTCAATCCCATTCGTATTGTTTGCCGTTGTGGCTGGCGATTGTGCCGACCGCTTTCCGAAACGCAATATGGTGATTGCCACCAAGTGGGCCGAGGCGGTGGTGATGTTGCTGGCTGCTGCGGCTCTGTTTTTAGGGAACTTCACCGCGTTGTTAATCGTGGTATTTTTGATGGGAATGCAATCGGCTTTTCTCGGACCTGCAAAATACGGATCTCTACCGGAGTTGGCTTCGGCTCGCGAACTACCCCGCGCGAATGGCTTGTTTCAGGCGTCTGTCTTGCTTGGCATTTTGCTCGGCACCGGCAGTGCTGGCCATATCCCCGCCGAACGTCCTGATTTACTCGGTTGGTTGGGTATCGGTATGGCCACGGTGGCGGTGATCGGTGCGCTCGTCGCACAACGTATGGAACGCATTCCCGCCGCGGCACCGGGTAAAAAAATTCGCTTTGATCCGGTGCGCCGTCTGTTCCTAGGCTTGGCCGAAGCAAGGCTCCAGCCTGGTTTGCTGCCAGCCTTGGTGGGGCATTCGATATTTTGGATGTGTGGCAGTCTGATGTTATTGGCATGGAATGAATTCCTGGCCGTCGGTGTGGATGGATTGGCTTTAATCTGTGTAGATGCGGGAACTTGGTCGTTAGGCTTAGCCGGCCTGAGTCTTTTTATGGCCGCCGGTGCCGTGGTGGCTGGATGGCGCTTGCATCAGGAAATTCCACGCTGGATGCCGGTACTTGGAGCCCTCGGCATGGCCAGCGGTTTTGCCCTTGCCGGCAGCGTCGAACCCCGCCCGATGAGCTTGTTTCTCTGTTTGGGCGGGGCCAGCTTTTTCTCTGGGTTCTACTTGATTCCGTTGCGCAGCTTGATGCAAAAGTTGCCGCCGCCGCAACAGATTGGGGCCACCCTAGGAACTGGCCAAATGCTCGATTTCCTCCTCATTTCGCTCGGAACTGGCAGCCGGCTATGGTTGCAAGATCTTGGTTTGGGAACACAACAAGTATTGCTAGCCGCCGCCGCAATCTTTGTCGCAGCGGCCGTCATGCTGGCGTTGCGGCTACCAAAACGCACCGATATCAGCGTGGCACAAAACGTAAACTGAAGCGGTCCACTTTCAGACCGTCTGGGCACTCAACCGTAAATCGTGCCCGTCGAGCATTGCTGGGTTGCCAATCACAAATTGGCAACCCATCGAGATCCAGCGCCGCGCCCTGCCAACGCAAGCGTTGAATACCCAAACCTGCGGCAATGCCGAAACTCGGAAAACGCTTGCCGTCAACGTGCATCATCGGTGGATTGCGACGACTAGTGTGTAACAAAATAATGGAGTCTTGCACAACAAGTTTGGCCGGCGGGCTTTGTTCGCGGGATAATTGCCACGAAATTTCCCAATCGCTGATGCTCCAGCCGCTGGCTTCCGTGCCCACATTGATTTCCCAATTATTGGTCCATTGCAAATCTTCAAAGTAGACAAATACGGAATCTCCATTGAAGACAATTTTAGCTTTGGGATGCTGCGCGTGAATCGCGCGTTCTAAGCGCTGGGAGGGCGTCAAATCGGCGTAGAGGGGTTCTGCAGCCACGACCGATGGCGAACCGGAAGTCACACCAGTTGGCAGCTCTTCATCACTGCCACTGGGTTGAAACGTTTCTCTTTCCCACTCCCGCAACCAGAGATTGACTTGCCATTCCAGAGGTGTGGCAAGCTTGCTGATTGCAAGCAGGCGCGCATAGGCTGCAGCAGAGTCGCGCTGACACCAAGCCAAATGCGCAGCAACCCACGGCCCATCTTCACAGTCCAACCAAGTCACCGCAAAATCCGGATCCAGATCCGCCAAAGTTACTTGCACCAAACTTTGATTCAGGTAGTTAACGGCATAACCCTCCCCATCTTGAGCAGGCAATAACTGGCCTGCCAATGGACTTCCCAAGTACATAATAAGCTCGACCTGTTCGCCTGCGACCGCACGGAAGCGGCGCTGCAAACTCCGATTCAAAGCCACCAAAGCTTCAATCCGCGCTAAGTCGGCACGCGCTTCGGCCGAGTGAAGGAAAACCACACTATCGACGCGATGCCAGCGATCCAAAGCCTGCTGGTACTCGCCCGCGCGCAATAAAGTCTTGGTGTAGCGACGCACCACCGGCACCATTTCCAAAGAGCTACGAATGCGCGCTTGGGCCGCCTCATTTTCCAGGGTAGCGTGCATCATTTGCAAGCGACCAAATGGATCTGCGGAACCTGGATGAAGTGGCATGTCGGCCAGATGCAGACCAGCTCGGCGCCACAGATCCACCACGCTGGCCTGCCAGTCGTCCGCAAGAAACTCGCCGCGTTGGATACCTTCACGGGCGTAGCGCGCTTGATCGGCGAGTAAGTCCATCGCTTGGCCAGCGACGCGCTCGGCCACCGCGGCCACTTCATAGCGGAATCCGTTTGCGCGCGTACGCCGTGCCTCCAAAAAACCAACTGGAGCATCCGCCGGCACGCGCGCGCGCAACATCATGTCCGCCTCGGACAAGGCCTCACGATATTGCCCTGCGGCAAGCGCTGCTTGGAAGCGGTTTTCGAAACCAGCATTCCAAATACGGAAATACTCCAAAATGGATAAGGTTGCTGCAGCCTCTGCATTTGCCTGCAACCCGACAGAATCGCTGTTATGCGTTGGATTCACCGCTGCGCCGCTCACGATGGCTTCGCTTTGATCGGTGGGAAGCGCTTCCGCAGACCCAAAGAATTGCCACGGTTGCCACCAGGACAGCGCACCGACCATAGCGACGCATGCCAGCGCAGAAACTGTAAGTTGCTGACGACGGCGACGGCGGTGCGCGGTCACCAGCCGCGGCGGATAACCCAGCAGCACCCGCCCCAAGTCGGAGCCAAAATCACGCGCCAAGGCATAGCGACGCTGAGGATCTTTCGCCATCGCCGTAGCGATGACCTTGGCAAATGCCGGTGGAATAGAATCTGGTAAGGGCTCAGGCTCTTCGTGCAGCACACGATGAATGACTTCACCAACTCCATTCCCAAGGAAGGGCGGGGTACCACTGATCGTATGGAACAAGGTGGCACCAAGTGAATAGATGTCTGCTTGCGCATCCACATCACTAGGATCCCGTGCTTGCTCCGGACTCATATAGGCAGGAGAACCGAGGGCTGCACCATGGCGTGTCATGGTGGGATCTTCCTCGCTGCGCACTAATCCTAAATCTGCAAGAATTGCACCACGCACCGGGTGCAGCAAAATATTATGCGGCTTCACATCGCGGTGGACGGCTTGGTTTTTATGTAAACGTTCCAACGCACGGGAAACTTGCATGCCAAAACGCGCGGCCTGCTCCCAGCCGAGGGGGCCATCCTCCAAGCGCGCACGCAAAGATTTGCCAGCAATATATTCCAGCAGTAAAGCGGGACGTCCTTCCACTTCACAGGCACCATAACTACGCACCAAGTTTGGATGGCGAATGGAATCCAGCAACTTCGCTTCGCGCCGCCAACGTTCTTGGATGCGCTCATCGCGTACCACCGACTGACGCAGAATCTTGAGCGCAAACCGCTCACCCTCGGCATCCTCAACCAACAGAACAATGCTCAGTGGGGATTGTCCTAATTGCCGAATCAAACGCAGCCCAGCCGGCAACTTAGGTTGGTAAGCACCTTCAGCCTCGTGGCCGTTTGCTTCTTCTTCCTCGCTCAGGCTTCTTCCTCCACTTTAATGCCGTATTTTTCAATTTTTCGCAACAGCGAAAAACGCGTGATGCCTAATAAATGTGCTGCTTGGGAACGATTATTTGGCTCCGCTGCGATGGCTGCGAGGATGGCGGTGATTTCCATAGCCTTCACACGTTCGCTCAAAGAAGCGCCATCACGAAGATCCAGCGGCACACCAGTATCGGCGCGCAAAACGGCTGCGGACAGCTCGTGCGCTTGCACTTCGCCCTCGCCAAGCAACACTAAGCGGCGCATCTCGTTGCGCAACTCGCGCACGTTCCCCGGCCACCGATAAGCCCCAAGCGCCTTGCGGGCAGCATCACCGACGGAACGCGGCTCCACCCCATTTTCGGCGGCTTCAATGACCAAAAAATAATCACACAGCAAGGCAATGTCTTCGCGCCGCTCGCGCAACGGTGGCACCCGCAAACCAATGACCTTAAGACGGTAATAAAGATCTTCGCGGAATTCGCCAGCTTTTACCTTCGCTGCTAAATCGGCATTTGTGGCCGCAACCACACGCACTTGCACGCGGCGCATTTCATTGCTTCCAACTCTACGGATTTCACCTTCCTGCAGAACCCGCAATAAACGCGCTTGCATCGCTACCGACATCTCCCCCACTTCATCCAAGAACATGGTGCCGCCATCGGCCTCTTCAAAACGACCGATACGATCATGGGTAGCGCCAGTAAAAGCGCCTTTGCTGTGACCAAATAGTTCCGACTCCAGCAGCGTATCCGGCAAAGCCCCACAGTTTTCGACCACAAAGGGGCGATCAGCCAAACGACTGTGATAATGCAAAGCACGCGCCACGAGTTCTTTGCCAGTGCCGCTTTCGCCCTCAATCACAACCGTGGCGCTACTGTTCAAAATACGCTCCATGGCAGAGCACAGCTCCTGCATTGCTGGAGAAGTACCGATCAGACCTGCAAATCCGGCACCGGCGCTAGTTTCGATGGGCGCTACCGGAAGAGCACTACTGCGTTTGCCAAGCTGACGCTGCAAACGATTGTTATGGCGCTTCAATTTAAGCAGCGAATGATCCAATCGCTTCGCTCCCAAATAGGCTGACGCCAATCCAGCCAAGCCACCCACTAGGGAAATATCGCTGCGCCGGAAGGCTGAGGTGGTCAGACGATGGTCGACTGCTAGTAAACCCATCACTTCGCCGCGGTAACGCAGCGGCACCGCTAGCACCGAACGCAGACCTAAGTCGGAAATACTCTCTACCCCCGCAAACTCACCGTCACTCGCGGCATCAGTCAACAGCACGGCATCGCGACAATGCAAAGTTTTGGCCAGCAGGGTGCGCGAAAATTTAGTCTCCGGCGCGGGTACGGGTTCGCGCGCAAAGTTACGTGCCAGGGCCAAGGTCGTACGCCCGTCTTCCAGCAAAAACAGAAAGCCGCGTTCGGCGCGAGTCAACGATACCGCTGCATCCACCAACAAAGCTGCCGAACGCTCCATCCGGTCTTCTTGTTCTAAAGTGCGCGCCACGGCCAATATCGTTTGCAGCATGTCCTGCTCGCGCGGTGTTTCCTGAGTCTGAGTGGACTCGATCGAAGCAAGACTGCCATCCATCCCCCCCACAACGCGTAAAGTTGTGCTGCCGATGCGGATGACTTCGGTGCTGGAAAGTGTATGGCGATCAACCTGCGCGGAGCCAATCCAAGTGCCGTTGCGGGAATCTAAATCCACCACGAAGACCTCCCGCCCGAGGCGCTCCAAGCGACAGTGATGACGCGAAGCAAGTGGATCATCAATACGCACCTCGCAATCGCGGCCACGCCCAATCAACACCGACTCGGCCTCGATGGTCAGGACTCTTTTGATACTGTCTCGCTCGACGTGAATCTCGATGGGATTACTCATCTCCACCAGGATACCCTGTAGGCATGACAGTTTGGTGGAACGACGGCCTTCCCTTTGCCTGCACCCAGTGTGGCAAATGTTGCCATGCACATGGCGAAATGGACAAGGTGTATGTGAGTTATCGGGATCGCACGCGCTTGGCGGAACATTTTGGGGTCAATTTGGCTAGCTTCAACCGTAGCTATACGCGCAGCGAGGACAGCGGTCACCGCAGCTTGCGCTTTGTGGATGGCCATTGTGTTTTCCTGGAAGGCACGGTTTGTTCGGTCCACGCCGCAAAACCCACTCAATGCGGCACCTGGCCCTTCTGGGAGGAATTGCTGGTTTCTGAGGAAACCTATCGTCAAGATGTCATGGATTTTTGCCCCGGCAGCAACGCCGAAGGTCCGGTCGTCAGTGCCGCTTCTATTCGGCAGCAAATGGAGTCTACCGAAGAAGCTCTCGACTAGTCTTCACCCACCGTTTCCATCCGCCTTATTCACGGATAGAATGCTCGGTTCATCATGGCTGAAAACCCCAACGAGTACGTCCTACAGGTCATTGGACTGAATAAGTTCTACGATCGGACCCAGGTCCTGAATAATGTCACGCTGTCCTTCTTTGCCGGTGCAAAGATTGGCGTGATTGGTGCCAACGGTTCCGGCAAGTCCACCCTACTGAAAATTTTGGCCGGAGCGGATAAGGAGTTCGAGGGCACTCGGATCCACATGAAGGAGCGTAGTATCGGCTATGTTTCTCAGGAGCCGCACCTGGATCCGAAGTTGACGGTCAAGGAAGCCTTGGACCAGTCTGTCGCACATGTGCACGCCATGACCGATCGTTACAACGAAATCTGCATGCTGATGGGTGATGCCGATGGCGCGCAATTAGAGAAGTTGTCCGCCGAGTTTGACCACTTGCAGGCCGAAATCGATACCAACAATATGTGGGAGGTCGACCGCCTTTTAGAAAAATCTGCTGCCGCACTCGACTTACCACCCATGGGGCGCCTGTGTGGCGTGTTGTCGGGCGGAGAAGCGCGACGTGTTGCGCTGTGCAAAACTTTGATTGAAACGCCGGACATCCTGCTTTTGGATGAACCCACCAACCACTTGGATGCGAATACGACTGCATGGTTGGAGCATCATCTTGCCGAGTACGCCGGTTTAGTCATTGTGATTACGCACGACCGTTATTTCTTGGATAATGTGGTGGATTGGATGCTCGAAGTGGAGCGCGGCACTTGCCGTCCCTACAAAGGCAACTACACTAAATATCTTGAGGCCAAAGAAAAAGAGATCCTGCTCAGTGACCGGCAGCAGGACAAGCGCCAGAAGCGTTTGCATGCCGAAATCGCGTGGGTGAAACAAAACTCAAAAGCGCGCGGCAACAAAAGTAAGGCGCGACTGGCACGTTATGAACAACTTGTCGAAGAACAGCAACACTTACGCCCTGAAAACATCGACTTGTTGATTCCGGCAGGGCCACGCCTCGGCAACAAAGTGATTGATTTAGTCAACGTCAAAAAAGCTTATGGTGATCAAATCCTGGTGAAAAACTTAAGCTTTGAAATGCCGCCCGGCGCCATCATTGGCATCATTGGGCCAAACGGTACCGGCAAGACCACGTTGATGAAAATGATCATCGGCGAGGAGCCGGCTGATTCCGGCAGCATCAAACACGGCTCCACCATTGAAGCTTGCTTCGTCGACCAACGCCGTGCAGAATTGAGTGATGACAAATCGGTGTTCGAGGAAATCACTGACGGTTTAGAATTCCTGCCGTTCGGCGCTGGCGAAATCCAATCGCGTGCCTACGTCTCACGATTCAACTTTAAGGGTACCAACCAAGAACAAAAAGTGGGCACCCTTTCTGGTGGTCAACGCAACCGCGTGCAACTCGCGAAGATGTTACGCGTCGGTGGCAATTTGATTATTTTGGATGAGCCAACCAACGATTTGGACTTGCCAACCACCCAAGTACTTGAGGAAGCCATTGAGCACTATGCCGGGTGCATGATGATTGTTTCTCACGACCGCTATTTCCTTGACCGCGTGTGCACGCACATTCTGGCGTTTGAGGGCAAGGGAGTCGTCGAATTTTTCTATGGCAACTACAGCGATTACGCCGAGTGGTTAGCAGAGCGTAATGCCGCGGCCGGGAAGAACAAAGATTCAAAAGCGGCAAAATACCGCAAACTAGGACTTTAGGAAACTCGGATTTATTCGGGCGAGTGGAGCGGTGGATCAGAATCTTCAGGCCGCTGGGCCGCCGTACGAATCAATCAGAGCTTCCTTTCATCATGCTAGAGGCTTTGCCTAGCACCACGACAGCATGCCCGTAAAGAGTATGCTGTGCCTATGCCACGCCCCTTGTTCCATGCCACCTTTCCCGGCCCAGTTGCCGGTAATGGTCCGATTGCCATCCTTTTGCGCCTTTTGCTGCTTGGCTTTGGTCTGGTGATTGCCTTCTTTCTGCTCATGGTTGCTTTCTTCGTGGGTGGAGCTTTATTGTTAGGGCGCGCTTTCGGGCTAGGCAAACGACCTACTCACCAAGCGCCGCCCGACCGTCCTTCTGAAACAACCGTTACCCAGCCGCCAACAGCCGAAGTCTTGCCACCAGATACCGTCAAACAGCTGGAAAGTTTTCACGGCAGTTTGGATGAATTTTTGGAGCAGCGGAAAGGCCAAAACCATTCATGACCACGAATCTTCACAACCTGCCGCTTGAACGGCTTGAACAGCTAGTAGCGTGCATCGGCGAGGTCGTGCGCGGCAAACAAGAAACTATTCGCTATTGTTTAGTAGGCCTTTTGGCCCGCGGCCATGTATTGCTTGAGGATGTGCCAGGTACGGGCAAAACAACATTGGCCCGCGCCCTGGCGCGGGCCGTTGGTTTAGATTTTCACCGCATTCAGTTCACTTCCGATTTACTTCCTAGTGATTTATTGGGTGTCAGTATTTGGGATAGCAAGGAAAGCTGTTTTCGCTTCGCGCGCGGCCCAGTTTTTCACAATGTGCTCCTTGCCGACGAACTCAACCGCACCTCTCCGCGCACGCAATCCGCCCTGCTGGAAGCCATGAGTGAATCATCGATTTCGGTCGATGGCGAGAGTTTTGCCTTGCCGCAGCCCTTCTTTGTCATAGCCACGCAAAACCCCATGGAGTTTGAAGGCACCTACCCGCTGCCAGAATCCCAGCTAGACCGTTTCTTGCTGCGCCTGCGCATTGGCCATCCAGACCGAGAAATCACCCGCGAAGTCCTCAGCGAACGCGGCCTGCAGGATCCTGTGAAATCCATCCAAGCGTGCATACGCCCAGAGGAATTGCAGCAACTGATTGAGGCGGTCCCTAGCGTCCACTACGATGATGACTTACTGGATTACCTCCTCGATCTGATTGAAGCAACTCGCGCCCACCCCCATTTAGCCCTCGGCGCGTCCACGCGTGCAGCCTTGGGTTTGCACCGTGCCGCTCAAGCTCTGGCACTATTGAACAAACGTGATTTTGTGACTCCCGATGATCTAAAAAATCTCTTCGTGCCATGCATTGCGCACCGCGTATTAGCCGCGCCGGCCTTCGAGGGTGGGCTGTACGGCACGCGTGCCGCCCTGGAAAGTATTCTCGGTGAGATAAGTGTGCCGCGATGAAGGAAGTAGATGAGGAACCGAGTGCGGCGCAGGCCACAAGCCTTGGATTGCATTGTCAGCTCACAGCACTCGCTAAATCTCTATTGTGGCTGAGTGGCATGGGCGCTGCTGCCATGCTCCTGACATCCGATTTTCACCCTACCGCTTTTTTCTTGGCCTTCCTTTGTTTGGTGTTCCTCCTGTTTTTGACCAGCTGGTGGCTAGGGCGCACTGCCTTACGCTGCTTAGTCCCTAGCGCCTTGCAACCGGCCACTGGCTTCACCTGGGATTTATTGCCAATCCGCTTTGGACTGCATCATGTTGGCGACCACATCGCCGCTCGCGACGTCCTGCTCCTCCATGGCAGTGAAGGCAATCAACGCGGCATCTTCGGCTACCGCGCTCACATTGCTCCGGGCGCAAATATGTGGGTGGATGGATCCCTGCGGCTACCCCGCCGCGGGCGCTTTTTGCAGCACCGCTTACGCCTCGTTTCCACTTTTCCGTTTGGATTATTGCGCTGGACTGCGGCTTGGGAGGTTCCCGCCGATATCCTCTCTTTCCCACGATTAGGCGCACTCCGCGATGCCCAAAGCCTCATCCCTGCCGAACGGGAAACCCTATCTACGGGTGCTGGTCGCTTCACCGATACCGAGGAATTCCACACTTTGAAACGCTGGCGGCCGGGTATGAGCCAGCGCCTCGTCCACTGGAAAAGCACCGCGCGACGGGGACATACCATGATTCGTGAAATGCATGGAGTGCGTTCTCCGCGCCTGCGCATTGAAGTTCTAGCGCCGCTTTCCCCAGCCAACTTTGACAGCCGACGCCTGCAATTTGAGCAAGCTATTTGCCTCGCAGCCACTTTGGCGGATTTTTTCTTGCGGCGTAATTACCACGTGGAACTTGCCTGTTTGGGTGTGCAAGAACCCATCTTTTTAGCCGCACAGCAAGGGCGACGCGGGTTGTTTCAAACTCTCACTTCCCTCGCTCATATCACTTTGGCTGCGCCCGAATCGGCCACTCCATTTGCGACTCCACGCAGTCATGGCTCCAGCCAACGGGAGTGTTTTCGCATTCAGGTTTGTGCCGGGCTCGGCAACCACCGCGACTTGGGGCGCCGTCGCCTAGACATCACCGATCCTGCAACTGCACGCTGGTTTTTGCCGAACCGCCGCTACTCCACTCCACTCTTTGCTCCCCGCCAGCCTGCATGAGTTCACGTTTGCGTCAGCGCCTTTATCCAACCCTGCCGCGTTCGCCGCTGGATGGATGGTGTGCACGTGGTTTAATGGTGCTCGCACTTTCGGGAGGTTTGGCAAGTGGTCTGTGGCTGGTGCAACGGGCGAGCTTGCCCCTGTGGCTGGCGATCCTTCTGCCAACCTGCCTACTGCTCGGCCCACAGCTCAGCCGTTTGCCTTTCCGCGGCTCCTTGTTACCACAGAATCATCGCCTGTTTCACCATTTGCTCATCCTGTTGATGGCCTTCACTCTGGCTTGGTTTCAGTGGCATGCCGGGTTCGGAGCTTGGACCGTATTTCTGCTCTTGGCCGTTCATGGGTTCGCGCTGCGTAATTCACGCCCCGACACCCTCGCGGCGGTGGCGTTGCTCCTCCCCATCCTTGAAATCCAATTCGCGCATAGCGTGTTGTGGCCGATGGGTTTGCTAGCGCGCACTTTGATGGCCACTTGGATGCTCATCACGTTCTTCATGACGATTGCTTTGGCCACATGGTTACACGCGCGCTGGACACGACGTCTGCTGCAGATCGATCGCGATCAGTTTGAAAACTGCGCCGAAACGGAACTTGGCTTGTGGGGGCGCGCACGCCTGATGTTGCTCTTAGGTTTGGTGCTTCTTCCGCTGGGCTTGGCGTCTCAACAACTGGCTCTGCTGGTTACTATCCAGCCTGCAGAAGCCCGCGCCAGCGCCTTAGCGGCAGCGGAGGCCAGCAGTCTGCGCAGTGCGCAAGCAGCGCAAGCTAAGCACAACGCCGCGAATGAGAACCAGGTTGTTCCTCAAGAACTCCAGCGCGAGATGGTTCTGCCAAGTACCATCGCTTGGCAAGGGAAGGTCATCGAAACCAACAAAAAAGCGCTGGTGTTTCGCCTTATTTCTGATCGCGATCGTGATCGCCAAGCTGGTGAACCGCCCTATTTTTCCGCAAATCGTCCGCTCTACCTGTTGGCCACAACTTTCGATCGACTCGATCATCTAGGCCTAAGCCGCGGCCCTAGTTCTGAAGTGATTCGCCACTCCGATGACGGCGTCGGCGCCGACGACTGGATCATATTTGATGAAGATCTCATCAATCACCCGGTGTCACGGTTTGAAATTCGCCAACGCCTGTTATTTAACGATGCGGATGGGGTTAAGGGAACACGCGGCTATCTCCTCCACGATCGACGCCTCGTCGCGCTGCATTTACCCAGTTGCCGTTTGGATGAAGACGGTACTGCGCTGGGCACGCTGACTTCCGGAGAGTTAATGGCCTATCAATGGTGGTCACAACCGGTTCTGCAAAATGTTGCCCTACTCCCAAACCAACAAGCGGAGTATCGTTATCTGGCTTTGCCTCAAGAAACTGAATTCCAAGATTGGATCCTGCAGGCTCGCGCCTTATGTTCTGAGGACCGCAGCGCAGAAGAAAAACTTGCGCGCATTGTTGCCTACTTTCAACGTGAATTCAGCTACGACCTGGAGCCATCTCAGGCTAACGGAATGGCCGCATTTGCAGATTTTTTTGCCAACCAGCGTGGTTACTGTAGCTATTTTGCCGCCGCCGGAATGCTCTTTTTACGCGCCAATGGAATTGCCTGCCGGGTAGCGAGTGGTTTCTTGGTGAGCGAATTCTCCACTAGCGAAAATGCTTATGTGGGTCGCCTTGCAGATGCTCATGCTTGGCTGGAGGTCCAACAACAAGATGGCTCGTGGCGCACCGTGGATCCAACTCCATCTTCTTCACGTAATGTGTTGATGGTGGCTCTGCGTGCCCAAGCAGCTGCGCTAGCCAGCTTAAAAAAGCAGCCTGATAACACCGACACGGAAAGCACATCCGAGGAGAATTTTGCTCTCCCCGCCCCAGTAGGCAAAACACTAGTGGGTTTGAATTGGGTATTGATGACCCTATTTGTAGTGTTGCCGTTCATCCTCTGCGCTTTGGTGTTGGCGAGTGTCTGGGCACGACTTAGGAAACTTGGTAAGCGGCGGCATATGCAAGCGACCTTTAGTGAGGAAGCCAACCATGCAATGGATTATTGGGGGAGGATTGAGTGGCTGCTTGAGGAACTTGGGTTTCACTCCCAACCCACCCAATCCATTTTGGAATATACCCAACAAGTGCGGCGTTGGGGTGGTGAGTTTTTTGCCCCGTTGAATACGGTTACGACCTTGGTCTATCGGTCTCGCTTTGGCAACTATGCATGGTCGCAACGCCAGCAACAATATTTGGAACAATTCGAACAGCTGCTCGAGAGCAAAGTGCGCAAAGACAACTAACCAGGGACACACCCATGCGGGCCTTCTAAACTCTGGCATGTTTCGTTGGCTGCACCGCATCCGCCGCAAGCGCTTCTTGCGGGAAGGGCTGAGTGAAGAATCGTGTTACTGGCTGGATTTCCTGCCCGTATTGTTTGATTTGCCCGCCGCGGACCGCAAGCGCCTGGAGGGTTTGACGCGGGTCTTTATCGAAGAAAAACACTTCGAAGGCTGTGGTGGCCAACTTATCTCCGACAAGATCCGCGTGATCATTGCAGCCCAAGCATGCTTGTTGATTCTCAACTTACATCATGATTTCTACCAGCGGGTGCGCACCATCTTGGTGTACCCATCTACTTTTAAACACGGCAGTACCTGGCGACGGCCTGATGGCATCGTAGTCGACCTCGAATCGGCCAACCTAGGCGAGGCCTGGCCAGGTGGACCAGTCATCTTGGCATGGGATGCGGCCTACCAAGGGGGACGCAATGCCAACGATGGGCAAAATACGGTGTTTCATGAATTCGCACATAAGCTGGATATGCTCGATGGCGTCACCGATGGTATCCCGCCGCTTACTCAGGATCATGAAAAGAATGGTTGGCGTGCGGCATTCCTCGCTGCCTATGAGCAATATCTGCAAAACCTCCAAGCTGGACGCCCCCAAATTTTTGATGCCTACGCCGCCACCAATCCTGCGGAATTTTTCGCCACGGCGAGCGAATGCTTTTTTGAGCTGGCCGTTAAAATGGAAGCGCATGAACCGCGACTCTATGCGTTACTGGAGAAGTTTTACCGCCAAGACCCAGCGCGCCGCAGTCGTGCAGTCCTCGGCCAATAGGTTGCGCAACTAAAGTTGATAAAGAGTCCAGCCCCACAATCCAAGCGCAGCAAGCTGAACCAACCAAAATGTAGGGAAGCGAATTTTATGCCGGAAGGCGAACATGGCAAGCAGGCTGCCAGGTGCACCACCAAGGATGGACCACGTCAGCAGCGCCCGCTCGGGAACCCGATGCTTGTCTTTGCTGGCCAGTTTTTTATCTAGCCCAAAGGCCAGGAAGGCGCCAATCGACAGGACCGCCACCCAAGTAAGCAAGATTTGGATGGCAGTCATGCGCTACACTTAGGCTTCGAGCTTGTTGAGATGGACATCCATCTGTGGGTAAGGGATGGAAACTCCTGCTTCATCCAATGCATACTTCACCGCGCGCGTGGTTTCCTCTAAGCACGGGAAGTAATCCGCAGCAGCACACCACACGCGAACCTTCCAATCAATGCAGCTTTCACCAAGACTGGCAAGCACAATCTGGTGGCCAGGATCCGCAATGCGTGTTTTGAGTTGCGCCGCAGCCTGATCTAGGACTGCGCGCACCTTATCCAAATCAGCGTTGTAAGCCGTGCCGACGGAAATCTCTATGCGGCGCGTTTTATGAAAGGAGATGTTCTCAATCGTGCCGCCAAAAATCGCGCCGTTGGGCACAATGATGCGACGGTTATCGGGGGTGTCCAACACCGTGGTGAATAAGTCGATCAAAATGACTTTGCCGATGACCCCAGCTGCATTCACGACATCCCCCACTTTGAAGGGGCGGAAGATCAGTAGCAGCACGCCAGAAGCAAAGTTGCCAAGGGTGCCTTGCATAGCCATGCCGACGGCAAAACCCATAGCCGCCAAGATGGCCGCAAAGCTACTCGTTTCGATGCCAAACTTGCCAAGAATGACCATGACTCCGACGATCAGCACCACGCTACGACCTAGCTTGCCGAAAAAGTGAGACAGCGTATCTTCAATCTTGGCTTTTTTACAAACACCGAAAATGAGGCGGTTCACCCAACTGGCGAGGATGGTCATGACGAAGAACAGGACCACCACCGTCAGGGCGTCCATCCAGTGTGCCTGGGCCATGTCTTTGATGCTGGAGACCACTGCACTCGCGCCTTCTACGGCGGAGTTTTCGGCGCTCTCGGCGTCACTAGCGGCGGCGGTGGCAACTTCTTGGAACAGTGGGAGAAGGCTCGAAAACATGATGTTTATTCTAGCAAAAGTGGGGTCGAGAGTAGGCTAAGAGTAAATCCTAAATTTCTACACCGTCTGCGAGCAAGTGTGCCAGGAGCGGTTCATCTCCTTGCAGAGCCGTGCGCTGCATGTAAAAAGACAAGCCCCGTAGGCCACCCAATTCTTCACCAGCTCCGGCCCTGCCGGGGCCGCCGTGAATGAGAGTAGGCAGCACCGCACCCGGTCCCATCGAAAACTCGGCAACCTTTTTGCTGCCAAAGTTCAAACGTCCGTTGTACGGAGCGACGGCAAGGGCGAGTTCGGCGGCAAAATCGCGATGATCGGAGTAAACAGAAGCCACCAGGCCGCCATCGCCGAGGTTCAACAAGGCTGCCGCATGGGCGGCTGCGCCGGAGTAAGGCAGGATGGTTTGCACGGGACCAAAGACTTCGCGCGTATGCACGATGGCCGCAGCAGCCGAGTCTTTGACTTGCAGAAGCACCGGCTGCTGAAAGTAACCCGCGCTTGCCTCGGCATCCACCAACTCTCCAGGACCAAGCGCGCCGCAGACGATCTCTGCAACCGTCTGCAATTCCTCAATGCCAGCGGTGATATCTGCAAGTTGCGCCTGGGAGGCCAGTGGTCCCATCCGCACCCCGCGAGAAGACGGATTCCCCACCTTCACGTTGGTGATGGCCTCAATTAAATCCTCCCGAACGGCATCCATCTTGTCCACCGGAACGAAAATGCGCCGCATCGCAGTACACTTCTGCCCCGCTTTTTGAGTCATGTCGGTGCACACTTCGCGGATGAACAAATCCCACGTTTCGCTGGCACGCTTCACGTCAGGACCAAGAACTGCGGAGTTGAGGCTGTCGGCCTCCACATTGACGCGCACCGATTTTTCGATGACCGCGGCGCCAGAACGAATGCGACACCCGGTAGCTGCGGAACCCGTGAAAGCAACCACATCTTGAGTGGTGACGTGCTGCAGCATGTCTCCTGCAGAGCCGCAGATCAAACTGAACACACCTGGAGGCACGACCTCTTTCTCAACCAAGATTTCCACTAGGCGCTCGGCCAAAACCGCCGTACTCGTAGCGGCCTTCGTAACCACCGGCATACCACCCAGAATGGCTGCCGCCATTTTCTCAGCCATGCCCCATGCTGGAAAATTAAAAGCGTTGATGTGAATCGCAACGCCCACACGTGGCATGCGCACATGACGGCCGACAAAACGCGGGCTACGCGATAAACGAATGGGCGGGCCGTCGATTAAAAACCGCGCCTCTCCAAGTTTGGCACCCATCTTCGCATAAGCGGAAAGAGTGCCGGTAGCCCCATCCAAATCGAATTTGGCATCACCGCGGGTGTTGCCCCCAGAGACTGTGCTGAGCGCCAAAAGTTCGTCACGAAATTCGTGCCAAGCTGCGGCAATCGCCATCAATAACTCGCCGCGCTGGGCAAAAGTCATGGCGCGCAATACCGGGCCTCCGGTTTCACGCGCGTACTGTAAGGCAGCCGCGAAATCGAGACCACTATTGTTCACCGCAGCAATCGCTACGCCGGTGGTTGGGTCAAAGACCTCCACGGCAGTGCCATTACCTTCAAACCACGCGCCACAAACGTGGCTCCTTAAGCGTTTCAACATGATGAATTTTTAACCGTGGAACTTGACGTATTCGAACGCAATTTCTTGACCGTTGAGACCTTTTGCGGGAGGGGCAATCCAACCAGCAAACTTGCCTGGCTCGGTGACCGATACCATCAAAGACTTGACGTATTCCAAATCCTGGTGAGTGGGGAGCCACTCTACATGTTTGGCCCAGTAAGCTTTATCCTCCATGAGTTCGCCATGGGGATCAAAACTCTGCTTGGCGTAAACTCCAATGCCTCGGTTGAAGCGCTGCGATGGCAAGTAAAACCGTTCCTCGCGGCCCGCACTTTCCATGATCTTATTCCAGCGAGTCAGCGATTTGATGCAATCATCCCGATACGCATCGCGCAGCACGAGGTTCATGGCGCGGCGCATGGGGATTTCATGGCTGCCCATTTTGCCATCTTCTAGCCAATCTAACTCATAACACCCTTCGAGTGCGGAGTGCTCGGTGAAGCGCCTAGGGTTCATCTCCTGGTAACGTCCCTTCAAGCCAGAACCAAAGTAGTTCGCGGCATTGGAGCTATCTTCTCCACCGAACAAGTCGAGGGAAGCGCTATACCATTCGTTGATGTACTTCTGAATAATCTCTAGCGGGATGCCGCCATGCTTTTTCACTTCCCCGTGCGGATCCTCAGCGAGGATTTCACAGGTACGCTTGATGACGCGACCCACGCCAGTCTCGCCTACAAACAAGTGATGAGCCTCTTCCGTGAGCATAAACTTGGTGGCGCGCGCAAGCGGGTCGAAGCCACTTTCTGCTAGTGCGGCGAGCTGAAATTTGCCGTCACGATCGGTGAACATGGTAAAGCAGAAAAACGCTAGCCAGTCTTCGATTGGCTTGTTGAAAGCTTCGAGGATACGCGGCGAATCGGGGTTGCCGGAACGCCGAAACAACATCTCTTCCGCTTCCTCACGCCCATCGCGGCCGAAGAACTCATGCAGGATGTGTACCATCGCCCACAAGTGACGGCCTTCTTCCACATTCACCTGAAAAAGGTTACGCATATCGTAAAGACTGGGTGCACACTTGCCGAGTAAGCGCTGCTGTTCCACAGAGGCTGGCTCGGTATCGCATTGGGTTACGATGATGCGGCGTAGTTCTTTGCGAAACTCGCCAGGAACCTGGTTCCAAACATCCATCTCAGCGTTATCGCCGAAACCAATTTTGCGGTTCTTTTCGGGCGGTGCCAAAAAAATACCCCAGCGGTAGTCCGGCATTTTTACATACCCGAAGTTTGCCCAACCGTTGGTTTCCACACTGATTGCGGTGCGCAAGTAAATCTCATCTTGCTGGAAACCTTCCGGCCCCATGTCTTGCCACCACTCCAGGAAACTCGGCTGCCAGGCTTCCAGTGCTTTTTGCAACTTGCGGTTGCTACTGAGGTCTACGTTATTGGGGATTTTATCGTAAGAGATAGCCATGATTTAGGTGCGGTTGAAGTCGAACTCAGGGGATTCTGGGCGACCGTAAAGGCTTAATGCACCTTTCGGTCCGACCGCGTTCGGGCGTTGGAAAATCCAGTTCTGCCACGCGGTCAGACGGCCGAAGATTTTTGTTTCGAGGGTCTCTGGACCTGCAAAGCGAATGCTCGCTTCCATGCCGGTGAGAGAATCTGGAGAAAGGCTAATCCGTTCTTCGATGGCAAGACGTACTTCATCTTCCCAATCGATTTCATCCGCAGCAACGGTAATCAAGCCAAGTTCTGCAGCCTCTTGCGCAGCGATTGCATGGCGCAAACTGGCGCGTTCTTGCGCGAGTGCTGGATCCCAAACAAAGCGCGTTTGCATCCGTGTGAGGCCGTTTCCCATCGGATAAGCACCAGCGTTCAGCGGCGTCAACATAAAGGTGACGCCCTCTTCTTCCAGCATGTAGCTGCGGTCAGCAGCGAGTACCAGTTCATACAGAGTGCCCACGAAGCAGCTACCTTGATCGACGATGGCAAACATCGATTTTGCCATGTAGTCAACACGCTTGAGTGTCCGTTTGATAAACAAACGAACCTCATGGACAAACCAATCTGCGGAATGCTGATCGAGCTGCTCATCAAACGCTACCATCGAAGCCGCATGACCTCGGGTTTTGAAGAGCAGCAAGCCCACTAGTGGATAGTTCAAGCGCAAACGCAGTAAGGCATCATCAAGTTCGCGGAAGGCACGCAGCGGAAACCACTCCGATCCAAGTTCCGAGCAAGTAGCAGGCATGGCCGGCACACTATCCGGAACCGTGATTTCTAGAGTGGCGGTACGACCATCCGCAGAAACTTCCATGGCTACATGGCGGTAGTCCAAGCGGTTGTCACTGGCGACTGGTTCCAAAGCTTCGAGCTGCACACCCTGGCGTTGCGGATGGCCGCCATTGGCCACTTCTACCGCGCGTGCGTACACGGATTCTTTGAATTTCGACGTAGGGAAAACGCCATCCACCAAGCCCCACTCCACCGCGCGTTTGCCTTTGACGCCTTCGGCCAAAGTCACAAATACATCGGCGATATCGCGACGTACATGGCGTTTATCTACCAAGCGGGTTAAGCCGCCGGTACCAGGTAAAACGCCCAAGTAAGGGATTTCCGGAAGGGACACAGCACTGCGCCGGTCGTCGACTAGATAGATTTCTGCGCAAGCTTGCGGCAGTTCATAACCACCACCCGAAGCGACCCCGTTGAGTGCAGCTATATAAATCTGGCCCGAATTCGCGGTGGCGTCTTCGATGGACATACGGGTTTCGTTGGTGAACTTACAGAAGTTCACTTTGTGGGCATGAGTGCTCGCGCCAAGCATAAAAATATTGGCCCCCGAACTAAACACGCCTTCTTGACCGCTGGTCACAATCACACAACCAACTTCTGGATGCTCAAAACGCAGACGTTGGACCACGTCCGCGAGTTCGATATCAACGCTCAAATCGTAGGAGTTTAATTTGAGGGCGTAACCGGGGCGCAAACCCTCATTCTCCTGAATATCGAGCAAAATGCGCGCGACAGGACCATCCACTTCTAGCTGCAGATGCTTGTAGCGATCAGGATGGGTCTCGAAACAAATGACCTCAGGGGCCGGGGAAGTGAGTTCCATACCGAAGAGTATGCCGTGATTTACGGAGCTGGCAAGTATTTCCTCGTTTTTGTTTTTATTATTTTAAAGACCGTTTGGTGCTCTGAAATCCAGCTTTTCAGGAAACCGCTTCGCCATCCACCCAGGTGTAAAAACCCTGGCCGGTTTTCTTTCCAAACTTGCCCTCGGCGACCATCGTGCGCATCAATTCCGGGATCTGAAAGCGATCTCCAGGCAGATTGGCATCCAAATAGGTGGCAATATCCAGCCGCACATCAATGCCAATTAAATCCGTCAACTTCAATGGCCCCATGGGAAAGCGGTAGCCCAATTCCATGGCCTTATCAATATCCGCTGCCGACGCCACCCCCTCTTCCAGCATGCGAATCGCCTCCAACCCGATGGCCACGCCTAGACGCGAAGATGCAAAACCTGGTGAATCGCGGACCACGATTGCTTCTTTACCCAAACGGACACTTAGAGCGAGCGCGGAATCCAGTGTTTCTTGACTCGTTTCTTGCCCGTAGACCACTTCCAGCAACGGCATAAATGGTGGTGGATTAAAAAAGTGCAAGCCTAGAAAGCGTGCCGGGTTTTGTACCGCCTGCGCCAACTTTGTGATGGAAATAGAAGATGTGTTGGTGGCGATGATGGTTTCTGTTTTGACCAAACCACTGACCTGCGCAAAAATCTCCAATTTGAGGTCCAAACGCTCAGGAACGGCTTCAATCACCAAATCAGCCGCTTCCAAGGCTAACTCTAAATCCCAGCACGGCTGCAACTTTGCCAGTACAGCAGCACGTTGCTCGAGCGAAACTTTGCCACGGCTGACCCCTCGGTCTAGCATGCCCTCGATTTTCGCAAGCCCGGCCAGCGCGTACTCTTCTTGGATGTCAAACAAACGGGTGGAAATGCCAGCTTGAGCAGTCACTTGGGCAATGCCAGCGCCCATCGCACCCGCGCCAAGCACGGTAGCTGTGTTAATTTTGAGGTTCATGCGTAGTGGAGAATGCGTTGTGTTGGCAGGGGCGAGAGGAATTCCGCGCCGCATCCTACCTGCTGCTGCAACACCACCTGCTGCTTTCATGCCACGCAGACTTGCTACCCTGGACTCACCATGGCCACCCGTCTCGTCCAGACTTTTGTGCCCGACGTTGCCGTCGCCAAAGTGGAGAGCATTCTTCTGGAGTTGCAGGATGAGGGTGTAGTGGCCTTCCGTCACAACTTGCCCGGCGCGTTGACCCAATTTCATATTCTGTTGCCGGCGGAACAATTGGAAAGTCTGCTGGATCCAATGCAGGCTGCTCTCGGCTCCTATGAATCTTTTCGCGCCGTGGTGTTGGCCGTAGAAACTGTGGTGCCGAAAATGCCCGAAATTACCGTGGCGGCCCCGCAGCAAACCGAAGCTGCAGCTGGCGGTCAGGTCAAGGGTGACAGCACTCTCCTAACCAACGGCAAAAAGAGCACCAAGAAAAGCCATCGCATCAGCCGCGAGGAGCTGCTCGATGACTTGACCGAAATGACCAAACCTGCCACGGTGCATTGGTGGATGGTTGGCTTTTCGACCATCGTCGCCACCATTGGTTTGGCCACCGACAGCACCGCAGTCTTAATTGGCGCCATGGTCATTGCGCCTCTGCTCGGCCCCAATATGGCATTAGCTCTCGCTTCTACTTTAGGCGATATTCCGCTCGCCAAAGCCGCCATCAAAGCCAATGTTTTTGGCGTGACTCTAGCCTTTCTGGTGGCGTCCCTCGCTGGGTGGATCTTCGATTTGAATCTGGAGTCGGCACAAATCCTCGCACGCACCGATTTGCACCTCGAGGACCTATTGCTGGCGCTTGCTGCAGGTGGCGCTGGTGCTTTGGCGTTTACTTCGGGGGTGGCGGCATCGCTGGTTGGCGTGATGGTGGCTGTGGCACTGTTGCCGCCACTTGCGGTTTGTGCATTGATGGTCACATCAGGTAACTGGGAGGCAGCCCAGGGAGCTGCCATGCTCTTGGTGGGCAACTTGGTGTGTGTCAACTTCGCCAGCGGCGCCACTTTCCTGCTCAGCGGCGTAGCTCCGCGCACCTGGTGGAAAAAGAATCAAACCCGCAAAGTCGCTGTAGGCATGCTCAGCGTCTGGGCGCTCCTGCTCACGGCTTTAGCTTTTTTTGTTATTTTTGCTGAGAGCGGTAAAGCCCCCCATTAAGCAGCCGTTAATGAGGAGCAATGGCACGCCTTCTCTACACACTGTTGCCAGCCATCTTGCTGGCAGTTCCAGCCTGCTCATCAGGGCCGGAAATTCTTACCCATGACAATGGGCAAATCCGTTTGGTCATCGAATCCGATGTCGACGGCGTCAACATCGAAGACATGAAAGTACGCTTCGAAAATGACCGCGCCACGGCGCAATTTAACGTTGTCAATGCTGATAGCGAGGCTCGCCGCGTCTTTGTAAGCCTGGAATGGCTTGATGCGCAGAACTTCCTGCTAGAAGATTCGATGGATGCGGATCCGAAAGAACGCACTTTCTCGGTACGCGGCAACAAGCACCGCACGCTGACCTTCTTCAGCCCAGACGGCGCCAAGCCAACTACTTTGCGCTGCAGTCTAGAAGAAGTCAATCTCTAGGTTTCGCAAGCAGGGCTTCCGGTTAGGTCGCAAAGCGCCGCACGCCACTGTGCCAACTTGGCCGAGCGGCTCAATGCGGCATAGGCTGGCGATGTAGAGGGCAAGCGCCGACTCGGCGGAACGACCATCGAATCAGTCCATAGGGGCCGAACGTAACGCTTCCACGCTTGTTCGGCTTTGCCGCCATTAAACAAAATGAGATCGACAGGAAAGGCGCGCAGCAGGCCATGGAAGTCATTCACTTCTTCGCTGGCGGCTTCAATCGCGCTATCCAAACTGCCGTGACGTTCACACGACGCCAGGACATCCCAAACAGCTAGGCCACAGTCCGTGATGCGTGCCACCCGCTGTTCGTAAGATAACTCCCAACCTGCGCCAAACAACTCGCCCATAATCCACCAAAAGCAGTTGCGCTCGAAGGCGTAATACTGCTGCTGGCGCAACGACTCGCCGCCAGGCATCGAGCCTAGGATTAAAACTTTGGCGGTCGGCCCAAGCAACGGCGCGAAGCCTTTACAGAGCACGGCCCATCCCGCTTAGTTGCCGCGCAAAACCACGCCCTGCTTCTCGTAGTACTGCTGGTGGTATTCTTCCGCACGCACGAACGCAGCGGCAGGCAAGATTTGAGTGGTGATGGGCGCCCGCACCTTGCCACTGGCGGCAAGAGCATCTTTACTAGCCAGTGCAGCAAGCTGCTGAGCTTCGTTGTAGAAGAAAATGGCCGAACGATACTGGCTACCTAAGTTCGGTCCTTGGCCATTCGTTTGCGTGGGATCGTGGTTGTCCCAAAAAATCTGCAGGAGCGTTTCATAAGCAACGACTTGCGGATCAAAAACCACCCGAACCGCTTCAGCGTGACCCGTTTTACCGGAGCAAACCTGCTCATAACTCACGTTGGGCACCGCCCCACCAAGGAAGCCGACTTCCGTTTCGAGGACACCATCTACAGCACGGTAGATGGCTTCTACACCCCAGAATCAGCCAGCAGCGAAGGTGGCTTGTGCGGAACCGTGAGGGAGTGGCATGGTGGAAGAATGGTTCATGGTGGTTTCAGAACTACAGGCGACAGCCGCCAAGGCAGTCAGAATCAGGAGGAGCCGCAGCTTCATGGACTTCTTTAGGATACTCCATTGCAGAAGTCACGCGGCTAAACTTGAAAGTATGAAATGGGTCATCCCCTTGCTCGTGGTTCTGACACCATGCCTATCCTGCGCGAATACAGCTACCCATGCATCCTCGCAAAGCGCTTCCGTCGCCACCCAACCCATGCCGAAGCCCAATTTCCAAAACCGCCTCACCGATCTACAAGTTACCGCCTTCGCCCAACTAGCCCTCGCCGGCATTGTGCGCGAGTGGCCCAACAAGCCTAGCCAAGTTTATATCGGTCCAGAATCAGCCCTCACGCCGCGGGCAATGCATCCGGTGTTCTATGGCTCCTTTGATTGGCACTCCGCGGTACACGGGCATTGGCTACTGGTGCGGTTATTAAAGGAATACCCCAACGCCAGCAGTAACGCCGAGATCCGGCGTGTGCTCAATCTGCAGCTCGAAGAACAGGCCTTAGCGCAAGAGGCCGCTTACTTCGATGGCAAACAAAATAGCGGCTTTGAACGGATGTATGGCTGGGCTTGGCTCTTGCGTCTGGCCACCGAGCTGCACGCTTGGGATGATGCCGACGGCCGCCGGTGGGCAGCTGCCCTGCACCCTCTTGAGCAGCGGATTGTGGTTGGGGTAAGCGATTATTTGCCGCGCCTGTCTTTTCCAATCCGCACCGGCACCCACCCGGATACTGCTTTCGCGTTGGCCTTTGAACTGGATTATGCACGTGCCGTTGGCAACACTGAGCTGGCAGAACTTATCCTGCAAAAGGCGTGCGATTTCTTCCTGGAGGATCGTGATTACCCAAGCCGCTATGAACCTTCTGGGGAAGACTTTTTCTCACCTGGCTTGAATGAAGCGGACTTGATGCGCCGGGTTTTGCCGCAAGCTGAGTTCGTCGCTTGGCTGGATGCTTTCTTGCCTGACGCCGCGCACGGCGATCTCAGTCATCTCGGCGTTCCAGTGCGCGTCTCGGATCCCACCGACGGCCGCCTCGTGCACCTCGCAGGCTTGGATTTATCGCGCGCCTGGGCTCTGCATGGCGTTGCCAACGCGCTGCCTAAGGAAGATGCGCGCCGCAAGTTATTGACCGACGCCGCCCTCGCTCACACCGAAGTTGGTTTAGATTACGTGTTCAGTGGCTTCTATGAAGGGGATCACTGGTTGGCGTCGTTTGCCGTTTACTTGCTCACCGGTTGCGGCCTCTGAGATTGAGCATTGCTGCGCGCTACGGCGTGCTCATGGGGAGCGAATGGGAACCACTAACACCGGGCAATCCGCTTGGCGCACCACTCCCTCGCTGACGCTGCCAAGCACGATACGGAACAAGGCGCCGTGCCCATGGGAGCCAAGCACAATCATGTCTGCTGAGGACTGTTTCGCTTGCTCCACGATGGTTTCGATAAAGGGCCCCATGACCATACGCGCGGTGGTTTGAACGCCATCTTTAGAAAATTGTACAGCAAGCTCATGCAAGCGCCGATGCTCTGCCCGCAAGGTGTGCGCCACATGTTTCCGCACCAAGGCTGGCCCCGCATCGTAGGGTACAAAATCGGGATCTGGAGGTGCGACATGCAACAAGCGCAAGGTCGCCCCGGTGGCAACAGCAAGCCGATGAGCAGCAGCGAGTACTTTTTCGGTACCTGCAGAAAAATCAATTGGGACGAGTAACAGTTCCATGAGTCATGCCCTCCGCAGCACATCGTAGCAAGCACTCCGCGCTGTGGCAGGAAGACTTACAGAATGTTCCAGCGGGGCTCAAGCGCAATCGAATAGCCAACCATCGAATCCGCAAAACCATTCATTTCCAGGACCTGTTGGCGCAAATCTGGCAGAATGTTTTCACAATAATGATCGTGATTCTCTTTGCTGCTCCATAAGGAAGCAATCAGGAAGCCGTCGGCGCCGTCGCCAGCAAAACTGCCACCCAACATCCCGGGCGCGCTACGCATTCCTGGCGACCAAAGCTTGCGTTGGGCCTCGAGAAAATTCAAATATTGAGGATCTGCAACCCGGCAACAGGCCACCCGCAACCACTGCGCATTGCGCGCCGCAGCGCGCAAACTGGGGAATTCACCCGGCATTGGGAAAAACTCATGGAAAAGGCTGACTTTACAGCCACGCAGCATTTGGGCTTGTTGATTGGTGGCATAAATCTGATCATGCAAACCGCCTGGTGCCATAAAATCTTCCAGCGATTTTTGATTTTCCCACAAACTAAGAATGCCGCCACAATTCGGCTGCGCGACATCCCAGCCACCAAACTGGCCAAGGTGACCAGGTTGTGTGAGTATGGTGGACCACTGTTCCTGCGCGGAGGAAAACGCCTCGCGTTGCAATTCTTCCACGTTACAAACAATCCATTTAAACCACATGAGAATTTCGGTGGTCTAATGACCTTTAAATTTTGGGAGACGTTTTTCAGCAAATGCTGCCAGCGCTTCCAAACGATCGGTAGTTGACAGGATACGTGCATAACACGCAGCTTCATGCGCCAAGGCCGCTTCACTGGGTAAATCCAAACCACCATCAATGGCAGCCTTCGCAGCTTGCAGTGCCAAGGGGCCATTGCGCAACAAGGCCTTTACCATTTCATCCACAACCCCAGCAAAAAAACCCGCGGGAGAAATGCGATGAATCAAACCAATGCGCAGCGCCTCCTCCGCATCCAGGCGACGCGCCAATAAAATCAGTTCTTTCGCTTTTGCGGCACCAACAAGGCGAGGCAAACGAATCGTGCCACCAGCGCCAGGGATAATCGCCAAGCTAGTTTCGGTCAGGCCGATTTGTGCCTGGATATCCAGAATGCGCAAATCACAGGCTAGCGCCAATTCGCAGCCGCCTCCAAAGGCGTGCCCATTCATAGCAGCGATGGTGGGCTGGGGTAGGTTCGCAACATCATCCATCAGGCCGCGAATGTTGCGCACAAAATCCACCACTTGAGGTTCCGTCATCGTGCGGCGCTCTTTCAAATCAGCCCCCGCACAGAAAGCCTGCTCACCCGCACCCGTGATGACAATCACCCAGATATTCGTATCCAAACGCTGCTCTGCGAGCAAAGCACGCATCCGCAACAGAGTTGGGAAACTCAGCGCGTTGCGTGCAGCAGCCCGGTTAATCACCAGGCGCGCGACATGATCGTGACACTCAAGGAGCACGAGATCGGAATCGGCCATCACCCAAGGATAACCGCGCGCGTAGGCACTTTCGCGCTTAAAGCGCGCGCCGTGCCGCACCAAGAGCAAGCGGACGCCCCAGTTCCTTGCTCAGTAGTTCGGCGGCTGCATCGATGGCGCTGAGGTCCATGTCGGGAGCAATGCCGCATTGCCGCGCATAGGCCAACAACGATCCGCTGGCCAAATTGCCCGCCGCGCCGGGAGCAAAGGGGCAACCGCCGGTTCCCCCCGCGGAAGCATCGAATAAGCGCACCCCCATGTGCATGGCCACGGCACAGTTCTCTAAAGCCGTCCCGTAAGTATCGTGCATGTGCAGCGCAATTTTTTCGAGGGGCAAATATTGCAGCGCCCCGGTTACTAAATTTTCCACTTGTTGCGCGCGCCCCACGCCAACCGTATCCGCCAGCACCACGCGCTCCACCCCCATCTCAGCCGCAGCAGCAATCAAGTCCAAAACGACTTGCGCATCGGTATCGCCATCGCGTGGTGAGCCAAAGGCCATCGACAAATACAGACGCACTGGAAAGCCATCTTCTAAGGCTTGGACACATAGCCAGCGATTCACCGCAAGCGCTTGGGCGATATCCATTCCCGAATTGGCTAACGAAAACTTTTCGTTGGCACCGACCACTGCCGTAATCGCATCCAATCCACTGCTACGAAAACTCTCATAACCACGCTGGTTTAAAACTAAGCCGACTAGTGGGATTCCTTTGCGCCACGGCACATGTTGGAGGGCTTGGCACAAGGTGGTGGCGTCGGCAAGTTGCGGCACCAAATCAGCACGCACAAAAGAGGTGACTTCCAAAGAATCTGGACGGGAGGACGCCAGAATCTCAAGCAAATCCAGTTTGCGGGCCGTGGACAGCACTACTTTTTCATTTTGCAGGCCATCGCGGGCCGCAACTTCATGCAGACGCAGGGGAGTGATCATGAGGTTGATTGTGGCACAACTACCGACTCCAAAGTTTGAATCAGTAGTTCGACATGGCGCTGCAGGTCAAACGATGCGCGCACCTGCAGCACCGAAGAGCGCCATTGTTCGGGGCTAATCAAAGCGGCGCTCACTAACATTTCCACGGCGCGCGCGGCGGCAACTTCGGTCAAGCTGGGCGCTACGGCAGCGCACAGTTCTGGCGGTAACAGTTCAGCAACGCCAGCTTGTGGGGTGGTAACCACCGGCACGCCTGCAGCAGCAGCTTCTAGGCAGACCAAGGAAAAAGAATCGTAAAGGGTGGGATGAATTAACAAATCGGCACGCCCAAGTTGGGCGTGGAAGCCGCCATCCCAATCGTGTAAAAATACCCCAAGGTCGGCCAACTCCGCCACGCTTTTCCCGATGGCGCGCGCGGCGTGCAATTTGGTTTTCGACCACAACTGCAGTACCGCTGGAATCTGGCGCGCACGCATGGCCAAAAACCACTGCACCGCGGTGGCCGCTCCATGGCGCAAAGGATCGCGTCCACAAAACACCACTTGCAACGGATGCTCCATTTGCCATTGCCGTTGTTTGCGCGGCTGATGAAGCGCCACCGGCTGCTTCAATAATGGCAATGGCGCCAACACCTGACGCTGCTGTGGGGCGCGCTCGGCGATTTCTCTGGCGACCATCGGCGATGGCACAAACACCACCGCAGAAGCGCGCAAAGCCGCATCTTCTAAGCGCATCAACGCGCGCGTGCGCAAACTAGCGGGGCGCCCACGTGCACGCTGCACATGTGGCGCACTGCCCCCCATCGGTTGCCAAACAGAGCCTGGATAGGAAATGGACCGCGGGGAAAACACGGCGTCGGCATGCCACTTGTGCGTGGCGCTAACGGCTTCGCGCGCCTCGGCATAATCAGACCAAGGCCGCGGCAATAAATTCCCACGCTCCAGATTGACGGCTTCCACTCCGTGTGGAGTCTTGCGGTTGGCACCGTGGGCGACCATCAACACTTGGTGCCCGCGAGCCACCAAAGCAGGCAGCACGTACTTTAAATACTGCTCTAGCCCCCCACCTTCCGCAGACCAGTGATCGAGCAGTACGGCGATTTTCATCCGTACTGAGGAACGTGCGCGGCGATCTGCGCGGACTTCAACAAAATATCCCGCACGCAACGCTTGGTATGCGCATCCATCGAAGTCTTCGACATATAGCGGAGCAGAAAACGCAGACGATCGGCACGGGTCACGGCCAACGGTGTGGAATAATTCATGGCAGCCAAATCTTTCACTAGCCAACGGCGGCGCGGTGGGAAATCGCGATCAACGCGTTCCAAATCGATGAAGAATGGGCGGCCCCAGCGTGGATCTTCTGTCACGATGAAATGACAGAGGTACAAATCTTTATGATAAAAGCCAGTGGAATGAAAACGCCGCACCATGCCCGCTACATCAAAGAGAACTTGATTGCGCGCCTGGCGCTCACTCACCTTGTTCGGATTGGGATAGCCCCTTTCCAGCATCTGGTCCAACTGTGAGCCGATGACTTCGCGGGTGATGATAAAAGACCGCCGCGGACAGCCCAACAGCGAAATATCCTCACCAAAGGCCACCGGCTCCGGCACATCAAAACCTGTTTTCCGCAGCATTCCGATGGCATCCCACTCGATGTGGGCCGGGCTCGCGGAGCGCCGCCCCATCAAGGCAAGACGGCGTTTCAAAGGCACGTCACGATGTATTTTTACATACAACACCCCATCTGTGGTTTCCACGCGATAGGTCTTTCGCGGCCCCGCATCACGCACGATGGTGCCTTGGCAGAAGTCCATGGCCTGCTCAAGAGTGCTCAAATGAAGCTGTTCGAGCAGATGTACGTCTTCCATGGCAGCCAGGATGCGCCCCTGGTCCAAAGTGGTGGTCGGCCGCCCCTTGGGCCGGTACATCTGAATGTCTCGAACTTCGGACATGGGGTCATTTTCGACGCGCGCAATGCTGGGGGCAAGGAATTGCCGAGAACTTCGCAACAATCATCCAAGTTGGCTCTCCATTGTGCCTCTGGAAAGGATATTCTTTGCCCCCTCGGGGAGTTTCCATCCCCACTCAAACCTTGGCCCAATACTGATGGCCGTCATCAATACCAAAGACCTCCAACGGTTAGAATCCAATCCTTTCCTGCAAATGCAAAAGCGTTTGGAGAAAGCGGCCGAGTTGATCCAGCTCGACCCCGGAATCTACCGCATTTTGGCCACGCCTTGCCATGAGCTCACGGTTTCTGTGCCGGTCAAAATGGATGATGGCTCCTTGCGTGTGTTCACTGGTTATCGTGTGCAGCACTCCATTGCGCGCGGCCCCGCGAAAGGCGGCATCCGTTACTCCCCCGAAGTCAGCCTCGATGAGGTGCGGGCATTGTCCGCGTGGATGACCTGGAAGTGTGCGGTTGTCAACGTTCCCTTCGGCGGCGGCAAGGGCGGCATCATTTGTGATCCACGCCGCATGTCACAAGGCGAACTAGAGCGCTTGACGCGCCGCTACACAGCTAACATCCTGGATATTATCGGTCCAGAGCGTGATGTTCCGGCACCCGACATGAATACCGGCGAGCAAACGATGGCGTGGCTCATGGATACCTACTCCATGCACACGCGCGCCATGACATCGTCCATTGTCACGGGTAAACCCATTGGCCTCGGCGGCTCCCAAGGCCGTCATGAAGCCACTGGATTAGGCGTGGCCTTTATTGTGCGCGAGTCCTTGCGCCATCTTGGTATGCCGAGCACAGGCTGCCGGGTGGTCGTGCAGGGTTCCGGCAATGTTGGCGGGCTTGCCGCTTTGTTCCTGCATGAGATGGGCCACAAAGTGGTAGGGATCAGCGATATGTATGGAGCGTTGCATAACGACAACGGGCTAGATATCCCACTGGTGCGCACTTGGCTCAAAGAAAAGGGTCGCCTAGAAGGCTTCCCGAACGCCGATTACATCGATAATGCGCAGCTCCTCACTCTAGAGTGTGAAGTTTTGGTGCCTGCTGCCACGGAAAACCAAATCACTTCCGCAAACGCAGCAGACATCCACGCCAAGGTCATTGTCGAAGGCGCAAATGGCCCTACATCCGCAGAAGCAGACGCCATCCTCGAAGCGCGCGGCGTGTTTGTTGCGCCTGATATTCTTGCCAATGCGGGTGGCGTCACGGTTTCCTACTTCGAATGGGTGCAAAACCGCATGGGCTACTTCTGGGAAGAACAAATGGTCTTCGACCGCATGGAGCGCATCATGGTCGATTCCTTTGCCGACGTAGTTGCGTCGGCCAAGAAATACGCCACCAGCCAACGCATTGGCGCTTACTGCACAGCGATTGACCGCGTGAATTACTGCCTAAATTTGAGGGGCATCTATGCCTGATCCGCACACCCTACCACCGCTTGAAGAACCAACCGCACCTTCTCCAGCGTTGGCCAGCGACAATCCATTCTCGTCCATGATGGAGCGCTTTGATGAAGCGGCGCAATTGCTGGGCTTGGATCCCGATTTGTACATGCTCCTGCGTGGACCCGATCGGCAATTTAAGTTTGCGATACCAGTCGTGGATGATCATGGCGAGATTCAGGTCTTCCATGGCTACCGCATTCGCCACAACTTGTCACTGGGCCCATGCCTGGGTGGCCTGCGCCTTGATAAATCGCTCACGCGATCCCAACTTACGGCACTGGCAGCGTGGAACACTTGGAAGTGTGCCGCTTTGAATGTGCCCTTTGGTGGCGCCATGGGTGGCATTGATTTTGACCCGCGTGAACACTCCCCACATGTGGTCGAAAGCGTGGTCCGACGTTACACCGCGGGCCTACTCGATTTCTTAGGCCCAGACCGCGATATCCTTGCACCTGATTTGCACAGTAACACGCAAGTCATGGCTTGGTGCCTAGATACGTACTCCATGCATGTACGCCATACCGAAAACGCGGTGGTGGTGGGCAAACCAGAAGGATTAGGCGGCACCGTTTGCCGTGACAGCGCTGTGGGCCGTGGGGTCCGCGTGCTCATGGAGCGGCGCTTGGCCGATATGGGTTTTACTACAAAGGCCAAAGTGGTCATCCAAGGAGCCGGCCATGTCGGTGGGCAAGTTGCCCGTGAGCTGACAAAATTTGGCCACACCGTAATCGGCTTCAACGACGCCGGTGGAAGCCTTTTCAACCCCGCCGGAATTGACATCCACAAAGCGCTGGAGTTCCGCGACCAACATGGCACTCTAGCTGGCTTCTCTGGCGCAGAACCAATCAGCAGCGTTGAGTTTCTAGGCATCCCTTGTGATGTTTTGATTCCCGCAGCCGCCGCCAACCAAATTACTGGTGGAAATGCGCACTCCATTCACGCCAAACTAGTGGTCGAAGCCGCCAACGCACCCACCACTCGCAACGCGGATGCCGTTTTGCAGGAGCGCGCGATTCCCGTGATACCCGATCTACTCGGTAACTCAGGCGCCACCATCATTGCCTACTTTGAGTGGGTGCAAAACCGCATGGGTTATATGTGGTCACGCGAAGATGTGGAAAGCCGTTTGGATCGTATGGTTATCGAGGCTTATGATCGGGCACGCGCTGCAGCCGAGAAACATAAAGTGGGCTTGCGCTTGGCCACATGCATGCTGGGAGTGGAGCGAGTGGCCTACTTTGATCGCTTGCGCGGCATTTACGGCTAAGCCTACCGCCAAGCGCGGCAACCCTGCCCGGGGTCGGGGGGCCTTCGCGGCCTTCCTTACCCGGGGCCGGGGCTCTCACCCCAGTGCAACTTACTGCGCAAACGCGCGTAAAAGCGATTCTGCGGATCAACCACCAACTCGAGGCGTCGGCGGCTAGGGCCGATGCGAATCCGGTCTCCCGCCTTTAGCTTGCCCTCCAGGTGGCCATCGCTGGTGAGACTACTTTGTTGATAAACCTTCAGGGTAAAATAGCGATCGGCGCGCAGCACCAAAGAACGCATCCCCAGCATGTGGGGCGCCAAGGGCTGAATCACCAGTGCATCTAAACTCGGTGCCAAAATTGGCCCCCCGGCAGAAAGGTTGTAGGCGGTCGAGCCTGTGGCGGTAGACACAATGACTCCATCGCCATCCCAAGTACACACATGGCGCCCTTCATCGACAAAATCTACCGTGAGCAAGTTTTTCTTGGCCACCCGCTGCACCACAATTTCATTGAGTACATGAGAGTCCACAACAACTTCACCATCACGTTTTACGGCAAAGCTCATCATGGCACGATCCTCAGTGCGCGCCTTACCTTCAAAAACTAACTCCAGCACGTCAGCGACACGGCTTGCGGAAACGCTGGCTAAAAAACCCACTTTGCCAAGATTCACCCCCATCACCGGCACCCGACGTTTGCCCATACGGTGGGAAACCGCAAGAATCGCACCGTCTCCGCCCAGCACGATGACGAAATCCGGTTTGGTTTCAATCGGCTCGTAACTACCGCTAAAGTCCATGGAAACGGTAGCCTTGTGTTCCAACAGCAAAGTTTGAATCTGCCTGGCCAAAGGCGCCGCCTCCGGCTTTTGGGGATCCCCAACCAGCAAAAAATGTGGCACTTTTAAGCTAGGGAGCAGAGGTTTGCGCTTGAGTGGTGGGCCAGCCGGAGTCATGGTGCGGAAACCTGAAGGTTGGAAGTCTGCAACGATTCGGCCCAGGCATCTGCCAATGAAGATGCATCCAGGCGACAAGCAACCAGTTGCTCGGCGCGGCTGTTCATATGATCAATAAAGCGGTCTGGTACAGCATGGCGTAGCAAGCGACAAGGCACCAAGTTGGTCTTCATGCTGGAGTGATCCGCAAGTAACTCGGCAACCGCTGAACCGAATCCACCGATTGCAGCGTGTTCTTCCACGGTGGCCAGCCAGCCAAACTTCGTTGCCGCGCTGAGGATGGCTTCACGATCTAATGGTTTACAGAAGCGAGCGTCGTAGACTTCCATTTCTAGACCGGTGTTGGCCTTTAACTGGTTCGCAGCATCCAGTGCAATTTCCACCATCGCGCCCAGGGCAAACACGGCACCGTGATGCCCGCTGCGCAATAATTCCGCTGTGCCTATCTCCATCTGCGGACGCAATGAGGCAGGCGAACCAACTTCATCGGGGGTCGTGCCACGCGGCCAACGTAACGCCCAAGGCCCACGGCTAGCCAAAGACTTTTGCAGCAGACGCTCTAAGTCCACAGCATCGCGCGGCGAAGCCAAAACCATGCCTGGAAAGGGACGGAGGTAAGCCATGTCATACAGCCCCATGTGGGTGGGACCATCTTGACCAACCAAACCGGCGCGATCTAAACAGAACAACACATCTTCCTCCTGCAACGCGACTTCTTGAAAAACCTGGTCATACCCACGCTGTAGGAAAGTTGAATAAATGGCCACCACTGGCCGTTTGCCGACGGTTGCCAAGCCGCCGGCTAAGGCCACCGCGTGTTGTTCCGTAATCCCCGTATCATGAAAGCGCTGCGGGAAGCGTTGCGAAAATTCTCCCAAGCCAGTGCCCGACGGCATGGCCGCAGTGATGGCGTGAATACGCACATCTTTTTCGGCGGCAGCGCACAATGCCTCGCCAAAAACCTTGGTGTAACTGCGCCTCGGTGCAGCTTCCGGAGCCGCTTCCACAACCAGCCGGGGTGCTGGCACTTTCGCATCGGGCGGACTGATGCCATGCGCACGTTCGGGATCGTCTCCAGCCGGCGCAAAACCGCGGCCTTTTTCGGTCAGAAAGTGCAACAAGGTGACGCCTTCCATGCGCTTGGCGCGCTCCAGGGCATCGGTGATTCCGGCAACATCATGGCCATCCAAAGGGCCGATGTAGTTCACTCCAAGCTCTTCAAAGACGTGACCCGGAATCAGCACGTGGCGGATGACCTCACCCACTTCTTCCATGCGGCTGCCCACAATCGGCAGACTATGCGCCAGCGACTTCAAACGGTCGTAAGTGCGTTGCAAGGTACGCGAGGAGCGAATACGCGACAAATAGCGAGCCAAGGCCCCAACCGAACGCGCAATCGACCATTCGTTGTCGTTTAAAATCACCAGCAAACGCGCCTTACGATCCGCAGCATGGGTGAGGCCTTCAAAGCTGACCCCAGCCCCAAAACCGGCATCCCCGACAAAGGCGACCGCCCAGGGATCTCCTTCTTTCGCGCTACCGCTACCCACCATGCCAGCAGCCAAACCAGCGGCAAACGAAATGGCGGTACCTGCGTGGCCAGCAGTGAGGACGTCGTAAGGAGATTCCTTGCGGCAGGCAAAACCTGACATCCCATCGGTTTGGCGCAAGGTCGCGAAACGGTGGTACCGCCCAGTCAACATTTTGTGCGGATAACACTGGTGGCTGACATCGAAAACTAGCTTATCGCGCAGAAAATCAAACGTATGGTGCAGCGCGACCGTGAGCTCAATCACCCCAAGGTTGCTGCCCAGATGACCACCGGTGTTCACGACCTTTTCCACCAAGGCCGCACGCATTTCCACGCACAGAGCTTCTAGCTCCTCGGAAGTACGGCCGTGAAGTTCTTTGGGTGAGCGGAGCTGAGCGAGGTGCAGTGGCGACATGACGGCGAAAGGCGCTGGTGCAAGCACCGGCGGAAACAAGACGTGCGGAGACGCGGCGGTGGGAATTCTATCCGTTAGGCACTGCGCGTGCCCAAAAAGCGGGGTAGATCGGCAAGTTCCGCGCGACGGTGGATTGGAGCAATGGTGTCTAAGGCAGCTAATGCGGCCGCAACTTCTGCTGCAGCGAGCGCGCGTGCGCCTTCTAGGCCTAAAACAGCGACCACAGTGGCTTTGCCAGCAGAAGAATCCTTGCCCGCCGTTTTACCGAGTTCGGCAGTGCTGGAGGTGGCATCGAGAATGTCATCGGTAATCTGAAACAAACGCCCGACACTGTTGGCATAGGCTTCCCAGGCTAGTGGCAAACCACCGGCAGAACTCACGCCAAGAAAGATTGCGGCGCGGAGCAGGGCTCCAGTTTTGGCACTGTGCAGCTTTAGCACAGCAGCCAAATCGGTAGTTCGCCCTTCGGCATCCATATCCAGCTGCTGGCCTCCGACCATTCCGGATGCACCTGCCGCACAAGCCAACTGCTGGACTTGGGCGGCAATCAAATGGACATCTGTTTGCGCCGCCAACGTTTGAAAAGCGAGGCTTTGCAAGGCATCACCAGACAACACCGCTACGGCTTCGGTGAATTGCACATGCACCGTTGGACGGCCACGACGCAGAGCGTCATCATCCATACACGGCAAATCATCGTGAATTAAAGAATAGGCGTGAATCATTTCACAAGCGATGGCAGCCGGCATCGCGTTCGCCACGCTGCCGCCGCAGGCCTCCGCTGCCAGTAAGCACAAAGCCGGGCGCACGCGTTTGCCGTTGCCCAATAAAGAATAAGCCATCGCTGCACGCAAGCTTACCGGTACGTCTGGCAGTCCTGTAGGGCTCAGTGCTCCTGCCAAGGCGTGGTCCACTGCTGGGCGCACTTCCAGCAGCCAGCGACGGAAATCAGATGAGGGCGTCGGCACCGCTGCTTTCTCCGTGCTCCAACTGCGCCAACTCTTGCTGCAAGGTGGCCGTGAGTTCTTCCACCTGCTGCTCCGCCGCCGACAAGGAGCCGTTTAGAGATTTCAACAAGGCCACGCCTGCACGATAACGCTCAATGCCTTCTTCCAGTTCGAGTTCACCACCCTCCAGCTCTTTGACAAGCTGTTCCAACTGGGCAAGTTGCTGCTCGAATCCAAGCTTTTTTTTCTGCGCGGCCACGTTGCTATTCTACGCGCGCCGCTAGTTTGCCGGCAGCTAACTGGATGGCAAGTAAAGTGCCAGGCTCCACATTTGCCGGATCGCGCAAGAACGCGGTTTGGCCGGGAATCTGAATGAGCGCATAACCACGTGCCAGGAGCGCCCGGGGGTCGCCCGCTTCGAGGCGCGCCGCAGCTTTATCCAGAACTGCAGCAGCACGTTGTAGGCGCCCATGAGGACTATTCTGGTGCAGACAGCGAGCCTGGCGCTGTAAGGTGGTGTTGGCGCGCAGCAGTCGTTTGGCAGCGGCGGTGCACAATCGCTGCTCTGCGAAACTAAAGCGTACCCGCGCACGGTCGACCCGACGCGCGGGAGCTTGGCTCAGAAAGGCCCGCATAGCACGATTAAGAGCGTAGTGCTTGTCACGTAAAAGGCCTTGCATCCGTTGCGGCACGGCAGCGGCCAAGCGTTGCACCCACTCACGCGCGAGTACCCAACCCGCGCAAATTTGCTGCGCCCCATCCGTTGGAGTAATCGCTCGCTGATCGGCAACAAAATCGCACAAAGTGAAATCAACTTCATGGCCGACGGCCGACATCACTGGGATTTCACAGGCAGCGATGGCGCGCACCAAACTCTCTTCGTTGAAAGCCCACAGGTCTTCCAGGGAACCGCCTCCGCGGCTGAGCAAAATAAGATCCGGCTTGATTCTGGCTGCATGATCCAAAGCCACAATGAGCTCACTCGCAGCACCTTCTCCCTGAACACGGGCATAGTGCATCAATATATGAATCGGTGCCGCGCTCTCTGCAAAAGTGTGCAAAATATCGGCTTCTGCGGCGGAGTCTTTGCCGGTAATCACCACAATGGTTTGCGGCCGTACTGGCAGTGGTCGCTTACGCTCTACATCAAACAACCCCTGGGCGAATAAATCCTTCTTCAGCCGTTCAAAGCGCGCCGCCAAATCACCGCTGCCGAGCGGTTCCACGTGCTCTAAAACAAAACTTAAAGTACCCCGCGCAGCATAAATATCAAAACGCCCACGGGCTAACACCTTTTGGCCTTCGCACAGTTCCCCGTGTAAAGCGCGTTGTGCAACTCCGCGCCACAAAATGGCACTGACGGTTGCATCTTCATCGCGTAGTTTAAAATAGAAATGACCACTGCCACGATGGGGACCGCGGTATTCAAAGACTTCCGCTTCAATCCATACCGCGCCAATATCGCTATCCAATAAAGAACGCGCAGTTTCCAATAAACCGCTAACACTGAGCACCCTGCGTTCTGGCATAAAAAAAACGCCCGTCCTAGGAATCACTTTCCGTGTAAGGCACACCAGAATTGCGCCAGGAATCCAGATCCTGACTGGGCAGATGCAAACGAAAACGATCGGCGGAGAAGGGACTCTTTACGCCACCGTCGAGAAATGCACCGTTGCGCAACAACAACTCTACCGAGCCGCCTGCATGCAAAATCACCGCCAAGGAATCGGCTTCAATTGTTTTCACCAGACGACCAGAATTATCATGCCAGTTAATCTGCACCATTTTGAGCAACCCACCCTCCATGGAGCCAAGCGCATTCAAACGGTAGTAGCTAAACGAACCGCGATGCGAAATGAGATCATCAAGCGCTTTGCGCACCGCTTGGACCGATCCCAGCGCTGGCGCAGTAGCAAGATTCGGCGGCACTTCCGTCTCCAGAGGGGCGCCACTCGCGCCACCTGCAACCAGTACTGGAGCCGCCGTGTTGACTAAGCCTGGAAAAAGTTTGATCCATGCCGCAGTGCTGACATCTTCCAAATCAAGGCGCAAACCGGCCTCTGGCAAGGGCGTGCGCAAACCTTCCGCAATGCGATGCCCAGCATAAAAACGCAGCACCATGGTGCGCGTCATTTGATGCAACTCCAACTCCAAGCGGGCGGCACGAATCACCGTTTCCGCAAGGCCATCTCGCCCCCAGGACATCCAAGTGACATTTGTTAAAGAAGTTTCATCTGCACCCAGCACGCCTGCCTGCAAACGCAGTGACCCGTAGCCGTCGGCGGACAGGACGCCGTTGATCGCTTGCACGAACAGGGCATCCGGATCGACAAAATTACTGGCGGAAAGACTCCCCGCAGAGCTAGTTGGCGGGGTGAGCAACGTGGGCGCCTTGGCAGCACGCTCAGCAGAAGCCTTTGCCGCAACGGCTAATCCTTCTTGATAGTGTTCCTCGGCTAAAGCAAATTCACGCATCAGCTGATTTTTTTCCTCTTCGGAAAGCAACAACTTGGCGGTCAACTCTCCTAACTGTTGGCGATCTTCGCGCTGTGTTTGCAGCACCGATGCAATGTTGGCATTCATCTCACTCATGGCCTGCACCAGTTCGGTGTTGTCTGCGGCAGCCACTGTGACTTCTGGGGCAGACACCGTGATCTCCGGCATAGCAGCTGCCGGAATCACCAGCGGTGTTTTATCTTGCCACAACACATAGGCCAAAACCGCAACGCTTAAACCAATCGCCACCCCACCCATCGCCATGAGGGGGCCATTGAAGCGCGAAGTTGCCGCCTTTTCCTGCTCCAATGCTTCCAGTCGGTCCAATAACGCCTCTTGTACTTCCGCAAGGCGACGAAAGGAGCGATTGAGAGCTTGCACATCGCGCAAACGCAACAGCGAACCAGGTTGAGTGGTGCCTTGAACTGCGAGCTGCTGCTCATCATCAGGGATTGGTTCAAGGGTGTCATTCATCTTCTTCTGGAGTCACGGCTTCGAGAAACTGTTGACGCTGCGCTTCACTCCATGTTTGAGGCTGGAGTTCCACATGCAACGCCTCGCTTTGCCAGGACATCTTATCCTGCCGATTGGGTAGAGCTGCTGCCGAAGCAACCAGCAAATAGGTCCATTGTTCAAGCTCGCCTGGAGCAGGCACCATAGACCGCCCGCCTGTGGCAACCGAGTTCCACATCAGACGTGCCTGTGCATCCAATCCTTCCGTCATCGTGGTGAGCGGAACATAAATATCCGCCGCGACTAACACTCGGCCCGGTTTATCAGGTAAGCCAGATGTAGCGCTCGGGCGCAAAGAGACGCGCAATAGTTGTTGAGAATCCTGGATGCCAAAAGTTTTGCGCAGCAAATCATCCTCCGGCGCAATCACCGGGGTGGCGTGAATCGTTTCGGCAATGGGTTCCACCAGAATTTTTAAACCATTCGCGACCTGGCCCGACCAAGCGAAGCGCTCTGGAAAAAAATGGGATGGCGGCTGACTGCTGCTGGCTTCACTCGGCGAACATCCTCCCACCACGCTACCCACGGCCACCAGGATAGCCGCAAAAAACCACTTCACTTTTCGCCCCAAAGTTCGGCATCGTTTTTATTTTTGTTCCACCAGGTAGTCCATTCCAAAGGGCCATCCAGGCTCACCCCCGCAAGCGCTTCTAAAGCGTTTTGCATGGCCCGGCCGGTCATGCGGTATTTCTTCTGAGCCTCTTCATCGGTCTTATTGCTGATGGTGCTTTCATAGTTCTGGGCAAGCAACTTCGAAATGCGTTCAATCGCTTCCTTGCGCACCTTGCCAGGGGCTTCGCCAAATTGTGCAAGAGCATCGGAGGCCTTGGCGATGAACAAATACTCACTGTGATCGAGCAAATCGATTAACTCACTTCCAAAAGCTTGATAGGCATGCGTGTAGCCAACTTGCTCCACAAACAAGCCGCGCAACTCAGGTTCCTTGCTGAACTTTTTTAAATCAAACGCCTTCAGCAAATAGCGACCGCCATTCTCGCCCATTTGGCCAAGCGTGTAGGCCGCAGCCTTCCACATATTGAGATTATCTTCATTTACCGTTTTGCGTGCCTTGTGCACAAAGCAGTTGTAAACGGTAGTGGCGATCGTTGACAAATCCTTGACCTTGCCCTTGCGCTCGAACAAAAGGTGTTTGACATCGCCTTCGCCAATATCAACGCTGTCATCAATCGCAGCAATTTCATTCTCAATACCGCGAAAACGCACCAAGAAATCATCCATTGCGGCAATCGCTCGGGCAGCGCTATCCGGCTCTTTGCTTTTGAGCAAATCGTCAAACATTTTCACCGCTTCGGAAAGTTCTACTCCCTGCACCGCGACGGCCGGGGCAGCAAGTGAGTACAAGACGGCGGGCGTTGGCACGCAGATCAGAGTTAAGGCGAGGGTGGCAATCATGATTAGGATTCTACGGGTGGGGTAACAGACATCAGCTCAAGGTAATTCCTGTAGGCTTCGCGAAGCTTTGCGAGGTAAATGCCATCGGCTCCTGGAAGTTGTTTGCGCCGCTCCACGATTTTAACGACTGGAACCAAGCCAATAACCGCATTGCTGATATAAACCTCTACGGCCGTATCGAGCTCATGGAGCTCGATTTTTCGCTCAAAAACGGGAATGTTTGCCACGAGACAGGCCTTAATGACGCTTTCGCGGGTTACCCCTCCTAAAATACCGCGGCTCAGAGCAGGTGTATGCAGCGCGCCATCGCTCCACAAAAAGATATTCGAAGAGGTGCCCTCGGCAAGATCACCATCGATGGTGCACAGTACAGCCTCAAAAGCCCCTGCCGCCTGCGCCCGGGCACGCGCGACCTGAAGTTCCATCCGCGAAATGGTTTTAGCCCCGGCAATCGGATTACTTGGGTCTAGCCGGAAATCCGCGATTTGAATTACCGCCTCCAAACGCGGTGGCGGTTCGGCGCCGGCGGTCCATAAAAAATGTTGTCGCTCTTCAAGCCCGCGCAGCACCGTCAAACGGACCCGCCATTTCCCGGCGCAAACGAGTGGCAGGAAACCCTCAAAGCTGGCGCATAATCTTCCGACTGAGATCGCGAAGCCAGTGAGCTGCGCACTGTGCGCAAGCCGAGCATCATGGCGCTCCAAAAAAGGAGTGGGCACACCATCGTGCACCAAAAAAGTTTCAAAAATGCCCTCGCCGCGAAGCACGCCGGGTAGGTTGGCCAGCAGCACTGGATGATGCACATCCAGCACTTGCCCATCAAGCTGTACGATACGGGTTGGATCCTGAACAGGTTTCATGAGCCGGTAAGGTAACGTCCCTTGAGCTGGGTCTCTTCCCATTCCCGCTGCGGATTGGAATCCCACACGATGCCCGCACCCACTGCAAGGCGTAGCATCCCCGCAGACACCGTTGCAGTCCGAATCAAAACGGAAAAATCGCCGTGCGGGTCGGCGCCGGGAATCCAATAACCGAGACAGCCGCAATAAGGGCCACGCGCGCGTTGTTCGAGATCCGCAATCGCGCGCAAAGCACGCACCTTCGGCGCCCCCGTAATCGAAGCGGGTGGGAAAGTCGCTGCGAATAAACGGGCAAAGCCTAAATGCGGATTCCAGCGTGCCCGCACACTAGCAGTGCGATGAAACAAGGTTCGGAACGCTTCAATCTGGCCAACCGAATCTACCGTGACGGCCCCCACGTTCGCGATGCGGCCCAAATCGTTGCGCGTCATATCCACGATCATAGTCAACTCGGCACGCTCTTTGACATCTTGCTCAAGATTGATGGCGCATTGCGCATCTTCTACTGCATTGTTGCCCCGCGCGGCAGTGCCTTTAATCGGCTGGGAAAGTAACTCCGCGCCACGCACCTGCAAGAAGCGTTCCGGTGAATGCGACAACAACGCACGGCCGCTGGCGTCTTCCCAATAGGCGCTCATAGAAGTTGGTTGCTGGTGACGCAAGGAAGCGTAGAGCGCACGTGGGTCTTCCTCAAAACACCCGGCCAAGACGTGCGAAAGATTCGCTTGATAAAGCTCACCAGCACCAATCCATGTGCGTATTTGTTCGACCCCGTGATAAAAAACTTCCGGGCGCGTTTGCGGGCGAAGTTGTGGCCCTTTGCAGTGGCGTGGCGCTGCGCCCGGCCCCGCCGCCAACAATTGCTGAAACTGGAAAAGAGCGGTTGCGCTGGTTTCTGCTTGCCCCTCCATGCTGGCAAACAACAAAAGAACTTCGCCATCGGGCATCCATACGCAAGCGTGCCGGTAACGGCCAAAATGAAAATCCGGCCACTCATCCGGATAAGGCGCATGCCACGGAAAACTCTCCAAGGCATGCCCACACTCAAAACCGAACCAACCCAACCAACCGAGCCCCGCTTTCGGTAACCCAGCAGCAAAGATCCACTGCTCGCCAGCACAATGGCGCTCCAGTTGCGCCGCAGGGTTGACGTCGGCCAAAGCGCCATAAGTACCTGCCGCACCCCGGCCCAGATGCCCCTGAAGGGTGGCATCTGGAGCCCAGGACAAGGAAGTCAGGCCTACTCCGTCAGAACTATCCAGCAACACCGGCTGACATCCAGGCGGCAATCGCTGCAAACAGGTGGCTGGCCCCGGCATATTGCGGGAACGGGCAAGGCAGCGCACCAGGAGCTTGGTCATCGCCCCTAGTATGATGTTTCCAGATGGTGATTACCCTGACGCAGCAACATCAAGCTTTCCTCAAGCACCTTCGCGAGGTGCGCCAGGTGAGTGCGAACACCTTGCGCGCCTACGATCGGGATTTGGTGCGGTTTTTTACTTTCTTGGACCCGCGGCCGGAAAGCCCGCCTGCGCTTGAGAGCACCCACTCGGTGGCTCTGCCCCTGGCTGACACCATTCGCCCGGCGCGCTTACGGCTCTATCTGGGCCACCTTTCAGATGACGGTCTTGGCGGCACCACCCTTTCGCGTCACCTTTCCACGCTGCGTTCCTTCTTTGGCTGGCTGGAGGAGCACGGTCACATCACCTCAAACCCAGCCGCGGCTCTGCGTGGGCCACGCCGCGGGCGACGCTTACCGAAGTACTTGGAAGAGGAGGAAGTGGAGCGTTTGTTGGCCTCTCCCAGTGGCGAGGATCCCGAGCAACACCGCGACCAGGCGATCCTCGAAGTGCTGTACTCCACGGGCTGCCGGGTTGCCGAGTTAGTTGGCCTCAATGAATCCGATTTTGATCTACGCCGCGGCTTAGTTTTGCTGCGCGGCAAAGGGCGCAAAGAGCGTTTGGGCATGCTTGGTAGGCCAGCTGGGGAAGCCATCAAACGCTATATGGTTTATAAAGGCAATGTGGGGAACAACCGTGGGCCGATGTTTTTGAATCGGCTGAATACGCGCTTAACCGATCGTTCGGTGCGGCGCATTTTACTGCGCTGTTTAGAGCGCGCCGCGATTGATCGCCATTGCTCGCCCCACACCTTGCGGCATAGTTTTGCCACCCACTTACTGCGCCGGGGAGCCGATTTACGCACCGTTCAGGAGCTCTTAGGGCACGCAAGTTTGGGCAGCACCCAAATCTACACGCATGTGTCCCTAGAAGGTTTACGCAAACTTTACCGGCAGGCTCACCCACTGGGTGAGTCATAAAAAAACCCGCCGACTCGTGTCGACGGGCAATTGCTTGGTGACCCCAAGGGGATTCGAACCCCTGTTGTCAGGATGAAAACCTGGTGTCCTAGGCCAGACTAGACGATGGGGCCGTTCGCCCGGATGGGCAACGGGCCGAGAAAGATAGGGTCACACAGCAGGCGTGTCAAGCTGAAGAGCGGAAAAACACGCAAGCATCTCGGATTTCATCGTATCCACCACACTGCCGCGCTCTAGGACTTCGTCTGGCAAACCCAACAGAGTATACGTTTCGAGCTCAAAGTCACGGTATCCAGCCTGCCAAGCAGCGACAACGGCGGCCTGCCAGGGGGTGCCACTGAGTCCCTCGCCATAATCGCGACGGCACACCGGCACATGACAATGCACCCGCACCTGATGACAACTGTGGCTGTCAGCACTGGCGAGAAAATCTGTCATATCCGCAAAGGCAAACGGTGCACCAGTGGCAGCGACCCCGCGCACTTGATGCAAGTAAGCATCCTCCGTGAGTTGCTGAAAACGCTGGCGGCCGGTTGGCGTCATCGGCGCCAGCAACTCCAGCGCCGAAGAAATTTGAATCTTGGCAAGTTTCACCCCGGTGCTTGCCAAACTACGCAACACCACTGCCGTCGTTTCCCCCACCACCGCGCTGTGGCACAAATCCCAGCAGATACCAAGGAACTCGCGCTGGGTAGGCGTGAAGCTCTGCTGCAGCCAGTTGGCAAGGTCACTGACGCGTTCCAAGGCGCCGTCGGGCTCAGGTTCGATGGCAAGGACCAAGGCGCGTCCGGAAGCTTCCGCGAGCGCTGCAAAAGCCGCTGCGACGAGCTGCAAGTGCTGATGACTGGCTGGATCCTGCAAGGCAGCGGAACCGTAGCCCAATGGACAGGTAGAAATAGATAAGGGGCTACCATCTGCGGGTGCGATGTCGAGCAGCACTTTGGCGACGTCGAGCGTAAAACGCAAACGCTCCGGGCTGCGCCAATCCGGCTCGAACGCGCGCTGCTTGACGATGGTTGCATGAAAACCACCATAAGGAAAGGCGTTCGCAGTCCAACACTGAAGACCGGATTCCACCAGCGCGGCTTGCAGCTCGCGACGCGCGTCATCATCCTGGCAAAAAGTACGTGCCGCGTGGGCGGACAAGTACAGCCCAAAACCAAACGGCGGCACATGCCCTGCCTGCTGCAGGGCCAAGGACCACTGCGCAGCCGGACCACGAATTGCGGCTAGAACTGCACTAGGCTCGTCGGCAGGAAACACGTTTCCACACAGAGCCAAGCGCGTTGGGCCCACGTTGATTAGTTCCAGCTGCGGGCGGCGTCGAGGAACTCACTCACGCGGTTCGGGAAACGCTTGAGGAAACCGACCGCTAGCGAGCGGGCTTCCAGTTGCAAGTCAGCAGCGACGAGAGCCTCGTAAATGGCCAACTCCGCACGGTATTCCAACGGCATGTCTTGCTGCCAGGCACGCGCCGAAGAAATCCATTTCACTGGACTGATGGTTGCACTGTTTTTGGCTTCCGTCCATGCCTCCTCTTTGGAGGGTGTGGCATTCGCTGGCGCAACTTCGCCGGCCGGAGCAACCTTTTCCGCCGCCACCAAATCTGTTACCAGCGCCGGCTCCCCGAGCGGCCGGAAGACCTGCAGCGGCACCCGCGCAAGCGTGTCGCTGCCACGCTTGACTTCCACCGTTCCGTAGTAGTAGCTGCCATACGCTAGCCCATCGAGCTGCGGCATTTTGGCGAACAAGGTGCGTGCGCCTTGAAATGGAATGGTCAAACGGCCGCTGGCTCCATGGCCGTCAAAGGCGCTCTTTAGACTCGGATACACCTTCACGGCACCAACGCTACGCTGCAAGCGAATTTCGGCTGCCGCGTAACGCGCTTCCAACGCTTCTTTACCGAGACTCGGCACGATCAAACGGAAGTGATACTTGCCTGGCGCCATCGCCCCAAGCGGAGTTTCATCTTCGTAGACAATCATGCGCGTCACCACGCTGCCCACTGCGTTGAAAACCTCAATGGCGAGGTCTTCACGCCATTCGGTCGTTTGCATCGAACGCGGGGTGTACAAAGAAACACTGCTGACTCCCGTCGGCACTTCAAAATCCCAATCCAGTACGCCCTGGAACATCCCCTTGCCACCCATGATGGTCGCGCGAATCGGATCGGTTTCAATTTTCCAATCAGCAAGTACGGGTACCGCCACACCATCCAGACTGGCCGCGGCGGAGAGTCCGGCTTCATCGCGCAGCAGCGAGGAGAACGCAAAATAACCCATATCCTGACCAGCCGGAACTTGGAAGGCCGCGTAGTTTGGCTGCACACCTTCGAAACGCACATTGACATCTAGCTGCGCTTCGGTGTTGACCGACCAGCGACTGGCAATGGTGTATTCCACCACCATGCCTGGCTCCACGGGAATCGTAGTGGAGTAAGTCTCGTTATCGCCGAGGAAAAAGCGACCACCCGCTTGGCGTTCTCCCGAGAACAAAAAGCCACTGACCGAGCCGGCGCCAGAGCGAAACTCATTACGCCCCCCACCGCTTTGGCGAACGGTCAACTTGGCAAAGTGAGCACCAAGCGGCACCTGCAAAAAAGTGCGCCCAAGTTCGCCCTGCGCCAAGGTGAAACGATTATCGATTTCACCAAATTCATTTACCCTGAGTGGCACCACCACCGTGACCGGAATGATCAACTCAGGCCCAGCGGAATCGGGTTTGGAATCATCGTAGGCGAGGATGCGGGTGCTGTGGAGGCCATGCTGCAGTGAGGCTGGCAGAATACGCGCTTGGAAGCGGTTGCCAGCTGCACTGGTGTAGATGGCATCCGGAACTTGCACCCAATCGGCTTCGGAAACCAAACGCAAAGTAGTAAGGAAATCAGACTTACTGGCATGACTCGCTTCGTCAGCAAACTCCGGCGTGATGGCAACGGTGCGCTCAAAAGGTTTCTCCGAGGGCAAACCGCGCAAGTAAATACCCTCTCCTTCGCCGAAGGGGTTGGTAATGCTGATGTGGTAATCAACTTCGGCCGTGCTGACGGCATCGAGTTCCCGCAGATGATCCAGGGAGGCTTGCATATCAATGAAGCCATGACCCACTTCGACCCAAGCGTGCTGCGGCAAACGTTGCGCCGATAACCGCATCGCGCGGTGAATGCGCGATGGTGTTTGCACAAGACCTTCGGCAGTAGCCGCGGCACGCAACAGCGCCACACAACCGGCCATCTGCGGTGCGGCCATCGAGGTGCCGTTCCAACTTTCGCCTTTGCTTAAAGTCCACGAAGGTAAGGAACTCAACGCGGCTCCCGGAGCGGTGAAATCCACCCCCAAATCGCCGTTTGGCAAAGGACCCCGCGAAGAGAAATCGAACAGTACCGGCGGGGACGTTTGGAGCGACCCATAGTTGACTTTCTGGGTGTCCGGCCACACCGCTGCAGCAATGGAAAATGCTTGCTCCGCAGTGGCGGGTGAACCGACGGTGCTCAAGGTTGGACCTTCGTTGCCCGCCGAAGTCACGAGAATCAAACCGCGCTTGGTGGCTTCAGCAATCACCCACGCATCGGGCTCCTTGCCATCGGCAAAAAACGATGGCCCCCCAAACGACATATTGGCGACTTGACAGCCTGATTCCACCGCGTAATCAAGCGCTTTCGCAACCGCAAAACCGCTGGTGGATCCGCCAAACTTACCATCGCCAATTTTGATGGCCACGATTTCTACCCCTGGCGCAATGCCATTCAAACGCCCATCCGGGCCTTGATAACTGCCGATGATGCCAGCGACGTGGGTGCCATGACCATGGGTGTCAAAGAACAAGCTGATGCGGTTTCCATCTTCTTCGATTGCCACCGCATAGTTGAGATTCGATTCATCGCCAAGCACCGCCCAATCGCCACTCGCGCGGAAGTTCTGCAGAGATTTTTCGTTGCCTAGATCACCATCTTCATCTGCATCTATGACCACGTTCCAAGTCTCGCCACTCCGAAAAACTACCACATCATAAACCGGGCCATCATTATGGAAGTCACTCCAGTTGTGCTGGATTTCCATTTCCGCGGCGGAGGTTTCATCGACTTGTTTGCCGGCGGCTGCCAAACGCGCGACAGCCTCCTGATAACGCTCCGCACCCTTTTGCCAATCACTGCGGCGCTCATCCAGTAAGCGCGCTTGCAGCCCAGCGGGTAAAAACTCGGTGCCCAAGCGGCCGAGATGAACCTCACCAGACTGGATGAAATCGCCAAAACTGAGCCGCCGTCCACTCAAACCGATGACGGTGCCCTGTGCATCCAAACTAGCCACGAAAGAAGTATCCAAACGCCCATCGGTGGTGGCGTCGTACCAATCCACCAACTTGCGCCGTCCATCCGGCGTCTTCTGCAAGAAGGGATGGCCAGGATCCACGCCCGTATCCAAAACCGCTACACGAATGCCGCGGCCGTCATAATCAGGATTGGCCGCGAGGAAAGCAGCGACGCCCAAATCTTGCTTAGGCAGTTGCCCCGCCAACGATTGTTGGGGCAGGGCGGAAAGTAGCAGAGTGGCAAGCAACAACATGGAAGGCCAGTCTAGCGGCATTCCAGAGACTCGCGGGGCCTGCTTAAACCGTTTCCGACGCCTTGGACCACATCTCCATAGTGACCAAGATGCGCGTACAACCAGGACAGCGAATCAAGCCTTTGGCGGCCTGCACACGCAAGCGGTCGTTCGGCACCAAACGGGAACCGCAGCCGCCACAGGAATCACCCTTCAGCGGCACCACTGCTTTTCCTGGGTGCTTGGCGCTGAGCACCTCGAAAGCCTGGGTGATGGGCGACGGTACCGTGCTCACAAAAGCGTTGCGCTGGAGCAGAATCTCTTCGCTTTCGACCTTCAGTCCCACGCCATCTTGCTCAACATTTTTGCGAAAGGCAATCAGATCCGCTTCCATTTCAATAACCTTGGCAGCCAGAATCTCGCGCTTGGCTGCGAGCGTATCGGCACGCTCCAACAACTCTAGCTCTTCCTCTTGATTATCCGAGTTCGCAGCGCGATGGCCTTCCGCTTCATGGCGCGCGACTTGTGCCGAGGAAGGATCGGACGACTCAATGGCGATTTTCTCAAGCTTGGCAATGCGTGCTTCGCGCGTACGCACTTGGTTTTCCAAGTCATTGGCACGAGCAAGGCTAGCTTTACGTTCCGCATCCACCTCATCGACTTCCGCCTGTAGAGAGGCGAAGCTAGCTTCGCGTTCAATCAACTCCAAAGGCAAGGAAGCCAGCCGTCGCGCCAACACCACCAGACGTTGGTCCAGTGCTTGGGCGAGGATGAGTTGGGAAAGGTTGGTTTCCACGGACGCATATTACACCGCTGCGGGCCTGAGATTGATACATCTCAGTCCCGCAAATGATGGAAGTCTCGCGCCTTAACGCAAAAAGCTTAGGAGGTGCCTTCTAAGAAGCCTGCGAGCTTGCGGGCACGGATGGGATGCTGCAATTTGCGAATTGCTTTGGCCTCAATCTGACGTACGCGCTCGCGCGTCACGCGGAAAATGCGACCAACTTCTTCCAGGGTATAGGTGTAGCCATCGCCGATGCCGTAACGCAGCTTGATGATTTCGCGTTCGCGGAAAGTGAGGGAATCGAGGACATCATCGATCCGTTCTTTCAGCATTTCTTGACCAGCACGCTCCACCGGATTCTCCGAGCTCTCATCCTCGATGAAATCACCGAAGTAAGAATCTTCCGAATCTCCAATCGGGCGATCCAGGCTGATCGGGTGTTTTGCGATTTTCATCACCCGCTGGGCTTCATCCACCGGGATTTCCGCAGCTTCAGACATTTCCTCTATGGAGGGTTCGCGTCCGAGGTTTTGAAGCAAGCGTTTCTGCACCGCGCGCAGTTTCGACATGGTTTCAATCATGTGCACCGGAATGCGGATGGTGCGCGCTTGATCGGCAATCGAGCGGGTGATGGCCTGACGAATCCACCACGTTGCATAAGTTGAGAACTTATAACCACGACGGTATTCATACTTTTCAACGGCTTTCATCAAGCCCGTGTTACCCTCCTGAATCAAGTCCAGAAAACTCAATCCGCGGTTGCGGTATTTCTTGGCGATGGAAACCACTAAGCGCAAGTTACCGGAGGACAAATCCTTCTTGGCACTCTCATAAGTATCCATCGCGCGGAACAACAAAGCCATTCGATGCTGGAAGGATTCCAGAGGCTCCATGGCTTTGACTTCCCAATCGCGTAGCTGCCCCTGCAGAGCTGCGTACTCCTCCTTGCCGGCCTTGGTACGTTTGCGCCCAGCATCAAAAGAAGTGGCTTCGCGGGCCACCGCAGTCCATGCGCGCACCTTGCTTTCCAGCACGCGGATGAAGTCTTGCAGAATATTCACTTGGAAGTGGAGTTCCTCAACCATCACGGCAATACACCGCTGACGCGCACGCATGGTGCGATGGAACAAAGAACGCTCGGCATTGGTCAAGCGTGTATCCAGTTGAATCTCGTAACCAACTCGTGCGGCATCGCGCAAGCGGCAAAGATCCTGCACATGCCCGCCCAGGCGCTGCTCCAAGTCTTGCTTGGTAAGTTCGTAGCCAGCACCACCGTCAATATTCGACGAGGTGCCCTCATCAGCACCCTCTTCAGCCGCCTGCTTCTTCAGGCGCCGATTATGGTGCAAGACGGCGAAACTCGAGTTCGCCTGCGCCGACGGATTCACTTTCAGGGTACGATCGAAAGCGATATCATTATTTTTCACCTGCGCCAGCACATCCAACACCATGTCGAGTGCTAAGCCGGATTCCAAGACTAAACGGCGGAACACCTTGCGCGAAACTTCCGTGGTCTTCGCCAAGGAAATTTCCTCTTCGCGGGTGAGCAGTGGGATCTCTCCCATCTGAGTGAGATACATCCGCACCGGGTCATCGATCCGTTCAAGAACTGGAGCAGTGGCACGGCTACCACCACGGGCAGCCAAGGTGGAAAGTGGTTTCGGGGTAACCGGAATGGGCACCGAACCGCCGGCAAATTGCGCGGCTGTTTCCGGCGAGCTCTCCACCCACGTAATGCCGGCAATCTCCACCCTACTGAGAACGTCTTGAAGAACATCGATGTTGCCGAACTTATCTGCCGGCACGGCATTGAACATTTCTTCTTGTGGCAACGAACCGGTCACTAGACCCTTAGCAATAAGGGTCGCGATTGCGGCTTCGATTTTCTTGTCTAACGACTTGCTTGGCATGGTGAATCAGGGAGCGAATTCGGGAATCAGTCGTTCGGGGAGATTTGGACTCTCCGTAGGAAAGAGCGCAACTCGTCGGCCCCGACCTGTTGATCGGGTTGAGCTGCGAGAGCCTGCTCACGATTCCCAGGTAAGGCATCGAGAGCACGTTCGAGTGCGAGACAGGGGTCTTCATGGTGGGCCTGGCGGACCGTATCCAACCAATTTCCCGCTTCATCCTGCCGGAAACTAATTAGGGCCTGTTCCAGGTCAAATCCATGACCTTCCTCGCGTTGCTGCCGACACCAATTCAGAACTTTCATGGCGACGGAATCCTGCAATTGTAGCGTATCTAAGACCTCACGGAAACGTGAGTAGGCGCTAGGATCGTGCAAAATAGCAGCAAGAATTTCTCTTTCGTTACGGAGTAGTACCTCCTCGTGGCTGTGGTGTGATGGGTTGGGTGGAGAATCGGTGGTTTGAAAATCACCGTAATGAGTGCCCTGAGGGCCCCTGTCTGGAGAAATCAGCTTTCGCAAGGCGTGCTCCGAGACCCCTAAAACAGCACGGACCTGATTCGCCCAAGCCTCTGCCACAACAGGACTTGGAGTGGATGCAATCCACTCGGCCATCTCCGTGGCAGCCTTATGGATGACTGCAGGAACCGTGATATCTGTTTTTCGAGACCACGCATCTAAACGCCAGCGGAGTATATCCCATGAATCCTGCACTCGTACGGCTAGTTCTTGGGTGCGACCGGATGCCACCATATCGGCAGGATCTTGGCCATCCGGCAAATCAGCAATCCGCACATCAATGCCCTCCATAATCATCAGGCGCCCTGCTCTGGCAGCGGCTTTGCGCCCCGCTTCATCGGGGTCCAGCATCAGGATTACTGGCCGTTCCGTGCGTGCCAGGCGTCGGGCATGATCCTCCGTCACGGCGGTTCCCAAAGCCGCCACTGCCGTTTGAAAACCTGCGCGATGTAACTGAATTACATCCAGATAACCTTCGCATAAAATCACCGGCGCGTCGGGCTGATTACGCAGCCCAATCTGCAACTTTTCTAAGCCGTAGAGCAAGCGACGCTTGGGGAAAATAGGACCTTCGGGTGAGTTGATGTACTTACCCATTTGCTTTTCCTCGGCAAAACTACCGGGCAAAAAACGCCCACCAAAGCCTACCGTGCGGTCGCCGGAATCCGCCACCGGAAACATCAAGCGCTCCCAAAAGCGGGCTTTCAATATGCCTTGGCCTTCATCCTCCAAAACCAAACCTGCCGCAAGCATGCCGCGATCACTGACGCCTTTGCTACGGAGAAAACGCACCATCAACTGGCGATCGCGCGGCGCCCAGCCTAAATGAAAGGCCTTCCAACTATCTTTGGGCACAGAGCGATCAACGAGATATTGGCGCGCTGCTTCCGCATCCGGACGCGTGAGGCAAGCCACAAAAAATCCGCGCGCTTGCAGCAAAGCTTCGCGAGCTTGGTCGCGTTCATTCCGTTCTTCCTCATTGCCGCCACGGAATTTGCTTGGCAACTGCAGGCCAGCAAGATCCGCCAATACACGCAGGGCCTCAAAAAACTCTAATCCTTCTGTTTCGCGTACAAAAGTGATCGCATCTCCACCCATACCACAACCGAAACACTTAAAGGCGTTGCGGCTTGGATGGACGGTAAACGACGGAGTCTTCTCGGCGTGGAACGGACATAAGCCCCAAAAACGATTGCCCTTGCGAGTCAACTGCACTTTTTGTGCAACCACCGATTCGATGGGAAGACGCTCTTTGAGATCGTCGATGAAGTCTTGAAGGTCGCTCATGAGGTGCGGCGGTAGCCAGCCAACCCCTTAACTTAGCCGCTGCACGGCGGCGCGCCAAATCTCTGGACCAATTTCTCCAGGGCGCGCCTCTGGACCCACATCGCAGGACTCAAGAGCCGCCGCCCATTGCGGCATGCTCTTATGCAGCCGACCCAATAAGCGTTTGCGGCGCTGGCCGAACGACTCCCGCAATGCCAAGCGTAACGCCGCATCTAAGGGGCCTGGCAAGGCGTCTTTGCGCGGGGTAAGTTGCAGAAAGGCCGATTCAATACTGGGCCGCGGCCAAAAAACCTCCGGCGGCAAGCGGCGGCCAACTTTGGCCACAAAAGCCAAGGCCAAGCGAATCGACAAAGGACTCCACTCCCCGCCTGCCAGCGGGCCGGCGGCTTTGTCTGCAACTTCACGTTGCAACAATAAAGTGGCCCCCAACAAGTTGCGGCCGGGCAAACGCGCCAGAAACGGACCGGAAATCGAGTACGGTAGATTGGCAACCAAGCGCGGTGGAACAGAAAGCGCGGCCCACCAAGCTTCCACTTCCGGGTGCAAACGCTCCTGCTCATCGAGCGCATCGCCCTCGATGAGCTGCAACTGACCGCTCTGCAACTCGGTGACAAAACGCTCCCGCAATAAAGCTGCCAAACCACGATCCAACTCAATGGCACAAACCTTGGCGCCCAACGCCAAAAGCTCAAACGTCAAAGCACCGGCACCAGGGCCGACCTCAAGCACGGAATCCGCAGCACTTACGCCAGCGTCGATGGGAATGCACTTCAACAAGGCCGGATCCACCAAAAAATTCTGACCGAAACGCGCATTCGGGCGCAATCCGTGCAACTCCAATAGGGCCCGTAGCTCGCCCTTCTTCATGATCCACTGAGCATCTGGCAAAAATCTTCTGGGGCGCCGTCGGCCAGCAAGCGTGCTGCCAAAGCGGTGCGCGACTTCAAACTCCACCCAGCCAGCAGTTGAGCCAATTCAAGGCGCTGCTGCTTGTTCAATTGCGGCCAATAACTGACCACCCTGGTTTGGAAATAAGTGGTCGCATCGGCGACATAACGGAAGCCGATATCCGCAGCGCGATCCTGGGCTTGTAACTCGAGTTGCTCCCAACCCGGCACGGCAGCATCGCGCGAGGCGTACGATCCACCACATGCGTAATAACGCTGACTGGGTGGATCGTACGCCCATTCTCGCACGTTGCCAAAAAAATCATAAGCACCTAAGGAGGTACGCCCACGCTCAAAAACGCCGACCGGAAGCGGGCGATTGAGATTCAGTGACAAACCATTCCGCGCACTAGTGGCCACAGCAGCCGGACGCCCAGAATCTGAGGCTAGGTACTGCCACTCGCGCAAAGTAGGCAAACGTAGACCGTGGGCGGTAGCCCAATTTGCGGCCTCTACAAAACTCAGCATCACTACCGGAAGGTTCGCGGTGTTGCCGGTGGTATCGCGGCCGAACTCTTCACAAGTGACCTCGTAGCGGCCAACCAAAAGCCAATCCCCACCCGGAGTGGCAGGATTGCCAAGCAACAAAGAATCAAGGCGCGCAATGGATTCTGGCAGCGGGGTGTCCTGGGCATACGAACAGGCCCCAATCCCGAGCAAGAGCAGCAGGATTGAGGCCTGTGGAGTCACGCAGTAGCCTATTTGCCCATCATCGCCACGATGCTAGCGGTAATCCCACTAGGCTCGCCGGCAATCATGCCAATCGCAAAAGGAATCGCGAAAATCATCACCACACAGGTGAAAATCAACGCCGCACGCATGCCGTTACCTTCGTCGCTACTTGCAGATGCGGCAGCAGTAGCACGACCGCTAGTACGCCGTGGGGCACCACCAACCACGGCAACTTCCAACTCTTCGACATCGTCGTCGAGCAGGGTGTCTTCTTCGGAAAGTTGGGTGGTTGCCATGCCGGCATCATCCAACTCATCCAGAACAAGATCATCGAAATCCAAAACCTCACCAGAATCTTCACCGATGGAACCACCGATGCCGAGCTGCTCAGCCACTTTGGAAACGTCTTCGACGCGGAGACGCATATTCGAGCCTTCACGGAAGGCGCGAATTTCACCGGCTGAAATCAGCCGTTTAAGGTCTTCTTCCTCAAGTTCTAATTTCTTGAGGGCGTCTTCAAAAGAGGAGAATTCGCTATCGGTCACGGGTTCTTTACAGGGTTCCTGGTTATTGAGGATGGGGTTCCAGCGCCAGCTTAGCCGCGCCGAGCTTCAAGGATACGCTATCCGCCTGCCTTTGTGCTGGTATCCGCAACAGGAATACCAGACTTCTGAAACTCTTTTTCGAGGTCCTGGTGGGTAAGGTCGGATTCATCGTTGTAGCCATCGAGCTGCATGTCGAGCTCAATGTTACGCGCACCCACAAACTGGATGCGATGGGAGTTGGCAGCGCCCCCGCGTGCCTCATAAACCGCCAAATGCTGTGTTTCCTGGTCGACTACGTACAACAATGACACGCCAGCCATGTACGGACCAGTCACGGCAACATAGCGACGACCACCATCGGAGCCCTGCGCCAAGGCGGTTCTAGGCATAAGTAGGCTCATGAGCGCAGCCCCAAAAAGGCTGGCACTAAGGAGGGCAAGAAGGAATGCGGTGCGATTGGTCATCATGATGCGGAGGGTTCCACGGGTGGAGCGGGTGCAAGCAGCCGCGCCAAAGCATATTCGAGATCACATAGTCCTGCCCACTCACCCGGTTTCTCTACCCACGCGAACGCAACCTTATAAGTGCGCATTTCGGCGACTGCGGCGGCCAAATCCAATTGTGGGGGCAGACGCAGCAGCGGCAGGGTGAAGGCGGCAAGGGGTTGCGCAGGGTTGGCATCCACCAAACGGGTGCCGAGCAACAAGGAGGGTGGCCCGGAGCCGTGATCCAGCAGGGCAATGGCGTCGGCGCTACGCGCCAAGCGTTGCCGCGCGTCTTCGTGGCTGCAATCCGGCCGCAGCATGGGTAAGTCGAAGCGTAAAAATGGCCGCAGGCCTTTGCCGCGCGAATCCATGGCACGCAACGCGGCCTTCATCACCCGTGCTTCGCCAGGAGCATGCCCTTCCCCCTCCTGCAGCAAGGCCTCCAGCTGGCGACGTGCGAGCGGACTGGCGCTACTGGAGTTATCCAGCCGCCTTGCCAAAGCAGCCAAGGGTGCCGTCAGCGGCCAGAACAACAGGCGCACCACGGCCAGCGGCGCGGCAAAACGAATCACCAAGCGCGGCGTATCCAAAAATAATTGCTTGGGGAGGACTTCGCCAAACAGAAACACCAATGGAGTCAAGCAGAGGGTCGACCAAAATTCGGGGCTTTCCAAACCCACACGCACACCGATTGCGGTGGCAGCGTGTACCGCGATGTCATTGGCGATGTTGTTGCCAATCAACAACGTAGCCAAAAAAGCACTTGGTGAACGGAGTACATTCTCCAGCAGCGCAGCAGCACGCGAAGTTGCCGCATCATGGCGCAACCGCAAACGATTCAATCCATAGAAAGCTGTTTCCGAACCAGCAAACATGGCGGAAAAAGCCAGCGCCAGGAGCAGTAAGGCCAATGCACTCATGCTGTGACCTCTGGAGTAGCGCCATCAGTATGGCCATTCTGGGTAATGGCCTCGTCGCCGTGCTGGACCAGCACTTCTAAGAGCAACGGGCGCGTTTCTGCGCAAAGCAGCACGCGAATCTGAAACCGAAGCTTTTCGCCAACTAGCACCACGCAATCATCCACTGCCGCCATGCGCCCCAGTTTTTCGGCAACTAAACCGCCAATGGTATCGAGGCGCACATCGAACTCGCCGGGATCGCCAAAGCGATCAATAAAATCATGCAAAGGCAGACCAGCATCTACTTCCCAACAACCATGCAACCCCGGACGAATCGGCGAATCAAGGCCAATGGCGGCACCTGGCAAGCGATTCAGCAAAGTATCTGCCCAGCGACCACGCTCAATGATGCCGACCGATTGGCCGTACTCATCCACCAAAAGTACAAAAGGGCCACCACTCGCGCGCAGCAATTGCACGCCGTTGGCAACCGGAGCGACTTCGGGAAGCACCGGGACGGAGCGCATGGCGTCACCCACGGTGGCGCCATGCATGGGCCTGGTGCGGTCGAGCAAGCCGAGTACGTCGCCGTTGGTGTTGACGGCCGCAGCCCACGGCTGTTCCATGGATACCAAAATGGCAATCGCGGCTTCCAACTCGAGGGTGACATCGAGGCGTGGAATATCTGCCAGCGAACGTCTTAATGCGCCGGCGCGTAGCTCTCCAAGTTCGAGCACATGCGTGATCAAATCGTACTCGCTTTCTTCCAGCACTCGGCCCTCAGAGTCATTGAGTAAGTCTGCGGTTTGGCCACTATCTAGCGGCGTTTGGCGTTTGCGTGCTTGCCCCCAGTTGCGGCCTAAGGGGCGCAACAGACCGCCCAGCAATATATGCGCCAAATTCACCGGCAACAGCAACATCCTGGCGGCGACATGGGGAAAACGATGAGCGATAATTTTGGGCAACACTTCGCCAAAAACCACGATGACCACAATGGCGATGACGTCCACCAGGAAAGTTAAGGAACCTTCCATGTTCTGAGACCAAGCGTGGGTGACCGCAAAAAAGCTGAGGTTGACCAATAAATTCAACAACAAGATGGTGGTGAGCGCACCGACTTGATCTTCAAGCAAGCGCCGCGCCGCACGGGGCACAGCGGTGTCCTTCTCGCCCTTTTTACCGCTCGCAGAAGCCAAGGTAAACAAAGCGGCTTCCGAGCCCGAAAAGCACGCGGAAGCAAGCAACAACGCCCCCATGGCCCAGACCACCGCACTCATGCTGGCGCCCCTACTGCTGGTCGTTGCGGGAATTCCAAAGTCACCCGGAATCCACCTCCGGTGCGGTTTTCGGCCTGAATCGAACCGCCAAGGCGACGCATCGAGGCATTGGCAATAGCTAAACCCAAACCCGTCCCTTTGCCAACCTCTTTGGAAGTGAAAAATGGTTCAAATAGGTGCGGCAAAATATGCTCTGGTGCACCCGGGCCATCATCTTCAATCAATAAACGGGTACCCCCACTAGGCAGCAATTCACCGCGTACGCGGATGGTCCCGCCGCGTGCAGGCTCTAGGCAATCCAGAGCATCCAAAGCGTTTTGCAAGAGATTCAACAGTAACGGGAACAAATCCCCGCGCGCAGCAGCAACTTCGAATGCACCTTCTGGCAAGTCTAAGATTAATTGGTGCTCTCGCAAACGACTGGCCAAAAACGCACGCAAATCGTCGAGTAAACCACCGACGTCTGCGGAAGAACTTTCTGCCTTACCGGGGGAAAGCTGCAACAGACGCTGCACCAAATCGCGGATACGCTCCAGTGCCTCTTGCATCAGGGCGCCATATTTCTGACTCTGCTCGGTGACCGCGTCGCGACGCAGCACTTCCAGCACATACAAAGCACCGGCCAGGGGACTATTGATTTCATGCGCCACACCGGCAGCAAGTGCCCCCATCGCTGCCATACGTTCGCGGTGTGCAGCAAGGCGATCGCCCTCTAAGACGCGCTTGGTAGCCGCCGCCACTTCGAGTTCCAATTCTTCCTGGAAACCGCTGATGCGGTTCATCATGTGCTCGAAGCTCGACGACAACATCACCACTTCAGGAGCGCCGTCGGTTGGCAAAGGTAAGGGCTGCTTATCGTTGCCAAACGATTCTGTGACACGCACCAAACGCTCCACCGGGCGTAGCACCAAACTGTTAATCAAAATCATAATCGCGAGGCCACCAACGAGGGTGCTTGCAAGCGCGGCGAGTAAAACGCGATACCACATGCCGTCAACACCCTGCCGGCGAGGCAGCGCAACATACATGCCGCCCCACGGATGCTGCTCAAGCGCGAAAGGCTCATAAGCCACGAGAGGCAAGGCCAAACCATCTGCAACGGCGATGGTGCGATTTTCTTCCGTCGCTTGCACCACGGTTTCGGTGATGAGATCAAGTGGGAAATCGTGGGCGCGCTGACGACGTCCAAGTGGATTGAGAAAAACACCAACGGGTACACGCCCACCACTCGTTTTAAGAACTTCCGTATCAATGATGAGAGCATCGTCAAATTGCGGCCAGAGGGGCCAATCGAGCATCTGAGCTAGATCACCGAGCTCTTCAGAATTGAAGCGCGGCACCACCCATTGCGTCAGGCTAAGGCGAAGTTCCTCTTGACGTTTTAACTCAATCCCCGCTCGAACTTGTTCTCGTTCAGCAGTCCACCAAGTCAATGTTCCGAGTACTGCAGCATTGACCACAACTAGGGCAAGAATTAAACGTAGGCGTAGGCTCATGAGCGCCTAAGTCCACCTATCTCCATAGGCAGAAGGAAATGGCTGCCAGACGCTTTTGTCGGCTTCACGCCGCCTTCCCGAACTCCTCGAGAAGCCCGAACAGAGGCAAGAACAAAGCCAATGCGATGGAACCAACAACACCGGCTAACAACACCAGCATGATGGGTTCGATGAGCTTCAACATGTTGTCCAGGGCGCGGGTGTACTGTTCCTCGTAGCTGGCGCCGAGACGCATACACATACGATCTAATTCACCTGTTTCCTCGCCAACTTCAACCATGGCAACTACGAGATCATCAAAGCGCTCAGAAGATTCCAGCGACGCCGCAATGGCTTCCCCTTCACGCACATCTTCACGGATGTCTTCCACCGACTCCCGGTAAATTTCATTGGTGAGCGCACCGCGAGTGATGTCGAAGGCTTCCAGATGCGGAACGCCACTGGCAATAAGCGTGCCAAAAGTGGTGGCAAAACGCGAGACCTGGCTCTTTTCTACCAAGGAACCGAACACCGGCAAGCGCAAACTAAGTGCATGGCAACCGCGACGATAACCATACGAACGGCGATAAAGCAACGCGTGAGTGGTCCATAACAGGACTGGTACACCAATCACCACGTACCAGTAACTCGTCATAAAACCACTAATAGCAATCATCACTTGCGTGAGTTTGGGAAGTTTCATATCCATGTCTTCATACAATTCAGCGAACTTCGGAATCACGAACAACATCAGCGCGGAAACGACCACAATCGCAACGAACAAAATGACGATTGGATAAGTAAGTGCCGCTTTGGTTTTATCGCGAACGCCCTGAGTGCGTTCCAGGAAGTTGGCCAAACGGTCGAAGACCTGGTCTAACACACCACCTGCTTCACCAGCACGCGCCATGTTGATGTACAAGGGGTCAAAGACTTCTGGTGATTGCGCTAAGGCCTCCGATAGAGACTGGCCTTCCTCAACCAAGTCACAAGCATCCAGAATCGCATCGCGAAACCGGCCTTCTTTCCACTGGTTAGAAAGAATTTTCAAATTGCGCAAAATCGGCAACCCCGCCTCGGTCATCGTGGCAAGCATGCGGGTGAACTGAACAATGTGTTTCAGCGGCACCTTACGCCTGACTAAGGTCGTGCTTTCTGCGCCCCCACTTTCACGGGAGGATTCTTGATTTGGCACATATCGTGCCGCGGGGACCTTGCGCTGGATTCGAGCCATCAATTCAGGATTCGTCGCCCTGGGTTCCACGGAGAACTTCCTCCAAGGTAGTGCGACTTTCGTGAGCTAGCTCTATGCCACGCTCGCGTAGGGTCTTCATCTTCCGCTTCCGGGCAAGCTCGCGCAAGAGCAAGGTGCTAGGGTTTCCCAGAAATTGCTCTTTGAGGGCAGGGTCCATCGGCAAGACTTCATAGATGGCAGTCCGCCCGGAGTAACCCGTGAAGTGGCAATCCGCGCAGCCCGTGCCGTGCTTCATGACGCCACCTACCGCCATACCGAGCTGGGTGAAGACTTCGTCTTTCGGCGTATAGTCTTCCATACAGTGCAAACAAACCTTGCGCACGAGTCGCTGGGCGACGATGCCCTCGATGGTGGCCGCCAGTAAGAAGGGTTCCACGCCCAAGTCGACCATCCGCGTGACCGTGGAAGGTGCGTCGTTGGTGTGCAAAGTACTCAACACCAAGTGACCGGTAAGTGCTGCCTCAACGGCAATTTGGGCCGTTTCAGGATCACGGATTTCACCCACCATGATGATGTCCGGATCTTGGCGCAACATGGTCCGCAAAATACGTGCGTAGCTGACTCCAATTTCATCATGGACTGGCACCTGAACAATGCCATCTAAATCGTATTCCACCGGGTCTTCCACGGTGAGAATCTTGCGCTCCGGCACGTTGATTTGACTCAACAGCGAATACAAGGTGGTGGTTTTACCGGAACCCGTTGGACCAGTGACGAGCACGATACCGTGTGGCCGACTAATAAAATCACGCAGTTGCTGGTCTTCGCTGGGGGTCAGCCCAAGAGCTCCAAGATCCAACTGCAGGTTGCGGCGATCAAGCAACCGCAACACCACGCTCTCTCCGCCCTGAGTAGGGACGGTTGAAACACGAAAGTCAATCCGATGGTTATCAAGAACTAAATCAATCCGACCATCTTGCGGCATGCGCGTTTCCGAAATATCAAGATCCGCAAGAACCTTGATGCGCGAGACAATGGCGGTGGCTAAGTGTGCCGGCGGCGCGTCGATTTCGTAGAGCACTCCATCCGAACGCATACGAATGCGAAAAGTACCTTGATAAGGCTCAAAATGGATGTCGGCGGCGCGATCGCGCACTGCACGGGTGAGGATTTGCTCAAGCAAACGGACGATTGGAGCCGCTTCACTGGCCTCAACATCCGCTGCCGCTTTGACTTCGGCATGTCGTTGGTAAGCATTTTCTACCGCCACAGCGAGCGCCTCTGGAGCAGCCAACACCGCTTCAATACGGCAGCCGCTGATGCTTTCCAAATCTCCCAGCAAGGGCAAAGTTTCCGGGTTCGAAATCGCAACACGCAACACGCCCTGGACTTGATCCAACGGCAAGGCCCCAAAAGCTCGCGCGGTTCCAGCATCCAGCAAGGCGACCGCATCTTCTGTAGGGCGCAGCTCTTCCGCTGACAACCACTTCAACCCTTGCTGCAGTGCAAGCGCACGTGAAAGATCTTCCTCAGTGATGGCTCCTTTGGCGACCAACAAAGTTCCAATGCGACCCCCCATGCGCCGCTGTTCTGCCAAGGTCGCTTGAATTTGGCCCATCCCAACCACGCCGAGTTCGACGAGGATTTTGCCCAGGAGTTTATGTTCTTGTGCCATCAAGACCTAAACTGCATCAAAACGCTGACGCAAATCGTTGGGCAACTGCGCGTACATAAAGGCTGTTTCACGCGTGATTGTACCGGCGTTCACCAGTTCGAAAAGATGGTCATCCAGCAACTGCATGCCGATGCGCCGCTGAGTTTGCATGACCGACGGAATCTTAAACGTTTCACCTTTGCGGATGTGGTTCTCAATTGCCGAGTTGCGCACCATGATTTCGAACACGCTAATCCGGCCGTGGCCGTCAGCGCGCTTCACCAGCACTTGCGAAACCACCGCTTGCAAAGATACCGACAACTGCGCGCGCACTTGCTCCTGTGATTCCTTGGGATACTGGTCAATGATGCGGTCGACGGTACGCGCCGCCCCAGTGGTGTGCAAAGTACCAAACACCAAGTGACCCGTTTCTGCAGCCGTAATCGCCGCCGCGGTCGTTTCCAAATCTCTCATTTCACCAAGCATGATGACGTCAGGGTCTTGACGCAGAACGCGGCGCAGCGCTTCCGAAAAAGAAGTGGTGTCTTCGCCGATTTCTCGCTGGTTCACCACGGAGGTGAGGGATTCATGCAAAAATTCAATCGGATCCTCGAGCGTGATGATGTGCTCGGAGCGCGCCACGTTGATCTCATGAATCAAGGCTGCAAGCGTCGTCGTTTTACCTGAACCAGTTGGCCCTGTAATCAGAATCAAACCACGCGGCAAATGGGCAAGGGCCTTCAACACTGGCGGCGCGCCAATCTGATCGAAAGTCAGACGCGATGCCGGCAAACGCCGACAAACCAACGCCCACGACTCACGCTGACGGAAGACGTTGGCGCGATAGCGGTCTTCGCCATGCTCGAAAGAAAAATCGCAGGAACCTGTTTCATGCACCTCTGCCAACTTGCGTTCGGGCACCACGCCGAGGCAAATTTCTTCGGTTTGCTCGACGCTAAGAATCGCTTCCGACATAGGCGTTAGCGTGCCAGAAACGCGCATCATGGGGCGGCGACGCGCACCGACGTGAAGGTCGGAGGCATCTGCCGAGGCCACGGTTTTCAGCCATTCATCAATGAGGCTACCAGGTATGATTTCAGTCATCAGATTGTGTTTGGGTGGCGGGTGAACTCGCTGCGGTGGGCGCTTCGCTTGGCGTGGCGGAATCCTCATCGACGACAGCAACCCGAGTGATGCGCAAAACTTCTTCGACGCTGGTAAGGCCCTCCTTCGCTTTCGCGACGGCATCATGAACCAGTGGTCGCCAGCGTGGCGATTTGCCTGCAGCACTCACAAAGTGGTTTGGATCGGCTGATTGGAATAACGCCTCCCGCAAAGACTCATCCATTTCCAACCATTCGTAGGCCCCGACCCGGCCGTGATACCCCGTGCCACCGCAAACGCGGCAGCCGCGTGGCCGCTTAATCTGCGCCCCAAGCTCCACGCCAAGTACTTGCCGATCCAGCAATCCCGCACTTTCAAACTCACTACAGTTCGAACATAAACGCCGCATCAACCGCTGCGCAAGGACGCCCTGCAAAGAAGTGGCAATCAAAAATGGAGGTACACCCATATCAAGCAAACGAGTGACCGCACTAGGGGCATCATTGGTATGCACGGTGGAAAACACGATGTGCCCAGTGAGCGAGGCTTGAATCGCCACCTCTGCTGTTTCACGGTCACGAATCTCGCCCACCAAAACGACGTTCGGGGCCTGCCGCAAAAAAGCGCGCAGCACGCGCGAAAAATCCAGCCCAATGCGTGGGTGCACCTGCACCTGGTTGATGCCCTGAATGCGATACTCCACCGGATCCTCGACCGTGAGGATTTTTTTATCCGGCCGGTTCAGAGTTTGCAAAGCGGCATACAAAGTAGTGGTTTTACCGGAACCCGTTGGACCCGTGACTAACACGATGCCGTGCGGACGCTCAATAACCCGCGCAAACCACTGCAATGCATCTTCACTCATGCCTAGGTCCTTGAGGGAAATCAAATTTGCCTCGCGGTCAAGCAAGCGCATCACGCAGGTTTGTCCGTGACTACTGGGCAGCAGGGACACACGCACATCAAGCTCGCGCCCGCCGACGCGATGCTCGATGCGGCCGTCTTGAGGACGGCGCTTTTCAGCAATGTCCAAGCCGCCGTTGACTTTAATGTGACTAATCAAGGGCGCATAGACATCTACGGGATGTTCTGCAGCAACCTTGAGCGCTCCATCGACGCGATAGCGAATACGCACGCGATCCTGGAATGGCTCAATGTGAATATCCGAGGCGCGCATTTGCACGGCCTCGGCGAACATTTGATTGACCAAGCGCACAATTGGCGCCTCATGGCTGCGACCAACGACATCCTGTGCCTGTCGCGGTGTCGCGCCAGATGGGCCGTAGGTGCGGGTGAGGGCATCACGCAAGGCCTTGGGAGTGGTCATGGCCAACAACACCCCGCGATCAAGCAGAAACCGCAAGGTGTCCATCACCACCACTTTTTGTGGGTCGGCGACGGCAACGACCAACTCGCCATTTTTTTCGGCGACCGGAATGGTTTCCAGTTCCCAGGCAGCCTTGCCATCCAGCAAATCGGTCAAGCGTGCAGGGGGCATACGCTCGCTTAAATCCACAAACGGCAAGCGTGCCTGCTTAGCGAGAGCGCGATAAACAGTATTTTCATCGGTGGCTCCCTGGTCTATCAACGCTTGGCCAATCAGCACCGTGCGCTGATTTTGCAGCGCCAAAGCAGAGCGTAACTGCTCTTCCGTAATCGCCCCGGAGGCGATCAAAAGTTCACCGAGTCTTTTCCTCAAGGTATTCAGCGGATGCGGGCCCGCATGATGATGTCCTTCTTCTGCAAGCCCGAAGCTTCGGGGAAGGAGATGCGCAAGATGCCGTTATAACTGCCCGCCGCGGTGGTATCACCAATGTTAATCTTGATTTCGTAGAGTTTTCCAACTTGGGTGGCCAACAATTCGGCGCTCATCACGCCCCTGGCGTCGCCGAGTACCTCAAATTGAGGCTCGGGAATCTCCATACCGTTGGATTCTAGTTTTACCGTTCGGGAGCGGCTTTGGCCTTGATCAAAAATGCCAAAAGACAAACTCTCCGAAGGCACATATTGGATAGCACCCAACACATGACCATTGACAAGGAATTCCAAATCGATGCCAAGGCTCGTTTCCGCAATCAAACTTGAGGACAGGCGCCCTTCGGGCAGAGTGTTGGTGGCCGATACCCGAAAAGTGCGCGCCATGCGGCCATCTTTCAAGGTTTCCGCATCACCGATTTCCTCAACCTTCAAACCTGGCGTGATTCGTTTCCACCGAATCACTTCAAACGGTTCCATGCCGGTGACGCGAATCTCACGATGGACTTCGGTATTGCTCAACTGCGCAATCGCTAGTTTTTCGAAACGTACTTGTTCGGGCAGCAAAGAGAAAATGCGTTGCACAAAAGCAGTTACTTGGAGCACCACCTTGCTCGAGGTAAAGTTGCCGCGAATGGTGATGGTTGAGGCCTTGACTCGCTCATAGCGGTTCGCGTCGAAAGTGGCCACGATGGTGCCTTTGGCGCCTGCGGGAATCTCACGATTCATGGGCCACAGCTCACCCTCAAAACTTGGGTCCCAATCGGGGCGAATGCCAGCGTGCGTGCATCCACAAGAAGTTTCCGTTTCCGTGATTACGATGGGATCCGGGCCCACAACCACAAAGGGGAATTCCAAATCATAGGAGTGTTGCTGAAAAACATTGCCGAGATCAATCTCGTACTTCTCCATTTGCAAGTCACTACGCGAGTGCGCAGCAGCTACTTCATTCAGGCCAGCCCCCACCTCCACGACCGCAATGCCATCCGCATTTGCCGCGAGCGCAGCATGACTACTTGCTTGTTCGGAGCAAGCAGCGAGTGACCAAACAAGGCCGAGCAGAACGAGAGGCACGGGGTTCATGAAGTAGATGACGCCAGCATGGTTATCGAACTAGCGCGAAGAGCACAATTTCCTTGGGCGGAATGCCCGATTCGGACGAAAAGGAAATGCGCAGGATACCATCATAACGCCCGGTGGCGGCCCCTTCCGCAAGGGTGACCCGAATTACATAACTCTTACCAGCTTCCTTGACTTCCAATGCTGGTGTCATCACCGCTGCCGCCGCGCCAAGGACCTCAAACTGGGGTTCCGGAATGACCAAACCAGTGGACTCCAATTTCACCGGCCGGGTGCGGCTGGGGCCTTGATCGAGCACACCAAAACTGAGCTTTAGTGTTTGCGGAACATAACGAATTGGACCAAGCGCCTCTCCGGTAACGATGATTTCCAAGTTTTCGCCGAGGGATGTTTCGGCAATCAAGGCGGAGTGCAAAGCGCCCTCCGGCAAATCAGCCGTGGCAAAAATGCGGAAATTGCGCACCATGCGTTCATCCTCAAGAGTTTCTGGTTTACCGATTTCTTCGACGCGTACCCCTGGAGTTACTTTTACCCAACGCACAATTTCGAACGACTTCATGGCAGTGACACGTACATCAACGCCAACTTCCTGTTGCATTAACGAGGTAAGTTGCAGTTGTGCAAAACTCACGACGGAGGGTGAAACGGTGAAGATGGGTTCAATAAACGCCGTGACGCCCAGAGTGATTTTGTTCGACAAAAAATTGCCACGTATGGTAATCGTGGAAGCCTTCTCCTCTGTGTAGAGGCTGCCGTCAAAAACGGCCACGACGGTTCCTTTTGCGCCTGCTGGGATGGCACGCTCCAATGGCCAGCTCTCGCCGTCGAAAGCAGAATCCCAATCGGCGCGGACAGTGGCCTTGGTACAACCGCAAGAGGTATCGATCTCGCTAATCAAGATGGAATCCGGCCCGCTCACCACAAAGGGGAACTCCAAATTGTAGGATAGGCGTTGAAAAACCGTGCCTAAATCGATTTCTAGTTTCTCCATTTGCAGATCGCTGCGCGAGCGACCTTGCGCAATCGCACCACTGGAGCCACCCTCACTGGAGTTGGCTTGATCCGAGCATGCACACAGCAACAGCACCAGGCTGAGGAGCGCCAAAGAGACTAACTTGAACTTTATCACGAGATTTTAGGGTTCACGCACCACAGCAAAGACCTGAATGCGACGCTCTACCACTTGAGTGTGCCCATCCACCGTATAAGGCAGAGACAACACCACCACGCCACTGATTTTAGACGCATCGGGCAGCAGCCTTAAATGTACCCTATATCTGCCCTCAGTGGCGAGTTTTTCCACTTGCACGACACCACCCGGCAGGCCTTCTAGCGCCACCTGAGGCTCAGCAAGTTGGCCCGTGCGCGCGCCCACTTCAATCACGCTGAACTGCTCGACGCCGCTACGCAACTCTCCCAAAAGCAAACGTTTGTCGGGCATCGTCCACAAATCACCAGCGACCTCATAACCCACCGCCAAGCGGAAGGTGTAGCCCTGTTTATCGGTTGCGAGGCTGAAAAACCCCGCGTGCCGGCCCTCTTCGGTGGTGGGCGGCAAAATAATTTCAAGTACGTGGCGGTGGCGGCTCTCTGCTGACGGCACCCCACGCACTTCCAGCGGCGGCGTCTGGGTGAGCACTTCGGTGATCCGAAACGGCTCTTGACCCTGCACCACGACCTGGATGCTGCGTTCTTCCTTGCCGTCCACCAGACCAAAATTCACCACTTCTGGCTGCAAATCAAACCACAATCGCAACCAACTACGTACCTCCACGCGCGCATCGAGCCCTTCTCCAACACCTTTGAGGTTGATCCCTACAAATTTTCGGTCGCGAAAACCAGCCGTATGGTAAAGCACTTTCAGCACGCCGTCGTTACCGGGCGGAATTTCACTGCCCATGGCATAAGGCTTGCCTTCGACCCAGAGCTCAAGACTCAAACAACTACATTCAGGTAGTACCGAGCTCACAACCACGGGGCTGCCAACGACCGAAAAGGGGAATTCGAGTGGAATTTGCTCGCCAGCCCAACGCTCACCGAGATCCACGAAAGATTGCTGAAAAACCAAACCTCCAGCTTCCGGCAAGCCCTTACCACTACAACTCCAAGCCACACTGGCCGTCAGCACCAGCGTGAGGAATAATCGAATCATGGTTTGCTCTGTCATGGTGGACTCTCCAATATACGCATATGCGCTGTCGGTTGCCGCTCCTCCTCGTCCTTGTCGTACTGCTGCCTGCTTGCCAGGTGCCGCCTGAAGTTCATGCCCGCGTGTTGGCACCCGATTTCCAATCGGCTACTGCAGGCGGTTACAGCTTCTTTGCCGCTATGGCGCTGGATGACGCCATCGCGGAGTACCGCTGCTTCGCGGATCCGCTGAAAGATCGCTATGGCGCCGATCTCAGCCTTTATCTGCTGGCGCGCCCACAAATGCGTGAGGAACTGGGACGCATCAGCAATATGGCGTGGCGTTTAGAACCGTTGCGGGTGGAGCGCGGCGAGCCAGGCCGGATGGTCTGGTGGGGTTATCAGGATCGCGAATTGATTGGCCTGCTGATGGTGCCGCAAAACTATTTCGATGTTTACGAAGAAGGCAGCGCCACGCCGCGCGGTAACCTTTTGGCCCAACATCCCAGTGATTTGATTCGCGTGGAAGGCCGCAGCCTACATTTAGAATTGACCGATCCCGTCTTACGCGGCATTGCACAAGACGGGATCGTGGGGTTGGAAATCGGCGTAGAGTGGAAAATTGCCGATTTTCAAACGCTGGCAGATTAGCCCACCAAGCTTGGTTTACATTTTGGAGACGGCTTCCAGATTACTCTGGATTTCATCGTAAATAGCAGTCCCTTTGGCCTTCTTGCGCAGGCTTGCCAGCGCATCTCGAGCTTTATCAGCTTTGCCATCCCAAGCCAGTTCCATCGCCTTCACGCGTTTTTTATCAAGGTCCAGTAAGGCTTTGATATCAGCATCTTTGCTCCACGATTTCACAGTTGCTGCCCATTCCATTTCTGGAGGGGAACCCTTAAAGATTTTCATCTGCTCGGCAAGGAACTCTTGCGCACCGAAGTACAGGCCGCGCGTATAGAAGCGCTCCAATTCTGCGGTACGCGCTGCTGCGCGTTGCAGGAAATCTGCTTGGAACAACTCAATGGCGGCTATTTTTTCTGGTTCGTCAACCACCTTGGAACGTAGGCTTTCGGTTTCCTTCCAAGACTTGCCAAGCGCACCTTGCTGCGCAAAAGATACGGCTTTATTGAGAAACTCTGGACGCTCTCCCGGATCCCAACCAGGCTTCGCTTGCTCGGCTTTTGCCAAAGCGTCGTCGAGTAAACCGGTCCAGCCACCGTTGCCGGGGTGCCCACTCCAAAGAATGGTGCCGTTGTGATCAATCAAAAAGGCGGCTGGAATTCCGGAAACTTGAAAAAGGCGCTTCGAGCCAGAACCAGAGCCGACAGGGTAAGTCACGCCGTTGGCGCTAAGGAATGGCTCCACGGTAGATGCCGATTCATCAGAGAGGGCAAGAATCACCAGACCCTTGGATTCGTACTCGCCCCACACCTCGACCAGGTGCGGGATCACTGCTTTACAAGGTCCTCACCAAGTGGCCCAGAACTCGACGAACACCACGCGTCCGCGTAAGTCCTCGACATCCAAACCGGCTGGTTGATGGAACCAATCTTTTGCTTCGAGGGCCGGGGCTTTCGCACCAGCCGGCAATTGTGCACCAGCAAGGGTGGTGCAGCACAGCACCGCTAGTAATGGGAGAAGGAGTCGCTTCATCCCACCACTGTAACCCTTTAAGCGTTGGCCGCGCTACCCTGCGGCAGCACCGCCGCTAAGAAGGCACGCGAATTGGCGATTTTGGAATCTGGGGCAACTGCAACACTGAAACTAATTTCCAGGGATTCGCCGAGTAAGTCGCGTAAATCGCGCGCCCGCATTGCAGACCAAACGCGTTGCGCGAACTGGCGCGTGCCCTCAGGCCCGGTATGGGGCAGCATCGCCACCAAAGTACGCGCACCAATATGGGTAGCAACATCCACATCGCGAGTATCCAGGAGCAAAATTCCGGCCAGATCCAGCAGCACGTCTTCGTTGATTTCGCCTTCCCAGGTGAAGGATGCTAAACCCAGCGGAAAACGGAAGCGACTAGAACGCTTGAACTCTTCTTCCAGACGGTGCTCCCAAAACTCGGGAGTGTGCAAGCCAGTTTCGCCGTCGGCAACCGCTTCCAAAAAACGCTCACGGGCTTGTGGCTCACGACCTTTGAGAATCTCCCCAATAGATTGGCTGAGAGCTGCGGCATCGGGAACCGGCAAAGCCTCGGGGCGCATGCTTGTGGGGGCGCCAAAAGGAGAGGATAGATAGCCGCCCAGGGAGGCGACATTGACTGGAATCGCAAGAGCTCCTTGGGCGCCCACAAAACGGGCCAAGCCGTCGGCATCGGTAACATCGCCAGTGGTTAACAAGAACAGCAAAACACGATGCTCGCGCAAGAATCCGAGCGCCCATTCCTGCACACTTAAAGGCGCCATAAAAGCAGGATCGACAACGACCAGTCCGTCGATGGTTCCAGCAGCAGCGAGTTCTTCGCGATTGCGCAAAACTTTTACGCCGGCAACGGCAGCGGATGCAAGGCTTGCAGCGGTTTGGCACGCTGATACGACGGAATCGTCAGCCGATAAAATGGTCAAGGTTCGGGCAGGCATGGATTTATTCAGGGAACTCGGCGTTGTGGTGTACAGCTTGGACGTCTTCGTCGTCTTCGAGAAGATCGATGAGGTTTTGTAGTTTCTCGCTTGCTTCGGCATCGATGGGCACATAGGTGTCTGGCACATACCGTAAACCGGCATCCAAGGGCACCCAACCTTTATCGGCAAAAGCCGTGGCTAGAGTCATGTAGTTTTCAGGATCGCCTTCAATATCGTAGATTTCTGGCTCATCCATACCGATTTCATCGGCTCCGGCTTCCAACGCCACTTCCATGAGCTCATCTTCATCGATACCTTCCCGGTTGAGCACAAAGCTTGCCTTACGCTTGAACATAAAGGCGACCGAGCCAATCGTGGCGATCTGCCCTCCTCGTTTGGTGAGGACCATGCGGATGTTTGGTGCTGTGCGGTTGCGGTTATCCGTGAGAGCCTCAATCACGATGGCGACGCCACCCGTTGCATAGGCTTCGTAGACCACCTCTTCGAGCATCTGCCCATCCAATTCTCCCGCACCTTTCTTGATGGCGCGTTCAATCGAATCCTTTGGCATGTTGTCTGCCTTGGCACGATCCACCGCGTAACGCAAAGCCAGGTTCATGCTCAAGTCACTGCCGCCAGAGCGGGCAGCAGACATGATGAGCTTAGCCCAACGGCTAAAGACTTTGCCGCGCTTGGAGTCCATTTTAGACTTGTTACGCTGAATGTTTGCCCAGTGAGAGTGGCCTGCCATGTTCGATTCCTAAAAATTCAACTATCAGATTAACGCGGCGTCGCCAGCTTCCAAGCTGCATACCGCAAAAAAAAGAGACCGCCGGAATAAACCGACGGTCTCCTGTTGGAGCAAAGCTGAAATCAGCGCTTGCCCCATTGGTGGCCGCGGCGTGCGCCGTGACGACCGTATTTCTTACGCTCCACCATCCGGGAGTCACGGGTGAAGTGGCCGGCATCTGCCAGAGTACGATGCGCATCTGGGTAAAGGGCCACTAAAGCACGACCAAGCCCCATGCGCACTGCGCCAGCCTGCCCCGTGTTGCCACCACCGTGGGTGTTTACAAATACGTCGACTTTCAAGCCAGTTTCCAAAGTCACCAGCGGTGATTTACAGGAGGCTTGATCAACGCTACGTGGGAAGTAATCCGCGATGACTTTGCCGTTGACGACAAACTCTCCGGAACCTGGACGCACGCGGACGCGCGCAACAGCATTCTTGCGCCGACCAGTACCCCAGTGATAACCACCGTGCTTGGAAGACTGGACTAGGCGACCAGTCGGATTGACCACTACGATGACCTCTTCAGACTCACCGGCAACGGATGCCGAAGCACTTCCGGAACCATCCATGGTGAGAACCTGTGGGTTCTCGGCTTCAGTTTTGTTTTCTTCCATCTGGCTGCGTTAGGAAACGAGCGGCTTGGGCTGCTGGGCGACGTGGGGATGCTCCGGGCCACCATAGATGTGGAGCTTCTTGATGAGTTGGCGACTGAGCTTATTCTTCGGAAGCATGCGCAAAACAGCTTTCTTAAGAACGCGGTGCGGGTATTCCTCAAGCATTTTCGCATAAGGAGTTTCACGACGACCACTAGGGTAGCCGGTGACATGCACGTAGGTTTTGGCTTCAGCCTTACTGCCGGTGACGCGCACCTTATCGGCATTCACCACCACGACGTAATCGCCGCAATCGTAGTGATCCGAGTGGGTCGGCTTATGCTTGCCCATGAGGACCATGGCAATACGCACAGCGGTGCGGCCGAGAATCTGGTTCTCAGCATCGACCAAATGCCACTCGCGGGCATAGGTCATCGAGTTCAAATGAGTGGTCTGTTGACGCATCTTCCTTTCGTGGCGGTTCTCCGCCGAAATGGCCGAGCATTCTAGACCACCTTTGCCCCTACGGCAAGTGGCAACTGGAAGCCACCCCCCGCTAACGGAGTTTCGCCGAGAACGGCAGGCGTTGCCCCCGCGCATCGTAGACCTTAACTTGCGGCTCATCGACCACCACACGGCCCACCCCAATGAGCTGTGGATACTCATGTAACACCGCGATGAGCCGCGCAGCCTTCTGCTCCAAGGTCAGTTTCTGGTTCAAAGAGTTGATTGCAAAGGGGTCTACGGTGTCTGTGGCACGTCCCCACGAGATTTCCACCCCGGTATCCAAATAAAACGACATCGCCGGCGCCAACTCGGTTGCATGCACGGGGTAAGTGCTCTTGCGTTGAATGGCGACGATGTTCAAGCCCGCGTTCAAGGCGATTTGGTCTGCCTCGGGCCACACTCGGAAGGCCTCTTGAAGGAGCGGGTCGGCGGGGATTTGCCCAGCTGGAGGCAATTCCACACCGAGATCGATGGGCACTCGCATGTACTGGCGCATGCTGTCCTCCGCCATGCCTGCGGGCAGCACAGCCATGTTGCGATCCGCCAGCATGGCAATCGGCCGATCCCCCCGCGACACCGCCAAGCGCGGCAGGAGGGGTCGAAAATACACCCGTAAGCCGACTGGTAGAGCTGGTTGCACGACTAAGGACACCGGATCCAGCCAATCCAGCTGCAACAACAAATCCCGCACCACAGCTGCGGCCTGAGGCTCTCCAATCTGCAGGTCCGGCGCGGTGCTCAGTGCCAAGTGAAATTGTGCCGCCCAGGTGGCTGGGAAACCACCCGGGAAAGCCGGTGCTTGATGAACCTCATACTGCCCAAGTACCCGCGCTTCCTGCACAGAAAGAGTCTCGCCGCAGCTCAGCGTCAGCATGGCAAGCCCCAGCCAAGCTGTCTGAGCGAGTGAAGGTAGTGGAAGAGCGCATCCCATTCCCCTGTTCTACCTTGACCGCACTTCATCATCCACCCATGCTATTCCCATGATGGTGAACGGTCCGACGATGTTTAAGGGTTTCACGTTGTCGACATTTCAGCGCGAAGCCGCCGCTGCTCTAGATACCGACCACAACGTATTGGTGGCCGCCCCAACCGGCGCTGGCAAAACTCTGGTTGCTGAATACGCGATTCACCTCACGCAGAAAAAGGGCATGCGCGCGCTTTACACAGCACCAATCAAAGCGCTCAGCAACCAGAAGTTTCGCGACTTCAGCGCCGATCCAGAAATCGCGAGTGTCGGTTTGTCGACCGGTGACATCACGCTAAATTCCAGCGGGCGCGTGTTGGTGATGACCACCGAAATTTTACGCAATACGTTGGTTGAGGATGCTGGCCAGTTAAGCGATGTCGGCGTAGTGGTCTTCGACGAAGTCCACTTCATGGATGATCCTGATCGCGGTTCCGTGTGGGAAGAAACCCTGATGTTCCTGCCGAAGAATGTCATCGTCGTAGCGCTGTCGGCAACCATCGATAACCTCGGTCAATTCGCCGCATGGCTCGAGCGCGTCCGCGAACGCCCGGTGACCGTAGTAGAGGAAACCAAGCGTCCTGTTCCACTCAAGCATTTTCTATACCACCCGAAGGCTGGCATCTTTCCGCCCAGCCGCTTGAAGCCCGTGCGTGCGCGCTTTAAAGAACACAAAAAAGATCGCGAATATAAGGTTCGCGATGACGGTCCGCTACTTGATGAACTGATCAAAGATAAGCGCTTGCCGATTTTGTATTTCTGTTTTTCGCGGCGCTTGTGCGAATCCAAAGCACGCAAAGTTTCGCGTTCGCGTCACCTTACTAGTAGCGAAGAAATGACCAAGTTCGCTGTCCAATGGGAGGCCGGACGCATGGAGTTTGGCTTCGATGACACGCGTGGCCCCATGGCCTCTCTGCGGGGCATGCTGGAGCGTGGCGTCGGCTTCCACCACGCCGGCATGTTGCCGCTGCAAAAGGAGATGGTGGAGCGTTTGTTCGCCACAGGATTAGTGAAACTCCTTTACACCACCGAAACCTTCGCGCTTGGCATCAATATGCCAGCCCGCGCGGTGATTTTCGATAGCCTCAGCAAATTCGACGGCATCGATTTCGATTACATGCGCACTCGCGATTACATGCAAATGGCGGGCCGCGCAGGGCGTTTGGGGATGGATGATGAAGGTTTGGTTTATTCCGTCTTGGAGATGGATGACGTCATGGACGCCCCCATTCACCGCATACAAGCCGGCCGTGTGGAACCGATTACCTCGCGCTTCCATCTTGATTACGCAACCTTGGTGCATTTACACGGGCTTGCCGGCCGCGATTACGCGGCCCAGGTTTGGGAGAATAGTTTTGCCGCCTTCCAAGCACGTGAGCATTCCACCAAGCGCGAAGAACACAATCGCCAGCAGATGCGCGCCATCTTGGCCAAACGTTTCCTGTTTCTGGAAGAAATGGGCTACATCCGTGGGGATAAGGAAATCCTTGCGCGTGGTCGCACTTGCCTGCACCTGTTCGGTTATGAAATTCAGCTAACTGAATTATTGTATGAAGGCGTGTTTGAGGACATCGAGCCGGCCGCTCTGTGTGGATTGATTGCTGGAGTGATTCACGAAGGCCGGCGTCGCGATGAATATTGGGCCAACGCCTTACGTCCTATGCGCGGCACTTTGCGCCATGCAAAACGTGTGATTGATTTTGCGATTCAACGCGAAGTGGATGCAGGCTTAGCCGCTTCCATCAAGCAAATCGACGAAGCCATGAGCCCGGCGATTTACGAATATGCTCAGGGCCGCCCTTTTGAAGAATTGGAGCGTTTCACCAACGCTGCGCCGGGCGACTTTGTGCGCGTTGCACGCATGACCGTGCAGTATCTGCGGCATTTACAGAAAATTGTTGGCGATTCCCATCCACAACTGGCGCAGATTACCACGACCGCCATCGAGTGCCTCTACCGCGGCCCGATTGATGTGCGCGCCGAATTGGGCCTTGACGGCCCCAAGCCCCCACCTAGGCAAGAAGAGAGCGCCGCAGTCCCAGAAGAAACTGCGGCGCCTGAGAGACGCCCGCGGCGTCGGTGTGAGAAGCGACGGGATTAACCGTCGAGTTCTTTCGCCATTTTGTCTAGCTCAGCGTCAGCACCTTCGGCGGTGCTCATCGCTGCTTCTGCAGCGGCATCTGCATCGGCTTCTGAAACCACATCCACAACATCATTTGCAGCAGCATCGTTGTTGGAATCAGAGGAGCATGCCAGCATGAAGCCGGAGGCGAGGATTAGAATGAGAAACTGTTTCATGGGTAATCTGGGACTAGATTGTGCAGGGTGATGAATGTTATTCGCCGGATTCCTCTTTGGAATCGTCGTCGTCAGCTTGGTCCTTATTCTTCTTGTTTTGGCGCTGGTTCTGCTTCTTCTTTTTGTCGACGCCAATGCGGTTCACTTTGCCATCTTTGCCACGCTTACGTTCTTTCTCAACAACTTCGAGAGCTTTGTTCACTTCGGCTTCACCGAAGCGCTGGTGCAACTTAGCCATTTCCGCAGCGTGCTTCTCCTCAACTTTGGGTTGTAGATCGCTGACCTTTTTCTTCATCACGGCATCGTTTTTTTGCTCAGCAAGGGCACGACCTTTTTTCAGACGGGCTTGCTGGTTGGTGTAGCGATTCATCTCTTGCGCAACGGCCTTCACCACATCGGCGTTTTTGGCCACCGCTTTGCCAGCTTTGCTTTCTGGCTTGTTCTTTTGCGCGTCTTCGACTTGACCAGTTTTGGATTCTTGAATCTTCTCAACTTTGTCAGCCTTCGCCTCTTGACGCTTGGTGGCCTCTTTAACGGCGCCCTGGTTTTGCTGAGCAAAAGCACGAGTTGGGGTGCCTACGCAGGCAATCAGACCGAGGACAACCAGAGAAATTGGGGAGCTTATTTTCATGCTATTATTGGGGTGGAAACCGGCTTTACCGGTGCTGGAGTGGTCTAGCATACGGTGAAGTGATCAAAAATTCGGTATTTTCTCGAACTTGTTGCAAATATTTGTTAGTGCATCATTCTTTCTGTAAATTCCCTCGCACCTCTGCACACGGTCAGCTCTTGGCAGTCAGTTTGCAGTGCTCAGGGGCCCCCATGGGGGCCCCTGAGAAAGAGGGTTGAAGTGGCAGGCCACAGATGTTCTTCTTTGATTAATCACAAAACCAATCAAGGAGACAAACCCGTGACCCACCAACCGATACATTCTAATTCCCCACACCCCGCAGTGAAACTTTTGTTTGAGAATGGTTTTGAAGGCATCGCAGATGCCATAACCATCCTGATGAACGAAGCGATGAGAATTGAACGCGATTACTACCTGCAGGCGGCTCCGCATCAACGCACATCCAGTCGTCGCGGCTACGCTAACGGTTTCAAACCAAAGACCGTGGAGACGCGCTCAGGCAGCCTGCAACTCCGCGTGCCTCAAGCCCGTGATCTTGAGGAAGGCGTGGACACCTTTTACCCCAATTCTCTTGAGCGCGGTATTCGCAGTGAACGTGCCTTGAAACTTGCAGTGGCAGAGATGTACATCCAAGGCGTGAGTACGCGAAAAGTGGCGGCGATTACTGAGAAGCTGTGTGGTTTTGAAGTGACCTCGATGCAGGTCTCACGAGCGGCGAAGCTGCTTGATGAAGAGCTTGGGGCCTGGCGTGCTCGTGAACTCGGAGAATGTCCGTACTTGGTGCTTGATGCACGATACGAGAAGATTCGGCATGGTGGCGCAGTCCGTGATTGCGCCGTCTTGATTGCTATGGGTGTGCGCAAGGATGGCAAGCGCAGCATCCTTGGCGTGAGTGTTTCGCTGTCAGAAGCAGAAGTCCATTGGCGCGAATTCCTGAAGTCCTTGCAAGACCGAGGACTTCACGGTGTGCGGCAGATTACCAGTGATGCACATAAGGGCTTGAAGAGCGCCGTCACCGCTCGCTTTGGAGCGACCGCTTGGCAACGCTGTCAGTTTCACTTGCAGCAAAATGCTATGGCGCATGTGCCGCGTCGTGAAATGCGTACTCAAGTGGCTGCCGAGATTCGCGAGATTCATCATGCGCGTGATCGCAAAACAGCGGAGGAACTTTTGCGCCGCCTGGTTTTGCATCATGAAAAGAATGCGCCAGGTTTGTCCAAATGGCTGGAGGAAAACATACCGGAGGGCATTGCTGTACTCGATTTGCCCGCGAAGCATCGTAAGCGTTTGCGAACCACCAACGCCGTGGAACGCGTCAACAAAGAAATCAAGCGTCGTACAAGAGTCGCGACGCTCTTCCCCAATGAAGAGTCCCTTCTTCGACTGGTGTCTGCTATCTTGGTGGAAACCAGCGACGAATGGGAGACTGGAAAAACTTACCTACTCATGGAAGGCATTTGATGAACCTGCCACTTTTACAGAAAAGATGTTGCTTAATCAAATATTTTGTAACAAACACTGACTCTAAACGAAATCATAGTCCAAACATGCGCAACTCCCTCCTCTTTCGCTGTCGCAGTCTTTACGACCAACTCGACCGCTTTCTAGACGGTGAAATGGGCCTGTGGGAGCATCTTTTAGTCAAAGGCCACCTGATGATGTGCCCACAATGCCGGGTTTATTTGCGCCAATACTCCCAAATTCGCACCCTGAGCCTGCAACAACAGCAGGAGCAATTGCCACCTGATTTTGAACAAGTGATGGGCCCCATTGTGGCACGCTGGAAGAGCGAACAAAACTCCTAAGCGCCATAGCAAAAAACTTTATGCGCGAATCAAAACGGCGCGCACCGGCGAGGCGTCGGCCGCTTCCAAACGCAGCGGGAAGGCGCACAGGGTGTACTCCCCGTCCGGCACCAGCGTGAGCACCAGACCTTCAAGAATGGCCATATCTTTTGCAGCCACGGCGTGATGGCTCTCGAGATGCTGGTCTTCTTGCGGATCAATCGAGGGTGTATCGATGCCAACCAACTCCACTCCTTGGGCAGAAAGGAAATGGATAAGCTCCGCGCTCAGAGCATTGAAATCCGAGTTCCACACCTCTGGATTCGGGAAACTTTCGGTATGAAATAACACACGTGGCGCCGTGATCGGCTGCCGCAAATCTTGCGGTCGAATGCGCGCGCCGCGTGGCAAAGCCACCGAAATCACTTGGCACTGACCGTAGTAACGCTCTAATGCGCGCGCTTCGATGCCTTGCCCATTGGCCACATAGTGATTCGGAGCATCCGCATGCGCGCCCAAATGAGTCGTGCAATGCATGCTGCTCAAAGTCAAGTGATCCCCTTGATTCGTATCCAAACTAACTGAGCGAGTCCATGGCACATCCCCCGGCCACACCGCAGTGCGCGCGTTTATTAGCGGCGAGATATCAATCAGTTTCATTGCGGCACCTTGGCAATCACTTTGAATTCGACGGCAATGGGGGTCGGTAAAGCGCAAATGGCAAGGGTGGTGCGCGCCGCTTGCACGGTAGTGAAATGCTGGGCGTAGACTTCGTTGTAACCGAGGAAATCACGCTCCATGTCCACTAAAAACACCGTCACATCAAGCACATCTTCGAGGGTGGCGCCACAAGCTGCGAGCACCGCTTTGATGTTGCCAATGACGGCTTCCGTTTGCGCACGAATGTCATAATCGCGCGGGTTTCCCTGAGCATCGCGGATTGGACCACCAGGAATCTCATGCGTGCCCGCTTGCCGCGGACCAACTCCAGAAAGAAACAGCAAATCACCGTGGCGACGAGCATGAGGATAGGCGCCTACTGGATCGGGCGCATTGGACGTGCGTATGGAGTGACTCATGGTTCAAGGGTTGCGGGGGCAGCGGAAGCTTCCGCAGTAGCAATAACATTGCGGTCGCCATGGAAGAAACCACTGTCGTCTTCATCGTATTCGAGGCCGCCGCCAGCTCCTGGGTAAGGCAACAGACCAACAAGAGCCGCGCCAGTCCCATAGACCGGCTGGTAATCGAACACCGTGCCGCGGTAATCGTTGTTCTGCCCCATGGCTGCAGCCAACCACCAAATCGCTTTCATTTTCGAATCGCCGTTGGCTTGGCGTGAAAATTCACGGGAAAGTTGCGAGACATCTTCGAGTCGGCCCGCTGCAAACAACTCGAGTAACTTGCGGTTCCATTCATCATCTTTCAAAGAATGGATACGATCCGTTGCAGGATCAATGTAATCGGTGAACATACGATTCGACAACGCACTCACCCCAACTACGATGGCTTTGCGCCCACTCTTTTTGACTGCATCCAGAGCAGCCTTACCGAGCACCAAGGTTTCTTGACGGTCTGAATACACGTTGCAGGAAACGATGCACGCAGGAATGCGGTTGTTGGGGTTCAACAGCTTTAGTGCGGTGATGCTGCCCACGTCAATCGGAAAACCCTGATAAGCAACCGTACGTGCATGCAAACCGCGCGCATTGGCGCACTCGCGGTAAGTCTCCGCAAAGGCCGCATCCATACGCAGTTGGTAGCGCAGCGTGCCGAGCTCGTGAAAGTCTTCATCCACCACCCAAAAATGTGGCTCAGGATCGGCCTGGATTTGATGCCCAATGATGCTCACCCAGCGCGTGCTGAATAACAGCAGCAAATCAGCATCACTCGCTTCAATTTCTGCCCGTAGCCTGGCGTAAGAATCATGTAACGATTGCCATCCCGGTGACTGCTCGGGCGCCAACAAGGGGTGCGGTTGATTGGGCACTAAGTAGCCGCCCAGGATACGTCCGGTGGCAGCGGTGGAATCGGTGGCGCCACTGGCGTCGGTGGCAGGCTGGGTAGAGCTCACACCTGTACCTCTGCTTGATCCAATCGCCATTCCACGACTGCATTGCCCGTGCCGATCACGGTGCCGTAACCATGCACGATTCCACCCAGCTGCGGCACATCCATCGCCCCCATCAACCAAGTCAGGCTGCCGTCTTTACACTCTGATGCCGATTGTTCCATAAAATCGGGCATCTCGTCGAGAAGCTGCCGGTTACAGCCACGCTCGATTAAATCCAGCACATGCCGATCCCACTTCGCTTGGTTGGCGTTGTAGATATGCTCAAAGGCAGGGTCTTCCGGATCCTCAGGTTCCTCCGTGAAATGGCGATGACTCAAAGAACAGCTGGCCAACAGCAACGCCCGACGCCCAGTTTTCTCCACCGCGATTTTTGTAGCTTCCCCTAGCGCTAACATTTCTCGCTCGCCGACCTCATTGCTGTAGTCGAAGTAACTCCGCGCCGAGGAAATCGCCACAATGGGTAAATCAAAGGCTGGGCGGGTGAGGTAGCACGAAGTGATGGTTCCATAATCCACGCGGAACTCTGGATTGCGCATCATGCTCATCACTAGGCCGCGCTGTTCTCCTTCCGCGTGAATCGCTTCAGCGAGTTCGACATCAATATGCAGATCAAAATTGAAACGAAACAAGTTCGGAAAAATCGGGTCAACCGAAAGCCCTTTGAAGTGCTCAACGCCAAGCAGATGATGACCGCGACGGGTTTTCCAGTGCGGCGTATGCACAATCACCACATCGAACTCCGCCGCTTCTAAACTGCGGCGCATAGCCGCGTAACCAGCCAAAAGTCCTTGCCACGCCCCGGCTCCAGAAGCTTGTGGTTCGTTTTGGGGCGGGTTGGCGGCGAAGACTAAATGTGGTGGGTGCGGCGCCAGACAGCCGCGCACGATCCGCCCCTTCGTTTTCGAGTTATGGTTCACAGCTGAATACATACGTTGCGGTCTTGCGAGAAAAATTCCATCGAGTAACGTCCCCCTTCGCGGCCAACGCCACTTTGCTTCATGCCGCCAAACGGCACCCGGAAGTCGCGTTTATTCCAAGTATTGATCCACACCATGCCGGATTCAATGCGCTCGGCGAGACGATGAGCGCGGGTGAGGTTTTGTGTCCAAATCGAAGATCCCAATCCATACTCCACAAAGTTGGCCATTTCTAGTGCTTGTTGTTCGGAGTCAAAGGGGTGCACCGTTACCACTGGACCAAAGATTTCTTCGGTGGCCACGCGGCAATCAATCGCCAACCCAGTGATGATGGTGGGTTCAAAAAAAGCTGACTTCTCGGGGCCAACTCGATTGCCACCGCACACCACCGTGCCGCCTTCTTGGCGTGCCAAATCTACATATGCGGCTACTTTTTCGCGGTGCGCGAAAGAAATCAAAGAGCCTAAACTCTCGCCCGGAGTCCACGCTCCAGCAGCAACCTCGGCCACCAAACGTTCTACAAACTCAGCGTAAATAGAGCGCTCCACCAGTAAACGAGAACCACACAAACAGACTTGGCCGGCATTAAAAAACGCGGCGCGGGCCACACCAGCAACCGCCAAGTCCAAATCGCAATCAGCGAACACCAAGCTGGGGTTTTTGCCGCCCAATTCCAGACTGATTTTTTTTAATAACGGCGCAGCGACGCCCGCAATGTGCTTTCCCGTCACCGTGCCGCCAGTGAAGCTCACTGCTTTGATATCTGGGTGTTGTACCAAAGCCTCTCCAGCTTCATGCCCAAGGCCATGCACCACATTCAACAAACCATTCGGCGCACCGACTTGCGTGAACACTTCGGCACACAGGGTGGCCGTTGTTGGCGTTAATTCCGACGGCTTGACCACCACCGCATTCCCCATGGCAATGGCCGGAGCCACCTTCCAGGTGAACAAATGGAATGGGAAATTCCACGGTGTAATCAATGCAACATTTCCGAGCGGCTGACGCAAAGTGTAATTGAAGCCATCCTCCATTTGGTGACAGGCCGTGGCATCATTGCGCAGCGCTGCCGCATAGAAGCGCAAATTATCCAAGGCGCGTGGAATATCCCCATGGGTGGTCGCCTGGAGTGTTTTACCACTATCCATGGCCTCGGCGGCAGCGAACTCGGGGATACGCTTGGCCACTGCATCGGCAACGGCAATCAGTAATTCACTGCGCTCCAATCTGGTGAGACGGCGCGCTGCTTGGGCCGCAGCAACAGCGTTGGCCACATCGGTGCGATCACTCCGTGGAATCAAGCCGCAAACTTCCCCAGTTTTGGGGTTGACGTTATCAAGGTAAAGGCCGCTTGAAGGCGCTACTCCTTGGCCATGAATCCAATTGTTCAATTTCACAAGTATTTCTCCCAATCAAAATCGTAGCGTTCCGTATCAGGATCCCATTCATCCCAAGTAGGAATACTTTCCAACTTTTTGAGATAAGCTGGCGGCACCACGCCGGGCACCAAAAAGGCTTTTTGACGATGCAAGGCGTATGGGTTGCGCAACTCAATCCCGAGCACGCCAAGTACCGCGCGGGCGAGATACCAGGTTGCTTGAGAGTTCCATCCATGCGCAATTTTAATCACCACACCCAGACCTTGCGGGTAATCCGGATGGTCTATCGCCATGCCTAGCAAACCATCCGCGCCTTCCTTCGCCAGCACGCGACCGGCGGAAGACTTCAGAATGGTGGAATCCAAACGGTTGAACCCACCCACTAAATCCGGGTGGCGGAACATGGCCTCCCAGATCCAATCTTGCTGTTTATCGCGCACCAGCCCTGCATAGAGTTGTGCCAGTTCGCCCACGGTATTGGACATGGTGGGCAAACCGCAACCATCGCGCGCAATGCGTAACGGCCGCCAAGCGGCGCCAAGATAAGCTTGCACTTGGTGCAAATAAGCTTTGAAAAATGGGTGCTGCGGCAGCAAATAGCCTACCTCTTCCCAACCCTTCAACTGGCAACCACGTAACAAAGCCGCGTGTTCGCCACTGCAGGTATGAAACCAACGCCGCGGTCGCCGTACTTGGCGGCCAAACTGAATCAGCGGCACATCCAGTGGGGTTTGCATCAGGCCCCAATCCTCTTCGGCAAGAATGGATTGGGCGGCGGCCACATGCGCGGCGTCACCATTATGCGAGGCGACCGCAATCGCCCGCTGCTCCCAATTGAGTTCTGGTTCCAGCTCGTCGCAAAAAACCTTCATCATCAACGGCTTCATCATGCTGCGCCCGTAGCACAAAACATTGCCGCCGAAACTGTGGATAACCTCGTTGCCGTGCGACCAAGCCACAGCGCCATGGATGGTGGTTTCTGAAACTCCGTTACGGCGAAAATCAATGAGGGGTTCCCATTCGACTTCGCGGCCAGTTGGGATTCCGGCAATCTGCTCTCCCAGAGGCGATTTGGGGTACATGGCATCGCGTGGGCGCGAAGTGGGCGACGTGCTCATCTCGACACCACCTCAAGCGCGGGGATGACGTGATGCCGAAAGGCTTCCATGTTGCGCATCACACGCGGGCTATCGTGATTGTAAAAATCAAACCACAACATCAGACGATCTTGTGGATGGAAACGCTCCGTGATTTGCGCAGCAATTTCTTGAGGGTTGCCAACCAAAGCGTTTTCAGTAGCACCTGCAACTTTGTTCACATCAATCGTACCTTCCAAAGCATTCCAGTATTCCGAGAGCGCGGCGGCAGCTTCAGCGTGTGCGGCCGTTGATTGTTGCCCTGCAGTGAGGCCTTCTTCGGCGTTCAAGAACACCATGACCGTGCGCGGCATAAAAGCACGTTGCCAAGCACCGCCTGCGGGATGATAAGCCTTGCGCATACGTGTATGCGTATCATTGATGACGTCTTCTGCGGTAATCGACAGGTTAAAGACTTGCACCGGCTGCATTTGATTCAACTCTTCCTGCAAAGCGGGATCATGTGAGCCAACAACAAGTTGCAATAATTCACGACGCCACCGCTGCGGAATTATTTTTAATTTCTCAAAATCCCAGCGTTTGGCAAATGGAATCCGATTGGGAGCTTTCCCACCATGGGTGGCCTCCCACGCTTGCTGCACTTTTTGCCAATCGAGTTCACTGCGAAAGTGGCTGCGGTCTAATGCAATATCTGGGGTTTGAGTGCTGTCCAACACATCACCGCGCAGTAATTGCAAGAAGATGAAGCAGGCCTCGCGAAACATCTGCCCTTTGTAAGCAGGCCAAGCAGCTTGTTCCACGGCGTCACGATAATCCACACCATAAGCCCGGTTCATGAACTCAAAGCGCCCCGCGGCAAAACCAATATGGATGCGACGCTTTTCTTCACGATCCAAACCATGCAAAGCACAAAAGGCGGCAACACGCTCTGCTGCCGCAATGGGCCCGCCATTACAGACGATATTCATCACTGCCGCACCCGCTTCAATATTTTGAGTGCAAGCAAAAATTTTATGCGCAAGTTGGCAGAAATCGACGTTCAATCCAACCTCTCCTTGAAAATGAGGTACCACCGGCCGCGTGTTGTGCTTTTGAACCTCCGTGGAGAGATGCGATTCGGCAACCCAAGCGCAGCCATAACCCAAGCGGTCAGCAAGTTGAACTTGCTCAAAAAAATTACCAAACATGGTGGCTTCATCGGGCATCTTGCCGGCCACTGGAGTTTGACAAATCGAAAAGAAGACGTCGAAATCCATAGCTAGATGGAGTTTAAGCGCCCGCCGTCGACTGCAATCGATTGGCCACGGATAAATGCACCTGCCGGGCTTGCCAAAAAACAAGCCAGTGCAGCAAGCTCTTGCGGATCTCCCAAACGACCTTCGGGAACGGTGGCCATCCAGTTGGCTTGCACATCACTCTCACTGATTCCCTGGCGCCCCGCCATGGTACTTTTTAGTGATTCCAGGCGATCCGTAGCCGTAAAACCAGGAAGCAGGTTGTTGATGGTAATTCCAGGAGGTAGCTCCTTGGATAGTGTTTTGGCCCAAGACGCCATTGCGCCGCGCACGGTATTCGAAACGCCAAGCCCAGCAATGGGCTCTTTCACCGAAGTGGAAATCACATTCAAAATACGTCCGTAACCAGCAGCCTTCATGCCCCCCACCAAACGCTGCACCAAAAAATGCGCGGCAAATAAATGGCGCGCAAGTGGCTTTAAGAAATCTTGCTCGCTGGCTTCCAACAGCGGCCCACCGGGAGGACCACCACTGTTGTTCACCAACACATGGACCGTACCCAGTTCCGCAATCAAATCATCAGCCGCCGCAGAAAGCGCCAGTCGATCTTCCAAATCAACCGCGTACACAGCAACGCCAGCAGCACCTGCTGCACGACAAAGTTCGGCAACGGCTGTGAGCTTTTCCGTGTTGCGTGCTAACAAGGACAAGCTGGCTCCAGCCGCAGCCATGCTGAGAGCGATTTCGCGACCAATGCCGCTACTTGCGCCACAAATCAGAGCGTGCCGGCCACATAACGAAGTAGAGAGACTCATGCTTTTGCCAATTTAGTCCAGTTCGAATTCCGAACTTCCCACAACTCGGGGAAGAATCGCAGCGGTAGACGGGATTCTAGGAAAGGCACGCCGCTAGAGCCGCCAGTGCCCTTTTTGCCGCCAATCGTACGTGACACCATCAGGATGTGCGCGGCGCGAAAAATCGACCACATGGTGTCGAGGTCGAGCAAGGCTTCGCAGGCCAACACCCAGTGATACTCGGTTTTTGCATCTTGATAAAGCTCGCGAAAGACCCCAACCAACTCATCATTCATTTGGTGGGTTTCGCTCAGTTCACGCTGCAAAACTTTCTCTGGGACCGGATACCCCCCTCGCGCCATCGCGTGTAAAAAGCAGTCATAAAGACTCGGTGCCTCAAAGCGCGCTCGGAGCCGAGCCAACTCCTCGGGACGGCCTTCAAAGAACTGAAAGAACCACGGATCCCGCTGGCCACAAGCAAACTCCATTTCACGAAACTGAACCGATTGGAAGCCGCTACCTGTACCTAGGGCTTCGCGGAACCCAGCGAACTCATCGGGCGTCAAAGTGCCCAGCAGCTGAATCTGCTGAGTCAGACAGGTGATAATGGCTTGCACGCGCTTCAACACTTTAAGAGAACGGGCGACGTCGTCATGATTCAAGAAATTGACCATCAAGCCAACTTCGTGAAGTGCCTCTTTAAACCAAAGTTCAAAGCTTTGGTGGATCACGATAAAAAACATTTCATCGTGATGCATAGGATTGCTCCGCAGTTGCTGAAGCGCAGTAAGTTCCGGCACTTTAAGGTAACTGTTGTAATTCAGTTCCTCCAATTTCAAGCGGTCGTAATCAGCAAGTCGTTCCGTCATCGTGAGAGTAGTTTAGCTGCGCACGACGGCATTTCGCCGATGCGTTAGCGGTGCGGGTAGAATTGCCCCATGGCCTACTGGTTGGTAAAAGAAGAACCCACAAAATACACCTTTGAGATGTTTCTCAAGGACCGTAGAACTTCCTGGGATGGTGTGCGCAACTTCCAAGCGAGAAACAACTTACGGCTCATGCTCAAAGGCGATAAAGTAGTGTTTTATCATTCAGGTAAACTCAAGGCAGCCGTTGGCACCGCCTTGGTGATTGCCGCGAGCTACCCTGATCCAACGGCGAGTGAAGGGGATTGGAGCGCCGTGGATTTACAAGTTGTGGAAAGCTTTGAAAACCCTGTGACCTTGGCGCAAGTACGCGCCGACCCCGTGCTCGCCGCATGTGCGCTGGTCAAACAGACGCGCCTGTCGGTGATGCCATTGACCCAAAAGCAGTTTGAAAAACTGTGTAAGTTAGGAGGAGTGCAATGAGTTGGCCCAGCGATAACGACAACCGTCGAGAGGATTCACCCTACGGCAAGAGCCCGCGCCGGGAGAGCCCCTATCGCGGTGGTGACCGCTCTGCTGATCCTCAGCAGCAACGCGGCCACCTTGGTACTGGGCATTACCGCAATGACCCACGTGGCGGTGGTCACTACCGTCGGCAGCAACGGGATGAACGTGGCGAAACGGTGGTGCGTATGGAGCCTTGGGTGGCGCTGCGCGGACCGATGCGCGGTCCACGGGTGTGGAGCGGCGATGTCGATCGTTGTTCCAGTCGTTTGCCAAGTGGTGAGCTTGCTGCAGTCTATGATCAACACAACGACTTCCGCGGTTGGGGCTTTTGGCACCCGCAATCGCGTATCGCAGTACGCATTGTGTCACGCGAAACCACCAAGCCCGATGATGCCTGGTGGCAAGCTCGCGCGCGTTCCGCTGCCGAACGACGCCTGCAAAATCCTGAGGTACCAAACGAAGTTTGCCGCATCCTTCATGCCGAGGGCGATGACTTCCCGGCTCTCACCCTAGACCGTTATGGCGATGTTTTAATCGGTGAAGTTTACAGCAAGCCAATGGCCGATATTTTCCAGATGGTGTTGCCCACTTTCCATGAAATTTTAGGCACGAGTGAGTATCGCCTGTGCTTTGATGAAGCGTCCGCGCGCGCCGAAGGGGAGCAACCCTTTGAGAAATCTTCCGCTGGCTGCCCGCCGCGTTTGCAGTTTCAAGAAGAGGGCATCACCTACGAAGCATTTCTATCCGCTGGCCATAAATCAGGTTTTTTCTGCGACCAACGCGAAAACCGTGCTCGTTTAAAAGCGTTGGTGGAGCGCCTAGTTGCGCAAGGCAACCCACCCAGCGTGTTAGATGTGTGCTGCTACACCGGGGGCTTCGCGCTGAATGCCGCAATGGCCGGGGCTGCAGAAGTGCGTGGTATTGACCTAGATGAAAAAGCTGTCGAGCAAGCCACACGGAATGCCAACATTAACCAGTTACGCAACATCAAGTTCACTCACGCGGATGCATTCAGTTATCTGCGCACCTTAGCGGGCAACGAACGCCAGTACGATATTGTGATTGTTGACCCGCCGAAATTCATCCGTACGCGGCGTGATTTCGATGAAGGCCAAGCGCGTTACCACGACATCAACAAACTCGCGATGCCATTAGTGAAGCCAGGTGGATTCCTGATTAGCTGCTCATGCAGTGGTTTGTTTGGACCGCTGGAATTCCAGGAGACCATGCGCCGCGCTGCACGTTTACGCACAGTCCGCATTTTGCGCGAAACAGGTGCCGGCCCAGATCACCCGGTGCGCATCGATTTCCCCGAGGGCCGCTACTTAAAAGCTCTGTGGATGCAGCTGGACTAAGGCGTTTGGGGTCTTGGCGACATCGCTGGGACCCGTGCTTTACAACACCACCTTATAACCGATGAAGCGCTTGGCACCTTGCTCCGGCGCAAAAAGACGCAGGGCAAGAATTTCTTCACGCCCATCACCATCAAAATCGCGTATGGTCATAGCGTGCGGTTCACTCCAATCCTTGAGATGGATCCGATAATTGGGCTCCACTCCCTCCGCCACGGAAGTCATCGCCGACGTGCGCCCCAGAGTCCATTGGGTGAGTGCGGAAATTTCAACCTCCAGCCCCCCCTCTCCAGATAAGGTTTGCTGCAAAAACTTTTCGATGGCGCCATGCAGTACGGCTTCATCGGAAATCAAATTAAGCCACACCAACAAGGTGCCATCGGCATCCAGCGTGACCAAATCCGTGTGCACGCCATCGCCATCGGCATCACACATCCGCACGATCTTACGCCGCAGGCTGGAAAACTGCTCCTTCTCGTCTTTATACACCGAAAGCAGACTATCCCCTTGCAACTTGGCTTCGCGCTCGCGAAAAACACGAGTCTCAAAGCGCCCATCTCCACGCCCTCGAAACACTAAGAAATCGAACTTGATTTCCCAAGAGAACAAAGCGGCCTTAATCAAAGTGCCGACGCCGAGATCCTCCACGCGCACCAGTACTAAATCCGGGATTTCATCGGCATCAATGCGCGCTGCATAGATATAAAAAACATTGCCGCGTACTTTCAAAGGCGGCCTGCTGTTCTCCAAGTTGACACCATTTTCGTCTCCCAGAAAAACACGGACTACGCCATTGGCAAGAATCATGACATCCAGATCACCATCGCCATCTAAATCGGCCCATTTATCTTGCACCAAATACTTCACCGAGCGCGTGAGGTTGCTTAAGTCGACTTTCATATCGCTCATGTCGGCGCGAAAGCGAGTGAGGTCTAAAACGCGCGTTGGCTCCGACGGAAAACCTTCCGCTGCTAATACATATTGACGCACGCTGCTGCCATCGTTCACGACTAAATCTGGGCGGCCATCACCGCTGACGTCTTCGGGGTTGAGGCGTGGCACCACCAAATGGCGACTGACGTTGGACATCAAGCCACCGCCAGTATTCAAGCGCAAGGTTGAGAGGGCACCCAGATTCGGGCCAGGCACAAAACCGGCTGCACTTCCCATCCACAATTGAATCGCATCGCCAACCGGTAAACTGATATCCAGCAAACGGTCCCCATTGAGATCGTAAAGGAAATCGGCAGGGTTACAGCCATGCGGAGGCATGCCACCTAAGTTGGATGCAAGCGGCTCCGAAAAAGACAGCACATTGTCCAGGAGTTGCAGTTGATACAAGGTGCTGCCATCCACTAAGACGATAAATTCCTCCGTACCATTACGGTCAAGATCAGCCAGAGTCCACAAAGTAGCCTCGCCTGGAATTTCAATTTTGGGCCCATCCACGGCCTCCATGAGGCGAACTGTGCGGTTTTCAATCGCCAGCAAATGCCCCACTTTGGAGCCGTCTAAACTAGCAACCGCCAAGTGTTGTACTTGAACACCCAAATCCACCGCAAGCGGTTCTGGGGTGGGCAGCTGCAAGCAGGCGGCGGCGAGGAAGCTAGTAATCATCTGCGGTAGGAGAGGTGTATTTCGAGTTTGCCATCGCGGCTAACGATGAAATCGCCGATGCCATCAGAATTTAAGTTGAGGACTTCCACCTCCGCCTGCAAAGCATTGATGGGGATTTCTGCTGCGATTTCATCGGCGATTTTCACACCATTGCTATTGGGCAAGAAACGGCGGATTTCAAGACTACCCGCAGTGGAACGCTCAAGTAAGTTTGGCTGCCCATCGCCCGTTAAGTCTGCAACAAACGTATCCATGGAAACCAAGGATTCGAACTCATCGACTTGAAACGTGCGGCTCCAAGCGAAGGCTGCGCGGGTCGACCAAGTACCAAGATTCGAAAGAAAGCCGGTTACTTTGTGCTCCACTTGCGGCGCACCACGCCCCAGCAAGCCTAGGTCTAGAACCCAGCTTGACAAACAGATGTCGCGAACACCGTCCGCGTTGAGGTCAAAAAAGTAGATCCATAAAAAGGTGCTATCCACCTGTAAAAAAACATCGGATTCTTCGAGGGAATCACGCTTTGCGATGTCTAAATAAACTCGCGTTTGCCACGGCCTTGTTTGGCGCAAAACATCCGCGCTACTGCGAACCAGCAACAGATCGGCCGCAGCTCCACCTCCAAGGTCTACCCATTCCACCTGCTCAAAATCCGAATCTTTCGAGTTGGGCAACTCAATAATCTGAGAAGCCTTGGCAGGAAAGTGGCCGCTGTCATCCTGCAAATGCAGGAACAACTCCACGCCACGCAAATAGGAAAGATCTAATCGGCCATCACCATCCACATCGGCCCACACCGGAGTTGGCAGGGATTCATCTGAAAAAAGGGCCGGAGGCCGCGCAATCACTCCCAAATCTTCATTCGGCAAAAATAAATCACCCAACTCTTGACTGCTGATGGTGGTGCGCACCAGGCCACCCAAATAATTCCCAGCGGCAACCGGTGGACGGTCGCTACCAATCGATAAATCGATACGCCCCAGTGTGGCGCCAGTGGAATCGATGATTTCGAAACCGGTCGTGGTGACGAGAGCGACCTCCGGGTGCCCATCCCCATCAATATCTGCCATGCCCTTCCAAAGGGGCAGGTCTGTGGAAGAAGGCAAGTCTAGGAGCATGTTGGCCTTGCTGAGTAACTGCGAACGTCCCTGAGAATTGCGCACATACACACCACGTGCCGCCAACAACAAAATCTCGCAACCGACTTCTTCTTCTCCTTCCAGAAAATCTCCCACATTCCAAGCCACGACACCAGCCGCCATTTCAATGTGCTCATCATAGGTAGTGGAAAACACCGTACCCTGATGTTGATAATGGATATCAATGTAGCGTTTGCCATTGTCAGCCAGAATGGCTATATAGAGATCTAAATCACCATCGCCATCCGCATCGGCAAAAGCGCGAGCACCTAATGGTTTGCCCGAAGGCTGCACCCAGGAAGCCAGGTGACTGGCTTGCTGGCAAAGAGCAAAAACAGCAGCAATAAACATTAGGGATTCAACTCCACCGATGCAGGAGCTTCTTCAAGGATCAGCTCCCCTCTTTCCCAGGTGAAGAGCGACAAGATGGAATAGTAACTTTCATGGCCGTCGCGGCGATAGCGAAACAAATCCGTAAGGATGAAAGTACCGATGGCAAAAGCACCGCGGTCGGCACCAATCTCGCGCTGCCAACTGAATAGAGGCCATAATGCGATCTCCGTCAAAACGCTACCTGGACTCCATGCCGAGGTGGTCACCAAATGCTTATCGCCATTGCTGCTTTGGACTTCAAAATGCAGTGGATCGCCTGGTTTCACGCTCAGCCGGACACGCCGCACAAACTCCGCCGCAGAACCGGGGTCTTCGCCTTGAAAGAGCAGGATGACGTCGCCGGCAACGATACCGGCATCAAGCAGGGGGCTTGCTGCAGCGACTTCCACCACTTGCGGTAGCCCCTCCTTGCTGTCGCGGAAAGCGGCGCGCAGTAGTCCACGATCTACGTGATAGAGGTAGCGTGCAGCACTGGTGCTAAGCATGATGAGCTCTGCGCTGGAGGCGAAGACTTCACTGCCACGTTGAAACTCCAACTCCACCACTTTCTTTTGTGCAATTGCGGCGAGTAGTTGTCGGTAGCGTTGTGGATCATCAGTAGGACGGCCATCGAAAGACAGCAAAATATCCCCCACAGAAAACCCGGCCTTGGCTGCTGGGCTTTTTTCTGCCACCGCGATAACGCGGACTCCGGGCGGCGCGTCGAGCGAAAAAACATCTTCGGGCTCGTTGAGTTCCACTTCTAAGCCAAGATAGGCTTCTTGCCGTTCGGCACTATCTACGGCCGTTTCCATCGCATAAAACGAAGCCGGTAGCGGCAACGGTTCGGTGGTGAACGCGCAACTGCTACAGGCCGCAAGTAAGCAGGCTTGAAGGAGATGGGAAAATTGAGTCATACTTGTTTCGTGCGGAAAATTAGTACCGTAAAAATGAGGGACAACACAATCGCTGGTGCGGGACTGATCCAGCCAATGTTGACGATTTCTTCGAAGGAGTAAGGGTAGGCGTCGCTGAAGCCTGCGGCTCGATCGGTAGCTTCTTTAAGAAAAGAATCCGGCCCCAGCGCCGGCAGGATGTCGGCGAACAGCCAAGGAGCCTTTTCCCCCAGCGTTTCGTGTAGCAGCGTGGGGGTCAACATGACTGCCAAGCCTACACCCACGCCAGCCACACCATGACGGAAGGTGGTGGACATCCACACACTAAACAAAGCGAGGGCAAGCAAAGGAAAAACAGCATGGGCCATCGCTTTGTAGAGCAACAAATCAATGCCTTCTTCCTCGATGCTAAAGATGACATCGCCGCCAACCATGATGTCGCCAGCATCAAACAGCAAAGCCGCGCTGGCTGCGGCTCCGCCAATGGCGCACGCAAACATAGTGAGTGGCAAAATAAGGGCAATTGCACAACGCGCCAGGGTGAAGGCGGTACGCGAAATGCCACGCGCGAGTGGATCTCGAATCGCCCCGGAGGAGATTTCTCGCGGTAAGCCACCGGCAAAAAAAATCAAGGTGGCAATCTCCACCAGGAACAACCCAGCACGAGTGCCTTCCCCCAATTGCGGCCAGAAATTCCAAGCGCCAATTTCGCCGACACCGCCGCCGCCAGCAGCACTGACCAGCCCCAGCTTCAAGCGCGATCCCACCACATAGAGCGCCGCAAGCGCAAAAATGCCTACATGCATCCAGCGCACCGAACGGCGATGACGCAACAAATAAAACTCACCACGGAGGGCGCGCAAAAAACCGTTCATGCTGCGTCCTCAACAGAGTTCTTTTTCGTTTCTAGAACGCGATGAAAAACATCCACCAAGCTCGCGCCTTGACGCGCGAATTCTTCAATGCCAAAGCCAGCTTGCACCAATTGGGTAAGCGCGGCGCTGGCTTGAAAACTGGAATCCACCCGTACTTTGAGAATATCTCCTTCCAGGACGGGGTCTGGCAAAACTCCTGGAAGGCGCGCCAACATTTGCGCAGCACCCTTCAAGTTGGCGGCGCGCAACCGTAGGCCGTCGCCAGCAGCCGCGAGTAAGTCGGGCACCTGTCCTTCTAAGAGAGTCATGCCCTCTTCCATCATGCCAACTCGATTGCAGACATGCTCGACTTCCCGGAGATGATGACTCGACAAAACAATAGTGACTTTGGAGCTAGCGGTGAGCTCTGCGAACAAAGCAAGCATACGCTCCACCCCTTCTGGGTCCAGGCCAGAGAGAGGTTCATCAAGCACCAACAACTCCGGACTACCCAATAAGGCCCGCGCAACCGCGGCACGACGCCCTTGGCCATGCGATAGACGATCCCCACGGTTATTTTGACGGTGAGTGAGCCCCACAAGCTCCAAAGCCTCATCCACGCCACGCCCACCGACGATACCCCCACGAATGGCGGCGACCTCTAGATTCTGGCGCAAAGTAAGCGTGTCATCCATGCCAGGTGGATCGAGCGCCACGCCATAAGGCTGCGCGACGCGATGAATCCGCGCACTGTGCACACCCAAAACTTTGCAGCTACCACCCTGAAAAGGCAGATAGCCGAGTAAACAGCGCATTGCAGTGGTTTTGCCAGCACCATTGCGCCCCAGCAGACCATACAAATCGCCGCGACGCACCTCAAGGTTGACGCCTTTTAGAATCGGTTTGCCACTCAGGCGGACGGATAATCCACAGACTTCGATGGCTAAACTAGTGGACATGCTTGGGTGATTTGTACGTGAGTGCCGGCCGGGAGGCTAGCGTGGCTTCAATCTTCGCGCACGGGAGGGTTAGAATCAACCGTCATGACAGACTTACCTTTCAAGGCTCTTACGTTTGATTGTTTCGGAACGTTGGTCGATTGGCGGAAAGGTCAGCAGGAGGCGCTCGGTAACCTGCCCGCACTGGCCGACGTCAGCCTTGATTTTGTTGCTGTCGATGCCGCACGCTTGCGGGTGGAAGTGCGTTTATTGGCTCGTGCTTGGCGACCCTACGCCGAAATCCTTGCGGAATCCATCCTAGCTGCCGTGCGCGAGGTGCACGGGGTGGTTTTGTCACGTGGGCAGTGCCTGCAGTTTGCCCATTCTCAAGCCCGTTGGCCGGCTTTCCCCGACAGCGTGGCTGCCCTGGGTGCTCTTGCCACACGCTACCGTCTTGCTTTGTTAAGCAACTGTGATGCGGAAATGCTGGCTGCCAGTGCCACCCAAACCCTCGCTCTAGAAAACCCTCTGCTGGTGTCATCTGAACTAGTTCGGAGCTACAAACCACGCCATCGCCACTGGGAAGCTGCGTTAGGGGCCTTGCACTGCCAACCGCAAGAAGTTTTGCATGTGAGTGCCTATGCTTACTACGACCTCATCCCCGCGCTAGAACTGGGACTGAAGATCGCTTGGGTAAAACGCGACAACGAGCAGCAGCCCGACGGACTGCCGCTCGCTTTTGTAGCTACCGATTTAGTCGACTTGGCCAAGCAGATGTTGAGCCCAAGCGCGCGCTAGGGAAGCCAAAAAATGGGGCTTTTACGCGCGTGGCAACGGTGGTGGTCCTCCAGAGCTTAAAGAACCCTTGGAATTACTAAGCAACTCCCGCAACCCGCCGATACCACCGAGCAAATCCGCCGATTCAAACGGCAGGAACACGGTTTTATCGCCAGGGCCTGCTTTGCCGATTTCTTTGAGGGTATCCAGATAGGTAAGGGCTACCTGGTATTGCGCGGCGTTGGCGTCGATACCGGACAGTGCCTTGCGCACCAATTCAAGGCCCTCTGCTTCACCAGAAGCACGTAAAACACGACTTTGGCGGTCACCTTCCGCGATGGCGATTTGCGAATCGCGCTCTCCTTGAGCGCGCAAAATTTGCGATTGTTTGATGCCCTCGGCTTCAAGAATGTGCGCCCGACGCTCACGCTCTGCCTTCATCTGCTTCTCCATGGCATCCACAACGGTATGCGGCGGGCTGATGTCTTGCAGTTCCACGCGGTTGACCTTGACGCCCCACTTATCGGTAGCGTCATCCAATACGGTACGCATCTTCGCGTTAATTTCATCGCGGCTTGAGAGCGTGGTATCTAACTCCATTTCACCAATGATGTTTCGCAAAGTAGTTTGCGCGAGCTTCTCAATGGCAATCGGCAGGTTGGCCACTTCATAAACCGCGCGACGCGGATCCGTTACTTGGTAGTACAACAGACCATTGACTTCCGTAACGACGTTATCCGAAGTGATGACACTTTGCTCTGGAAAGTCAAATACCTGTTCGCGCAAATCAATCGTGGCAGATTCGATGGTCTGGGTGATTGCACCTCTTGGCCCCTGTAAACGCATTCGCCAAGATATCGGGCGCGGCTTATCGATGAACGGCCAGATAATGTTGATACCTGGTTCTAGCTGACGATGGAATCGGCCCAAGCGCTCAATGAGCATCACTTCGGCTTGGCGAATAATTTTTAACCCTTTCAGTGCGAGAAGCACCACCAGAGCCACGAGACCGAGTAAAACGTATTGAATCATGGAATTCTACCTTGAAGGGGTAAGGAGACTAAAGGGTGGAAGAAACAATCAGAGTATTCCCTTGCACGGAAACCACCCGGACTTTGGCGCCGACTGCGCATTCCGTAGAGCATTCGGCACGCCACTCTTCAGATTGCACTTTGACACGGCCAACATCATTCGGCGCTATTTTTACCGTGATCACGCCTATCGAATCGACCAAAGCATTCACATTTGAGGGCACTCCCTCATTCATGACTTTGCGCAAGAAAATCGGGCGCAAGTAAATGAGGCCGAGCAAAGTTCCCACCACAAAACCGAAAACCTGAAAACGTAAATCAAGGCCAAGGATTGCGACTAGAGCAGCAAGTACGGTGCCAGGAGTTAACGCGCCAAGCAAAAATCCGGCGGTAAGAATCTCGCCCACCAACAGCGCAATGGTTGCAATGAGCCAGAACTCCCACGAAACCAAATCGGCAATGTTGTCAGAGCTAAAGAACGCAGTGAGCTCTTGCCAAAAGGTGGGTTCGGATTCTGAAGTTTGTAGAAGAATGAAAGAAATCATGGGTGGCGCCTCCGCCATCCTACTCTACGCAAGCAGGATGGCAATTGTAGAGTGTTTTCTCTCTAAAGGAAGCTCTGATTTATTCGTACGGCGGCCCAGCGGCCGAAATCCCCAGGCTCCGCGTTGCTTGCACTTGGCCGTAGCTAGGGCTACGGCCAGCGTCTCGCGCCTTGACCCGGAAGATTCCGATTCACCGTTCCACTCGCCCGAATAAATCAAAGCTTCCTAAAGTTGCTGGAGCCCCACCTCGATCGCCTTCTCAAGTTGGCGATCAAGCCCGGTGACGAAATCTCCAGGTAAGTTTTCCACCGGGTAGTCCGGTGGGCAGCCATTATGCTCCATATTGGTGTGTTTGGCGTCACGCACGTACCAACCCCGGAACGGCAAACGCACGAAGGAGCCATCCAGCATGCTGGCGCCTCCGGTAGAAATCACCGCCCCGTAGGTTTGCTTACCCACAAGCTTGCCGCGGCCCAAGGTCTTGATAGCCCAGGAGAAAATCTCCGCATTGGAATAGCTATTTTCGTTGCACAGCACCACCACCGGTTTTTCCCAAGCGGCGAAAATGCGTCGCCCCTGTGGGTAGCCTTCGCCGCCATTCCGGGGGATCGTAATCGCGTGATCCCGCGTGGTGAGCATGGTCATAATCATGTCGGTAGTCCAACCACCACCATTTTCACGCACATCAATGACCAAACCCTCTTTGCCGTGACCAGCATCAAAAAGCAGACGTTCAAAATCAATCAACGGGCCGGTGCTCATCGATTCGATGTGAATATAACCAAGACGACCGTTGGATGCTTGCTCCACGCGCGTACGCGCCTGATCTTCGAAGCGACGATAAAGCGCTCCACTTAACGAGGAGGTTGGGCGCAGTAGAACTTCGCGTTTGTCACCGGCGCTATCGCTCACTTCAAGGACTACGTCCTGGCCAGCAAGACCAGACATCAAGCGCGCCCAGTTGTCCCCTGCCGAGTAAGAGACGCCATTGACCGACAAGATGACATCATCCACTCGTAAAGTACTGATGCTGCGTGCCGCTGGAGTGCCTGCTAGAACTTCAGCAACTTTGCGCCCTGGACCAGGGTAACTCTCATCCCACAGCACCCCGAGTAAGCCCATACGCGGGGCATCCGTCTCCTTGGCGCTGGAAGATCCAAAGCCGTAATAACCCATGTGGCTGGCGTTCATTTCGCCAAGCATCCAGTTCATCATTTCGCCGTAATCCTCATTACTGGAAGCGACCATTGCCAGGGGCAACCATTTGCGCAGCGAGGCCGCCCAATCATGCCCATGGAAATTGGGGTCATAGAACATGCGGTCGAGAGCGCGCCAAACTTGATGCGCCACAGCATCACGCACCAACAAACGATCCTCGCGGTAATCCACCGAGTAGTCATAGGTCTTTTTACCGCCGACAATTTTGCCGGCCTTCACGTAGAACGGCGTTTTGTCATAGAGCGTGAAGGAACTCACCGCAGTACTCTCAATATTCTCGTCTTTGCCCTCGAAAATATCGACGCTAAAGAAACCAGACTCTGCCGTCGTGCCGCTCGTCAACCGAGTGCCGGTGCCAGCATTAAAGTAAACCTTGTTGGAATCGCTATTCCAACCAACCATATCTTCGTTGCCTTCCCGGTGGGTCACGCGCACTAAACGCTGGCCGAGATCTTCCCAATCAATCACGACCTCTTCCACAGCGTTCTTTTGCTCATCTGCATGTGCCTGGTCTTGCGCTGCTTGAAATTCCGCAGCTGCGGATTCTTCCAGACCGCTCATGCTACTGGTTCGAGAAGCTGCCACTGGGAACAGTTCTTCCCCCGCGGTTACCGCGCCGCTCATTTTGTCGCCGTCCACGACCACTTCCCCGCTCACCCTTCCCGCATCAGGAAGAGAAAATGAGAATGACAGGGTTTTCGTAGCAGCATTCCAAGCGGCACTCTCCAGCGGGCCAGTGAACATCATCGACGCCAGCTCGCCGACCACTTTGTCCCCACGCAGCAAGGCATGCATCACAAACGGCATGCCCTCTGCAGGTAACGGTGGAGGGCCACTTGCAGTACCTTCCCAAGTGCCGCATAAAAGCGCATCCTCGGGCGTAGCTGGCGGCAATTCGGGTGTTTTCGCAGCAGCCTTCTTGTTGGCGGCTGCGGATTTTTCCTTCGCCTTCTTCTCCGCCTCGACGGCTTCCAAGCGTTCGCGTTTGGTGCGCTCGTTATCTGCTGCGCGTAAAAATACCACCCACGCATCCGTTTCATCGAGCATCATACGACGCGAAGTGAAACCAATTTTTCGACCATCCGGAGACCAACGCGGTGCGGTGTCGTCATCAGGATGACGCGTAAGGTTATAGGGCTCCACGCCCGGCTCATTTGCATCAAATCCCTCTACCTCGGCACGCGCCAAGAAAATGTCATAATTGAAATCATTGTCCGGTTGCGAGTAAACCAACCACGCGCTATCAGGTGACCAATCGTATTGCGGTACTTCAAAACCGGTGGTGATGGTGCGCGTCACGCTGCAAGTTGCGGGATCCCCAAGGACCAGGGAACCAGGAGAAACCGACCAAGCCAAGGTTGCGCCATCCGGTGACAAATCCAAACCACCCTCATCCTCAGCGCTGTTGGTGAGGCGCTCAAAATCAAAGTTACGCGCTAACCAAAAGGGCGTGATTTCGACTTCTTCTTGCGCATCATCAGCGTCATTTGCTGGAGCGCCTCCGGCCTGCTTAGCATCACCCCCATTTTCTTCTTTGAGGTCGGGAGCAGGTGTGCCGGCAGTGCGTACACGGTAGATTTCGCCATTGCCATCGCGCTCCGAAACGAACAATAACGCGTGGCCATCTTCGATCCACACCGGCGAGTAATCCGGTGCGGGATCGGTAGTGACGCGCACGCAGCGCTCAATATCCTCGTGCTTGCGTAAAACGTAAATGTCGCCGGCGGCAACAAAAGCAATCGATTCGCCATCCGGTGAAAGCGCAATCCCACTGGCGCCACTGTTGACGGTGCGCGTATGCATCGCGGGTGTAGAAGTATCGTAGCTACCGTAAACGGGTAGCGCCGACGCCTTGCCACTTGCCAAATCGATGCTCACGAGGCCGGCTCCGAGTTCGGCCACAACTGTAGTGCCACTATTGCCGATTGCGGCATTACGCAAACTAGAATCACCCGCGTGATAAACCAAACTAGGCTTGCCGCCGCTGCGCTTTACTTTCCAGAGACCTAAGTCGCGCCCAGCTTCATTGCCTGGGCACGCACGGTCGGAAAGGAAATAAACCCAGTCCGCGGTAGCATCCAGCATTGGCGCCAAATCATTGCCGTCGAATACCGTCAGTTCCGCGTGCGTGTTGGAACCAAAATCGTAAGTCCACAAAGAACTACTGGCAGCGCCGCGGTAGGCACGACGGGAAGGGTCGCCGTGCCCACGCTCGTAAACGAGCTGACTGCCATCCTTAGAAAGACTGGCAGTCATGACCGCCCAATCCGCCAAAATAGTAGGTGTACGGCCATCACGATAAGCTACCCACAGGCCATTAGCGTTACGCGAATAGCGACGGTCGCGCTGAGCACCAATCAGCAAACGATCCTGGTCAATCCAATCGATTAAGCGCTCATTATCTGAGTGCCAAGTAATCCGTTGAGGCGTGCCGCCCGCGGCTGCGACTATGAAAATATCGTAGTTGCCGTGACGGTTACTAGAGAAAGCCAGCCATTGACCATCGGGCGACCACTTTGGACGCGCATCCAACGCATCATGCGCGGTGATGCGCTGTGCTTTTCCCGTAGCCACATCCGCAACCCAAAGATCCCCTTGATGGGCAAATGCCAATTGGGAGCCATCCGGTGACAGCGCAGGATGACGCGGCAGTTGTAACTGCGGTGGGCTCGCCGGATCTTGCAAGGCTGCAAGTAGGACAACCGGTACACGATCTGCAGGCTGCATGGCTGCGCCAGCTGTTGGAGCATGCGGTGCGGCACACGCACCAAGCAGAATGAGGATGGCGGGGAATGCTGAAAAGGGCATGGACGGCAGAATAGCCCTTTCTCAAGCGGCTGGCCGGCCTACCCCCCATATTTCTTGACCAAGAAAGACGCTATTGGGGGGAGCTCAGCTGCACCACCACGCGTAGACGCGTGGCATCCCCCAATAAAGAACGGGCACTCCGAACGAGCACAATGCGGCCATTTTCATCGGCGACATAAGTGCCCTGAAAATGCAGCTCTGCAACTTCAGGAATTTCGAGCGCGAGGTCCTGTGCTGGAGCCGCAGGGACCTTGCCATCGAAGCCCATCTCGCCAACGGTGGCGGCCCCTAAACGAATCTGCCGCGGCTCCGGTAGGTTTACGGTGGAAAATTTGAGATCCAAATCCACTTCCATTTTCCCATCCGCACGGCGACGGGCAACAAATTTCCCTTGAGCCCCGGAGAATAGATTCTCAAACACCGGATCGGCAACGCGAGCCACTTGCGCAACCTCAACATCCCAGTCGATTAATGCATCACGGACCGTGCCCTGCGCGAACCGAATGACGCGATTTTCGAGACCATGAAAACGCAACAGCGCAGGGTCTTCTTCGACTCCATCGCGCACGGTTTGCACCGAGACATCGAGCGATACGGGCCGTGCTCGTGCCGTGGCAACCTGGGCAGCAGCACTGGCTGTTTCCAAAGCATGCTCTCCCTCAAAAACAAGATAGCCTTGCCCATTGGACCATAAGGAGGATTGTTCCTCCAACTGAGATAAATAATTCGACCATCCCAAATCGCGTGCAAAAGTAGGAACCGCCAGCAAATAGAGGTTGTCCCCGAGTTGCGTCAGCGTTTTGGGTAACGTACCTTCCAATTGCATTTCGACCGTAACTTTTCCGGGGCCCAAATTGCTGAGCTCCATATGAAGCAGTGACGCGGGTTTCATGGCAGCCACAAAACCGCACTCTGCGACGTGTTCGATGAGCCGCATTTTGCCATCCATTTGCGCATATCCTGCGTCAATCAACTGCGAGTTTTCGCTCGTAGAATGCACCAAAGCTACTTCTACTTGCCACCCCAATCCGGGCAAAGGGAAAATTTCCAAGGCTAAGGATGTACCGCTGTATTGCTGGCAAATGATCGGATCCAAAATCACCGAGCCCGATGCAATTTCAACATCGAAATCAAGGATCTCAGACTTGCGCCGACTATCTGACATGACGAACGCGGTACCCATGGGTACCGATTCGCGCCCCGCCAGTACTTCTACCCCATCCGCTAAAACGCGATAATTCACAACCACTGGCTGCGGACTGGTGGATTCTTGCCAAGCTAAGACCACGTCATCCGCTAAATCGCGCGCTGCAGCAACACGATTCAATAGCGCCAAGCGGCTATCCCCTACCAAATCTGTGCCTAAAGCGACCCAACTGGGCTCTAAGACCACCCAGCGCCCAAAACCGGCCTGGTTCTCCTGGAGCACCGCTTCCCCAGGGCGTTCCCCGACCGGAAGGGAAGCGTGGGGCATAGCGGGCGCCTGGGCTAAGGCTGCGCAAGGAGAAAACAAGGCAATGGTGAGTAGGGTAGAAAGCATGAGGCACTCCAGGAAAGGTTCGGCTCCATGCTAGAGGCTTGGTCAGCAGAAGTAACTCGCTCTTCTCATTTCAGGGAAATTCGCTCGATGACCGATAGAAAATAGCTGCCTCCTTGCTCAGGCTTTCCCGGGCAGGGATTTCGGTTCCCAAATGGCCAAATCTAGCCTCATCGACCGCTTTCCTCAGTACCGCGATAAATATCTCGCGGACTTAGTGGCTGATTTGCACATCAATGAAAAGAGTGCCATGATTGGCCACGCCGTGGTTATTTGGATTGTGGTGGGAGTAAAATGGGCTGTTTTGCCTCATTGGGCGCTGTTGATGTGGGGTGGTGCCGTGAGTGCCTCCGTCATGGCTCGCTTCCTGGTTTTTCGCCGCTACCAACGCCGTACCGCCAACCAGGAACGCGACGTTCAGTTGCATACTATTGGGATTGGCGCTTGTGCGCTTGCCTGGAGCGGCGGATTCTTGACGGTCCTGCCTTTCTGTAGTTCCAGTGACATTCCGTTTTTGATGATGGTGATTGCGGTCTTGTCGGCGTCGGCAATTGTTTCGCTGTCTGCACGCTTAAAAAGCTACGCGATTTTTTCCACCTTGCTGGTCTTGCCGTGCGTCCTGAGCTTATTCCTGAGCGATAACCCGGATTTCGCCACGGGCACTCTGGCCCTTATCTTTTTAGTTTTCTGTGGCTCCGGCGTAAAGCGCGCCAACCAAATATCCCAAAGCGCCATGATTCGACGTTACCAAAATAGCGAGATCATGCGCGACCTCGGCCAAGCAAAACGTCAACTTCAAGAGGCGGTGCGTCACGCAGAAGCTGCCAATGCCGCCAAAAAAGAGTTTCTCGCCAACGTCAGCCATGAAATTCGCACGCCAATGAATGGAGTGCTGGGCATGACCGATTTGGTGTTAGAAACCGAACTAAATGACGACCAGCGCAACTGCCTCGATACCGCGCGTCGCAGCGGCACCAGTTTGTTGCGTTTGATTGATGACTTGCTGGACTTCTCCAAAATTGAGGCCGGCAAAATGGAGATGGAGATTCTTGCCTACGAACTGCGCCCACTCGTCACCGATTTGGTGAATGTGCATCGGGTAAGTGGCAAAGCAAAAGCGGAAATCCTGCTGAATTATGCCGACGACGTGCCAGCAGTCATGGTGGGTGATCCCAACCGCATGCGCCAGGTGATCAATAACTTGCTCAGCAATGCGGTGAAATTCGCGCCCCGAGGATATATTCGCCTCAGCGTGCTGCGCAGCGAAATCCATGGCGAACAGCTATTAGAGCTCTCCGTGGCCGATGATGGTGTTGGCATTCCTCCAGATCGCCTCAACAGTATTTTCGAATCTTTCACCCAGGCTGACGGCTCCACCACGCGCAACTACGGAGGCACGGGCCTTGGCCTAACCATTTCGCGCAAGCTCGTCGAGCTCATGGGTGGAACTCTCACGGTGCAAAGTGATGTTGGAGTGGGCAGTGTGTTTTCGGTAGCACTCCCCCTCGTCACCCAAAAGATTTGTGGCCTGTCCTCCGCAATGGCGATTCTTGTCGTCGGCAAGGATAGCGCCGACCAGGCGGACGCACTTTGCAGCGCCGGCGCAAATGCCCAAGCGGGCCAACTGGATGGAGAACTTTGGAACCTTGCGCGTAGTCTGTTCTACGATGGCCAAGCCCAACACTTCTTGTTTTTGCAGCGCGAAGATTATTTCGCAAATCAGAAACTCGTGGATGCATTCCTACGCCATTTCCAGTGCGTTCCGGTGTTTACCGGTGCCAAGGAAGGGACTGTGCCGATTCTCAATGCACTCCAATGGGCTGGAGAGATCGATGCCGAAACCTTAGACAATCTGCTAAGCCAATCAAAAAACTTTGTGGCGGTTGCAAGCACGCTGCCAGCATGCGAAAACAATTCACTACGCATTTTGGTTGCCGAAGATCATAAAATTAATGCCACGATTGTGCGCCGCATGCTGGAGAGCATGGGCCATCAAGTGGAAGTGGCTGTGGATGGCCAAGCTGCGGTCGATGCCTTCACCCAACATGGTGCAGATCTAATTCTAATGGATCTGCAAATGCCGATTATGGGTGGTCATGATGCCTGTCGTGCCATCCGTCAAATGGACCATGGCAAGGATATTCCAATCCTTGCACTTACCGCCCATGCCACTGCTGAAGAAAGGCAGCTGAGCATGGAAGCTGGGATGGATGATCACGTCACCAAACCTTTCACTCGGGCGCAACTCACCAGCGCCGTCCAACTCTGGGGAACTTCCCTCCGCAACCCTGAGAAGCAGCAATGAAAATATTGATCGCTGATGACGAAGCAGTACCACGCCGGGTACTTGAAAAACAACTGACCAACTGGGGCCATGAAGTCATGGTTGCAAAGGACGGGCGCGAAGCCCTGCAACTCTTTCAACAGCATGATCACAAAATGATTATCACGGATTGGATGATGCCTTTTCTGGACGGTCCACAACTGTGCGCGGAAATTCGCACGTTAGAGGCCGATTCCGATAACCCCTCTTTCATTATTCTTCTAACTGGCAAGACTAGCTCCGAAGACTTAGCGAGCGGCTTGGCATCTGGTGCGAATGATTTCATCAGTAAGCCTTTTCATCAACTGGAACTAGAAGCCCGCATGCGCAATGGCGAACGCATTTTGTCACTTCAAACTCAATTATCACGCCAGAAAGAGGAAGCACTGCAATTGGCGCGCACGGACTCGCTCACGCAGTTGATGAACCGTCGAGCGATGCTCGACATTATGCGTCTGGATGAAGACCGCATGCGCCGCGAACGGCGGCCTTTGGGTGTGGTCATGATTGACCTCGATCATTTCAAAGCGGTGAACGACAACCATGGACACGCTACCGGTGACATGGTGCTGAAAGCCGCATCCGAATGTTTCTCCCAAACCATTCGCGGAGGTGACTACGTCGGCCGTTGGGGCGGCGAGGAATTCCTCATAGCCCTCCCCGGCGCAGATATCATTCAGTGTGCGGAAGTGGCCGAGCGCTGCCGCAATCGCCTGGCAGCGCTGCGTTTCAGTTTGGATGACGGCACGATCTTGAGCGTGTCGGCAAGTTTCGGCACCGCCTCAGCCGAAGGCGCAAGTCGCGCCGAGCTATTGGATTTGGTGAACCAAGCAGACAAGGCGCTGTACTGGGCAAAAGATGCCGGCCGCAATCGTGTAAAAATTTATGTGGCAAGCGCCGACACCGAGCAACAGCGGAAACCTCACTAAGGGTTTCCCTAAAGCGTGCGGGCGGGCTGGATAAAACGCCAGCTCACAAACAGCAAGAAAGCTCCAAAGGCTAGCGTTAATGGGCGTGGGTCGAGCCAGGTGTTGCGCAGCCACACTCCAACTGCCGCAGTGGGTAGTGCGCCGAGCAGCAGGGCGGGCAAAAAATGCCCTTCCACGCGCCCATCACGCCAGGCAACGCGGAGGGCAAGTAGTGCCGTAGGAATCATAGCCATCAAGCTAATCGCGGTGGCTTGATGGAAACCAACGCCGCCTACTAAAAAAACCAGCCCTGGCACCACCACGATGCCGCCACCGACGCCAAATAAAATCGAGCAAATTCCTGCTCCCACTCCAAGAATCGCGCCACCGCAACCCATCAGAATGCGATCGCCGTTGGAGAATCCTGCGAGTGCTTGTACTGGAATTTGACCGAACATGCCCAAGCTACGCGCGGCGGCAAGAAGCAAAAGACTTAGAAAAAGAAACTTGAGGTGAGTAGTACCAAGGCGTCGGTCAATCGCGCGGCCAATCCAAACACCCAGAGGTCCACCCGCAGCAATGGCTAAAGCCAAAACCGGATCGTGGTTTTCAGGCGCAGTCAAATATTCCGCTGCAACCGCCACCGCAGCCGCGGCAGGGACAATCGCGAGAGCCGTGCCAGTGGCTTTGCGCACATCTAAGCCGCGTAATAGCAGTGCCGGGCTCATCACTAGCCCCCCGCCCACACCAAGCATGCCAGCGACTAAGCCGGCTAAAAGTCCAACGCCAAGAATCTGCGACTGATTGCGTTGCATCAACTTAGCGACTGCGGATTCGATCGGCCAAGCCAGTGGTGCTGCGGCCGGGCAGTAAATCAATGAATAACACTTCGCCGCCAGATTGCTCCACGAACTCCGCACCGGCAACACCCTTACCGCGCCAATCTGCACCTTTGACCAACACATCCGGTTGAATATCCCGAATCAGCAATTCTGGAGTATCGGCCTCAAAAGGAACCACCATATCGACGCATTCCAGCGCCGCTAAAACCTCAGCACGATCTTGCAACACATTAAAGGGCCGTTCTTCCCCCTTCAAACGCCGCACCGATGCGTCGCTGTTCAAGCCCAGCACCAAGACATCGCCAAGCCCGCGTGCGGCATGCAGATAGCGCACGTGTCCGGCATGCAGAATGTCAAAACAACCATTGGTGAAGACGATGCGGCGCCCTTCACGACGGAACTCGGCGAGTGCCGCTTGCACTCCGTCTGCATCGGCGAGGGCGAAGACTTTGCCCGACGGCGTGCTCGCACGAAGCTCCTGCAGCAACTCTTCGCGCCCAACTGCGGTGGTACCCACTTTCGCAACGGCAAGGCCTGCGGCGGCGTTTGCCAAACGCACCGCAACATCGTGCGCTAAGCCTTCCGCGAGTGCCACGGCGAGCGCAGCAATCACCGTATCTCCAGCACCCGTGACATCGTAAACCTGGCGTGCGGCGGTGGGCAAATGCAGCGGCGGTTGCTCGGCATCGAGCAAAAACATTCCCTCTGCCCCAAGCGTAACCAGTAAAGCACCCACACCTGCAGCGGCGCGCAAAGCTTCACCTTGTTGCGCCAAAAGGTTGAGATCCGTAAGCGCACAACCTGCTGCGCGTTCCGCTTCGGAGCGGTTTGGCGTGACCATCGTGGCACCGCGATAGCGCGAAAAATCACTCGTTTTCGGATCCACTAAGCACGGCACGCCGCGACGGGTGGCTTCGGCAATCACAGCTGCCACTAACTCGCTAGTGAGGCAGCCCTTCGCATAATCAGACAACACCACTGCCTGCCACTCACTAGCAACCAACGCCGCCAACAAACTGGCACTTGCGGCAGTATTGATTGGTTGCGTTTCTTCGCGATCCACGCGCAACATTTGCTGGTTGCGTGCCATCACGCGAATCTTTTGAATAGTGGGACGATCATCACAAATTTCCATCCCACTGGCATCGGCACCAAGATGTGCGAAGGCTTGCACCATTTCTACACCTGCAGCATCGTTGCCCAGCGGACCAAAGCAACAGACCTCGGCGCCCAACGCCACTAAGTTCGCAACCACGTTGCCGGCCCCACCCAAACGATCTTCTTCGCGAAAGGCGTGCACCACCGGTACGGGTGCTTCCGGACTGATGCGTGCCGCTTCACCCCACACATAACGGTCAAACATAAAATCACCAATCACGGCAATACGTGGCCGCCCTAACTGCTGCAATACCGGAATCAAATCTTGGTGAGTATTCATCATGAGTCTAGGTTCTCCCCTGGCGGGCGAGTGCGGTAACGATCGTGAATCCACAAGTACTGTTCAGGAGCACGACGGATGACTTCTTCGAGGCATGTATGGATGCGAACATTGAGATCGTAAACGGCTTGATCGGTGGCTATTTGTTTTGTTCCGCCCTCTAGCAATTGCTGACAGCCGATAGTCCAACTGCCGATGGTTTTGTTGCGCAAACACCAGAATACCAGCAGCGGCGCACCCATTTTCAAAGCAATTGCAGCAGCAGCGCGTTCGGTGGCGGCAAGATGACCAAACCAGGGCACAAAAATCGGCGCTTGGTGCGCGTTTTGATCGCTTGCAAGCACCACGGAATCGCCATTACGCAAATGGCGCATCATCAGACGCACTGCTCCGCGACGCGGCAACAGGGTGACTCCCCAACCCTCCCGCGACCGTTTCAGCCGTTCCCCGAGGTAATAGTTGTTCGGCAAGCGCATCGGGAATGCTGGGTTTAATCCGAGTAAACCCATGCCGGCACCGCCGGTTTCAAAACTTCCCAAGTGAGCTTGCACCAAAACGGCACCCTTGCCAGCAGCACCACGCAGGAGTGGTTCCGCGCCGTCTTCAAAAAGCAGCCTGCCATCCATGGCGCCGCGCAAACGGTCCGAATAAAACAACACTTCGGCAGCAGAACGGCCAAGGGTGGCGCAAGACTGCTTCAAAATGTGATCTCTCTGGCTTGCGGAAAGTTCTGGGAAAGCGAGTGCGATTTGAAAACGCCCGGCCCGGCGACGACGCGAGAATAACCAGGCAAGACGCCCGCCGGCAGCACCTATGGCATACAACCACGAAATAGGCAACACGTTCAGTAGCGCCAACAACAATCGGGTGGGCTGATACAGCAACCATGGAATTGGACCAGGCTTGTGCTTCCAACGGCGACGCAGACGTTTACGCAACGAGCGCAAGGAACTCACGAAACAAACCTCCCGTCAGGATCTTGCGCTGCCCACAGGGGCTCAATTTGAGCCGCGCGCACCGGCAAATGAAAATCAGTAAGCAATCGTTCCCACACTTCTGCGCCACGGACAAATTTCCAATCAATCCGCAACTCCCACATTTGTTCGCTGGCAAAGGGGCGTAATTTGACGCCATCTTTTTCGGTCACGACGACGCATTGTTCGCGCGAAAAGCTCTTTGCATCTTCAGCACTCCACGCATGGTGATCATCAAAACGTAAAAAACTTTCCACCTGCATACCCGCGTCCAAACAAAGCTGGTGAAACGTTGCCGGGTTGCCAATACCGGCTGCCAGTACCACGCTACGGCCAGCAAAATCGGCCACGGCAACAATCTCGCCAGTGCTGAGATTGCGTAAATCGCGTGCCTGTACCCCACCTTCCACACGCGCCTGGGAGGGTTTGCCAGGCCGAGCGCGATGAATACGCTGCCAAATATCCACCAAGCGATCTTCGCTGACGAGCTCCGCGCGCGATACCACAATCAAATCCGCGCGAACCAAAGCACTCAGCGGCTCGCGAAATAAGCCTGCCGGGAAACACCTACCAAACGGCCGCGTTGCATCCACCACCACGATATCCAAATCGCGCTGCAAGCGTAGATGCTGAAACCCATCATCGAGCAACAGCAGCTCTGGCCGCGTGGCACCCAGAAGTTGGCGCATTCCGGCCACCCGATCGGAACCTTCCACCAAGCGCACATGGGGAAAACGCTCCTCCAAAATGCGGCCCTCATCACCACCATAACCGCGCGACAAAACCCCTACGCTTGCGCCATGTTTTTCCAACCAGGCCAAAGTCGCCAACAACAGCGGAGTTTTGCCGGTGCCGCCAGCGGAGATGTTGCCTATGGACAAGGTTGGCAGAGGCGGGCGTACCGACGCCCTCAGACCCCTGCGAAAAGCCACCACACGCGCTCTTGCGATGACCGCAAACAGCCACCCTAAGGGAGCAAGGGCTGTGCCCAGCGGGCCGTCAAGCCTGCTCTGCAAACTCAACGTGCCTCCCACCATGGGTGCGCGGCCAGCAAGCTCCGCAAAACCGACCACTGCACGTGATCCGCCAGCAATGGCTCCCAAAAACCTGGATCATGGCGGTGGTTGTACAACTCTTCCGCCCCACTGCGTTGATCTTGGATGAGCGTGAAATCCCCCAACCGCAGCAAACGTTTTTGCACGTATTTCTCCAATTGCTCCTTCAGCACAGGTCGAAAATCGACCTCCGCAGTGGCATAGGGAGGTGCTTCGGCGTGCCGCCCGCTAGGCAGCTCGATTCCCGCCACGCCCAGCAACGCGGCATAAATCTGCGACAGCATAAAACCCCCACCAGCAATTTCAGGGAAGTGCCAAGCGGCACTCCACGCCGCAGGAACGTGGACCAGTAACGGCACTTCCACTAACTCTGGAAATAGCGTTTGGGTATGGCCAATATGCCCGCGTTCCCCGAGCTCTTCACCATGGTCTGCGGTGAAGACCATCACGGTTTTTTGCCACTGCTGCTGCGCTTGCAGCAACTCGACGACCCTCTGCACCTGCACATCCACAGCGTGAATCTCTTCATCATAGAAGGCTGCCAAGGCAGCCTGGTCGGCACTGCTGCAGTCCGCTTCGTGCTCACGTAAAACATCATTTGAAACTCCAGCATGGACCCACCCAAGATAATTAGGATCCAACCAATCCACATCCGCATGATCCTCAAAAGAAGCGTGTGGATCGAAGTAATGTAGAACTAAAAACCACGGCTTAGTGGGGTTTCGCTGCTGGAGCCAATGGATTCCCGCCTCACTGACTTTGGCTGCCGTGGAGCCACGATGAGGGTTTTTCAAATCCACCATGCTGTCGTCATAAAAATCAAAGCCAGTATCAAAGCCAGACTTACTGCCCTTGGTCAGCAAAAAGTTACTCATCACACAACCGGTGTCGTAACCCGCGGCGGAAAATTCCGCGGCCAAAGTATGGGGATCCTGCAGCGTGCTTCCCGCCCCCACCAAGCGCATGACGCCGTGCTCCGCCGGGGGGAGCCCGGTGAACAACGTTGCCATGCTTGGTTTCGTCCAACTACTCGGCGCCAACACCTGCTGCACAACCAACATTTGCTCTTGCCCCACGAGGCTCTGTAAAAATGGTGTTGTTGGGTTTTCCGTATAGCCGTAAGGGGACAAATGGTCCGCGCGCAAGGTATCGACCACCACCAACAAAATATTGGGCTGCAAAGCCTGGGTAGGGTCTTGCTGCTGCTTGCCCGAACACGACCAAGCCACAAGGCCAATGCCCAACAAGCTGAGGCAAGATAATTTCGCTACGGAGGATGTCATGATTTCGGCAGTAGACCGAAGGCCCAGGGTGCCAATATGTTACCCTCCTTGCATGAGCAGCAATGACGCACGTTTACGCGGCCGTTTGGATTCCGCGCTGCTATTTATGAGCCGTAAGCCGGCTCAGCTCGCGCACCTGTTGGAATGGTTCCTGCCCCCTGCGGTGCTGCAAGAGCTTGCGTGCACAAGTGGGCGGCGCAAAGCAGGGCGTTTGCAGCCCGCGTTGGCGATCGCCGATGTGATTGAGAACCACGCCAAGTTGCGGCGCAACGTAGTGACGGCCTTGCTCAGTGAGCGCCCTGATGCCGAACCTCTCGCTGAGACGGAAACAGACGAGTTGAGTGGAGTGGCCCCGGAACGTTTATTAGCCAGCTTGTTCGAGGCCATGAGCGCCGAACATCTCCTCGACTGGCAGCGAATTCCACCGCTCGCCGACCGTTTTGGCGAAATCCTTGTGGCCAAGGAGGATACCCCGAATCATCCGCCGGCTCGCGCGCTGACACCCTCCAACTCGCGGCATTCAGCCGCTGCAGGGCCAAGCAATCCGCTGGAGAAGTTGAAAAAGCAGGTCCGCTCCCTGCGCGCAGAAAAGGCCGTCTTGCAAGCTGCACTTGGCAAGGAGCATCAACGCAAACAAGAACTCCTGGAGCAAGTGGAGACGGCGCGTAGCGAGCGCCGCGATGCGCAAACTCGTGCTGCAGAGCTAAAAAGACAACTCGTGGCGACCAGTAGTGCGGAGGAACGGGAACGCTTGCTGATTGAAGAATCGGCCGATGCGCGCCGCCTGCAACACCTTGCCGAGCAGAAAATCGAGCTTTTGGTTTACGAGCGCGACGATTTACGCGCCTGTCTCGAAGACCTTGATCATTTCGATTCCCTAACCGAAGAGGAAATACCTTCTTTTCGCAATCGTCCACTGCTGGAGAAGGAGGTGCGCTTGGCACAACAACTCGAGCGCAGTGGTGCGCCGTTTCGCGTGTTGGTGGTGGGTGGCGGCGAACCGCAATTTCGCCACCAAGGCAAATTGGATGAATACGCCGAAATCATGGGCTTCCACAGTCACTGGCGGATGGCCGAATACGTTTCCTGGCATAAGGAAATGGATCGTCTAGGAACCGATATGAACACGCGCTTTGATGCGCTGGTGATTCTGCACTGGAATCGCACTACCTTCACGCGTAAAGCACGCGAAATCTGCAATCAAGCGGGCCATAAACCGTGCATCACTTGCTACTACGAAGGCTTCACCAGCTTGCGTGAAACTTTACAGGAGTGCTTGCGTCAGCTGCTTGCAACGCGTACCTAAACACGCCACCAAACCGGCTACCACCGCAAAATCGACCTCAAAAAGTAGGCTTTTCCTCGATTTGGTCTTCGACCAGCTCGACCAACCCACGCTCGATTTCCACGAGAGCAATCTCAATAGGATTTTCAATACGCTCAAGCTCGGCGTCGAAAAGAGGAGCATCGCCGCGTACTAGCTGGCGAATTCTCTTCTGAAGGAGAACGGTGCGTTCGAAGGAACCGTTGACGTAGCGCTGTAAACGCTGTGGAAGAGTCCTGTCCATGATGTGTAGAAGCCCCGAGTGGGACCGAATAGTCTAACCATCCGGACCAGAGGCAGCAAGGAGCAGCTGTGGAACTTCGCTCCACTGCTCAAAACTATCCGCGCAGCCACCGAAAAGTGCTTGCCCAGCCAAACGCGCCTGGATGAACGGCATACCCACTTCCAAAGCTGCGCGGAAATCGGCAGGGTGGTCGCCGAGCAGCCATCCAAAGCCATGCAGAGCGCGCAAATCCGACAAAATGGAGGCCTTTTCCGAACAGCCAAAAACTCCATCGAATTCTAAGCCAGTGCGCGCAACATCATCGGCAATCTGCTTTTGTGTGGCGTGACTCACCACAAATAACGGAATCCCCAGAGCTTGAAAACGTTGCAGCACCGCCACCGCTCCAGCATACGGAGGAGAGCCAAAGACCGGAACCACCGTTCCGTTCCAGTCGAGCGCCACAAAATCAGGAGTTCCTACACCCATCGCGCCCCTAGATTAACCGAATCATGTCCGCGCTGACGCCCTCCCTACTCGCCTCTTTGTTTTTCCTTTGTGCTAGCCACCAAGCTGGCGCACAAGCCCCCGCCGCCGTGCCCGCAAGCAATGCCGCCGTCGCCCCAAATCCCAACAGCGTATCCGCAGAACGTTTGGGAATAACTCTTGAGGAGCTGTGCCGCTTACCGCGTCTTGCAGGCAGCGTCGAATCTGTGGCAGCAATCGAATATGCTGCCTCCGTTTTTGCCGATGCTGGTTTCGAGGTGCAGCGTCAGCCTTACTTGTGTTATCTCCCCCGCCAAATTTCTCAGAGCTTGCAAGTTTTGGTGCCAAACGGCGCGTGGCAAGCATTGGATTTACGCGAAGTCGGCTACCCCGAAGATCCGCGCAGCCTCGCCAATCATGTGCCACCCATGCATGGCCTCACCGCCAGTGGCCGCGCCGAAGGCAAGCTCTGGTACGCCGGCTATGGCACGGAAAATGAGTTCGCCGAGTTGGAGAAAAAGTTCGGTGCAGAAACCATGCGCGGTGGTATTGCGCTGATGCGCTACGGCGGGCTCTATCGCGGGCTCAAGGTGGCCAACGCCGAAACCCACGGTTTTGCCGCTGCATTGCTCTACACCGATGCCGACGATGATGGCGCCTCCAAGGGCGCAGTGTTGCCGGATGGGCCGTGGCGCCCTTCCAGTGGCATTCAGCGCGGCTCGGTCTACAACTCCGACGGCGACCCCCTCACGCCGGGATGGCCGGCTTTGGAACACGCCAATCGCATCCGTCCCGAGCAAGCAAAAGGCATGGTGAAAATCCCCAGCTTGCCGATTTCGGCGGCGAATGCGGCACGTTTGCTGCACGGTCAAGAACGACGCCTTGGTCCACTCGAAACCAGCGCGCGCCTTGCGGTGGAACAAGATCCCAATCTGGTTGAAATTCAGGATGTGCTCGGTGTGTTGCCTGGTTCCACCCATCCCGATGAATGGATAATTTTGGGTGCGCACCGGGATGCATGGGGATTCGGAGCCACCGATAACGGCACCGGCACCACCGTGCTATTGGAAACCGCGCGGGTCGTCGGCGAGGCTGTCCAAGCGGGTTGGCGCCCCCAACGCACGCTGATTTTTGCCACTTGGGATGCAGAGGAATGGGGGTTGGTAGGCAGCACCGAATGGGTGGAACATCACCGTCCCGAGCTGCTTGAAAAGGCTGTGGCTTACATCAACTTGGATGTCGCCGCTACCGGCCCGAATTTCAGTGCCTCGTGCACCCCAGGATTGATCGCGGCGACGGCCTTTGCCTGCGCTGGCCAAGGTATCGAAGCTCCCGTCCACTTGGGAGTGCCCGGTGGCGGCTCGGACCACGTCCCCTTTTTAGAACTAGCCGGGATCGAAGTTCTGAATTTCGGCTTTCACGGCGGCAGTGGCGTGTATCACTCCGCTCTCGATACCCCTTACTTGGTGGAAAAATTTCTCGACCCAGGTTTTTTGTTTCACAAACAAGCAAGTGAATTCGCCGTGACTTTGGTGAACCATCTGTGCCAAGCCACTGTCGCGGTGGATGGGCGCCGCGCTTGGATCCAACATATCCTGCAAGCGCTGAGCCATTTCCCCACCGAAACACCTGCCCGGGAACTTGCCAAGCTGCGCTTAGAGGGCGCCACTTTACGCTTTGCTTTGCAATTGGAAACCGAGGAGAGCCCCGGCGTAGAAAGTTCCCGCTCCGGCGTGGACAGCTTCCGCTTCCACCGCGCTTTTTTGCCGGCATCAGGCCGTTCTTTGTTGTGGCGCTCGGCCGGTTATGGCTCTTCTTGGTTTCCGGAAGTGACCGCGGCCTTGGAAAACGACGACATCCTGCTCGAGGAAGCCGTCCAAACCGTGCTCCTGGGGTTTCAATCTTTGATGACGGAGCAGTAATCGCAGCGCGGTGTTTTCTTGCCATCCTCACTACAAAAAAGAACGGAGTGCGGATGGCCATCCGCACTCCGTTGCAACACCAAGACTGAGTGTTTTAGAACCAGAACTCTAGGTTCACAAAGGCCCACACTTGATCGTCGTTCAGAGCGATTGCGTCGCCTGCTTGGAACAGAGAGACGCCAGCCCAGAGGTTGGTGTTCTTGGCCATATTGCCTTTAATCGCCAGGTCAAACTCCATGCCGAGGTCATCTTGACCAGCAACCCTAGTGAGCGCAGCGTTGGGCAAAGCGCCATCGCCATCCGCAAGGGTCAAAAGGTGGACGTCGCCCATGAGCTTCCAGTTGCTGTCCAACATGTAGCTGCTGCGGAACACGATGTCTTGCAGGTTGGTCCAAGTAAGGAACACATCTTGGGTGCCGTGGTAAGCATGCGCGAAGTCAAACAAAGGCATGAAAGCATCGTCATCGCCGTCGGTAGGATTGCCATCGCCAGAAGCTTGTTCGAAGCCGAGGCCAAGGCTAATCCCTTGCGCGGCTTCCCAATCGACGCGCAAGGCCAGCGCATTACCGGCTGCATCTAAAGCACCGTGTTCACCCTGTTGTATGGCAGCTTCGATGCTGTAAGTGACGCCACCATCAATGGCGCCTTCGATGATGCCGCCAAAGGTGAGATCGCGAACGCCGGCAGTGCCGATGCCTTGTTCCCGGCGGATCAAACCATAGACATCAATGTCAAACATGCCGGCGGCAAACTCCATGTAAGTACCGCCAAAAGCAACGCCCGTAGCACCGGCCGTAATGCCTGGGAAAGAAAAACCTTCTGCACCCAACACCGGTTCTGTCCAGAAGATGTCGGCGTTGTAGTTTTCCGTTTTATGCGAGATGACAGCACCATCCCAAGCGCGCCCAGTATTGCTCCAACCAAGGTCCGAAACCATGCGCTGGTTGCCATACTTCATTTGGAAACGACCCACTTTGACATTGGTATCATCCAAAAGGCCACTCCAGTTCAACCACGCAGCACGCAGCGAATCGACGCTACCGGTGCCTTGGCTGTTGATGACTTTTTGGAACTCGATAAAAGCACCGAGATTCTTGGAAGCATCCACTGCAACGTGCAAGCGGGCGTGACCCGAATAATTCGACACAGCAGAGGCACTAGCCAGCGGCAGAGAAGGATTACGGTCCTCCGCCCGAAAGCGAAGATTGCCGCCAAGCTCGACCTTATCCAGGCCAGACTTGGTAGTGACGACAGTCTGTTGCGCAGTCAAGGGTGCGACACACAGCAGAGCAGCTAAGAGCGTGAGATTGCGATTCATGGTTTGGGGATTTAGAAGTTAAAGGCGATTTGCAAGAACAGCGAAAGCTGCTCATCGTTAGTCGGTAAGGAAGACTGAGGCGAGAATACCGCAGCCCCAAAATCCAACGAGAAGTGGTCCGAGATGATGCCTTCACAATAGGCATCCAGCTCATAACCAATCGCATTGGAGGCACTCGCTGGAGCCACTGCAACGACATCGTGGCCAAGGTAAACATTGTCGTGATTGCTCTGGCGAGAAAAACTGTGGCCATCCACGTGGAAGCTCCAACGCTCGTTCCAGTCCAGCCAGTACATAACTGCGAGGTCAATCAAGTTGGAGAATGCCACGATGTCAGCGCGACCGTTGTAACGGTGCTGATCAATGTACACCGGGCTGTAACGCTTGCGGTCTCCGGTTTTATCATCGTTGCCTTTTGCCAAGGATATTTCTGCACCGAGGCCATGCCCATAATCAAGTTTTTTACGCAGCGTGACGGCGAAGGCGTGGCTTAAAACTTCCAGTGCACCATCGGTGCCATCTTGCAGCGCGCCAAACGCAGACCATTCCAGGCCGTTGCTCGTTTGCCCACTCCAACGGAAAGCGAAAGTCAGTTCTTCGAGATGAGTGGCTCCTTGGGTACGGCGCAACAAGTAGGCTTCCACGGCGGAGTCTTTCCCTAACTCCGTGTCGGCGAAGAAGCCGGCAAAGCTGTCATCGTCGATGTTCGTTGGGCCACCTGCGGCACGGCTGTACCAAGCAGTCCAAATACCGGTTTGGTAGCTATCGGAGACCGCCAAACCGTCAAACGAGTTGCGCTCATAAAGCCATGGGGAACGCGATACCAAACGGCCATCTCCAAGATCAAAGTGCATACGCCCGAGTCGCATCGAGTAGTCGCCAAGGAATTTATGGAAATCAACGTAGAGTTCCGCCACACCGCTTTCTGTGGTGGTATAGACATCACCATTACCCGCGAAAAGATCAACGTATGCGTTGAAATACTCATCGAAACCAAGATCAAGATGCAGGCCCGTTCTAAGGGAAGTGTCGCGACTAGTGACTACGTTGGGCGCGCCGAGTGCGGAATCGCTACGGGACTCAACGCGGAAAATAAGGTCGCCACCAAACTCATAAGTGGCGCCACCTAAATCCCCCGACAACTGGACTTGAGCGGAGAGAGGGCTAGCTAGGAGTACGAGCGAAAGGATGCTGAGATTGCGGAGCATGTGGTCGTTAATTGTGGAGAGTATCCCAAAGCCCAAAAGCAAAGGGAAGGATGGATTCAATTTTGTTCAAAAAACTCGGATGACGTGAGCGCAAGTCGCAAGGCATCCGGATCGGTACCTGCCTGCTGCAGGAAGCGCAAAACGTATTTCCCCAGCATGTCTCCCTCAAGATTCACCGGCATTCCCAACTCCAGGGTGCCCAAAGTGGTTCGTTCGAGGGTTTCCGGGATGAGAGCGACCGTAAATCGCTGCCCATTTTCCAAAGAAGCGACCGTGAGGCTGACGCCCTCCACGCCTACCGAGCCTTTCGAAACCAACAAAGGCCAAACATTTGGTGGGCAGGCAAAGGTGAAAACAGCGAAATCACCCTGTTTTTCGACGGAAACAAGGCTACCCAGGCCATCGACGTGCCCAGTTAGAAAGTGGCCTCCGAGCCGGTCCCCTACGCGTAAACTGCGCTCAATATTGACTTTAGAGCCGCAGATCAAGCTGCCTAGGGAGGTTTTCTGGAGTGTTTCGGGCGAAACATCGTAGCTCACAAGAGAGCCATCCTTGCTGGTGACCGATAGGCAAGTCCCTCCCGTGCAGATGCTGTCGCCGCGAGCAATGCCCTCCGCGAAGGGCCCCAAGTCCACCACAATCCGCAGCCCTGCTTGAGCGGGTTCTAGCGCCACGACCGTTCCCATACCTTCAACCAAACCGGTGAACATGGGGTATAGGATAAGATGTCCGCAGGCCAACGTCCAAGTCAACCTCGTTTATGGTATCGAGAGTTGCTTAGAGTGGGGTTTCCAAGTATCTTATGCGGCCAATTTTCCCGGAGGTACCGGGATGCTCGAAGTCCATCTTCTTACGCTTTTCCCCGAGGCAGTCGAGTCCTACTTGACCGCATCGATTCTAGGGCGGGCCCAGAAGTTGGGTCTGCTCCAGGTTCACTTGCATGATTTTCGCCGCTTTGCTGCGGATAAACATCATCATGTGGATGACCGCCCTTACGGGGGAGGTCCGGGGATGGTTTTGAAGCCCGAGCCGATCTTTCATGCAGTGGAGTGGGTCGAAGAGACTTTCGGTGAATGCCGCAAGATTCTCCTAACACCCAGTGGTACTCCCTTTCGTCAAACTACCGCCCTGGCGTACGCCAAGGAGGAACGCTTGCTCCTACTCTGTGGGCGCTACGAAGGTTTTGATGAACGCATTCGCACCGGCATCGAATGGTCCGAGGTTTCACTCGGCGATTTTGTGTTGTGCGGCGGCGAGATTGGAGCCCTTGCCATCATTGAAGCCAGCGCCCGGCTTATCCCCGGTGTCCTTGGTCACGATGAATCAGCAGTGTTGGAATCGTTTACCAATCCCCTGCTCCTCGACCATCCGCACTACACTCGCCCCGAAGTGTTTCGCGGCATGGAAGTACCCAAAATTTTACTCAGCGGTCACCACGCACAAGTGGAGCGCTGGCGGCAAGACCAGGCAATCGAACGCACTCATGTGCGTCGCCCTGATTTGCTCCCGAACCAAAACACCCATAAGACCCCATAGCCAGCCATCATCATGGATCAAATCATCCTAGAACTCTCGAAGCAGAACATGAAGAAAGAGGTTCCCTCTTTCAAAATAGGTGACATCGTTCGCGTCGAGTACCTGATCCGCGAAGGCAAGAACGAACGCGTTCAACCTTTCATCGGCCAAGTCATTCAGTTCAATGGCGGCGGCATCAGTAAGACTTTTGCTGTACGTCGCATCGTGCAAGGCGAAGGTGTGGAGCGAACTTTCCCGCTGCATAGCCCCCGCGTGGTCAATGTAACTGTAGAGCGTGCGCCAAACCGCAAACCGCGCCGCTCCAAGCTATTCTACCTGCGTGATCGCTCCGGCCGTTCGGCCCAACTGTAGGCTCACTTTTTTTCGCCCCGGCACTCCGGCTCATGGTCAAGAATCTTTCACGCAAGCTCCTCGGCATTGCACTGTTTTCAGTGCTGTCGGTGTGGTCCTTACTCTCGTTCAACCTTCACTTGGGTCTAGACCTGAGTGGCGGCGCGCGCATTGTTTACAGCTTTGATTTTGTGAAGGCCCTGCGGGTCGACAAAGTTATCGACGAAAACGACTACGCAAACCGTGCCCAACTGCTGCAACAGATTGCGGATATCTTCCGTTTGCGTCTCGACGCCACCGGCTTAGCCGATATTCCAATTTATCCTCAGGGCGACAACGCACTGGTGATTGAATTGCCTGACCGCACTGAGGCGGAAGTGGAAGACATTAAGAGAACCATCAGCAACCAAGGTTTGCTGGATTTCCGCATCATTGCCGATACTGCGGATAGCGTGTCGCTCGGCACGGAAACCCAGAAATGGCAAACTTGGGTTGCCGCCAACCCAGATGGCACCCCCACAGACTTCAACCGTTTAGCGGAAAACGAAGGAGGCCCACGCCCGGAAATCCGCTGGTACGCTGCGGATAACTCCAAAGGCAGTGATGCCCAACAGACCTTAGCACGCTACATCGTGGATGGGGCCATCCCACTGCTGATGCTGGACGCGGTGCGGCCGGAGTTTGCCGGCGTGGATTCTTGGGAGTTCTCCGGAGCCGACTTGAAGTATGCCGGTGGCCGTCTCGGCGAAATGGGCTTCCCTGTCGTTGCTTTTGAACTGTATGGACACCGCAAGTCAGAGTTCACGGAATTCACTGGTTTCTACAAAAACCGCCCGATGGCGATTGTGTTGAACAACAAGGTGTTTTCTGCGCCAAACATCAACGAGGCCTTGCCTGGTGGTGGTCAGATTGGTGGCGGTACCGGCGGGTTTTCGCAACAGCAGGTCAACGAACTGGTCACCGTACTGCGCACCGGCTCCCTGCCGATTTTGCCACAGCTCGAGAGTGAGTCTTTCGTTGGTTCTACGCTCGGCGAAGACGCAATCGCTACCGGTAAGAAATCGGCCTTGCTAGGTGGTGTTTTAGTGCTCCTGTTCATGCTGTTTTACTACCGCATGAACGGGGTAGTTGCGTGTGCCGCGTTGTTGTTCAACGCCTTCATTTTGATGGGCGCTTTGTACTTCACCCAGGCTACTTTGACTTTGCCCGGTCTGGCTGGTTTGGTGCTCACGATTGGTATGGCGGTAGATGCCAACATCCTCATCTTTGAACGTGTGCGCGAAGAATGGAAGCGCGGGCGTGAGATTCCGCAGGCCTACAAGAACGGCTATGAACGCGCCTTCTGGACCATCATTGACGCCAACGTCACCACCTTGATTGCCGGGGTGATTTTGTGGAAGTTTGGCACTGGGCCGGTGCAGGGGTTTGCGGCAACTTTGTGTCTCGGCATCCTCACTACCTTGTTCTCTGCTTTGATTTTCTCGAAGGTTCTGATGAGCGCGATCGTGTTCGGCAAGAACCCACCACAGAAAGTCTCTATGGGCCAGATACTCGCTGGAGCCAAGCAGATCGATTTCCTCGGTAAACGTAAGCTTGCTGGCATTGTTTCGGTAGTGCTCATTATCGTTGGATTAGTCGTTTTCGGCCGCGTTGCTGACGACATGCTCGGCATTGACTTCGCCGGTGGTTCCACCGCCCGCGTCGAACTGGCTCAAACCGTCAGCATCGGTGACGTGCGCAAAGCCCTCCCTGAATTTCAGGTGACCATTATCAAGTCCAGCATGGAAGCTGCCGCTGGCGATAGTTCCAATAGCTTTCAGGTAAAGCGTAAACTCAGCGCGGAGCAACGGGAAGCTTCCAAAGAGGAAGAACGAATTTCGCTCCTGTCGGTAGCGGAGCTGGACAAACTAAGTTCGGACCTAACTCCTGAAGAACAAGCTGCCGCCTCTGCGGAAAGACTTACGCAAAAAGATCTTGCGACTGTCATGATTGAAGAGCTGGCGGTCAAACTGGAACCATGGTTGTGGAAGCTCGAAGATGGCAGCGTCGATCTCGACAAATCCTTCCCTGAAAAATCAACCGTCGGCGCGCGCGTCTCTGGCGAGATTCAAAGCGCTGCAGTGCGAGCCATTTTGCTGTCGCTGATGCTCATTGTGGTTTATATGACCTTCCGCTTCCGCGAGTACCGTTACGGTTTCGCAGCTGTGGCAGCCTTGTTCCACGATGTTTTGATTACTTTAGGCGCCTTGGCTGTGGCCTACAGCCTTGGGGTACACGTCGAAATCAACCTCGAAATCATCGCCGCCTTCTTGACCATCATTGGCTACTCGCTAAACGATACGATTGTGGTGTTCGACCGAATCCGCGAAAATCTTCCGCGGCGTAAGGAAGGTTTCAGCGAAGTGATTAACATCTCGATTAACCAGTCGTTGAGTCGTACCATCCTAACTTCCGTAACCACTTTCTTTGTGGTTGCAGTGTTGTTCATCTTTAACCGTCCATTCCACAACTCCTTGGAAGGATTCAGCTTTGCCATGCTGGTCGGCATCATTGTTGGTACTTACTCGTCGATGTTTATCGCCAGCCCACTGTTGGTCTTCTTTGACCGCTGGGCACGCAAGCATCGCGTTGAGGAAGTGAAAGAGAGCGGCAAGGCAAAGGCTGTGCAGGGCTAGTTCCTCCACCACCCACCATTGCCGGTTTCTCTGGCACTGCCCTAAAGCCCCACAGAATCTTCTGTGGGGCTTTTTTCAAGTCTTGCTTGGAAGTCGGTGGTGTTAGGGTTAAAGTGACGCCATGAGGACTTTGCTTGCACTTACCGCTCTCATGTTGGTACTCGCTGGCGCAGTGTGGTGGAAAACCCGGCCGGTGGAAAACATGAACCACATGCCCCCTACCACTTCCAGTGATTCTGGCTTAGGCATTGCAACCGTTGGCATGAAGAATGCGAGCCCAGCCGAAGCCAGTTTCCCAGTGAAAGCCAAGAGCGATGGCGACGCCGATCACGAGCTACCCATGAGCCCTGCCGAGGATCCGAATGCCGCCATCGCACCGCAGCCCGATCCTGCACCGCCGGTCAAGCCAACCCCCAAACCTCCTGTCAACCAGCCACTACGCCATACGGTAGTTCAGGGGGACACCTTGTATAGTTTGGTGAGCCGAGCTTATGGAATGGCCCCGGAAACGCTACTCCAAGCTGTTGCTGAGGCGAACGGTCTGCGTGATCCAAGCGCCTTGGATCTTGGGCAAGTCCTGATTCTGCCCGTACTTGAGGGATTTAAGGCTCCACAGAAACCTTAAATTTGCCACCTGCGGCCTCCAATTGGCCGCGCAAACTGCTCCAGTGATGTGGCGCGAGGCTAAGACTCGCAAACCAGCGGTCTTCCTGATAACTTTCTGAAATGACCCGTGCGATGCTCCGCAGATCGGCCAACACCCGGCCACTCGCAGCTGGGATTTCGATGTCAAGATGCAAAGACCAGCGATCCAAATAGCCCGCTACCTGTTTCTCCAGTAGGGCAAGTCCGAAACCGTCCAAGACAGAAGTGCAGATGGCATTGGGGAAACGAGCCTGCAAAATAACTTTCTCGCTGGCGGCAACCTGATCCCACTTATTGAGAATTAAAACCGTTTCGATTTCCTGCGCCTCCACTTCAAGGAGGACGGCCTCCACTGCATCAATGTGCAGTGATAAATCCGGCGCCGAGGCATCGCAGATATGTAGCAGTAAATCGGCGTTGAGCGTTTCCTCCAAAGTGGCGTGGAAGGAGGCCACGAGAGAGTGAGGCAAATCCCGCACAAAACCCACCGTATCGGTCAAAATTACACTCCGCTTATCCGCCAACTTCCAGGTACGAATACGCGTGTCTAAGGTGGCAAAAAGTTGGTCGGCGATATAAACCTCTGCGCCGGTGAGACGCCGCATCATCGAGGACTTGCCCGCATTGGTGTAACCAACTAAAGATACCGTGTAGGGGTAATCCCGGGCAATGGCAGCGCGGTGGCTGCGGCCTTCGATTTCCTTTAGCCGACGTTTGAGGTCGGAGATCTTTTTATCAATTAAACGGCGGTCGGTCTCCAACTGAGTTTCCCCTGGACCGCGCGAACCGACTGCGCCTTCGGTGCGTTCCAAGTGAGTCCACATGCGCATCAAACGGGTACGCGAATATTCAAGTTGCGCCAGCTCCACCTGCAACTTGGCTTGGCGGGTTTGCGCGCGCGTGGCGAAAATATCCAGAATCAATTCCGTGCGGTCAACGACCCGAATACCGATATCTTTCTCTAAATTACGCCCTTGACTGGGCGACAGGTCGAAATCAATCACGACCAAATCTGCGTCGCAAGAAAGCGCCATCTGTTTGATTTCTTCAATCTTGCCTTTGCCGAATGCGGCGCGCGGATTCACCTTAGCGATCCGTTGTACTAGACCGCCGACCACCACAGCACCAGCGGCCTCTGCCAAACCAGTGATCTCCTCCATTGGATCATTGGCGGCCTCCGCAGCACTATTGGGCAAAATCAAAGTAGCCACCACTGCCCGTTCCGGCTGTCTAAGGGCTGGGATTGGTTGATTATTTTTTGTCATGCAACGACCAAAAAGCACATTAACAATGCTGCCATGGAGAGTCAGGCACCAATTCTGGGGAAATACGCAAGCCACCAGGAGTGGTTTCGAGTCGGCTATGCACGCGCCATTGCTCGTTCCTCTCCGGGAAATCACTGCGGAAATGGGCGCCCCTGGATTCTTTGCGGAACGTGGCGGAACGCGTAATCACTTGCGCCACCTGAACCATATTCATAACTTCCACACCCTCTGGGGTGAAGGGACCGAGTCGTTCCAAATAATTGGCCCAGGTATCAAGGCGCTGCTGCGCATCTAGTAGGCCAGCAGCATCGCGTTCAATACCAACCTGACGCCACGTCAACGACTTCAAGGAGTAGGTCATATCGGTTAGGTTTAGCTCGGCCGCGGGAGCACCATAATCCTCTGATAAATGCGGCGACAAAAATCGACGTCCGCTATGTTTTTGCTCCAAAATCCTGGCTCCGACTAAACGCCCATGGACCAAGCCCTCGAGTAAGGAGTTCGATCCCATACGATTGGCGCCATGGAATCCTGTGGAAGCACATTCTCCAACCGCGTAAAGCCCCTCCAAACTTGTGCGTCCCTCGAGGTTGGCCGCGATGCCGCCGACAAAATAGTGCACCGCAGGGCGTACCGGAATGGGATCCACTCCAATGCTGATACCAAACTCCGAAGCAATCCTTGCAAGCGCCGGAAAACGTTTGGCCGGTTCCGCAACTCGCGCTAAATCAAGAAAAACATTGGTATCACCAGCATCCACAATACGCCGGAAGATGGCTCGGCTGACCACATCACGCGGGGCTAAATCGGCATCCGCATGAAACTCAGGCATGAAGGCGTAGCCCTGGCGATCACGCAACACAGCACCTTCGCCGCGCACCACTTCCGAAATCAGAAAACGCGCCGCACCAGCGAGGTACAAAATGGTGGGATGGAACTGGACAAACTCCAAATCGCGCAGAGTGGCGCCGGCACGTAACGCCATGGCGAGGCCGTCGGCAGTGGCCAACTGCGGATTGGTTGTTTCCCGAAAAATTTGCCCGCCACCGCCCGTGGCCATCACCACGGAATCTGCCTCAAATAAAACTGGGGTGTAAATCCCATCAGAGCCTTGCCGGGCAAGAGCCACCAAGCCGCAAACCGCGCCATCGGCATCTTTCAACAACTCCACTGCAGTGGTGTAAGAATAAATGTCAATGTGCGGATGCTGGTTGGCCCGCGCCGCAAGTACCCGCTGTAGCTCTTTGCCGGTGGTGGTGCCGCCACTGTGCAAAATGCGCGGCATGCTATGTCCACCTTCCTTACCGAGGCTAAATCGTCCGGTTGATTCACGATCAAAAGCCATGCCCGAATCAGCCAACCATTCCATCGCTGCCGGTGCCGCAGAAGTAATCGCGGCGACAATGAGTGGATCCGAAAGCCCGTACCCTAGATTCAAAGTATCGCTTGCATGCAGGACCACGTCATCGTCGGGCCCGACGGCTGCCGCGATCCCTCCCTGGGCATAATGAGTATTGGTATCGGTAATCCTTCCTTTAGAAAGCACCATCACGTGCCCACCAGTTTCTGCAGCAGCCAAAGCCGTGGCTAACCCGGCTACGCCCGATCCTACCACCAAAACATCCGCGCGGAAAACCGGCAGGCGGCGCAAAGGATATGGCATGCGTCCCAAGGGCGAACCAGGAAGGCTTTCGAAAACGGTTGACTCAGAGGTCATGGAGGAGGAATTCTACAGAAACCTGGGCCGCTTGAAAGGCGCGTGTGCAAGGCTTGCAAGGATGCCGCATAGATTTATTGGAAATTGAGGTTTGTTAGGGTCTTGTTTGCCGATACCCTGTGTAGGCTCCTGTTAGCCTTCCTCGCTTTTCAGGAACCGGACCCAAGCTGGAGGCAACTCATGAAACAACAATTACGCAATCTCAAACGCAGCGACCTGGAAGCCGCGGCCATGATTACCCTGCTCATGCTGGTGTTTGTTTGCATCTAAAAATGCGTCCTCTCACCACAAAGCAACTCCAGGTGCTGGAATCCATCCACAAGCACCAGGCGGAAACAGGATTATCACCAACCCTACAGGAGCTTGGGGCTACCTTGGAAGTGAATCGCGTGACGGTCTATGGCCATGTGCAGGCGCTACTGGGGAAAGGCTTTCTGGAAAATTTGGAGCCCGGAGCTTCGCGCGGTTTAGATTTCCCCGACGAAGGTTTGGCCGCCCTGCGGAAAACCGAGAGACCCACCCGGCACGCCGCTGAATTTGGCACCAAGCAGCCACTTGCCGTACCGAAGAAATGGCCAGCTGGGCCCATCATTCCGCTAGTAGGCCGCATTGCCGCTGGGGCTGCTATTGAAGCTATTGAAAACAGGAATGATGTAGCACTTGGTGAGTTTCTGCGCACTGGAGAAAGTACCTACATGCTCGAAGTATTGGGTGATTCGATGATTCAGGCGCACATCCAAAGCGGCGATTATGTCATCGTCCAAAAGGATCAAAGTCCACAAAAAGGAGATATCGTGGTCGCGATTCTTGAAGATGAAACGGCTACCTTAAAGCGTTTCTTCCCCCAAGCAGATGGCACCTACATCCTTCAACCTGCCAATGATGCTCTGCAACCGATCTACTGCGACACCTTGGAAGTGCGCGGCGTGGTCAGTGGGGTCATTCGGCGCTACTAAACTCCTCCATATCGGCAACTCTGGTCTTGCCGTGGCCCAACATGCCGCGGCCTGCAACGCCTCAGAAGGCGGCAGAGTGAAAAATAGGCAATAGCCCTATGGATTGCTCTTTTTTGTGTATCTTTCGCTGTGGGGTTCGTGGTAGCTTTGAATTCCATGAACGCCCAGCAAATTCTACCCATGTGTATTTACCCGAACATATTTTTCCTTCTCCTGAGCGCACCTCTTTTCGCTCAGACCACCGAGCGGGTGAGTTTGACTCACCTCGGATTAGAGCCCTCTGGAGGCAGCCATACGGCTTCCTTATCTGCAGATGGCCATAGTTTTGCATTCTTATCAGGGGCCGATGACCTGGTGCCAAACGACACGAACTATCAGCGCGATGCCTTCGTTCGAAATATTCAAACTGGAATGGTCACACGCGTTAGTGTGAGTTCTTCTGGCGTGGAAGGCGATGGCTTCACAGCAGAAGTGGTGCTCTCCGCAGATGGCAAGTGGGCCGCATTTATTGATGAATCCGATAATCTCGTGCCTAGCGGTGCCGCTTGGAGCCGAGATGCGTATTTACATGAGTTGAGCAGCGGGCTTACGACTCGTGTGAGTGCGGATTCCTTTGGCGTCCAGGGCAATGACCGTTCCGATAGCGTCGCCATTTCCGCCGACGGGCGTTATGTGGTTTTCCATAGTCAAGCGACTAATCTTGTCGTTGGCGACACCAATGGAGTCGAGGACGTTTTTCTGCATGACCGCATCACTGGGACAACCGAACGCATCAGTACTGGTCTTTCTGGCGCCGAAGCTAATGGGTTTTCTACGGAGCCTTACATCAGTCCAGATGGTCGTTTCGTGACTTTCCGCAGTGAAGCAACAAATCTCGTTGCTAACGATGCCAACGGCCGAGCCGATGCATTCTTGCTAGATCGCTTGTCCGGAGAAACTACCTTAGTCAGCGTTTCATCTTTAGGCGTGCAGGGCAACAACGCGTCACGCCCTGGCGGGATTTCTGCCGACGGCCGCTTCATTACCTTGCGCAGTAGCGCCACGAACTTAATTCCAGGTGGAAGTTCCAATGGCCCGCATATCTACTTGCGCGATCTAAAACTCGGCTTGACTACGTTCATCAGCATGGATTCAGCTGGCGTGCCAAGCAACGGTATTTGTTTATCGCCATCTGTTTCGACGAGTGGCCGCTTTGTCTTCTATGAGAGTTGGGCTGACAACTTAGTGGTGGGCGACAACAACAATAAGCCGGACATTTTCTTGCATGACCGTGAGACTGCGGAAACCACAATGATTGCTGTCAATAACCTTGGAACCTATGGCAACAAGGCTGGCTACCGCCCGTCGATGTCTTCGAACGGCCGCTATATCCTGTTTGATAGCAACTCCAGGAATTTAGTGCCGGGTGACAACAATGGCATGTTCGATGTCTTTTTGCGCGATCGCGCAGAAACAGCGGCATTCAACCACATCCTTTTGTGGGGGCCGTACGAAGCTCCAACCGGCGCACCAGTGCAGTTGACTTGGTGTGCAGCGCCGCCTAACTCACCGTACTACTTGCACTACTCCTTGAATCTCAATGGCACCGTTTTTGCGGGCCACAGTTTCGATATCGGGTCGCCTGCAACTTTGCTTGCGACTGGCTTCACAGCGGCCGATGGACAAGGTTCTGTCACAACCCAAAACGTGCCGTCTGCAGCAGCTGGCTTCACAGTGTACTTTGAGCAAGTGGTGCGCAGCAGTGGCCAGTTCTACGAAAGCATTGTGCAGCCGATTCAGTTCCACTAAAGGGTTCAGAAGTACAGCCCTGTTAAAGGACCACTACTGCCAGCGGGTTGGTCCATCCGCTGAAACCAGTGTTGTTGACTTCCAAAGCTTGGCAGTAAATCGTGCGCCCGGTAAGCGAAGCGGGAACGCTGAAAGAAATGCTGAACTCTGTTTGGTCGCTGTGCAACAGCGGCGGCGTTTGCACCCATGGCCGGGAAACAAAGCATGGTCCATAGGGAGTGGGCGTCGGTCCGGCGCCGCTAATGGAAAGCAAAGCTGTGAGACTACTGTGGTGCTGCAGATACTCGAACTCAAGCGTGAAGAATCCACCGGCTGTTGCGGAACTGCTGCTTAAAGAGGCAGCGCCCGCACCGAGTTATGGTCAAAAGTTGTGTTTCGTGAATTGTGAGCAAGTGCAGTGTAGCCTTGGTGTTGATCAACCACCAAGTTCACCAACACACACAAACACGCCCCTTGCGGGCAAGGCTACACCACATGACCCAATCTACTCCATCCACTCCATCCACTCCATCCGCTCCAGTCCCAAGCCCCAACGACACCTTGACTGAGATCCTTCGTAGCGGTGCACACGATCTTCTTGCCACGGCTTTGGAGGCTGAGATTCAAGCCCATCTTGCTGTCTTCGCCGACCAGGTAGATTCCGAGGGGCACCGACTTGTGGTGCGAAACGGATACCTCCCTGAGCGAGAGATTCAAACTGGTATTGGTGCAATCGCAGTCCGCCAGCCGCGCATCCGAGATCAACGAGGAGATGCGGAGCCTCGTTTTACGAGCAAGATCTTGCCACCCTATCTGCGCCGCACCAAGAGCATGGAAGAGCTTCTTCCATGGCTTTACTTGAAGGGTATTTCCACAGGAGGATTCCAAGATGCTCTTACTGCATTGCTTGGTCCTGATGCTCCAGGCTTATCTGCAAGTACCGTCGTGCGCTTGAAGAAGATCTGGGAGGAGGACTATCGCAAATGGAGCAAGCGCAGCTTGGCGAACAAACGCTATGTTTACCTTTGGGTGGATGGTATCCATTTCAACATTCGTTTAGAGCAGGAGCGCAGCTGCATCCTAGTCATCATGGGAGCTACTGAAAGTGGCAAGAAAGAGCTTGTGGCGGTGCAGGATGGCTTTCGTGAAAGCGAGCAGTCATGGCGCGAGATGCTGCTTGACTTGAAGGCACGTGGTTTAACCACGGCTCCTGAGCTTGCAGTAGGAGATGGTGCCCTTGGTTTTTGGAAAGCTTTGGCAAAGGAATACTCCACGACCAAGGTGCAGCGTTGCTGGGTGCATAAGACCGTCAACATTCTGAATAATCTGCCGAAGAAACTGCAGCCGAAAGCGAAGGATAGCCTTCACCAAATTTGGATGGCCGAGACCAGTGAGGAGGCAGGGAAGGCCTTCGACCTTTTCATCCACAGCTATGAAGCGAAGTATCCGAAAGCAGCTAGCTGCTTAGCGAAGGATCGTGATGCATTGCTGGCTTTTTACGACTTTCCAGCTGAGCACTGGATTCACTTACGCACGACCAATCCGATTGAGTCCACATTTGCAACGGTGCGTCTGCGCACCAAGAGAACCAAGGGGGCTGGCTCACGCATGGCCTGCTTGACCATGGTCTTTCAGCTTGCGCTGTCTGCGGAGAAACGCTGGCGCAAACTGAACGGCCACCAACTGCTCGCTGAAGTAATTGACGGCGTGCAATTCAAAGACGGCATCAGGAGCTACGCTGCATGAGCCGCAACTCTGAAACACAACATTTGACAATATCTCAGTCAACCGCCCGGTCCGGGCGACTGCGATGCAACGCGTGGGCCCATTCATTTGAGGCCGATAATCAGATAGCAGCGCCCGATCGGACGGACCTCAACTTGCACCGATTCCAAATGGGAATCATTAAGAGTGCGCATGGAAGCCTGGCGGAGGCCCGACATTTTTCGTACTTGATTCGCCAAGTCTTGCTTGACAGGAGTAAACTTCTCATGGAAGCCGTTGCAGACAGACCGGGGCGACAAGCTTCGCTTGCCCCGGCTGCTGAACGGCAAACCCGTTGGGCGGATAGGCTTGAAGGATGGAGTGTGAGGTGAAGGATGGCAGTATAAAAATGAACCCTGCTACCGAGAATCGTCGGTGGCAGGGTTGTTTGACATTCGTGCTGAATCAGGATTGTTTCATAATTCAGCGGTCTAACTGAAGATGTTTACTGACACGCACATTGCCAGACATAGCCCACAGGTGGGTCTACTGGCCAGTGACCGCCTTCAGCATCGGGGTCACATACTTCATTTTCACCGCAGTTCCAGTCTCCAAGGCACATGGGGCCAACTAACCCGAGATTAATTGAGATACCCACTCCACAGGGGGCAACGCTTGGCAGGGGTTGAAGGGGGTATGCAATCCCAGGGCAGACACACCAAGCATAACCCGAGACCTCTGCATCCCCAAATAGGAGTCCCTTGCAGTTGTTCACGCAAAGGACAACATTGCCGCAATGCAGTTTCCATTTTCCTGTTTCAGAGTTGTAGGTGACTTCTCCAGCAACTGGGCAAGGATCTAGGACTGGTGGGGCAGACCATGGGAAAAAGGAGGGAACGGCATCTGCTACACCGATAAACCCACCAAGTATTAGGGCAAAAGAAAGGATGGTTGATTTCATTGAGTTTCTCCTCGGAAACATTTGTCAGGTAGTTCAATGGCCCACTTCAAGCCTGAAGCCGGTGGCACCAAGTCCCGGGCAATAGGAACAAGATTTTTCTTCCCAGGGTCGAACCAATATACCGCATAACGAGAGTCGGCGTCAATGAAACGAAATATTTCCTTCTCCCATCCCTTGGGGCTTACTATTCGGTTGGGAAGCTTAACAAAAGAAACCTTCGCTGAGCGCTCACGCCCCGTTGAATCTGCGAAAGAGATTCGCATTCTTTTACACCCGGATTTGAGGGATAGATAAACAGGGTCGGCTACAGGGGGACCGTTCGGGACATGAAATTCAACAGGTTCAAGTAAGGAGGGAACTAGGCCCAGGCCAACAGCTGCCTCGAGCCCAAATGCCTCCATATCAACAATGTAATCCCCAGGGGTCAGAAAGGCCCTGTAATGCCCTTGGTCTATCCCAGGAAGGAGCTGGGTAGGGACTTGGGCTCCAGCCCCATCGATTTCTCTAATCCCAGCCAAAATATCGCCACCTTTGACAAAATCATGTTGGGGCATGAAGATAATCGGAACTTCAACGGTTCCCGGGAACAGCCCAGGGTCTGGTTCGAAAATGTCAATGTTTCCGTCCCGAACCGGAGAAATTTTCAGGTCTGCACGACTAATCTCTTTGTCCCTCCAAAAGAGCAGGAGCTCTAACTCGATTGCCGCCTCTGGAAGAAATTCTAATTCCTCAAAAGAAAAAATGACTCGCCTTTTCCCTTCGGAAAGTTCCTCGATTAGTCCTTTATTTACGAGAATCCCTTCAAGCTGGGGGTCAAAATGTTGACTCATGTGTTGAGGGCGGTAGAAAGAATGTAAGACCCTCGGAGCATTCTTTGGAACGATGTAGCCAAAGGAAAAAATTCTAGGAAGCCTGACCTCAAGTTTGCCTTCTCCAGTTTGCGGTACGATTGTTTCGCGTTCAACATAGCCAAGCGCGGTAATAGTTAACCTTTTGCCAACTGGTAGTTCAAGGTTGAAGACACCGTGAGAGCCTTCCTCAAGCTGAACTTTTAGGTCATCAAGATTCCAGAGTTCTCGACCATGCACCACAAAATGGGGGCTGGAAATTGGGTTTCCCGCTAAATCAAGCACTGTTAACTGTACTTGAGTAGGTTTGGGTACAGAAAGATATATTGTATTGTCAGCCCAACTGGTGAGTTCTGTCTTCGTTTCCACTCCATTTACATCCAAAAAGAAGATCTCCCGAATTCCATCTTCAAGGGCGAGGGCTGGGATTTGGAAGTTGCCATCTGCGACTTGAAAGTCTTGAGAGGCTTGTTGCCCCACCGTAAAAAAGGCTACGGTCCCTTTGGAGATGAGGCTTTTATCATGGTAGGAGATTAAGCCTTCAATCGGTGCAGGGTTCGCCCCCGAAGGCGTTTGAAAAGGCCGTCTTTCAATAGAGCCTGTCTCTTGAACAGAAGAGGCAGAGTTTGACTGGATTGAGTAAAGTGACGTGTGAAGGTTTTCAGCCTCATTCTTAACCTGCCCTGATTGGGTATTTAAATAACCAAGGATAACGAGGGTTGCAAAAAGCCCACCAAACAAGTGGCCGAAGCCCAAGGCGCTATGCCGCAGCCCTTTTGCGTCGAGAACGAAGTGCTGGAGAATTAAGGAAAGCAATGAACCAGCGAACAAGTAAACTGCAATGCTCATCCGAACAGGAACGGTGGCTTCAAAGGCGCCGAGGCAACCACAATCCTCAGAATTCCAAAAAGAAGTTGCAACAATAAACCCAAGGGAGAGTACAAGGGGCAGCAACCAGGATGATTTGGTGTCTCGCTTATAAAGGAGCCAAAGTCCAATGCCAATTTCAAAAATACCTACGCCTATTCCAGTCGTTAAACTTTCGCTTTGTCCCGAATAGATTGCGTGAAATTTCAACGCACCAAGTAAAAGTAGGAGTCCTGCGATTGTCCCAGTTAAAAAACTGATGAATACCTTGATTGTACGTGGGGATTGCTTCATTTGGTACCTCTCCGATCCTTGGTTGTCGACAATAGTGGGAATGAAAAAAACGCATTAGAGAATATTATCAGGCGCCATCTGGGAGTCAATGCCTATGTCGGAATTTCAGGAAGGGTGAGAGATGGCAAGTCGGGCTTGGCCTTTTCGCTAGGGCGGAGTATTGTAAATGTTACCGCCCAACCAGCCGTTGCACGCAGACCACGCTTCGCGTGGCTGGTGAACGGCAACCCGTTAGACTTGCCTTCGATAAGCGGTATCAGGTTACAAGTGATGATGGTAAATGAAGGTTCTATAGCCACTCTAAAGACGAAAAAGTGGCGTGTTGTAGCAATGCAAGCTGAGCATTTCCCCCTGGAGTGCGCAATAAAACGGCGTCCTTCAAACGCGCGTTCTCAAGGCTTAATTGGAGCGACAGGAAAGTAATGCAAATCACGATTAACTCTCTCAGAAATTTTACCTTGCAGCGGCATACGACAGAGCTAGAATGCGATTGTGAAAAACATAGTATCTATATTTTCGGCTCTTCAGAAGAATCTGTGGGTCCCCCTTGGCTCCGGCAAGTCTCCCATCGCATGATACAGGGCGATTTCAGCGGCTTTAAACGTCCTAAAACCGTATGCCTTTCTGGTAGTCAGTTTCAGCTTGTTGTTTAAGCCCTCCACAGCTCCTGCAGAAATCTCTCCCCCAGCGCGAAACCAATTGAGGATTAAAGGCCGATGGCGTCGAAGTGTCTTCGCCACTTTCTTCATTGGATTGATACGGCTTTTCATGACCACCTTGCACCATTGGTCGAGAAACTTCCCTGCCCAAACCTCAGACGAATAATTCCATAGCCGCTGAAACTCTTCCTTCAGCAGATAAGCCTTTATGCTCCGAAGATTGTATTGAAGCAACACCTTCATCGAAGTGGCTTGCTTCTCGGTCAAGTTTTCAGGTCGTTTAAGCAGAAGCCATCGAGTTTTCCTGAGGACCGGCTCATAGCCATCCACCTTCATTTGCTTGGCTTCTTCGGCTCGAATATTGTCGATGGCCTTATTGATCATGCCGGCAATATGAAAACGGTCGAGGACATGAATCGCCTCATTCGCCCTCTCCGCAATGACCTTGAGGTACGGCCTCCACATATCACTGCAAACATACTTCAACGTTTTCGCATGCTCGCCAAAGTCATCAAAGAAGGCACGAAGCGTTTCCTTTTTGCGATCTCGACCGACCCAGAGCAAACGGCGGCTCCCACGACTGATTGCATAAACTACGGTGAGATATTTATGGCCACGATGCCAAAGCACCTCATCCACCCCAATGGCTTCAATCTGGCTTAGGTCCCGATTTTTCAGCCCCCATTCAACCGCGATTTTTACTGCTCGAAAAACGCAATCCCAGGTCGTGTGAAAGCAAACTGAAACTTCTTTCCAGCTCATTCGCTTTGCCCATCGAGCGAGAAACCAAGCGAAGGAAATGGTAACCGGGCTTTTGCCGACCGCCCAAGGGACGCTTTCCACCTTGATTCCACAAGTCGGACAGCTCACTCGACGCATGGTGTATTGAAAGTAAACGGATAAGCCCCAAAGTGGAACAAATTGGAAGCGACGTGGGCTGCGCGAGGAATCGTAAGTACCGCGCCGTCTTTGGCAACCAGAGCAGATGGCTTTGCTGCTTAACCGGGGACGAATCGGGATGATGAGTGCTTCCTTTTCAAAAACCGGCTCTTGGTAAACAAACGATGAGTGCTTTTCAACGCGATTGAGGATAGTCTTTAGCTGCATCCTGTTTTTTGTAATTGGTGTGGAGGTAGGTCTTGATAATCACATCTTCACCGATTGCGCAAACAGGATGCAACTCTTCCTTGCGGCAGAGGGGTAACTGGGGACTTTGATATTGAGGCGAGGCTCTCGGCAGCTCGTCTCGACAGGCCGAGGTCAAAGATGATTCCTAGGCGGAATATCGACTGGAGCTAACGGAAAGGGGATTTAATTTACCCACAGATTCTTCTGAAGAGCCGGAAATTTCACCTTCCATATTACGATGCCCGACTAAGACAAAAAGTTTCACCGTGCTGCCTGGCTTGTAGGGCCATTTCGAAAATTGGCGTTCGGCCTTTTCAAGTTTGCCGATGTTACGCAGATAAGCCGTGGCGTAATTGTGACCATGTTCCAACTGGCCGAGAGTACCGTAGTGATAGTGCAGGCCGTTGCCGCTCTTCGTGGTGACGCCAACGTGATTGGTGGGGATGTATTCCACAAGCTCATCTTCCTCGCACACCTGTTTTTGCCCAAGGCTAATGGCGTACATATTACTGCGATTATCCATGCCCCAAACCGTTTTACAACTCAGCTCGCCGATGTAGAAGTGGAGTTGTGGAAGGGCTAGATCCCTGCGCCAGCTGGCAATGAAGTTTTTGAGGTTGGCACCGTACTGGTTTCGGAAGTCATCGTGAAACATATCGTTCTCCCCTTGATGCCAAAAAAATCCCTCCACACGATATTTGATTTTCTTGTCATCCAATTTCTTTAAAGAATCCTTCACCAACTGGAGGGCAAGAGGGTAAAGCTTGAACCCGCTTGGCTCATCTGGATTCCAATCGCCGCCAAGGTGCGTGCCGCCAGAAGCACATTTGATGATGGCAATAGGGGCTTTGATGTTGCTCGATAAAATGTGCCCAAAACTTAACTCGGGGCCCACCACGTTATTCAGCGGCTGGAGGGTGCTCCAACCTTCCGAGCGGTTCATGCTCTCACGACCAATGGCATAGGAGTATTTGATTTTGGATTGCTCCTCGCCACAACCAACGAAGGGTGGGAAACGATCCACATCATGCGCGTCGGAATCGGAGCCAACCATATTCGATTGCCCAGCAAAAATGAAAACCCGCAAGGTCTTCACATCTTCCTTGGCAGCATTCTGCTGTTGAGCAGGGCCGGGGAGCGGAAGCAGGCTGATGAACAGCAGACAAAACAGTAGGAGTACAAGTTTCGAGTTAGTTTGGTATTTCATCTTAGGTGGAGGCCTAGCTTCATTGTAGGCCGACGCCATCCATGGGGTGGTGCGGCCGCGGATTTTCGCTCTTCAGCCCTCATGTTGGTTAGAATAATCGCATGACAACTCGCTCGATCCTTTGTTTGGTTATGCAAGCCTTTGGTATTTTCTTTTTCGTGAAGGGCTTTGTGATGATCATCATCTTTCTTTTGCCGTTCTTGACCAACCTATCTTTTGCAGGCCTGGAGGATAATTCCTTTTGGCTCCTGTCGATAGCCCAAGGGATGGTGATTGTTTTTTGCTCACTGCTCTTGTTGTTTCAATGCAAGCGGCTTGCTGCAGTGCTGATTAAGGAAGATGTTGCTCTGCCAGAAGGGCCGCTCAGCACTCCGTCGCCACTTGCACAAATTTGGTTTTGGATTGCCATCATTGGCCTGCATAACATTGTGCAGCCGGCTGGAATTTTGCTCAACCGTCTGGTGGTGAACTACCCCACCGGGATGCAGGTCAATGATTATTCCGCAGGCAGTATTCTCAGCAATCGTTCCACCGGTCCGCACCTGGTACTTTTTCTTCTTTCGCTGGCGCTTATCGTATTGTGCAAACCCATCGGCCGTTTGATTCAGACAAAGGGCGGAGGTGATAATTTGAAGAAAGGAATACAATAGGGGAGATGAACCCGCTGAAACAAAGCCTTTCCCTGCTGGTGACGTGTTGCACCTTGCTTTCTCTCAGCTGCGGCTCGGATGCCGTGATGGAAAGACCGGGTGTTCCTTTCCCAGAGTTTGCCTTGGCAAGTCACGATGGCGGCACCGTGACCAAAGCAGATCTTCTTGGCAGCACCAGTGTGATTTGGTTTTACCCCAAAGCCGCAACGCCTGGCTGAACCAAACAAGGCTGCGGATTCCGTGATGAATACGCACAATATTTGGCCAAAGGAATGCAGGTGTTTGGAGTGTCTTTTGATAGTCCCGAAGACAACGCTGCGTTTGCCGCGAAGAATGAATTCCCTTTCCAACTTCTGTCCGATAGCGACCGCAGCTTGGCCTTGGCGCTCGGCTTAGTGGATTCGGCCGCTACTTGGTGGGCACCGCGCGTGACTTTTGTGGTGTCGCCAGAAGGCATCATCGAGCAAGTCATTGAAACGGAGAACGTCAGCACGCAAGCCGCTGAAATTTTTCAGGCGAAATTTACGATGAGTGATTAGACCACGCGCGTGCAGTTAACCTCGAATCTGCACATTCCGCGCTGCTGTGGTTTCTAAGATTTGTTTGGCGGCGGCGGCAATCGAAGCGGGATCGAGTTGGTGATACTGGTAAATATCCTGCGGTGTGCCGGATTTACTAAAGCGTGAAACGCACAGCGTTTTCTGCGGGACACCGACAATCGAGCCGGCATTATCCAACAAACCGGATTCGCCATCACAAACGCCCACAATCGGCACGAAGCGGCCGGCTAGAGCGCGGGCTTCTGGCGCAGAAATAGCACCTTTGTCTAACCCGGCTGGGACGAGCTGCAAATCGCCGTTTATGCCCAATTGTGCAAGTTGCGCATAGCCGTCGCGCTCGGCAAAACGCCCCAGCAACAAATCGGCGCTGGTCACCACCACCACGTCGGCGAAAACGCCATCGGCTAACAAGGCATCAGACGCTTGCAAGGCTTCAGGAACCAAAGCGCCCATGGCTAAAATCGTGGTGACATTATCACCGGGTAAGTAACCAGCTTCGGCCGAGCGGTCGAGCAACTTGTAACCACCGGCAAGTACGTCGCGACGAATCACGCCATAGATGGATTCTGTGGATTCACCAGCAAAACGCGCCTGTGCTTTGAGGCGCTTGAGGAATTCTTTTTGCGGCAAGCCGCGCGTGGATGCGCGGATCAACACACCCTCGCGATCCTTTTGATCTTCTTCCAAATGGCGACGCGTGGCGTCGGCCAAAACCCATTCCATTTCCTTGGCGAAAGCTGGCTCCCAAGTAATCAAGGAGGGGAACTGGATATCGGATTTCCACGAATGTTGCGCGCCTTCCGGAGAGAGCGACACACCTGAGGGCGTACCTACCAAAATGAACGAAGAGCGCCAGTAAACGTTGTAATAAAGCTGGTCTAAGGCACGCTTGATGAAGAAGTCATAAACCGTCATCAGCGGCAACAGTGGCACACCAGAAAAGCGCCTCATTTGCCCAAAGGAGCCCGCCGCAGACATGCAGTTGGCTTCCGCGATTTCAAAACGAATATGTCGAGTCCACGGGGAGGAACGCACATAAAGCTCGGGGCGGCCACGTTGATTCCAACCATATTCGGCTTCTAAATTGACATCCACCTCCGGGCCGTAAACTTTTTCATCCATGGCCGGACTGATGTTGGTGGAAGTGCCAACATCGGGGGACATAGTCAGCGCCAATTCCGCAGCGCGTTGCCAAGATTTGTCTAAACCAGTAGGTTCACTGCCGGTTTCGAAGCCGCCGGCTTTCAATTCATCAAAAGTGCCGACGCGCACAATCTTGCCAGCCACTTGTCCCCAAACCCACTGCGTGTTGGCGTAAGGAACCAAATCCATATTCAAACCAAAATCGAGTGGCAGGGGGCCGCTTTGCGCCAAGCGCTCCACCACGGCTTGCTGGTTACTTTCGATCCGCGCCTCAACAGCTTTGACCTCCTCACGGAAATAGTTTTGCCGCTTGTTGAGGAAGGTGCGCTCGCTCCCATTTGCTTGCCAGTTGCCATCCATCGAGTAGGGCTGATCCCAATCCAGGCCTTCCGCTTTCAGGAGGCTCGCCACCTCTTCTTTCTCGGGAATGGTGGAGTGATTGCCGGGTTCCGCGGCGCACTGCAGCCCCCAACCTTTTAGCGTGTGGGCGACAATCAAAGTGGGCACGCGTTCGTCGCGCCGCGCTTCTTTGTAGGCGTTCAGCACCACATTCATATCGTGGCCACCCATATCCGCCATCGCGCGTAGCAATTCCGCATCCTCGATACGGTCTAAGAACTCCTTGGAAACGCCCGACTCACCCAAGTATTTGTGCGCCAGTTTTGCATCTTGCAACGCCAAAATGGCTTGCAACTCATAATCGGTAAGCCCGGTTTCTAGGGCTTGTTGGAACAAATCGCCGCCTTTGGTGGCAAAAAGTTTTTCACGCAGCGCACCATGACGGAGCTGCAGCACATCCCAGCCGTTCGCCTCAAAAGTTTTTTGAATCCGATCGGCATCGCTACCGCGCAAACCGCGCTGGTTCGGAATACGCGTGCCATCCAAGTTCTGGCGGTTGTAATCAACAATCCAAGTGACATTGCCCAGTTCGCGTTCGGCAATATCGGGCATAGCTTCCATCAATGAGCCTTCGCGTAATTCGGAATCACCAATGATGCACCAAAAATGTTTTGGCAGATCGGTGGACCAGCCATGATCGACCGAGTAGCGAAAGGCAAGAGCCAAATAGGCAGCATTCACCGGCGGAATTCCCACGGTTCCAGACGGCAGTACGCGCCAGGAATCTGGGTCACTATCAGCATGATAGGATTGAAATACAGCTTTGCCGTCGCGCGAAAAATCACGCAGCCGCGCCATGATGTCGGCGCCTTCTTGCTCGTTAAACCAGGAGCCATCCGCATGGCGGAAAAATCCTTGCGCGCGGTTCAGTGCATGGTCCAACGGCGCAAGGTGAGGTTTCGCACAATAAAAATCGGTGCCCTTGCGCGCAACCAGGTGTAAGGCGGTGGCCAAATGCAGCGAAGAGGCACAAGAAGCGGGGTGGCCGCCGACTTTGGGATCACCGGAAACCTTATTGGGCCGGTGGTTGGCATCCCAAATCATGCGCACAGTCCACGCCAAGGCGCGTTGTGCGATTTGGTTGAGGGTGGCCACATCTTCCAGAGGAAGTGGGGAAGAAGCCGAGTTCTTTTTAGCCATGCACAAGGGGTTCAGCAATAACGCCGAAACTGAGTTTAACTTCGCCTGGCGATTTTGTTGGCCATTCGATCCGCGATAGCGTGATGGAGTGCGATCCCAAAGTAGCGGTTAACTTTCCACTTGGAATCCACTTCAGCTTGCCGCGGGGCACGGTGGATGTGTTCGAAGTCAGCGATTTTTTTGACGGCCCTGCCGTCCGTCTCAAAGGTTTCAGGCAAAAGGCTGCCGATTCGGCTCAGGTGCAAGGTTGGCGCTGCCGTTATGAGGGCGTCATGAGACTCTACCCACATGCCCACCCAACACGAGAGCGCGGCTCCATTCTGCTGCTGGTGTTCCTAATCATCGCCCTGCTGGCTGCAGCGGCGATGTCTAGCCTCGACCAAACTAGCAGCATCGTCAATGAGGTGCGCGATGTTAGGCAAGTCACCCAGGCCGGGTTGCTGGCCGAATCCGGCCTCAATTACGGCTATGCACGCCTTAGCTTGGATCAGGATTGGCCCGGTACGGGTGTCAATAATGTGGTGTTAGCCTTTGAGCAAGCGTTCTCGGTGACGGCAGGAGCGGCCAACCCAGGCAGCGGCAATGGCCGTTACGTCATCGTTTCGGAGGGCATCACTTCCGACGGTTTGAGTCGGCTGCGTGCGGAGCTAGATTTGATGCCTGGAGTGCCTGCAAGTAACGAACTTGCACTGCTGTTCCTCGGCGGAGAATTCCAGATGTTGGACAGCACGATTCTGGGGGATTTGCTCATTACGGACAAGGCCATGTCGTAGATGACCTTGTTTTTGATGACGACCTCGGCTGGATTACCCAATCGGCCGGGCCCACGGATTCTTTGAAATACGAATTCACCAACACCAATTTGTTGGGGGATCTCTACAAGTACAGCACCAAAAATTACTTCATTGGAAGCGCGGAGCACCGCATTAGTGCGCACGTCGCTATGCCGGAATTTGATCTTGAGCAATACTTAGTGCCAGGTCCGGACCGGATTATCTACACCGATGAAACCAACATTCAGAACGTTTCTCATGAGGAGACGGCAGTGTTTGTGCTGGAGCCTGGGAAGAACCTCAGTTTGAGCGGCTGCGACTTTCCAGGCGGCGTGATCATTGTGGTGGACGAAAGTTACAACCCAGCCGATGGGCCACTCAACAAAGTCTTGATCAAAAAAGGCACCAAGATTGGCGGTGGAAGTGGTGGAGCCAGTGCGAACATCGGCCTCATCGCGCCCGGCACGGAATTGCAGTACACCTATGAAGGCGGAGCCGCTGCTGGTCAGAATGACATCGAGGGCTTAACGGTAGTCAATAGTGTGCACATGGTGCGCCAGATCCGCATCAAGGGAATGGTGCTGGTGCTGACGGAAATCAAGCATTTCTGGGATACGGTGATTGAGTTTGATCCTGAAGTTGCAGCGAATCTTCCTGCCGGGGTGGACTTCCGTTTTCCAGGCAGCATGACCGATGTTTTAGAAGTACGTGAGTTTTTCGAGTACTTCGAACACGAAGACGACTTTGGCGATTTTGACTTTGGCGATTTCGGTGACGATGACGGCTTCGGCGATGATGACGAGGACGATGGTGATGATGACCATGACGGATTCGATGACGATGACGATGATGACGACGACGGCCACGGCCAGAGCGATGATGACCATGGCCAGAGCGATGATGACCACGGCCACGGCGGTAGTGGCCACTAAGGGCGTCGCACTGCAGTAGACTGCTTGCATGCTCGTTGTATCCCTTGCGTTCGCCGCCGTGCTTTTTGCTTCCCCACAAGAGCCGGCGGTTCTCGCATTGAGGGTGACCCCAATCGAGTTTGATGCCGGAGAGCATGGCCGTTTTCCGAGTCTCTCAGCCTCTGCTCAGGATACTCTGCATCTATGCTGGTTTGCACCCGGCACTGAGCTAGGCACAACCCAGTTACAACACAGTGTGTGGCGTGACAAGGCTTGGCAGCCCAGCACGAGCCTGGCGTCTGGCAGGGATTGGTTGGTGAATTGGGCTGACTTCGCCAAGTATCAAGAAGATGCGCAAGGCCATGCTGTTGCGAGTTGGCAGACCTTTTCCGCCGACAAACGCGGCTATGGTGTTACCCGCAAGCTGAGAGCAAAAGTGGATGGCTCCTGGTCTGCTGCAACTTCCTTGCACTTGGACCGCGCAGGTGTGGAGCATGGATTTGTTGCCTTCGCCGCACTTGGCGCCGGTCGTTTTTTTGCGACTTGGTTACAGAGCACGGCTACTGGCCCGCCCACCAATTTGCGCTACACCATCCTGAATGTGGATGGCGTGCCGTCGGAAGAATTTGTGCTAGATGATTTAGTTTGCGATTGTTGTAGCACCGCAGCCATTGCCTTGCCCAGTGGCGAGGTGGTGGTTGCGTATCGCAATCGCAGCACGGATGAAGTACGCGATTTGCGGGTGGTGCGCGGTAACCCTGCCGATCCAAGTAGCTGGACCGCGCCAACCGCTGTAGATCAAGAAGGGTGGAAAACCCAATCCTGTCCAGTCAACGGCCCGGCCTTAGCCAATGACGGCAATTTCATATCCCTGGTTTTTTACACCGAGGGTGCTACCGGCATGCCACAAGTGAAGTACCTTTCCTCCAAGGATGGTGGCAAGAGTTTTGGTTTGCCATTGCCCATCGCGGGTGGCAAAACTTGCCTCGGTCGCGTTGCGGTGGCGCAATTGCCCGCAGGTGGCCCGGCCATCGTTGCGTGGTTAGAGCAAAGTGAGAGTGGCGCCCACTGGGTTGCGTGTGCCATTCCCCGCAGCGGCCAGCCGAGCGCGGTGGTCCCAATCGCTGCCGTCACCGGTGCGCGTGCCGACGGATTCCTGCAACTCGCCGCCAGCGCCAACACCGTGTTCGCCGCATGGACCAGCAGCAACCCAGCGCCGACGGCGGTAAAGCTGGCACGAATCGAGCTGGAATAACCGCGTTACTGCGCTGCGAGTGCTTCGTCGAGCATCTTGACTAACTCATCGCGACTGTAGGCAAATGGCTGCTTTGCATTGAGCTGAGCCAAGCGCATCAAGGCCGCGCGAATCGTGACCTCGGCCTCGCCTTGGTTCGGCACCACCAAGTAACGGCGCTGCGGATTCTCATCCGACATGGCATGCAAAAAAGCTGCGGCGACGTCATCCGGGTCTTGGAAGTGCGCGCGATCTTGTGGCCCACCAAGAACACGATTCATCTGCTCTGCAAATAACGAACCCTCTGTGCTGTAGCCGTTGGCGGCAAGTCGTTCCACCATATTGACGCTGATGCGGGATTTGTAGTTGCCAGGTTCGACAATGCTCACTTTCACCTCAAAGCGTTCCATTTCCGCAGCGAGTACATCGGTGTAAGCTTCGATGGCGAACTTGCTCATCGTGTACGGACCGCCTAATCCCCAAGTGACGGTGCCGGAGAGGGAGCCGGTTGTGGATATCCGCCCCTTGCTTGCGATGAGGAGTGGCGCGAAAGCCTGCGTCACGCGGAAGGGGCCCAAGACATTGACATTCAGTTGGAAGGCAAAGGTCCTCCTCCGAAACTTCCATCAATGGTGCCATCACCACAACCCCGGCATTGTTGATCAAACCGAATAATCCACGGCCACCATCCTTCACGGTTTGTACGGCGGCTTCAATTTCGGCTGGAATCGTGACATCCAAGCGAATCGCTTGCACATTTTCAAGCGCATTCAATGCCGCCAAATCCTTTTCTTTACGTGCGCCGGCATAAACAAAAAATCCGCGCGAAGCAAGCAACTCGGTGGTCACGCGACCAATCCCCGAGCTTGCGCCGGTGACCAAAATAGCTTTGCGTGCAGGAGCAACGCTGGTTGCAGTTTGCGCGGCAAGTGCTGGATTCCAAGCGGGAATCACAGCAACCGCGAGCAGGAACAGGAGGAGGGGAAATCGGCGCATATTCTCACCGTATCCACCTCTAGCCAGCACGAGTCAAAAAATCAGGAAACGTCCCAGGTCTCACCGCTATTGAGTAGGCTCGCCAAACTGCCGACGCCCAGCATTTCGGTGATTTGCGTGACTTGCTGTTGGATTTGTTCATCCAACACCGGCCGCTGCTCTTGGCGGAACAATCCAATCGGCACAGGAATCTCGGAGTTTTCCGACGCCTGGCAAATGCGGAAAGCATTCGCACCCGTAGGCCCATCGGTTTTCCAAATGCTGGCTTCTTGGGGGGTACAAACTTCGATGGTATCTGGCGTGATGCGCAAACCTTGCTCGAGATCTCTGCCAAATAATAGTGGTTGGCCAGGGCGGAGATCCACTTGGCGGTTGTCTCGCACACTTTTCTCAGTAATGTGTTCGAAGGCGCCATCATTAAAAATGACGCAATTTTGCAAAATTTCCACGAAAGCAAAACCCTTGTGCTCATGGGCCGCTAACAAGATCTCTTTCAGGTGGTTGATTTGAGTATCCACCGTGCGTGCCACAAAACTGGCGCCTGCACCTAAGGCCAATGCGATGGGATTAAATGGCGCATCGAGCGAACCATACGGCGACGACGGCGTGCTTTTCCCTGGCACAGTCGTGGGTGAATACTGGCCCTTGGTTAAGCCATAGATACGGTTGTTGAACAACAGCACCTTGAGATTTAAGTTGCGCCGCATGGCGTGAATCAGGTGATTGCCGCCAATCGACAGGGCGTCGCCATCACCGGTGATCACCCAAACATCTAAGTCTGGGTTGGCAATTTTCACGCCACTGGCGATTGCTGGTGCGCGCCCGTGAATCGTGTGAAAGCCAAAAGTATCCATGTAGTAGGGGAAGCGGCTAGAACAGCCAATGCCCGAAATTACGGCGAACTTTTCCTTCGGTACGTTGAAGGATGCAAAGGCCTGCTGCACAGCATTGAGGATGGCGTAGTCACCGCAGCCGGGGCACCAACGCACCTCTTGGTCGGAAACAAAATCCTTTTTCTTGTGTATGGGAGCTTCAGTGATCGTCATAACTAGGCTTCTCCTGCTCCATCGAGCTGGGATTCGATGTGGCGCGCGAGTTCTGCAGCCATGAATGGCTTGCCTTGCACTTTTGGCAGGGAGATGGCGTCGATTAAATATTCGGCGCGAATTAAGCGGCTCAGTTGGCCGCGGTTCAATTCCGGAATGAGCACTTTTTTGTAGCGCTTGAGCACGGCACCGAGATCCTTGGGTAGCGGCCATACATAACGCAAATGCAGTTGTGCTACCGACAGGCCTTCCGCTTGACAGCGATTCACCGCACCGCGAATGGCACCAAAAGTGGAGCCCCAACCAAGTACCAGCAAGTCTGCTTGCTGTGGGCCGTAAACTTGCAGCGGCGCGTAGCTAGCGGCGACCCGCTGCACTTTTTCCTCGCGCAGTTGGATCATGCGTTCGTGGTTTTCTGGATCGTAAGAAACCGCGCCAGTGATGTCGGCTTTTTCTAAACCGCCGAGGCGATGTTCCAATCCAGGTGTACCAGGGATGGCCCATGGGCGCGCCAAAGTTTCGCTGTTTCGTGCGTAGGGCTGGAAGTTGGTGGCGTCGCTATGAAACTGCACTGGGAAGGGTTTTAGCGAGTCCACGGAGGGCACCAAAAAGGGTTCCGAGCCGTTGCCGATATAACCATCCGAAAGCAGAATGACCGGGGTCATGTAGGTGGTGGCAATGCGCACCGCTTCGAGGGCGGTGGCAAAACAATCCGCTGGGGAAGCGGCGGCAAGTACCGGCAAGGGGCATTCCCCGCTGCGGCCGAAAAGAGACTGCAGCAAGTCGGCTTGTTCGGTTTTGGTGGGTAAGCCGGTACTCGGACCAGCCCGTTGTACATTGACCACCACCAGTGGCAACTCCACCATTACCGCCAAACCAAGCGCCTCGGATTTGAGCGCAAGGCCTGGACCGGAAGTGCCAGTCATGCCAAGGGAACCGGCGTAGCTGGCGCCAATCGCCGAACAGACGGCGGCAATCTCATCTTCGGCTTGGAAGGTTGTGACGTTGTAGTTTTTGTAGCGCGCAAGAGCATGCAGCACATCGGAGGCCGGAGTGATTGGGTAAGAGCCGTAGAACAACGGCAATTCAGCAAGCTGGCAACCCGCCACTAAGCCAAGCGCCAACGCCTGGTTACCGCCCATATTGCGGTAAGTACCGCGCGGCAAGGGTGCAGCATCAACTTGATACACCACCTTGAACAATTCGGAATTCGCCGCGATGTTGGCACCCGCGCGTAACGCCAAAAGGTTCGCTTCGAGGATTTGCGGCTTCTTCGCGAATTTTTTGGTGAGCCATGCTTCGGTGTGATCGAGTGGACGCGAGTAAGCGTAGTAAAGCATGCCCAGCGCCAGCAAGTTTTTACATCGCAGCGCATCCTTATTACTCAAACCGGTGCTCTCGACGGCCTTCAAAGTGGCAACGTTGAGATCGATGGCCAGCAACTGATAATCGACAGCAAGCTGTGGATCATCGAGTGGGTTGGTGGCATAGTGGGCTTTGGCTAAATCGCGTGCACCAAAATTGCCGGTATTCACAATCAACAGGCCACCTTCTTTGAGGTCTAGAATATTGACTTTGAACGCAGCCGGGTTCATCGCCACTAAGACGTCGGGCTGATCGCCAGGGGTGTGAATATCTTTTGAGGAAAAGCGTACTTGATAGCCCGAGACTCCGAACAGAGTGCCGACAGGAGCGCGAATTTCCGCCGGGTAATCCGGGAAGGTTGCCAAATCGTTGCCGAGATGGGCAGAGGTATCGGTGAATTGACTACCAGTCAGCTGCATGCCGTCGCCGGAGTCACCGGCAAAGCGGATGACAACTTCTTCGACTTGCTGCAGAGGGATTTCTTGTTGGGGAGGAACCATGGAAGCGCGCGCGGGGCAAAGCGGAGCCCGTCAAAAGACTCTAAGCTCCTATTGTAGCGGTTCAAGCCCCCGTGCTGTAGCCTCAGGCCGGAAGCGCTCCCTGCCTCGACAACGCTCCCAATAGAACATGTTCGCCACTCTCCTTCTCACTCTGGTTTTTTCCCAGGAAGTCTCTCCAGGGGTCTCCCAGGAGCCTGCCTCGTTAAGCCGTTGGACGGCCGCCTTGGAAGCCATCGCACCTGCTCAACGCGCGGGGCTCGAGTTTCTGTTGGCGCACATGCCGCCAGCCGATCGCGAATCCTTGAGTATCGATTTGGTGGTGGAGAATGTGGAATACGCTTATAAAGCTTGGCAAGCAGCGCCTTGGTTTGAGGCCATTAGCGAGGAGATTTTCTTCAATGAGATTTTACCTTACGCGAACATTAACGAGCGTCGCGATCGTTGGCGCAAAGATTTTTTTGAGCGCTTTGGGCCCCTAGTGAAAGACGCCAAATCTCCGGCCGAGGCGGCGGCGCTGCTCAACAACCTAGTCTTTCCGTTGGTGGGCGTCATTTATTCCACCGCACGCCCCAAGGCCGATCAATCCCCCTACGAATCCATCGAGGCTGGCATGGCGTCTTGTACTGGTTTGTCGGTGTTGCTGGTGGATGCGTGTCGCGCCGTCGGTGTGCCAGCGCGTTTTGTCGGCACGCCGTTGTGGGCCGATGGTAGTGGCAATCATTCGTGGGTCGAAGTTTGGGACGACGGCTGGCACTTCACTGGAGCTGCGGAACCTACTGGAAATAGGCTCGATTCTGCTTGGTTTACCGGCCGCGCTGCGCAAGCCCGCGTGGATGACCGCGAGCGCGCGATTTATGCGGTGAGTTATCGGCGAACTCCGCTTGCCTTACCCATGGTGTGGCAACCCGATGCCGCCACGGTGTATGCCGTCAATGTTACCGAACGTTATTTGGGGGGAGAAGATTTGCCCGTGGGTAGCGGCCATCTGCGCGTGCGTTGCCGCGCTGCAAATGGCAAACGCTTGGCCCGCGCCTTCCATATGGTTGGGCAAGATGGTGCGGCTTTGTGTGCTGGAACCACCCACAATGAAAGCTTTGACGCCAATGATCACACCACCGTGATTTTGCCATTGGGTACCGCAGGAGTGATTTATTTCGATCATGAGCCCCACGAGGGGGCCACTCACGGCCTTTCGTTTACGTTCCAGTTTGCCGACGACCAGAGCCTGCTGGATGTGGATTTAGCACTTCTACCCAAGGTGCAAATTCTGACGCCGCAGGATTTGTTAGTGCGCGAATATCAAGCGCGTATCCGCCAGGAGCGTGCGGCCGAAATGGCGGCGCATGAGCTCACCCTGGGCGCTTTAAAAATGCCGTTTGCTTACAAAATTTTTGGTGAAAAACCAGCGAGTGGGCGCAGCTTGTATATTTCGATGCATGGCGGTGGCGGTGCCCCCAAAGAGGTCAATGATCAGCAGTGGGAAAATCAAAAACGCCTCTATGAGCCTGCCGAGGGCATTTATTTAGCTCCGCGGGCCGCAACCGATACTTGGAATTTATGGCATCAGGCCCATATCGATAAGTTCTTTGATCGCCTGATTGAAAATATGATTGTGTTTGAGGATGTCAACCCAGACCGCATTTACCTCATGGGGTACTCCGCTGGAGGCGATGGTGTTTATCAACTTGCGCCCCGTATGGCCGATCGTTTTGCCGCCGCAGCGATGATGGCCGGGCACCCGAATGAAACCAAAGCAGATGGTTTGCGCAACTTGCCCTTTACTTTGCACATGGGGGCAGAGGATGCCGCATATGAGCGCAATAAAATTGCTGCGCAGTGGCAGCGACAGCTAGAAACACTTGCAGCCTCCGATCCAGGTGGTTACCCACACTTCGTGCAGATTCATGCGGGCAAAGGCCACTGGATGGATCGCGAGGATGCTGTCGCAGTGGAGTGGATGGCGCAGTACACCCGCGATTTACGCCCGCAGAAAATTGTTTGGCTACAAGACGATGTCGTGCATGCGCGTTTTTATTGGTTGCAGGTGGAGGAACCGCACGCACGGAGCCGCGTGGAGGTCGAGCGTGTTGGCCAAGTGTTTACCATTCTTTCTGCCACCGACATCCACCAGCTCAGCATTCGTTTGGATGCGAGCATGGTGTCGTTCGAGGAAGAAGTCATCGTGCAGTACCAAGGCAAAGAACTCTTTCGTGGCAAGGTGGAAGCGAGTATCGATATGCTGCGCAAAACCCTACAAGAACGCGGCGATCCGCACGGCATGTTTTCCGCAGAGATCCGGGTAACCCTGCCGTAGCCGCTGCTTCAAGCTCGCAGAGCGCTCACTAAGAGGAAGCAAATGCTTAATCCGAGCGCCACTGGGATAGCCAACAAGAAAGTCAGCACACTGGCCGCCAGCACCCTGCGGGGGCGCAAGCCGATAATCCGTTGTTGTGCACGCACGAAATAAAACGGCGGGTAGATCATCGCAATCAGCACAATCAAAAACGTGGGCAGCGGAAGAATTCTCAGTGCGCTTACTATGAGGTAAAGAAAGGACATAAAGTGCAGGTTGAATACAAAGTGATCGAAGTATAGGAACTCACGTCGCACCCAGACCAAGCGCAGGATTGCAGCTAAAAAAGGAAGGAAGAGAAACAGCGCTGGAACCAGCCGTTACCAGTGAGAACCTTCTCAGAGAGGAAGGTCTGGACTCCATCCTGCGCTGGCGAAGTCGCCGCTGCGGATGCGGTGGGATCCGATGACGTGAAACTGACGGATGCTGTGTCGGTGGAAAACAGGGCCGTGATTGTGAACATTAAAATACTGGCGAATAAATACATCCGCAGGGGAGAAAGGTAGCGGAAGCGCCGGCCTTCCGAATAAGCAACCGTCAGCGCACCCGGGTGGCGAAATAACTCGCGCAAACTCACCCAAATGCGCGCGTCAGCACCCAAAGTGGCGCCGACAAAATCGTGGATGAGTTCGCGCAGCCCGGCACGCAAGCCTTGGGTGGGTTGGCCACACTTTGGGCAAAAAGCGTGGGTGGCCACGGCAACACAGTTCGGGCAACGGCGGGGGCCAGAGGCGGGGGCGCTCATGTCTACAGCATAGCTGGCCAAAACGCCCCCAGTGGCGGACTACATAAACGGGTTGGAGCCAGCAGCGTGATCGGTGGAATCATAGATGCCTTCAATCCCAGGCACCTCGTTGCGAATCGCGACCTCTACACCCTGCTTCATGGTCATCGCTGCGGAGCCGCAACCCTGGCAGCCGCCGCCCATGGAAATGTACAAATTCTTGCCATCGCTGGCCATGATTTCCACAAATCCGCCGTGCGAGGCTAAGCCTGGGTTGAGGGTATCGTCGATGACAAATTGGGCTTTGTGGCGGAGGAGGTCGTCGCCCTCTAGAGCATCCACGGCACCAGGCTTCACGGCGCAGGATTCTTCGCTCAGGAAACCGCGAATCGCAGCTCCGGAGTTGCGTGCTGGAATGCGCCAATCTTCTGGCGTGTGCGCCATGGTGACGAGCACTTCGGAACCATGAATCTTCACGCCGCGCACGCCTTCGACGTGCTCAAAAATATAAGCAGCGAGTGGCGCCCATTCCTTTGCCCAGGCTTGATCGCTGACATAAAGCATGCCATCAAAAAGCGTGCGATCGACCTTGAACAGGCAGTTGGTGGGGATGGATTGTGGTTCGGCGGTAATGTGAATGGGCGGCGCTTCAGGCATGGTGCTCTCCTAGGTGATAGGGGCCCATATTCTACCCATCTACTGCACAAACATGTTCACCAGCATGGACGGGAAGAATTGATTGCCCCGGCGGACAACCCCCTGCACCCAAACATGCCTGCCTACAGCCCGCCCTGGGATGGTCATCTGGAGAGTTGCCGTGCCGTCAGAACCGGCCTGGATGGAGCTGCCGATTAGGCTGACAGGGGCACTCAAATCAACGCTAATGCCCCTTGGCGTGACCGTTGGGCCAGCTCCCGCAAGCGAATACGCGAAATAAACCATATCCCCAGGCTCTGCGCCGCCAACCGTGAACGCTGCCAAACTGCCACCCACTAAGTTGGAAATCTCCAACGTTGGCCGGAAGTACTCCTGCTGCTGCAAGTAGGTGGCGACGTCTTCGATTTCCTGATCGCTGAGATAGGAGCTAAACACCATCATCATGGGCACAGTGTGGATGGCGGCATGGATCATCGAACTGGATGCGCGCTGCACACGGGGGAACGCCCATAAACCACCACTTTGGAGGCCGACGCCCTGCAATTGGTGGCAGCCGATGCAGTTGAATTCATAAACGGCTTGGCCGTTGATGATATTGCCCGATTGCAGCAAAGGATTGGTGGGGCCAGCCAGGGCGGCGCCGGTGAACTGGTGATCATCGAGGTTGCCGGTATCACGCGCGCGTCGAAATTCTACAGTCCACAGGTTGGTTGCCGGATTGAAGAACGCTGCAGTGGCGACATCGGCACGGCTCCCTGCTGGGGCACGACTGATGTTGCTGGGAATCTCATTGCCGACGTTTGGAATGCCGGCGAATGGGGTGGTGTCATAATCGAACAGCCGGTCTCCTAGATAGGACAAACCGCTGCTGTGCATCGAAGTTGGGTTGGCGCCTGTGAGGCTATTACTGGAATAAGAAGAAGTTCCGCTATCCGCAAAACGCCCGCTGCCGGTGCCGACGGCATAACCCAAATATTTGTCATCGGCCACACCGCTTGGCTCGGTGCGGGCAGCTCGCCAATGCCAGATATCCGCAGTATCGTTGAGCATGTTGGTGTGCATCACGGAGTATCCATCTCCGGTGTAGTTTGTGTAGCTAGTTTGGGCGGCCAAGTTGCCATGGCAATAAAACGCGCAACCACGGCCGGCGTCGGTGAAGTTATTTTCCGTATCTACAATTGGGAACATAAAAAACACGCGGTCTTCACTCTCGGAGCCGGCTAGAGTGTGATTGCGGTTGATGGCATTTGCGTTGGGCGTACCCGCTACTGCGCCGATATGGACTTGCTTATTCCAACCAGCCTCACCGTGGCCTTGATCACCGAAAATCCATTTACCACTGCGTAAGCTGGCGTTGTGGCCGGAGTCTTGCCACTGCAAAAGAAAGTAGACATTTTGCGCATCCCAAACCGAGTTAATTTGGATGACGGTGGGTTGGGCATCTAAGGTTTCACTAAGCGGGTGGTTGTCTTGCACGACACCGGTGAACAACATGGTGTTGGCGGGATCCCAATCGGCGGCGCTGCCATCCAGGGTGATGGTGCCTAACGCAACCTCGCGCGAAACGACTAACCCAAGGTTCGAATCCGGTAAGCTAAAAGGTGCCGATTGAAAATCAAGAAACAGTTTGTTGGCCCCGGCATGGTTGTGACCATTTTCAGTCACAGCGACGGAAAAATAAGTATCAGCAGGTTCTTGAGCTGAAGCAGCGGGAGCGCAGCAGGCTGCAGCTACACCCAAAGCGAGGAGGGAAAACACCATAGACAAAGACTACCATGGGAAATCCCATTGGGATTAACAACTGATGGAAATCAAACAGCGATTAAACAATGAATCGATTTTATTAATTAACACGAGGTGCTCCACATCCCATTCGTCTTGGAAATGTTCCACGATTTCAGCGAGTGACGCGGTGCCGTCGGCGGCCTCTAAAAGGCCAAGTTCCAGTTGATCAATTTCGAAAGTTTCCCCACGGGCCATCAACCGCACCGACATGGCTTCGCCTTCGGAGTCAGAAACGACCTCGGCACTGAAATTGGCAATTGCACGCGGAATAACGGCTCCGTTTAATGGATCTGGCAAGCTGCGGCGGCGGAAAAGGCGCGGCCCGAGCACCAGTAAATCTAAATCGGCGCGGAGAAAACTCCAGGCAGCTTCGCGGGGTGTTTCGACGATCGGTTCGCCTTTGATATTGAACGAAGTATTCAGCACCATGGGCACACCAGTGCGCGCGGCGAAAGCTTCGATTAGCGCGTAGTAGCGCGGGTGATCCGTGCGTTGCAGGGTTTGGATGCGCGCGCTGCCGTCTATATGCACCACCGCCGGAATCAAAGGCGCTTTTTCTTTCACCACCGGAACGGTGAGTGACATGTAGGGAGAAGGCGTGACTCCGTCAAACCAAACACTTGCTTGCTCTGCCAATACGGTGGGTGCAAACGGGCGGAAGGATTCGCGCTTTTTAATCGCGGAGTTTATGCGCTGAATGTTTTTGCCATCACGCGGATCGGCGAGGATGCTGCGGTTGCCGAGCGCGCGTGGGCCAAACTCAGCACGCTCGCTATACCAGGCCACCACTTGGTTATCCGCTAAAGCATCCGCCACCACTTCCAACAACGGTGTTTGTGTGACATCGGCTTCTTCTAGCCAGTGACCGTATTCTTCCACCGCTTCGTTGAGATCCTGCGTGCTGTACTCATGGCCAGCGTAAGGCGTGAGTGCACTGCGCTGAGGGGCCGAAGTGATTCCAGCTTGTGATGCCAAATGATGGAGGCCAAATTGCGCGCAACCTACCGCCAAACCTTGATCACCAGGATAAGGGGGGATGAACACTTGCTCAAAACCAGCCTCGCGGCAAATGCGTCCATTCAAGGTGCTATTGAGGGCCACGCCGCCACAGAAAGCGAGATTTTTCGCCCCGGTGCTCTGCCGCAGGCGGAGTAAATAATCCAGCACCACATCTTCTAAATCGGCTTGCACATCGGCGGCAAAACGCGCATAACCGGCGTGGTTGGCACCTTCAGACCAACCATTCGGGGCGGGTTCATCGCGTAAGCGCGCGCGGTCCACCTGCAAAGTTTCGAGGGGGCCTTGGAAAACCGGTTTGCGCGGCGTATCGGCGGCCCATTTGGCAGCCCATGGTGCTAAGCCCATGACCTTGCCGCAAGTATTCCAATCGCCAAACACATGACTTGCCACGCGCGAATACACCGCACCCAGCGATTCCATGTTTTCAAAACCGTAGTTGTGTAACAGCGCGGGTGTGGGCTCGGCAATCCAACGCTTAAAGACGCGCTGCAGATCGGTACCTTCAAAAGCAAAAGCGCTCTCGCCTTCGCGCCATCCAAAGGCCAAATCCGAAACGCCAGCTTGCTCCAAACCAGCAGGCACGGACGCGAAGCCTGGCCGCTGCGGTAAATCCAGTTCGGAGTAGTAGTCCACCCCCGGCATTCTCATCTCATGCAAAGTACTGCCCATGCCATCCATGACAACAATCACACCCTGCGTAAATGGCGCCAGTGGCATCACCGACCACGCGTGGGCCAAGTGGTGCGATAACTCCAAACGGGGGACACCCGGAAGCAGGTTGAACGGCGATACATAACTTTCTTGGTAAGAAAAGAGTGCGGTATCCCAGCGCACCGTGCGGTGAAAACGGTCAATCCGAAAGAGGTGATTGTTGGCCACCACCAGGGCTAAATCCTCAAGCGTGGCACCCACGCTATCGAGCGCGTGTTCGACCAACACCGCGACATCGCCACCATCATGTTTTTTGCGCGTGAGCCGCTCTTTTTCGCCGGCAAACAACAAAGTGCCATCTGCGTCGAGCAAACAAGCTGCCGCAGAATGGGTGTACTGATTTAAACCGAGGATGAGGCCGCGCGCCATTGCGGCACAGGGTACCAGACCGCCGCCATTTTTAGCCGACGGCCGGGCCCCATGCCGGGGCGCACTTATGGCGTAATCCGCACGCTCACGGCTTGGCTGATGAAGTGCTCGGTGCTGTGCCGCGCCACAAAGCAGACTGCCAAATCACGGTCTAGCAAGGCTGCTGGCAGTGATGCCCCATGCGGCACCGTCCAGGTGACCTGCGTGCTTCCGGCAGCATCCAAGCTGCCACTGCCATGGGCCAGTTCTGGGCTGCCATAAAGAGCACGTAAACCTTGGGTGAGGCCAGCGCTTTGCGTAATCGGCAAGGTGCCGATGCCGTCGAGATGACTACCTGCAGACGGGCTCCCAACCAGCATGGTGTAGCTGGCTAAGGCCCATGGGATTCCAGCATCCAGTTGGAAAACAAAGGCACCACCGGCCGCTTGCGACACCGTTTCTGGCGTGACGCTAAAACTAGCGTGTGGCCAACTCGATGCACGCAGTTGTTTGGAAGCCGCGCTGTTGCCGCCGAGCTGCCAGAGTGTGGGGGCTCCGCCGAGTGGATGGTGCACCATGCCCACCGCAACAGCAGCATCTTGCAAGTTGGCGAAACTTCCGGCAACTGCAAGCGCTGGGCCAAAGTCACCTTCGGGCGTACGTTCGGCAATGTGTAACAGCGAAGAGCCGCCACTGCGTCGCGACAACCACAGCCGTGTGCTGCCGGCAGAGAGCATCGGGTAACGTTCGTTGGCAGAGGTGGATACGGCGCTCACTTTGGTAGGTGGGAACCAACGTGCATCGCGGTTTAGGCGGCGCGCGTACCAGATATCGGATTGCCCATCGCGTTCGCTATGAAACCAAATTTCCAATTCGTTGGCGCTCAAAAACGGGCCGCCTTCATTGAGGCTGCTGGTTAAATCGCTTTGTAAAACGGGCTCTCCGAAATCGTCAAAGCTGTTGACGCGCGTGCAAGTGAACAGGCGTTGGATTCCGTCGTGCGGCATCCGCGCGGCGAAAGTCAGGCGCAGCTCGTCTTCGCTGATCCATAAATCGCGCAGGCTCCCCATGGCAAAATTGGCAATACCCACATCACGATCGAGTGCAAACGGACTGCCTAAGTTCGGTCGGGTGTACCGCAACAACTCTTGGCCTTGTCCGCGATCGGCAAGTACCCAAGCGCGATGGCCATCGGCAAGAGGGAAGGCGGTGCGCAACGCCAGAATGGCATCCAAGCCAGGGATGGGGTGGCCGGCGAGCAGTGGCGCAGGCACTGGACTGCGGTGCAGCAGTTGCGTGGGCGGCCACAAAGTGACAGGGCGAATGCCATCATCCACGATAAAGCGCAGCACATCCAAGCCCGGAGCATTGCCTGGCATCACTTCCACGGTGTAGGTGCCATTTTGATGATCGGTGACTTGATGCAGGGTGGCCAAACCGGCGGAGCGCGGATCATGCACCAGACTAATGGTGGCGCCCCCGGTGGTGATCACGTCACCATCGATATCGGCGAGGTCAATGACAAAACTCAGCGGCGTGGAGGAGCCCGGCGGCACTTCATGGCTCCAGGCGAAGACCGAAGACTGGTTGCCGTCGGGACGGTTATCTAAATCATTGCGCCATTGATCAAACTTCGTGCGAATCTCAAACACGGGATCAGGACTGGAAGCAACCAGGCCGGCTTTGTTGATGACTAGGAATAAATCGCCATTGCCGCAGGATGAGAAGCTGCAGCTAGGTTCATCGCCGGGCCGGGCAATCACGAAAAAACCGACGTGGGCGCTCTTGGTGAAATTGGCGGGCGGCGAGCCACAGCTGGTGGGTTGCTGGGGGCTGCAGGAACAGCGGCCGTCGCCACCCATGGCGCGCGCAGCTTCCATGGCGGCCATCACCCGCTGGCTCATATCGCCGGGGGTATTGATGAGTGCGAGTTCTGCTTGTTGCACTACCGGAGCACCCGTCAAAGCATTGCCTTGAATGGCATAAACTAAATCCCCAACGCGGCCGGTGACGCCACCCGCCCACGCGCCATCCAAGCTGCCGGTGTGCGTAGCGGCACGGCCCATAAGATCGACAATGCCAAACTGCCGCGCCTGGAATTGATTATCAAACGCCTCAATCTGATCCAAGATTTCTTGCGGCGGCACACCCATCAGCAACATATCGTTGATGAAAATTCGGGTGGTGGTGGGAGCGATAAAGGCTTGCGATGCACCGGCCCCAGCTTCTTGTGCCAAAATACCTACGTAAGCGCGTAGGTTGAAGTTTTCGATACAGGTTGCGCAAGCAACACAGATTTCACCAGTGGCCAAGTTGACCACCACAATGGACCAAGTTGCCAGAGCTTGACCTGCGAACAGGATCAAGGCCAGCAAGATGGCTGAAAAACGTCGGAAGGAGGAAACTTGCATGCTTCCCTAGAGTAAACCATGAAGAGCGATTCTGGGTTGGCCAAATGCCTACAATCTTGCAATCTTATGAATGCCACCGAAGCACACCTACACCCATTCACTTCCGGCCGACGCGGCGCGGCGCTGCGTGGTGACGTTTGGCTAGGATTCACCCCAGCGCAGTCGGGTGGCCTGGTGCTCGATTTCCACAGCCGTGTTGAAGGGATGTATGGGGCCATCACGCGCCAACTTCTTGTTGGCCTGATGACCGCGGCAGGCGTGGAGCATGGCACCTTGGAGGTCCATGATTCTGGGGCTTATCCGTTTTTGCTGCGCGCCCGTTTGGAATCTTTGTTGGTACGCGTGACTGGCCAGGCGGATTTACGCCTCAGTCCCGAAGCCTCGTTGGGGGAACCGCTCACGGCTCCCCAACGCAACCGCCCACGTCGGTCGCGCTTGTATCTGCCCGGCAACGAATCCAAATATATGTTGAACGCGGCGCTGCATGGCGCCGATGCGGTGATTCTTGATTTGGAAGATTCCGTGGCGGTAAGTGCCAAAGCCGATGCGCGCGCGGTCGTGCGTCATGCGCTATTCCATTTGGACTGGAAAAACTGCGAACGGATGGTGCGCATCAATCAAGGCGCACTTGGATTAGAAGATTTGGCCTATCTGCACGATGCTCCGCTGCATTTGGTGTTGGTACCAAAGGTGGAAAGTGCTGCCGAACTGCGCGCAGTGGATGCCGCTCTCGGTGAACGCGCGGTCTTGCTGATGCCCATCATTGAATCCGCCAAGGGCGTGATGCATGTCATGGAGATTGCTGCCGCCAGCCCGCGGATTGTCGCGCTGACGCTTGGTCTAGAAGATCTCACCGCCGATTTGGGTGTGCAAAAAACCAGCGCTGGTCGGGAAACTTCTTGGGCTTGTTCGCAAGTTATTTTTGCAGCCAAAGCTCTGGGCTTGCAAGCCATCGACTCGGTCTACGGCGATATCGACGATGATGCCGGTTTGCGCGCCAGTGTGCAGCGCGCCAAGGCCATTGGCTTTGAGGGCAAGGGTTGCGTGCACCCGCGCCAGATTCCCATTGTGCATGAAGAGTTTGCGCCTTCCGCAGCCCAAGTGCAGCGCGCTTGTGCCATTGCGGTAGCTTTCGAAGAAGCGCAGAAACAGGGGCTAGGGGTCGTTTCTTTGGGTTCTAAGATGATTGACCCGCCGGTGGTCAAACGCGCCCTGAAGACCGTCTCCGCGGCACTCGAAGCCGGTCTTCTCGCTAGCGATTGGCGTTCCGAGTAATACTTAACCGGCCGCTTTTTTCTCGGCGGCTTTCGCAGCGGCCCTCTCAGCGACATCCCAAGAGTTGTTTTCTCGATTCACATCTGGGTAGCTTTGATCTGGATCAAGCACCACTTGGGTGACGTGTAGTTCGCTGTTGAGTTGGATCACCGCGCGGTTGGATTGGAACCAGATTTGCACGGGGCGCCGGACATCTTCTATGCTGCCGTCGTCATAAGTCACGCGCAAATGTACAGGCATGACCAAGCCACCTAGGTTATCAATCCGGATACGTGCGCCGCGTTCGCCTTTCGGGCCCGAGACTCCGCTGATTTCCTGATCGAGATTGATGTTCTCCAAGAACCATCCGCGCCAGAACCAAGCCAGATCCATTCCTGCGGCATCTTCCATGCAACGGAAAAAATCAGCCGGCTGCGGAGATTTGAACGACCACCGTTTCATGTAAGTACGGAAGGCAAAATCAAATCGTTCCGGGCCAAGAATGGTTTCACGCAGCAACGTGAGGCCTACCCCAGTCTTCATGTATTCGAGCAAACCAAGCTCCATGCCACCGAGCATGTCCGGAGGAGTCTCCACTGGCATTTGTTTCGGATCCTTCATAAACATCGCGAAGTTAGCTGGCTCGTTGTCGTTGCTAGCGCTCTCGCCGAACCAATCCGCATTCGAATAGCCGTTGATGAAAGTATTGAAACCTTCATCCATCCACGCATGCAGACGCTCATTGGAGTTGATCATCATCGGGAACCAGTTGTGCCCAATCTCATGAGTGGTCACGCCGTAAACGCCATTTTCATTGCGCCCGCGGCAGAAAATAATCATCGGATACTCCATGCCGCCTTCCGCCCCCAACACATTGGTGGCAACCGGGTACGGGTAGGGAACCAAGCGACGGCTGTAGCCTTCAATTGCCTTGCGCAGCATCTGCGTGGCGTCGCCCCAAACCGGCAAACCTTCCGCGGCGTAAACGGTTTGAACCAACACGCCATCCTCGGTGCTGGTGGCATCCAGCAAAAAAGCGCTCGAACAAGCCCAGGCAAATGTGCGCACATTTTCGGCGTGGTACTTCCAGGTGAGCGGACCTTTGCCATCCGGCCGACTATCACTCGTACCCACTTCCTCTTTACTTTGGATGGCGACGGTCTCGCGGCTGCGGCGCGCTTTCTTCAAGCGCAAAACTTGCTCACTGGTGTAAACCTTGGATTCGTTTTGGAGTTCGCCCGTGGCCGCTACGAGCATTTCTCTAGGAACCGTGATCTCCACATCAAAGGTGCCGAAGTTCGAGTAGAACTCGCCCGTGCCAATGTAGGGCATGGTGTTCCAGCCGCTGACGTCGTCGTAAACCGCGACCGCAGGGAACCATTGCGCCACTTCATAAACGGCACCTTGCTTGAACTCGCGAATGCCAAAGCGCCGGAACACGTTTTTCGGAATGACAAAATCCCATTCCATATCGAACTCGAAAGTGCCTCCTTTCGGTGCGATTGCTTTCGGCAACACCACGCGCGCCAAAGTATCAAACACTTCGAAATCTAAAGCCTTGTTGTGGCTCTTGAGGCTAGAGATGCGATAACCATCGCCTTCGGTTTCATTCATGCCGATGGCGGTGGCGGCACCCACAGCGGCGGCAATGCTGTCTTCGCGGAAGGCATTTTGCTCGAGGTTCATCCAGATGTAATCCAGCTCGTGCGGGGAAGCGTTGGTATAGGTGACATGGGCTGTGCCATGTACCATGCGCGATTCCGGATCTAAAGAGGCTTGGATTTGATAATCGACCTGCTGCTGCCAGTAGTCTGGCCCGGGCGCCCCCGAAGCCAAGCGCATATTGTTGGGTGCAGGTAAATCCAGTGGGCTGAAAATGTTTTTGCTAGGACGCGCGCCATTGGGGCGTTCGTCAAGCTGCCACTCTTGAGCGGAAGTTGCAGAAACAAGGAAAGCCGCCAGGAAGCCAGCGGCTACGAGTACAGGACGGGGAGTGCGCATGTTTAGTGCATCAACGGTACAGTCTCGGCAATGTTAGGCATTCCTCGCACGTGCTGTTTTTTACTCCCCTTGCTGCCGCTCCTGGCCTGCCAAAGCCAGCCCCACGCCAGCCTCCCAGAAGCGCAACTCCTAGTGATGAGCTACAACATCCACCATGGCGAAGGCGTGGATGGGGTGTTTGATTTACAGCGCATTGCGGAGGTGATCAAGGCAGAGAACCCCGTGTTGGTGGCTCTGCAAGAGGTGGATTCCGGCACCACGCGCGCCGGCGGGGTGGCCCAAGACACCCAGCTAGCTGCTTTAACGGGCATGTACAGCGTGGTCTTCGGGGAGGCGATCCCGTATGCCGGCGGCTCCTACGGAGATGCCGTGCTGTCGCGCTGGCCGCTGGTGGAGAGCCGTACGATTGCTTTGGGGGCCTCTCCCCAGCATGAGAAACGCGTGGCCGTGGTGGTCGTGGTGGAGGAGCCAACCACCGGCCGACAGCTTCGTTTTGTCGGCACCCATCTCGACCACACTACCGATCCCGCCGACCGCATCCGCCAGGCACAGCAGCTCAACCAGGCGTTGCTGCCCGCCACTATGCCCACTTTGTTGGTGGGGGATTTGAACGCCCAACCCGATAGCCAGCCGATGCAAGTGTTCTTTGCCGCAGGTTGGCAAGCTGCCGACGTCACGCTGCAACCTACTTTTCCGTCTACCCAGGCCAACATCAAGATTGATTGGTTTTTGCGCGCGCCCGGCCAACGCGATCGGCTGACGCAGGTTCAGGTTTTATCGGCACCGCTTGCTTCGGATCACTGCCCGCTGATTGCCACTTGGATTGTGGGCAGATAACGCCGCTAGCGAGGCTAGAATTCGCCGGTCATGACTCTTACCAATCAGAGCTTGTTGACCCTCGCCGGGCGTGAAGTCCCGGCGCATATCAATGGTGTCGCCACCATCCCTTATCAAGGCGTCGGCAAATATTTGCCGCATGGCAACAAGGTGGGTGCACCAATTCGTAGCTGCGCCAACTATCCAGCGAATGGGGATAAACGCGTGCCGGATGTGGGCGATATGACCGCCAAGCTGAAAGTGGCTTTGGAGCGCGCTGGTATTCAAGATGGTATGACCATCAGCACGCATCACCATTTCCGTAATGGTGATTTGGTAGCGAATGCTTTGTTTGACGCTGCTGCACAGCTTGGCGTGAAAGATTTACGCTGGTTTCCGAGTGCCTGTTTCCCCTGCCACGAGCCCCTGCTGAAGTATTTAGAAGATGGCACCATTCACCACATTGAAGGCTCCATGAACGGTCCATTGGGGGATTACGCCTCCAGCGGCAAGATGCGTGGTCTGGCTGTTTTGCGTAGCCACGGCGGGCGTTACCAGGCTGTGCAAGACGGCCAAGTGCATATAGACATTGCTGTGCTTGCTGCACCTACCGCCGATATGTTTGGCAATGCCACCGGCGACCGCGGACCTAGCGCCTGTGGTTTGCTTGGTTTTGGATTAGCGGATTCGGAATATGCGGATCACGTGGTGGTGGTCACGGATAACTTGGTGCCATTTCCGTGTTTGCCATGGCAGCTACAGGGGCAGAATGTGGATCAAGTGGTGGTCGTCGATAAAGTCGGTGACCCGTCACAAATTATTTCCGGCACGACGCGCGTGACCAAGTCGCCGGATCGCCTGCTGATTGCTGAAAATATTGCGAAATTTGTCCGCGATACCGGCATCATGAAAGATGGTTTTAGTTTTCAAGCCGGCGCCGGTGGCATCACTTTGGCGTTCGCCATGTTTTTAAAGGAATACATGCGCGAAGCTGGAGTCACGGCGGGATTTGTGCGCGGCGGCAGCAATCAATATTTAGTCGAGATGCTCGAGGAGGGTTTCACGCCGGTGATTTTGGATGGCCAAACCTTCGATCTGGAAGGGGTGCGCTCGATGCGCGAAAATGCTGGCCATCAAAACACCTCGCCATTCACCAGCTACAACTTTCACGGCAAGGGCAACTTTGCCTCGATGCTGGATGTCGTGGTGCTTGGCGCCACCGAAGTCGATGTCGATTTTAATGCCAACGTGGTCACCCACAGTGACGGCCGCCTACTGCATGGCATTGGCGGCTGGCAAAATTGCCTCTTTTCCAAGTGCACTATTTTGGCGGTCCCTAGCGTCCGCGACCGTATACCAGTCATTCTGGATCGCGTCACCACGCTGGTGGGGCCGGGCGAATTGGTTGATGTCATCGCCACCGAGTTTGGATTGTGCATCAACCCCAAGCGCACCGATCTCCGTGAAGCGGCCAAAGGGAGCCGTGTGCCAATTCTGGAAATTCAGGATCTCAAACGGCGCATCAACGCCCTGTGCGGTGGTGAGCCAGCCAAACCACGCCTCGCAGAGCAGTTTATTGCCGCAATTCAGTGGGTGGACGGCACCACCATCGATGGCGTCCGCCGCGTGCTTTCCTAAGGAATCCTCTTTAATTTTAGGGAAAATCACTTTCTTCGGCGAAATAGGGGAACACCATGATAGAAATAAGGGTCACTCTCTTGTCCCAATAAACCTCCCATGTCCGTAAAAAGCTCCCTTTTCCTTTTTCCATTCCTGCTCCTTGCCACCGCGAACCTTGATGCTCAAGAGCATTTCAAGAATAGCCCCGGCATCACCGAGCTGTCTGGACGCATGATTGCGCGCCCTCTTCAGGATGGCCCCAACCTGCAAGCCGCACGCGTCCGCGTTCAAGCAACCCTGATTCGATACAACGAGCGTGTGGATGAATACATCCTCGCGGTGCCGGAAGGCCTCACGGAGGATCAATTCAGCGCCAAATTGATGGCGACTGGGGATTATCAGTATGTGGAGCCTGATTGGATTTGTTACCCACTGCTTACCCCTAACGATTCGCGTTTCGGCAACCAGTGGCATCATCAGAACATGCAGTCCGAACTCGGTTGGGACACGATTACCGACGCCAGTTCCGTGGTTGCGGCTTACACCGATACCGGTATTGATACCAACCACCCAGACTTGGTCAACAACGTGATCGAGGGCTACAACCAGGTTTCTCAAAAGTGGCAATCTGCAGGTGGCAACATGGAAGACATCAACGGCCACGGCACTTGGGTGGCAGGCTGCATTGGTGCCGAAGGCAACAATGGCATTGGTGTTGCTGGCGTGGCTTGGAAAGTTCAAATTTTCCCCATCCGCGTGAGTGAGTCTTCCGGTGGCGGCGCTTACTTAAGTGATCTCACCGATGGCGCGATGTTCGCGGTGGACCATGGTGCACTCACCGTTAGCACGAGCTACTCAGGCGTCGAAAGCCCGAGCATTGGTACGGCTGGCACTTACATCAAGAGCCAAGGTGGTTTGTACTTCTACGCTGCTGGCAACTCCGGCAACAACTGGTCTAACTTTGATTACCCAGATGTCATCATTGTCGGCGCAACCAACAGCGGCGATGTGAAAACAAGTTGGTCAGGCTATGGCTTGGCAGTGGATTGTGTGGCTCCAGGCGAAAACATTGAATCCACGGCGATGGGTGGCGGCTACTCGGCACCTTCGGGAACCAGTTTCTCTACTCCGCTCACTAGCGGTGTTGCCGCGATGATTTTCGCAAAGAACCCAGGTATGAGCGCTCAAGCGGTGGAAGATATTCTGCTGTCTTCGTGTGATGACCTCGGGGCTGCTGGCGAAGACAACACTTACGGTCACGGGCGCATCAATCTGCGCGCTGCCGTAGAAGCCGGCCCTGCTGGCCCACTGGTGCTCACCATGGGAACTCTCACGGGTGGCGCCATCGTCAACGCACATGTGGAAGATTGCACTGCCTCCGCGTTAGTGGTGGTAGCCTACTCCTTGCAAGGTCTGGGTACTTCCTTCGAGTGGAACACCGGCATGGTGTTGGGGATTCGCAATAACAACGTCGCCCTGATGCTCACTGCGAATGGCTTGGGCGTTGCGGACGGCAACTCCTTCGTGCCGAATCGTGGTTCCGGTCGCACCGTGTGGATTCAGGCTGCGGAAGCTGGGAATCTGTCCAACATTCACTCGTCTGTCATTCTGTAAGACAGCCAATTAGCGCCCCCTCGCTGGCTTCTTCGCCAGTTGAGGGGGCGTTTTCTATTGCCCTCCGAAAGACCCGGTGACTCTCTCTGATTGACTCGATAGGGGAACGCACCTAATCTCTGCGCTTACCCCAACATCAAGCCTAACGATGTACCTGCATAAGATTCTGCTCCTGCTTCCCTTGGTCGGCCTCATTAGCTGCTCCAGCTCCCCTAATCGTGCTAAGCCAGTCGGTAATAACTTCACCTCGGGCACCATTCGCCTTGGTGGCGACTTGGGCTACTCCACGAATGGCACCGGCACCATGGACGGCAGTGCCAGACACCTCAATGGCAACGCGGGTTACTTTGTTACCGATAAGGTGGAGCTTGGTGGCTCCGTCAACATTGAGGACGTCAATAAAAAGCATGGCAGTGCCAATTTAGAAGCCGTCTCTTTTGCGGTTTATGCGCGCGCTTACTCCACTACCGTTGGCCCGCTTCGCACCTTTGCGGAGCTTGGAGTCGGCATGGGCTCGGTCGATGCAGGCCCAGCAAGTGTTGATTTCAGCACTTTCCAGCTGTCCATCGGCATGTTGGAGTTCATCAGCAAGAGCGTTGCGGTGGAGCTAGCTCTCGAGGAAACCTTCTACTTCTTTGATTCTCCAAACCCGGATGGCAGTGGCCTTGCCATAAACCTCGGCGTTTCTTGGTATCTCTAGTCGAGGTGGAGATTGTTGAGGCGTTGGAGTAACGCTGCGCTTTCCCAAACTTGTAATTGTCGACTTCCATGCGGAAGCGGTGGATAAGGTGCGGGGCCAAAGCGCGGATTTTCGTCGCGCCCAATCACCACCAGCATACGCCCTGCGGGATTGGCCACAAGCCAGTCGCGCAGGGCGTCAAGCGTTTCTGGGTTGCCGAGTGGTTGCTGCAAACGCCCCAGGAAATCAAACTGGCCGTAATAAGCGGCGCCGTGGAAACCAACGGCGATTTGATCGTCTTGCCAGGCAGCGACTTGGGTGGCCATGGGTTGTAAATCGTATTCTTGATAAAACGCGCGGCCCATGCCTAGATGCACGGTGATGACCGTTAAGGGGGCTAGGAACGCTAAGACCAGCGGGCGTTGCGGTTCTTTTTGCAGCATCACCCACGCTGGCCGCAGCATCACCAGTAGCAGTGCTCCGGAGAGCGCGAGTACGGGTGGATGAAGCCACGCAAGCGGCGGGCTTTCCGTGCCCACCCACAACGGCGCCAAGGCCATGGCGGCGCCCACCAGGAGCGGCAGCAGCAATGGCAACAAACTGGCACGCAGGCCAAAGTGTGGGGAGTGATCGAGATTCCAAGCCAGCGCGAGGGCGGCCATACTGAACAACGGCAGTAAATAATGCGGTTGTTTGCCGTCCATCAAACAGAGGAACACAAATGCTGGTGCCAGACACCAAAACATCAGGCGGCTGACATCTTTGGCGCCGTTACTGAGCCCGCGCCAACCTTGGTAAGTGCGCGGCCACCACAGCCACGGGAATAACATGCCCGGAAGCAACGGCAAAAACCACCATATTGGTCGCGAGTGCGCAAAACTATCTTGGATACGCCCGGCGGTTTGCCCCCAAAAAATGGCGTTGCGGTAGGCTTCGCCACCACTGAAGCCAGCCGGAATAGCCCACAGTAAAGCTAGGCCTATACCAAGCAACAGGCCGATACCGCCAGTGGCGTAGACCTTTTTAGGATTGCCCGCCCGCCGCCCAGCGGTCTTGCCGTTCGCGGAGTTGCCCGCGTGGCCACTCCAGTGCGCTGCCGCTAGGACCGGAGGAAGCAGAAAAAGCAAGGTGACTGGGCCTTTGGTCAAGAGGCCTAGCCCAACCGCCAGGGTGAAGCTCAGGGCGCTGCGTCGTAACCTAGCCCCGTGATGCGCATCCACGAGCGCGGTCCATCCCAGCAGCACTGCAGGGACCAGCCATAAGTCGAACATCAAGACCGTGGAGAACAGAAAGGGGAAGAGTGCGCCAACAAACAGCATGGCCGCCAGCGAGCCTCGCTGCGGCAGCTCGGGCCACAGGCGTTGGCCAAGGCGTTGAATCATGAAAGCGTTCAAACACAATGCCAACGCCCCCAGCAGCCGTGGCCACCACATCTGGACACCGAACACCGACCAACCCGCCTGAATCAGCCAAAAAAGCATCGGCGGCTTATGCGCGTAAGTTTCGCCATTGAGGTGCGGCACTAAAAAATCACCGCTGCGCCACATTTCCCAAGCGACTGCGGTGTAACGTGTTTCATCTACCGGCAGCAGCGGGCGCGCATACCAAACCGCAGCAATGGCTGGAATCAGCAGTAGCAAAATCGGAGCTGGCCGGCTCACTGCGGCGTTGCTCATTCTTCGCTCTGCTTGCTGACGTCGGCGTGGTCTGCGGGATCGACCACTGGCGCAATCATGCCGCTAGGGTTACCGCGACGGATGAAATAGAGGTTGCGCATGTAAATCGCCAACCCCGTGCTTTGGCCCAGCAGAATCACGGGATCGCGGTCGAGGATTCCGTACAGCAACAGCAGTAGGGCACCGCCGATGGAGAAATACCAAAAAGCGATGGGAATCACACTGCGTCGTTCGCGTTCGGTTGCCAGCCATTGCACTAAAAAGCGCATAAAGAACACCCCTTGCCCGACAAAGCCAAGAATGGCGATGGGATTTTTGGCGTTGGTAAGGATTTCTTCGAGCCAGGTCACTGAGAGTCTTTTGGGGCAGGTTTGATTTCTTCTACTTGGGGCACGGCGTTGCGCGCCATCAGCCACTTTACGCCGCGCAAATCGCGCATGCCAACCCAAGCGCGGTCGAAGACTCCGTATTTGGAAGTACCCGCGCCACGTTCGCGGTGGCGCACTGGCACCGACACCGAAGTCCCTCCGGCACGGCGCACCAAGGCGGGCAAGTAGCGGTGCATATGATTGAACCACGGCATATCGAGAAAAGTTTGGCGCGAGAATAGTTTGATGCCGCAACCGGTATCGGGGGTATCGTCTTGCAACACTTTGGCGCGTAGACGATTGGCAAAGCGTGACGCCCAACGCTTGGAGTTGGTGTCGCGGCGCTCTACCCGATGACCAATGGCCAACCAGGGGTGTGCCGGAGTGATATGTTCCGGCTTCGCAGCCCACAACGCTGGAATATCCCCTGGGTGGTTTTGCCCATCGCCATCGAGGGTTGCAATCCACTCAAAACGCGCGTGCTTAACACCGGTGCGCACCCCCGAACTTTGCCCGCAAGCTTGGTGGTGACGTATCACCCGTAGCTGCGGATCAATGGCCATACGCGCGGCAAGTTCGGCCGGCGAAGAATCGGTAGAGCCATCATCCACGTAGATGATTTCGTACGTTGCAAAACGCCCCTTTAGCGCAGCGTGAATCTCATCAATCAAGGGATTGATGTTGCCGGATTCATTCAGGATTGGAACGACGACGGAAATCATGGGGCTCAGGCGGGGGACAGGCCGGAGTCGGCGCGCAGACGGGCGGCATTATCGCGCACTTTGCTCATCAAGGTAGCCAGCAAGGTGGCGCGCTGATCAAACAGGCGGAAGCCGTCGGTAGGGCGCAGATAACCCGCGGCCTCTGGATGACGTTCCAGCAGGGTTTCCATGCCGAGTTCTTGCTGCAAACGCTGCAAACGCGCGCGTTTATCCAGCAGCGCCTTGGTGAGGAGCGGCATCACGATGGAGTAATCGCAGGTAAAACTCTCGGTGGTTTGGCGGTAGTTTTCTTTATCCACTTTGCCCCAAGTCACGGCTTCCGCCGGTGGACAGCTTGAGAGCGAACCATCGGTGACCGGTGCAGTGGTAATTTGGATGTCGTACAAGTAACCGCGAATGTCGTCGAAACCAAAAATTTGGCTGAGCGCTGGTTCGGGTTGCAGGCTGAAGTTTTTCGGGACGCCGCCGCCGAGGATGACGGTGCCGAGATTCTGCGCAGCGGATTCGAACAAACCCCAGTGGTGGTAGGCGCAGGATTCCATGACCTCGCCGTGCAAGTCGAGCTCGAAGGCATACGCATCTCCGCCGGTTTGGGCGAGGGCCCACAGCAGAGTGGAATTTAAAAACACCGAGCCATCGGCGGGGGCGCCGACAAACACAGGAATGGATTTGCGCTGGCACAAGGCCATCAAACCTTCTTGCGCACCGCATGCTTGTTCGGCAGCGGCGAAGTGAGCACCCAGTAAGTTGCGGAACTCCGGGCCAGTCATGCGGCGCTGAAATTCTGGCAACCGCAACAAGCGGCACAGGTAACGATCCGTATCGAGCAGCACACCTTCGGGGAAACCGATGTCGGTGATGCGAATGATTTCTTCATCACGCAGTTGGCCGTCGTCGCCAAAAATTGGTACTTCGGTGAAGTCGCTTTCGGACACCGACTCGAGCGCGCGGTGCGCATCGTGATAACAGATGGCATCGGTGACGGAAAGATAAGCAAACCACCCGGTGTCGAGCAGCGGATTGAGCCATGCGTAGTGCTGGCCGCTGGCGGTGACGGGGCCCGAAACAGACATGGTCATCGGTAGGCCCATGCCGATGGCTTCATCGAGTAGGGTCCAGATGCGGCGCAAAAACGCGCCACCGAACGACGGGAAGCTGCTCTCAAAAAGGTGATCGAGGTGCTTCGATTCGGTCACTGGGCGGTGCCGCAAACCGGCGCCGGATTGCTGGCAGCCGTGGCGCTGCTTAGGGTCTTTACGAGTGGCCATTCGCGGATTGTAAGAAAACAGCGGCCTCCCCGCGTAGGGAGGCCGCTGTTTAGCGAACAGAAGGCTCTAGTCGAAGTCTTCGTAGACCGAGATGATGTCGGTGCTACCGATGGTGGTGCCAAAACCAACGCTCTGTGGCGGTGCCATGGCGATGGCCTCATCGTAGATGATCAACGAATCTTTAAGGTTGCTGACCTGATTCAACACCACCAACTGTCCGTGGAAGAAAGTATCTTTCATGGCCCCTACTTCATTGACGTAGGTGAAGCCAGTGATCCCATAGCCGCTATTGGGCGCGCTGGTGAGTTTGACTGCAGGAGCGAGCAAACCTAGGTTCGATTCTGCACCCTCGTGGCCGCCACCGATGCTCGTACCACCCTTCAGGTAAACCTGGTTGCGGTAACCATCTCGCAGTTTGTAAGTGGTGGGACAGTAGACCACCATGCCGCCGCGGAAGTTACAGCTCGTCAGCGTTAGCTTGACGCCTGGGTCAAGAATGAACACTGCAGTATCGTCCAGGTGCACACCCTCAAGACTGGAAATGCCGGTGTAAATGGTTTTGCCAGGGCCTGGAACCAAGAAGCCGGAAAGATCGTAAGCCGGAGCAACGGCGTTATCAACGATGACGCGTTCCTCGCCCAAATCCTGGTAGGCGCGATCATCACGGAACTTGTACAGCGTGCCATCTACAGCACTTTGTACGAGGTTGGTGACGCCATCGTGGATGGACCCGCCCTGCACGTAGTGGCCGATACCGTAGGCATCAAATACCCAGTCATTCACTTTGTTTTCCATGTCCGTAAACAGGGCATCGCCAATGACGGTGCTTCGCAGCATGTGGTAGTTTTTGCCGAGGAAAATCAGCGCCATATCCGAAGTACCGCTTTCGCCAGGGTAAACCTTCACGGCTGCGCCTAGCTGCGCCCGTGCTTCCCCGGCGGTGCCGAGTACGCGAATGAGGTTGACTTGGTTGTCGCTGACGTCGCCATCGTGGAAATCGCCGTCACCGTCGTGAGCGTGGTCACAAAGGCCATCGCCGTCATGGTCATGGCTGCAGTCGTCTGCACCATCATCATCGTGGTCACAATCGTCATCCGGATCTTCGTCATCCGCATCGTGATTACCTTCGTGATCGCAGCTGCCGTCTAAGTCGTGGTCGTGACCACAATCATCGTCGTCATCTTCGTCGTGGTCACAATCACCGTCGTGGTCGCGGTGGTGGCCATCGTGATCGCATCGACCATCACTGTCGTGATCGTGATCGCAGTCGTCGTCGTCGTGGTTGGCTTCATCACCATCGTGGTCGCAACCATCGTGGTCATCATCATGCTCGCCGCGGTGGTCACAATCACTGTGATCGCCAAGGCTATGGCCGCCACCGTAACCGTCATCTTCGTCGTCTTCACAATCGTGGTCGTGGCCATGCTGGTGTTCGTCTTCATCACCTTCACAGCCGTTGTGGTCGAGATCCTCTTCACACGGTGGCGAACTGCCTTCGCCTCCGCCTTCACCTCCGCCCTCGATTTCGTCATCGTGACCGTCTTTGTCCTCATCGACCCAATTGGGGTCAATCCCCGTGGTAATCACGAAATTGGTGATTCCATCCGGAAGAGTAAATCCACCTTGGCCCGTACCAGACCAATAGGGATCAATCGTGAGCCTGCGTTGTGCATATTCCATACCGGATTCGGCCGCAAATTGGGCGCGTAAAGCACCGCCTTCATCACGCGTGTTGTCGACAAGGCTATCCACCTCATCGGTGTAGCTCCAAGCCGCAGTCGCCAGCAGACTGGTAATAATCAGTACCAGAATCAGCACTGTGCCGCGCTCTTGGTGCGCCATATTATTGGTGAAATTTTTCATTTCTCTAAGTCCTTTGCGGATGCTGAGGCGGCGACTGAATAAAAAAAACCGCAGCCCCGAAGGACTGCGGCAGGGAAGGAAACACCCCAATCGCAATGTGGTTAGTGTTTCCGTGAGGATTTTCGCCCCACATCAATCCCTAGCAACTAGGTGTCATTGCGGCGCACCCAAGTGGCTCCCCCAAGGGTGAGGGAGCGTTCTGCATTGATGGCTTCCGCGCCCGCTTCACTCCCGGAAGTGATTCCGAGCACCCAAGTCATCGACACACGGGTGATGACGGTCACGCCATCGATGACGTCGGTGAGGGTGGTGAGATCGAAGCTGCGCAAATCATTCAGAACCATTTCGACTCCGCTGAGGCCGGTAACCATCAGCTTTTTCGTTGCGGGAGTCCAAGCGTAAGTAATCACGCCCGGGTCCAAAGTGCCAGTGGTGGTCACTTCAATGTTCCAGCCGGTGACGGCATCCCCGGTAACTTCCAGCGCTGCGGAGTAGCGAAAATCTTTCAGTACCCGATCAAGCGCCCGGCGCGCGTGTACATCGGTATGGACGACGGCGTCGCCTTCACGCACCACGTTGAGTGTTTCACTGGTGGAGTAAAGCGCGCCGAATAGCAGCACCATGGCAATGGTGGTTGCAATCATGATTTCCACCAAGGTGAAACCTAGATTCTTTCGCTGGATGTGAATTCTCATAATCTACTCCGGAATGGAGACGGGCTCGGCACGAATGCGTGCACTGATGGAATCGACGCCTAGCAACCAAACATTGTTGCCAAACACCACATGAACCGCGGCAGATTGGGACGCGCGTCCGTTAGGGAAAAAGACCAAGTCACTTGGCATGCCTTCGATGGTTCGAAACTCCACGCCAGGTGGCAAATAGCGCCAGCCGAAGGCATCGCCGCCAACGGTGCTGAGCGGTACACCGTTTTCGCGCAAAGTACGCCAGCGCGCATGGTTAGAATCAACCTGCATCGTCACGGATTCCCAAGTGCGGCGTGAGTAGGAGCGTGCGCGCACGGCATCAGAAACAATGCTGCGTGCAACCGCACCGGCAGCGTCGTTGTTCTGCACAGCAGGCACAGCCATGGCAAACAGAATCAGGGCGATGGCAGCAACCATCACCACTTCAATCAGGGAAAAGCCACGCTCTAGTGTTCTGCTACTAGCCATACCGCCTCCATAAGTTGGACATCGTCTTGGACCACAGCGAGAGTCACGACCCGGGTCCGGGAATCGGCGGGGTTCACCACTACGCCTGGATTGAAATCATCCACCGGCGAGACGGCGAGTTGCAACAGCAAATCTTCGGTGTTGGGCATCAAGCTGCCGTCTCCCAAAACAGCTGCGTGAGTGGTGCCGTTGAGGGCATCGATTTCCTCAATGGTGTACTGGAAAGTGAACTCACGGAATTCGCGAATCGCGGAGGCCGCGATGGCGGTGGTCTGCGTGCCGCTGACCGTTTTCATGCCAACCCGCAGTGCCGTAATAGCTGAGGTACCGACAATCACGATGAGTACCACTGCGATGGCAACCTCAATGAGCGTGAAGCCGTTCTTAGATTTATTCTTCATGATTTATCCGACGTATTTGGCCATCGTGAGGATCGGGGTCATCAGAGCGATGACAATGAAGCCAACCACGCCACCGGCAATCACTACCGTGGCCGGGCCGAGCAGACTAGTAAATGCGTTGAGTGCAGCTTGCGTTTCGCGGTCGAGGAACTCGGCAGCTCGACGCAAACTGGTATCTAGCGTTCCGGAAGACTCACCGGCAATAATCATTTGGATCAATGCCGGGGGTAGATCTTCACCCGCCATGGCGGTGAACATGGGCTTACCATCGCGGACGATTTCAGCAGTTTGTACCCAGAGAGCCTGCAAGCGCGGCAGTTCGGAGACTTGGCGAGCGTGATCGAGGCCAGTCAAAATCGGTACGCCGGATTCCAGCGTCAGCGCCAAAGTACCTACAGAGCGCGACAGATAAGCTTTGAAAATCAAGTCACCTAACACTGGTACGTGGCTGACGATATCGAACAAGGTTCCCCGTGCTCTTTTTGATTTGACTAAGAACACAACCGCAACAAAAATCACCGTAAAGATTCCAAACACCAGTGCCGGTTGGGCACGCAAAGTTTGCGAGGCACCCAAGACCAGCTTGGTGGTCCACGGTAGTAACTCTGGCTTCTTCATCATCAGGCTTTCGAATTTCGGCACTAAGAAGTAAAGAATGCCGGTGGTCATCACAAAAGTCATGAACATCAAGAAGCCCGGGTACATCAACGCACCTTTGATTTTTCCACCCAACACGATGGAGTTGTCGAGCAGCTGGATCGAGCGCTGTAAAGCCTCGTCGAGAGCACCTGATTGTTCGCCGGCGGCGGTTAAGTGAACGACGTAGGAAGGGAAGCAGTTGGGCAGACATTTGAAAGCGTAGGAGAGGTCTTGGCCACCTTCCACAATTGCAGTCAAACGAGTCAATACGCGCTCCGTGGGTGGGGTTTGCGCATGCTCAATCAGGGTGCGCAAAGCTGCAAGTAACGGCACGCCAGCGGTCAACATAGCATCCATTTGGATGAGAAGCTGTAGCGTTTCCTTGGGTTTCAGTTTGATCCGCGTGTCGGCCGAAGCAACCGAGGAGGCGCCATCCTTGCGGCGCTGGTCAGCATCATTTGAAACCGTTCCGCCGTAGGACATCGCGTCCTGTTGGGCATTCTTCTTGTTCTTTTTAAGGGCGGTTAAATTCATGATTTTCCTCCTGCGCGTAGAGCTTCTTCCAAAGTCGTAATGCCACGGTTGACGCGGTCCATTCCGTCCGAGAGAAGAGAGTCCATTCCTTCATTTAGCGCCAGTTTGCGCAGGTCTGCCGACGAGGGGTTCGTGGCGATTAAATCTTGTACGTTGTCGGTGATTTTCATCACTTCAAAAATTCCGCGGCGCCCATCATATCCTGTTTGACGGCATGCAGGGCAACCCGCAGAAGAAAAGTGAGGGCCTTCCTGGAGGCCATATTTGCTGTACTCACGAAACACTTCGGCTGGGTAGTCGACCGGTTTTTTGCATGCTTCACACAGTTTACGTACGAGGCGCTGTGCCACCACGGCACGTAAAGTTGCAGCCACCAGAAACGGCTCCATACCCATTTGAATCAAACGCGATGCGGCACCAGGGGCATCGTTGGTGTGCAATGTGGCGAGTACTAGGTGGCCGGTGAGGGCCGCCTCTACTGCGATTTCTGCAGTTTCAAAGTCTCGAATCTCGCCAATCATAATCACGTCAGGGTCTTGACGCAGCAACGCTCGCAGACAGAGCTCAAAGGTAAGCCCGGCCTTTTGATTGATTTGCGTCTGGTTCACCCCTTTAACGGCACGTTCCACTGGGTTCTCAACCGTAGAAACATTTGTTTCGGGATTAACAATCTCGTCCAGCACACTGTAAAGCGTAGTTGTTTTACCGGAACCCGTTGGGCCGGTGACTAAAACCATGCCGTGTGGCTGGTGGATCGCTTCTTCAATCCACTTTGCGTTCGTGCCATGCAAGCCAAGCATATTCAACGCCAGGGCGGAAGTGTTGCGGTCCAAAATACGCATTACCGCCTTCTCGCCGTTCACCGTCGGCAAGGTGTTGACGCGCAAGTCGACATCGCGCGAGCGGTCTTGATAGTGAATGCGGCCATCCTGGGGCAGACGTTTTTCGGCGATGTCACAGCCCGCCGTCACTTTGATGCGTGCGACTAAAGAGTGACCAAGCTGCACACTTAAGCGCGTGACTTCGTGCAAACGCCCGTCTACGCGGTAGCGCAAAATGTAAAAATCAGTAAACGGTTCAATGTGAATATCAGAGGCACCTTCAATAATTGCGTTGGCCACAATTTTATTGAAGCGCTCTTCGGAACTGACGCCATCCTCATCAATGGTTGCATCCCCGGTGCCGCCACTTGCGGCAATGGCGCGCTGAATGTGGTCGAGCCCAGCATTAATTGCTAACGGTGTCGCGACGGTGGCGATGACCGAGAGGCCGGTGTATTTACGCACCACATCGGCTGCATAAACGTCAGCCGGATCTTTCAACGAAACGGCTAAAGTATCGCCGAGGCGCAGATAGGGGAGGATGCCGTGCACCCGCAGTTCCGCAAATGGCACATCACATTCGAGCGAAACATCGAGCACGCCTTCGTTGGCTGGATCCACGTATGGCATGCCGTGTTGCATGGCCAGGGCGCGTGCCAGTTGCTCTTCACTAATGTGGCCTTCTTCGACCAGAACTTGACCGAGGTAAGTATCTGGCCGCTCTTGAGCACGCGCAATCGCTTGTTCTAAACTGTCAACCTTGAGATAGCCGAGCTGGATGAGCACTTCGCCCAGCCGCATGCCAAGTTCCGCTTCCTGGACAGGCTCTTCGAAACCGTCTGGAAACACGATCAAGTCATGCAGGTTGAAGGCCCGGCGCACCGCTCGTAACGGTGGCGCAGGATTGCAAATCGTGATGGGTTTCTCTTCGAAGCGTGCTCGCCGCAAGCCGTCGAGTAACAACGCTAAACCAAAGGAATCGATGCTTGCCACTGAGCTGCCATCGACTTCACGTACGTCATGCTCAAGCACCTGCTCCCACAGGTCAAGGATGTCTTCGCTGCGGGACTTGTTTAAAACAGCCGGCAGTGAGAAGTCGTAGGTTTTGTTCAGGGTTTCCAATGATGGATTTGGATGCCCCGCCACGGATCAGGCGTCTTCCTGACCGTCGGCGAGATCTTCTTGAATGCGCTCTTCGACGAAGGCCAGCAGGAGTTCTGCCGCGCGTTGGTCCGGGCGCTCTTGGAGGGCCAGCTTAAGGGCAGTGCGAGCTTGGCCGTAACGTTCGAAGTGGATGTCGAGTTTGGCTTGCAATACGTTGCCGCGCCAACCGCGTACACCAAGGGTCACTTGCGAGAGTTGATAGTCAGCTTGCTCGAAACGTTTTTGCTCCAACAAAACACGGCTCAGCCCCATGCGGGCGTCCATGTTCAAAGGCTTGGTCTCGACCAAAAAACGGTAGAGGTTGGTTGCTGACTTATAGTCGCCTTTGGCTTCAGCCGCTTGCGCAACGCTAAATAGCGGATCTTGACCTGCTGGCGTACTGCCGAGAATCAGTTGTACCGATTCCGGGGTAGGGGTGTTGGGGTCAATTTCCAGCGCCTTGCGATAGGATTCGCCAGCAGCCTCCAGATCCCCTTCTGACAACAACAAGTCGCCAGCTAAAGCCCAGGATGACGCGTGGCTAGGATCTTCCATCAAAATTTTCTGAACAAAATCTTTGGCCTGGTCGGTCCGCCCCATGGCTGAGTAGTGAGTCAAAATCGCGCGTGCGAAAATTGGATTGTGCTCCACTTCGTTCCACGCGGTTTCCAGGGTGGCAGTTGCTTCCTCCATGCGGTTGTTTTCCGCCAACGCGGCCGCATAGACCATGCTAATTTCAGGGTTGTTCGGCGCTACGCGCGCTGCCCGTTCCGCATAAATCAGCGCGGACTTCTGATCACCATCCGCCAGATACAAACGCGCCAAAGCAGCGTGGCAGGCGATGTCGTTTGGGTCAATCTCACAGGCTTCGGTCAGATACGACCGCGCCTCTTCAACCAAGTTTTTTTCAAGTGCGCGGAAAGCAAAGGTGCGCAAGATGCTGCCCCTGGCGGCTTGCCAATCGCTTGTTTCAACCGGCTCGGTATCAAGTTCGCGCTTGTTGCCGTCTTGGGTCACAGAAACACTGCGCTGAGCGGTGGCCTCTGTATCAGATGTTTCACTGTAATCGCGTGGACCGATGACGGAACAGCTGGCTCCAAAGAGAGCAACTACTAGGATTCCTTTGACGTTATTCATTTGTTTGCCTCTTCCTTTTGACGTTCCCGGTCTAAGAACTCTACGACACCTTGGAGCTCTGTTTTGTCTTCCAGTCGCGCGCTGATTTCGTGGCGACAATGAACGGCGAGCGCGTTTAAATCTGGATCTGCAGGCATGGCTTGCAAGCCCCATTCGGCTTTTGCGAGTGCAGCTGCGGGGTCTCCGGCAGCCAAGGCGTCGGCGGCTTGGGCGTACATTTGGCGCGCAACACCGGGGCGTAAGTAGCCGTGGTGCGAGGATGCCAAAGTGGCGCGTGCGGCATCAATGCGCATGCGGAAGTTATCTGACCGTTGTGCTAGTCCTGCGTCATCGATGATGTGCGGCGTGAGCAGAACAATGATTTCACTCTTGGTCTCGACTTCAAGCTGAGAGCGGAAAAGTTCACCAATATAAGGAATGGAGCCCAGGAATGGCACTTGGTCCGTTTCCGTCACTTGACCCGTTTCGATCAAACCACCAATCACAACGGTGTTGCCTTCGCGAACCAATACGTTGGTCTTTACTTCGGTGGTGGTCTCCTCAGGCAAGCCGAGTGAGTTGATAAAACCATCCGACTTCTTCGGATAGATTTCCATGCGTACATAACCATCATTGGTTACGAACGGGCGAAAAACTAACGAGGTCCCAACTTCTAGGAACTTCACGGATTGCAGTGTTCCTGTTTGGGTCGTGGTGGTGGTGATGTAAGGAAGCTTGCGGCCAACTAAGAGTTCAGCAGCATGACGGTTCAAAGTCAAAATCTGCGGATTTGAGAGTACGGTGGTGTTGCTGACGCTCTCGAGAGCGGAGACAAACATGCCGATTTGATTGCGCAGGATGCCAAAGTGCAAGCCGTCACTGGCTGCGTTGGTGAAACCGCGTTGCGACAAACCACCAAGCCAGCCACCCAGGGGCCCGCCGCTAGTCGTGTCCGTGGAAATCCCATCGGTTACGCTAGTGACGCCGCCCATAGCCTGAAAGTCAATGCCACCAAAAGCGCTGAAATCAACACCGAGCTGGAAATTATCGGTGAGGGAAACGGACAAAATCGTTGCTTCGACCAAAACCTGGGTCGGCGGCACGTCGATTTTTTTGAGCAGATCATGGATCTTTTCGATGCTGGCCTCACTTGCATAGAGAACAAGAATCTCTTGCGAAGCTTCTTCATTGCCACCTAGGTCTTCAATCGAGGAGATTCCTTTTTGCGGTTTCATGCCCGAAATCATGCGTTCATTGCCAGACAGCATCGGCTGCAGCATTGGCATGGCTTCTTCAGCACGCACGTGATTCAAGTAAATCACCGTGGGGAGGAACTTCGAAGCAGCACTGGTACCTGGCGTCGCCGTGGGCAGCGGCTTGATCATCAGAAACTTGCCGTCGATTTCGTACATGAAACCGTTTGCGGACAGTAGTTTCGCCAGGGCGTCTTGTACGGGTGCATCAAAGAAGTTCATGGTGACGGACCCCATGACGTCGGGGCCGTACACCAAGTTCAGTTCGTAGTTGGTACTGAATAGTTCGAGGATTTCACCCAAGTCCTCATCTTGAAAGTTCACGGTAATCGCGGCGTCAGCGTCTAAATGCTGGAAAGGTAAGGGCACCGGCGCGGTTAGTTCCACTACCGGTTCTTGCCCGGTAGGCTGCTCTTGAGCAGCAGCAGATGTGCTTGCGGCCATGGCGGCGATCACTAAAATCGTCGTTGAGAATCGTTGTGTAGTCATTGGTCAGGCTCCTTCTTGTGCACGGTTGTTTAAGCCAGGCACTTTTATCCGCAACGAGTAGGTTTCGCCGGAATAGCGAATCTCCACTTCGCGCGCATGAATCGCACTAACTTCATATCGGACCGTTTCTGGCCCAACCTGAACTTCGATTTCCTGGCCAACCGTGACTTGCTCGCCATTGATCCTGGCGTAGCGAGATTTGCCCATGATTGCCGTCGACGAGAGTTTTAAATGCAAGTCTTCGAACAAAATCGTGAGCTTCTCCGGAGCTGCTGGAGTGGGAGAGGCAGCGGTTTGAGCGTTCGCGGCAACAGCTTCACCGGGGGTTGGGTCTGTGACTTCCGCTTCTGCGGCGAAAGGCACAATCTCCTCGATGCGGCCACTGTGAACCCGCCGTTTTAGCGCGGAAGGCCACATTTCCATACGCTGGGTAGCTTGCGCATAGCTGCTGATTTGAGTTCTTGAGTTGGTTTGGAAATCACTCGCAGATGCACCTCCAGCGCCGCGCGGGGCCCCCGCGAAAGGCACAGCCGTAGCGGTTGGGTTTGCCGCTGCCAGAGGCTTTTCATCTTTCGCAAACAGCGCCTTACCCCAGGTCATGGCGGTGGCGAGCATCATGACGGACAAGATGATGATCTTCTTTTTCTGCGCTTTTTGTTGCGCTTTGGTTGCCGAACTAGCCATCCTTGGAACCTCCTTTCTCTTCTACGGATTCGATGCCGGGGGGCACACTGGAATCAAAATGATTGCCGCAATACGTACCAATCCGCCGCCAGAAGATGCTGTGGGGCTACTGAAATCGCGAGTCGGCATAGTGAGCGACACTTTCTCAAAGCGCACAAAGTGTTGCCCTTGCTCGAGTTGGTCCACGAGCTTGACTAGGTTGGAGTAACGGCCTTCACCGGTGAGCACAAAGCGCACCGAAGTGTCATTCTCAAGACTAGGCTTCTGTTGAATGCGGACTTGACAGTCGAGCTCCGCTGCGGCGGCAAACACGCGTTTCTGAATCAGGTGGGGGTTGAGATCCGTTGCTAAGTCAGCAAGCGCATGCTCAGCAACCGGTAGAAACTCCGTCCACATGTCGCGCAAGGCGTCACGCTGTTCTGGCAACTGGCTGTTTTTGGCCTGAACCGTTTTAGCGTTCTCCTGGCGTTGCATGAAAGAGATTCGCTCATCCAGAGTGGGGCGTACTTGCACGCCCCAGATCATTCCTGGCACGAGTAAAAACCCGGCGAGAAACGCCAGGCGGTAACGCGAGAGTTTCATCGTTGCAGTCCTCCGTTCGAATGCATAACCGGGGTGTCGAAACCGGGCAGCAGCAGGGGGCCGCTGATGAAAATCGTGGCACGGACAGTATCGTTCATATTCAGAATGAGCTCAGTGTTGCCACCGATGTAGGCTTCCGTAAAACCGGTGTAATCCACTAGGCGCGCAGGCAAGTCAACGAGGTTTTGGTCGCCGCGAACCAGCGCGGTAATCGCTAGATGAATCTCGGCGGAATCAATTTTGATCACACCCTTACGTTTGACGTCGTGGGCCCACTCAATCTTTTCAATCTGCACAAACTCACCGGCGGCGCCTGCGAGTTCCGCCAGCAAGCCACCCAGAGCAGGCATGCGGAGGTGGTCGGCGAGTGGATCCAGACGACTGACGTACTGATTCATCTCCTTGTACAAACCGCGCAATTCCTCGCCGGCAGTTGTTTCGAGTTGATTCGGAGCTTCTGCTTTTTCAGCAAGGCCGCTTTGGTGGTCTGCTTCGAGCGCCACCGCACCACCGCCCACCAAACACAAAACGGCGAACGCGCCAAGAATCGCCAAGCGCTTGGGTGTACGCCGACGCTCGAGGTGATTCTCGTAAGCTTCAAGAGGTAAAAAGTCAGCAGTTCTCATACGTAGGCTCGCATGGCAAGGCCAAGGGGAATACACCACAAGTGCTCCTCGGCAAGGACAGATTCTGGTGCTTTGATGCCTAGCGTGGTAAACGGCTTGGCGATGGTAGTCGGGAAGTTGAGCGCGTTTTGCAAGGCGTTTTCAACTTCTGGGAGGGCTGCACCAAAGCCGGCTAGTTGCAAGTTGTGTAACTTGGCACCACGATGACGATCGGCGAAGTGACGCAAGCAGGCGCGGACCTCTTGCGCTAAGGCTTCTGCCTCCAAGCGAAGGGTATGCAAAAGCTCGGTCGCATGGCCAGCGGCTTTGAGAGTGATTTGCGGTACGGTTTCGGCGTTGACCTTGGCAACAGGCTCCTGTTCTTCCTGCATGCCGCTGAGTAAATTTGCAATCGCTTGCGAGTCCGGTTCTTCGAAACGCGCCAAAGATTTTTCTAGGGTTGTGAGTAGGCGTTCACCAGTCAGCTGCATGGGCTTCATAAAGCGCAGCTCTCCTCCGAGCATGATGCCAAAGATGGAGTGATGAAATCCCAGATGTAAAAACCCCCACGGGCTGGTTACATGGCTCTGCATGGCCTGCATGGTGCGCGCCAATGGGAAGGCGGAAACCTCCATACTGACGGGGCGGAGATGCAAACTTTCGAGCGTGGTAGTGCAGCGTCGCAGTTCACTTTGCCCGACGGACAGTAGCAGCATTTCTTCGCGCACGTTAATGCCGTCGTCGCCACTGAGGCCATCGCTGCCCTTAAGGCCATCAGAAAGAGGCAAATAGCGATAAGTGACACCTTCGGGATCCGCAACCGAACGCATTGCCGTTTCCTTTAGGGTTTGCTGCATTCGCTCACGGTTATGCGGCTCCACTGGCACCAGCGAGACGGCAATTTTTTCGCCGGAAATACTCGCGAGGCAATCTTTGCCGCGCAGCTTGAGTTCTTTCCAGCGGGGCAATAAAGTCTCAACGATGGCGGTGTGATGAGCTGGACCACTGCCGTCCACGGTCTCGGCGCAATGCACCGACCAACCAGTGGGTCCCTCCTTGAGCTGGAGGAGACGGGTGTCCAGAGCGCCGAAATGAACAGCGACAGGGGAAGTGCGGGTGATGAATTTCACAGGAGTTTGCTTCTTAGAAAGCGTCCCTCTCATCGGCCATCCCGCTCATTTCCCTTAACTTCGGGGTTTTCTCGATGCGAATATCACCAGGTTGTCACGAGTAAGCACATTGCAACAAAAACCGTAGCGGCGATGAGAGCCAGAGGAGGACGCTTCTGAAAGGGGTCGCTCATAGGTCGTAGACCGCGCCGTTATTGGGACTGATCTCGGTGGTATTGGCTCGAATCGTGCCGGTGTCGGCCCAATACACCCAGCCAGTGGTATCGTCGGGACCTTGAAATCCGCCACCTGGAACGATAATCGTAAAAGTGGAAAGGCCGTTAAACGGATTTGCGGGCAGAGCCTCGTTCAAATACGGCCCAAAGGGAAATCCAGCCGTGCCTACAGCCGCGGTGTTGCCAGCGAGATCACTCGCCATGCGCAGTTGTTCATCCAGAGTGGTAGCAGTCCAGACGCCGCCACCTACCGCTTCACCCGGCAAATTTTCTTGGTGCTGGAAGGCGTAGAAATCGATGCTGGTACGCATGCGGGCTAGCATCGAGCGCGTGGAGGCCACTTCCGCGTCGGCGATAGAATCCCGAAAAGTAGGCATGGCGATGCCAGCTAGCATAATCAGGATTGCGGCGGCAACGACGATTTCCAGAATCGTAAATCCTTGTGTCTTGGGATGGTTGAATTTCATGGCAACGGGGAGGCTGGGCCTCCAATGCCATCTGCGTCAACCTAGGTCAGGACTTAAGGCAAAAACTTTTTACTCTGTTTGATTTTCGCTGGTAAGTACTCTTCAATCACGAAGTTCAAGCCCCATTTGGCAAAGGCCTGCTGCTCGGCGCGCACTCCCATTTTCAACATTTGGTTCAACGCTTTTTGCCATTTAGGATAAGCCTGAAAAAACGGGTCGTTTTTGAGAGCATCTTTGGCGCGCTTGATGTCGATTGGCAGCAGCGGGTGGGTGGCATCTTCCAGACCGAAATCAGTGATGTCTTGCGGAGTGACGCCAAGATAGGTGGCCGTCGGCACACAGTAGCGCTTGTTGACGTGCGCCGCTTGGCCGGAGCCAACTTTGAGCGTGCGGTAAATATTGCAAATGCCGTAAGGATCACAATCCACGAAAGCATAGACCGGCAGCTTGAGTCCATCGGCGAGGCGCCGCACAAATCGCCTGGTGGCGCGGGTGGGTACGCCGCCCATTTCCACCAAAATGCAGTTGGCCGTGCGCCAGTAGCGGTGGTGGTTCAGGCGTTGAAACATACCGCCGGTTTCAATCGCCAGAATGAATTCAGCGGTCGTTTCAAAGCCGAGGTGGTCGACGGAGCTTGGCACAGTGTAAGCACCAGAACCCATTGCGGCGCAATCTGAGCGAATCAGCGCGCCGGTTTCCGGATCTTTGTCGATGACCGTCAAAGCCCCGACCACCGAGCCACCATGATCTTCTGGCACAAAACGCAAAATCTCGCGCGTGACATCTTTGACTGAGAACATGCCTTCGATGTCATCGAGCACCATATCGGATTCGCGTTGCTCGCTGAACTTGGCATCGCCCCAGTTTTTGGATACGTAGTAAGCCTCTCGTTTAGTTGCGAAATCATCTGCGGCGACCATGTCTTGCGCGAGCGACATCAGGCGCAGCGTTTGCGCAAAAGTCTTCACCGAGTTGACATCCAGGGTGCGCGTTTTCATATTCCCCTTGAGCTCGAAATAGCCGTTTTTGGGGTCATAGGTGACGTTATCAAGGTTGCGCTGCGGCATGACCATTTGCGGTAAACGGCCTTTTTTTGCTTCGGTGTAGATTTCGCTGGCGACTTGCTCAATGGAAATCAAAGCGACGGATTTCAAATCCTTTTTGCCGATTTTTTCGTCCGGCCCAGCCTTGCGCATTTTGGCTGCGGCTTTGGCTGCGACTTTTGGTGTGATTTTTGGTGTGACTTTTTTCTTGGCAGCCATCGGTTAGATCTTGCGCGTGGTTTCCATGGTTTCGCGGAGAGCCTCAACGACTTCTTCGCGATCTTCAATGCTAATGTTCAAAATTTCTTGCAGGCCAATCCCGACATGCGGCAAATATTTTTCGATGTAGCTGCGTTTTTGGAATTCAGAACTCACCTTCTTGCCTTTGCGGATGTGCACGCCAAGCTTGCGCCCAGCTTCCTGTAAAGCCAACTTCACTTCTTTGATGATTTCCGGATATGCCGCGATGGCCTCTTTGGCTTCCGAGGTAAAGGGCACCCAAACGCTTGCCATGTGAATAAAGAAAACCGCCGACCCCACCGGCAAAGAGCTCTTGGATTGACTTAAGCCATAATTCTTCCACGCGGTTTGCATGACAGCTTTGGTGAAGCCACAGCCTGACAACTGAAACAGCAAGGGTACTCGATTTGCAAAACGCAGCACCCGCACTTGCTCATCGGCGTTACCAAGTAAGTCTTCCGTATCGGTAGTTTTTTTGCGCTTCGATTTCACGATACGCCCCTGCTCATCCACATCCAGCTGGTCGCTATTAGGTTTGCCCCATGCAATGCCAACTTCAATCTGGAAAGGGTTACCGCGATAGACCGATGGTGGGCGCGTGGCGGTGACATAAAAATCGGCGTCGCATTCCTTACGCAAGCCTTCCTCGATGCGCTCTTCGCCAATCGGCGATAAACAAGTTGTTGGCGGTGCAGAAATCTTGGTTTTTTGAATCGCGCGAAACAGTTTGTCGGCATCTTCGCGGGCAATACGGGTGGGGTAGGAGCGTTCGCTGAGACCTGCTGCTTTGATGATGTCTTTGGCGACTTTCGGCCCCACCCGGCAGAATTCTTCTTGTAGGAAACTGCTTAACCAACGCGAATCGGTGTCGCGGAGCATTTTCATCAACTCGCCCAGCTCCACGCCATAGGGGTGGGGCTTGATTTCGTCGGCGCGTTCGGGAACCTCGGTTACCGCACGTTCATACACCCGATGTGCGTCGAGCCCCGGCGCCAAATAACGAATCTCAGCGTGCGGGTTGGAAACCGCCGTTTGCTTGATGTAATCATCAACGGAGCGTAAACCACGTTTGTAAACGGCCTCAATATCAATCTCAAAGCGCGTGCCTTCCTTGCGATGCCACTCGCTGTGCTCCTCATCTAGGGTGATGATGGCCTTGTTTTTGCTGAGGTCCATCTGCATCTCAAATGCGTGCATCTTGCCTCGTTTGGTTTTGGACCAAATACGTGGGCCCTTGCCACAAGTCATCTGCCCATACAAGCCAGCAGCAGAAATACCGATGCCCTGCTGGCCGCGTGATTGGCGCCGACTATGGAATTTCGAGCCATAGAGCAGCTTGCCAAAAATATTCGGAATCTGTGCGCGCACGATGCCGGGGCCGTTGTCTTCCACCACCACGCGAAAGCGATCCTCCTCAAGTTGGATAATCTCCACCAAGATTTCCGGCAAAATACCGGCCTCTTCACAGGCATCTAGCGAGTTATCGACGGCCTCCTTGATGGTGGTCAGTAGAGCCTTGCTGGGATTATCGAAGCCGAGCAGGTGCCGGTTCTTGGCGAAGAACTCGGAAACCGAGATCTCGCGCTGCGAACTGGCCATCTGTTCAGCGGTTAGGTGTGCCGTTTTTGCCACTGGTGTTGCGCCCTGGATGGAAAGGGATGGAGAAAGTTTGTCGAATCGCGGCCGGTTTTTCCAGGGAGAACGGGGATTCGGCCAGGTCAGGCCTCTTAAAAGGCCTTAAGTTGGGTATAAATCACCCGATAATGCAGGGTAAAGACGGCAGAAATGCGTTCAGTTAGATAACGTAAGCCCTTATTTTGAAATGTGTTGACAAATATGAGATTTCAGGTAATGGAAAAGCAACTTCCTTGACGATAGAGAAAGCAACTTCGTTCCAATCGCAGCCCACAATCCCAAATGACAACTTCCAAATCCACCTCTAAAGGGTCCTCCGTCAAGCCGGCGCCGGAAATTTCCAAATATGAAGCCGAGATTGGCCAATGGCAGCATCTCGTTTGGTACGTGGTCAATCGCATCAAACCGCGCCTGCCTGCCAGCGTGGCTGAGGACGATCTCTTTGCCGCAGGAATGTTCGGCCTGATGCGGGCAGCTCGCTCCTACGATCCTAGCCGCGGCGCAGGTTTCAAAACTTACGCCTACCATAGAATTCGGGGCGCCATCCTGGATGACCTCAGGCGTTCCGATTTTTTGCCGCGCTCCATGCGGGACAAGGCCCGAGCGGAAGGGGTGGAGCCACCCTCCCTGTTGGGGATTCCCACAGATGAAGATGGTCACGAAAACCTGGCGGCGCACCCCGTGGGGGAAAGCGCGGCGAACGAGGATATGCATGATCTCCTGCAGGAGGCAATCGACAATCTCCCGGAAAAAATGCGCATCGTCATGTCGCTTTATTACCGTGAGGAAGTCAAGATGCGTGAAATCGGCGAACGTTTGAAGTTGACCGAATCACGTGTCAGCCAAATCCATTCGAACGCAGTCACCCGTTTGCGTCGGGCCATGCGTTCGGCGAACGGCGAGAGCTAGGGCGACTCGGGGGAATCCGGGCGGTAGGATGAACCCATGCGGCTTCCTGCCGTCCTACCCACCCTGTTTTTACTCCTCGGTGTCGGTTCCGGTGCCGTTCACGCTGCTGTTGCCCACAGCGCGGTGGAGTTGCGTTTTCAGGAGCCATTGTCCACGGCCTTACCGCTGCAAAGCCCGCGCTTGTTGTCGTATGTAATCGACGCCAAGCTCGCAGAAGACGGCCACACCATCAGCGCGCAGCTACAAGTTACTTGGCGTAACACGACCTCCGTACCCACAGGGGAATTGTTTTGGCACGTTTACAACAATGCTTGGGCCGATCGCGATTCCGCATGGTTAACCGAATCGCGACGCCTTGGCGATATGCAAGAGCCCACAGAATGGGGTGGCACGGTTGTGAGCCATGTGCGCCTGGCTAGCGGCCAGCCGTTGAGCTGGGAGTATTTGCCTCAACCTGGTGCGCCCTTAGATCGCACGGTGGCACGCATCGTGTTGCCGGAAGTTGTGCCTCCAGGGGGTAGCGTTGCCGTGAGTTTGGATTTCAGCGCCGTGCTACCGCGCGCTTTTCGCCGCAGCGGTTGGGGAAATGATGGTTACCTCCATGCCGCCCAGTGGTTCCCGAAGCTTGGTGTGTTTGAAAATCTCGATGGCAAAATGCAGTGGAACTGCCCACCGTATCGTTATCTCGCCGAGTTTTATGCTGATTTTGCAAACTTCCAAGTCGCGATCACGCTCCCCGCAAGTTACGCCGGAAAATTCGTCGCTACGGGCTCTATTCTTGGAAATGCGCCGGTTACGAATCCCGATGCAACAGTCACTTACTTCACCTCCGCCGAAGATGTTCATGATTTTGCGTGGACCGCCGATCCACAAGCTACTCTTATTGAGCGCGAATTTCGTGCGGAGTTGTATCGCAACGATGGCGAAGAAGAACGCGTGGCGGCAGCGCTTGGGCGCACGCTAGAAGAAGTTAGGCCCACTCCAACGCGCATGGTTTTATTGTTGCAGCCAGAGCATGCTTCGCTCGCCGAACGTTATTTCGACGCTCTTGGTAAATCGATTTACTATTTTGGTTTGTGGTACGGCAGCTATCCGTACCCAACGATTTCGGTCGTGGATCCAGCGCATGATGCCCGCGGCACCGGCGGCATGGAATACCCGCGCTTGATTACTGGAGGAGCCAGTTTGGGGGTTGCCGCGCGCACCTTGCAGCCACAGGGAGTCACGGTTCATGAGTTCGGCCACCAGTTTTGGTATGGCTTGGTGGGCAATGATGAGTTTCGTCACGCATGGCTCGATGAGGGTTTCAATACATTTAGTACGCAACGCGTGAAGGCTTTGGCGTTCGAGCCGCAGTTAGATACTTATAGTGTTTTTGGCCACCAGTATTACGGTCGTGCACCCATGCAACAGCCAACTTTTGGCGCCGGTGATTTTCGCGCCATGCTCGGCTTGCAACGCTGGGAAACGCCGGATGTGCGCTCCATCCCAGCGCTCTCTTATGAATTGCGTCACCGCGAATCGTTGCAAGACTTTCTTGCAGAGTTGCCGCCGCTGACTTACTTTCCGCGGATCACCCAAGATGCGGTGTTATCCGAACGACAGAAGTTCGCCAATCCCTGGCAGCAGCCTTTGGAGCACCCCACGATGGATTTAGTGGATGGTGGATTACGCCGCGTGAATGCCTACTATCGTCCGGCGCTCACTTTAGAAACGATGGCCCGTTTGATGGGCGAGCCTAACTGGACGCGGGTGATGCGGGCTTACCATGAACGGTGGCGTTTCCGCCATCCGTCACCGACTTCTTTTTTGGAGACGGTGTTGGAGTTCGGCGGCAAAACGGTGGTGCATGGTGCCAATGGCGAAGTTCCAGTCGACTGGAATCTTTTTTGGCAACAGGCCTACCACGGCAACGACCGACTTGATTATTCCGTTCATCATTTGCGCAATGAGTTACTGCCCGCAACGGGAAACGGCGAGCAGTCCACCCCGCATTTCAACGTAAGTGTCGGTATTGCGCGCCGCAGCGATTTCGGTGTGCCGGTCGAAGTGCGCGTGACTTGGCAAGACGGCAGCGCAACGGATTTGGTGTGGGCCGGTGATGATTGGGTTTGGGAATACTCCTGGCCGAATGCAGAACAACGCGCCGTGATGGTTGAAATTGATCCTCGGCGGCGTTTGCTGCTTGATGGCGATTGGTTGAACAATGTCCAAGTCGTCGAGCCCAGCCATGAACGCAGTTTGGATTATGCCGTGCAAGTGATGTTGTGGGCGCAACAGGTGTTGTTTTATTATGGAGGTGCTGGATGAACCCACGCCATTCAACTCCATCCCAAGAGGATTATTTTCACACTACCAGGGTGGTCGATGCATTCCCGGTGGATGACGGCCCAGCTTCCTCCAAACGCCGCGGCTTACAGGATGTGGAGCCGGTCGTCAAAATTTTATTCACTAGCATTTTGCTCGCATTTGCGCGTCCGCGCATTTTGATTGTTTTGATGACGGTATCGCTGTTGCTGCCGCTGGTGGTTGCGTTACCCGCTTTTCAGGCTGCCGATGCGCATATTACGAGTTTGCAGCCGGTCCCTGGTGGCAGTGCTATTCATTTGCCACAACTCGCGCCATCGTGGATTTTCTCGGAATGGGAGCGCGCTGCTCCCACGGAACTTCCTCTGGTGGCGCAAACTTTGCCGGTGCTGCTACTGCTTGCCAGCTTGTGTAATTTGCTATTTTCGGCAGGCTGGATGAAAGTGGCTTTGCAAAAAGAACGCGGTCATTCATTGCGCTATTTTCTGCGCGGCGGCGGCCGCTATTTTTTCCCATTTCTGCGCACTTGGTTGCTCGGTTTGCCGTTCTTCGCCTTGGTCACTTGGATTTTTTGGGGCGCGCCAGCCGAGTGGGTGTTTGAACAACTGCTGCCCAATGGCGACGCCGCAATGGCCGCAAGTGAACGCAGCGGGCGCTGGCTGGAAACGCTTCGTTCCGTGCTTTACATCTTGAGTTTGTGGAAGATGGAAATCATTCTCGATCTTGCCCGCGCTTCGTTAGTGGTAGGCCAACGCAACTCGGCATTTCTTGCATTGTTTCGCGCCATCGGTTTTTTCCTGCGCTCGCCATTTCAAGTCTTCGGATTGTTGCTGATGTCTTTCGCTTTGGAGTTGTTGTGGATTGGTGGCGTCGAGGCTCTACGTCACTTGTTGCATTGGCCGTTGTGGACACTGCTGTTGTTGTTGCCGTTTGGACGACACGTGATGCGTGGTGCGCGTTATGCAGCTCTGGCGCGTTATTATGCCGCACGCACGCACGATGGCGTGGGTGCGAATGAAGAAGACGCCCTTCCTACGTTGCCTGAAATGGTATTCTGAATTCTTGTCATGAAACTAAGTCTCCTCCCTCTTCTTGCTTGTAGTGCGCTTGCCGTGCTTGTTCTGCCTTCTCAAGAACCTGCTTTAAAGCCGATAGCTGCGCAATATCGCACGGGTGATTTTGCAGTTGGTTGCCAAGCTTGGACTTTCAACCATTTCACGGCAGTGGAAGCCATCGCCAAAACTGCGGCGGCGGGTGGCAAAGTGATTGAGTTTTATCCAGGGCAACCACTGGCACTGCTCGCGCCAGATGTACTTCTGGATCACAACCTTGATCAAGAACACATCGATGGTTTGAAAAAACTGTTGGCCGAAGAAGGCGTACTTGCGGTGAACTACGGCGTTGTTGATATTCCTAACAACGAAGTCGAGGCACGCAAAATTTTTGAGTTTGCGAAAAACATGGGGTTCCGTGCGCTTACCACAGAATCTACGGGATCGATTGACTTGATTGAAAAGTTAGTCAAAGAGACTGGAATCGGAGTGGGTTTTCACAATCATCCGCGTCGTCCGCAGCAAGAAAGCTACCGAGTTTGGGATCCAAACTACATTTTAGAGCTGGTGAAAGGCCGAGATTCACGGATTGGCGCCGCGGGCGATACGGGCCACTGGACCCGCTCTGGCATCAACCCGGTCGATGCCCTCAAAATCCTGGAAGGCCGGATCATCAGCATTCACATGAAGGATCTCAGTGCCTTCGGCATCGACTCGGCGCACGACCAAGTTTTTGGCACTGGTTATTCCAATATCGCGGGTGTGCTGGATGAGCTCAAGCGGCAACACTTTGGCGGCAACATTTCGATTGAATACGAATTTAACTGGGATCACTCCGTGACCGATGTCGCGCAATGCATTGGCTTTGTGCGCGGTTACGCGGCACAACCCTAAGCTTGCCCGTATGGTGCCAATATTTAGCCGACGCGTAAGTAATGCTGACGTGGTCCAAATCTCCGCATTCCATCCAAGGGTAACTGTCCGGCGAAGGTCACCGTCCGGCGAACCCCATCTTTCAGATGGAGCTCATTATTTCCGCTGGGATGCTTGGGGCCACCTGAGCGAAGTTGATAATAGCTCTAGCCAATTGATTCGTAAGCATCACTACGATGCTGAAGGACGCAGGGTACGAACCGAAGAAACGGTGTATGGTGCAAATGGTGGCACCACGGTGGAACGCCTTGTGTATTGGGGGGCTCGTTTGGCAATGACTTTTACTGAGAGCACCAACAAGGACGACATGCAAACCTTTGGTTATGCCGGTGGTGCCGATGGAGAGAGCTTCGTTGTGATGACGAACTCTGTCAGTCCTTTGGTGGACGGAAGTTTTGCCTTGGCGCGTGATTTCCAGGGCTCAATTCTTGCTCTGATTGATCGCACGACGAAGAATGTGGTGGAGCGTTATCGCTACGGTGCGTTTGGGCAGGTGAGTATTGAGGACGCGTCGGGCTCGCCATTGACAGAAAGTGCCTATGGCAACACCCGCTTCTTCTTAGGCAAACCGTTTGATGCGGAGGTTGGTATTTATGATTTGCGCGCGCGGTGGTACGACCCTGCGACAGGTAGTTTCCTCAGCCCAGATCCTTTGGGCCCCGTGGACTCATGGAATTTGTATCAATACGGTTTCGGGACTCCTGGCACGTGGATGGACCCGTTTGGGTTACAAAATAGTGGGGGGCATGGTTGGAAAGTCGATATCGATAAAGATTTCGAAGGAGCCTCAGGGAAAGCATCGAAGGATTTGAAGCGCAAATTGAAGAAACAGAAGAAAGAAATTGAGAAACGAGAAAAAAAGAAGGTTCTAATTATCGCACTCGAAAACGCTAATTGTGCTGGAGGTGCATATACGAAATGGACTGATGATGCCGTTCTCATTTACATATCCATCGACTTTTGGAAAAATGGGGGTACAGCCGACTCCATAATGGCATTGGCAAAGTTGGCTCACGAGATGAAGCATGCCGAGCAGGGGGACCGAACTGGCTTGCAGGGAGCAGAAACCATGGAAGACTACATAGATAGAAGGCTGAAAGACGAGATTGGTGCCTGGGATGTTGAGTCGGATTTTCTTTCTGAAGCAATCGACGATGTCCCTGACGATATAGCCGATGAAATTCGCGCTCGGTCATCAGCCGTTTTCGGCTATGCTGGCAGTGGAGATTCTGCGCGTAATAATGGAGGGATTGGCGCGGAAGCAGAAGCCGATGCGGAGTATATTGGTGGCCAGATACCCACGGGTTCTCCTAGGGATTATCGAAGGACTTTGGGGGACATGTTCGGAAGTCTAGGAGGTAGGAGATGAAGTTTCTCATCCTGGGGCTAACGGGTCTGCTAATCCTTTTCGCTTACGCTTGGCTTACTCCTGACGCCCCCCGCGCTCTGATTTCGGACAGAAATGTGCCTGCACAGCTCATCCCTTCTCACGACATTGAGCCATTGGCAGATCTTGGCGTAGGATTCACACGGGAAAAGTTGCCGTCGCCGTCGGCATCTCAGAATGAAGCGAGTGCTCTTCGGAAAGAAGTTTATGTCAGCTTTGTTGACAGCTTTGGGGTCGCCTTTCGAAATCCAGAAGAGATTGAAACTTACTGGAGCACGAAAGAAGGGGGGATTTCCATGAGTTACCAAGAGTCCAGCCATCTATGGCGCTTTCAGTTCAACCTGCCACAAAAAAATATGTTATGGCGCCCCTTGATCACTTGTAAGGTTCGCAATAAAGGGGATACCAGTCTTGAGGCGATAGTCGATATGAGCTCCATAAGTAGTTCTTCTTCCGCTCCAGCTGAGATTCAGCTTCTTCCAAACGGATTATGGGATAACTTATTGTCTGGGCAGATTGTGGACGAGTTGGGAAACCCAATTCAATCTGCTGAGATTCATCTAGTTGAGGATATTAAAGATGTAGATTCTTTCGTTGAAGAACGGGCAGTGTCCGCATCCACCGGCGGTTTTTGGCTCTCATACGATGAGATCGGAGTCCATGGTGGGTTAAGAGTGATGTGTCGTGGGTATCTCAAGCAAGAGTTCAAGCTTCCCTTGTTGAACACTACGGCGAAGATTGTGATGAAGAAAGGCGCTCCAGTTGAAGGCCATGTCCAGTTTCCTGTAGGGATTCATGGCGGCGTCATTGTCTTTAAGGCAAAGGATGAGACGCATACTGCTGAGCTTGGCCCCAGTGGAGCCTTTAGGATTTTTGGAATTTCTGAGGGGAGCTGGCGTGTCCAGGTTCTACGCAATGGTCTAAATTTTTACATTCCTGAGAGCATTAGGATTGGGCTTAGGCAGGGGCTTTTGGATTTCGACCTGCGTAGCGAAACAAAAGCGCTTCAATTCCAAGTTGAGGACAAGGCCGGTAAACTTGTTTCCAATGCGGAGTTGGCAGTGTTTCCTCCGGGGGGGAAGGGGACTGCTCAGAGAATTGCGCTCGACAAGTGGCAGGAGGTGCTGTTGCCGAAGGGGATGAACCATGGCCTTATCGTTGCCTCCGGTTTTCGTGACACTTACCTGGATTTTGTTGAAGGAAAGCAGAGAGTGCAGCTCTTGGACTCGATTCCAGTGAGCTTTACTCTTGTGCTCCCAGATTGGTTTTCGAATGAAATCAAGTTGAATTGGGTGGCGGCTATGGAGCTGGAGGCTGTCGATTCGCATCAGAGGTTTTTCGATTTAGAAATTGAGGGCAACAAATGCGCCGGCGAAGTGGCGCATGAAGGTCCTTATAAGGTTGTTAGTTCGTTTATTTATCCAGGAATGCCGTTCAATAAGACAGCATTTACCTTCGTAATGCCGGTAAATGGAAATGATCGCATCGAGGTCCCCGTAAATGGGGTTCGAAATTTCCAACTATCCCCTGAGCCTCAATGGCTTATTTGGGTCGAAGAGTTCTTTAACGTGAATTCCGGTGATGAGGGTTCTGGGGATTAGATCCACAGCCGTCGGCGCAGTGGACATGATGTTCTAAACGAGATGCGGTGCCGATATTTTGCTGACGGCGTATGGTGCCAATATTCAGCCGACGCGTAAGTAATGCGATTGAAACATCTTGCATCTGCCGATAATGGCTCATGCGGGCCGAGCTTTTCTCTCTACAAGTCTTGCACCTAAACTCCAGGAAAGGCCATTTACTGGGTAACCGTCCGGCGAACCCCATCTTTTCTCGGCACCCCGGCCATTGCATGCTCCCTCCATGCAGCTCCCCGAAACCCATACCCTGCCTTCTCGGCGTAAATCCCAAGGCGCCGATTTCTACCGCACCCTGCTTGACGAACAAAGTCAAAGCGGCGTGAGCGTCAAGCGCACTGCAGAAAAGCACGGCATTCCCTATACCACCTTGATGTACTGGCGAAATCGTTTTCGTCGTGATGAAAGCAAAGATGCACAGGCGCAAAAGCTGGTGCCCGTCAAAATCACAGCGCCGACAGAGCCGCCGAATCCATTTGAAATCCAAACAACCTCCGGCCACACACTGCGCGTGCCCACAAACTTTTGCGTCGACACCTTGCAGCGCCTCTTGCAAGTCCTCTCCACGCCGTGCTGAATTTCCCGCCTTCCGTCGGCATCTATCTCGCAGCGGGAATCACGGACATGCGCAAGTCCTTTGACACCTTGGCGCAGATTGCTGAAGGCGTGCTCAAACAGGATCCGCTCAGCGGACATCTCTTTGTGTTTTGCAATCGTCGCCGCAATCGTTTGAAGATTCTGGTTTGGGATCGAGAAGTGGGTCGGTTCGCGGAGCCAATTCGCTCGGAGTGATTGTTTAGGGGCTTCCGGGTTTTGTGTGAATTTCCACCATCATCCGCGTCGGCCGCAGCCTTTAGCTTTCGAAGATTCGGCTAATACCGCCCAGCAAGGAGCCTTCACCCTTGCTAGCACCTCCGCCTTGGGGTGCAGCAGCAAGAATTCTGCCGGCCAAGCGCGAGAACGGCAAGCTTTGTAGCCACACAGTTCCATGGCCGCGCAAAGTGGCGAGGAAAATTCCTTCGCCACCGAAGACCATGGATTTCAGACCACCGGAGCGTTCAATGTCATAATCCAGCCCTGGTGTGAAGGCAGCGATGCAACCAGTGTCAATGCGTAAGGACTCTCCGTGCAATTCCTTTTTGATGATGGTGCCGCCGGCGTGGATGAACGCCAAGCCGTCGCCACGAAGACGCTGCAAAATAAATCCTTCGCCGCCGAAAAGGCCTGCGCCGAAACGTTTGTGAAAGGCGATGCCCACTTCGGTGCCATAAGCCGCCGCTAAAAAAGCATCTTTCTGACACAGCAATTCTCCACCCAGCGCCGCCATATCAATTGGAATAATCTTGCCGGGGTAGGGCGCGGCAAAAGTTACATGACTTTTTCCCTGTGCATGGTTGGTGAAGTGGGTGATAAAGATGGATTCTCCCGTCAACACGCGTTTTCCAGCATCCATCAGCTTGCCCAAGAAACCAGTTTCGGGCTTGGAGCCGTCACCCATAAGAGCCTCGAACTCAATGCCATCTTCCATCCAGTTCATGGAGCCTGCTTCGGCGATGACGACTTCCCCAGGATCGAGTTCGATCTCGACCATCTGCATATCGTCGCCGTGAATGGTGTAGTCAACTTCGTGGCATTTCATGGCCCTGTTGTACCACATTGAGAAAATCCACTCCACTTGACGATTCAGCTAGAATCGCTGGCTCATGGTGACCTTCCTCCTAGCCCTTCTCGCAGCGACCGCTAATCCAGCGCATTTTGATTTCCAGCATGAAGCGCTACCGCCGGCGGGAGAAGCCGAAGCCGTTGCGGCCGAGCAAGAAGAAACTGAGGGCGAAGAAGAGGAATCCAAGTTGAATGAAGGCTTGCTTGCGGCGTTTCAATTTCGGTCTTTGGGTCCAGCCTTTATGTCGGGGCGGATCGCAGATATTGCTGTGGATCCGGTGGCGCCGAACACTTGGTATGTTGCGGCCGGCTCGGGGAATTTGTGGAAAACCACCAATGCTGGAACTACGTTTCAACCCATTTTTGAAAACTACGGCAGTTACTCCATTGGGTGTGTGACGATTGATCCTAATAACCACCACACTATTTGGGTAGGTACCGGCGAGGCTGTCGGTGGGCGTCATGTTGGCTTTGGCGACGGCGTGTATCGCAGCGATGACGGCGGCAAAAGTTTTCGCAATCTTGGCTTGAAGGAGTCCGAGCACATCGCAAAGATTTTAGTCGACCCAACCGATGCCAATGTCGTGTATGTGGCTGCGCAAGGGCCGCTGTGGTCTGGCGGCGGCGAACGCGGTTTGTATAAGAGCGTGGATGGCGGTGCGACTTGGGTGCAGATTTTGGCGGGCGGCGCTTACACCGGCGTGACCGACATCGTGTTGGACCCGCGTGATTCCAAAGTGATTTATGCAGCCACGCATCAGCGCCTGCGGTCCGTTTGGGCGCTAGTGAATGGCGGCCCGGAATCTGGAATTCATAAATCAGTCGATGGCGGTTCCACTTGGACGCGCTTGGGAGGTGGCTTGCCGGGTGCGGATATGGGCAAGATCGGTTTGGCAATCGCACCGAGTGATCCAGATACGGTCTACGCCACAATTGAACTGGGTGGCTCCACCGGCGGATTTTGGCGTTCGCAAAATGGCGGGGCAAGTTGGTCCAAACAGAGTGATTATATTTCTGGTGGTACTGGCCCACACTACTACCAAGAGTTGTGGGTGGATCCACATCATGCCGAAACGTTGTATCAGGCAAATGTGAATCTAGGGCGTAGTGAAGATGGCGGTAAGAGTTGGAACTCGGTTGGTAATAGCAATAAACATGTCGATAACCATGCCGTGGCCTTTCATCCGAGTGATCCCGATTTCCTGTTAGTGGGTTGTGATGGCGGTTTATACCTTTCGCAGGACCGCGGCCAAACGTATCGGTTTTTCTCGAACCTGGCTTTGACGCAATTTTACAAAGTGGATGTGGATAACGATTGGCCTATCTACAACATTGTGGGAGGCACGCAAGACAACTCCACCCAATACGGGCCATCGCGCACCGACAACAGCCAAGGTGTGCGCAACTCGGATTGGCGCATCATCCTCGGCGGTGACGGCCACGATAACGCGATTGATCCCAGTGACCCTAATGTGATTTATGGTGAATCGCAACAGGGCTATATTCGGCGTTTCAATCGCCTTACCGGAGAATCGGTCGATGTACGCCCGCAACCTGGCCCCAACGAAGAGAACTTTCGCTTCAACTGGGATTCGCCGATTTTTATCAGCCCACATAATCCAGCACGTGTCTATTTCGGTTCGAATCATTTGCACCGCAGCGAAGACCGCGGCGATTCTTGGACCACCATCAGCCCCGATTTATCGCACCAACGTGATCGCTTAAACCTTCAAATGATGGATCGTTGGTGGGATCTGGATGCTGTTTGGGATTTGCGTGCGATGTCCATGTACGGCAATATCACCTCAATTAGCGAATCGCCACTTGTGGAAGGCCTGCTCTATATCGGTACCGATGACGGCCGCATTCACGTTTCCGAAGACGGGGGTGAGCACTGGCGCGCAGTTGGCCCAATTGGGGATGTGCCTGAAACAGCCTTTATCAACGATATCAAGGCGGATTTGTTCGCTGCGGATACGGTTTATGCGGCACTGGATAATCATAAAGTAGGCGACTTCAAGCCTTATTTGATGAAGAGCACGGATCGCGGCCGCACTTGGAGTTCCATCGCGGCGGATTTGCCAGAGCGCCATTTGGTATGGCGCTTGGTGCAAGACCACGTGTTAGCGCAACTGATGTTCCTTGGCACGGAGTTTGGAATTTTCACTACCCTAGATGGCGGTGAGCACTGGCTGCAAATGAAAGGCGGCTTGCCAGCCACTCCTTTCCGCGATCTTGCAATTCAAAAACGCGAAAACGATCTGATTGCCGCCTCGTTTGGGCGCAGCTTTTTTGTGCTCGACAACTATGCGCCCTTACGCGAATTAAGCGAGGCAATGGTCAACGAAAAGTTGCATCTGTTCGCAGTGCGCGACGCCTTGATTTTCCCACAAAGTGATGAACTGGGTGGCCGTCATGGGGCGCAAGGCGATGGTCACTACAGCGCGGATAATCCAGAAAGCGGCGCGCTGATTCGTTACTACTTGCTGGATGGCTGGAAGTCCCTGGAGGCCAAACGTCAAGAGGAGGTTCGGGAGGCCGCGAAAGCTGCTAAAAAGGCAGCGGACCCAGCAGCGACTCAGGAGGAAGCGGCTGGTGCTGAGGCATCAACCAATGCCGAAGAAACTGAAGAAACTGAAGAAACTGAAGTGGCCCCAGAGGATGCAACCTACCAAGACCCCGGTACGCCTTATCCTGGCTGGGAAACTCTGCGTCAAGAGCAGCGCGAGGAGAAGCCGCGCCTGATGCTGGAAATTCGCGACGTCAACAGCATGTTGGTGCGCCGTTTAGATGCTCCTTCCGCCAAGGGGATGCAGCAGGTTGTTTGGGATTTGCGTTTTGGTGGCCTCAATGGCGGCCGCGGTCCGCTCGTTTCTGCTGGCACTTACCAACTGCAACTTTTCCTTCTTGCCGATGGTACGAATGTACCTTTTGGCGCTGTGCAATCGGTGCGGGTCGTGGACCTTGTGGATTTCGGCCTGTCGGCGCAAGAGCGTGCCGCCACCCTGGCGTGGAAGTTAGAAATTGGCCAACTGCAAAATGTCATTGGTGGCAGTTTGCGCGTGCTCGATGCAGCTTTGCGGGATGTCGCAGAAATGAAAACGGCCGTGCGCAATGGTCGCGCTGGCACTCTCGCGCAAGGTGATCGTTTACGTGAGCTTGAACTCGCACTTACGGATGCCCGCTTCGCGATTGCCGGTGACGACCTCCGCACCAAGCATGGCCACGAAGGCGCACCTACCATTCAAAGCCGTCTGGGCAATGCGCGCTCGGGGGTTTTTGGCACTACCGAAGCACCCACGACCACCATGCGGGAACAGGCGCAAATCGCTGAAGAGGCCTTTGCCTTGGTTTATCACGATCTCGTGCGCCTGATTGAAAACGAATTGCCGGCGCTGCAGAGAGAGTTGGATGCTACCGGTGTCGGTTGGACATCTGGACGTTCCTTGCCGGCATTCCCACGTTGATTTCTGGAGTCCTTCAGGCCTCGGAGAAATCGGCAGCATGCGCGAAAGAAGCAGGGCACAAGCTGCTAGAATCCCGCCATCATGAGTGAAATTCTGAAAGGAGCGGCCGTCATCGGGCAATCAGGCGGGCCAACCGTAGTCATCAATCAATCGCTGGTTGGATTGATTGAGGCTGCGGTCAAAGCCGAGGCGATCACCAAAGTTTATGGCGCACGCCACGGGATTGCCGGCATGATGAAGGGCGATTTGGTCGATTTAGGCGCCGAAAGCCAAGCCACTTTGGAGGCGGTTGCAAATGTACCGGCGGCCGCCTTGGGCAGTGTGCGTATGAAACCGGTGGCGGCAGATATTGCCACTGCTATTGAAACATTCAAGCAGCACGATATCCGTTACTTCTTTTACATCGGCGGCAACGATACGGCAGAAACCGCCAACATCATGGAGCAGCAAACCCGCGCGATGGGTTACCAGATGCGCTGCTTTCATATTCCCAAAACCATTGATAATGATTTGCGGGTCACCGATCATTGCCCGGGTTATGGTTCGGCGGCGCGCTTTGTGGCGCACGCCTTTCAGGGCGACGACCGCGATAACCGCAGTTTGCCGGGCGTGAAAATTAATGTGGTGATGGGGCGTCATGCGGGTTGGTTGACGGCGGCGGCGGCACTCGGGCGCCGGGATCCAAACGATGGCCCGCATTTGATCTACTTGCCGGAACGAGTTTTTGATCCGCAATCGTTCGTGCAGCAAGTAGAAGAAATTTATCAGCGGCTTGGGCGCTGCGTGGTGGCGGTTTCAGAGGGTATTCATAATGCCGCAGGCACTCCCTTTCTGCAGGTTTATGCAGAAATGTCCGGTAGCGCCATGGCTGGCATGAAAGATAGTCATGGCAATGTTCAGCTCAGCGGCACCGGGGCTTTGGGGGATTCGTTGGCGAACTTGGTGAAAGAGCATATGGGTAGTATTCGCGTGCGCGCCGACACTTTTGGCTACTTGCAGCGCAGTTTCCCTGCCGACGCATCGCCGATTGACCGCATCGAAGCACGCGCCGTGGGGCAAGCGGCTGTTGCCGCAGCCACGTCGGGGGAGTTCACTTCCGGCTCGGTGGCACTGAAGCGTGAACCAGGCAGCACCTACCGCTGCACCACTTTTATCACGCCACTCGATACTGTCGCCAAGTACACCAAAGATATGCCGGAGGAGTTCCTCGGCGAAGTAGAAGGCGTCACCCAAGCTTTCTTGGATTACGCCATGCCGCTTACTGGTGGGATAGAAGCGATGACTGATTTGGGGATGTTTCCAATTTAATCTATTCTCCTTCTAGTCTTCACACAATCTCCGCATTTTGCCGTTTTAATACGCACCAAATGATTCTCACCCTACTACTCCTTCAGGGCCCAGCCCTGGCCCCCGTCGATCTCACGGGTCTGATTCCTGGTGATCCAGGAGAGAAGACCATCAACATCGGTGGTCGCTTCATGGAAGATTTCACCTTCATTTCTGGGGGCAATGATCTTGCAACTGCACTGGGCACAACTTTTGACGACGGCGTCGAAACACGCCGCGCTCGGATTCGCATTTTCGGCAACTTGGCCGAAAACGTTGCCTACAAGATGGAATACGATTGGGCCGGTGGCACGGGTTCGCTCAAAGATGCCATCTTGGACCTCCACTTGGAGCATGTCGGCAACCTCGTGATTGGCCATCAAAACGAGCCAATGGGGCTCGATTTGCTCACTTCCAGCCGTTTCTCGACTTTCATCGAGCGCTCTTCTCTCAGCGAAGCTTTCACCCCGGAACGGAATGCCGGCCTTAGCTTGTGGCACAACAACAACGATTACACCGCGTCGGTTGGTTGGTTCCGCGATACCGATGCCCAAGGAAAGTCTGGCGATGAATCCACCGCTTTCACTGGCCGCGTGGTTTACCGCCCTTGGTTTGAGGACAAAGGCCGCAGCATGCTGCACCTTGGTGTTTCCGCTTCGCAGCGTAATACCAAAGGTGGCGTATCTTATGCAGCGCGCCCCGAAAACCACTTCATCGCCAAGTTCGTAGACACCGGCGCCATCGCCGCCGACGACGTCTTGCTGTTGGGTTTTGAAGCGGCTCTTCAAGAGGGCCCTTTTCACGCCATGCTGGAATTCATGCAGGCTGATGTCAATGCCACCACCGGTACCGATCCCAGCTTCTCAGGTTGGTCCGCGCAGGCTGGCTGGTTTTTAACCGGCGAAAGTCGCAGTTACAAAACCAAGCATGGTATTTTTGATCGCGTCAAGCCGAACCATAACGCACTCAGCAAAGAGGAAGGCGCGGGTGCATGGGAAATTGCAGCACGTGTTTCGAATCTTGATCTCACTGATTCCGTGAGCGTTGCGGATGAGCTGGATACGATGACCGTTGCGCTGAACTGGTACGTCAACCCGAATACACGCTTCATGCTCGACGCTACCCAGGCCGACATGGGTAGCTTCGACGCAACCACCATCATTGCCATGCGCGTTGCTTTCGACTTCTAAGCGAACCGAGTTTGAAGTCACACGCAACAGTAGCTGGGGGGGTGCAAGCCTTCCCAGCTATTTCTCATTTTCGCGTTATTTACCCCATGGGAGCTCGCTTTTCTTGCTTCAAGCATCCTGCTAGACTCAGCGAGCTAATCCTTTAGCGCCCCACTCAACCGCAACGCAAGCTGCCGCGTGGATAACAAGTAGACGGATTCAAAGTGAAAAACATTACTACCTTGCTGGTTCCAGCAGTCATCGCAGGACTCACCTTACTTTCTTGTGGCGAGCCCGAAGCGCCGGTTGCTGCTGCCCCAGTGGTTGCGCATCGCTCAAACATCCCACCCTTGGCCCCCGATAACATCGTGAGCATTGCGCTTGGTTCGGCAGATCACACCACCTTGGTCGCTGCGCTTCAGGCTGCAGATTACGTCACTTCGGTGGCGGCGTCTGGCCCGTTGACCGTATTCGCTCCTGTCAACGCCGCGTTTGATGCACTCCCCGCAGGTACCGTGGAAGGCTTATTGAAGCCGGAAGCCGTGGATGACCTGCGAAACATTTTGCAGTACCACGTGACCACCTCGGCGTTGGAAACCTCGACTTTCAAAGATGGCATGATTATCGCCATGGCCAACGGTGCGAAAGTCACCATGGGTGTGAAAGATGGTAAGTACACCATTAACGGTGCCAATATCGTGGCTTCCGTGAAGGCGTCGAATGGTATTTTGCACATTATTGACGCCGTGTTACTCCCACCAACAAAGTAGCACTGCTTGCGAAAAAAAATCAGCGCCCCAATCCAAATGGATTGAGGCGCTGATTCGTTAGGAGACAAAACTATTTTGCCAAGCTGCGCACATAAGCGACCAAGCCGTTTAGCACTTCAGGCTTGCTGGCAAGTACCGGGTTTGGCGGCATGGTTGGCTGCTTGCCGACTGCAGAACCACCGTATTGGATGATTTTAAGTAGGTAATCATCATCAATGGTAGCTTGCCAAGCGCTATCCGTGAGGTCCCGAGGCTTAGGATCCAGCGCTGCCGAAGCCGCGCCATCGCCTTTGCCACCTGCTCCATGGCAAGGCGTGCAAGTGGTTGCGAAGTACTTGGCACCGCCTTCAAGGTCGGTTGGGAGGGCGGGTGCTGTTGATGTGGCCGTGGCGCTATCGCCAGTGCTCGCAGGTTGTTCAGAAGACCCACAGGCAGCCAGTGCCAAGAGCGGAGACAGAGAAAGGAAAAGTAGAGTGTGCAGTTTCACGGGAAGGAGCCTATGAGGCTGAGGAAGTTAAGTTGGCAAGTGCTGCGTTCCTTCTGTTAGCCAGAAAACCGCCACCTAAGTGCCAAATCGTGATGAGGAAAGTTCCACCGACAGTAATCATGACGCCAATGGCGCCAGCCTGAGGAAGGCTGGTAATGTAGAAGTTGGCAATTTGTTTCGAGCCGAACACCGCCGGCATGAACGGCTCCACGAACACCGGCGCTCGAGGGTCGAGATTATGGCCGAGTGAATAAAGGTGATACCAGAAACGGTATCCCAGGAAGGAGCAGATAAAGCAATATAGGATTGCTAAATCAACCAGCGTGCGGATGTTGCCGATGGCAGCAGCGCGTAAGGTGAGGATTACCAGGAGGCCAAGCAGGAAAGGAATCCAATCCAAGTCTTTGAGCAGTTCCCCTTCGATAGGAGCCATGCCAATATAGTGATTCAGATTGTTGATTTCTGGGACATCTTTGCCCTCGTTGCCGCCCACAACCTTATACGCATAGACATCGACTTCGAGCCCCTGTGGATATTGCGGCGCCTTCATGCTGATATTCCACAGCGGGGCGAAAAAAGAGCTAATCAGTGGAATGACCAGCAGCACCAGCAGGAAGCGCGCCCGGAAGGCAATCGGCCTATCCAAGTAGATTTCGAATTTTTCTAGAGCTGCTTTCATGGTTGCGTAATTGTAGCGTGATGGTGTGCGATTAGAGCAAATCGTGGCGTCGGAAAGAGCGTAAACCAGCCCACCAACAGAGAGTTCCAACCACGATTGGCCACAACAAGCCAATCGCGAGGAGCGAGGCATTCCCAAGCCGATTTGCCAGGAAGAAGCCCACTGGGCCGAGGGTGGCAAGTTCTGGATCGCCACCGGCTAGCAGGGCCAAGCGGGCATCTTGGACAGGGTTCAGCGCAGCCAATAAAAACACCGATTGCGGATCCAAACGCCATTGCAGGAGCAGGCCGATGAGGGCCAAATCTAATAAAGCAATCGATGCTGCCCAGACCAGCAAGATGCTGATTAAAGTGCGGGCAGGATGACGCACGGTTGCCGAGATCAGCATGCCGATGCCGGTGAAAGCAATCAGCTCGGCGCTACATACCGCCAGAGTGCGGGCCATAAAAGCTATATCGAGCGCCTCTTGAAAGTAAAAGCGTGAGACCAATGCGCAGCTGCCAAAAACAACGACGAGCGGACCAATGAGCAGCAACAAGCGCACTGCAGTTACGGCGAGGAAATAAGTTGGCCGTGTAAGTGGGTTGCTGAATAGAAACTCCAAGGTACCGGTGCTACGGGCTTGGCCAATCACTTGACCCGTTGCCGCCAGCGCCAAGAGTGGCAGAATCACCACTAAAGCATGGGAACAGGAAAACATCACGCGATTCATGCCCGTGAAGCCAAAAACCTGCGATTCGTGCATCCCCGCAAATACAAAGATGCCTACTAACAGGAGATCCACCACGGTGGCAAAAACCAGCCAACGCGAGCGCAGGCCATCAGCGATTTCTAAAGCTGCGGTGGCGCGAAACTGATGTCTAAAAGCAGCGGAAATCATTGCGCAAGTACCTCAGCGGTAGCTTCTTCGAGACTCACCGCCAGCGGGCTGCCGCGGTGTACGGCGCCAAAGCCGTAATCCATGGGTGTATTTTCTATGCGCAGGAAAGAAACCTCTGCGGCTTCGATCCAACCTTCTTTTTCGACGTCGTGAAACCAACGGGCATGGATGGTAGTTGCCGCACCGAGGCTGCTTTGATGTAGCATCAGGCAACCCGGATCATCGTAAAAATAGGTGGTGCCATCGGCGGTGGCAAGCTGAGCGGCAAAGCGCGGCTCGCCTAGATGCATCGCGCAATAGGCACACGGTGTTTTATCCCAAATCACGGGCACCGGACCATCGGCGGCCTGGCGATTGGACAGCACCACGAAGAGCACGATGGCGCCAATGACGGCGCCCAGCAGTAACAAGGGTGCTGCCGCAATACCAGTCTGGCCACTCGAGGCTGGCAAGGGGTGAAGCTTAGGACGCATGGCTCTCTGCAGTTAAGGATTCGAGATCAACGTTTTCGACATCATGAACAATGAGATCGAGGACTGCGCTTTGGCCCTGCCAGCCGAGCGCCGTCAGCACCGCTTCTTTTTGTAGTGCGGAGAAAATTCCAATCCACTGTTGCGGATGGACACGCTTGAAGCCTAGCCCACGTAACCAAGCTTGATCCACTTCGAGATGGCAGCGCAGTTCGACTACGGTTTGGGAGCTCTGCGCCAGAAAGCTGCGGGCGTCGCCGTGGAAAGCCACCGCGCCATCGCGCAGCAGAGCAATGTGATCCACCAAACTACGCAACTCATCGGGTCTGTGACTGGCCAGAATCACGGTAGTATCGATGGCGACACGATCGAACATTTGCAAAAACGCAGCGCGTGCTTCGGCATCCAAGCTGGCGGTAGGTTCATCCATCACCAACAACTGCACCGGCGCGGCAAATGCCAAGGCAATCATCAGTTTTTGCCGCATGCCACCCGAAAGCGCACCAACTTCCTTGTTGAGGTTGGTTTTTAAATCAAAACTGAGCTCTTCGGCACACTTAATGACGTCTGCGAGATCTAAGTTACGCAGCAGGCAAACGGCCTGCACCAAGTCGCGTACCGGGGCGCGGGTTTGCGGCGCAAACTGCGGAATATAGGCCACCGCAAAATCGAGGGCGGGCTGGCGCAGCAGGGGTAAGTCATTGATGAATATGCCGCCCTTACAATGAATGGTGCCCATCAGCGCGCGAATCAAAGTTGATTTGCCCGAGCCATTCGGGCCCACTAAAGCGGTGCGACTACCTGCTTCAAAAACCAAATCCACACCAGTCAGTGCTACTTGGCGGCCAAAGTTTTTGACAAGATTTTTGAATTCAATTTTCATCGAGCCACCTCGCGCCGGTCGGAAAGAATCAGCGACGGATTTTCATCGCGCAGCAAGGCTTTGGGTTGGTAGAGCGGCAGCAACTGACCGATAGCTTCGAGCATGCCGGAAGCCGGAGTACCTCGAAACAAGGCCAGAGTTGCGTGCGCCGAGATGAGTTGCTCTGCCATGGAACGTTCTTCAAATGGGATATCGCCAATGCCATCATCATCGAGATCGTAGCCGCGGTAGCTATCAAAATCATTGCCGGAGACAGTCATAGAGAGCGCATCGCCGCGGCCTGCAACGCCAATCAGCGACCAGTTTGCGCGGAATAAGTTATCCTTCAAAAAGACTTTTTTCGGAGAGTCGTGAAAATCCAACGCCACCGAAGAAAAATAAAACTCGTTGCCGATGACCTCAATCGTTGTGTCTTGTTCAAACGGCGAGTTGTCAAAGTACAGGCAACGTTCATTGCCCACAAAGAGATTGTCTAAGATGCGTAAATCACTGGACTCTTTCATGCCTAGGCCCATCCCAGCGCTGCCGTTGGAAGCCGCAAACACATTATGTTGCAGCAGCAACTTCGTGGAATACATCGAAAATAAACCAACCACATTGCCCACATACTTGTTATCTGTGACGCGGTTGTTGTGACTGTACATGAGGTGTGTGCCGTATCGGCAACCGCGCACTTCGTTTTTGAAAATATGATTGTTATTGGAGTACCAAACCACCATGTCGCGCGCACCTTGCATGCGATTATCGCTCACTTCCGAATCGTAGGTTTCCCAAATGCGGATGCCGTCGCCGCGTAGCCCCATCGCAGCTTGTCCGGTGCCGACTACATCGTTGGCGCGCAGAATAATGTTGCGGCTGCGGTTGGCAAGGATGCCGAAGACTGCTTTGCTGATGTGGAGCCCTTCGGCGCGCAAGTTTTCGCCTTGTAGTTCCAATGCCGCATCGAGCAAATCGTAACGCGCTCCACTGCCTTCAATACTGAAGCCAAGAGCCGCCGAGCCGTCGCCATGCAGCTGCACGGTGGTGCCTACGCCAGTGGTCACAATGACTGCATCGGCAGGGCCCCAGAGAGTAATTCCGCGCGCAATCAACAGTGGCCCGCGGTAGCGCCCGGGTGCCAGCAACAAAGTGCTGCCGTCGGGCGCTGCGGCGAGCAAGCGTTGCAAACTTTCCACATCGTGGACTTCAATGCCTTGGGCCGGACGCGGCGGCGGCGACGGCAGCGGGCTCATGGCCCCGTTGGCTGAGGCTGAAATAGGAGCAGGAAGCAGCCATGCCGCGGCCATTAGAGCAATTCCAATGAGCGGAGAGTAGAGCAGCAGGCGTTCCGTTCGGGTAGGCATTTTAAGGAGAAGGGGCGGGGGACCATCGGCCACCCGCCCCACAGAATTAGGAGAGAAAGGCTTACTCTTCGACTAAAAAGTAACCGGCCATTTCCAGGTGCAGTGCCGAGCAGAACTCGGTGCAGTACATTGGGAAAACACCGACGCGATCCGCAACAAAAGTCATGTTGCTATGTTCCCCAGGCTCGAGCGAGACGTTCACATTGTAGGAACCAATGCAGAAACCGTGGGTGGCATCATGCGCCGTTTCGATGTTGGTCAAGTGGAGGTGTACGGTATCTCCCTTTTTGACGGTAATCGCATCGGGCTTGAAGTGGCTACGCACGGCGGTCATGTAAACATGCACACCATCGCCTTTGCGCTCGATGCGCTCTTTGCCACTCTCCACAGCAAATGGATCAATTCGATCCATCAACGGATCCGTGCCCATCGGGTAGCTATTCTCAGGATGCAGCTTGTCCGACTTGATCATCTGCGCGTAGTGCGGCTCGCCTAGAGGCAGCGGCATGTCGTACAAAAGTTGCATGTTGTCGCCGGCAATATCCACCAATTGGAAGTTCTGCGGTAACAGCGGGCCGACCGGCTGGAAGCGATCCAAAGCCCATTTGTTCATGGCCACGACGTATTTGCCGTCAGGGCTAACAGTATCACCTTCTGCAGCCATCAAGTGACCAATGTTGTAGTGCACCGGCAGCTTCTCGATGACCTTCAAATCTTTCAGCGACCACTTGGCTACGGCGGACTCGATAAACAGCGAGGTGTAAGCATTGCCCAAACCGTCAAACTGGGTGTGCAAAGGGCCTAGGCCGAGATTCACTTGCCCACGAATGGACTTCTCGAAACCAAGAATCGGAATGCCGTAGGTATCGTTGCCGACGAAATCTTTGGCATCGATGAGGCTCTTCATTTTTTCCCAATTGAAAATGGTGGCGTGCATATCGAGCTTGCCCGAAACCACAATCTCTTTGCCATCTGGGGTTACATCGCAACCGTGAGGACTCTTGGGCTCCGGAACCTCGAAAATCAAGTCATTGGCGATTGCCGTGGCGATCGAAATGACCGGCAAGCCGGAGATCATCGTGGTGTTCGCGGAATCAGCAGCAACTAGCGCAGCTTTGCGCCAGTTGATGATGGACATGTAGTCCATATCGTTTTGCGAAGCACCTGATTCTAGAGGTGGCTCACCATCGAGGTTGCCGCCGACTGCCATTTCGGTGTTGAAAGAGTTCAAGAACATCCAGCCATCGGTGGCGAGTTTGCCAGCGTCGGAAAGATCCTGCATGTAAGGGGGCAGCTCAATCGCAAAGGAGCGGCTCTCATCGATGCGGCCAATGCTGCGATCGAACTTCCAGAAGATGACCGCACCGCGGTACTTCTCTTTGTAATCCGAGAGAGGAGCGTAACCGCCACCTAATGGAGCGGGGTACTGACTGCCTTCAAAGATGTAATCGGTGTCTGGAGTCACAAAGCAACCGCCGTGATCGCTTTCGATCAAACCCGACTGCACGATTTGTTTGGTGGCAAAATCCTTCAGATCGATGACGGCAATCCGTGCGTTGGCTTTATCGTTCACGAATAGGTATTCGCCATCGTAATCGCCGCCGGTTTCAGAAAGTGCTGGGTGGTGAACATCGCCCCAACTCAAGTCTTCCCCTTCATTATTGCCACTCTTAATCAGAGCAGAAGTTTGGTCGCCGTAGCCATAACCCTGCCAAGGCTCAGGACCGAACACCGCAATGTACTTCAAGATGCGCATACTGGGCACGCCAATGACGATGACGTTGCCGCCATGGCCACCCGAGGCAAAGATGGTGTAATCATCAATAGCGCCGGTTGGGGTGTAAGTTTTGAGCGCGGCGTTGACGTCAGCCTCCGTGAGGTCACGGGCGGACATCAATGCTTGCACATTGCTGCTGGTAGAGCTGGTCGATGCGGCGGGCCGGCCGCATGAAGCTGCAGCAAGGCCGAGCAAAATCAAACCGCCACACAGGGCGGTTAGGCTAGGGCTTTTAGGATCCTGGTTCATGGCAGAAGGATTTGGGAGTTTGGGAGTTTTGGGTTTTTTGGGTTTTTTGGAGGAGAGTCTCAAAATTTCAGGCAGTAGGTTACAGGATATTAAGACCTAAATCACCTTTATTCTGCCGGAAGGCAAAAAAAAGGGTATAAAGCCGCCCTAATCGACACATTCCTGTATTCATTGCGAGCCTGAAAAAAAAGGAGGGCGACGGAAATATGAACGAAAAAATTCCTGTCGCGGCGCTCCAAAATGACTAGCGGTCGCCGCTGCGGCGCATAGCTCCACCACTGGCTGGCCCACCTTGGGAGGCGCCACCGCCGGCATCCGCGCTAGCACCGCTGGTCCCTTTGGTGCTGCCGTCGCCGACAATTTCAATCACGCCATCTTCGAGGAGCTTTTTCACCGGGGGATGCTCCGCAGCCTTGGCGGTGATTTGGCCAGTCATCCGCGGTCCAAGGCGCAGAACTTTGCCGCCGGGTAACGAAATTTTCAGAGGGCGAGGCGTCAGGTTGGTGATGTCCATGGCAAGCACAGGATACTCTGGGGCAGGCCGCTATGCGATGCTCAATTCAACATGGCGTCGGCAGCTAAGACGATGTGCCAAACATTTTTTCGCTGAGAGTCTGGAAGCGCTGCAGTTTGTCGGCATAGAGTGCGGCCAATCCTTGATCCGGCTGTAAGGCTTGGCCGTATTCGGAGGGCTGGTAACTGCTTGGATGCACGCCGTTTTCCATCCACTGTGCTTGCAAAGCTGCGCCGAGGGCGGCGGTTTCTTGCTCGGCACAAATTTCTAGAGGTTGTTGCACAAGGTCACATAGCACACGCGCCCAGAAAGGGTTGTGTGCGCCGCCTCCGACCAAGCGCAATTTCTGCACGGGCAAACCCAGCGTTTGCAAATGTTGAAGGCCCAGCGCCAAAGCCAAACTTGCCCCTTCTACAGCTGCTCGATAAAGAGGGGCTGGCAACAAACTGCCACTGCGTAATCCAAACAGCACTCCACTAGCATGCGGCCAGTTTGGAGTGCGTTCGCCATTTAAGTAAGGCAAGAACAGGGGGGAGTCCACGCTCGGAGTCAGGGCCGCAGCTGCCGCGGTGAGTGCGGCATGGCTTACTCCAGAGGCCGCGCGCGCTTCTTCCACCACAGTCGTGCAGTTCTGCGTACACACCAAAGGCAAGCCACCGCCGAGGGCGTCGCGAAACGGCGCAACGCACCCGCTAGGATCAAGAACCGCCATTGGGGTATGCCCAAAAATAGTGCCACTGGTGCCGAGGCTGACCACCCAGACACCTGCTTGGGTGGCACCCGCACCCAAAGCGCTCATCATGTTGTCGCCGCTGCCGACCGCAATCGGCAGGTCTTGCGGCAAGCCGTACTGCTGGGCCCATTGGGGCAGCAAGTGGCTATGGCTGGCATTGGCTGGCAGCAGTGGTAAAAGTTGTGCGGGCAAATCCGCATGGATTTGAGCTGCTGCAGCAACTTCATAGCTCCCAGAAATGGGATCGTAAAGACCCGTTCCGGAAGCATCGCCGTGGTCGGTGGCGAGCACCCCGCCAAGTTGCAGATTCAACCAATCGTGCGGCAATGCCACATGGCGCAAGCGCTTGGCCAACTCCGGCTCGTGGCGGTGCAGCCACAGAATTTTCGGTGCAGTGAATCCTGCTGGTACCGCTCGGCCGAACAACGCACTGAGTTCGCGTGCTTCGGCGGCGGCCTCCACATCACACCACAACTTGGCGGGACGTAAAACTTGTAATCGTTCATCGAGCGCCACCAAACCATGCTGTTGCCCCGCAACACCCAAGGCGCGAATCTGCCCCGCAAACACCTCTGGCTGGGCTAAAGCGTGGCGTAAGGCCAAGTCAAAAGCGCGCCACCAATCCGCAGGGGACTGTTCTGCGGCACCCACGCGCGGAGATTGTGGTGCTGCAACTGCTGCGCTTGCACGCGCCACAATTTTGTTGGCGTCGGTGTCGAAGACAACAACCTTCACCGCCTGGGTGCCAAGATCTGCGCCAAGATACTGGGCCATCGTTAGCGCACGCCAAACAGGTGTTCCATTGCAAGTTGGTCGAGCCGCTCGTATTGGTGCCCTCGTTTGGCGAGTGCTTCTGGGTCCAAATCGAGTACTTCGAGCGCGCGCAAACCTTCGCGCGTGTAATCCTTCAGCAGCACGCCGACGCCGTCTGGATCCGCATGATTGACGGCCAGAATTTCCTGCACTTCTTGATCGGCATCAAAAGCGGCAGCCTTCGCGGCAAGAATTTTATAGTTACGCATGCATCCGCTTGCAAAATCCCAAACGCCATCGCTGTCTTCGGTGCGGTAGGCGTGGGCATCAAAGTGCAATGGGCCGCTGTAGCCAGGCCGTCCGCAAGAGCCTTCCAGTAAACGCACCAGGAAAAATGCGCCTTTTAGATCTTCGCTGGCGAAGCGTAAATCTTGGTCGTAACGGCCAATCCGCTGCGCATTCAAATCGATGTGGAACAGTTTGTTTACTTCCATCGCCTGCGCCACTGCATGCACCATACTCAAACCCGACATATTTTCATGAGCCACTTCCGGGTTCACGCCGACCATGTCGCGGTGATCCAAAGTCTCAATGAAATGCAGCATATGGCCGGTGGTGGGTAAGTACAGATCTCCACGGGGCTCATTCGGTTTGGCTTCCAAGGCGAAGCGTAAGGAATAGCCTTGGTCTAATGTCCATGCTGCGAGGAAATCCACACACTCGCGATACCAACAAAGCGCATCGCGGCAATCCCGTGCCGCATCCGTTTCCACACCTTCACGTCCGCCCCAAAACACGATGGTTTCGGCACCCATTTCCACTCCCATATCGATTGCGCGTTTGGCTTTGCGCACGGCAAAGGCGCGTACTTTTGGATCGGAGCTGGTAAAGGCTCCATCGCGAAATACGGGATGGCTGAAAAGATTGGTGGTGGCCATGGGCACGACCAAGCCACAGCTTTGCACCACATCCAGGAACTCGCCAACGATACGGTCTTGCTCTGCCGCCGATGCACCAAAGGGCACCAAATCATTGTCATGCAGGTTCACCCCATAAGCACCGGCCTTGGCCAAACCACGCACAATGTCGGTGGGGCTGATACGCGGCCGCACTGGCCCGCCAAAAGGATCTGCGCCAGGATTGCCAACCGTCCATAGGCCAAAAGTAAATCGATCGGTGGAAGTAGGGTTGTAGAGTGCGCTCATGACAAGTTATTTCCGCCAAGAATAGCGCGTCGGCTGGACGTGTCGCGGCGGCGCCCCAACAATGAGGGTGCGATGCAAACCATCAAAGGCCCAGCAATTTTTCTAGCTCAGTACATGGGCGAGCAACCTCCTTTCAATGATTACGAGCGTGCAGCCGAATGGGCTGCTAGTCTGGGCTTTGAGGGGGTGCAAATCCCAACCTGGGATTGCAATGCAATCAATCTTGATTTGGCAGCCGAGTCGCGGGATTACTGCCAGGAATACCGTGGCAAAATGGCGGCCTTTGGCATCCAGCCCACCGAGCTTTCCACTCATTTGCAAGGGCAGCTGATTGCGGTGCACCCAGCATACGATGAACTTTTCGACGGCTTCGCTCCGGTGGAGGTGCGCGGCAATCCCAAAGCTCGTATGGAATGGGGGGTCAGCCAAGTACGCAAATCTCTACAGGCCTCACGCAATCTTGGCTTATCCTCAACCGCCACATTTAGCGGCGCTCTTGCTTGGCCTTATCTGTACCCGTGGCCACCGCGCCCGGCGGGCTTGGTAGAAGAAGCTTTCGCAGAACTTGGTCGTCGCTGGCGCCCTTTGTTGGATTTTGCCGAGGATTGCGGCATTGATGTTTGCTTCGAAATTCACCCCGGTGAAGATTTGCACGATGGCGTCACTTGGGAACGGTTCTTGGCCGCAGTGGATGATCACCCGCGCGCCAACATTTTGTATGACCCCAGCCATTTTGTGCTGCAAGGTTTGGACTACTTGCAGTTTTTGGATCTCTATCACCCACGCATCAAAATGTTCCATGTCAAAGATGCGGAACTGTGCTGTGATGGGCGGGTCGGTGTTTACGGCGGTTACCAAAACTGGAGTGAGCGCGCCGGACGTTTCCGTTCCTTGGGGGATGGTCAGACAGATTTTGTTTCCATCTTCACAAAAATGGCCAAATATGATTTCCCAGGTTGGGCGGTGCTGGAATGGGAGTGTGCTTCCAAGGACAACTTAGTGGGTGCTGCAGAAGGTGCGGTGTTCATTGCGGATCACATCATTGAGGTTGCGCAAAGCTCCTTCGATGATTTCGCCGATTCAGGCAGTGGCGAAGCTGCGAATCGCCGTATTCTTGGCTTGGACCGATGAGTTCTAAACCCTCCTCAGCAAGCTTTCGCCCCGTTCGCATCGGCATGGTGGGTGGCGGCCCAGGTGCTTTTATCGGCGGGGTGCACCGGATGGCCATGGCCTTGGATGGGCGTTATCGGCTGATTGCAGGTGCTTTTAGCGCTTCTGCACCAAAGAGCCAAGAGACCGGCCGCGCCTTGGGTTTGGAGCCGCAGCGGGTTTACGACAGCTGGCAGCAAATGCTGGTTGCGGAAGCCGCGCTGCCGCCGAGTGAGCGCATCGAAGCCGTCAGCGTGGTCACTCCGAATCATGTGCATCACGAACCCGCCATAGCCGCACTCGAAGCCGGCTTTCATGTGATCTGCGACAAGCCATTAACCACTTCAAAGGCGTTGGCAGATAAGCTGGTTGCGGCGGTGGAGCAGAGTGGTTGTCATTTTGCACTCACCCATAATTACAGCGGCTATCCGCTGATTCGGGAAGCCCGTGAGTTGGTGCGTGGTGGAGGCATCGGCCGGGTGTTGAAAGTGTACGCGGAATATTTGCAAGGCTGGTTGGTGGATCCCATCGAAGCAGGCGGGCATAAGCAAGCCGATTGGCGCACTGATCCCGCGCGGAGTGGCCCGGGTGGTGCACTCGGTGATATCGGCACGCATGCTTTTCAGTTGTTGGAACATGTCACAGGTGAAAAAGTTACGCGGTTGTTTGGGCATCGCAGCAGCGTGGTGCCAACACGGAAAGTCGATGATGACGCCATGGTGTTGTTGGAGTTTGCCAGCGGCGCGAGTGGCAGTTTGATTGCCAGTCAAGTTTGTACGGGCTGCGAGAACGGCTTAACTTTGCGTGTGTATGGCACCACTGGGGCAATCGAATGGCGCCAAGAACACCCCAATGATTTACGCATTTTGCATAAGGATGGTGCTACCGAAATCCGCCGCCCTGGCAATAGCTATTTGAGTGCAGCTGCCGCCAGTTTGACGCGCTTGCCTGCTGGGCACCCCGAAGGTTACCTGGAGGGCTTTGCCAACATCTACACTGCTTTCGCTCGTGCGATTCGGGGCGAACAAAATATAGAGCACGCTTATCCAACGGTGGAGGAAGGCCAACGCGGCGTGCACTTCATTGAAACAGTCATCGCTAGCTCGGCGCAGGGTCAATGGCTGGTTCTTTGAAAGCAGCGCTCTTTTTTTGTTCCTTGTTTGGTGCGTGGGCGCTCCCGAACACTTTGGCAACTGCAGCCGCGTTGGTAGCCCAGGCTGCAGAACCGCAAGCATCCACACCGGAACCTACGATTTTGTTATTAGAACAAAATTTATGTTTCCAGTGCCATCGGGCGCCCGCTGGTGTAGAAAAAATTCTGCGCCCTCTTGCTGCGCCGAATCTTGAGCGGATTGGTACTCGCGTTTCCCCATGGTGGTTGGAAGCCTGGTTGCGCGATCCCCAAAGTATGCGGCCGGGCACTCGGATGCCGCATATGCTCGCCGGTTATGCAGAGGACCAGCGTTTTCAAATGGCTGCCGACCTCGCCGCATTCCTCATGGAGAATAGTGCGGGCCAGCAATTGCAGTTGCTGGAGGTGGGGCCAGACATGCTCCGCCTAGGAGAAACTTTATTCCGCGAAATCGGTTGCATCGCTTGTCATGAGAACGCCTTTGCCGATCGTAAGCTCGCGCAAATGACTAGCGTTGCTGCACTCCGCGATTTTCTTTTAGATCCAGTTGCGGCACGTCCCAGTGGCTTGATGCCAAATATGCATTTGACTAGCGAAGAAGCCACGCAATTGGCCTCTTGGCTGCTGCGCTCCCAACGTCAGCAGGGGCCGGGGAACATGCAGTTATTGCCTGGATGGTCATGGCGCTCTTGCGCTTACGATGGTGTAGCAACCACAGGACCGGTTTGGGAAACCGCGGAGTTTTTAGCCGCCGGCGTCACCACTGAGGTGCATCACGACTTCGGGGCAAAGCATGATCGCTATGGGGTGCTATTTGACGGAGTCTTGCAGGTCCCTGAAAGTGGCGAGTACAATTTTTATGTGGCTTCGGATGATGGCAGCACGCTCTCTGTGGATGGAGAAATGATTGTGGATGCGCGTTTTCATCAAGCGCATACGCGTCGCGACGTCCGCATCACCCTTACTGCTGGGGCTCATCCCATTCGCATCAGTTATTACGAAGCCGGTGGTGATCACAGTCTCGAGGCCGGGTGGGCTGGCCCAAATTTTGAAGAGCGCCCGTTCGCCGCTTTGGATGTCCTGCACGAGGGCGAAGCTTTCGCTCCACTTCCCAATCCATCCGCATTGGGCTTGGGGGATCGCGTTCGTGGTGCACAACTCTTCAAAACGCTGAACTGTGGTTCTTGCCATCCGCTGTCCAATCTAGAACAAGTAGGTCCTTTTCCAGCACAGCCGTTTGCGGACTTGCCGTCCGAGGGCGGGTGCCTGGCAGCGCGCCCATTACAAGGCGTGCCCTATTACCAATTTGCAAACTCCGCACGTTCTCATTTGGCGGTGGCCATTGCCAATCCAACAGAGATTTCCCAAGAATTTCACACCGAGCAACGGGTGGCCACCAGCCTTTCTGCGATGCAATGCACCGCATGCCATCAACGCGACGGCGTCGGCGCGCCAAGTGCGGAACAGATGCGGCGTTTTATCGGTTTAGAAGATCTTGGCGAAGAGGGACGCGTACCACCGTCGTTGACTGGGGTTGAGGCGAAGCTGCAAACTCCATGGTTAAACAAAGTGGTTACCGCCGGGAGCAAAGTGCGGCCTTACATGAAAACGCGCATGCCGGCTTTTGACGCGGCTTCTGGTGCCAGCATCGCTGCCGATCTCATCGCTAACCGCGCGCCGCTGAGTATGCGTCCAGCACGCGAATTTGATGTGGAGCAGGTGAAAATGGGGCAGGAAATTGCTGGTACGCAGGGACTTGTTTGCATCTCTTGCCACAATCTTGCCGGCCACCCATCGCCTGGAATCCCGGGGCTTGATTTGGCCAGAATGAATGAACGCTTAGAGCCGCAGTGGTTTCAACGTTGGCTGCGTAATCCACACGCTATGCGCAACAACACACGGATGCCGAACTTTTGGGATGAGGCCGGTCAATCTGCCCTCACCCGGCTTGGTGACGGGCGGGCTGATGTGCAGATTGATGCTTTGTGGGCGTTTCTTTCACTGGGTGCAGCCATGCCGTTGCCGTTGGGCCTCGTGACAAACCCAGATCGCTACGCACTGATTCCTTTGCAACGGCCACTGTATTTTGGCACCTTCATGGATGGCCTCAGTGCACGGGTGCTAACAGTGGGTTTCCCCGAGCGGGTGCATCTTGCCTTCGACCAACACAACGTGCGCCTGGCAAAAGTGTGGCGGGGTGAATTTATGAACGCAAAGGGCACTTGGGATGGGCGCGCCGGTCAACTTGAGTCTCCGGCCGGTGTCGAAGTGAGGGATTTACCGGCGGGGCCAAGCTTCGCCATTCTTTCCGCGGGCCAGGATTGGCCAACCGTGAGTGGAAAAGAGGCGGGTTGGCGGATGCGCGGGCATCGGCGTGACGAGCACGGTAATCCAACTTTTCGCTACCACTTCGGCACGCTCGAGGTGGAAGAAACTCTAGTCCCGCAGCTCGCCGTGCAGGGTGCTTTTTTTCACCGTAAGCTGGTGCTGTATGCGCCGGAGCCAATCGTTGGGCTCCAGTTTCAGAGTTTCAATGCGCGCGGTGAAACCAAGCGCGTAGGCATCGATTTCCAGCAAGTGGATGGCCGGTTTCGTGCCCAAATTGAGGAGGAATTGCAATGGTAGTACTCACCCTGATTTTACTGGCCATACAAACGCCCACCGAAGCCGATTACTACGCTGCGTTGCGCGTGGCAGTTCCAAAGTCTGTGGAACTGGAAGTCGGCGGCATGCAGCCTCTAAAAGATGGCAGCTTGCTTGTGTGCACTAGGCGCGGTGAGGTTTGGCGTATTTCGAATCCGCTAGAAGAAGCACCGCAATTTTCCCTCTGGGCGCATGGCTTGCAGGAGCCGCTTGGGTTATGGCAGCAAGGCGAGTGGATTTATAGCGCTACGCGTGGCGAGTTATTGCGCATGCGTGATTCCAATGGCGATGGACGCGCGGATGATTTCGAAACGATCAACGATGATTGGGACATCAGCGGCAACTATCACGAGTACAATTTTGGGCCGCGTCCAGATGCCGAAGGCAATTTGTGGGTGACCACCAACCGCGCTTTTGGTGCGGAGACCTTTGGCCACAAAGATTGGCGCGGTTGGGCTTTGCGTTTGAAGCCTGGGGAGCCAATGGAGCCCATGGCCGCTGGCTTGCGTTCTCCGGCAGGTTTGGAATTAAGTCCTTGGGGGGAATTGTTCTACACCGATAACCAAGGCGAGTGGTGTGGTGCGAACAAACTTTCCTTGGTCAAAGAAGGAGCTTATTATGGCCACCCTTTTGGTATCGAATCGGCACATTTGCCAGCTTCGCATGTCACTTATCCTGGCCCCAATCCGGATGGCATTTTGATGCCGGAAGCTCATACGAAGTTGCCTAATTTCCAGTTGCCGGCGGTGTGGTTTCCCTATGACAAAATGGGGCGCTCCGCCAGTGGCATGGCCTGGGATACCAGCAATGGTGCGTTTGGACCTTTCGCCGGACAGTTATTCGTCGGCGACCAATACCAGGCTTCGGTGATGCGTGTTTCCTTACAAAAAGTTGCCGGTGAGTGGCAGGGCGCTTGTTACCCATTCCGTAAAGGTTTGGATGCCGGCGTGATTCGTGTGCGCCAAGCGAACGATGGTGGCTTGTGGGTAGGTATGTCCGATCGCGGTTGGCCATCGCTTGGCACCCAAGGTTACGGCTTGCAAAAACTTTCGTGGAGTGGCAAATTGCCTTTTGAAATTCAGCAAATGCGCGCCACACCAAGTGGCTTCACTTTGCAGTTCACCACTGCAGTGGATCTAGTCGCAATGGCAGCTTCCCCGCCGCAGTTGCGTTTGAGCAGTTACACGTATGAGTTACATAGCGCTTACGGCAGCGATGAAATGGAAACGCAGGAATTAGTGATCCCTGAGTTTCATTTTTCTGATGACGGCAGGTACTTGCACTGCCGCGTCGATGGCCTACGTGAAGGATATGTCCATGAGCTGCATGTGGAAGGGCTGCGCAGCTTGGCTGGTACCACGCTACTGCACGATGTGGTTTACTACACTTTGCTGCATATCCCGACTAACGATGAGGGCTTTGGTATTGAGGATTGACTTGCCTGTGGCATAACGTCAAAATTCGCCGATGACTCCTCACAAAGCGTTTCATAAATTCCGGCCGCACCCGTGGCACGGTTTGAGTGTCGGCGAAGATGCACCTTCTTTAGTCCACGCCTTCATCGAAATCACGCCCTTCGATTTGGTGAAGTATGAAATCGACAAGGAATCAGGTTTTTTGCGCGTTGACCGGCCGCAGCGCACCTCATCCTTGCCGCCTGCGCTGTACGGATTTATCCCACGCACCTATTGCGGGAAACGCGTGCAAGCCATGATGCCAGGCGCTTCGCGAGGGGATTTGGATCCTCTTGATATCTGTGTGATTAGTGAGCGGCCAATCGGTCGCGCAGAAACGTTGCTCAACGCGCGCGTGGTGGGTGGCTTGCCCATGCTCGATGATGGCGAAGCCGATGACAAAATCATCGCGATTTTGAACTGCGATCATCAGTGGGGTCATCTCCGTGATTTGTCCGATCTGCCCAAGATTCTGGTAGAGCGTTTGGTTCACTACTTCAGTACCTATAAATGGGAGCCGGGCAAGGCATCTAGCGTGAAGATTGGCAAGCCTTATGGTTGTGAGCATGCGCAGCGTGTCATCACCGCAGCGATGGAAGACTATCTGGAAGCCTTCCCGCCCGATTTAATGGAAGGTGCCGTAGTCGACTACTAAGCGGCAACAAGAAGGGGAATTGCCAACCACTACAGCGCTTTGCGCGGCGGCAAGACTAAGTTGGACACGAGGAAACCAGTCACCAACGCAGTTGCTGTCATTCCCACACGGAACATGGCCTCGACGCCTGCCACGACGTCGCCATTGGCCACGCTTTCCAGGGAGAGGAATCCAGTGGCGCCAGGCACGAGGATTAAGATGCCGGGTAAGCGCACAATCAGTGAAGGTCGATTTTTCCAGCGCGCGAAGAGGTTTGAAAATGTTCCAGCAATCAGCGCGCCGAGGAAAATACTTCCCTCTAAACCAAGATTGGCTACCCCAGCCTTGAATGCTAAAAAGGGCAGCATGACGGCGGCCACGGTCCATGGCAAATCCCTCCAAGAGGCTTTAAACAGGATTCCGAGGGTGATTCCAGAAACGACTAATGCTAAAGGCTGTACCCAGGGAGGCAGGGCTGTTGGGGTGGTGGCGGCATAGCCTTCCACGCCTAACATGCCGATAATTTGTTGGCCAAATAATACCCCCATGGTCAGCATGAGAAACGTTGCCATGGCGTTTGCCAACCGGGCAACGCCAGAAACAGCATGCCCCAAGGCGAGTTCTGTAGCACCAATGGCAATGCTAAAACCAGGCACCAAGATGATGATTCCAGCCAGTGTCGCAATATCAGAAGACGCGTCAAACAATCCCGCGAGCGATAAAGTGGTCAAGCTGACCAGTAAGGCGCCGAGAGGTTCAAAAAGTCGTACTAGGCTAGGGAGTTTGGTGGTGAGCAGATAAAGTGCGCCCAGCACTGAGCCTGCCGCAGCCGAGAGGAGAATTTCTTTGAGGCCACCATGAAAATAGGTTGCTGCCATCGCAGAGGTCAGACTGAAGCTCACGAACGTCAGCCATTTTTTGTACGGAGGTGGGCTACTGATAATGCCGTCAACTTCAGCGGCGCCATCAAACAGAGAAATTTTTCCTTCGACCACATGGTTGAACAAGCGGTCCAACTTCGAAAGCTTGGATAAATCCAAGTCCTGGCTGTAAATTCTTTGCAGTCTTGCGAAACCGCGTTCACCGGGTAAATCGTAGGAGTAGAAAATCGCCGATGGGGTACTGAAAAAACTACCCTTTAAACCCAGCTCCTTCGATAAGCCAATCAACACATCATCCAAACGATTCGCCGGAGTTCCGTAATGATGCAAGGCAGCGCCAATTTTCGCCACAAAGGCAATCGCTTGTTGGTTGCGATCCAGTTCTTGTTCCGGGGGCATGAAATGTTTTAAGGTTGGTTGGGAGGCGAGGAACCCTACATTCTACTCTCCGGCGTTGTGGAACGCTTCCGGGTCATCTGGATTTTGAGAGTCCATTCAGCAGCGAGGCGATTTCAAACCCCGGCCAGAGGCCAAAACAGCCCCATCAACTCGACTAGACTAACTGGGTGGCCCCCAAACCCGCCTACCGTGAACTTACGCCTGCAGCCTTAATTGGCGGGGTGCTCGTCGGCGCGCTGCTCAATATGGGCATCTGCTTTGCCGGCCTCCAAATCGGCTTCACCATTGTCGGAAGTACGGTGGCTGCCGTACTTGGTTTCGGTATTTTGCGCGGTATTTTGCGCAAGGGATCGATTCTAGAGGTCAATATTTTTCAGACGGTGGCGAGCTCGGTGAACACCGTGAATGCCGGGGTGATTTTCACGGTGCCCGTGCTGTTTTTACTCGGCTTTGAAGATGACATCAATTACACCGCTTTGTTACTCGCGGCTGTGGCTGGCTCCGCTCTGGGGGTGATGTTGATCATCCCGTTGCGCAAACAAATCATTGATTTTGAGCGACTGCGTTTCCCCGAAGGTACGGCGGTTGCCACGATTCTGCGTTCACCGGGCGCGGGTGTGGAAAAATCTCGCCTGTTGATTGGCGGGATTGTGGTTTCTGCTTTTACGATTGTGATGGTCAAGCAAAAAGTGTGGGGCGAAACGGTGGACCTTGGTGAAATTTTTGGCGTGCCCGCCACATTCAATCTCATCCTCGCCGTCAGCCTGCTCAGTATCGGTGCAGGTTTTCTCGCCGGGCGTGGCGGCTTGGTTGTTCTGTATGGCACACTCCTGAACTACTGGGTATTGATTCCCGCCGCGTTGCTGCTTGGTTGGTTACCGGGCGATCTGGGTAGCACCGATGAAATGTTGGTCGATGTTTCTAGTTTGACTTCGCTTGCCCATGGCGATGCAGCTGCAACCTTCTTCAGTAAATTCAGCCACTTCACCTCCCGGCACGTCGGCATCGGCATGATTTTGGGTGGTGCCATCGCTGGTATCCTGTTGGCCGCTCCGGCTTTGAAGGCAGCATTGGCGAGTCTCAAGCAAGGAGGTAGCGCCAGCGGACCAAGCGAAGAAGTTTCGCTGACGGTGTTGAAAATTGGCTCCGCGTTCGGCCTGCTACTGCTGCTACTCGCAACCAAAATGGCTGGCGGGGATAGTGTCAGTTGGGGGGAAGCAACTCTGGTCATGATTGCTGGTGGTATTTGGTTGTGGGTTGCAGGTCTGGTGGTTGCGCAAACTACCGGCCGCACGGATTGGTCACCACTGTCCGGCCTCGCGTTGATTGCGATTGCCATCATGATGGGAATTCTTGGCACCGACAGTTCTTCGATCGTGCCCGCTGTCACGGTAGGGGCGGCAATCTGCGTGGCCACTTCGATGTGCGCCGACATGATGGCGGATTTGAAAACCGGCTATTTGGTTGGCAGCAAACCGGCGAAGCAACAGATTGCGCAAATCATGACCTGTTGGATTGGTCCCGCCATTGCCGTTGCAACGGTGGTTTTATTGTGGAAGGCTTATGCTTTCGGCCCCGAGCAAGCAGGCGTTTTGTTCGAGCGGGCACAGCTTGCTGGAGGCAGCACTCTGGAGGCTTATCAAAATGCCGGTGGCACCATCGACCAGCTTCCCGAAGGTGTCCCCAAGCTTGGCGCACCTCAAGCGGGAGCACTCGAATCGGCCATCAAGATTGTGCAGTCCGGAGATGTACCCCTTGGTAAATACCTCGCCGGTGCCCTGATTGGCATTCTGGCCTCGCTGCTGATTTCTCCTGGCATTGGCGTGATGGTGGGTCTGTCGCTTTATCTGCCTTTTGAATACATGGCGGTGTTCGGCATCGGCGGCATCATCGCGTTGCTACTTTCCCGTTGGAAGGGCGCGCATTGGACCGAAAACAAAGGCGTACCAGTTGCGGCCGGCCTCATTGTTGGGGATGCCCTCGTCAACATCATCTACGCCATCAAAGACGTGGCGCAATCGCTGTAACACAAGCACAGATGAAGTACCTCGCACAACTATTTTTCATCGGCGGCTTCTGCCTCGCAACCGTCGGCGCCGCCGGATTCTCCGATCCTATTGAGCCCAACGCCATGCTGATGTTTGGCGTAGGCTTAGCGCTTTGCCTTGCTGGCGGTATTTTGCTGCGCCGCGCGGCCCACGCCGAAGCACACCAAAAAGCTGCCGACGGCCTCAGTGAAGAAGGTTTGGCTGGTGCGATTGCTGGCATTGAACAAGAAGTCCGCACGCTGCTCGCTGAGGCCGATACCCTCGACCAACATGGCCTTTGCAAGAGCATTGATGCCATTTTGCAAGGCTCCTTTTTTGACGTCGGTAGCCGCAATGAGGATTATATGCGTGTATTGGGCAACGCGACTTACACCCGTTACTGGGATGGCTTTGCTGTTGCAGAACGGTTGCTGGCACGTTCGTGGAGCATGGCGGCGGATGGTGCTTGCGAAGAAGCACGTGCAGAGCTGCCCGGAGTGTTGTCCAACATTGCCCGTGCGGGAGCAAGCCCCTAGTTCGGCGCAGACGGAATTTTATATTAGTTTCGTTTTTGTGGGTTATAATAGGACGAGATTCTTGACTCTGGTCGAAAACCCTCAAAAACACCATGAAACGCTTCCTTTCCCTACTGGTGCTGGCCGTCACTTGCGCGCCACTCGTTGCTCAGTCCATTGATGTCAACCAGTCCATTGCCAGCGATTTGATTGCCGGCACATGGCAAGATGATTTGGCGCAGTCATTTAAACCAATCGCCGCAAATTGTGCTGGCGCAGGTTTTTACATGTGGCCTGGAATAGGCGGCCTCGATGACATCGAAGTCAAACTATATGACGCTTTGCCAAATGCCGGAGGTGTGATTCTTGCCTCGGGTAATGCGATGGGTAATGCGGGTGCTTGGGTAGAAATTTTTTGGCCTCCGGTCGCGGTGACTCCTGGCACGACTTATTATTTAGTCCTTGGTGCCAATAATGGCTCCATGGCCCTCGCAGGCAGCATCAACAATCCTTATCCCGACGGCAATGTTTTTGCCAACCCCGTCTATCAGGCCTGGCCTCAGTTTGACTACGCCTTCCACACATGGACCCAAAATCCAACTTTAGCGATTAACGGCGTTTGCCCGAATGTGACGATTGATGTCGCTCACGGCACTCCATTTGGTCAAGTGGCCCTGCTTTCTAGCCCCACAATTGGTAGCTTTATCATTCCAAGTGGCTTTCCGTGCGCAGGAACTATGCTCAACCTCAGCAATCCAACACTGCGGATGGTGCGTGCATTAGATGCGAATGGTGTGTTGGTTTTGCCGTTCCAAGTTCCAGCTGGTGCTTGCGGCCGGTTGTATGTGCAGGCTCTGGATTTGAGCTCTTGCACGCCTTCCAACTTGGCGGCTTTGTAGTCTCGTTCGGCAGGGTGCATGGCGGCGGTAGTCCACCATGCACCCTGCCATTTCTCTACGATGGAAGCGTAGACCCTTTCGTAGATTACCATGGTCGCCCGTTACGCAGTTTGCGCCTTTCGGTCCCAGATTGTTGCAACTTCCGCTGCACTTACTGCGTGCCGGAAAAGGAATACAAGTGGCTGCCGAAGGCCGAGATCCTCAGTCTCATTATCGAACTTGAAGATGTTGCGCTGACTACCAATGCTTTTCTGCTTGCCACTCAAGCAGCCGATTTGCACGCCGCTGGTTTGCAGCGTTTGAATATTAGTCTGGATACTCTCAAGCGCGAACGATTCCATAAGCTCACACAGCGCGATGCACTTGCCGAAGTACTGGAAGGCATTCGCATAGCTGGCGAAGTCGGCTTCCGCGGCACCAAAATTGATACCGTCATGATGCGCGGGCAAAACGATGATGAAATCATCGATCTATTAGAGTTTTCGGCGGCCAATGATTTGAAGCTACGCTTTATCGAGTACATGGATGTGGGTGGTGCTACGCAATGGTCCGAAAGCCAGGTGCTAGAGCGCGATGTCATCTTGGAGCGCGTCGAAACGCACTATGGTGCGATTGAGGCCTTAAAGCCCTACAACCTCGCTGCGCCCGCGCGTATTTATCGTCTGAACAACGGCATTGAGTTTGGCATCATTGCTTCGACGACCACGCCATTTTGCGGCGAATGTGATCGTAGTCGTATTGCTGCCGACGGCACCTGGTTTTCCTGTTTGTACGCCAACCACGGTGTAGACCTGCGTGAGTTGTTGCGTAATGGTGATGATGATCAGCAACTTGCCGTTGCTATCGCAGACTTGTGGCGTGCACGTAACGATCGTGGTGCTGAAGATCGTAAAGCGCAAGTACAGCGTGGTCCGGCAGTTGATTTAGAGGATCTACTTGCCGATACCCGCTTGGAAATGCACACACGAGGGGGCTAGGCAACCAGGGATTCGCAAAGGGGGTTGCCTAGCCCCCTAGTTTTTCCGTGTAATCCGTAGGCAACTCGCCAGAAAAAGTGTCACAAGTGGCGCGCAATCACGAATTCATCGTGCGGCCAAACAATCATCATGAAACATTACTTTTTTGCCAAACCCGCTTTCACCCTGCTGCTCCTTGCGGTCAGCGGCTGCACCACGATTGAATCAAAAAGCACGGATTGGGCTCGGTACGAAGGCCCTGGAGCTGGCTACTTTCTTCAAGAAGAGGTTTCCTTCGTCCAAGCCGAGGATTTTGGAGAACCAACCAATCGATGGATGTGGGAGTTCAACAACTTTTTTTTTCGCTATCTTGGAGGGCCAGCCGCCGCGCTCTGGGAAGGGATATTGCCGCAATTCGCCCGCACTGGGATTTACAATGCTGGGCAGAATTTGCTCTATCCAGGCCGTTTGGTTAACAATCTACTGCAGGGCAAAGGCTCAGAAGCATGGGCAGAAACTCATCGTTTCCTGGTGAACTCCACATACGGAGTACTCGGCCTCATCGATCAGACTGGAGATACTCCCCCAGAATCGGATGAGGACTTCGGACAAACTTTTGAGAAAGCTGGTTGGGAGCAGTCTTCCTTTGTGGTGTTGCCCTTTTTCGGCCCAAGTACCGTACGCGATTCCGTCGGCATTGTTCTGGACAGCGTCGTGGATCCAGCGAGTTATTTTTTCCCTGCGGTGCCAGTGCGGGCCATCAATGAGACCAGTAGCCTGCTGAGGGAGTATGAACGGCTAGAAGCTTCCACCTATGATCTTTATCATTTGGCGCAGTTTCTGAAGAGCCTTCAGCGCGAGATTGATCTCGAGGACTATGTCCACGATGTGGAAGACTGCGAATATTGCGTTGCTACAGAAACGATTCAGGCGGTCTTTCTCTCCTTCCGGAATCCGAGTTTTCCAGCTTTGGGGCAAGACTTTGAAGTACCCCTAAAATCTTCAGGGCATTCTCTGCCTTACACTCTGTTTTTGCAGCCGCAACCGGCGCCCATTATTTACATTTTGCCGGGCCTAGGAGGTCATCGTCTTAGTAACTCGGCACTAGGATTGGCGGAGATGGTTTACCAGCACGGTTTTTCGGTGGTCACGATTAGTAGCGCGATGAATTTTGAGTTTATCGAAAATGGTTCGACCGTGGATCTGCCTGGATTTGCACCGGTTGACGCACACGATGTGCACTTGGCTCTTGATGCCATCCATCATGAGATCGAATCTAAGTTCCAACAGCGCGTCACCAGCCATGTGCTGATGGGGATGTCTTTAGGTGCTTTCCATACGCTCTTTATTGCTGCTGCCGAAAAAACCCCGGGGCAAAATTTAGTGGCTTTTGATCGTTATGTTGCCATCAACCCGCCGGTGCGTCTCGAGTATGGTCTACATCAACTGGATGCTTTTTTCAACGCGCCATTGCAGGCTCACTTTGCCGACCAGAAAGGTGTGATTCAGCATACTCTGCGCAAAGCGTTAGACCTTGGCGAGGGCTCGCTTACGCCCAGTGTTGGTTTGCCATTTAGCGATTTAGAGGCTCAATTCCTGATTGGATTGTCGTTTCGGAGCACGTTGCAGGATGTGATTTTCCAAACGCAACTGCGTCATAACATGGGGGTTTTGAAAACGGAACTTTCTGCCAGTCAGCGTGCACCGGCTTACCAAGAAATTTCAGAATTCTCCTACATAGAATATCTTTACGCTTTTTTACTACCCTATTACGCAGGACTTCGCGACGACATCACTTATGATGAAGCTGGAGCGAAGCGTCTTATGGAGCTTTCCGATCTACATGCAATCGGTGAGGGGCTACGCCTCAATGATCACATTCATCTCGTCACCAATGAAGACGATTTTTTACTCGGCCCGGAAGATTTAGTTTGGCTGGGAGGGGTGCTTGGCCAAGACCGTTGCTATCACTCGAAGCATGGCGGGCACATGGGGACTCTGTATCGTCCTGAAGTGCAAGCCACAGTGATGGCCACGATTTTAGATTTGCTTCCTGCAGCCTCAAATCATTGATTCTTCAAGATCCACGCCAAGCCCATCGGCAATGCGGTTGATGTAGTTGAAGTAAGCAATCACTTGCGCGGCGTCGTGAATTTCCAAATCGCTCCAGCCCAGTGCGCGCAGGCTAACAACATCTTCCGCGTTCATTGCGCCGGGCGTCAGCGTAAGTTTTTCGGCCCACCCGCATAAGCCTTTTTCGGCGCTGGAGAGAGGAGCATCTTGCCAGCCATGAGCTTCAAGATGGTCGGCGAGTTGTGGTTCCTTAGCCTCGACACGGAGGCTTTGTGCATGGGCCTTGCTTCAGTAGAAACAAGCGTTTGCGCGGCTCACGACCACGGCCAAAGTTTCCCGCATACGTGGCGTCATGGAGGTGTTGAGTTTCATAATGGAGGCGTAAAAACCTAAGTGCGCCCGCGTGATGCGCGGGTTAATACCAGATATTTTGACGATGTTCCAGACCTTGCCCGCCCGGGCGATGGAGTCGCTGAAAATCTTCTTCAGCAAGCCCTCGGCGGCGTCAGGCTCGATTTGTTCGATGAATGCCATGGGAGTATTATGGCAAAGCCATGGCAAATCTCACCCGCCGCTACTTTTTTTTCGCCACCGTGCTCTCCGGCATTTTGGTTTCCTGTCAGGAGCCGAGCACCAGTGCTCCGGTAAATCTCACTGGTGAAGATGCCCATCACGCTTTTGAGGAGTGGTCCGCCGGTTTAACCGCTGATTTGTTGTATCCAGTGCAACTTCATGTGGATTACGATGTTGACATGAACATGGAAATGCAAGGAATAGAAGAACCGATGGTCATGAATATGGAGATGAGCATGGATTTTCTTTGTGACAGCGCGCAAGAATTGCGTAGTTGGGGTTCCCTCGGATTTGATATCGATCTTGAGGGGGAGCAACGTGTCTTTGCGCTGGATTTGCAGTGCGCCAACAATACAGATGGTTTACGCCTCCTGTTGGATGATCACGGATTCTTCCTAGAAGAAGCCGGCATGGAGATGCCGCAAGCTGTCCAGCTTTCGCAAGATCGTGTCACCATTCTTGTCAATATGTACGCCGAAGTGCTTGGCGAAGCGATGGCTCTTTACGGACCGGATTTCGTTGCCATGTGGTCCAATGTTGCCGGTCCGGGCGAGCTTTTTCATCCAGCCAACATGATCCGCTTCGTTGCCAGCACCGATTCTTTCAGCGTGTTTGCTTGGCACGCCGAAAAAGGCAAAATCACCATCGGCGCGCGCCTCAATCCGGAGTTACTGCAAAGTGCCTTGAAGAGCACCATGCAGGGCGCAGAAATGCCTTTTGATCCGGCGATTTTCAACGACATGATTTTTGAAATGGTGGTGGAGGAAGCCACAGGCAGCATGCTCGATTACAGCTTTGCGATGGAGCTACCGATGGAAGTTCCAGTACCGAATATGCCCGACGGCAAACTCGCGATGAACATGGGCCTCAAGATGCGTCTTGCAGCTTTGCCGGTATCGCCGGATGCGCCCTCTGTGACTTTGCCTGCTGATGTGCTGGTGCTGGATAGTTTGTTTGACCAATTTTTGCCGATGATTCAAGCCGCGCTTGAGATGCAGCGTCAGCAGATGCGCCAAACGACGGGCGAGCAGGACTCCGAAGACGACTTCAGCTTCTAATTTTTTTTGGAATATCCTAATTAACCTTGCCGGAGAGCCGCAGATGGGGCGTCATGAGACACCCCATCCTCTGTGCAGCCCTTGTCGGCGTAGTTTCGAGCTTCTGGCTCGGGGCCGTCGGCGCCTCTTCTATTAGTGCGGTCAAAGCCGAGCTGAGCGATTTAGTCGCCAGCGCCGAACGTATTTGCGAAGTCGAAGTTCTTTCGGCTCAGTCGGCCATGTTGGCCGACGGCAGCATTGAAACAAGGTACAGCTTTTCGACTCTGATTCCGATAAAAGGAACAATGACCTCGATTCAGGAAATTCGAATGCCTGGGGGCGAGGTTGCCGGTAGAGGCTTAATTCTGCCGGGCATGCCCGATTTAAAAGTCGGGGATCGCAGCATCCTGTTCCTCAGTCAAGAATCACAAGCAAATCAATGGCGCATGCCCGTCGGTCTGGAAAATGGAGCCGTTCAGGTTCTTCCTTCCACCGTTGCAGGGGCAGCGCGTGTGGTGCGCCGCAGTCTTGAAGGTAGTCAGGTAGAGGTTGAAAACTATGACCAATACATTGCCGAAATCTTCGCCGAAGTCCAGCGCCAGCGCTGAGCATAAACTGTCATCCCGTCGCCCACGCAAAGGGTTGCGGGTGGCTGCGGTACTGCTGGCCTTCGGGGTTGGCTTTGGGGCCGCCGATGCGTACGTGCGCATTCAAATTAACGGCACCGCGCTGCAGTGGTCGAATCCGGCCATTACTTGGCGCTTGAACAGCAACGGTTCTGACAACATCACCGATGAAAGTCATATTGCAGCGATTCAACACGGCTTTCAGTCGTGGGAAGATTTATCTGGTTCAGGCCTCGATTTTACACGTGGTGCGGATACCACAGAGGTAGCACCGGGATCCACTTCTCATATCGTTGCCTTTGATGAGAACAACACTTCGGGTTATTTCCCGGGTGGTAGTGGTATTGTTGCCATCACGCCGATTTCTTTCGACACTGGCACCGGCAATATTCTCGATGCCGATATTCTGTTTAACGGCAGTCAATACCTATTTTCTACCGACGGCACGGCGGGAACCTTTGATGTACAAGATGTTCTCTCTCACGAAATCGGTCACCTCGTCGGGCTTGATCATGCGCCGCAAATCAGCGGCACTCTGTGGCCCTATGTGAGTACTTCGCAATGGCTGCACCGCTCGCTCACCACCGATGACCGCTCCGGCGCAATCGCCGTAGCCCCGGAAGGCACGCAATCGCGTCTTACTGGCACCATTCAGCGCGCCAGCGATAGCAGTGCCATTAGTGGCGCCATTGTCAGTGCGATTTCGGTTGCCGACGGTCGTTTGATTGGCATGGCAGCCTCCACTTCTAGCGGTGCATTCACTATTCGTGGTGTTCCTGAAGGGAGTTACTGGGTTCACGTGACACCACTCGAAGGTGGAATGACGTCGGGCAATTTGACCGGCAATGCTACGGTCCACACCGATTTCACTGCAGGTTTCTACGGCAGTTTTGCCGCGCCAACCTCCTTCAACGTAACTGCCGGCAATTCCACTGCGTGCGGAACGTTAGCGATGGGTAGTGACATCGTCATGAAAGATAGCGCCAACGCTGCGGTAGTTTTGCGTCGTGGTCAGGCTGCCATCGTGACGATTTTTGGCACCGGCTTCACGGCCGGCCAAATGGATATCGTGGCAAAGAGTAGTGAACTGACCGTGACCAGCGTTTCCAGTGCTTCCAGTTTTGTGCGCTGCACGGTGACGGTGGGGCCAGCTGCTGAAGTGGGTAGTTATGATCTTTACATCCAAAATTCCAGTGGCGATTTTGATGTTGCCAGTGGCGTGGTGGAGGTGGTGTTGGATGCGCCCACCGTGACCGGTCTGGATGTGAACACAGGTTCTACCGCTGGTGGCGAAACGGTCACGATAACCGGCACGAACTTTCAAAATGGTGCCTATGTACTGTTTGGCGGGATCGAAGCGCAGTCGGTGAGTTTCACCAACGCCACCACCCTGGTGGCAACGACGCCGCTCACTAGCGCCGGCATTGTGGATGTCGCGGTGCACAATGTCGATGGCCAGCAAGCAGTCAGCAGTAACGCCTTCACTTTTGAAGCCTCGGCGGCATTCACAGCCATCCTGCCAGTGGCAGGAAATCTTGCTGGAGGTACCAAGGTTTACATCGTAGGCGATAACTTCACGCCGCAAACGCAGGTTTTGTTCGATGGAATGGCGGCGACCGCCACTTACAAAACCTCCACGGTGTTACAGGCCCTGACTCCGGCGCACGAACCTGGATTGGTCAATTTAACTCTGCGTAATATTGGCTCTCCTGACCGCGTGGTGGCCGATGCTTTTACTTATGTGAGCACGCCAGACCCAAGCATTACGGCTTTCACACCTGGCAACGGCCCACTTAGCGGCGGCACTTTGGTGCGGATTTTCGGCGCCAACCTAGGCAACATCGCCTCGGTGCGCTTTGGCGTGGACCCGGTGAGTGGTCAGGGCGGCAAAGTTGCCTCGTTGCTGAACCTCATCAACGCGGGTGAAGTAAACGCAAAAACGGTGCTCAATCCAAATGCTGGTAACTTTGGCATTTTGGTCACTACCGATACTGGACAGTCGGCGCTGGCGGCTGGTTTTACCTTCGACAGCGAAGCAGGTACCGGCGGTTCCGGTTTATCGCTCCCAAGTAGTGGCGGCGGTGGTTGCGCGGCAAACCTCAAACAAAGCCGTCAGCATGATTGGCGCCAGGAAGTCCCTGGCTGGATTCTGCTACTCGGCGGAGCATGGCTACACCGACGTCGTCAGCGCCGCAAACTCGTGAATGTGCGGCTTACAGTAGAATGAGGCGGTGAAAAATCACCACGTTCCAAAGAGTGGGTGGCGTCGTCACGCGCTTTCGCTTGCTGTCGTTATTTGTTGGATGCCGATTGGGGTTGCCTGCAGTGGTGGCCACGCCTCTGAGCGTGCGCCGGTCGTGGTGATTGGCGTGGATGGCATGACTTGGTCGGTTGCCGAGCCGCTGTTAAAGGCGGGCAAAATGCCCAACGTAGCCAAGTTATTGGAGAACGGGGTTGGTGGCACTTTGCAAACCGATCTGCCCACTTTTTCACCGATACTATGGACTTCCATCGCTACCGGGGTGAGCTATCGCACCCATGGGATTCGCTATTTTTCTGAGGCAGATGAACAAGGTATTCCCATTCGCAACGGTTTGCCGTACACCTCAAACTGTAGAGAAGTGCCAGCAATCTGGGGTTTAGCGGGAGAGAACGGGCGTAGTGTCGATTGTGTGGCGTGGTGGGTTTCCTGGCCGGCTGAGCCGGTGCCGAACGCGCGCATCGTGGCCAGTTACGCCGCGCAAGCGCAAGCGCTTATGTTGTGGAAACCACTGGTTTGGGATCAAGGCATCCCGCAGCTAACTTATCCGGATTCACTGCAAGCAAAAATCGCACCGATCTTGGCCGCCGGCAACCCTAAGGGCCCACTGGTTCAGGAATACAATGCACGTTTTGGCACGGTGCCGGGTGAATGGGAATTCGCCAACGAGCTAGACCGCTTTTTTCGTGGTGTGTATCACGCCGACCGCACGCATCAGCGCATTTTTTTGCAGTTGCTTGAAAACGGCGGCCCAGCTGATTTGAATCTCGTTTATTTTGGGCTCGCGGATGTGAGCGGCCACTATTTTTGGCGTTATCGTCAGCCGGATTTTTATGATTACACCGTGCCGCAAGAGCAAGTGGATTTGCTCAGCGCGCACATTGATAAAACTTATGAGCAACTGGATGCGTGGATTGGTGAAATCACCGCGAAGTTGCCCGCCGATGCCACCATTATGCTGCTTTCCGATCACGGCATGATGGCTGCGAATGCGGCGATGTCACGCAATAAACAAAGTGGTGGGCACGACGGAGCGCCTCCGGGAGCGATGGTGATTTCGGGTCCTGATGTCACCCCGCGAGGTTTGCTACCACAGGGCCGACGGCGGCTAGGTGGCATCTACGATATTGCCCCTACGCTGCTGCAAATGCTGGATCTACCTACCGGTTCTTACATGGAAGGTGTGCCGTTACGTCAGCACATGACCGCTGAGTGGCGTGAGTTGCATCCGGCCCTTCCAGCCCGCGATTGGCGTTTGGGTTTCCGCCCGGCCACCGCCCCGCTGCTGCCGGAAGAAGGCATGGACAAACTCTTCCTGAAAGCGATTCATGAGATCGGCTACGCGGAATAGGCCGCCAAGGCGTCGGCGACGCTAATCTACAGTGGCCATGTTTTCTCGCATCCTTCTTGCAACTGATTTTTCCGAGCAAGCGGAGCAGGCCTATCCCTGGGCTGCACGTTTGGCGCTTTCCAACCAAGGCAAGATCATTCTCATGCACGCATTGGAGGATGATTTGGTCGCAACCGCGCCGGTCTTTGCCAGTTATATGGCGCCCGGAGCTTTGGATTTGGGCAACTACCGCGAGGAATTTCGTAGCGGCGCGCGCAAGGCGCTGGAATCCGCAGCAGAGCAATTGCGCGGCTTAGGCGTAAAGGTGGAAACGCTGTTGGTAGAAATGGGCCGGCCCTCCACTGCAATTGTCAAAACGGCCAAAGAATGCGCCTGCAGTGTGATTGTGATTTCCACGCATGGCCGGGGTGGATTGGCACATTTGCTACTTGGCTCCACGGCGGAAAAAGTTGTGCGCATGGCGCCTGTTCCAGTGTTGACCGTGCACAAAGATGATCTTGCTCCGCGTGCGGGAGAAGCGCGTTCATGACTCCGAAGGCTGCCAAGCCAGGTGCTGCCGATGCTATGGACAGCAACCTGCGCGCACCGATTGTGGCCTTTGATATCGAAGTTGCAGGGCTCGAATGGGAAGAGGTTGATGAAGCCACGCGCCATTATTTGATGGCGCGTAAGCGTAAAGAGACTACCGAGGATCTGCAAAATCGCCTCGCGTTTGTGCGCGGACTTGGGCGCGTGGTGGCCATTGCCATGTGGAATATGCAGAAGGATCAAGGCGCTGTGTTGGTGCATGGCTCCGGTTGCCGCTGGGATGATTTTCCGGAAGTTCCAGGCACGCGTGTTTTTCGCGGCAACGAGCGCGAAATCCTCACCGAGTTTTGGCGTCTTGCAGCGGATTGGGGCACGGTGGTGACTTACAACGGTCGCGGTTACGACGGCCCGGTGCTAATGACACGCTCTGCCATGTTGGATGTCAAACCTAGCCGCCAACTTGCCGGTTATCGCTATAGTGTGCGCGAACATTGTGATTTAATGGAAGTGCTGAATTTCTTCGGTGCTGCGCAGGAATCTTACTCGCTGGATTATTGGTGCCGCCGTTTTGGAGTGGAATCGCCAAAGGGCAAAATGGACGGCTCGATGGTGGCGCAAAAAGCACGCACGGGTCGCTACGACGAAATTGCTGAATATTGTCTGCGTGATACGCGGGCCACGGCGGATTTATTCCAGCGCCTACGCAACACCTTGATTCCGTTGTATAAATAGGTGAGTAGCCTCGCGCGCAATACGATTTTCCTGACCGGCGCCAAGTTTTCCAGCGTGGCGATTTATGCGTTGTTCGGTTTTATCTTGCCGAACTTTGTCGAGGTTGGGGAAAACGGCGTCTACAGTTTGATGTCCACGCTGATTTTTTTCGCTGGAATGATTTCTACTTTTGGCGTGCCAGTGGTGATCACCCGGCAAGTCGCGCGCGACAAATCCAATGCCGCCCAGATGTATGCCGATGGCCGTTTGGCGATGGTGGTCGGCACGCTTTTGGCAGCGGTCGGACTCGGCGTGTTTTTGGTTTATGAATCTTGGGGATTGGAGGTGGAGGAGCAAGCTGAGCGTTATCTACTTTTTGGGATCGCTTTGCTCATCACCTTTGCAGACGCGATGGGCGGCCTTGGCGATTCCATGTTCCAGGCGCACGAACGCATGGCCAAAACCGCGGTGATTGAAATCCTCACAGGATTGATTCGCGCCGGCGGTGCCATGTTGGCGCTCATTTTGTTGCCGGTGGAGCATCGCGTGCTGGGGGTTTTCGTGATGTTTCTGCTGGGCGCATCGTTTCGCGGTTGGCTGGTGCCACGCTTAGTACGCCGTGATCTTCTGGCTGGGCAAGCTTTGCCTGGAACGAACGTGCTGCGGGCCTTGACCTTGTTTCAACAAGCCGGTTTCATTGCGGTGTTCCGTATGTTGCGTATGTTGCGCAACCGCATCGACATTTTGTTGATGGGTGTTCTGTATGTGAGTTTGGTCGAAGGTTATGAGGGCCCAGCAAACGTCGACGCCGCTCGTGGCATGTACGCGCAAGCGATGCGGGTGGCCATTGTGTTCCACACCATCACCATGGCGTTCAATACGGCGTTGTTCCCGCGTTTGGCCAAAATGACGGATGGCAAAGACCAGCACGACGCCACCCGCTTGCTCTATGGTCGCGCCGTCCGCTGGCAGGCGTTTTGGGCCGCACCGATGGCCGCCGGAGTGTTTCTTTACGCCCATATCGTGGCGGGTTGGTTTGGCGAGGAATACCGTTTTGGTGTTCCTGAACTCGGTGTGCTTTACACCACAGGGCAGGTATTACAAGTTTTGCTCATTTCGGTGTTCTTCGACTGTATCGGCGGCCCGGTTGGCTTTTTAATGATTAGCCACCCGGAAATGGAGCGTAAAGTGCCACTTTTAGGTGGATTGGTGGCTGCTTGTAGCGTGGTACTAAACATTTTTCTGATTCCGCGCTATGGAATTCTCGGCGCAGCCTGGGCTTCCACGATCACCGCAGCCGTGGAGTTCGTCGCCAAAATGTTGATAGTCGGCAGGATGTACGGAAACCCGCTGCCAGCGTTGGCGCGCACCGTTCCCTACTACGGCTTGACCGCGGCCATGATCGGCCTCATCGTCATGGTAGGATTGGACGAAAACCCACTGCTTGGTGGTTTACTGGGTGCAAGTTTCTATACCGGAGCAACCCTGCTTACGCGCCAAGTCGATCCCGCGGTCGTCACCCTGCTCAAGCGCCGGTTGAAGCGTGGCTAACAGACCCTAGAAAGGGAGCGAGCCGCCCCGCTATTCTGCTGTTGGAGCGCGCGCTTCCCTCACCCATGAGTAACGGTAAACGAAAACGTGTAGTGATCGCCGGCATCGACGGCGCCACTTGGGACATCATCGATCCGATGATCAAAGCCGGCAAGCTGCCGCACTTGGCAGCGATGGTGCAAGGTGGAGCGAGTGGCGTTTTGGCAAGCACCACACCGCCTAACTCGTCGTTGGCATGGAGCTCCTTCATGACTGGCGTGGAGCCAGGTAAGCACGGGATTTTCTTCTTCCGGGAACAGCGCCACGGCAGTTATCAACGTCCGGTGGTTTCTTTGGATTCAGTGATGGCGCCCACGGTTTGGAGGTTGGCTTCGGACCACGGCAAGAAAGTTGCAGTGATTACCGTGCCGCTGACTTTCCCGGTGGAGAAGATTAATGGCTGCATGATTGGCGGTTTATTAACGCCGGATCGTAAGTCGGATTTTATTCATCCACCGGAGCTGCGTCAGGAACTTGAAGCTGCCATCGGCGATGTGCCCGCGGATAACGAGCCGGAAATTCTTTTCCACAGCGCCAACGAAGAGGAAGCGTCGAAATGTTTGATGCATGTGATCGAACAGATTACACGTATGGGTGAACATATTCTGGATCATCACGATCCAGATTTGTTCTGCTTGGTCTACCGCCAAGTGGATTTAACTTCTCACCAGGCATGGTGCTTCCAAGACCCAGTTTGGCAAGCAAAGAATCCGGGCTTGTGGGAGGCGCGCAAAAATGTTCTTGCCGATGTTTATACGGCAGTCGATGCGGCTTTTGGGCGTATCCGCGCAAAAGCTCTTGCGATGGATGGAGAGGTTGCCTTCGGCACCTGCTCGGATCACGGTTTTGGTCCGATTACTTACCGTTATTTTATGAACAAGTGGCTGCTTGATAACGGTTACTTGGTGCTGAAGTCCAGCGCTCAAATCATGAAGCTGAAGCTGTTCGTGCAGCGTAAGTGGAATGGCTTACTGCGGCGCACAGGCATCTTGCGCATTCTCGTCAAACGCGGGCGCAAACTTGGCAAAGGCCAAGAAGAAACCATCATGGAGATGATTGATTGGCCGAAAACACGCGCCTATTCGAGCTTCTCTGGGGGTGAAGACATTGTCTTGATCAACCTCAAGGGGCGCGAGCCACAAGGGATTGTCGAGCCGGGTGCCGCATACGAAGCTTTGCGTGAGGAAATCATTGCCAAGGTGGTTCACATCCAAGCACCGGATGGCACACGCGTCATCGATCGTGCCTACAAACGCGAAGATTTGTGGCATGGCGAGCAACTGCACAATGCACCGGATATTCAATGCGTCACAGTGGATACCGCCTGCAATATGTCGCCGCATCCGTTGGTGGCTGTGCATGCTCAGGAAGCCGTCGAAGGGCGCCCCGCCATGCACCGCCCGAATGGCATATTCGGTTGGGAAGGTAAAGGCATCATCAAGGAAAATGTGCGTATCGATGGCGCGCGCATTGCGGATATGACTCCGATGATGCTGCATCTACTGGGTTTGCCGGTGGAGGATTATATGGATGGGCGCGTGATGGAAGACTGTCTCACAGCGGAGTACCGTGCTGCGCATCCAGTAGTGGTGCGCGAAGGTCACATCGAACTAAAGCCGCGTGTTAGCGGCGAAGCTATCGAAGACGACAATGCCAAACTGATCGAAACCATGAAAGCTCTCGGTTATATGGAGTAAATTCCATGGGGCGCTACTTTCCATGTCTGCTTGGCCGCCCGCAAAACATCCTCACCATGCCAGAGGTCGGCGAGGGGTTACCTGCGCAACGCCCGGGATTTTTGCACGGCGATTCGCGCCCGTGGATTCCGGGCACCTTCCAGCTGAATGAGGCACAAGGTGTGGAACGGCCGATGCCGTGGGGGAAAGATTGTGATTTACTGCTCGCTCCGGCACCCGCTCCAGGGCTTGAAACGGAATCGCTGCAAGAAGTTTTGCGCGAACTCCCACGCAACTTTCCGGTGGCTTTGTACGAACGTGATATTCCGCTATGGGGCAATTTGATTTTAGCCGCGGAAGGCCAGGATCAAGGGCGTACTTTTACGGATTCGGCCCACGGCCTGCGCGCTTATCGCTCGGCATTCCGTCATCGTGGTCGCGGCGGCGCGGAAGCTCTGTTGGTGCTACCCGCCCAATTTCACCTTGATTTGTTAAACCTTTCTTGGCGGGTGGAGTGGCGACGCCGCGGTGGTCAGGCCTTACTGAATCGACGCCACCTAGCCACTGCGCTGGATTATCAGCGCAGCATGCAAGAAGTGTTGCGCAGCCGTCACAGCGCGACTTTACAAACGGTCGAAAAAGCTGCAGTGGTGATGCCGCATTTTGATGACGACATCCTGCAGTGTGGTGCGGCCATGCTGCAGGCTTTAGATGCAGGCACTGATTTGCGGGTGATTTGGTTAACCGATGGTCGCAAAGGCGTGAGTACCGTTTCGGAGCAGGAGTCGGCGCGTATCCGCCACTTAGAAGCGCAACGGGCCATGGATATTCTTGGCGTGCGGGATTATCACTTTCTGGATGCACCCGAAACCGCGTTGCATAAGCGCGGACCCTGGACTTCTCAATTGCATGATTTGCTGCAGGATTTCCAGCCCAATCGCGTATTCACTGTTTGGTGGGCAGATAATCATGTGGATCATTTTGAAGCCAATCGGGTGCTGCAAGCTGCTTGGCCGCAAGGCTTAGAGGCAACGCTGGCGGCTTCTGGTTTATGGCAGCCGCTACCCATCACGACTGGGGTAGCGATTGATGCCAATTTGCGCGCGCGCAAAGATGAAGCACTGTTGGCTTACGCATCGCAGATTGCGGAAGTGGATTATCTGCGGGTGGAGCATGGCCTCAGCTGCTGGTATGCGCGCGATAGTCAAGCCGATGGGTTGGAGGCATTCTGGGAGCTACCGGCTGCCGAATACTGGAACGCATTCAGGCGCTCCGGTTGCCCGAAGCGCCTGTTTGTGTAACGCCCTCTTGCTTTAGAGGGGCTCGTCGAGGTCACCCTGTAAGGCTTCCGCAGTGCGCGGGGCACTCAGAATGACGCGCTCGCCAAAACTCATGGCGCGCAGCGTGTCGGAAACCGTCGTGAGGTGCTGGTTGTAAATTGCTTCCGCAGTCTTGACCACGTACACCACATCTCCCGCTTGCACGAATGGCACAGACGAACGGACGTTCACATCATCCGGCGCAAACAGCATGTCCAAGTCGAAATGTTTGACGGTCATGATGCCATCCACATAACGCGCAATCAAAACGCCCGTTTTATCACCATCTGGAGAGAGGCCGCCTGCGGCAGCAATTACATCAAGAACAGTGGTGCGTGGGCTGGTTAAAGACAGGACTGCAGCTCGATTGACCTCTCCCATGACCGAAACTTTGCGCTTGGGTGAAAATTCGACATCCACATAAACGACCGGATTCACCAAATATTTGGCGTAGGCATCCATCAGACTATCTTCGAATTGATCACGCGTTTGCCCAGTGGCGCGCAGTTTGCCCACCAAAGGCAGGTTTACGGTGCCATCGATACGAATTTTGTAAGTACGCGATAAATCCTGGTTTTGGTAGACATCTAAAATTACCTTATCCTCGGGGCCGAGGAAAAATTCGCCATTGGCGATTTCAGATTCATAGTCTAAAGGGAGGATCCCAGGGTTCTCGTTCATACTTGGACCTTCCGTGTACGGCGAGACATTGCAAGCCGCAAAAGCGACAGGCATGGCGATTAACAAATGTGAGAGGCGTAGATTCATGCTCTTTGTGGGGCACTTACAGTTGGCTATTGTCTCAGAACCTCGCGCAGGGTCAAATAGGGACCTGGGGAAATTAAAACTACTGCCATGACTCGTCTCGCCATTGTCGGAATCGACGGAGCAACTTGGGCCATCATTCGACCAATGATAGAAGCCGGGGAGTTGCCTCATATCGCTCGTATCCTACGAGAAGGAGTCTCTGGGGTGCTCACATCGGAGAAACCACCCATGACTCCACCCGCCTGGACTTCGATGTTCACCGGTTTGAACCCAGGCAAACACGGCGTATTCCACTTCATTCGCCGCAATCTAGGCACTTATGGTGTGCTCTTGAACGATAGCCGCAACTACGTCGGCAAAGACATGATGTCGCTGTTGAGCAAACGCGGTTGGAGCGTGGGCTGTTTGTCAGTACCGATGACCTACCCGCCTTTTGCGGTTGCCAATGGCTACATGGTTTCTGGAATTCCGATGCCGTTGACTGGGGATTCCATCGCCTGGCCTCCCGGACTGACCGATGAAATGACCAAAGTGCTTGGTCACCCCTATGAGCCGGATGTGGAGTACGGCGCTTACGACGGCGATACCGAAACACCTAGCGACGATCTCGCGCAATATGCCCAATTGCGTGATCACCTCTTCAAAATTGAGCGCGAGCGGCTTGATTTGCAGCGCCACCTGCTCAAAACACGGCCGACGGATTTCTACTTCACGGTGATTTCGGTGACGGATCGCTGCCAACACTATTTTTGGAAGTTTCAAGATCCCACCCATGCAGGTTACACCGAGGAAGGCAATCGCTTGTATGGCCAAGTCATTCAAGATGCCTACCGCCTGGCGGATGATTTTGTCGGGGAGGTGCGCGCCCAAATAGGCGACTCCGTGCCGGTGGCTCTGGTGAGTGACCATGGTTTTGGGCCGCAATACACCGATTTCCATATCAACACCTGGCTGGAACAAGCTGGTTTCTTGGTGCGCAAGAAAACGCCACGTTGGACTCTTGGAATGCTGCCCTTGCACCACGCGTTTGCGAAGCTGGGTTTGGCTGGCGTTGGCAAAGTTTTGGGGCCACTTGGCCGCATCGTGTTGGTGCGCCCGAAGAGGAAGAAGTATCCAGACATGCGTGATGTGGTTTGGTCGAAGACACGTGCTTTTGCAACCCTGCACGGCATCTGCATCAACCGCAAGAATCGTGAGCCGCTCGGCATTGTAGATGGCGAGGAAGCCTACCGGCAAACGGTGCAAGAAGTACTTACCGCGTTGAAAAAAATCAACATGCCGGATGGTTCGCCGGCGGTCGATTTGTCTGGTGTCAAGGAAGATATTTATAGTGGGCCACGTACACTTGAGGCGCCCGATATTCAGTTTCAAATGGCTGGATTAAGTTGCGTCACCAAAGAAAGCTGGGGCGATCGTGAGCTGTTTGGCACGCGTCGGAATGCTCCAATTTCCGGACAGCACCGTTTTGACGGCATTTTTGCCTATGCGGGGCCGCAAGCCAAAGCCGGCTTTCAGCTGCAAGGCATGCATATTCAAGACACGTCGCCAACTTTGCTATACGCCACCGGGGAGGCGGTGCCGAAATGGATGGATGGGCGCATTCGCGGCGATATTTTTGACAATCCTAAAGAGCCCATTTGGGATGATTCTGCCGAGCCAGGTGCCAACTCGGAGGGTGCCGGTTTTTCAGATGCAGAGAGCAAAGCGATTGAAGAATCGCTGCGTGGGCTAGGCTACATTCAGTAACCTCACTAGCTTCCATGGCGTTGCAAGCTGGCTGCGTTGGCCAGCACTGCCGTGCCATTTGCTTGGATGTGAAAGTCCTGAAGTTGATGCGGAAATACGGCAAAGCCGGCGTCGTGTAGGGCCGCCAAACAGGCGTGCACGGCCGTTTCTTCGCCCGCGCTTGCTAGGGTGTGTGGAGGGGCTGCAACTTCCACAAAGGCGTGTTGCTGGCTGGTACCAAAACGCAATACGCGCAACGCCGGCAGCTCCAATAGCTCTAGTTCATACAGCAGACGAAACGCCCGCTTGGCAGCACGGAGGTCATGGACTGGCAAGCGCAAGGCGGCGCCTACTGGTACGGCTTCGACGCGTTCCCCACCGTGGGCAGTCGGCAAAAAATCGCGCGTACGTCGCAAGCAGCGCCGACTTTGGCGCCGCATAATTTCAAAGCGCCACAACTTTGCTTGGCGCAAGATTTCGTCACCAGCAGGGCAGGGGAGTAAACCTGCGTAGGCCGCCACAATGGCCTCACCTAGTTCCAGTCGCTGCGCTTCGTTCCAACCACCTAGTAAACGCACCAAATCACGCAGCCGTACTTTTTCTGGAGATGGACCGTTTTCGTGCAGAAACGCGTGGCCCAAATCCAGCGGCAGTAAACAGCCAGCGGCATCCAGGAGTAAATCGGCAGGGCACAAATCCGCATCGGTCCAGCCCAACTCATGCAGCTTGGCCAAGCCAACGCCGACGGCCTCGGCATCCTGTGGCACCCAAACATCGCCGCAGCGCCCTTCCAGCCACGGCCGCGCGAACAAGCCATTTGCCGCATCTAGCTGTTCGGCGTGCACCTCGGCCGGCAAGGCTGGATAGTTCAGCCCCAACTGGCGCAAGTGTTCGGCTTCGCGCAGTAGCGATGGCTGACGCAGACGTCCACGCAAGGATTCAAAACTGCGCTGCGGACTGTCGATTTTGAACAACCAAGTACGGCCATCTATTTTCAACTTCATCACGAGGCGTCGCGCCGATAAGCGCTGTAGCTCGCCGCTCCCCGCTGCGGTGGCTTCCAGTAAGCTTTGCAAAAGTGCATCCTGCGCGCTGCGGCCTCCCGCAACGACGCGCTCGACAATCTGCTGAGCCAGCTTGTGCACGCTGCAAGGCTATCAGAATCCGACGACGCTAGAATCCTGCCATGCTTCTTGGCAAGTCCTATCTTCGGGAGATCCTCCAGCGCCTACTTATGGTGCTTGCAGGAGTCATCTTCCTGGTTGGACTTGGCGCCGCCATCCGCGCTTCAGCCACCAGTCAAGGTGCGCCGCTGTGGGTGCCACTCAGCTTGGTGCCGTTAATCGTCGGCCAAGCTTTGCCGTACTTTTTGCCGGTAGTACTGTTGATTGGAGTCGTTTTAACTTACGGACGCATGTCGGCAGACATGGAACACGTTGCCGCCTTCGCCGCCGGTACGCGCCCGATTCGGTTGCTCGCCGCAGCTATCGTGGCCGGCTTGCTGATGTCAGCGGTTAGTTATCCATTGGCCGCAGAAGTGGTCCCGAGCTTGTACCGCAATATGCGCAGTTTGGTGAATCGAGTGCCGGTGGCAGCCCTGGAAAACACCAACCCTGGCTCCAGTGAGCTGCAATACGCTGGGCTCTATTTGTCGTGGCGCGGGCGCAGTGGCCCCGGCTTATTTCACAATGTGCTGTTGAGTCTCAACGATAATGTGGATGGCGACGGCATTGGCGAGGAACAGCTGCGTTTGCGCGCCGATAGTGCGCACATGAACGTGACGGATACCAAGTTGGAATTCGCTTTTGATGGCTTGCGTACCTTCCGCGACACGCGCGGTCTTTTCAGTAATCCAGGCCGCACCTGGTTGCGTTTTGATCTCAGCGATATGCATCATCAACAGGGTGATCGGCTGCGCGCCAAAGACATGCCGTCCTCGCAGCTACGTACTGAGTTGCAGCGCCCGGATCTTGATCCCAGCGTGCGTGACCACTTTCGCTTTATCTTTTGGCAACGGTGGTCGATGGCGCTTTCCTCGCTGCCGTTGGCTTTTGTCGGTGCACTGCTCGGCTGGCGGCTGCGCCGTGGAGGCTTCTTGGCGGCGTTTTCGGCCACCTTAGCATTGTTACTCCTGTTGTATTTCCCAGTTTTCTTTTTGTGCGACAACCTAGAAGAAATGGATGTGTTGCCACCTCTCGCCGCCGCATGGTTGCCGCTATTGAGTTTGGTTCCAGTCGCGGCAATCCTGATGTATAAGGAGTCACGCACCTAATGCAGCGTTTCGATCGTTATGTGTTGCGTAGTTTTATGAATCACTGGCTGGTGGTTTGTGCAGCCTTCGTCGGTTTGTTCACCGTGCTGGAGCTGTTAATCAATGCCGATGAATTTCAAGAGGCCATGGAGGATCCGGCGCTCGGCATCGCTTGGTTCGACATCGTCCGTTACTACCTCATTAACACCCCTTATTTGCTGCTGCAGTTTGCGCCGTACATTACGATGTTGTCCGGCCTTGGCACTGTCACTTCTTTGTTACGCAACCGCGAATGGACTCCGGTCCTGGCCGCTGGCCGCCCTACTTGGCGCGCGTTCCTGCCGATCATGATTGCAGCAACTCTGATTTCGGTTGGCCTCGCGGTGGCGAAAGAAACGCTGATGCCGCCGCTACTGAGCCAGCATGAATCTTTGCAACGCAAAATCTTTAGCCAACGCCTGTGGCAGCCTAAAGATTTGTGGGCACGCGGCGTTGGCGACGTGCGCCTCCACGCGGATGTGTTTAAACCCGAAGCGCTTCCAGCGGAAATCGTCGGCCTGGAAATCTTCGCCACATCCGAGGAGGGTGAGGATGAGCGGATCGTTGCCGATGCGGCTTTTTGGCAAGGTAGCGCTTGGCGGCTGGAGGGGGGCATGCGCATTCGCCATGGTGTTGAGGAGCCCATCCATAGCTTCAGCTTGGTCGGTTTGGCCCCTCAGGATTTGGAACGCGCTTATTTCAGTCATTGGCGGCCGCTGGATTTAGCGGCCGCGGATTTCCGTGGTTTATTGGCCGGTGACCCCGACCACCGGCAGGCGGAGACTTTGCTGTGGGGGCAGCGCAGCGCGCCGCTGGTGCCGTTGATCTTGCTTGCCTTGGGCCTGCCCTTTGCTCTGAGTTTTGAACGCCGCACCTCCTTGGATGGCATTGCCAATGGTTTGCTGCTGTGTGCGCTGTTCTTCGTGGTGGATTTGCTGCTTCGTGACCTCGGTGGGCGCGGTGCCTTGAGCCCCTTTTTGGCTGGAACGGCTCCGGTTTTAGGCTTTGGGAGTCTTGGAATTTGGGCTTATGGGCGTATGCCTACCTAATTCTTTGCCAGAAGCTTCCAATTTCGCGCAGGACATTGCCCGGTGGGGGCGTCACAATAGCTTCATGCGACGTCTTTCTATGTTGGGCTTGTTTGCTGTCATCTCTTGCCAGGTGACCACCATTGAGGATGGTGATTCGATGTTCCGCCGCGGGAATTACCCGCAGGCGCTGGAGATTTATTCTGATCTGGCCTCGGAAGAGCCCTCCGAAGAGCTGCATGGGCGGATGGAACGCACCAGTTACTTCCTTTTGGAGCAAGGCGTGCGCGATCTTCTGCACCTAGAACAAGCAGAAGATGCTTTGGAGGTCCTTGACGCCATCGAAAAAAGTGCGCCTGCTGATCGGCAAGACGTGGTCGCGGCGCTCCGCTTGCGCACCATGCATCAAATCGGCCGTCGCCATTTTAATCTTGGTTTTGATTTCTATGAAGCCACTGATATTGATGCGGCAGCGCGCGAATACACGCTCTGTCTGAGCTGGGATCCGGAAAATACCGAGGCCAAAATCAATCTGGCAAAGTGTGAAGAATGGATTGCCACGCGGCAGCGCATCGGTGATAATTATTACTTCGAGGGTATGGATTCCTTACGTAGCGATCAAGATTTGCGCGCGCGCACAGCATTTATGCACGCCGCCAGTCTGCTTGGCGACGATAGCCGTGCCGCAGAACGCCTGCATAACTTAACCGCCAGTCTCGCCGAGCAAAACCGTGAAAAGAGCTTGCTCTACATGAGTGCTGGTCTTACCGGTCAGGCCTGGGTTACTGCTCAGGATGCGCTTTTTCTTGCCCCGCAGGATGCACGCAACCTTGAGTTGACCGAACACCTAGCCAATGTGGTCCTGGGAAATGCGTACCTTTTGGAGGCGGATATTGCCCAACGCGGCGGCGCTATGCAGGCTGCCGAGGAATATTTAGCCAAGACCCGCGATTTAGGGGTGGAGGAGCATGGTCCACGGATTGTAGAAGTTGCCGAACTTACCCAGGAACGCCGCAATAGTGATCGCTATAGCCGTGCGCGCGCCTATGAGTTAGATTCCCAAATGGTACACGCTGGCGACGTTTATGCAGAGATTCTCGTTGATGAAGCAGGCTTCCCTTGGCGGGATGTGGAGAAACGTCTAGCTGCGATTCGCACGCGTCTTGCGGCAGCGGAAAGCGTGATGAAGGCTGCTATTGCCGCACATCAAGCGGGTGATGACAGCACCTACGCGACCCGTTTGCAGGAAGTCTTACGCATGAGCGTGGATTACCCTGGTGCGCTGGTGGCGTACCGCGCATTGCTGGCCGAAAAACAATAAAATGGGTTAAGCGGCTGGTGGAGACGAAGGGAGTCGAACCCTCGACCTTCGCATTGCGAACGCGACACTCTACCAACTGAGCTACGTCCCCAACCGAACCGAAAAACCCGGTACGAAACCGAGGCGGCGCTAGGATAAAAGTCTCTGGAGTTTTCGTCTATGGCCAAACACAAGATTGCTGCCTTCCCTTTCGACGTGCGCCCCGGCGAGGTGGCGTCGAATCTTCAGCAGGTACTGTTGGCCGTGGAGCAATCCGCGAGCGCAGGTGCCAAGTTGTTGGTGCTGCCGGAAAAGTGGACTACTTCCTTTCTGCCCAGTTTCTCGAGCGCCATCCGCGCAGAGAGTGAAAAGGCGTTAGCGGAGTTGCACCAGGTGGCCACCGCTCATGATTTGACGGTCATCGGTTCGGCCCCCGGTGGCGCAGGTGAAAAGCCTGGCAATGAACTGCATATCGTTGGCGCAGCGGGGAATCTGCGCCCTTACCGCAAACGGATGTTGTTTTCGCCCACTGGCGAAGGGCGCCAAGTGGATCGTGGTGTTGGTTTGCCGCCGGTGATTGAAACCCCGGTGGGGCGGGTCAATGCGTTGATTTGCTACGATTTGCGTTTTCCAGAAGTGTGTCGCCAAGCACTTTATGCACAGGCGGACTTCATCGTGTGCTGCGCCCAGTGGCCCAGCCCGCGGGTGCGCATTTTTGAGTTGATGAGTCGTTGTCGGGCAGCCGAGAACCAAGTTTGGCTGCTTTCGTGCAATCGCGCAGGCATTGCGGGCCTGGATGGCAACTTGATGGAATTCCCTGGCATGGCACTTTGCGTGGATCCGCTCGGGGAAGTCACCGCCCGCGTAGACGATGGCAGTTTGCTCCTGACGGAGATGGATCATGCCCAAGCAGAGTGCGCGCGACGCAGCGTGCCTTTGGCGCGTGACTTGCAAAAAGCTGGGCTTTGGCCCGCTTCGGAATAGTCGACGCCACGGTAGAATATACAGTTGATGGAACCTCTTTTCCGTTGCTAAATCATGTCTGAAGTCTACATTGTCAGTGCTTGCCGCACACCCATTGGCCGCTTTCAGGGCGGCCTTTCGAAGCTCAAAGCCCCAGTGTTAGGGGGCCTCGCCATCAAAGAAGCTCTAAAGCGCGCTGGGCTCACTCCAGATCAGGTAGATGAGGTGATTTTTGGCAATGTGCTGCAGGCCGGTGTCGGCCAAAACCCTGCGCGCCAAGCTGCCCGCGCTGCTGGAATCCCAGATACGGTCGCACCCTTCACGGTCAATAAAGTGTGCGGATCCGGTTTGAAAACCGTGATGCTCGCCGCCCAATCCATCAAAGCGGGTGATAATGAAATCGTGGTTGCCGGCGGCATGGAATCGATGAGTTTGGCGCCGTATTTGCTGCCGTCGGCAAGAACTGGCGCACGTTTGGGCGACGCCAAGTTGGTGGACTCGATGGTGCACGATGGTTTGTGGGATGTGTACTCCGATCAACACATGGGTTTGACCGGGGAGCTCGTTGCCGAGGAATACGCCATTGATCGCGCCGCTCAAGATGCTTTTGCGGTTGCTTCGCACCACAAAGCTGCAGCCGCTTGGGCCGCGGGCAAGTTTCAAGCCGAGACCTTCGCGGTGGAGGTGCCGCAGCGGCGTGGGGATCCGGTCATTGTGGACACCGACGAAGGTGTGCGCGCGGATGTCACGTTGGAATCTCTCAGCAAGTTGTCTGCAGCCTTTAAGAAAGGTGGTTCGGTGACCGCTGGCAATGCTTCGCAAATTTCTGATGGTGCGTGTGCCTTAGTGATTGCTTCCGCGGCTGCAGTGGCCAAGTATGGCCTGAAGCCGCTGGCAAAAATCACCGGCTATGCGGCCGGCGGTATGGCTCCGGAGTGGGTCATGATGGCACCCAAAGCTGCGGTGGAAAACCTCGAGAAAAAGACTGGCATGAGCCGTCATGATTTTGATCTGATAGAAATGAACGAAGCGTTTGCGTCGGGCTCTTGCGCGTTGATCAAAATCTTGGAATTGGATCCGGACAAGGTGAATGTTCACGGCGGGGCCGTGGCGATTGGGCACCCGATTGGCGCAAGTGGCGCACGCATTTTAACCACGCTCATTTACGCACTGAAAGATCGCGGCCTGAAAACTGGTCTCGCAACTTTATGTCTTGGTGGTGGCAACGCCGTCGCAACCTCCATTGAAATCTGCGCCTAGAGGAAGAATCATGACTGAAAATCTCAAAGTAGCTGTTATCGGTGCTGGCACCATGGGCAATGGTATTGCTCAAACTTTCGCTGCCGCAGGCCATACCGTGAACTTGGTGGAAGTGGCGCAGGATGGCCTGGATCGCGGATTAGCGACGGTTCGCAAATCCTTGGATCGTTTCGTCAAGAAGGAAACACTTACCCAAGCACAAACCGATGTCATCTTCGCGCGCATCACTGGCTCACTGGATATGACCGCTGCAGTTGCAGATGTAGACATGGTGATTGAGGCGGTGTTCGAAAACGAGGCGGTTAAGAAAGAAATCTTTGTGAAACTGGATCAGGCTGCACCGGCAGGCTGCATCTTGGCGAGCAATACTTCGTCGATTTCCATTACTTCGATTGCTAGCGTGACCAGCCGCCCACAAGATGTGGTTGGCATGCACTTCATGAATCCGGTGCCATTGATGAAGTTGGTGGAACTGATCCGTGGTGAGCAGACTACCGATCAGGTGGTTGCACGCACCAAAGCGATTGCCGAAGGTGTAGGCAAAACCGTCGGCGTGGCCCAAGATTACGCGGGCTTCGTGGCCAACCGCATTTTGATGCCGATGATCAATGAAGCTGCGTTCACGCTTTACGAGGGCATTGCCACCCGCGAAGACATTGACACCATCATGAAGCTTGGCATGAACCACCCGATGGGGCCGCTGGCATTAGCGGATTTCATCGGCATTGATGTTTGCGTGAACATTCTGGATTACATGCTCGAGCAGTTTGGTGATCCGAAGTTCCGTTGTGCCCCCAACATGCGCCGCATGGTGCTGGCGGGCAAGCTCGGTCGCAAATCCGGCGAAGGCTTCTACTCTTATCAGTAGAGCCCACTACTGCGCGTCGGGCGGAGCATCCTGTCCGGCGTAGCCGAGTTCGGATAAAGCAGCCATTTGATAGGCGGATCTCTCTACCCCCGCTTGGCGCGAGGCCCAGGTATCCCTTGCGATGTACGCATCAATGGTTGTCAGCATCGACTCAGCAGCAAGAGGATCGGCCTCCAGCAGGTTGACGGCTTCGGTTGGGTCGACAAGCAGGTTGTAGAGCGCTACCGGCAGAGGCCCACCTGTGGGATTTTCAGCGGTTTCGCGTGCGTTCGGCCAGCGCCCAATCCATTTCAAACCCGCGCCGTTGAACACTGCCAGCTGCTTTTGGTCAGCCGCCACAAAAGGACGCTCGATAGCAGGCAAAAGCAGCGAGCGCCCGCTGAGGGAATCAGGGATTTCAATTCCCGCAAGGTGCAGCAAAGTGGCTGGAACGTCGGTTAAGGTTGGGGTGGTGCCGACGATTTTTCCTGGCACGATGCCGTTGCCCCAGAGCATAAATGGCACCTCCAAGTTTTTACGATACATGGAGTTGGCGTGCTCCATGTAGTTGTGCTCACCAAATTGTTCGCCGTGGTCACTGGTAAACAGAACCACATACGGACGCTGGCTTGCATCGGCGCGGGCAAAAATCTGCTCTAAGCAGCGATCGACAGTGATCATTTCCTCGAGGTAAACCAAACGATAATAGTTCAAGGTAGCTACAGCCGTTTCAGCATCTAACTCCCCTTTGTTGAGGGCCTGTTCCAAATCGCGCACCAATGCTGCATCCAATTTTGCCGTGGCATGCGGTAAAAAGCGCACCGGCACAGCCGCTGCGGCAGCAGCCGAAAGGCGCCCGCGAATGTTGGGTGGAGGGGCGTAGGCTACATGCGGATCGAGCATGTGAATGAATTGAAAAAATGGGCGCTCCGAAGCATACAAGTCTTCAAGTTGTTCCAGAGCTACGACCCTCACCCGTTCGGCAATGGGGATTTTCTTTTGGTCGAGCACCTCGCGCGAGAACAAAAGAATGAACAAGCGCATGGCGCTGTTGGTGGAGATGGTCATGCCCAGCCAAGTGTGTGGGGCGATAGTCTTGGCCATGAGTTCGCCATAAACGCCCAAACCGACGGGGTCCGCAGAGAAATATTGAAAGCCCCGATGCATGCCCGTAGCGGAGGAAATGAGGGCGTTGGAAACCACTGCCGACGTGCTCCACCCGGCATCCTGGAAGTATTCTGAAACCAACGGTACCGATTGATCCGGCATGTCGCTGTTGGAGCGCACTCCATGCTCCATGGCGCTGACACCCGTCAACATGCCCACATGGCCGGGCAAAGTTTGATTGCTGGAAGACAGCGCATATTCAGCCCACAATGATGCGCTCTGCTTGCTGTGCAAAAAGGGCAGTGGGGCGGTGGAATCGCCGGCCGAGTTGGGGTCATCCACCAGCACTTCGGCGCGCAAAGTATCGATGCTTACCAAAAACACATCGATTCCCTGGGGCATCGGCCGCGGATCGCTGGCGGCGGAGTAGGTGGTTGGGGTGAGCGATTCCTGGGAGCTTGGCAGAAATAGGCTGACGACGAGAAAAGCTGCGCACAAGACGGTGAAGACCATGCGTACTGCCGGAACCGGGGTGAAGTGCGTGCTGATTGGCAGCAAACCAATGGTAGCTACACCCGCAGCCACCACAAACTGGAACGGGTTGGGCAGCCAAGCCATGAGCAGAGGGCACAATCCAATGCCGATACCCACCCAAAAGGCCATGCGGCCGACATGGTTCAGGCGCCGTGCAAGAAGCATCAAGATCGCATAAATCGGTACTGCGGCAACCCAAGCACCGAATACCGAAAAGGCCATGATTTCTCGCCTCAGAAAGGCCTGTGGAGAAGAAAATTGGCACCAGCCATCGAGGAGGGCAATCGTTGCGCAACCGGAGAGGATGGCGAAGCCAATTACGAACGAGGTCTTCATGGCCTATCTTATCATTCTTGCAATGGAAGCGGTTGAATCCTCATGGGGAGCGTACAATAACGCCCTTTCCCAAGCTGGAATAACATGGAATTCGACCTCACAGAAGACCTCGAAATGATTCGAGACTCCGCACGGGAGTTTGCAGACCGCTCACTCCGCCCCAATGCCAAACGCTGGGATGCGGAAGAAGTTTTCCCTACCGAAGCGCTGCAAGAAGCTGCCGAAAACGGCTTTCTTGGTTTAACGGTTCCCGAAGAATATGGCGGCGCCGGTTTAGGCAATTTGCACGCTGCGGTGTTGCTCGAAGAAATCAATGCCGCCGATGCCTCCGTGGGCGTGACCATGTCCGTGCATATGTCGCTAGTTTGTAGCATGTTGGCAAAGCAAGGCACCCCGGAACTGAAGGCCAAGTACTTGCCAAGGCTCGCCACCGGCGAGTTGATTGGGGCCTATTGCCTCACTGAGCCGCAAGCTGGCTCCGATGCCGCTGCCGTGCGCACCGCCGCCACACGCGTGGAGGGTGGCTGGAAGTTGACGGGCACCAAGTCCTGGATTACCACCGGGGAACAGTGTGGTTTGATGGTGGTCTACGCGGTTACCGATGCCGCCGCCAAGCCCGGTTCCGGGATCAGTGCATTTCTCGTTGAGAAAGCTTTCGCTGGCGTTGCGGTGGGCAAGAAGGAAAAGAAGCTCGGCATTCGTGCTTCCTCAACCACCGAAATCATTTTAGAAAACGTCTTCGTCCCAGATGAAAACGTGGTCGGCGAAGTAAATAAGGGTTTTAAAATTGCGCTCGATACTTTAGATGGTGGTCGTATTGGCATTGCCTCGCAGGCCATCGGGATCCACCGCGCGTGCCTGGAAGCCTCCAAGAAATACGCGGGCGAGCGCGAACAGTTCGGCCAGGCAATCAATCGCTTTCAGGCGGTGAGTTTCATGCTGGCGGATATGGCGACGGAGCTCGATGCCGCACGGTTGTTGGTGCACCGCGCTGCTTGGTTACGCGACCAGGGCTGTGTTTGCACCAAAGAGTGCTCCATGGCCAAGCTGTTTGCTTCGCGTGCCTGCAATAAAGCGGCCATTGATGCCGTGCAAATCCACGGTGGTGCCGGCTACACCAAAGAGTTTGATGTTGAGCGTTATTACCGCGACGCACGCATCACGGAAATCTACGAAGGCGCCACGGATATCCAGCGCATCGTTATCTCGAGGAACCTGTAGGAGATTCGCTCATGGAAGCAATGCAAACGAACTTTGACCTAACGGATGAGCAGGAGATGATCCGCGACACCGTGCGCCGTTTCGCCAATGAGGTTGTTGCACCAGGCGCAGCCTACGCTGACGAACACCAGCAACTCAATGAATCCGCATGGAAAGAAATGTGTGAGCTGGGCCTTGCAGGACTGCCGTTCTCGGAAGAGTGTGGCGGTACTGGGCTCGATAATCTGTCGTACATCATTGCTGTGGAAGAACTATCGCGCGTTTGTGGTAGCACTGGCCTTACTTTGGCAGCACACGTATCGCTGGGTACTTGGCCCATCTATGAGTTCGGTTCCGACGCCCTGAAAAAACGTTATCTGCCAGGTTTGTGCAGTGGCGAGTTCATGGGTGCTTATGGCCTTACCGAACCCAACGCCGGCTCAGATTCGGCTGGCACCCAAACCACGGCGGTGCTGGATGGCGAGGAATACATCATCAATGGTGCCAAGTGTTTTATCACCAACGGTAGTTACGCGAAGTGTTTCGTAATCACCGTGCAGACGGATAAATCGCTCGGTGCCAAAGGCATCATGGCGATGGTCATCGACCGCGACCAGCCTGGCTTCACCATTGAAAAGGGCGAAGAGAAACTAGGCATGCGCGGTTCTGATTGGGTGAACTTGGTTTTCAAAGATTGTCGTTTGCCCAAAGATGCCGTTTTGGGTGCTGAAGGCGATGGTTTTGCCACTTTCATGAAGACTCTCGAGGGTGGGCGGATTTCAATCGGCGCACTGGGTTTGGGTATAGCCCAAGGTGCTTTGGACCAAGCGTTGAAGTATGCCACCGAGCGTATTCAGTTTGGCAAGCCATTGGCCCATCACCAGGCGGTTGCTTTCAAACTTGCCGATATGGAAACTGAAATTCAAGCATCGCGGCACATGGTTTACCATGCTGCGCGTTTGAAAGATGCCGGTCGCCCTTATGGGGTGGAAGCGGCGGCGGCCAAGTACATGTCGTCGGAAGTGGCCATGCGCTGCACTTACGAGGCCATTCAAATCTTTGGCGGCAACGGCTACTCGCGTGAGTACCCCGTGGAGCGCATGTATCGTGATGCCAAATTGTGCGTCATTGGCGAAGGCACTTCCGAAGTACAGAAAATCATCATCTCGCGCGATTTGTTGCGCCGTTTCCAATAGGGTGAGCATGACTTCGCGCACCATTCAAGTAGGGGATTTTCGGATTGTTGCTTTGAGCGATGCCAACTTTGCTCTCGATGGTGGTGCCATGTTTGGTGTGGTGCCGCGCACGATTTGGCAGCAGCTCACGCCGGTGAATGAAGATCATACGATTCCACTGGCCACCAATCCCTTTTTGGTGGAAGGCAATGGGGTACGTATCGTGATTGAACCAGGTATGGGCCAGCGCTGGGGAGAACGTCAGCAAACGATGTTCCATATTGATCACTCTGGCGGTTTTGAGTTAGTGGCATCCTTGCGCGCAGCTGGAGTGCAACCACATGAGGTTACGCACTGCTTGATGTCGCATTGTCACTTTGATCACATCGGTGCTGCTTGTGACTTGCATGGTAAGCCGGTGTTTGAGCGCGCCGAACACTGGACCCCAGAAATCGAAAAACAAGCCAACCTTGCGCAAGAGCATTTGCGCAAGGCTAGTTATCGCATTGAAGATTTGTTGCCGCTAGTGGATGCCGGTTTGTTGCACACTTTTGAAGGGGAAACTGAAATTGTGCCGGGTGTCACGATGATTCAGCTCAAGGGGCATTCTGAAGGCGTTTCGTTAATCAAGATTGAAAGCGCTGGTCAAGTTGCGGTGTTCTGGTCCGATGTGGTGCCCACCCGGAATCATGTGCATCTGCCATTTATCATGGCTTATGACATCAACGCCACGGATTCGTGGGAGGTGCGTAACCAATGGATTCCGCGTGCCGCGCAAGAAGGTTGGATTGCTTTGCTCTATCACGATCCCATCGCACCCATTGGTAAATTTGGTTTCGATGGCAAGCGCTACACGTTCGCAGCACTTTAACTTGCGGAAGTCTTTTGCAAATACGTGGTGATATGTTGCAAGGCTAAAATCAAGCCGGCCATCGCCACCGTTGCCCCCGTCAAGCGCCACCAACGCCCGCTTCCGAGATCATCGAAAGTCCAGGCGTCAGCAATCAAGCGCCCCCAACTAGGGGAATCATGCATTCCCACCCCGAGAAAGGATAAAATCGCCTCGGCTTTCACGGCAAAGATGAAGTGCAGCAAAAATTGAGTGCTGAGGAGTGGCAGCATATTGGGCAGCAGATGGCGTTGAAAAATATGCGGCGCGCGCGCGCCTTGTAGAAATGCAGCGAGCACAAATGGGGCATGACGTAGGCGCTGCACTTCGCTGCGAACCATGCGGTAAATTCCTACCCAAGAAACTAGCCCTACCGCCAGGAATACGCCCACATAGCCGCCATTCAAGATCCAACTCATGAGCAAAATGAGAAGAATGCCAGGGATTGCCGCGATACTGCCCGATAACCACAGGAAAAAAGCATCGATGCGCCCGCCATACCAGCCGGCCAAGCAGCCGGCGGTGGTGCCAATCAACAAGGCCACACCTGCAGCCAGAGTACCCACCAGTAAGGCAACACGGCCCCCATGGACGACCAAGTTGAAAATATCGCGGCCCAAATGATCGGTTCCAAGCCAGTGGGAAGCGCCAGGGGAGACGTCGGCGTGAAAGTGATCGAGATCGATTTCAAGGCGAAACCATCCAGCGGCAGAGGCGCAAGCGCCCAGCACATAGAGTGCCAAGATGATTAGCGCCACCTTCATGAGGTAGGCCTCCGCAGGCGTGGATCGCTTAAGGTTGCAATCACTTCGCCGATCCATTGGGCAGCTAAGTAGCCGATAGCGAATAGGAAAGTGAGTGCGCGCAGGATGTTGGTGTCGTGTTGCGCGATAGCTTCCATCAAGCTGCCGCCTAAGCCGGGGATATCGAAGATGCGTTCCAGTAGCAGCGAGCCTAATACCAAAAAGGGCAGAGTGACGGCAAGCAAGCTCGCGATGGGGGCGCCTAGATTGGGCAATAGATGGCGCCAGCACAGGCGAACAGGTGCAATGCCGCGGGCGCGCGCTGCTTGCAACCAACCTTCCCCAGCGCGTTGACTGACTAGGCTGCGGTAAAGCAAAAAATCTGGCCACACCGCAAGAAACACCCAAATCAATACCGGTAGAAACAGTAACGGCAGCAGTGGTTCGCTCCACGGACGCAGTGGAAACCAGCCCAAATCAATGGCAAACCATTGGCGTAGAAAAAAGATCCACGCCAAGGAGGAAGTGGACATCACTAAGGTTGCAACCAATTGCAAGCGGAAGTCCCAGCGCGGCCGACGGCTGGCAGCAGCGCATGCCATAGTAATCGCCAAAAATGTGGTTAACAAAAAGGCTGGCACCGACAAGAGCAGGGAACGCGCGCCGCGGTCACTCAGTTGGGCGCTTACCGCGCGGCCGTTGCGGTCGTAGCCAAAATCAAAACGGAGTAAGCCAAAAAACCCGTGTAGAAACCGTGCGCTGAGCGGTTTGGCCTGCGCCCACGATAAAGTTGCCGGTTCATTCGCCGGTAAGCGGACGACCAAACCATGGAGTGCGGTGGCCAAGCCATGCGCAGGGAAAGAGCTCGCATCTTGTGCGCTAAATGCTTGAAATTGCCAACCTTCGCCCGACCAAGTGACCATCGTCCCGGCGACGTCGTTGACGGTGCCATGCAGAGTAAGCTCGTGTAACAGTTGGCCATCTGCGGCAAGGAGTTGCAGCTTGCCGTCTTGCTCCTGGAGGCGCATGCGCTGACGCGGATCAGCGCTCATGAAGCGTAACTTGATGGCCGTTGGCTCAAAGCGTTCGAATTGCCCCAGCCGAACCCGCGTATAGCCAATATCGGTAGTGCTCGCTTTGGGACCGGCTTGCAATAGGGCAGCGTCGCCAAAAGCGCCGCTATCTAAGGCGACGAACAACACCAAATCCGCGCCGGCCACCAGAGCCAGTGTGAACAGGAGCTTGCGCAGAAGCCTAGGAATCAATGCTTTAAAATGCGGTAGTACTTACAGAAGTAGGCATTGAATGGGTGAGCGAAGAAGTTGCCCAGCCAAGGTTGAATTAGCAAACTCGCGCGGCGGTGGTCAATGGCTACGGCAGGCACGAGATCTTCCAACAGCGCATGCATTTCTAGCAGCAAGGCCAATCGCTGTGGCCCTTCGGGAAGAGCTCGATAACGTTCAAACAAGGCGTCAAAATCGGGTTCCATAAAACGTGAAAGGTTGACGCCGGTATTGGCCTGTGGGCTGTGAAAGTTTTGCAGAATCAAAGCGCCATCTGGCCAATCGAGGACCCAAGCACGCAGGAAAATTTGGGCATTGCCACTGCGCGAACGAGCGATTTGTTGGTGGTAAAGCAGGGGTACAGCTTTGCAACGTACGCCGATTCTTTTCAGCCCAGCAACGTATAACTCGCCGATGCTGGTTGAGAGCGGATCCGTGCCCGATAATAAAAACTCCAACTCGGGCAAGCCGCGACCTTCAGGATAACCAGCTTGAGCAAGCAGCTTCGCGGCTAGGGCAATATCGCTGTGGTTCCACTGCGAAGGTGGAAGGCTGCTCGCGCCAGGCACCATCGGGGGCAAAAAACTGCGTGCAGGAGTGGAGGGGAAATCTTTGCGAATATCGGCATGCCAGCGTTCATAAGGGAAGGCGAGTGCTAATGCGCGGCGCAATAGTTTGCGCTTAGCGTTGCCCGCTGGATCGCCTGGAATATCGCCGACGACCGGATCCTCCATGCCGAAAGCGAGCATGGTGGTATCGGCTCGTTGGTAATCAAGCAGCGCCATACCGCGTTGCACATAGTCTTGCTGCAATGCGAGTTTGTTATCCAAAAACTGATTACGTGCGGCATTGCCAACCGCCACGCGATCAATCGTGCCAGCTTCAAACATTTCGTTGCGCGTGTTGACATCGCGCACCACATGAAATTCGACGCGATCTAAATAGGGCAACAAGGCGCCATCGCCAAAGGGCGAAACTTCTTGCCGCCAGTTCGGTGTGCGGCGCAGCAACAAGGTTTGCCCCGGCAGCCAATATTCCAGCGTAAAGGGTGCGCTGCCGACGGGCTCATCGCGCATCGAGCGCCCATCTTTGGAAACCGCCTCATACGGATAGACCGCAAAATAAGTCATGGCTAAACGGTTTGGCAGTTTTGGATCGGGCTGCTGCAAACGTAGCAACAGCTCGTAATCATTCACGACCTGGATGCCGGCAATGCCATCCTTTAAGGCCGCGGCCATCGCCGCAGCGGCAGCATTGGGATCTAAAGCACCGGTAGCGGCACGGAATTCATTAAGCCCTAGAAAGATGCCATCCATCGCCCAAAACCCTTGTGAGTTAGAGCGCGCATCCGCCTGGCGCAGCCAACTAAACAGCACGTCATGGGCGGTAACGGTGCGGCCACGCGTCGGCCATAGCGGTGGCTCGAAGGGATCAAAAAAGCGCGCATCTTTTTTCAACTGAAAGCGCCACTCGAGACCATCTGCACTGACCGACCAAGACTCCGCGAGTTGTCCGACAATCGCTTCGTTTTGCGCCAAATAATCGTATTCCGTGAGGCACTCCAATACCTGGCGTTGCGCCACGGCATCAATCATTTCTGTGTTACGCACCGGATCGAAACCCTGTGGCGAAGCGCTGAACGCGAAATGAGCAACTTGTTGCACATCTTCAGCAACTTCACGCGCTTGCACCGAGGGCGGTGCGAAACAGTAAGGAAGTAGCAGTAGTGTGCAGAGCAAAGGGTGGTTTATTCGATGGCGTCGGCGAGAATGCCGATGTGGCGGTCACCGAGGCGCGTGGCAAAGAAAGTGACGAAACGAGTGCCGTATTTTTTCGGCAGAAACCGTTGCTCCAAAGTTTCCGGGCGTTCGGCGATGCCGCGTTTGCGGATTTGGATGCGGCCGACGGCATGTTCGCGCATCAGCTCGCGGATTTTGCGTGGATCCAAACTTTCGCAAGCGATCACCCGGAAGCCATCCAGAAAAGGACTACGGATTTCTTGATCGCTACTGAGATAGCCGATTTCAGGATCAATATTCCACAAGCCAAATTCTTCGGCGAAGCGCCCGAGCAAACCCGAGCGCACCAGCGCTGGATCTGGATCGTATAAGTACGCACCTAGCTCGGCAGTGGGCGCTTGGGCTTTTTCTACACCACAATAAGTATCTCCGGAAGGCAAAATGGTGGCGCGGCGTGGTGTACCACTGGCAAGTTTGCCATACCAAAACACATTCTCTTTTGCCTCGCCGCGAAAGGAGATGATTTCAATTTCATCTGGTGTTGGAAACAACGCTAGTAAAGTCTCCATTTCGACGGCCGGCGATAACTTCAAGCAAGCGCCTTCGCGGCCGGCAAGCAAAGCACCCACTATTTCGGGGGCGGGGGACCAATCGGCGGGATTCATAATGCGGCGACTACCGCGACGTCGTGCCGGATCGAGCATAATCGGCCCCGGAGGTGGCAGCTCTTCTAGGCAATCCGCGATGCGGAACTCGGTACGATCCGCAACGCCGGCAAGTTTGGCATTTACTTGCGCATAGTGCGCGGCGATATCGTTTTTATCGGCAGCAAAAACTTTGAGCCCAGCTTTTGCGAGAGCGATCGTATCGGCACCCATGCCGCAGCATGGGTCCTGGACTTCTTTGAAGCCGGCAGCGACAAAACGCGCGGCGCGGTATGCCGCTACCGGCTCACTCGAAGCTTGTTCAAGCAACGGCTTGGTAAAAAACATGTCCAAGCCGAGCTCAAATTTTTGCGTGGCGCGGCGTCGCAACGCGCGCAATTCTCCCATCGCTTCCGCAACTTTTTTGGGAAACATGCCGCGAAAACTCTCCTGAATCGCCAGAGGGTTATCCCCCAAGGTTCGGAATAGAACCATGGTCTCACGCACCTCTTCGGAGGTGAGAAGCTGAGCGGTTTTTAGATCGAGTCTTACGGCCACGTTCTTATTCTAGTTGGTAAAGGCATCGGGGTTGCCGAACTAGTTTAGAACTTCGTGCTTAAAAATAGGTTGAAACGGCGATCCGTGCTGGAGAAACCAGCGGAAGGGTTACCATCCCAAGCAATGTTGTAAGAGGCTACGAGGCTCCAAGTTGCGTTCAACGCCCAGTTCACCCCCAGGTCTTGCTCGTAGGTTTCGATGTCACCGCCCTTCAAGTAAGTACCGGCGCCAGTGAAATCTACACTCTCGTAAATTGGCGTGGCGAATTTGTACGCACCGCGACCAACCACAGAGCTATCACTGAGGGTGCCTACTTTGTTCTCAGCCACATACGAAGAACCAGCTTCTAAATCCAATGTGGCATTTTCGTACAGATGGTAGGTGTAGCCTAAACCGAGGCCAATGGTGTTGCGCATTTGCAAACCGTTGGGCTCGTTTTCGCGAGAGGATCCAGTTGCGTAGCCATAAAAGTTTTTCTCCGTCGAGAAATAACGATTGTAGGCTGCATCATACAAGTACAAACGTGAAGTCGTAGAGGCATTGTTGGTGGCTGCATCGGTAGTCCGCGTACCGGCATAATGGGCGCCGAGATCAACCACGTTCAGGCCGCTGGCCCAAGCAGCCGTCAAGTTCGCAGCACTGTTGGAGGACTCGTTATTGCCGGAAACGAAGGTTAAACCGAGGTCGGCAGCGCCAGACCAGTTGCTGGTTTCTGCTTCTTGAGCGGTAATTTCGCGTAAGAAGTCGCTATTTGGCGTAACAATTTCCAGAGAGGGAGGAGTGGCACCAACGACGCCTTGGGGCAGGAGGAGGGCACTTTGCAGGAGAATGCTGAACATTTGCTTTCTTGGGTTAGCGGAGTGTGGCACGGGGAATCGGCCTATCCGAAGCGACTAGTTTAGGGAAACCCCTCGAATTTCCGATATTTTGTTGATGCCACCCACCTTCCGACCCAAATCTGCCATTTCAGTGGTAGAAAGGCTTCGCCAGTGCTCCTTGAGTGGCCATGGGCTGCCGTTTCAGGCTGCCATCCTGGCTGGTGTGGTTGGGTTTGCGCTTACCTTCACCGGCGGTCACTATTTCACCGCCGCAGACCGCGCCGCCAACGCTGCGGCCGACGCCCCTGAATTGCAGGTTCTTGCAACCTCCATAGCCCGGAATATCGGGCAAGTGTTGGATGCCGGAGATCCATCCAGTGCGGTTTCCTTAGCGCGCCAGGAGATTGGGGAGAAGCCCAATCTTGATCTTTTTGTGCTGCGTGAAAATGGCGAAATTTTGCTCGAGACCCTCAGTGGTCTGCCAACCGTCGGGCTGACGGACCTGCAGCCAGTCAGCGATCATGCGTTCACAGGCTGGCTTGGCGAGGGTGAGTACCTTGAGATTCAACAGCCGCTGCGTGGGCAACTGCGACCACTGGGGACTCTCTACTTGCGGCAGGCCTTACAGGTTCCAGTGTGGGCCGGCTCAATCCAGGTCTTCGCCATGTGGGCGTCGCTCGGCAGCGCCATTCTCACTTTCCTATACCTGTCTTTTGCGCTGCGTGGTTTACCCGGCCTGCACCATGTTTTGGACCGCACAGCTCATGGCGATTTTCAGTCCCGCGCTCCGCAGGTGGGCTGTTATGAGGTGCGCGATCTGATTCAGCGTGTCCATTGCGCTTTGATTACGATGGCGGCAACGGCTGAGGAAGTGCGCAAGGTTTATGTGGAAACAGCCCTAGCCTTGAGTAAGACCATTGAAGCGAAGGATCGTTACACCAGTGGACACAGCCAACGGGTCGCCGTCATCGCGGTAGAACTGGCGGAAAGAATCGGCTTTGATGCCAACCGCCTGGAAACTTTACGCCTTGGTGCGCTCTTGCATGACATCGGCAAAGTGGCGGTGCCAGATAACGTGCTGCTTAAACCGGGTTTTCTCACCGACGAGGAATTTGCGGTGATGAAACGCCACCCAATGGCTGGCGACCGCATTTTGGCGGCGATTCCTGGTTTGCGCGACATGGCGGATATCGCACGTAGCCACCACGAGAAGTGGGATGGCACGGGTTATCCACTTGGCGTGGCGGGGGATTCGATTCCACTTGAGGGGCGAATCTGCGCCATTGCTGACGCATTTGATGCCTTAACGACCAAACGTTCTTATAAAGCCGCCATGCCGATTGAGCAGGCCTTGGCTATTATTGAAAAAGATGCTGGTAGCCACTTTGATCCGGATCTGGCCAAGGTTTTCCTGGCCATGAAACGCAACGGCATTGGCTACAAATCTTTGCAAGTGGTAGAACGTGCCGAGGTGGTGGCGTTGACTTCCGCCGAAGTCGCCTTGCAGCAGCAAGTATGCGGTTAAAGGCGTGGATGCGTTGACCCGGAGCCCTGCAGCGCCGAAACTAGGCTTCACGGGTGTTGTGCCCGACGCCCCATGTTCAAAGCCCACCGCAGAGAATTTCTCGACCGCATGCAAGATGGCGATATCGCCCTGTTCCAAGGAGCAGCACTTGCCACGCGGAATCATGATGTTGAATTTCCATTTCGTCAGCAGTCGTCGTTTTGGTACCTCACGGGGTGCCAGGAACCAGATGCTGCATTGATGCTCGCCAAGGGCATCGAGGGTGTGGCAGAGGAAACGCTGTTTGTTTTGCCGCGCGATCCCGCACGTGAAACCTGGGTGGGTCGCCGCATGGGCCCCGAAGGCGCCGTGGAGAGGCTTGGATTTTGCGCTGCTTTTAATCATGACGAGTTCCAAGAAGAAGTCGAGCAAGCATTGACGAAGTCCAAGCGAGTTTGGTGCCAGCTTGGTTTTAATGATGAACTGGATGCTTTTATTTTGGAGAGTCTGAAGAGCTTGCGCGCCAAAGCCCGCTTGGGATTGGCCCTGCCAGAAAGCATTTTGGATGCGGGCCTCATCGTGCATGAAATGCGCGTGCTGAAATCGCCCGCAGAACTGGACTTCATGCGCAAAGCTGCGGCGATTAGTGCCGAAGCGCATCTGTTGGCTATGTCGCAATGCCGTCCCGGCATGATGGAGTATGAGCTCGAAGCTTTGCTGCATTACACCTTCCGTCGCCACGGTTGTAATGACTCTGGCTGGGCTTATCCGTCGATTGTGGCTGGGGGCGATAACGCGAACATTTTGCATTACAACACCAATCACATGGCGTTGCAGGATGGCGACATGGTGTTGATTGATGCTGGTGGAGAGTACCAGTGCTATGCCGCTGACATTACTCGCACCTTTCCTATTAATGGCACTTTCCGTCCGGCGCAGCGTGATATTTATGAAGTGGTGTTGGCGGCGCAACTGGCAGCGATGGATGTGGTGCGTGCCGGCAATGAATTTCATCAGGCCCACGATGTCTCGATTGCTACGCTCTGCGATGGCTTGCATCAGTTGGGAGTGTTGAAGTGCGGTGTCGAAGAAGCCATTGCTACCGACGCGCACAAACAGTGGACCATCCACAACACGTCACACTATCTTGGTTTGGATGTACATGATTGTGGCGTTAGCCGCGCGGACGGCAATTCGCGGTTGTTGGAGCCCGGCATGGTGTTGACTGTAGAACCTGGCCTGTACTTCCCGGCGGATGATGATTCGGTCGCGGCCGAGTTGCGCGGTATTGGCGTGCGGATTGAGGATGACATTCACGTCACTGGTGGTGCTCCGGAAAACCTCAGTGCTGCCACGCCGAAAGCATTGGCCGATGTGGAGGAGGCGTGTCGTGCCGAACGTTTGGCACCGCCAACCTTGGAAACTGCGGAGATTGGTTCATGATGGATTACACCAACGCCGTGGAGCTTCACGACATCACCAAGCGTTACGGCGATTTCACTGCTGTGCGTGACATCAACTTGGCAGTGCCTCGCGGTTCTATTTACGGGTTTCTTGGTCCCAATGGTGCTGGCAAAACCACAACCTTGCGGATGATTTTGGACATCATCAAGCCAACCTCCGGTTCGCTTTCCGTACTGGGAGCATCTTCCGCGATGGAGGTACGCCAACGTATCGGCTACTTGCCCGAGGAGAAAGGCCTCTATAAAAAGATGAAAACTTGGGCAGTGATTGCCTACTTTGCGCGCTTGAAAGGTGTGGGCGCGCGCGAGGCAAAGAACCGCGCTTACGAATTATTAGAGCGTTATGGGTTGAAGGAATTTTCCGATAAGAAAGTCGAGACCCTTTCCAAAGGTATGGGGCAGAAGGTGCAGGTGCTGGCTTCTATCGCCCACCAGCCGGAGTTCGTAATTTTGGATGAGCCGTTCTCTGGATTGGATCCATCCAATCAGCAAGTGATGGAAGAAGTCATTTCGGATTTGAACAAAGGCGGAACAACCATCGTGTTCAGCACGCATGTGATGTCGCATGCCGAGCGTATTTGTGATCGCATTTTGTTAATTGCCAAAGCCGAGATGGTTTTTGATGGCACCATTCCGCAAGCCAAAGCCTTGATTCCCAAAATGGTCAACTTATCCGGTGTCCATGATCCTGCAACGCTGCGCTCTTTGCCTGGAGTCGCCAGCACCGAAGCCGCTGCGGGATTGCCGGGTAGCTATGATGTTTGTATGACAGAAAACGCTGATCCGCAGCAGCTGTTGCGCGATTGTTTCCGTAACGATATTGAACTCACTGCCTTTAATTATCATGAACCTACTTTGCACGATGTTTTCTTGCACCTTGTTGGCGAAGATGCCAAAGTCGCCTCATTCCGCTAAGCCCACTGCCAGCCATGAATAACACTTTTCACATAGCCGGCCGCGAATACTCCGAGAACGCGCGCACCAAGGGTTTTTGGATCAATCTCATTATGTTCCCGCTGATCCTGTTCGCTTCGATCAAGGTTCCGCAACTACTAGAAGAAAAAGCCAAACCAACGCGGCACTTCGTATTGGTGGATCAGAGTGGTGAGTTTGAAAGCGTGGTGGATCGAGCACTGGAGCGCGAGTACCAGCGTTCCGTAGTGAAAAAACTACTGGAGTACATTCAGGTCAACCATCTGGGTAATGACGAGCAAGAATCCCGCAGCACTGCGGAGATGTTGGAGCAGATCCCCGCTGGTTTTATGGAAATGGATTTTGCTGCAGGCCTTTCTGGCGACATGGCAGACAGCATGATTGCGATGGTCGATAAGGAAAATCCACTGTTGTTAGACATGTTAGCCAAGCCTGGCGCATTAGATGCTTTCTTAGACGTTCTGTACCAGCAGCTCGGCGCCGACCCACCTTTGTTTGAGGCGCCGCGGCGTATGTTAGAGCGCTCTTCGATGCCGCAAGATGCGTGGGGAGATTTGGATCCCACCACAGCCGCCACCGCGGAAATCGTAGCCGTGATCAAGCCCTATTTGTTGGACGAGAAAAATTTCCTCGATTTCAAGGATCCCCTTTTCGCTCTGGTCATCGTGCCGCAGGATGCTCTGCAGCAACTAAAGGGTCCGGGCAAAAAAAATGACGGGGATCCTCTCACTGCCCACGAGCGCGGCGTACAGTTTTGGTCCACCAATCTCACCGATAATGATTTAGCCAAGTTGGTGGAACGTGCCATCAATGATGATATTCAGCAGCGCGAGTTTAGGGCTCGTAACCTTGATAGCGCTGCCATTAAAGCTGCGCAAAACACCAAGATGCAGTTTGCATCCTTTGATCCCAAGAAGGCCGCTGGGGAGGAGGTTGTCAGTTTGGCAGACACCATCCGCAAATTCGCCCCCATTGGTTTTGTGTATTTAATGTGGGTGGCCATCTTCACGGTAGTCAACATGTTGCTCAATAACATGGTGGAGGAAAAATCAAATCGCATTATTGAGGTGCTGTTATCTTCGGCTACCCCTTGGGAAATTATGTCTGGCAAACTCATCGGCATTGCTGGTGTTGGTTTAACCATGATGACCGTGTGGATTTTTTCCCTGCTCGGCGTGTTGAAATTTATGGCCGGTCCAAGCGTAGAATGGGCAGGCGTATTGTTCGAGGTCATTCAATCCTCGGGCTTGCTGCCGCTGTTTGCTTTCTACTTCTTCTGCGGTTACATGATTTACTCGGGGCTGTTTTTGGCTATTGGTAGTTTGTGCACCACTGTGAAAGAGGCGCAAAACTTTATGGGCACTGCCACAGTCATTTTGATGGTGCCCTTGTTCACGATGGTGTTTGTGACCATGGATCCTCATGGCTCCCTCGCTACCTTCCTCACTTGGGTGCCGCTCTACACGCCATTTGTGATGATGAATCGTGCCGCGGCGGATCCGCCAACTTCGGTCATGATTGGCTCCGGCATATTGATGGGGGTCACCGCTATCTTTTCGCTGTGGTTATCCAGCCGCATTTTCCGCATTGGCGTACTGCGAATTGGCCAGCCGCCCAAAATATTGGAGCTGCTCAAAAGCCTTCTTTCCCAGCGCTGAAGAACCGCGAAAACAATGGTTTAGAGGTCGGCGTCGTCTTTCTTGCGGCGGCCGGCCTTTTCTTCTTTCGCAGCTTGTGCGGCCTCTTCTTTTTCCTGCGGGGACAACCAAACGTTGTTCCACATGCGTTGGTCACGGGTATTTTCGAGCGGCCACTCGGTTGGCGACACCTTGAAACCGTTGCGGTGGTCATACCACCAATCCTCCCAAGCTTGAACGCTTTCACCTTGATCCGTACCAGTCAACACCACCAAGGCTCCATAGGCTTCACGGCTCAATTTCCTGCCGCCGCCGCGACCACCACGCCCGAGACCGCCAATCGTGGTCTTGGTGTAATCGAGTAAAGCTTGAATGGAATCTGCGTGGCGAATGTGGCCAAGCGCCAGCACTTTGGCCGTGATCACATTGGTCGGAGTTTTGGCGGTGCCGATTAGATCATCGGTCAACGCCGGAATGGCCTTTTTATCGCCCTTTTGTCCCAGGGCATAAGCATAAGCCTCGGCGGTTTTAGCGTTGTCTTGAATATTTTTATCTTTGCGCACCTTCAGCAACAAACCGAGAGCCGAATCATCTTTATTAAAGCGCAAGGCTTCCAGCGCGGCCAACACCACGGCCTCTGACTTCACTTTCAAACCCTTGGCCACCTCGGCCGTGATGAGTTTGGACGGGATTTGGCCAAGGCTCTGCAAGGCAGCAACCATGACAATTTCCTCTTTGCTTTTCAGTGCCTCGCGAATTTGTGCAGCGGCTTCTTGCGGATTGATTTCCTCGCTGACGCTAGGCTTTTCAGTTTCTTCCACAGGCGGTTCCTGGGAAAAGGCCAAAGCAGCAGGGGCAAGGGCGTAAGTAGAACTAAGCAGTAGGGCGACGAACAGCATCTTGGTATGGCGCAGAAATGCGCACAAACCGAGTGTAACCCCTAAGACCGCGCCGGTTCCGCAAGAAATTCTTGAAAGCGTTGAAAGAGGTGCTGCGGATCATGCGGACCAGGCGCCCCTTCTGGGTGGTATTGCACCGAAAAAACTGGCTTGGACGTGTGGCGTAAGCCTGCCACCGTATGGTCGTTGCCGTTGTAGTGTGTAACCGCAAGGCCAGTCCCTTCCAGACTGTCTGGATCCACCGCAAAACCATGGTTTTGCGAACTAATGTCAATGCGCCCACTGGCAGTTTCGACCACTGGGTGGTTGGCACCGTGGTGGCCAAATTTCATTTTGAAAGTCCGTCCACCGAGAGCGAGGGCCAAAATTTGGTGGCCCAAACAAATGCCAAACAGCGGCAAATCAGCAGCAACCAGTTGACGTACTGCTGCAATGGCCGAAGTCACGGCGGCCGGATCCCCTGGCCCGTTGGATAAGAACACCGCGTCGGGATTCAGCGCCAAAACTTCGCTAGCACTGGTATGGGCTGGTACCACCAGCGGGTGAAACCCGGCACTCACCAAGTTGCGCAAAATGTTGCGCTTGATGCCGAAGTCATAACACACCAACTTTGGAGCGTTGGCGTGCAAGCCCGTCGGCACCCAACTATTGGCATCGGGCAAACCTTCACTCCAAAAATAACTCTTTTTACAGCTGACTGCCGAGGCAAGATCGCGCTGATCCAAAGGAGGGTGATTACGCGCAAGCGCAAGTAGGGTGGTTAGATCCGCGGTTTCGGTGCTGATGACGGCGCGCTGCGCCCCTTTGGAGCGCAAAATTAAGGTGAGTTCGCGCGTGTCGACGCCATCCATGGCCATCACGCCTCGTTCCAGAAAATACTCATCCAGCGCTTGGGTAGCTGCCCAGCTGGAAGTGATGGGTGTGAGCTGGCGCATGATCATGGCAGATGCCCAGCAGCGGTCGGATTCATCAGCTTGCGGTTGGCAGCCATAGTTGCCAATCTGTGGGTAGGTCATGACAACGGCTTGGCCAAAATAGGAAGGGTCTGTGAGGATTTCCTGGTAGCCGGTCATGCCGGTGTGGAAGACGAGTTCGAAAGCACGTTGGCCGGCCACGCCGACACTACGTCCCCGAAAAACGGATCCATCTTCCAGAACTAAAGTGGCGGGGATGTCGGAGGCGGGCATCGTGCGGCATTATCGCCCCAAGAACGCCTTTCGCCAAGCTTCTGCCTGTGCTTTCTGCAATGTTTCTGGAGTAGCTTCTTCTGCCACACCTTCTGGCGCGGGCACCGGCAACTCTGCGGAGTCTGCAACGCGCTGAATCGTGTCGGCGAGAAAAGTCATGACCAGAGTAGAAGGAGAGGCCACCTCGAGTACCGAGTTTTTGGTGATCTCGGATCCCGAAGTTCCGTAGGGGAGAGAACCACCAGCCCCGCAGGCATTGCGTTGTTGGAAGAGGGTGGACCCGCGCAGCCGCGAGGCCACGAACCGGGCGGTGCGAGCATCCGGGCGACTCCATTTTGCCAGTTGGGTGGCGCAGCGCCGTGCCAGTTCCTTGCTCCGGCTGGTGACCATTTCATAGGCCCAGCGATAAGTTGCGCCTTCCGGATCCGTAACATACAGAGCGTGACCAGCTTCTAAGGCAACCCACAAATCGGGGTCTTTGAGGCTGACGTTCAGCAAATCGATTTCGGCATTGGCATCGCGCTGCGCACCAGCAAGCCTGACCGCCGCCCAGCGTTGGGTGGGATATTTGCTGTCCAGGGCATTGCGCCAACTCACGAGGGATGGTTCATCGCTTTGTCGCCCATAAGTGGGCGAAATTTCCGTTTCCAGGGCGCCCACAAGGAAAGCCAGCTGCGTTTCATTGGTTTTCAACGCACGTTCCCATAAGGCAGCCGCGCGATCCTGGCGCGGGGTATCCGGTGGCAATGGATCGAGACGACGACCCCAAATGCGCAAGGTATCGAAGAGCAGCGCGCGTTGTTCAAGGGCTGGAGTTTCTGCCGCCAAGCGCAACAAATGGCCGCGCTCGCTGAGGCGAGCAACCCACAGTGCATAATCAAGATCGCGCAGGGGTTCGAGTAGCCGTATTTCTTCACTGGTATCCAGCAATAAGCTAATCTGTTCGCCTTGACTGCGCAGTCTTCCCAATTCGGTAACCACCATGAAGGAGCCTACTTTGGAAGAGGCCACGACATCAATCCGGGTGCCATCGTCAAGGACTGCGGTGGCGTTTTGTGCTGCAACCGAAGTTGCAGTAAAAGTAGTCAAGAGCAGCGCAGTGAGTTTTAGCATGCTTGCGAAGGCTTATTTGGCCTCATACCAGCGTAGCCAAGCGTCGCGATCATTGCCGTAGTTCGCGTCGGTTAAATTTTGCAGCGCGGTGGTAATGGAGCGCCCCAAATTGGTAGAAATAACGCGTACTTGTAACACCACGCCATCCGTGATTACGGAAATATGCGGATCGGCAATCGAAGCGTTATTGGCAAGTTCCACATCAAAGTCGCCCACCACGGTAATCTGCCGGCCGAAGAAAACATATCGCCCTGGTGGGGTGTTGCCCGCAGCACCCAGCGCGTAAATCAGGGTTTTCACCACATCCTCACGTTGGTGACCGAAGTTTCCCAAATGTTCAGCGGCCAACTGACGTTGTGCATCTTTGCGTGAGGTCCACAGCTCCATCGCCCAACGACCCAGTGCGCGTTCTTCATCGAGTGCCATGACCGCTGCGGCGGCAGCTGGGCGCACCAAAACGGATTGATCACTCAAGCTCAGTTTGGATAAGCGCTGCTGCATGCCAACTTCCTGCTGATACGCCGCCAAGCGACAGGCGGCCCGTCGTATTTCGGTGTCTTTGGATTCCAACGCACGGCCCAAGTCCGCTAAAGAAACGCGGCGCACTTGGCGTAGGTTGGAGAGCGAGATTTCGCGCATGAGTGCACCCGTGAGTAAAGCTTGATCCGCATCTGGCGCGTTTTGCAATTCTTCCCAAAGCAAGCCGACGCGTGCATCGCGATCGCTATCACGTGGCAGGCGGTCGAGTTTATGACCGAAAACTTCCAGGGCATTGAGGCGAGCTGCAGAGAATTCGCTTGGTGCTTGATCGGCGTAAATCACGCTAACTAGACCGCGTTCCGCTACACGTTGCAGCCACGCTGGATAATCTAAATCACGCAATGGCGCGAGCAGCTCCAAATCGGCGTTTGCATCCGCTAAAGAAGCAACTGGATCGAGGCTGGCGTTATAGGTGCCAAAAGCAGTTTGAATGAGACGAGCCCCAACTGTAGGAGGAATCGATGTTTCTATGCGGATTCCCGATTCGAGGATGGCGATCGGGTGCTGACATAGGAGTGCAACCAGGAAAGTAGTGAGCATGTAATGGTGTAGAGGTTAGGGACGAGCAGGCAACCAGACATTTAAATACCATTCCAGCCAAGCTGCGGTATCACGATTTGATTTACTATTCGCCCAAGTATCGAGCGCTTCCAACAACACGGTACGCAAGCTTTCGCCGTACTTCGTGACGGTAAAAGTGGAATCCCAATCTAGGAGTTCTAACTCGGGTGAAAGGTGTCGGAAATCAACTTCTTGTTGCTCGGGATTGAAGCCACCCAAATCCAAGGCGTTGCGATCGCTATTGCTGACGACTTCAATGATCCGTTCGGCAAAGCGAAAGCGTTCTCCAGGAGCATGTTGGTCAGCAGCCAATACGTGAATCAATGCTTGTAGCGCATCTGCGCCGCCGTAGCGGCCAAGGTTCCAGGCCGCGGCCGCGCGATGCGCATCGCTACCGCGGGCCAAGTTCTGCACCCAATATTGACGTGCCGAATGTGCATGAATTTCATGCGCCCCAGCCGCTGCCGCAGTGCGCACGACTTCGAGAGGCTCCGAAATCGAAATCTCCAATAACAGCTCACGCAGCGAAAACTGACGCTGACGCCCGGCAACGAAAGCGGAGGTGCGGCGCAGCACCACACTCTTACTGCGCAGTGCACTGCGCAGTTCTCGAATGCTCACAACGCGGTTATTGACGGCTTGGGAACTCTGCGAGACTTCGTCTAAAAGTTGCGCGCCGGCGAGTATGGATTGTGGGAAATCCTCACTGGCGGCGCGATCCCAGAGCCAGGCAACCCGTTGTTCGCGATCGAGCTGCGCGGGCACCGCGTCGAGTTGATGTCCCCAGCGTTCCAGTGCTTCGTAGGCTAAGACGTTTTGCGCATCCAAGGCCAGTAACTCTTGGCAGGCAGTCGCAAGTTCGAGTAGCTGCCCTGCGGTCGACAAATCCTGCAACCAAGTGGCATCATCGATTACCTTGAGGCGCCGCAATTTGCGGAAATCTTTGCGCTGCTGCGTGCCATCGACGAGTTTTACGACGGGATCGGTAGGACAGCGGAATACCCCCAATGGCGTTTCCAGCTCACGGTCACCGATTGCAGCCGTGACGCATTCCACCCGCTGGCCCGATTGCAAGACTGCGATGGGCAGCTGTGGCGCCATCAGCAACATGGCGCCAAGGAGTGGTGCGGCGAACAAAGCCATCGGCCACCTTATTGCAAAGGATGTGCCGCTCTCACGATTTTTGCCGCGAGCACGCCAGCGCCGAAACCGTTATCGATATTGACCACGCCAATTCCCGGGGCACAGCTGTTAAGCATCGAGAGGAGCGCTGTAAGTCCTTGAAAAGAAGCACCATAGCCCACACTGGTTGGTACAGCCACCAATGGGCAGGCTACCAAACCGGCAACTACCGAGGGCAGAGCGCCTTCCATGCCGGCCACCACAATGAGACAATCGGCCGTGCGCAATCGCTCAATATGGTGCAATAAGCGATGCAAGCCGGCCACCCCCAAATCGGTGAGGATGTCACAAGAGACATCCATCCAATCGCAGGTGACCTGGGCTTCTGCAGCCACCGCCAAATCAGAGGTTCCCGCCGCCAGCACCAGAATTTGCCCGCGTTTGCTGCGCGGCTGATTTTCAAACCAAGTGATGCAGCCGGCGTCGGGATGGAAGGTTGCGGTAGGTAAAATCGCTTGCACCGCAACAAAGCGGGTGACGTCCGCTTTGGTCAGCAACACCCGATCATGGGCAGCGGCGAGCAACGTGGCAGCGGTGGCGCATTGCTGTGGAGATTTGCCAGCCGCGTAGATGACTTCTGGCATGCCACAGCGTAGTTCTCGGTGGGTATCAGCAAGGGTATGGTTGGCGGCACGCAGCGGCATTTGCGCCAACTGTTCGAGCGCATGTTCAATTGGAAGTTGCTCGGTGCGGACGGCTTCCAGCAGTAAATAGAGTTCTTTACGATCCATATTTATGCGCGCGCGTAGACGTCGAGATTGAGATCTGCGGTCTGGCCGCGTTGCAGCAGTTCAAAACCAAGGCCAGCAATCATGACGGCGTTATCCGTGCAATATTCAGGTGGCGCAAAAACGGCCTCAATACCCACCTTGTTGGCTTCCATGTGCATCAGCGTGCGTAAGCGTTTGTTGCAGGCCACGCCGCCACCGACGAGGATTTGATGGATATCCGTTTGCTGACAAGCGCGCACACATTTGCGCACCAAGGTCGTCGCGACAGCGTGTTCATAACTGGCACATAAATCGGCAAGATGACTCTGTGGGATGAGCCAGTCGTCAGCCATTTTTCCGCCGGGGCCTTTGATGGTGTACAACAGTGCGGTTTTTAAACCAGAAAAACTAAACTCCAAGGAATCGCGGCTGAGCAAAGGTAATTTGAAAGGGAAGGCTTTGGGATTGCCTTGCACAGCAGCTTGTTGGATGGCGGGGCCGCCGGGGTATCCAAGGCCCAACATCTTGGAGGCTTTATCTAAGGCTTCGCCGGCGGCGTCATCGCGGGTACTGCCAAGGAGTTCATGACAAAGCGGCGAAGTGGTGCGATACAAAGAAGTGTGGCCACCAGAAACCACCAAAGTGATAAACGGGAATTGGGGTGCTTCTAGGGTCATGAGGGCGGCATAAATATGCGCCTCAATGTGATGCACACCGACCAGCGGTTTCTCCCAAGCCCACGCCAAGGCCTTGGCAGCGGTGGCGCCAATCAATAAAGAACCAAGCAATCCAGGCCGGTTGGTGACTGCAATCCCAGCTAAATCCGCAGCTACAATTCCAGCATCCATAAGAGCTTGTTCCAGCACCGGCCGCAACGCGCGTAAATGGCTGCGCCCAGCAATCTCTGGCACGACGCCTCCCCATTGCGCGTGTTCTTCCACTTGCGTGTGGATTACCGACGCGAGCACCTTTTTGCCATCGGCCACCACGGCCGCTGCGGTTTCATCACAAGAGGATTCAATTCCCAGAACGAGCGTTTGGCTCATGATGGTGCCAGGCTGACTCGCAGCAGTTGCAGAGCAGTTTGGAGCACGATATCCACCGGGGGCTGCGCATCGCGGTAGCTTGGAAAGAGTGCGTAGACTTCCTCGCGGAAACGCGAAGGCGGAGGATTTCTGCGCAGCCACGTGCGAATGGCCGCGTTGTTCTCAGGGATGGGCCGCACTGGAATATCGGCATCGAGTCCACCTACCAAGGCTGGGTTGAGGTGGCCTTCGAGAATGCGCCCAGCGGCGGTGGTGTAGTAACCGGCGGTGAATTTCAACACAAAGTCACCTTGCTCAAAATCATAAACTTGTTGATAAATGCCCTTGCCGTAAGTGCGTTGTCCAACCAAAACAGCAAGTCCACGTTCGCGTAAAGCGGCGGCCAAAACTTCGGATCCAGAAGCGCTCCATTCGTTCACCAGCAACACCACTGGCAAGTCTTTGTAGGTGGCTTTGCCCCGTTGGGCATAACGTTTTTGGGATGGACGATCGCGGCCTTCTAAACTGCACACTAAATCGCCATCGAGGAAAAAGGAGGCGATACCTATTGCGGAGTTTAATTGACCACCAATATTCCAGCGCAAATCAAGAATCAACCCTTTTAAGCCACCCGGCATGGAGCCATTCAAGCGCCACATGGCGCGCTCAAACTCATCCACGGTGGTGCCCGCAAAAGAGCGAATATGGACGTGGCCGATACCGGACTCTGCATCTAACAAGCGCGTATCGCCAACCGTCAAAGTGGGCACCTTACTGCGAGCAACCACGGCGTGGAAAACCGTGCCGTCCGCATGTTCCATTTGTAGTTGGACTTCTGAGCCCAGTTCGCCGCGCAAAATTTCGGTGAGTTGGTTCATGCCCCAGCTTGAGACATCGATGCCATCTACTTGTAGAAAGCGATCCCCAGGGTGGATTCCTGCAGCCTCTGCGGCACCATCGGGTTGCGGATAAAGCACGACGCCGCGCGCATCGAGCATGACCCCGATGCCCATCAACGTGCCACTGCTATCCTCTTGAAAACGGCGCATTTCATCGGGTCCGACAAAACTTGAGTAGGGGTCTTCGAGCGCAGCCAACATGCCTTCGGCGGCACTGCGCATGAGATCTCCGGCATCATGGGCTTCGAGGCTATTGTTCAGAATCGTGCTGTGCGCCTGGGCCAGAAGTTGTGCGGTGGTTTCGCGCGTGTTGAGCTGCAGCCAGGGTGCCAGCAGGAACTTGATCTCTAAGGTGACGGCCACCGTCCAGATCACGCCAAAGGCGATACTGCGTGGGTCTAGAGGGCGTCGCTGCAGAGACATGCTCCGATTCTAGCCAACCCGCGCCGGTATCATCTGCGCTTGCCGCTCGGATCGGCAACCTTGCCATGCCTGTACAGCAGATTAGTTACCGCACGGAGTTTTGCGCTGCCTACCGTCTTTACCGCGAAGACTGGTCGGAGGCACGCAATCATGAGGTCTATGGCATTTGCGCGAGCCCGCATAGCCATGGCCACAACTATTTGTTTAGCGTAACCTTGCAAGGCGAAGTCGATGCCGAAACCGGCATGGTGTATGATTTCATGAAGCTCAAGCAACTTGTAGAAACGCACATTGTTGCGCCAGTGGATCATCATAATTTGAATCTAGATGTACCTTTTTTAAGCGGGATTGTGCCTACCTCAGAGAACTTGTTGACGGCTTTCTGGGAACAGTTGGCGCCAGCTTTTGCTACCACCAACGGCGTTCGCTTGTTCCGCTTGCGTCTTGAGGAGAGCCGCGATTGCCGCTGTGATTATTTTGGACCGAAGCATGCCTGATCCAGATTCCAATGCACGGATTGCTAGCTTGGTGCAGCAGCTCCTTCAGGAGCTGGGGGAGAACCCCGAGCGTGAGGGCTTGGCACAAACTCCCGAGCGCGTGGCAAAAAGCTATCAGTACTTGGTGAGCGGCCATGCCACCAAGCTTGAAGATATCGTCAACGGCGCTCTTTTCGCCGAGCAGGTCGACGAAATGGTGTTGGTGAAAGACATTGAATTTTATTCGTTGTGCGAACATCACATGCTGCCGTTTTATGGGCGCGCCCATATTGCCTATTTGCCGCAGGGGAAAATCATCGGCCTTAGCAAGTTGCCGCGGATTGTGGACATGTTTGCGCGGCGCTTGCAGGTGCAAGAGCGCATGACGGTGCAAATTGCAGAGGCGGTGCGGGATGTGTTGCAGCCGCAGGGGGTAGCCGTCGTTACCGAAGCCGCACATCTATGCATGATGATGCGCGGCGTGTCGAAGCAAGCTAGTGTCACTACCGCCTCGTGCATGCTCGGCACTTTCCGTTCTGATGCGCGCACGCGCAGTGAATTCTTGAGTTTGCTACGTTCGCCGAATCCGCTGCGCTAGGAAATCCGATTTCCCAAAAATCCGTTGATTTATACCGCCTAAGGTCGGCGTTCCATGATAGGGTTGAGTGGTGCAAGTGGCTTGCCGCTTCACGCTTTCCCCTCTTTCTCCTCACGATTCCCCTCACTTCGTGCGTACCTCTGCAGACCGTCCCCTTCCTGCTCTCGTAGCCATCTTGGTGCTGTTTGGCTTGCTCGTACTGACAAGCTGGCTGCTCGAACCTAGCGCCGCGCCGCGTACCGATGTGAGTTCGGAGGAAGTGCCAGCCGCTGCTCTCGCAACTGCCGAGTAGACCGCGCTGGGCTTGGTTATAGGCGCGGAAACCCGAAAGCGATAGCGCAGCAAGAAAGTGAGTCAGATGGGATAGCCTAGGGATAGCGCAGCAAAGGAATGCGTCAGCCCAAGAAAAGCCGACTCCGCACTTACGGAGTCGGCTTTTTTATTGCCGAGCAGGCGTAAGACCCTACTGGAAGTCGACCGCCAGGACGTTGCTGAGCGGCTTGCTAAACAAGTCCCAGTCCATCGCTTGGAAGTGAATCGTGAGGCCGGCAACACGCGCAGGAACGGGCATTGGGGCACTGGTGAAATCGCCTTCATCCGGAGCTCCTGGCGCACCCGACATAAAAGTCTGACCAGCGCCGAGATCAACAGGATTGATGAGGTTCGTTTTCCAGTTATTTCCGGGTACCGAGTTATTCGCCAACGTGGTGAAGCCAAAGGCGGTAGCGTAGAGGTAAATAGGACTGTTTGGAATTCCCCAGCGGGTGCGGACGATGACTGTGCCTGGTGCTTGGTTGCCATCCACGAAGATGGTGACACCTGGGTCATGCACCATGCCGCCATCGACATTGGTGGTGCGCACGAAACCACCGCGATCTTCTACCATCTGGTAGTACAGAATCATGCCGTTGGGGAGGTTGTCTTCGATGTTCATTATCTGTTGCGCCGTGGTTCCAACACTAATCGTGTGGGCGAAGCGAGTTGGCGGCGTACCACCACCATTGCTCACGTTGACATTAAAGCCATCGCCCGAAACCACGTTGGCAAGGCTAGTACCGACGTACCAGTACAAATCACCGCCGCCACCATCCGAGACGTTGGTGACATCAATGAAAACATCCGTAGCCCAGTTGAAGCTACCGCTGGCGGTGAGGGTCATCGGGCCAATATCCTGCGCCGGTGGGGCAAAAACCTCTAAGCGGCCACGGCTATGGGACAACAAAGGTGCGCCAACACCAACATCACTTTTACCGGTTTGATTGACATCGCCAAGGCTACTAATGGTGTAACCAAACTGGCCAGTGGTGCCGGCAATGCCGTTCGCGGTGTAGAGAATTTCTTGGGTGGGGGAGGCTACTTCATTCACGCGGAAGGACCCGCGCTTAGCAAGTGTGCCAGGGGCGCCGGCAGCGATGTCGGCCAAGTCATCGAAGTCGGTGTCGGGAATCATCACCAGCGAGAAACCGTAACGGTCGCCGACGCTTTCGCCGACCAAGTTGCTGGCCACGCTGAAATCTTCGCCGGACCAAGTCAAAACATTGCCCTTGGCGGTATCGGGCGCACCGGCGGAAAGATCTGGCACTGGCGTATCTAGGGCATCCAAGCCACCGGAGATGCTGTAGCCGAGGTGGGCATTTGCCACGTTGCCCAGGGGGTTGGCCAGCTGCGTCATGGTTCCGAGTTCATCGACCACAACCACCGCACCCGCTGCAGTTGCGAGGTCGTTGGCAAAAGGCACGCCGACGGCAAGCCCATTTTCGTTGGTGCCAAGAGGAGGGTTGGTTCCGGAGATATCTGTGCCCGTGAGTGACCAGCCGAACATCTCGCCACTACCTGCATTACCAGGGTAAATTGCAGCAGCGGGTAAAGCCACGCCAGCGCTGCTCATTTGGTAAGCCAACACCTGACCGTCTTGGAGGTTTGCTCCGATGGCGCCAACGGCCAAATCGAGATCGCCATTGCCGTCGCGGTCATATCCGGCCAGACTCATGCCAAACAGAGCCCCTGGGGCACTACCGAAGATTTCATCCACCAAACTGAGGGTGGAATTACTGAAATCCCAGGCGTAAATCCGTACGAATCCAGAAAACGGACCGTTTGCCGATGGGGCGAAAGGAGAGCTGACAGCAAGTTTGGGCAAGCCATCGCCGTTGTGGGTGCCGAGGTTCGCAAGATCGAAACCAAGCTGCTCTCCGCTGGCCAGCGCGTCGATAGTGGCCAGGACGGATTCATCGTGCCCGGAATAAATCGTCACGCGACCACCGTTATGGAAAAGCAAATCGGAGCCTGGTGACGAAACAGCATAATCGTCGTAACCATCCTGGTTCCAATCACCTACGGTTGTAATCGCAGCACTAAATTGGTCTGAATTAGAGGTACCATTCAGCGAACTCCAGGCAATCCAATCCTGTTGGGCGGAAAGGGGAGCAAGCAGAGCCACCGTGGCGGTGAGGAGGGCGAGAGGGAGTTTGCGAGGGGTATGCATCAGAAATCTGGAGGGCAGTCCAGTAAACAATCCTACCTCATAAGTAGGCTGGTTCCGTATTTTTCTTCGCCGGAAATGTGGCCCAGGGGAGGTATCCTTCGCTCATGCACAAGCGATTCAGCCGTACCACGCTGGCTCTGGTCCTCCTGACCGCCTTTGGGGGCGCCTGCAGTCATGCTGACAGTCCCTCTCAAACGACTTCTGCAAATACATTTGGGAGCGCCGACGGTGCTCAAAATGGTACCACTTCGCAAGCTAGTGAGTTGCCGCCGATCAATCCCCAGGCACCGGCTTTCTTAGAAGTCAGTTTTACGATAAAGGGCACCGGACAGGGTGCAGCGGAGGTGCCTTTTGAGATTCGCTGGGAGGAGGATGGTAAGCCGTCGTCAACCAGCGCGCGCACGACTCCAGATGGAACCCGCCGTATTGAGTTCGAGCACGGTTCGCGTTTGGTGGCGCTGGTGATTCACCCGAGTGCCCGCACAGCCCCATCCGTCTATAGGGAAAGCGCTCTTTTGATGGGAGGACGCACCCATAAAATCCATGTGGAATTGGATGCTGGCGGCGTGGTCAGTGGCGTGGTCCTTGATGGCGCTGGCAAACTCGTTGCCGATGCCGAAGTGGGGGCCTTTTTTACCGATGCAGAAGGGCTCGATAACGACATGAGCCCAAGAGTGGATGCATTTACGCATAGCGATGCGCAAGGTAGATTTCGTTTGGGTGGATTGCCAAGTGGTCCTTTCGTGATTGAGGCAGGTAGCCCGGGTTTGGTGGCAGTGTGGCGGCCCGTCGGCCTGATGAGCAACGCGCGGGAATTTAGCGATTTGGAAGTTTTGCTCGAGCCTGGCCATGTAGTTTATGGGCAAGCGATGGATAGCAATGAAAATGGCGTGGCGGATGTGCTCATCACTGCGGGCAAGCCGTATCGTCGCGTCAATCGGCGGCCTACTCAATACCCGGAAGTTTTTATGAACGGCCCACGCGCCTGTCTGGCACGCACGGATGCTGACGGCTTGTTCACTTTGCAAGCGGTGCCCGATTCTCAGAGTTGGAACATTAACACCAAACATCCACGTTTTCTGCCCTTGCGGACTTCCTTTGATGCTGGCCAAACCGATGTGTGGTTGCAGTTGTTGGAAGGTGTTGCGCTGACTGGCTCTGTGCATGATGTGCGTGGCCAAGCCATTGCTGGCGCCCAGATTTGGCTGCTCAGTACTTCCGGGCAAAACTCAGTTTTCTCGGATAAAAACGGTGATTTTTTGTTCCCCGCCAGCGACCAACAACGAGACGTTGCTCCACTGATTTACAAGCAGGGTTACGGCATGGCGTTCTTGCCGCCAATGGATGTGACTGCGGAAACATTGCCCTTAGCCATTGTCTTGGACGGCGGCGTTACGCTACGCGGCAAAGTTGTGGACGCTACCGGAACCGCGGTTTCTGGTGTGTCCGTGCGTGTTGCGGGTAACCTACCGGTGGAAGGTTATTTGGCCGCACTGATGCCGGAGCGATTTTTAGATCGTGATGCCGTGCTCACCGCTGCCGACGGCACCTTTGAATTTCAGGAACTCTACGACTCGGTATTCACCATTACCGCACGCGTGGCAGGCCAGGAAGCGGTCAGTTTAGAAGGCGTTTCGAAAACATCCGCCGCCATCGTATTAACCCTTAAATAGCCTTTTCAGGCTCGACTTTTGCTCTGCTTATCCAGTGGATGAGGTATGCGCAAAGCCACAATCCGGAACAACCAAGGTGAACCCACAGCCAGATGGTCCGCCAGGATTCTTCGATGGTGACTTGCAGTAAATAGCCGCTGCATACCATGGGTAAGAATGTCAACAGCATGCCAAAGCCGCTACCGCGGCGCGGTTGCATGCCACTGCGTACGCGCATAGCGGCGTGACCTTTCCACAAGATGCCGAAGGTTAAGACCAACAGCGGGGCAAGCAGTAGATGTAGATCGTGAACAGCCCCTTGCCAAGGATGATTCCACACGGAAAATTCATCAGTAGGAGTTGCGAAATAGAGCATCCAGCCGTACACCAAGCCGCTGCCGCCAACCACAAGATTGGCGATGTGATGAAGGAAGCGCTCGACCGGTGACATCGTTATTGCGTAGCTTCGTTGCCGTTCTTGTGCACGGTGGTGTCCTCGCGTGCCACTTGCGCTGCTGCGAGTAGTTCTCGTACTGCGGCAGTTGTGGAGCGGCCAGTCAAGGTTGCGCCGCTGACGCCATGAATTTCTTTTGCGAGTTGGAGTTCGTCATCCAGCTGCAAACCTTTGAATTGGTCATACCACTTCGCGCTTGGTTTGTACTTGATGGGTTCATCAAACGCACACACCAACAACTCTAGAATCACGCCATGTGCATCGATGCGCAGCATGATTTCCTGCGCTTTGGTGCGCACAATGCGTTGGTCAAACCACGCCGTATCCGTGCAAACCTTGTGGTCTTTTCCCGCCAGTGGAGAAAAGCCAGTGTGATAACCACGTACATCTTCCACCTTCTCGGATCCAACCAGTTTGGCAACCCGAGCTCGCTGCTCCTTGGTCCAATAGTGTGTTTGTTTGACAGTAACCACTTTGTCACCGAAACTGGACTTTAAAGCCTGTTCTTGGCTAAAGAATGTTTTGGTGGTTGCGGTGGTCAAGGCGCTGACAAGCACCAAGCAGAGTGCAGTTTTCATGATGGATTCTCCGGTACTAGAATGCCCAGCCTAGAGTGAATTCAAAGACATCCACTTGACTATCGGACTCGTCTGACAAATCCATGTAGTCCAGTTTGAAGGTGACATGTTCTTGGGGTTGCCAGGCGATGCCAGCGACCAAGGCGGTGACCGCAGTATCGGTACTGGTACCTGCAAGCAAATCGTAGGTTTCAAAGCGTACAAAAGGAGTTAAGGCTTCTCCTGGACGGTCCGTGAACAAATCCCAGCCGCCTTCCACGTACCAGCCGCGTAAATCATCGCTGGCCGATGGTGTGGCAAGTAGGTTGGCATCATCGACGCTGGCATCGGCCCACAGTGCGCGTAAACGCACCGGACCGCGGTCATATTGAGCATGCATTTCCATCACGCTGACGCCAAAATCACTGCTGCTAGAGCCTTGGCCGGAATCACCTTGGTAAACGGAACCACCGAGTAACAAGCCTTCCACGCCACGCCAATCCAGGCGGCCAGTGAGGGCAAAATCTTCGGCGGCCGATTTCCCTCCACCTTGACGGCCACCCCGCATGCCATTGGCTGCAAGATCAAAGCCGGCGGCGTCGAAGCCGGTCACCCAATAGGCCTCCCAAGTGAAATCGCCACCGGCGCCAAAAGTGCCGATGCCGTTTTCGTGCCACGTGGTGGGGAGGATGAATTGCTCGACCAACGGGCGCCGTGCGCTTGAAAAAGTAGTGGGCTCATGCATCTGGTTGGTGAAACCCATTGGAATCAGGAGATGGCCACCGCGGAAATTGAAAGCTTGAGTGAAGTTGCCGTCAATCTGCGCGAACTCCACCGAGAGTTCGTCACTGTGCTCGTATTCGATTTCGGAATTGAAGGACCACACTTCATCAAAAGTGTAGCCAAAGTAAAACACCACCCGGTGGAGGTCGAACTCATCCGTTTTCCCGGATGGCGCGCCGTCATCTTTGGTGGCAGCGAAATTACTGTAGGTGACCTCCCCATAGCCGCCCCAAGAGAAGCTGCTGGTTGCCGAGCTGGAATCCAGTTGTTCGGTCAGCAAATCGATGCGGCGTGAAAGTTCCGCATTGCTGGGAGCGGTTGTTTCCTGGGCCATGAGAGGCGCGGCCATCAGGGCGACGGCTGCGAGAGTAAGGGAAAGGGTTCGTTTCATGAGTTCGGATGGCGGGCTTGTTGATAATGAGACACGTTCTCATTAAAGCTCCGGAACAAAGTCTACCTCCAGGTCGGCAATGTGCAAGCCTTTTTGATTTTTTCTTCGCAATAACGGGCTGAGGGAGCCGTTAGCCTATGGTCACATGATTGATATTTGGCTGGAGCAGCGCCGTGACGGCGTGGAGCAGGGCGAAGCCGAGATTTTTGGCTTCGTGCGTGCTGTCTTGGCTGGGAGCGTTTCGCCAGCCCAGATTGGTGCCTGGTTGGCTTTTGTCATGACCCGGGGCATGACTCCAGCAGAAACGGTCTTTCTTACCCAGGCCATGACTCAAAGTGGGACCACTTTGTCTTGGCCGGATATCGAGGGGCCATTTATCGATAAACACTCCACCGGCGGCGTGGGCGATAAGGTTTCTTTGGTTTTGGCACCGCTTTGGGCCAGCCTCGGTAAACGAGTGCCGATGTTGTCCGGCCGCGGTCTCGGGATCACTGGTGGCACTCTCGATAAACTCGAAGCCATCCGCGGCTACCGTACCGATTTAGCGCCGCCTCAGCTGCATAAGATTCTCGCCGAAGTGGGTTGTTTCATTACCGGGCAAACTCCGGATATCGCTCCGGTCGATCGTATTCTTTACGCCACGCGCAATGAAACGAGCACGGTGCCCTCGATTCCGTTGATTACCGCATCCATTTTGTCGAAGAAATTGGTGGCCGGTTTAGATTGTTTGATCCTGGATGTCAAAGTGGGCAGCGGCGCGTTTATGAAAACTGCTGCAGCAGCGCAGGCGTTGGCTGATTCCTTGGTGGAAGTCGGCAACAGCGCCGGTTGTCAGACTTCCGCCATACTTACCGATATGTCGCAGCCGTTGGGTATTGCGGTGGGCAATGCTCTCGAGGTCGAGGAAGCCATCACTACGCTAAGTGGGTCTGGCCCGCCAGATTTGGTGAATCTGGTGGTGCAGTTGAGTGGTCTAGGCGAGGTCGCGCGCGCCCAATTACAAAGTGGTGCCGCTTTACCCGTGTGGCAGCAAATGGTGCGCGCCCACGGCGGGGACCCGGAAGCCACCTTGCGCGGCAGTGGCTGTAAGCAAATCGAGATTCTCGCCCCAGCAAGCGGGTGTATCCTCACTTGCGATGCTGAGGGAATCGGTCGCGCTGCTTTCCGTTTAGGCGCTGGACGCCAACGCGCCGCCGATAAGGTGCATCCTGGTGTTGGGCTGCGGGTGCTGGCGAAAGTCGGCCACGAAGTGGTGGCGGGGCAAGTTCTCGCCGAGGTTTTTCATTGCGGCAATGGCCTCGATGAGGCGCGTGATTTGGTAGAAAGGTCTTTCCAAATCGGCTGAGCTCACCGCCCTGCAGCCGCCACTCCCCTCATGACTGTCGATCTGCATACTCGCGTGGTATTCGTCACTGCTGGCGAAGCACCTCCTATGGAAGTGGTGCGCACTGTGGATCACCCCCATGGGGTCGCCGAAGGTCGTGAGTTAGATTCTTTTTTGGCCGAGCTGGACGCCGGTCAGGATGTGCCTAATTTGTTGGTGGCAGCAGGTGGGAGCAAGGTGATTGAGTTGTTGCGGCGTCATGAACGCACTGCGTGTTTGCCAATTTTTTTGTGGGGATCGAGCGCACGCGTTGCACCCGGCTGGGATGGCAATGTGGTGCGCTGGGATGCGCTGCAACTGGCACAGGCTAGCGCTTGGCATAAGGTTTTACAGATGGCGCACCCGGTGGCGGAACTCGAAGAACAGCAGCGCCGCGAGCATCATTTTTTCCGCTACTTAGCTTCGCGTGGAACCGCTCCGATTGACGCCGTTGCGGTCTTTGGCATCGATGTTCCGGAAGTTGCGATCGCGCGTTGGCAACGCGATGGTTGGGTCACCGTGGTGGGCGACGCCGTGCATAGCAGCGCAGATTTGGTGCACAAAATCGCCGGCGATGGGCACGCCCAAGCGCGTGCGGATTCCTTGCCCAAACCCGTGTCAGATGCGGTGCAGACCGTCTCTGCAGCGGCAGCGGTCACTCCTGAAGCAGCTGCTGTTGCCGCCACTGAGGAACAGGTCGCCACGGTGCACGCCGACGTCGTGGCATCGTTGTTAGAGGAAACTGCCTGGCGCCAACGCGCGGCCGCAACTGCGCTTCCTGTTGGGATTCCAGAGCGTCGTTTTGGCAAACGCGATGTTGTTTTGTTGCTGATGGTTGGTTTTGTGCTGGTGGATTTGTGGGGGCGTTATGGTGCGGCTTATTTCCAGCCAGGGGTCACTACCGAGCCGCCTGCAGTGGCCACCGCAGCCACGAATCCCGCCACGATTTTGGAATTGGAGCTGGCGCCACAACTTCCAGAGTTAACCCTTGATGCGCATTTGCGCTGGGAGATCGTGGATTACACAGCCGCTTTTGATGGCATCCTCGAGTGGCGTTCGAATCACTCCACCGAAGTGCGCGCTGGGGAAGTGATTGCTTTTTTGGTGCAGCCACAAGCGCTTGCTGCGGATACCAGCAAAGACTTACAACTCCAGTTGGATCGTATCTATCAACAGATTGGCGCGCAGCAACAAGAGGCCAATGAAGCCGCCGCTGCCGCCACTCTTCACGCGCGTCAGGCTCACACACAAACGCAACTGCAGGTCGAGGCACTCGTCACCCGCGTTGCGTTGTTGCAGCAAAGTTATGATCGATCGCGGAAGTTGGCCGAAGACGGGGTGCTCAGTTTCCGTGAGATTCGTCCTGATTGGGACAAGTTGCAAGCGGCCAAAGCAGAGCTTACTGACTCTCAAACGCAGCTTGCCAGTCGCACTTTAGAACTTGAAGAACAATTGCAGCAAGCAATCCCAGAGATTCTCGAGGATCCGCTATGGCAAGCGCAGATCGCTGCCATTGAGTTGGCCCAACAGCAGCAACCTGTTAGTGCTTTCCGCATCCCGGTGGTCGCTGCGGAATCGGGTTTTTTTGTGCCGCGGGTGCCAACGGCGAGCGTTTGTGCCAGTGGCGAAGTCATCGGGCAGTTGCGCAAAAGCGGTGCGGGTCAGGTCGAAGCCATCCTGGCCACGGCCGATTGGAATTCGGACTATCTGCAAGGAGTTGCGCGTTTGCGACGTCCACAGCGCTCCAGCTGGATGCCTACACGGATCCTGGCGGCTGAATCCACACCGGAGGGCATCACTATTTTACGTTTACGCTTGCCGGTGGGCTGGCTCGATGGGGGCAGTGGCGGCAGCGCCAGCGCCAGCGGCGTGGATAATGCCACTCAGCTAGAATTACGCATCACTGCACCAATGTCGCCCGTACACGAGGGCAGATGAAAAATCCTGCCCCTTCCTTTTTCCTTCTTGCGGCCCTTTCTGTGGCTCCTTCTTGCGTTTTAGTCGTTGGTGCAGGGCTGGGTGCCGGCGCGATGTATGCTCTCGGCGAAGACTCCGTAGAGAGTTACTTGGAGCAATCGATGACCAGTGTCTATGCCGCAGCCCAGGCTCAACTGGAAGATGGCGGCTCCATAGAAGTCGAAGAAGTGGGCCTTCGGGAGGCTTATCTTGCCGCGCGCGTCGCTGATACGGATATTGAAATCTTCCTCACTGCAGTCACCAAAAACACCACGCGGATGGTCGTAAAAGCGCGCAAATGGCGTTCGACCGCTCCGAATACCGAAGTTGCCCAAGTGACTTCCGATCGTATCGCCTTCCGCGTGCAATAACCCACGTTGCTGGAACCCCGCCCTTTACCCCATTTAGAGCTCGTCGACGGCCGCCTTTGTTTAAGTGGCGCGGATGGCACCGTATGCGTGGATTGGGTGGGTGGCACCATGGGTTTCCGGCGTACGCGCGGCGGCGGGCGTGGCCAAGCTGTGGCGCGCGCCGTCGGTATGAAAAGCGCCAACAACAATCCACGGGTGGTCGATCTCACAACAGGTTTGGGCCGCGACGCTTTTGTGTTATCCACTTTGGGTTGCACGGTTTTGGCGGTGGAGCGTCAGCCGGAAGTTTTTCAGTTGCTGCAAGATGGGCTGCGCCGCGCATTACAAGATGAAGAAACCTTGGTTGCACTCGGCGACCGATTGCAACTTTTGCAGGCCGATGCCTTGGCCTTACTTTTGAAGTGGCCGGCAGGGCCAATCGCAGATTTTCATCCGGATGTGTTGTATTTAGATCCGATGCATCCGCCGCGTAAAAAATCGGCACTACCACGCAAGGAAATGCGGCTGTTTCAGAGCTTAGTTGGTGCGGATTTGGATCAAGAACAGTTGCTGGCTGCAGCACTTGCCACAGGAGTGCAACGTGTCGTCGTAAAACGCCCTTCCAGCGCCGCGCCTTTGGCACTAGGAGTGAGCTCTTGTATTCTGGGGAAAACCACGCGCTTTGATGTTTACCGGCCACGGAGTTCTCCTTCCTACAGCTTCGACCAAGACTGTTAGAATGCTCCGCTCTTGTGCCGAGAACGACCGATGGAAAACAAAGAACTGACTTTGCTGGAAGTACCTGAACCCGCGCAGATTCGCGATTGGGCTACGGAAAACGGCATTCTTATCTTGGCGCACAGTTATCAGGACGGCTTCTTGCAAGAAGCGGCGCATTTCGTCGGCGATAGCCTGGAGCTTGCGCGTCATGCCGCCCAAGCGAACGCCACTGCCATATGTTTTTGCGGCGTGCACTTCATGGCTGAAACGGCGAAGTTGTTGTGCCCGGATGCCACGGTGTTTGTGCCAGATATGGAAGCGGGATGTTCGCTTGCCGATTCTTGCAAAGCAGAAGATTTGGCGCGTTATCAGCAACACCTTACTGAAAAGCTCGGCAAGCGGCCGACGACCGTCGCCTATGTCAACTGCAGTGCCGCGGTGAAAGCACAGTGCGATATTATTTGCACCAGTGGTAACGCACGCGCTGTGGTGGAATCGATTCCCGCAACAGAACCGATTTTGTTTGTGCCCGACAAACACTTAGGTGGGTGGCTGAATGAAACGCTCGGCCGTGAAATGATTTTGTGGAATGGTGCTTGTGAAGTGCATGAGTTGTTCTCTGTAGAGACTTTGCTTGCCTTACAAAACGCCAACCCTGGAAGCATCACGATGACGCATCCGGAATGCCCGAAACCCGTCCGCGATGCCAGTGATTTTGTGCTGGGAACTGCCGGTATGCTGCGTTTGGTAAAGAGCAGTGAAGCCAAGACTTTTATTGTTGGAACGGAAGCGAACATGATTTACCGTTTCGAAAAGGAAGCGCCGCAAAATACCTATTTAGCCGCCCCCGGTGCATCGTGCGCTTGCAATCTGTGCCCTTACATGCAGCTCAACACGGCGGAAAAACTATGGGCTTCGTTGCATGCCCGTGGACCGGAAGTCGATGTTGATGAAGAGTTGCGTGAACCAGCCAGGCGCGCGCTTGAGCGCATGCTTGCTGTGCTGTAGTTGCGGCGGCACTGCGCCCTTTCTAGCTAAGGAAGCTCTGATTAACTCGGTTTCCTGAGTGGTCCTTTTCCAAATGCCGGGTATTTCCCTCACCAGCAGCCCTTCAGCTGTGGCTTTGTAATCTAATCAATCCTAAATCCTTCCGGACACACTGCTCCTACGGAGTACACAATAACTTTCTTCTCACCATGTATAGATTGGCCAATCCAAGGGCCACAAACACCCGGGTGGCATTCTTGTGCAGCCCTCGATAGCGTGCCTTGGTGAATCCAAAGATTCGTTTTAGGATCAGGAACGGGTGCTCCACTTTCGCCCGCGTCCTTGACTTCACCCGATTGCTTGCGCGATCCTGCTCAGTCAGCGGCCGATTGCGATAACTCTTTCTATTTGTAAAGTCCTTTACCCTGGGCGCTCGCTCACGCATGACCTCGCGCTGCCCCGTGTAAGCGGAATCGCCATAGAGCCTAGTCTCATCGCCGTGCATGAGATCCCCCAGCAACTGACTATCATGCACATTGGCCGCAGTCACTGCTGCGGAATGAATGAGCTTGGTTTGACTATCCACGCCAATGTGCGCTTTCATGCCAAAGTACCACTGATTGCCCTTTTTCGTCGAATGCATTTCCGGATCACGCTTTCCTGATTCATTCTTGGTCGAGCTTGGAGCTTCAATAATGGTGGCATCTACGATGGTGCCAGTACCAATCTTGAGGCCCTTTTCCTGGAGATGCTTGGTGACCACCGCGAAGAGCTTAACCCCCAGATCATGCTTCTCGATCAGATGGCGAAACTTACAGATAGTGGTTTCATCGGGCGCATGCTCGCGGCCAAGATCAATACCCACAAACTTGCGCATGGAGAATGATTCGTACATGGCCTCTTCCGCAGCAGGATCGGAAAGATTAAACCAGTGCTGTAGGAAATAGAGACGAATCATGCGCTCCAAGCCGATTGCCGGACGCCCAGGATTCCCTGGCTTGGGGTAATGCGGCTTGATCACTTTGCGCAATCGTTTCCAAGGAACAACTTGCTCCATCTCCTGGAGAAACTTTTCGCGGCGTGTGGGCTTACGGAAGCGCTCGAAACTCTCATCGGGGAAGGTCGGCTGTCGCATGCAGAAATTCTACACGCTGAAAGACCGGAATGGAATTCTGAGCGAATAAATCAGAGCTTCCTTAAGTAGAAATCAGAACTGCGCAAAGAAGGCCCAAATTTCGGTGTTGGCATCGATATCCATGTTCACTGGATCACCAAGCGCTGAGCCATGACCGGGCCAACTGTGGCCGCCATCGCGCAGGTACCAATAATGAATTGGGGAACCAGTGGAACCGATACCTGCGAAACGCAAGGCCTGTCCGCGCGTTTCTTGCAAGGCATAGCTGCTAACGCCATTGGCACGCGCAAATGGAATCAGGCTGGCGCGCTGGCTGCGGAAATTGGTTCCAGATGGTCCAGTTCCTACTCCACCTTGGAAGGGAACATTGGTATCCAACTTGCCGTGCATCGCCATCACTGGGATGTTGCCGAGCACAGGCTGTGCAACACCCAACGCGGCTGCATTGGGTGCAATCGCCGCAATCAGGTCCGACGCTTCTGCACCTAGACGATACGCCATCATGCCGCCGTTGGAATGCCCCGTGGCGTACACATGATTGAGGTCAATGTTCCACTCAGCACTTAGCGCTACCACCAAGTCGCGCACAAACTGGACGTCATCCACTCCATTTTGCTCTGCCCAGCCACAGCAAGCGCCGGCATTCCAGGTTTCCAGTCTGTACAGCGGGGGACCACCGAGCACACCAGTTCCTTCTGGAAAGACCAACAGGAAATTGTGCGCGTTTGCCGTGACATACATTTCCGTTTGATTAGCAAATTGCACCGCGTTGCCGCCACCGCCATGAAAGGCCAAAATTAGCGGCGTGGCCACTTGGGGGTCGTAGCCGACGGGTTCGTGGACTCGGTAGTAGCGCGTCATTCCACTGCTCGCAACGGACCGCAGCGCCATCGAGGGCGCTGTAGACCTCTCAGGAAGCGCTTTCGCGGCAACAAGAGCCAACCAGATAAGGCACAAGCTGATTGTGATGGACGGACGCATGGCGGATTGGAACCCTGACTCGGGTAGGGTGGTTGCGGTCTATTCTAGGCACTTTTGAGCGAGAAAAACGCCAGTAGCATGGCAGCGCCCAGCCGTCGTCCGCCTTGTTTCCACCCGGTCTCATAGCTTCACCAAATAGGATATATCGCCCCGCGCGGTTATCCTATGCCCCTATGAGCGCGAGCTACTCCGACATACAAAGCATTCTCGGCGACCAAGCTGAGTCTCTCCTTGGGCACACCTGCACGACGATTGCAAAAGAGCGCCTGCATCTCCCCGGTTACGATTGGATTGATCGCGTCCATGGGCAATCGGATCGGCCCACGCGGGCACTGGGCGGTTTGCAGTCCATCCTTGGGCACGGGCGTTTGGCGAATACGGGTTATGTTTCGATCCTGCCAGTGGATCAAGGCATCGAACACACCGCTGGGGCCAGCTTTGCACCCAATCCGGATTACTTTGATCCGGCCAAGATTGTGGAGCTTGCTGTGGAAGGTGGCTGCAATGCCGTGGCTTCCACTTTGGGGGTACTCGGTATGGTGGCGCGCCGCTATGCGCACCGCATTCCCTTTTTGCTCAAGCTGAATCACAACGAGATTCTCAGCTATCCAAACATCTACGATCAAACGATGTTTGCCTCGGTCGATCAAGCGTTTGACATGGGTGCTCAGGCAGTCGGCGCCACGATTTATTATGGCAGCCACGAATCACGTCGCCAAATCATGGAGGTTTCCGAAGCCTTCCAACGTGCGCACGAGCTGGGTATGGCCACCGTGTTGTGGTGCTACCTGCGGAACTCTGGTTTCAAGAAAGATGGCGTGGATTACCATGATGCTGCAGATTTAACTGGCCAGGCAAACCACCTTGGGGTCACCATTCAGGCTGACATCATCAAGCAGAAGCTACCCACTAAAAACAACCCAGGCTTCACCGATATCGGTTTCGGCAAAACCCACCCAAAGGTTTATTCAGAGCTTTCTAGTTCCCACCCGATCGACATGACCCGTTACCAAATCGCCAACTGTTATATGGGCCGCGCCGGCTTGATCAACTCCGGAGGCGCATCCGGCGCCGATGATCTCGCGCAAGCGGTAGAAACGGCAGTGGTCAATAAGCGGGCTGGCGGCATGGGTTTGATTTCCGGGCGTAAAGCTTTCCAGAAGTCCATGGCTGAAGGCATTCAGTTGTTGAACGCGATTCAAGATGTTTACCTTTGTGAGAAGGTGACGATCGCCTAAGGCAAGCTGTAGAAATGGTAGCGTTTGCTACTTTTGATCACGTAGGACCGACTTCACTACGAAGTCGGTCCATTCTTTTTCAAGCCCCCGATACGTTTTGGACGGGAACGATTTTTTAAAAGCGGAGCTGCCGCCTTTGCCGCTAAAAACCCCGTGCAGATATTTCCCAAAACCAGTCTTGCTGTCTTGATTGCCTTCGTGTAGCAAAAAAAATAGCAACGAATAAGCTTGGGCATGCGCCAAGTCAGATTTTTTGCGGTCCTGGAAACCAGTGATGGGTAGATTCAGGACTTCATCGAGATCTAGCGCGGGCTTGGCTTGCTGGTGGATCCGTAGCCAGTCCAAATTGAGACGCTGAAAATGAAAATCCGCAAGCGCGTCGTTTTCGGTGAAGGAAGAATCAAAGTACGTGGCCACGCCTTCGCTCAACCAACCCGGATAATCATCTGGGCGTGCGCGCGCTCTTTCCGTCGCACCGCGAAACTGCAGTGCATGACAAGTAATCCGCACTAAATTTTTCGCACTGCCTTGCTCGAACCAGGTATTGATGACTTCGGTTTGCCAATCGAAATATCCCAGAATAGTGGGGCCTACTTCGGGATAGCCGGATTCACGGTTGGCATAAATGCGTACCTTGAGCGGCACCAGAAGTTCATAGAATCCGGCAAGTTCTTGTAGAACCTCATAATAGCGGCCATAGAGCAACTCTAAATGCGCCGCAGCGCGCAAGGCGTCCGCGAGATCGGCGTTGGCTTCCAGTTGGAAATGGGCGGTGTAGAACAACCATGGCTGATTTTGTTCGGTATGCCAGGCATTTAAATCTTCCAGCGTTAGCCATGCACCGCGGTCGGTGGGGGCTTGCCATTCTTCGCCGTTGCGGCGATGCCCGAGCGCCGTACGTGCCGCGGCATTCTGTGGATCTTTCACCAATGCTTGCCAATAATGTATTTCGACATCACGCAATAAACCATTGGTTTGGCACCATTCGGCAAGCTCCACAGCATCTTTGGCGCTGGCGTGTTGCGCATACACCATTTCTAGTTTGTCACAGTAAGATCGATAAGCAACGCGCGGCCCGGCCATGATGGCGATTTTTTTACGCGCATACTCTTTCGTTTTGGATCCCTCTTGGAGTACGAATAAATCTTTCGTATCCAGAAGAATCACCCCAAGATGCTCATGGCCACTGGTGTCCGTGACTACATCTAGAGGAACCTCGGAGGGATCCTGGAACAGCGGTAACAATAGCGCAATCAGCAGCATCACCAAAGTCTACAACTTTGGCGCGCCTGAGTAACCGGCTACCAGTTGTAACCACCCGGCGACGACACCTGCCAACCGGTGAGCGGTCGTTGGGGGTCGTAGAACGGATTGCTGACGTAATAGACGGTGGGTGTGCTGTTGAGCACAAATTTGAACTCGAAGCCGTTAGAGCGGTACATATAGCCGCCCACGCCAGCGTTGGGGAAGTTCGGGTCCGGATCTTTCGGCAAATACGGCAAGTAGTTTGGCACCAGGCCAGGAATGTAGCCGAGGGCGTCGTAGCCAAAGTTGCCTAGGGTTCCCGCATCGCCCTGCCAAGCATCGCCGGTGTCAGGGTAACTGCCATTGAGTTGCTTGTAGTTGGCTAGGGCGGCGGCCACGGAGCGCAAATCGCTGGCGCGTCGGCCATCCCGTGCATTGCGTGCTTCTTCCCCCAAGATGGGTGCGAGGATTCCAGCAAGCATGAGAATGATGGTCACCACGATCAACATTTCGAGGAGGGTGAAGCCGCGCTTGGAAGCGGGATGTTGAAGGGAAAGTGGCAACATTGCTCTCCTTTATCGTCCACAATGAAAGAAACATAAAAAAAGAAATCGCCGACTCCGTAGAGGCGACGATTTCCGTTTACTCGGTTATCGAGTTTCCCAAAAAACTACCAGTTGTAGCCCCCAGGCGAGCTGACTTGCCATGCCGTTGCGGCACGGGTTGGGTCGAAGAATGGGTTGCCTGCAGGGAAAGTCTCAGGACCTTCGTTCGCCACGAACTTGTAGTCGGTGCCGTCAGAACGGTACATGTAACCACCGGTGGTAGCGTTTGGTAAATCTGGGCTTGGATCCTTAGGCAAAGCTGGCAGGAAAGTAGGCACTAGGCCTGGGCAGTAACCTGCAGCATCGTAAAGTAGACCACCGTAAGTCGGTGCATCGCCTGCGAAAGCACCAGCCGTATCAGGGTAAGTACCATTTACGCGCTTGTAGCTTTCGAGTGCAGACTGCATGCTCTTGAGGTCAGAGGAGCGGCGTGTATCACGTGCAGATTTCGCGGCATCTTCCAAAACTGGAATAAGAATTCCGGCCAGCATGGCCAGAATCGTGACCACGATCAACATTTCGATGATCGTAAAGCCGGATTGGGAGGAGTTTCGTTTCATGTTTCAGTTTATGTCTTTGGGTTCTTGGGTCTCGGCAACCGAGAGATTGCCTCTGGTGGCGTCCAAATACGTTATCGGAGAATGAAACGGATGCCTTTAGCCTAGGAATCAAGAAAATCGAGACTCAGAGGTACATGATCGCTGGGCTTGGCCTCCCAATCGCCAATTTTGCGCTCATCTCGGTCTAATTCGGCCCCACAGCAGCGTTTTAGCGCGGAAGCTGTGCCGAGCGCCAAATCAATCCTTAACCCCATATCACGCGGAAAAGCGCCCCCCCGGTAGTCCCACCAGGAAAAAAGCCCACCCTCACTATGAAATTTGCGATAGAGATCCACCAAGCCTATATCGGTCATGGCCCGTAGTTTGGCATGCTCTTCATCGGAAAAATGAATGCTACCGCGCCACTTTTCGACGTCGTGTACATCGCGTTCATCGGGTGCGATATTGAAATCACCGAGTACCACCAAAGATTCAGTGGGGTCAAAACTGCTAAGCCAGGTGGTGAGGGCATCGAGCCACAACATTTTGAGCGCAAATTTTTCGCTGCCGACCGCTTGGCCATTGATGACGTAGACATTTACAAAACGGATGCCGTTGAGCACGCAAGAAATCACCCGCGCTTGTTCCGGCGCCGGATCGCCGGGGAAGCCATGGCGTACATCCGCGAGGGGCTCCTTACTTAGAAGGGCGACACCGTTATACGTTTTTTGCCCGTGGTAAGAGCAGCGGTAACCCGCTTGGGCCAGAGCGGCGGCGGGGAAGAGGTCATTCTGCACTTTGGTCTCCTGCAAACACAGGAGATCAGGCTGATGACGCTCCAGTACGCCGAGCACTCGCTCAAAGCGAGTGCGCAGCGAGTTTACATTCCAACTGATGGCGCGCATCTAGGGAGTTTACGCGCGCGGAGCTTATGGGAAGCTGACACTCAAAAGGGTAGTGAACGCCGCATCGGCTGTGCCTTGGCCGACCAGTCCTTGAAAATGCAAGCTGCGGCCACTGACTGCCACGGGAACGCTGCGCTCAAAAGTTGCCACAGCATCTGCAGCGCAAGTGCCGCTGAGGAAAATCTGCGGATGAACTAAGTACAGACTGCCGGCAATGCCCGGGTAAGTGATGCCGTTGTTCAAAGCGAAACTCCAGGCCAAGCTGCAACTGGCGTTGGCCGCTCCATCGAGGACAAAACGCATGGTTTGACCGACTGCAGCTTCGCCCCACAGGCCAATGGTTGGACTACTTTGCAGAGTGCGGATTTCCAAATCATCGAGCAGACCTTCGGTGATGTCGTTATTCGGCTCATCGGCGACGACAAACTGTAGGCGCATGCGGTCGGTGAACGGAACGGTTCCAGTGAGATCAACATCCACTTCCAGCCAGGCCGAACCGGTGTCCCCTGCATCTTCGAGCTGCACCCAACTCATGCCATCATCATTACTGATGCGGCTTATCCAGCGGTCATCTAAGGCCGAACCGGGGCGGTTCGCGAACCACCGCGCATAATGCAAAGCAGCGTTGCTATGGCCAACTAAGCTGAACCGTGGGGAAGTCAAGATTGCTGTCCCATCGACGTCATTGGCTCCCGCCGACGCCCCTGCGGCCGCGCCCGTAACCCAGCACAAACTTCCACTTGGAGTGGCATCATTTTCTGGTTGCACCGCGCTGCCCGAAAGCGTGGTCCCTTGGGGATCTGCGCGTTCCCACGACCAGTTATTTTGGTTGTTGGTGCTCCACCCGAAATCATCAGATTCCATCGCATCGCGCAATAGCACCCTTTGGCGGCCAAGAATCACCTCTACTTCGCTGCTGTCTGTCCAATTGGCGTAGTGCATTCCAAGCTCCAGCGGCAGGGCTTGGCCACTTGGGGCATTGGCTGCGATAGCGATTTGGAAAGCGCCACTCACCGCACTGCTATGGGGCGCGATTTGCAGCGAAAATGGTCCGCCAGAAAGCGTAAAAAATGGGTGGCTGCTGGCAACGCTGAGGTCGATATCGAGTAGCTCTAAACCACTATTTTGTACGACGATTTGCACCGACCAACTCTCTCCCGGTTCGGGCCAAGCATCGCCATCGCCACTGATTTCGCTCCACAACAAATCTTCCACGTTTGCCCATGCGCCGGTGGCCATCGCCACCTGCCAGCAGGCCGGACGGATGTCCGCATAGAGCGCTGGAATGCGTAACGGCGAAGGCCAAAAGCCATCACTGCTCGCACCGATTTCCGGGGTGAAGGCGATGGTGCCAAAAGTGCCGTAGTGATAATCCACGCTGCCGCCATTGGCAATGTAAAGTAGCTGCCAAATCGTGCCGAAGGGATAGCCACTTTGCGCGGTGAAGGACTGGCCATATGCGCGATAGAGAGAATCATCAGGACTCACAATTATGTCGTAGCCCCATGGGTACAGCATGAGGTCGCCGTAAGTGTGTGCCGAAATCGACATGGCCGGCGGCATGGTGGCCATGAGGTTTGCCAGAGCCAGGGTTTCAGGCTCCGAGAACGGCGCGCTGCCGCGGTATGTTTCATTGGAAGTATTGCCACTGGAGCCCGGCCATTGTGCGCCCCATTCCCAATCGTAGTTACGATTCAAATCCACTCCAAAAGTGCCATCCAAATTGTTGCGACGATTTTTACGCCACATGCCACCACCGCCCGGAGCAATCTGTCGGTTGTATTCATAACCATCCGGATTGCTACATGGAATGAATAACAAGTTGCGCGTTTGAATCAAACGCGTGGCTTCGGCATTTTGCCCATAAGCCTGCAAGATTTCATCGGCGAACATCAATAACGCTTCTCCGGACATGGGTTCGCGAGCGTGATGGAGGGCGTCGTACCAAGCGACAGCTTTGCTCGGATCATGCGCGTTCGGGGTGGTGCTGATACGCATGGCCCAAATCGGGCGGCCGTCAATCGTGGTGCCTACCGAGAACTTCGGGGAACACAAAGCTGGATAAGTGGCGGCCAAGCGGTCCATTTCGCTAACAATCTCCGCCAAGGTGCGAAAGCCACCCATCGAACCCACCGCCGCACGGCCGCCAAGACTTAAGTCGCGCGCGGCACGTTGCGCATAATAGTTTTGCAAGTCTTCAATCACCACCACATAGGGAATGCCGAGAGACTGCAGTAACTGCTGCTCGGCGTCGGTGGCATAAGCCATAGCGGTGCCAGAGCTAGCGGCGGCGTGGTGATCATCGACATCAACCAGCAAAGTTTGTAAGTGCTGATATTCCGCCGCATTGGCAACGGGGATTTGCACCAAATCTTGAATCGGTGGGATGCTGGAAGGTGTTTGGGCGAAGCCGAAACAAAGGAGGAGGGTGGCGAGGATTTCCATGGTACGAAAGGGACTCCCTAGCCTACCAAAAGTAGCGCGAATCGGGCTAGGTGACGGTAGAATAGGCCGCTCCATGACCAATACCGCGACTTCTATGGATTTATCCTTTCTTCACGCCCTTGACCTCGATGGCCAGCAGGCTGGCGCCTATTGTGGCCGCTGGCTTGCCTGCTCCGGCTCGGTACTCGATGTTTATGCGCCCGCCACCGGCGAAAAAATTGGCGCGGTGAAACAAGCCAACGCACAAGATTATGAAACCGTTGCTGCTGCGGCTCAGGCGGCATTTTTACGCTGGCGCGAATTACCGGCTCCGGTGCGCGGTGAGTACGTGCGCAAAATCGGCGAGCAGCTCCGCAAGTACAAAGAGCCACTCGGCAAGTTGGTCGCGCTGGAGATGGGCAAGATTCTGCAAGAGGGTCTAGGAGAGGTCCAAGAGGCCATCGATATCTGCGATTTCGCAGTGGGGCAGTCGCGCATGTTGTATGGGTTGTCCATGCACTCGGAGCGTCCGCAGCATGCGATGCGCGAACAATGGCATCCCTTGGGTGTCGTCGGCGTGATTTCCGCTTATAACTTCCCTTCGGCGGTGTGGGCCTGGAACTCGGCTCTGGCTTTGATTTGTGGGGATTCCTGTCTGTGGAAGCCCAGCTCGAAGACTCCGCTTACGGCACTTGCCATGACCAAAATCGCCGCTCAGGTGTTGGAGCCGGATGGCTTCGGCGCGGTGGTTTCTTTGGTGATTGGCAAGGGTTCGGAAGTCGGAGAACTGTTGCTGGCGGATCCACGAGTGCCGTTGATTTCGGCGACTGGTTCTTGCCGCATGGGCAAACGCGTCGCAGAAAAACTAGCTGGCCGTTATGGGCGCGCGATTTTGGAACTTGGTGGCAACAATGCTGTAGTGGTTTTGGAAGATGCCGATATCGAAATGGCTTGCCGCGCCATCATGTTTGGTGCAGTTGGCACAGCTGGTCAGCGTTGCACTTCAACACGCCGCGTATTGGTGCAAAAGAGTGTGCGTGATGTGGTGGTCAAGCGCCTGAAAGAAATGTACGCCAAAGTCAATATCGGTCATCCACTCGATCCAAGCACCCTGATGGGTCCAATGATTGATGATGGTGCGGTGCAGGAAACCCTAGATGCCATCGAAAAAGTCAAACAACTGGGTGGCGAAATCATCTGTGGTGGCGAGCGCGTATCTCCTGTGGGCTGTGAAGGCGGTTCGTACATGACTCCATGTATCGCCACGGCACAAAACGAATGGCAAATCGTTCAAGACGAAACCTTCGGCCCGTTGCTTTACATCATTGAAGTCGCTGATCTTGATGACGCCATCGCCAAGCACAATGATGTGCCGCAAGGTTTGTCGTCATCCATCTTCACCATGAATATGCGTTATGCGGAACGGTTTTTGGCTGCAGCCGGCAGCGACTGCGGTATTGCGAACGTCAATATTGGTACTTCTGGTGCCGAGATTGGTGGCGCTTTTGGCGGTGAAAAAGAAACCGGTGGGGGCCGTGAATCTGGTTCGGATGCATGGAAGTCTTATATGCGCCGCCAAACCAATACGGTTAACTGGGGCACCAGCTTGCCATTGGCACAGGGAGTTTCTTTCGACGTCGATTAACTTTCGCGTGGATCAACTCGGCTGATGGAGGAATCGGAATCCAATCCAAAGCAGCGCACCGTCAATCGCCAACGCTTGCCGCTCGCGCTTTGGGATTATGGTGGCACCGGCCCGGTGGTGTTGTTCCTGCATGGTTTTCTCGATACTGGGCGCAGCTTTGAAGATGTTGCTCTAGCCCTGCACGGGCGTTGCCGGGCTCTATGTCTTGATTGGCGCGGTCACGGTGCAAGTGGCCGGGCGAGTCGTGATGGAGCTTATCACCAACTCGACCACCTCAAAGATTTGGCCAGCGTCATGCAGGAACTCGCCACGGCAGGCACTCCGGTGCAAGCTGTGGTGGCGCATTCGATGGGGGGCACAGTGGCGTTGATGCTGGCGGCATTTGCCCCCAGCTCCATTTCACACTTGATGTTGGTGGATTGTGTGGGCGGTTATGCTGCCGATAGCACAACCCAGGTAGATCAGATGACGGCCTTGCTGGAGCATTTGCGCAAGCCCGTTGCACCTTTCCGGAGTTTTGCTTCGCGCGATGCCGCGATCGAGCGGGTCATGGCCAATAATCAGGGCCTCAGTCGAGCTGGTGCTGAGCGGATCGTGCGCCATTATCTTGATCCCAGCGAGGACGGGCGCTTTTTGGTGCGCTTGGATCCACGTTTGCGGGGCCCCAATCCCTATCGTTTCCAAGAATCTCATTGGCTGGAAATTTGTCGACGCGTCACCGCGCGGGTGCATTTGCTTGCTCCGGAATTTGGCTTTATGCAGCGTATTCCGGCGCTGCAACAGCGCTTTGAAGCGCTGTCTCATGCGAGCCGCCAAGATTTACCCGGCGTCGGCCATCACGTGCATGTGGATGCTGTGCCCGCTTTGGTGGCAGCGGTGGAGCGCTTTATTGCCGAAAACTGCTTTTTGGATTAGAGCGAACGAGCCGCTGCGCTTTCCTTCAATTTATTCTCGCGATCCAAGCCCCACGCCATTGCGAGAGTGTCGCGCAGAATACTAGGGGTGACCGGTTTCGCCAGATAGGCAGAGAATCCAGCAGCACGATATTCACGGCCGCGGCCGGCGCCGGCGTCGGAAGTGAGCAAAACCATGCAGCATTCAGCGAGTACTGGGTCGGATTGCATCATCATGCCGAGGCGTTTGCCATCCATGTCGGGCAATTGGTGATCGATGATGGCGAGTTCGAATGGGCAGTGGGCATTGAGATCCACACGCATAAGCTGAATCGCCTCTTGGCCAGAGGAAGCAACAACAGGCTGCACCCCCCAAGCCATCATCTGCTCCACCATGATGTCGCGATTACGCGCGTTGTCTTCCACAATCAGTGCTCTTAAGCCGGCGAGGTTGCCAGAGAACAAGTTTTGTACTTTGGGTTCTCGGGAGCGTGGTAGCTTTAATGAGAACCAGAAATCGGCTTCTATACCACTGCCATCAAAGCCCATTTCACCGCCCATCAAGCGCACAATTCTTTGGCTGAGTGCCAGGCCGAAACCGCTATCCGATTCCGGAGTCTTGTGCTTGTCGTTGCCTTCCAGCAACTCACGCAAGGCATGACGCTCGTTGTGATCCATATCGGAACCGGAGTTACGCACATGAAAGCGCAGGGTGGAATCATGTTCATCGCGATCGGTTTCCTCGACGTCCACTAGCACGTGGCCGGCCGATGCGTGATTGATTTCGTTCTTCACCAAGCTGCCGAGAACTTGTTGAATGCGGCCGGCGTCACCGGTGAAAAAACGTGGCGTGTCGGGGGCAAAACGCAGGAGTACTTCTAGATTGCGCGTTTCGGCAATGGATGACAAATGCTTCGCAACGCCGGCGACGGCAACTTCTAAATCGAAGGGCTTATGATCCAATTCCAGTTCGCCAGATTCAATACGTGAGAAGTCGAGCACGTCTTCCAACAGTTCCAGGAGCGCGCGGCCCGACGATTGAATGGCGCCGGCGTAATCCTTCTGCACTTGGTCCAGATTGGTGCTGTTGAGCATCTGGGTCATTCCTTTGATGCCATTCAGGGGGGTGCGCATTTCACTACCCACTTTGGCAAGAATCTGATTCTGAATCTGCAGAGTCTGATTGACGCGTAAATCCGACTTGCCGCGTGCTTCGCGCTCTTCTTGCAGCAAACGCTTGGTTTTCTCCAGCTCTTCTTGCGAGCGTCGGTGCTCGGCAATAAATCCGGTTAGCAAGTAAGCCACACCAGCGAGTAGGAGAAGATTTTCAAACAGGTGGTAAATATTGCGACTACGTTGTGGCAGTGCGTCAGGAATCGCGATGCCCAAGTTCGCGAGCTGCCCAAAAATCAGCAAAGAAGTGAGGCTCACTACGGCCCACGCCATGCCGGCACGATAACCGCATAACAATGCGGCGCTCAACGGCAGCATCGTATACCAACCGATGGAAGCAGCTTCGGAACCGCCAGTATGTAAAGTCACAAAAGTCGCAGCCAAAAACAGACCGACGGTGGTCACTTGGCCAATCACTTCGACCGGGCGCCCGCGGCGTAGCATGGCTTGCACACAAATGGCCAGGCCAATAACACCGGTCATGGCTGCTGAGAAGGCGCTGAATCCATCGTCGCGGATATCCAGCACGATGTAAAACATCGCGACCCCAGTCATGGCAATGGCCATGCCAGTCACCACGCGGTATTTGGTAAGACCGATGGTGTATGCACCCCGAGCAGTGAGCGGGGGGTGCAGCAAATCCTTGAAGAAGGCAATCACAGGTGTAGGCGGCTTGAAACCCGTAAAATGGGGGCTCATTGGATTTTTCGGCCAACAGGGTTTTTTCCTTGATGATTTGACTGATTTGTCTGAATTATCTGTCCGGAAGAATCCGATTCAGGGAATTTGCGGGGCGCCGTTAGAATCATCGCCTGCTTTTGCCGCCTCTCCCTCATGGATTCCGCAGCCAAACCCACACCCATTCCGCTTGCCAGGATTGATTTCGCTACTTGGAAAACCCAGGTCGAAAAGGAACTGCGCGGCGCCGATTTTGCGTCGGTGTTGCTGCAAAATAGCTTGGAAGTAGGCCCGATTGCGCCGCTTTATACGCAAAAAGACCTCCCGGATCAGGAAGCTGGAAACCCTGGAGCTGCCCCATTTGTAAGAGGTAGTCGTGCCGTCGCCAGCTGGAGTAATGTGCCGCGCTACGATCTTCCTAGTGCCAAAGCGGTCCGTGCCGCCGCCTTGGAGGATCTGCGCGGCGGCACCCATGGCCTGTGGCTGCAGCTGGATGCTTGCGCCCGCCTCGGTTTGGCCCCCGATTCCGATTTTGGTTCCGAGGCCTGGGGCGATGGCGGTTGTATGGTTTGGTCGCTCGAGGAATGGCGCACGTTACTTGCCGACGTCCACCTGGATATGCTGGATTTGGCTTTTGATGCCGGCGCTAACAGTTTGTGCAATTTTGCTGCGGTCGTCGCTCTGGCGCGCGAGCGTGGCGAAGACATTTCCCAGGCGCGCTGGAATCTTGGGCTCGATCCACTTGGCAGCCTTGCGCGCGACGGTTTCCTGCCGTTGGGTTCAACCTGCATGATGCATCAGGTGGGGACTTCCATTGCGTGGGCCAAGGAATTTATGCCGCACACCCGCTCGATGTTGGTGAGCACCGAAGCCTATCACCTTGCCGGCGCTACCTTGGCGCAGCAAATCGGCATCATGGCGGCCACGTTCACGCACTATTTATCATTGGGTGAACGTTTGGGTATTCCGCTGGAAGATCTCGCTGCTGGCACCGGTTTACGCTTGGTGCCTGGGCCGGAGTTGTTCCCCGGTATTGCAGGTTTGCGCGCTGCGCGTGCCGTTTGGAGCCGGGTTTTGACCGCGTGTGGTTTTTCTGCCGACGAGATCCCCACACCGTGGATCCACGCTGTCAATTCACGGCGCACTCTCACGCGTTTGGATCCATGGACCAACCAACTGCGCAGCACTACCCAAACTCTCGCGGCAGTGCTTGGCGGTGCCGACATGATCACGACTTTGGCTTTTGATGAAGCACTCGGGCAGCCGTCGGCTTTGGGCCGTCGTGTGGCGCGAAATACGCAAACTATTTTGGCTGCGGAAAGTCATCTGGATGAAGTGGTTGACCCCGCCGGCGGAGCCTATGTGGTGGAGTCTCTCACCGAATCGATTGCGGCGGAAGGGTGGGCGTTCTTTCAAAGGATTCAACAAAGAGGCGGTATGGCGGCATCTTTGACCGAGGGTTGGATGGCCGAACTCCTTGCGGAGAGTCATCAAGTACGGCTGTTGGCCTTGCGCAGCCGCAGCTCGCCCATCACTGGCGTGAGTTCCTACCCACCAGCCAATCAGGAGTTGCCGATTCGTGTGCCCTACTTGGTGCAAAGTGATGAAGAGTTCGTCAAGCAGTGGGTGCATCGCCAAGACCCAGAAAATCGTTGTTGTGTACTTACCGTGGCGGGCGGATTTGAAGAAATCATTGCTGCTGCGGCGCGCGGCAATGATGTTTTTGCCCTGACGGAAGCCTTGGGGGATTTATCGGGCAATCACTGCGAAGGTCCCCAAGCAACGCCATTGCCGTTTTTACGCGACGCGGCGGAATTTGAACACCTGTATGATCGCGCTTTGGAATTGCGCTCTGCTGGATTCACACCGCAAATATATTTGCACACGCTCGGTAGTGCGGCCAGCTTCTCTGGGCGTTTAGGTTTTGCGCAACAACTGTTCACGGCCGGTGGCTTTGAATTGTTTGTCGGCCACTCGATGGAGGACTTTCTTGGTCAGTCGGCTGCCATTGTTTGTTTGTGTGGTAGTAATTCCTCCTACGCCGAAGTCAGCGTAGAAGAATTTGCAACGTTCAAAAATTCCGGTGTCCAGTTTTTATTGATGGCTGGTCATCCACCTACCCAACTAGAAGCCGATCGTTGGCAACACGCTGGTGTGGATGCTCATATTGCATTAGGTTGTGATGCCGTCAGCATCCTGACAACTTTGCAGGAGATCTACGGATGAAGCACGTTCCCGATTTTTCACAGATTGCTTGGCATGCGGCGAGTGGTCCCATGGAAGTCGGCGCGCCGCAGATTTGTGCCGTGCCTTTGGCCCAGCAGGAACCACTCCATTTTCAACGCCCCGAAGGCATTTCCGTTGCGCAGTTGTACACCAAGACCGCAAGCGAAGGTCTTGCCCATCTAGGTAGCCTGCCGGGCTTTGCCCCCTTTGTGCGCGGCCCCTACACCACGATGTATGTGCGTCGGCCGTGGACCATTCGTCAGTACGCTGGTTTTAGTACGGCGGAACAATCGAACGCGTTTTATCGCCGCAACTTGGCAGCAGGGCAGAAGGGTCTCTCGATTGCTTTCGATTTGGCAACGCATCGTGGCTACGATTCGGATCATCCGCGGGTGACGGGGGATGTGGGCATGGCCGGCGTGGCAATTGATTCCATTTTGGATATGCGTATTTTATTCGACCGCATTCCACTAGATGTCATGAGTGTGTCGATGACCATGAACGGCGCCGTACTGCCCATTTTGGCACTCTATATCGTTGCTGCTGAAGAACAGGGGGTTGCTCCGGAACAGCTCAACGGCACCATTCAAAACGACATCCTCAAAGAGTTCATGGTGCGGAACACTTATATTTTCCCGCCCGCGCCGTCGATGCGTATCGTGGCAGATATCTTCCGCTACACCGCCCAGCGGATGCCAAGATTTAATAGTATTTCGATTTCTGGCTATCACATGCAAGAGGCCGGCGCCACTGCGGATATTGAACTTGCTTACACACTCGCCGACGGCTTGGAATACCTGCGCACCGGTGTTGCTGCTGGTTTGGCCGTAGATGATTTTGCGCCGCGCTTGAGTTTCTTCTGGGCCATTGGTATGGATTTCTTTATGGAGATTGCCAAGTTGCGTGCCGCGCGTTTGCTGTGGAGCCAGTTGCTGCAGCGTTTCGCGCCACGCAATCCAAAGTCGAGTATGTTGCGCACCCATTCGCAAACTTCAGGATGGTCACTAACAGCACAAGATGTTTACAACAACATCACACGCACCTCGATGGAAGCAATGGCCGCCACCCAGGGGCATACACAATCCTTGCACACCAATTCCTTGGATGAAGCGCTGGCGCTCCCTACTGATTTTTCAGCGCGGATTGCCCGCAACACCCAGATTCAGCTGCAAGAAGAATCAGGTACTTGTGCGCCGGCCGATCCGTGGGGCGGCAGTTATTACGTGGAAAAACTCACGGCTGATTTGGCTGCGCGGGCGTTGTTGCATATGGAAGAAATTGAGCAGCTTGGTGGCATGACCAAAGCGATTGAGGCCGGGATTCCGAAGCTGCGCATTGAAGAAGCGGCGGCTCGGGCCCAAGCGCGCATCGATTCTGGGCAGCAAACGATTGTCGGGGTGAACCAATACCCACTTGCAGTCCAGGAGGATATTCCGGTCCTTGCGGTCGACAACGCGATGGTCCGCGCCGCTCAATTGGCGCGTTTGGAGCAGTTGCGCCGCGAACGGAATGATGTGGAAGTGCAGCGCAGCCTGGCTGCTTTGACTACCTGCGCCGCAGATGGAGAAGGTAACTTACTCGAGCTTGCGATTGTTGCCGCACGCGCAAAGGCCACCGTCGGTGAAATCACCAGTGCCTTGGAAGTTGTGTTTGGACGTCATCAAGCTACGGTACAAGCGGTGTCTGGCGTGTACAGTAGTGCCGTGGGTGATTCCAAAGAGCTCGATGTAGTCCGCGCCAAGGTGCAAGTTTTCCTTGCCGACCACGGCCGACGTCCACGCATCCTGGTTGCAAAAATGGGCCAAGATGGGCACGACCGTGGTCAAAAAGTGATTGCCACTTCCTTTGCCGATCTTGGTTTTGATGTCGACATCGGCTCGCTGTTTCAAACACCCGCTGAAACAGCGCGCCAGGCAGTAGAAAACGACGTGCACATCGTTGGTGTCAGTTCGCTGGCCGCAGGCCACCTTACGCTGGTGCCGGCGTTACGCGACGCACTCAAGAAACTCGGTCGCGAAGATATTCTGATTGTTGTAGGTGGTGTGATTCCGCCGCAGGATTATGACAAGCTGTATGCCATGGGCGCGGTGGCGGTGTTTGGCCCGGGTACGGTGATAGCCGCTGCGGCAATTGAGTTGCTCGAGAAGTTGGGTCGGTAGGTGGGGCAGCTAGACGTCACCACCGAAGCTTGCCCCCGCAGCTTATAATCCACGCATGAACCCCTCCTCTTTGTCGCCGGCCCGACTTGCCGAGGGTATCCGTGCGGGTGATCGCACCGTGTTGGCGCGGGCCATCACTCTGGTGGAATCGCAACACGCCAATCATCGCGCGCTGGCACAAGAGCTCTTGACCAAGCTGATGCCGCAAACTGGCGGCGCGCAACGTATTGGCGTCACCGGTGTGCCAGGCGTTGGTAAGAGCACTTTCTTGGATAGCTTCGGTATGTTTTTGGTTGAGCGGGGGCATAAGGTGGCCGTGTTGACGGTCGATCCATCGAGCTCCTTAAGTGGCGGCAGCATCCTTGGTGATAAAGCGCGAATGAATCGTCTTGCACAATCGGATTCTGCGTTTATCCGCCCTAGTCCTAGTGGCACCACTTTAGGCGGTGTAACGCGGCGCACGCGTGAAAGTATGTTGTTGTGCGAAGCGGCCGGCTTTGATGTGGTATTGGTGGAGACCGTTGGTGTTGGGCAATCGGAAACGATGGTCGCCGATATGGTCGATTTCTTTTTGGTGTTGATGTTGCCGGGTGCGGGTGATGAATTGCAGGGTATTAAGAAAGGTATTCTGGAACTTGCTGATGTCATCGCCGTGAATAAAGCGGATGGCGATAATCTTGGCCGCGCGCACTCCGCACAAGCGGACTACTCTGCCGCACTGCATTATTTGCGCGCCAAGTCGGATTTGTGGCAGCCGCAAGCGTTGTCGATTTCGGGCCTAAAAGGTAATGGCCTTGAGGAATTGTGGTCCATCATTCAAGCTCATCGTCTGGCTTTGATGGATGGTGGTGAGTTGGAAGGAAACCGCCGCAATCAACAGAAAAACTGGATGTGGGCGCAGATTGAAGAGCGCCTGCTGAGTAGCTTCCGTGCGCATCCAAAGGTTGCCGCTGCGCTACCTGCGATTGAGCAAGCGCTTGCCGATGGCTCGTTGCCGCCGTCGCTCGCCGCCGACCAATTGCTCGCAATGTTCACCAACCAGGATGTACATGGAAACTAAGGAGGCGATGATCGTCACCTTGGTGGTTTACAAACTGGTGCTGCTGGGGATTGGATTTTGGGCATCGAAACGCACCCAAAACGATGCTGATTTTTATTTGGGTGGACGCCGCCTTGGCCCTTGGGTTGCGTCGTTGAGTAGTGCTGCATCGTCGAGTTCGGCATGGACTTTACTGGGTGTCAGTGGCGCGGCCTACACCATTGGAATTGGCGCGATTTGGCTATTTCCGGCCTGTATGGGCGGTTTTCTGCTCAATTGGTGTGTAGTTGCCAAGCCGCTGATTCGCGCCACTAAAGCGAGTGGCGCCGTCACTCTCACCGAGTATTTGGCCGCCGGTGCGCCGCCGCAACTCGCGCGTAAGTTCGTGCTCAGTGCATCGCTCATCATCTTGTTGTGCTTGTTGGTTTATGTGGCCTCGCAGTTCCAAGCCGCGGGCTCCACCTTCGCCACCACTTTGGATATGGATTTCAACACTGCGGTGATTGTTGGCGGCGTGGTGGTGTTGATTTACACCACTCTGGGTGGATTTTGGGCCGCTTCGGTCACTGATATGGTGCAAGGATTGGTGATGGCGGCCGCAGCGATTGCGGTACCTGTGGTTGCTGTGATCAAGCTGGGCGGCCTCGGTGGGATGTTCCGCGGCTTACAGCAAGCTGGCCCGCAGTATGTGGATTGGTGGGCAGGTCATAGTGGCTGGATGCTCCTGGCCTTTTTGGCTGGTAAGTTTGGTATCGGCCTCGGTTATCCAGGTCAACCGCACGTCGTCAATCGTTTTATGGCCATGCGCTCGGAGCAAGAAGTGCGCCGCGGCACCATCATCAGTTTGGTGTGGGGAGCCATCATTTACGGAGGTATGTTGATCACCGGGTGGTGTGGGCGCGCTCTGGTGGCAAGCATCTCCAACGACGAAACCATTCTCCTGCACTTAACCACTCAGTTGTTTGGCCCGATTCCGGCCGGATTGATTATTGCTGCAGTGCTTTCGGCCATCATGTCGACTGCCGATAGTCAGTTATTAGTTTGCGGGTCTACCGTGGCATATGACTTGCCGCAGAATAAGCATGGCCATCGCCTGGGGCTAAACCGTCTGACCATCGCCAGTTTGGGTGGCGTCGCGATTGCCGCCGCGATTTTTATCGACGACACCATCTTCAACACCGTGCTGTTTGCTTGGTCTGGTCTCGGCGCAGCTTTTGGACCCCTGCTGCTGGTGCGTTTGAGTGGCCGGAGAGTGGCGCCCACTTATGCGCTTACCGCCTTGTGGGTGGGTTTTCTCACCAGCATTGTGTGGTTTTACACTCCGGTGTTGAAAGGCATGGTTTATGAATTGGTGCCAGCCTTCCTTTTAGCGCTTAGTGTTTGCCTCCTCGGCAGCCGTAAACTTAGGTCATGAAAATCCCGCCCGGCGTGGTTGACTTACACGTGCACATGCAGCCATGGGAGCAAATCCGCGCCGCGCCGCGTGCAACGATTGAAAAGGGCCGTTCTGATGTGGACCGCATCTTGGAATTTCAGGCCAATCCTGCTGCACTGGCTGAATATATGGATGCGCAGGGAATCGCGCGCGTTGGGTTGATCAACTATGTTTCGCCCGATTTGATGGGTTTTGATGCCAGTTGCAACGATTGGATTGCGCAATACCGCAACACCAATCCGTCACGGTTTATCGCCTGGGGTGGCGTGCATCCGGGTTTTTGCAGCGATGTGCCCGCCGAGATGAAACGCTTGTTGGAGGAGCTCCAAATCGATGGCATCAAAATCCATCCGCCCCACCAGGGCTTTCGCGCCAATGCTTATTGCACTCAGGATATGCGCGGATTACGCGAAGTTTATGCAGCATGTGAAGAGCACCACATTCCGGTGATGATTCACAGTGGTACTTCGGTGTTCCCTGGTGCACGTTCTCGTTATGGCGATCCCATGGACTTGGATGACGTCGCCATCGATTTCCCTGCGCTGCAAATTGTCATGGCGCACTGTGGCCGGCCTTTTTGGTACGACCAAGCTTTTTTTGTCGCACGCCGTCATCCGAATGTGTGGCTGGAACTCAGTGGGATTCCGCCGCTGCAACTGCCGCAACGCCTGCCGCGTTTGGAGGTGATTGCTGGCCGCGTGCTATGGGGGACGGATTGGCCGAGTCCGGGGGTACGCGACTTGCGCACCAACCTAGAAACTTTTTGCAGCCTGGTTGCTTACAGCGATATTCTCAAGCACAAGGTTTTGGTTGAGAATCCCAATAAGTTGTTTCCCAAGCGTTAATCAGAGCTTTCTTAATTCCGGTCAACCGGGATATCCACTCGCGGCGGATCCTACAGCGGTACCAAATTGATCTCGGTGTGGTTCTCTTGTGTGAGATCCATGGGAGGTAGCGTAGCCAGAAAATAGCGTGGTCGTTGACGGGGGGAATCAGCTGGCGGATTGGCGGAAATTTCTTTGCTCTGAAGTTCCGCCTGGCGTTGCAAAGCCACTGCCATGTGATAGGAAATCGCAACCGCGTGTTGGAGCCGTCGGCCGCAGATCTGGTCTTCCGGAATATCCTCACGCGTGGGCGGAACTGCAGTAAGCACCACCAAAACAGCGCACAAAACGGTTTGCGCGGGAAGATCCGCTTGCGCAATGGCGCGCGCCGAGCGAAATAATCGCACGCTGCCACGGCTTGCAAAATCCACGGCATCATCTGGCAGCAAAGTGCGGCACAACAGCTGAATTTCTTCGCAGTTTGCGGGCAGTGCACAAGTGGCAAAAGGTTTGCGTTGGCTGGCGCGACGCAAGTGCAAGTAGGCGCCTTCGATTTCCATCAAAATGGGATCGTCGGAGAGTTCGGCGAGGTGGCATTCCGCCCGCAATGGCTTTTCTGTGTCACCCGTGGTGATCTCCAGTTCTAAGCGGTGACTCGCAGCCGATGGAATCATCGTGCCACGCCAATCTGCTGTGTCGCTGTCGGCGGGGGGTGGTAAAGCTGGGCTATCCACCCACCAAGTTTCACCACTGCGCGCAAGTTGCGCTTCTACCCCACAGGCCTGCAGCATCACCATCAGCAAATGGGCACGATCCAACTCGCTGCCAGCGCCAGCCCACAAAGTAGCGACGGGGCCGCGTAAGGAACCGTGGTAGTCGTCTGGCAAAATCTGCTCGGCCACAAATTGAATCACCTTCTGCGGATTTCCTTCCAGCAACTGCACTTGCTGCGCGACATCATCAAAACCCAGCCGCTGGTGCAAGCGGGTGGCCAAATCGGCCAGGGTCCACATCACGCCAATCAAAATCCCCACCAACACGACCAAGCGGATCAGTCGCCGCCGGTTTGAGGAATCCTCTTCGATTTTGAAACGCGAGCTGGAACGCGTCATTTTAAATCAAACGTGCGGCGCCATGAATGCCAGCATCGTTGCCCAGGGTGGCTACGGTGAGTTGGAAATCGCTGGCACACCGTCCAAAGCAACGTTTTGCCATTTCTTTCAAGGCATGGGGAGCCAGTAAATCGAGAGCGGGGGCACCGCCGCCGCCAAACAAGAACACGCGCAAATCCAGCAATAGGGCCACTTGGGAGAGTGCAATGCCTAAGGCCAAACCGCTGGTGCGAAACACCGAGAGGGCATCGCGGTCGCCTTCACGCGCCGCAGCAGCAAGTTCTTTCAAAGACAAAGTACGGCCAAGTTGTTGGGCCGCCAAGGTTTCCATGGCGCGCGCCGAAGCAATCGCTTCCAGACATCCAATCGTGCCACACCCGCATTGGCGCTGATGACCGGTGTACATGTGGCCAATTTCGCCAGCCATACCGCCTGGGCCATGGAAGGGCGTGCCGTTTAAAATTACGCCGCCGCCGACTCCAGTTCCCAAAGTGATAAACATAAAGTTAAGAACGCCACGTCCGGCACCGATTTGCGCTTCGCCAAAGGCGGCAGCATTGGCATCGTTTTCGAGCAATACCGGGCAGTCTAGTCGATCGCGCAACATGGCCACCAGCGGTAGCTTCTCTAGGAACTCCAGGTTCGGCGCGTTCGAAACCTGCAGACGTGCGGTGCTAATTACGCCGGGAACACCAATACCAAGTTGGTGAATAGGGCTGCCGTCGGCGAGGGTGCGCACGCCAGCGGCAATGGCATCTAAACATTGCTCAGCGTGATGCGGGGTGGTTATTTCTAAGCGGGAGACTAATTGCTCTCCCTCCACGCGCCCCAGCTTGATTGCGGTGCCGCCAAGGTCGACGCCAAAGCGCGGCGCGGAGGAATCGGTGCTCACGATTTAGCGGCGTTGCAGAGCTGCTTTGTAAAGTTTGTTGGCTTCAGGCATCAAGGCCTGCAGTTTTTCTATACGAGTGTTCGAACTCGGGTGAGTACTCAGCCATTCTGGTGGTGCGCCTTGTGATGCAGCACCCATACGTTGCCATAAACCAATCGCAGCTTCTGGGTTGTAGCCGGCATTTGCCGCCAACATCAAACCAATCTCATCGGCTTCTGATTCATGACTGCGCGAAAACGGCAACATCACCCCGACATTGGCGCCTAGGCCCAGCCCGGCAAGCACCATGTTGCGGTCTTCCGGATCCATATTTTTGGTACTCATCGCAGCACCTAACATGCCCAACTGCAGCACCATGCCATGGCTCATCCGTTCATTGCCGTGGCGCGCAATCGCGTGCGCGACCTCATGGCCCATCACTGCCGCAAGGCTATCTTCATCTTGCGTAATCGGCAGCAAGCCAGTGTAAACTGCGGTTTTGCCCCCTGGCAGCGCCCAGGCATTGACCATATCCGGTGCGTCAATCAGCTTGAACTCCCAGCGGAAGCGTTTGGCATCGGATTTGGGCAGCAGGTCGATCGCCGATTGTGCAATCCGCTCGCCAATCCGCTGCACCATTTCCGCATCCCTGCCGGTGGTTATGATGCGCTCGGTAGCGAGCATTTCGGTATAGGTGTCCGCCCCCAGGCGCATTTCCTCGCCGGAACTTAACAGCAGCAGCTGCGAACGGCCGGTGCCGGGGACGTTGGAACAAGCGCCAGCAAGAAGGGCCAGGAGTAGAGAGATGAGCAAGGCACGCATGATGGCTCTATCGTAGTGCTTATCTCCCTCGGAGACACCCCTCTGAAACCGTGGAAACCAAACGCCCGACTCTGCTCATCGTTTTAGATGGCTGGGGGCACGCCTTACCGGGTGCCTACAACGCTATCACACACGCTCCAGCGGCCAATTTTCTCTCTTGGTGGGAGCAATGGCCGCACGCGCTGCTGTCGGCTTCTGGCAAAGAGGTTGGGCTGCCGCTGGGATTAATGGGCAATTCGGAAGTTGGCCACACCAATATTGGCGCGGGTCGGGTGGTGTATCAAACCATTTCGCGGATTGATGATGCTCTGGAGAGTGGTGAGTTTCAGCGCCTTGGTGTATTGCGCAACGCCATCGATCACGCGCGGATCCACCACGGCAATCTTCATCTATTCGGCTTGCTCGGCGACGGCGGCGTACATGCGGCCGATCACCATTCCGCCGCGCTGTTGGAGCTCGCCAAATCTATGGGGCTGCCGTCGGAGCGGGTGTTGTTTCATGCATTACTCGATGGTCGTGACACGCCGCCGCGTTCTGCACATGGTTACTTGTTGCAACTCGAAAAGCAACTCATCCAATCTGGCGGACGGATTGCCTCTGTGTGTGGCCGTTACTTCGGCATGGACCGCGATACCAACTGGGAGCGCACCGCCAAGTTTTGGGATTTGATGATCCATGGCCACGCACCGTTTCACGCAAACGATGCCATCACCGCACTCACCAACGCCTACCAAAGAGGCGAAACCGATGAGTTCGTGCAAGCCACGCGGATTGGCGCGCCGTGTCCGATGACCGCTGCCGACGCCATCGTGTCTTTCAATTTCCGCGCCGACCGTGTGCGTCAAATCAGTGCCGCGCTGCTTGCGGATGATTCCTTCCAAGGTTTCGAGCGTGGCGTTCGGCCCCAAGCCCATTACGTCACCATGACTCAGTACCGCAAAGATTTCGCCTGCGGGGTAGCGTTCCCGCCGGTGGAGTTGCATAGTTTGTTTGGCGAGCTGGTGGCGGCACAAGGCTTGACTCAATTTCGTTGCGCCGAAACCGAAAAATACGCGCACGTGACTTTTTTCTTTAATGGTGGGCGCGAAGCAGTCTATCCGGGAGAAGAACGCTTCTTGGTGGCGTCGCCCAAAGTGGCTACCTATGACTTGAAGCCCGAGATGTCGGCTTATGAGGTTACTGCAGCCATTTTAAATCGCCTCGAGCGCGGTTTGCATGATTTGTACGTGATCAACTTTGCCAATTCCGACATGGTCGGACACACTGGCGTGCTTGCTGCTGCGGAAGCGGCAGTGCGCGCCGTGGATAGTTGTTTGTTGCAGATTGTGAATGCAGCACTCGCTCAGGGTGGCACCGTGGCGATTACTGCTGATCACGGCAATGCCGAGCAGATGATTGATCCAGTGACCGGCGAAATCCACACAGCGCACACCGTGAACCCCGTGCCCTTGTTGCTCATCGGCGAGCGGGTGCGCGGCGCCAAACTCCGCGCTCTGGGTGTGCTTGCCGATGTCGCGCCTACACTGATGGATATCATGTCCATCGACCAACCTGAAGTCATGGATGGCCATTCCCTGCTGATTTCTTAGTTTCCGTTTTTCTCCTTCGATGACCTCCAAACTTCTCGTCTTGTTCTTCGTGTTGTGCTCTGCAACTTCGTTGCGTGCCCAAACTTCGACGTTTTTTGTCGACCCAAACACTGGCAATAATGCTGCCGATGGTGCGGAAGGCACACCGTTTCTGAGCCTCACTTTCGCCTTAACGCAAACCGTTGCTGGCGACACCATCCGCTTGCGGGCGGGCACTTATTCCGGCGCAGAAACTTTCCCAATCGTGCCAAAAAATGGGGTGGCTGTGGAGGCATTTCCAGAGGAGCAGCCGGTTTTTGATGGCGGGGGCAGTGGCACTTTGTTCCGCGTCAATCAAAACATCACCTTAGCCACTTCGCTACGCGGTTTGGTGATTGCCGCGTGCCGCATTGGTCTCGATATTCCAGCGGGGATTGGTGTCGATGGCCTCACCATTCAGGAATGTGAGTTTAGTGGGTTTGTAGATAGTGCTGTAGGCGCGAACGACGGCTTTGGCATCCTGGCTGTGCTGAGTAGTGGCGGCACGAGCGAGAATTTGACGATCGATCGTTGCAGTTTTGTCGGTGCGGGCGCCGCAGCCGGCATAGCCTTGGAAGTGAATGGCACTACCGTTTTGGATGGGGGTGGCATTCTTGCCAACACCAGCACCGGTGGCATGGACCGCACGCTGTGGCTGGTCGCGAGCAGTGGCGGCACCGTGGCTGCCACCTTCCAAGTCAACGACAATGTCTTCGCCGGTTATAGTGAAGCGGGAATTTTTATGCACGCGCTGGGCGGTGGCCCCATTTTTTCAGTAGCGACCATTGCTTGCCAAGCCAATGGCAACTCCTTAACGGGCTCAGGAGCCCTTGAAATTGGCTATCTGTTACGTGCCCAACATGGCGTGTTGAGTCAAAGTGCGGTGCTTTCGCCGTGGATTACCTACTCCAAGATTACCGGCAACTACATCAATATTTTTTGCGACGCCATCAATAACGGTGGTTCGGTGGTCGATATCCTTGCGGATTTTTACGCCAATCGTATCGAAGACGGTGTGCGGGCTGGAGTAGAGCTCGCCGTGTTGGTACCTGCAGGGGCCAATGACAATAACGACCCAAACTTCGGTGCAGGGCATACGGGCAGGTTCGCTGGGCTGAATACCTTTGCTGGCAACATCACTGATTTCCGCATTGGAGGAGGCATCACCAATCCCATCCAAGCGCGCTTCAACTTTTTCCCCGCCGGAGGCGCCACCCAAATCGGCGGCGTTCCCAACACTCTAGGCATTTTGAGTGAAATCATTCATGGCGGATTCGCGCATAGTGTTGTTGCGGATACGGCCGTGGAAGTCCAGTTAACCGCAGCATCCGATTCTGCATTCGTGGATTACGCTGGCACTTCTCCCGTCGGCCAAATCATGGTTACCATCGACGGCACGCAACTGGATCCAGCGGCAATCGAGGAGCTTTCCTTCGGCAGTGGCTTAACGTTGCAGCTGCCTGCACTTGCGCTCGGCAGCAAAACGGTTTTGGTTACCAATCCGGGTGGCCAAACCGGTTCCTTCCTGTTGAGTGTGGTAGCAGCAGGCTCAGGTTCCAATCCGGCAACGGCGAACAATTGCTTTGTGGCAACCGCCGCCTATGGCGACTATTCCGCTCGGGAGGTCGTTGCGCTGCGTCGTTTCCGCGATCAATACTTGCAGGCAAGTGCTGCCGGGCGTGAGGTGATTGATTGGTACTACACCCATGGCCCCAGTGGCGCGGCATTTTTGCTGCAACACGAGTCGCTGCGTAAAGCAACCCGCGTGGCGCTCGCTCTACCAGTGGTGGTGGCCAATGGCACTACGCGCTGGAACCCCGGGCAACGCTTTGCTTGTGGCGTTTTGCTGCTCGGCGTGTTTTTTGGCCTGACCAAGCGTCGCGTTTAAGCCCAGCGAATGGCCTCTAATCGGCTTTTTTCTGCAAGTGTGGTAGTCGCATTTGTGCAACCGCATCATGAGTTGGTACCACGTGGAGCGCGGGATAACGTTTCATCAATTGATGTACTTGCACGATGGGGTACTCCATGGAATCTGAATCTGCATCGACCAGCCAACTAGAAAGCCAGAACTTATGGCAGGGGCGTTGAAAGCCTTCTACACTCCAAGTGGTATCGCCGCTAAACAGATAGCGTTCGCCGCTAGGAAGGTTCACGAACAAACCCAATGATCCCGCGGTGTGCCCGGGCATCGGCACGAGCACGATGCTGCCGTCGCCATAAAAATCAAAGCTGGAGGAGAAGTTTTCATAGGGGCCATCGGAAAACTCAGGGGAACGCCAGCGGATAGTTTCTGCATCGAACTGGTCGCCGAAATATCCAGCTTCCTCGTCGGCGCGAGCCACGGCTTGTTCCAGACCGGTTTTGGGAAACCAAACTTCGGCTTGCGGGAAACTCTCCAAACCACCGGCGTGATCCCAGTGCAGGTGAGTCAAAACGATGTGCTTCACTACACTCGAATCGATGCCAGCATTTTGCAGCGCGGATCGCACATCGGGGCCTTTCTCATAGCCCATGAAGGGTTTCAAAGTCCAAGGCATCTGCTCGTCAAACTGTTGATCAATATCAGGCCCAAGGCCAGTGTCAATTAGCAACCATCCACTTGGGTGTCGCACCAGAACTGCCGGGAAAGTGAGCTGGCGGCTAGTGAACCAGCGACCTCCTTGGAATAGGAAAGCCTCGGGTGTGTTATTCCAGCCAGTGTCGATCAGCTGTAGCTCCACCCGTGGCAGGCTGGCCGGATTTTCCAGGCGGGGATCGCCAACAAACACACACGCCGCCGGGAACTGCTTGACGTCAATACGCGAGGAGCATGCCAGCGCTAGGAAGCAGAGGAAGGATGGTAGGTAAAGTCGCACCGCCGACAGGGTACAATGCCGGGTCAAATGAGCGTCTCCTGCGGCATCGTAGGGCTTCCAAATGTAGGGAAGTCCACCATTTTTAGCGCCCTGTCTTCGGCGAAGGCAGATGTGGGCAATTTCCCTTTTTGCACCATTGAGCCCAACGTGGCGGTGGTAGAAGTTCCTGATGAACGTCTAGAAATCATCCACGGCTTCGTCAAAACGCAGCGCGTGTTGCCGGCGGTGGTGAAGATTGTGGATATCGCTGGCTTGGTCGCTGGTGCCTCAGAGGGCGAGGGCATGGGCAACAAGTTTCTTGGCAACATCAAGGAGTGTGATGCCATTATGCAGGTGGTGCGCTGCTTTGGCGGGGATAAAATTCTCCGCGAAGGCGCGATTGATCCACTCGGTGATATTGAAGTCGTAGAGCTTGAGCTTGCTCTGGCAGATTTAGAAACACTGCGCCGCGCCGCAGATCGCGTCATCAAAAAGAGCCGCGCCGGCGATAAAGATGCGCTGTTTGAAACCGAGGTCTTTAGCAAAGCCATCGAAATGCTGGATGCTGGTCGGCAGTTGCGGGAATTCGATTGGAACGACCGCCAGCGCCAGGTGCTGCGCCCGCTGTTCTTGATGAGCATGAAGCCGGTGCTGTACGTCGCCAACGTTGCCGACGATGATCTCGAGGGCACCAATGATTGGTGTCAGCTAGTGGCCGCGCATGCCGCCAAACAAGGCGCACAATGGGTGCCGATTTGCGGCGATTTGGAGTTGGAGTTGCGCTCGATGGATCTTGAGGACCGCGCCATGTTCATGGAGGAGCTGGGGGTGCAGCAACTTGGGCTGGAGCGCTTGATTCGCACGGTTTATTCCTTGCTCGGCTTACAAACCTACTTCACCGCAGGCGAAAAAGAGGTGCGCGCTTGGACCGTCCACGCTGGCGACGCCGCTCCAGTTGCCGCTGGGGTCATCCACACAGATTTCGAGAAATCCTTCATCCGCGCTGAGGTCTACTCGGTTGCGGACCTTCAAGAGCATCAGTCCGAAGCAGCCATTCGTGCGGCTGGGAAGTTGCGCACTGAGGGGCGTGAATACAAAATGCGGGATGGCGATATCGCCCACTTCCTTTTAGGGAAGTAGAGGCAGATTCCCCACGTTTTTGCGCGTTTAAGCGAGTAGGGGATCAAGCTTACCAGCGGTTTCCAGAGCGGCGAGGTCGTCGAAGCCGCCGATCAGTTTGCCGCTGATGAAGATTTCAGGCACGGACATTTTGCCGCCGCTACGCTCGATCATTTCATCGGTGCGCTCAGGATGCTGACTCAGGTTGATTTCTTCATACTCCTGGCCTTTGCTTTCGAGCAGGCGCTTGGCCATGGTGCAGTAGGGGCATGAATTTTTTGAGTAGATTTCGATTTTTGCCATCGTTCCAATTTCTGTCCTAGAAGCAGACTTGGCGACTCTTAGTACCAGAAAGGCCGGGTTGGTTCCCGGAATCGCCGCCACTAGGATAAAATAACGTGCCGATGGAAGCAGCCGCAGTTGAGAAAATCGTTATGGATGGGCTTCAGGGCTCATCCTGCAAAGCCACTGATCTCACTGGCACAATGGATCACTGGAACCTCGAAGTTCAGTGGACTGGTTTCGACGGCATGGCTTTGCTCGAACAGCATCGTGCCGTTCTTGAAGTTGTGCGTCCGTACATGTCCGAAGGTGATAACACCATCCACGCCGTGCAGATTCAAATCACTCGTTGAGCATCATGGAAATTAAAGAATCATTAGAACAGAGCATCCGCGAGCAGCCGATCCTCGTTTTCGCCAAGGGCAGCAAAATGTTCCCGCGCTGCGGCTTTTCGAAAGCCGTCATCGATACTCTGAACGCACTGGGCGTGCCTTTTGAGGTCATCGATATTTTTGAGCATGAAGATATTAAGCCGGCGCTGGTGGCTATTAGTAGCTGGCCGACTACCCCTCAGGTGTTTCTCGGCGGAGAGTTCATTGGCGGGGGCGACATCGTCAGGGAGCTTTACGCGAATGGCGAACTGCGCCGTATGGTGGATGCTGTCTTAGTGAAGTAGAACCGTAGCTGTGCGGGGCGCTAAACTGGGTGTTGATGCGAATTCTCGTTGCTTACCGCGGTTTGCCCTGGCCGATATCCGAGGGCTATCATTTGCGCATCCTGCATATCTTTCGCAGGTTGGCAGAGCGGCATGAAATTCATTTGCTGGCGTTAAATCATCAAGATGCGCAACGCCAGAAGCTTGCAGATGTGCAAGCATCGGGTATTTTCACCAGCATCTTGATGCGGGATGTTCCTGCACGAAATCCCATTGGGCGTTTGCGCACGAACCTTGGTTTCGCGCCGGTGGCAGCATTTCATGCCGAGTACCCGGGCTTTCGGCGTGCCTTGCAGGATGAAGTGCGCGCCTTAAAGGCGAAACTGGATTTGGATGTAGCTTATGTCTTTGATCCTTGGGCGGATTTGTGGTTTAGTGATGCTGCCTTGGAGATCCCCACTTTATTGGATGTCTGTGATTGCCGCACGATGTTCTATGAGCGGCGTTTGGAGCGCGGTCATTTAGGTTTGAAAGGGCGCTTGCGAACGCACCAGCTGCACCATCGTTTCCACGCTTATGAGCGCTTTATGTTAGAGCGTTACCCACTGTCCACGGTGGTCTCGCCGCTGGATCAGGATTGCTTGCAACGCATCAAACCTGGATGTCGCGTCGAGTTGATTGCCAATGGTGTTGATTTGGAAATGTTCAAGCCGGTTGTGGGAGAGCCTGAGCTGCCGGGCAATCTGATTCTCTTTGGCAATATGGATTTTCTTCCCAACTCGGATGCGGCGATTCATTTCGCCAAGGATATTTTGCCTTTGGTGCGGCGCACCCACCCGGAAGTTACTTTCACGATTGTGGGCACCAACCCTATTCCGGAAGTTGTGGCCTTGGCGGGGCTGAGAGGAGTCGAAGTAACCGGGCGGGTCGAGGATCTTAAGCCTTGGATTCAACGCGCCACCATGTTGGTTGCACCGATGCGATTCGGCGCTGGCATCAAAAATAAGGTGCTGGAAGCGATGGCGGTGGAGAAGCCGGTCGTCACCAACTCCACCGGAGTGGAAGCCATGGCGCCAGAAGTGCGCGATTTATTATGCATCGCCGATACTCCCATTGATTTTGCCGCAGAGGTTTGCGCACTTCTGGAGGAGCCATCCAGGCGTCGGGATCTCGGCGTGCGCGGCCGCGAGGTGATGGCACGCTTGCACTCTTGGGATACGGCAGCGGAGGCCTACGAGTGCCTGTTTGAAGAACTAGTGGCTACTGTTTGAGTTAGGAAGCTTTGATTTATTCGTACGGCGGCCCAGCGGCCGGAATCCCCAGGCTCCGCGTTGCTTCTACTTGGCCGTAGCTAGGGCTACGGCCAGCGTCTCGCGCTTTGACCCAGAAGATTCCGATCCACCGTTCCACTCGCTCGAATAAATCAGAGTTTCCTAAAGGAATCTGCGCGGTGGGGGTTACTGAATCTGCACGCGTAGCATGTTCGAGGAACGTAACGTACCTTGCGCCGTGGCAGCTTCGACAAAAATGGTCAGCCCACTCACGCGCGGCGGAACCAGAATGCCATGGTTAGCACTACCGTTGAGATCCGTGGTGCCACTTGCTAGCAAGGAAGCTCCAGTACCCAGCTCAAAGGGCGTGCCATGGATTTGACTGCCCGCGTTGGAGAAACTCCGTAGCAAATACCAAGTGATGCCAGCGGCCGCTCCGGAAATATTCAGGCTAGCAGGGTTGCCAACCGTCAGCAGCGTTGGGCCACTGAGCAAGAAATCGGGGGCGTCGATGCGCAGTACAAAAAGGCCACCATCTTGGTCGGAGAGGTATACCAGGCCAGATTGAGCGAAGGGGTAAACTCCCCAAGCTCCGTCGAAGCCGGGGCCCGTAGCGATGTTGGTATCAAAAGAGGCAATCTGTTGTGGCTGGCTTGGATTACTGATATCGAGGCACGCGAAGCCGTAGGAGTACCAAGACATAAAAGCACGATTGCCTTTAATGAAAGCGTTGTGCACACGCGCATTATCGTTCTTCCAAGTGGAAAGCAGCTGAATGTTCGATGGGTTAGAAATATCGTAGAAGGCTAAGCCACCGCCAGTGTTTTCATCGGTGGTGACTGCGATGCTATCGGTCGCGTTCGCCCAAACATTGTGTGTGAAGTTGCCAGGCGTGGTGACGAAATCAAGGCTAGGGAAAGCTGGCAAGGTGCTGACGGAAACAATGCGATAGTGGCCGTCGTAAATCTCAGCTAAATGCGCTAGGCCATTTTGAATGTGTGCATCATGCACTTCATGAGTGTTGTAGCTCGCAAGCTGCAGCGGCGCCACAGGGTTTGCCAAATCAAGCACCACCATGCCGGGGTTGGGATCGGCGCCCACCACATACGCCAACGAGGTTGCAGTATCGATTGCAATGTTGTGAGCATGGCTCCAGATACTCGCGCCGTAGTTGCTAACTAAGGTAGGGCTATCTGGATTGACCAAACTCACGATTTGCATGCCACCACCACCTTCGGTGACGATGTAACAATAAGCCCCCAAGGTTTTCATATCCCGCCAAATCGAATTGGGGCCGGGGATAAACGCAACCCGATTAGGCGCCGACGGATTCGTGACATTGTAAAAGGCAGTACCGTTGTCGGTGCCAATGATGGCGTATTCACGGCCATCTGGAGCAGTGTAACCCCAAATATCGTTGTAGTAACCGTAGTCATCTGTGCGCGATAATTCCGTCGCGCCATTTTGTGCCGCGGCGGCCGTGCTGAGCAGCCAAACCAAGAACCCATGGAGAGTGATTTTGAGGATTTTCATGAATTCTTGGTTTGGATGGCCTGGACGTGGATTACTGAACTTGCAGCGTCAGCATGTTGGTGGTGTCAGGCGGGCCAGGGTTGGTGGCCGCCTCGATGTAGATGGTTCTGCCGCTGGCCGCTAAAGGCACCGTCTGCGTGAAAGAAGCATTGCCGCTAGCATCGGCGTTGCCGCTGTGAAGCAAAGTCCATGGCGCACCGATTTCAAAGTTCAGCCCTGAAATAGTGGTGCCATTATTCCTCAAGCTGTACAGCAACCACCAGGGACTGTTCGCGCCAGTGTTCGAAAGAGTGACGCTGACCGCAGAGCCTGCTGCTACCGAACCGGGTGCTGCCAGAATCGGGCCACCGCCACCGCCGACGGGTTCCAAGGTGTAGAGCTCAAAATCATCGATGGTCCAGCCGCCATATTCTAGGCCAGCATCCGAATCAAGATGGAAGCGTACCACCACGGAGGAGTTCTGATCCGCCCATGCTGAGATATCCAAATCTTGAATACTCCAGCTGTTATCGAGTAAATCAAGGTTGCTAGGGTTTTGCCAAACTTGCTGACCATTGACGTAAATTCGCGCGTGATCGAAAGTCGCGTTTTCGACGGTCAACCAGCGTGCGAAACGCAGGTGCACACCAGAGGCAGCACTGCAGTCGGCAGCCCGCGCATCCAAATAGTTTTCTACATTCGAGGCGTACTTGCCATTCCAGCCCGAAAGTCCTAAATCATTCGCCCAAGCCTTCGAACCTGAAAATGCGCCACCTGGGTCACCGGCATTGCCTTGCGGCGTACCACGTTGCCAATCATCTTGGGTGTTGACCAGTACGTGTGTCCAGCCGTTATCGGTGTTGCCCTCGAAGTCATCGAAAGCGATGCGGTTGTAGATGCCCACTACAAAACGGTGGACGTGGTCGCCAGGGGAGAAGCCGTCCGGCAACCATACTTGACGGCTGTTGCTATCGGTGGCCACTAGGTAATATTCCACGCGCGCCGGACTCACTTGCCCAGGAATCGCCCCGGACCACTGATTTTGCGATCCAGTGGGGCTCATGGCTACGGTGTTCCAGGTGGTGCCTTCCAAATGCCAAAACAATTCCACACCGGTGACGGTGCTGGAACTTTGCGGGACGACATCAGCAATCGCTAAATAGGGCCCCACTTCATTTTGGGTATCGCCCAAAGGCGCGTGGGTCATGGTCATCGAGAGTGGCCTGGCGAGTTCTGCAACGGTCGCTAAGGCACCTGCGGTGATCATTTCCGCGAGCACAAAGTCATTCGCGGAAGTGCCAGTGATATCGTTCGCAGTGTGGATGTAAGGGCTGTAGGAGCCCAAATCCTCGAACGGGAAAATCGCCGGAAAACCGTGATTGAAGAACGAGCGGTGGTCGCTGGTGCCACCACTCAAAGGACCGATCGTAATCGGTAATGCAGGAACATACGCGGCATAAACATCCATCGCGAAGTTGTTCATATTGGTGTCCGTATCATTGGTGATGAAACCTACGGAACGTGTGTCGCCAGGCGCACGATAAGCGGTCATATCGAGTTGCACCATGCCGATTACGTTGGCGTTGATCTGATCCAAATGGGCGGCGTAAGCTTCGGAGCCCAGCAGCCCGAGTTCCTCTCCAGAGAATGCGCAGAAACGAATGGTGTAGTCAAAATCCTGGCTGCCTAATATGCGCGCGATTTCTAGTACCCCAGCGGTGCCAGATGCATCATCGTCAGCGCCTGGTGCTGGCGAACCTGCACTGCCTTGCCAGTTGACGGAATCGTAATGCCCGCCAATCACCACGATTTTGCTCGGATCTGTAATGCCTAGCTTCTCGCCAATCACCACGCCAGCCCCTGCATCGTAGGTGTACACAGAGGTAGTTAGGCCACGGCTTTGTAACTCAGCAACCAACCAGTTTTGCGCGGCGACTTCGCCTGCTTCAAGGTGGCGGCGCGTACCAAAGGCCTCCATCGTGGCAACATCCGCAGCAAGATTCGTTTGCGAAACTTGCGCCACCCAAGATGCGATGGTGGGATCCGGTGAAATAGCGTTGAGCTGGCCACTGCCAAAACTTTGTGCGAGCACTGGAGTGATGGCGCGATTACCAATCTGACGCACAGCACCATGGCAGCGGAAACCGGGGTCGACCATGGTTGCGAGTTGCGCTTTGGTCAACGCACGTAATCGCACACGGCCATCAGCGGAGCTCCAAATCTGGCGGCCGCTAAGTGCGATGGGGCCGGCTTCGTCGTCGTGATGTTCTACTAAAGTGAACAATTCTTCATCCACGGCAAGCGCTGGAAGAACGGTCATTGCCGCGCCAAAACGCTCAGCAAGGAGGGCGTTTTTGCGACCAGCTAGCAGTCCGCCCATGTCGTCGTACATCTCACCATTGCGAATCAGCAGATCGCGCAGAGCGGTGTCGGTGCCGTAGTGATAGATGGCGATGAGACCATCTTCGTTAGGTATGGAAGCCGAAACCTCGGTCCCTTGTAGGGGACCGAGGATATCGGCTCCCTGCTGAAGCAGGGAGGCGAGAAGTAGAGGTAAAAACATGCGAGTTAATTCACAATCACACTAAACAAGTTGGAATCCATGATTCCGCCGGAAGACTGAGCGCCCACTTCCAGATAACCCACAGTTCCCGAAGGAAGGTTTGCTGGAATCGTGAAAGTGATACTGCCGGTACCTGCAGCGGTAGACACGCCACCACCGAGCTGACGGAAGCCAGCGCCGATGTCAAAGGTATGGCCAAAGATGACGCTGCCGCTGTTCGACAAACCACCAAGCATTTTCCAAGGTTGACCTGCTTCCATACCACTGAAGGTGTAGGTGACAGAAGACCCTGCGTTGCCGGAAGTGTTACCGGAAAGCAGAATGGCATCGGTGCCACCTGGAGGAACAGCATCCAAGGTGTAGAGCTCGAAGTCATCAATCGTCCAACCACCGAACTCCAGGCCGGCGTCGCTGGTCAACGTGAAACGAACCTTCACCGCTGGGTTGTTGTCGGCGATTGCAGAGATGTCATACTCCACAAAGCCCCAGTTTGAATCCAAGGTGTGGCCGTTGTTTTGGTTTTGCCAAACAAGCTGACCATTGACCAAGATTTTGGCGCGATCGTAGATGCCTTCTTCCACACCAAGGTAGCGTGCGAAGCGCAATGTAACCCCACTCTTGCCGGTGCAATCGATGGCTGGGGACTCAAGATAGTTGTTGACGTTTGCGGCGTAGCTGCCGTTCCAGCCCGGCAAACCTAGGTCGTTGGCCCAAGCTTTGGTGCCCGAATAGGCGGTGCCAGGATCACCGGCATTGCCAGCCGGCGTGCCGCGTTGCCAGTCGTCTTGGGTGGCGAGTAGAGCGTGCACCCAGTTTTCATCGGTAGCACCCTCAAAATCGTTGAAGTAAACCTGCGTACGCACGCCAACCACAAACTCATAGGCACCAACGCGTGGATTACGCTCACTGTTGCTGAGGGAGTCATTGGAAGTAATCCAGTACGTCAGCCTTGCTGGGGAAGCTTGTCCTGGGATACCGCCTGACCAAATGCTGCCAGCCGTGTTCGCCATCGGAACGATCAACTCGTTGCCACCATTCACGGTGTAGTGCACCGTTGCGGAAGTAATCACAGCACTCACGAGGCTAGTGATATCAGCACTCACCACGTAGGGGCCGGTTTCGTTGAGGCTGTCGCCAAGAGGAGTGTGGGCGATTTGAATCAAGGCAAGGTCCACGCCTGGGAAGCCTTGCTGACGGAAACCACCATCAATGTCGGCGTAGTTCGGCGTGCCGTTCAGAATGTTGCCGTCGTTGTCGTCCAACACCAGCCAGTGCTCTTCGATAATCGTTTTGATCTGGCCATCGTTGTAAGCGTTCATCCAAGCGACGAACAAAGTATCAGCAGTCAAGTCGCCAGCAGAGTTGCCGAGCGAAGTGTTGAGCCGTTGGCGTACTTTCCACAACGCGCCCATCAGGACTTCGCCGTCAGCGTGTACTTCGCCGTAGCAGCCACCGTTATTGTCGCCACAGAACTGGCGGTTGTTGTTGCCGGTGCGGATGATGCCGCCGCCAGTGAAGAAGCCGGTGCCGACTTCTGCAACATCGTAAACGTACATGGAGTACACATCCCCGTTGCCTTCGCCGAAACCATCCGAGCCGTTACCGCTGCCGTACAAAGAGTTGAGCCAATGGCCCTCTTCGTGAGCGACAATCGTGCTAAAGCCGGTATTGTTGCAGCCGCCGCCGGCACGATACATATTGATGGAAACGCCATCGTAGTAGGCATTACACGTGGCGTTGAGGTTGGCGTTGGTGGTGACCTGGAAGTCAGCGTGGTTGTCGCTAGGATCAATCGACTTAATCCAGGCGCGCACATCCAACACGGAGTCGTAGCAAGAAGCTTCCGAAGTCACAAACTCGGTTTGACCAGCATTCATGGTCAAGGTGCCAGGGGTGCCTGGCGTAAACGATGTGGTGGTGCTGTGGTTCGCACCGGCCTGGTTGAGAACGCGGCAGTAAGGACCGGTGTAAGTCGCCGTGACGTTGAGCGGATTGTTGTTGCCGACGTTAATGCTGAAGTTGCCGTTGGCGTCGGTGGTGGTGTTGCCGGCGGTTGAAGTCACATTCATGAATGGCATGATGTGCAGCGAAGGTGGGTTGGCGGCCGAATGCGCGGCAGTGCCAGGCGTTGCATACGATTGCACGGTGCCGCCGGCTTGCTGATTGTGAATCAGAGTACTCTCTTGCAGCAGCGACAAAGCAGAAGAATCAGCAGCGATGAAAATGGTGCGACCAGCTGGGTTGGCAGGATTTTCGCGGTTGCGCAACTCCATCGACCAAGCCAAACGGCCCTCCATAAATTTGCCATCGCCAGATTTAAAAATGACCAACTCGGGATCACTTACTTCACTAGGCTCGCGTTGTTCCAACGCGATGTAATCTTGCACGGCAGCATCTGCGGCGGCATAAGCATTCGCGGCAGGAGCAGTGCTAAGACGTTCAATGCCAGAAATGCCGAGGCTATCCAATGCCAACAGTTCACCTTTTGGAGTGAACAGCGCTTGTACGGAACCAGCGATGACCGGGATGCCGTTGACGGCCTGCAGGAACTCGACCGACACTTTGTCGGTGGTGCCAATCTGCTGCAAGGACAAATACTTCACCCGCACCGGCACCAAGGTTTGGTTACTGATGGCAAAGATATCGTAAGCCTGCTCGAAAGAGAGACGCGCCAACTCAAACCAATCCGCATCGGTGGTTGGCGTGAATGGAGCATCTAATTTGCTGCCCCATAAAAATTGCCCAGTTTGTTGATCGGTATGGCGTGTCAAACGCCACCCATCGCCGTGGTCAAGTTGCCATTGGGAGAAGGCGGCAGTGACCGGATTTTGCGATTCAAGATCAGATTGAGAGTAAGCGGCGGACGTCAGCGCTAACGCGCCAACCGTAGCCAAGGAGGCAACTAGGGTTCTTCGAAGCATGTTCAGGATTGGGAAGGGGAACAAATGGGAACAGGTGGACTACAGCGCTCTTTATGGGACGTTGGTTTTTCTCTGAGGTTCCACACTTTGATTCTAACGGAATACTGGACTCTAGCGAAAAAACTGAGTTTTTGGAAAAAAAAGGGGTTACCGGAGGTTTTGCACCATCTTTAACAGAAAATCGTGGAATTCCAATAAAAATCTGACAGAACAACAAGTTAGGGCATATCATAGGGCATATCATTCACGCGGAATGACATCCTTAATGCTCCCAAAATGAAGTTTTGGGGTCCACAGAATGCATTTCTCTACGAAACGGTCGATTTTTTGCTGAAAATGAGAATTCCCTTCCACCTGATTTCCCTCTCTGCCCGGTGCTTCAGCATCTTGGCTTTGAGTACATTTGTAGCTTGTTCGCACCCTGCCCCTGGCGGGATTAGCGTTTCTGGCGGCGCTGGCGGTGCAGTAGAGCCACCGATTACCTTCGAAATGGCCGATCTTGAGGGCGACTGGTACGGCCAGCTCGTTCCCAACAGCGTGGTCTTTGATGTACGCAACTTTTACTTCCGCGTGGTGGGTGGCGAACTCATCGAAACTGCGGATAGTTTGGGTAACCAGTGGACTTCGATTGATACAAGTTCCCTCGAGTTCACTGTTGCGGGTGTCCTGACCGCAAACCTTGCTTCTGTACTGGTGACCAATAATTTGGCCTTCACCGCTCAAATGGATGACTCCATGACCATCCTAACCGGCGAGTTCAGCCATCTTGATGCTGCTGCAACGCTGGTCGAAGGCTCTTTCGAACTGAAGCGCAGCATCGGATCCGGCCAGTTTCAAACGGCCTCACTCGAAGGCTCTTGGGCCGGCCAAGGCACGAACGGCCAGGGTAAAAAACGCTGGATTGACATGGCTCTAGATGCCGCTGGTGCGGTTCTTTCTGGGCAAATGATTCGTCCATTCGATAGTTTGGTGCAGCACACCTACTCGGCTGGCACGGGTAATGTTTTCACCCTCAGCAACGATAGTGTGGGACGTTTGGATAATGTACAAATCACTGCTGACGATGGCGCGATTTTGTTTTTCACTTACGCTTTAATCGATGAAGAAGGCACCCTATTGGGTGGACCGGGTTTCGATACCTTGATGGGATCTGGCGTTGCTGTCTTGTCTAAGACTGTGGCACCCTCCGTGGAATAATTAGCTTTCTTAAAAGCGGCTTCCCGTCCGCTCGCGCGGACACTAGGCTAAGGGGCTCATGGCGAGCCCCTTAGCTTTTTTAACCGACTTCGATGGTGTCTGGACAAATCCTTGGCGTGAGCTGCAAGCAGTACACACCACGGTTCGCGATGAACTGGCCCGTTTGAGCGGCGTCACTCCCGAAGCCCTGCAAGGCGCATATGATGGTTTTCGTGCTGCAGTGCTGGCCACCCCAGATCAACACGGCTGGAAAATCGATGGTCGTTTGAGTTCCTATGTGGATGAAGATTATTTCGCCGTACCCACTTCGATTGGGCAGTACATTGATACCGCTCCGTGCCAGGCTAGTGGCAGTTTAAAGGAAGCTGTGTTGCGTGATTTTGGTTCGGTGCTTGAGTTTCTTGACTACTGTTATCACGATACCTGCGCGCGTTTTCGTGTCGCAGTCGAGCACGATTTAACCGAAGGTGCGGAGCGCGTTTTGCAATGGTTGTGCAGCAATGATGTCCATGTGGTCTTTGCCACCAATGCTCCGGCAGAGAAAATTGTTGGCTGGTTCGCGCATCATGGCTTCAGCGTTGCCGATGCTGCCAGCACCGAACCTGGCGCAGTGCCGCTGCGGGTGTACGGCCGCGCCGGTAAGCAATGGTTAGGTGATACCCATCAGGTGATGGATTTTGGTGGCCGCGAAGTTCATGTCGACCGTCCTCAGTACCGCAAGATTATCGAACGTGAAAAGCCGGATTTAGTGGTTGGCGATGTGCTGTCTCTCGATCTTGCACTACCTTTGGCTATGCGTGCTGCGGGCCATCCGGCAGCACCGCGCGGTATCGGCATCATGCACTTGCCTCATACTCCTGATTGGGTATTGGAATCGGTAGGGCCGCGCGCACAGGACATCGATTTTGTGGTGCCACACGTCACCGCCCTGCCGCGCTTGATTAATCGTTTGCGCGAATCAGCTCAGTGAGAACTACGGCTGGCTCAACCTTGTTAAAAGGTGCAGCCACTTGAAAACCAGCCACCTTGCCGTGTAAGGCCTGGATGGTCTCGCTGGCAATGGCTAAACCTTCTGCAGCAGCGCGTCCTGCCGATTCCGCTTTGTCCATGCGCTCTAATACCGAATCTGGCACGAACACACCAGGCACTTCAGAATGCAGAAACTCCGCATTTCGCAAACTTCGCAGCGGCCAAATGCCAGCGAGAATCGGCGGGGTGTTGGCTGGTAAATGCGGCTGCAAATCGAGCAGCGTTGCCGCATCAAAAACCGGCTGCGTGATCAAGTAGTTCACCTGGGCACCGATTTTCCACACTAAACGCTCCAGTTCGCGTTCCATATCCAAAGCGGTGTGATTCAACGCTGCGCCAAAACAAAAGGCCGTGGGCTCGCCGAGTGGGTTGCCGCCCAGATCTAAACCGCGATTGAGATTGGCAATAATATTGCATAAACCAATGGCGTCGACATCGAACACTGCGGTTAAATCAGGGTAGTCGCCTTGGTACGGAGGATCCCCCGTGATCACCAGTAGGTTGTGCAAACCAAGTGCGGAGGCGCCGAGTAAATCGGATTGCATCCCAAGTAGGTTGCGATCTCTACAGCAGAAATGCAGCAAGGGTTCAATCCGCGTTTCGCGCATCAAAATAATAGCGGTTGCCATATTCGATAAACGTGCCGATGCGCGCGGTCCATCGGGAAGGTTGACCGCATCCACACCAGCAACATGCAAGGCCCGTGCGGCCTGGGTGATTTTGGTGGTGTCGACCGAACGGGGCGGGACTAGCTCGACACAAACCACGGTGCGGCCACTCGCCAGCGCGCTGCCCAAGGCGGAGCGCTGTTTGAGAGGCAAGGGCTCGACGCCTTCACTACCTTCGCGTGGTTTTGGGGTGATTTGGTGGGGATGCGCACCCACGTGTTGCATGTGCTGACGCCCTGCGCGGGCTGCACGGGAGATGGCTTTGATGTGCTCGGGAGTGGTGCCGCAACAGCCTCCCAGTACCTGTCCGCCTATTTGTAAAAAGCGGCGGGCAAAGCGCGCGAAGTAATCGGGATCGTTCTGGTAAAAAATGCGCCCATCTACTTGTCGTGGCATACCCGCGTTGGGTTTGGCACCGAGTGGTACGTCGACTTCTGGTGCAGCCTGACGTACGGCTTCCAGCACCACCCGCGGCCCACTGCTGCAATTAAAGCCCACCATGTCAGCGCCTGCTGCTGCGGCACGCACCGCCACTGAGGCCGCACTTGCACCATGCTGTGTGCGGCCATCTTGGCCAATCGTTAAGAATGCCAGAATGGGCAGCTCGCTGACCTCGCGTAGTCCCAAAATCGCTTGCTCTAACTCGGCAATGTTGTCAAAAGTTTCGAGCGAAAATCCATCCACGAATGGGCCGAGAAAACGCGCACTTTCGGCAAAGGCCGCGCGGGCTTCCATTTTCCCCAATCGCCCAATCGGTTCTAACTCGACTCCCAGCGGGCCTAACGAGCCGAGCACCCAGGAACGATCAGCAGCACACTCCCGCGCTAAGCTGCCGCCGGCCTCAAGCAATTCTTGCAAGCGCCCTTCCAAGTGATGGCGGCCCAGGCGATAACGATTGGCACCAAAAGTGTTGGTGAGGATGGCGTCGGCACCCGCGTGCAGAAACGATTGGTGTACATCGCGCACCCAATGTGGCTGTTCGATGTTGGCCAGCTCAAAGCTGCTGTTGAAAGCGATGCCGCGTTGATGCAGCTGGGTACCCATGGCACCATCCAGAACGATGATTTTGCTGCCAAGAGCGCTTGCGAGAGGGGGCCGGGGTGGTTGGAGAGTGTTCATGAAGGCGTGCACACCGACGGCCAGTGCAGAACTGATTCTATGCGGACATCTCGCCGACTACAACCGCATTACCAAGCGCCGCTATGATGTTGCGCCCATGGACTTGCCCTTTGATCGCGTATGGTTGCCGTTCATCTACTTGTATGGTGTTGGAGGCATCTTTTTCCTCTTTGGGATTTTCCTGGTGCTGAAGAGTGGTGCCCTCGATCTCAAGCGACGCACCCATCGCCGTTGGCTCGGAGTCTTGATTTTCGGCTACTTCTGGTACTTTGCCATTCACGGCCTCGGCACTCTTGCCGCCATCAACCTGTAGTTTCATGAACCTGCCATTGATGTTGCTGCAACAAGCGACCGAAACTCCTTCGGATGTCGCCTCACGGGCGGCCGCCGCTGCCGGTAGCTCACCAGTTTTTTGGGGTATCTTGATCGGGTATTTTGTGGTGGTGCTTGGTTTTGGCTCTTACTTTGCCAAGTTCAACCGATCCACTGCGGACTTTTTCTTTGGTGGCCGACGCTTTTCGTGGTGGCTTATCACTATGTCGATTGTCGCCACCGGCGTTGGCAGTCACAGCTTTGTGAAGTACAGCGCCAAGTCGTTTGAGAATGGTTTTTCCGGAACGATGGCTTATATGAATGATTGGTTCTTCATGCCGTTGTTTATATTCGGTTGGCTGCCAATTGTGTATTACATGAAGGTGCGTTCCATCCCGGAGTACTTTGAACGGCGCTTCAACCCTTTTGTGCGTGCCCTCGCCACGATTGTGCAATTGGTTTACATGCTGGGTTATGTAGGCATTGGTTTTCTGACGATGGCGCGCACTTTACAACCGATTGTGGGTGGCGCATTGGGTTGGAGTTTGATGGACATTATTTGGGTCGTGGCGGTTGTTGCTGGTGTATACATTACTTTTGGCGGCCAAACTGCCGTGATTTTCACGGATCTGCTGCAAGGGTTCATTTTGGTTTTTGCTGGAATTATGCTGTTCTTGCTTGGATTGCACTGGTTTGGTGGTTTCGAGGCCTTTTGGCATGCGCTACCGCCGGAGTTTAAATTGCCGTTGGCCACCTTCAATGATGATCCAAGCTTCAACTTTGTGGGGATTTTCTGGCAAGATGCAGTTGCCGGTTCGATTGCTTTCCTGTTTATGAGCCAAGGTTTGATTATGCGCTTCATGGCCTGTCGTTCCGTTGATCATGGGCGCAAAGCAGCAGCCTTTAATGTGTTATTTGCTTTACCGGTTTCCGCAGTTGCCGTTTGTTGTGCCGGCTGGATCGGCCGTGGCATGGTGAATGTCGAGCCCGGCTTGTTGCCAGAATCGGTGGAGCCAGACACTGTCTTCGTGATGGTTGCGCAGTTGCTCAGTTCTACCGCTGGCTTTGGATTTTTCGTTGCTGCCGTTACTGCCGCGCTGATGTCGTCCGTGGATACTTACATCAATGCTTGCGCAGCGATTGTGATCAACGATATTTACAAACCGATTGCCGATTGGCGCGGCAAATCATTCAACGATAAACACTACTTGCGGGCGGCGATGATGATTTCGGCACTGGGCACGGTTACCGGCGTTGCAGCAGCATGGATGTTTTCCAAGTTTGATGACCTCTACACCGCACACGCCTTTTTCCAGAGCACCATTTCGCCGCCGCTGGTGGCGTGCATCTTCTTGGGAATTTTTTGGCGGCGTTTCAACTCGGCTGGCGCAGTGGCCACTTTTGCCGGTGGTGTCTTGCTGATTATTATTGGCCGCACCTGGCCAGTGGAAATCATCGGCCTGTTTTCGCACGGTATCCCGCTGCCAGAGGGTGACCAAGCACCGTACACCTATATCGGAGCCCTCTACAATTTGGTGGCGTGCTTTGGCATTGGCATTGTGGTAAGCCTACTCACCAAACCGAGCGCGAATAAACTTGAGGGTCTCACGCTCTGGACAATATCTTATGCGCGGCGCTTTTTCAAAGGCGGCGAACCCAATGATCGCCCTGGTTTTACTTTGGTCGCGACTTGGGAAATCGATGCCAGTTTGCCTGAGGGTACCGTGCAGGTCGATGCAGAAGGTTTGCACCATCTCGCCGCCGACGAAGGCGATTTGGTCTATATCTGTGACCGACGCTGGTGGTTGGGTGGTCTACGCTCTGCACACGCCAAGCTACAAGGAGTGCATGGCCTCGGTGAGACCGTCGTTCTTTCTACCGAAATCGCCGCAACCGGCCACTTTTTGGAAGGCCGTATGGTGAATGTAGAAAAAGAATTTTAGTCCCTACAGATCGAAGTCCCAGTTCTCGGGGAGCTCCTCGCTTACCTGGTAAGTGTGGAGTGCGGCTGGAAACTCGCCGCTGCGCATGTCTACGAGGAGCTCGCCTAATGCTTTACGCATGATGTCCGCGACATTTGCATAACGCTTGACGAACTTCGGCGGAGGTCCGAAGGAAAGACCTACCACATCGTGGAAGACCAGAATTTGGCCGTCGCAACCGCCTCCTGCACCAATGCCAATGGTGGGAATCAACAGGCGTTCACTGATACGGCGCGCCACTTGGGCGGGAATCCCTTCCAATACAATTGCGAAGGCGCCGGCATCCTGTAGAGCCAGTGCATCTTCCAGCAGCCCACGTGCGCCGGCCGCGGTTTTACCCTGCACCCGATAGCCTCCGCGTGAGTTGATGGATTGCGGCAGCAAACCAATGTGCCCCATGACCGGAATATCTGCATCCACTAAGGCTCGTACCAAATGAGCGCGGTTGCGCCCGCCTTCCAGCTTGACCGCCTGCGCGCCACCTTCGCGAATCAACCGCAGTGCGTTGATGGCAGTATCGGCGCGCGATACGTGGTAAGTACCAAACGGCATATCGGCAACCACCAACGGGCGATCGGCACCACGCTTGACCGCGCGCGTGGCACTAATGATTTGATCCAAGGAAACTTTCAGCGTGCTCGCATGGCCAAGCACCACATTGGCCATCGAATCACCCACCAAAATCAAATCGAAACCGGCTTCATCCACTAAACGCGCGGTTGGATAATCGTAGGCCGTCAGGCACATGATTTTTTTTGCCGTGCCCTTGCGTGCCATCAGCGCGGGCACAGTGACCTTGGCAGGCACCGTATGTTCCGTGGGATTGGTTGCCGGGGTGGAACCGTAGACTGGGAGATCCGTTTGTTCAGACATGCTGCCACTCCTGTGGTTTTTCATTGTATCCAGAATAGGCGAATGGGGGTCGTTTCAGGCCCCCACAAAGTAGCCAAAAATGCACGGAAACTTGGGATTTTACCTGCGAATGGGTATCCTACCGAGCAGCTTTCCGGAAGCTCACCATCATGCTACTCGTCGCCCAACTCTTACTCTTTTCCACTATGGCCCCTTTTCAGGAGCCCGTAACTCCCTCTGTAGAGGGGCCTCCTGAGGCGGTGCAAGAGGCGGTGATTGTGGAAGTGCCGCTCAACCAACAGCCGGTGGCTGCAGATATCGAAGCCGAAGCACTGGCAGCTTGGTTGGCCCAAGACGGCCCCGAGTGGGATTCTCCTACAGGCCGCTTTATCCGCGATATGTCCTTGGGTATGACGGTTGATCTCTTTGCCGAGTTTACCGAGAAGAAAGGTTCCATCGAAGAATTTAACGATTTGCGGGTGCGCAGTGCGCAGCTCAATTTCGCCAGCCCGATTTATGGCACCGGCCATGCCTTCGCTACTCTTGATTTGGCAGATGGCGGCGACGGCGCGGATTTCATTCTGCGCGAAGCTGGCGCATGGATTGAAGATTTCGGCGGCGACTGGATGCCGGGCCGCGTGGATGCCCAAGTTGGCAAATACCTTGCAGACCTCGGCGCCTTCAACACGGTGATGGCAAATGAATTCGCCGCGCCTTCGCTGGATGGCGTGCGCCGCTCTTTCTTTGGTGGCAACCTTGTTATGACTGGCGCAGAAATCCACCACGGCATGCCGATTCAAGATGGTTACTTCCGTTGGTCGGCCGGTCTAGCCGGCGACGTGGAAGGCCAAGATGTTGACGCCTTCGGCAATGGGCTCATCGATACCAGCGCTCTTGCGGTTGGGCGGCGTGGCTTCTCCAACTGGGCGGGCACCGGGCGTGCTTCCTTGCAGCTGAATTTCGGTAGTGGTATGTCTGGGCGGATTGGCGCAAGTGCTTACTATGCCCCCGAACAGCCCATCTTTACCGATCTCGGCGGTGGCTCCGTGGAGCGCCTTGATGCACGCAATACCATGCATGGTTTTGATGGTGGCTTCTTGTGGGCGGTGCCAGATTCCACCATGTCGCATGAACTATCGTTGGAACTGTGGATCAATGATTCGGAATACCGCAGTGCGCCCAATGTCTTGGCCTCCGATAAGGCCCGCGGGGAATGGATGATGTACGAATTGGTTTACAATGCGAACTGGTCCGCCGGTGCATTGCTTTCGCATTACGATGTACTTGGCTTGAGCACCATTGATCTCGATGGCTCTTACCACTCGGGTTTCCTGACCTACAGTGTGAATGAAAACAATCGCTTTACGCTTTTTGTGACACACACCAATCCAGGCTTCAATATCGAGAAGTTCTTTACCGTTGGTGGTCAGTGGGTCTTCGACCTCGGCGCCAAGCGTGACAACAGCTTTGCGCGTTGGCACTAACGAAAACGTTCGCTGAGCGCATGGCCTAACTTCAAGCGCTACTCATCAGCCGCGGCCAGACGTAGGAATACGTCGGCCGCGGCTGTTTTTGTGGGGTGCGGCGCAAGTTCCGCCGGGCCAATCCACACCGGCGCCTGAGCTGTGGACGACGGCGGTCGCCCGTGGGATCCTCGTACCAAAGAAGTATCGGTGGGGATGACATTCATCACGGTGCGCTGACCGAGCTTTTTGCCGAGTAGTTTGCAAGCTAGCCGCGTTTTGAGAAACGAAATAGCGGGATCGAAGAGTAACTCGCATGGGTCGTAACCAGGTTTACGGTGAATATCCACCGTGCGTGCGAAATCGGGCTCCTTATCAGTGCCTGTCCAATAGGGGTAGGCGAACCAATAACCTGCAGCCGCCACCATGACCAGTTCGCCGCTGCGCTCGTGATCGAGGCCGACGCCCGCCAAGTCTTCGCTGGCATAAATGGTTTCTACGCCCGGCAGCGCGCGGAGAATTTCTCTAACCTGAGCAAGATCGGCGGGGTCGTGTACATACACATGAGCGACTTGATGGTCGCAAACGGCAAAAGCGCGCGAGTTGCCTGGATCGAGCAGGGCGCCATTGCGGGCGGGGTGCACCGCGAGCAAGCCAGTATCACGCAAGGCGCGATTGGGGAACACCGCCGTGTGCACTTCTTCGATTCCATACTCGCTCAGCAGGATCACTTGGTAACCGAGCAGCTGCGCTTCTTGCAGGAGCCGCGCAACCTCTTTGTCGAGTTCCGCTGCAGCGGTGCGTGCCTGGGTGGAGTTTGGGCCATAACGCTGTAAGTCATAATCCAAGTGCGGCAAGTAGCCGAGCACCAAACCCGCTTGCAAAGTACGCATGGTGTAACACACGGCTTCTGCAATCCAGCGGGTGCTAGCGATATTGGCGCCTGGCCCCCAGAAACGGAACAGGGGGAAGTCGCCGAGCTTTTTTTGCAGTTGCAAACGTAACGAGGCCGGCGCGCTGTGCGTATCTTGACCTTTGCGGCCGTCGGCGTAATAGGTTGGACGCGGGGTGAGACACCAATCGGCGTGACCGGGCAGGTTCCACCACCAGAAAATTTGCGCGGTGGTGGAATCGGGGTAACTTCGCTTCCAGCGTTGCAAAACGGATTCCAAGGTTCCTTTGCCATCAATCAAGTGGACCGATTGACGCCACAGCCAAACCTCACTCAGTTCACGGAAGTACCAGCCGTTGGCAACGCCGCCATGCTGACTGGCGTTACAGCCCATCAGCATATCGGCTTGGGCAGTACAAGTGACTGCGGGCAGTGGCGGCACAACTTCCAGCAAGCGCTGCTGCTGTGCGTATGCCTGTACCGCCGGCATCGCGCCGGATTCGAGTAAGGCACGGTTCAGCCCAACTAGATTCAGTACCAGTACCTTCTTCATGCGCATACAGGTTATCATCGCTGGCCTCTCTACTCACTTTGTTCATCATCATGAAACCCACTTCTCCATCACTGCTTCTGCTGGTGGCACTTGCCGCAGCCACTCTCATTGCCCTCACCTCGCCGGCGGAAACTCAACAGCGTGCACCTACGGTAGTCAATCAGTGGGTACAACAGCCGGTTTGGGAAAACATCAAGATTGACGATAACACCGATTCTCTGCTCTTGAAGGTGCGGGCTGGTCAACGCTTTGTCCTAACCGATATGTGGTTTCTCTCTCTCGAAGGGGAAAAAATTGCCACCACTCCGAAGGATCGTGTGTGGCTGGAAAGCCGTCATGAACGCGAGCGTCTGATTATTTTTGACTCGCCCTTAAGTGAATTATCTTTGCCTTTGCGCTGGCAAACTGGCGTTTCGATTCCTGGAGAACGCGAGTTGTGGATCAACTACAAAGCCGAACCTGCTACCAAGGTCCTGCGCCGAGTATTCTTCAGCGGCTACTTGGAAGCGGATATGCCAGCAGCTTCGTTTTGAGGTCGAGATTTCCGGCGGTGAATGATGCGCGGCTGCTAGCGGTTGCCCTGCGGTTGCCGCGCGTTTCACACATCAACGGGCAGCACCTAACTCAAGTAATTTGTGGCACACACGCTGTGCAGCTTCTTCGCCGAGAGCTTCACTAGCCTCTGCAATGCTCATCCAGCGTAATAAATCGGATTCCCCAGTGGCGGGTTTTAAGACTTGCAGTGGATCCGCCACAAATAAGTAGCGCACATCAAAATGCAGATGCTGCACTTGCTGCTTTGATGGTGGAATGGCATGCACATCGAGGTCGAAAAAAGTGGGTGCGCCGAAGAAATCGAACTGTTGCAAGCCACTTTCTTCGACCAACTCACGCAACACGGCTTTGGCTGGATGTTGTTCGCCATCATCGTGTCCGCCAAACTGCAACCAGCGGCAGAGCTTGCGATGGAAGTGCAGCAGCAACTGCTTGAAATCGGGAGAAACGACAAACGCGCTCGCCGTGATATGGCCGGGCAAAGTGGCGCGGTGCCACCAATCTTGATGGTCCGTAACCAAAGCCACCATATCCATCCGATGCCGCTCTTCTGTTACATCGGCGGCCTTGTACAGCTTCAATTCCGCCAGCAGAAGCTGTTGCTCTGGGGTCAGCGACGCACTCAAATTTCAATCTCAATCAGTGCTTGACCGTCTTCCACGTCGGCGTTGTCGGCCACCAGAATTGCTTTGATTTTGGCCCGTGGTGGGTGACCAGGCAAAGCCGTGTACTTCACCGGACTGAAGGTTTTCATGACTTCCAGCAGTCCTACCGTGCGGCCGAACTCTATTTCTTCACCGATGCTGACAAAGGCTGGGCTATCAGGAGCCGGCCGTTGATAAAAACGCCCGTCCTGCGGTGCGAAAATAAAATGTCCTTTGGCAGAGGCTTCGGTGACTGCCGTTTGCAAGGCTGCCGTTACGGTATCCCTGGCTTCCTGAGCACAAAACAGCAAGGCACCATAATCAAAGGCGTGCAAGCGTTGGCTGTGATCGACCGATTCGGTTACAAACCCAGCAACCCCTTGCGGCACCAACAAACGATGACGCAAACCCAGGATTTCAAGCGTGCCGCACGGTTGACCAGGTACCAAACGTACCCCAGCCAAAGGCAAATCCATCACCTGGCCCACCGCCGGACAATGCAAACTCCAACCCTCCGCATTTGGGCGTTGCTTGGCAATCAATTCGAAAGCAAGTACATCCATAGTCGAATCGCTTACGCGCCTCCGGTAATTGCGGCCAAGTCGTGGAGTGACCAAATCCGCGGGTTTTTTATCCGCCGGTAACCTTGTGCCTGATAGGCCGATTCGACCAAACACTCCAGCCAGCCTCGCAGCTCGGCTGGCGAAACGATTTCATCGGTATCGCGTTGACTTGCAGCGCGGTAGGGATCCATGTCGCCTTCAATTCGCTCTTCCACAGCAGCCATGCCCTGAGCAATTGCTTCGCGCTCGGCCGGATCCGCGCTGGCGATTTGGAAATCATCATCCAGTTTGGTGTTGTAGGCTGCAATCGCCAGAGTGCGCCCTTCCATAACCGATTGGCGCGCGATGGTGGTACTTAGTTGCACCACTGGCTCATAAGGCAAACCAGCCATTGCGTAATAGCCTGCACCACTTGCTTTGCGCATCAACACGGTAAACATGGGCGTGCTGTTGGTGCTGTTGGTGTAAATTAAGTTGGATCCGAATCCCAACAATCCCCGTGCTTCGGCATCGGTACCGATATCGAAACCAGAAATATCCTGTAGCCACACAATTGGGATGCCGTCAGAATTGCAGGCTCGCGAAAACTGCGAAATTTTGGCGATGCCGTCGCGATACAAAATACCACCGGGGCGAACTTTGCCGGGGCGTTCGGGATCGGGCACCGGGCCTTGCACGTTGGCGATAAATCCGCAGTAAAGACCATTCACGCGGCCGACGCCCACCACCATTTCTTGGCCAAAGTTCGGCATTAACTCCCAGAACAACGAGCGGTCAATCAGCCGCGCGAGCACTTCGCGGGAATCGTAATAAGTGCGGTGGTCGGGCGGGAATAGCGTATCCAGCTCGGCGGCGGCGAAGCGTGGTGGCGCTGGAGCAATACCACCACGGCGGAAATCGGCACCACTATTGGCGGTGCGCGCAACTTCTTCACGGATGGCGCGGAGACAGGCTTCATCATCCGGCACGCGCTCATCCGCGCAGGCGGAACGATGGACGTGCACCTCTGGGCCACCAATTCCAATCGATGTGAGGTGCTGCGATTTTGCACCTTTGATCAACGCGGCACCGGCAATCACCATGTAGGCTTGCTCGGTCATGTAAACCCGATCCGAGATGATCGGCATATAACCGCCACCGGCAATACAATCGCCGAACACGCCGGCAATCTGCGGCACGCCGGCCGCCGATAACTGCGAGTTCTTCATGAAAATATGTCCGGCGCCGGTTTGCCCCGGGAATGACTTGGCTTGCTCCGGTAGGAACAGGCCGCTGCAATCCACCAAGTAAACCACCGGCAGCCGCAAACGTAGAGCAATCTGTTGCGCGCGCTCAATCTTCTCTGGAGTTTGCGGCCACCACGAACCCGACGCCACCGTGTTGTCGTTGGCAATGATCATCACCCATCGGTCTTCCACTTTTGTCAGCACCGTGACCACCCCTGCACCCGGCGCCTGCAAAGTGCGCCCGCCCTGATCAAAATCACGCTCCCAATTCACAAAAGTGCCGAGCGGAAAAACCGCAGCGCCTTCATCTTTGAGGGCTTCGACGCGCTCCCAGGCAGTCATTTTGCCTTTGGCGTGGACACGTTCGACGTATTTTTCACCCCAACCGGCTTTCACCGTGGCGCGATTGGCGGCTAACTTTTCGGCCAGACCGGCAAGGAAAACGGAGTTACTTTTGACCTCCGAGCGATCCAGTAATTGTTCCTGCGGACTTCCGAAAGGGTGAAGGGGGACAATGGCCATGAGCAATCAGGGTACTTCAGCGGGTGAGGAAATCGGTCAACCAGAGGGTGTCGAAAGCACCTTTCTGGAAGTCCGCGGAGCGCAAAATGCGTTGCTGCAGAGCGGCGGTCGTTGGCACTCCTTGGATATCGGTCAAAGCGAGGGCTTCCAACATGGTGGCAATGGTGGCTGCACGCGTTGGCCCGTGCGCGATCATTTTGGCGATCAGCGAATCGTAGTGCGGCGGGATTTTCGAACCGGCTGTGAGATGCGTATCCACACGCACCAAATCTCTCGGGAAATCGCACTTTTCAATCCGCCCCGGCGCTGGGCGGAAATCCTGCTGCGGATCCTCAGCGTTAAGCCGCACTTCCATAGCATGACCATTCCATTGCACCTCTTCTTGGGTACACGGTAATCCCTCGCCGGCGGCAATACGGATTTGCGCCTGCACCAAATCAATGCCAGTGATACATTCGGTGACTGGATGCTCCACCTGCAAACGGGTGTTCATTTCCAAAAAGTACAGCTTGCCGTCGTCAGCGAGCAAATATTCCATGGTGCCCACTCCAGCGTACTTCCAGGTGGCCGTTGCCGTGGCCGAAAGCCCACCGTAATAAGTGCGCTGTTCGGCACTTAAAGCCGGGGACGGCGCTTCTTCTAGCAATTTCTGATGACGCCGTTGAATGGAGCATTCCCGTTCACCGAGATGAATCGCATGGCCGCGGCCATCACCGATAACTTGAAACTCAATGTGCCGCCCTCCAAGCAGGTACTTCTCCATATACAAATCACCGTTGCCAAATGCAGCGAGGGATTCGCGCGCCGCGGAAGCGAAAGCCTCTTTGATTTCGTCGGCGTGATTACAGCGGCGAATGCCACGACCACCGCCGCCGGCATCGGCTTTGAGCACCACTGGATAACCAATACCTTCTGCCACCACCAGTGCTTCTTGCACATTGGCCAACATGCCAGCGGAACCCGGCACCACCGGCAGGCCGGCAGCACTAGCGGCAGCACGCGCCGCCACTTTTAAGCCCATTTGATCCATCACCGCTGGAGAAGGCCCGATGAACTTCACGCCGTGTTGCTCACATAAGGCGGCGAATAAACTATTTTCGGCAAGAAATCCCCAGCCGGGGTGAAGAGCGGCGCAAGAAGTTTGGCGCGCCGCCTGGATGACTTGCTCCATTTTCAGGTAGGAATCAGCCGCAGCCCCGGGGCCTAAGCAAACCACCTCTGCGGCTTCCTCGAGGTAGGGGAAGTTGGCAGCCAAATCTGGTTCCGAAGCGGCGCAAACCGGCTCGATCCCCATGGCACGGCAGGCGCGCACGATTCGTGCAGCGACCTCCCCGCGGTTCGCGATAAAGACGCGGTGGAACATTGCGGAAGGGTAACGCTACTGAGTCGAATAGGGAAGGCTCAGATGCATTTCCCCTTGGCCATTCACCGTGACTTTGTGTTTGACGGGCGGATTTCCAGGGCGATACAGCTGAATGATGTACTCGCCATTGGGCAAGGGGCCTAGTCTTTGCGCCCCCGTGCTAAAAAACGCCGCATTGGTGGCTTGCGTTTCCTCTTGGCTCCACAGATAAGACAACGGTGCACCGCGAGAGTCGAGAGCGGCTGACAACACGCCAGAAATCGGCAGACCCTCCGCATTGGTGGTGGTGACGTAAATGACCGTGCCACGTTCTAGCTGCACTTTTTGCTTGGATTCACTGCCAGCAGTGAGGTTGACAGCGATTTCTTTGCTACCTAACTGGGGGTGACGCACCCAAATGTAGCCCGGACCACTCGGCAGCCCATCCATTTGGGCCACACCTTTGGAGTTGGTGCCGTTGAAAGACAGAATGTTGAGTGGTTGTCCTTCGGCATCCAGGTAATGCATATGGGCGCCTGCGAGGAGGTTGCCGTCGGGATCCGATACCTGCACCTTAAAAGTGGCTCCTAGGTCCAAAGACATCTCAATGATTTGGATGCCAGAGCCTTCTTGAATGCTGACGTGGCTTTTCTGCTTGGAGCCGAATCCAGCTTCGGAAGTTGCCATGAAGCTGGCCGTGGCATTACCTGCAGCGATGATGTATTCGCCACTTGGAAGGCTTGGAAATTCGGCTACGCCGTCGTTATCGCTGATGCCAAAATCACCGCCCGAGATATTGCTGGCATCCATGGGCCGCACGGAAACTGGAATGTTGGCTAGCGGCTTGTGCTCCGCAGAACTCACCACAATAATTTTCACACCGTCGTGCGGCATGTCGATATCGTGATGTTGCGTACCTTCTTCAGCGATATGAATGCTGTCGTAGAAAACGGAACCTCCGATAGCCACTGCACTCGAGCGCACTAAAATAACGAAGTCCCCGAGCGGCACGGCCTCAATCCGAAAAGCACCGGCTTCATCGGAAGTATCCACTTTGACGCCGGCATCCGTAATCACGGCAACCATCGCTTTGCTCTGTAGCTCACCACCGCGCCGCACCACACCTTCTACCACCGCGCTGCGAACCGGACCGCCAAGGGTGATTTCCAGTTCTTCACCCTCTTCTATCTTTATGAATTTAAAGCTAACATCTAAGCTGCCTGAATTCGAAGTGGTGTCAAAAGAGGAGATGTCCGTGAAAGCAACTTGATAGTTGCCCGGTGAAATATTCTCCAAGCGCGCAATACCCTCTTCATCAGTGGTGCCAGTCTTAATTTGTTGCGCTTCGGTGTTGACCGCTTGCACCGTGGCATCCGCTATGCCGACGCCTTCACTATCCAGTACCGAGACAATCAACAGCGCCCCCGGATGCATCATCACGGCCAAGTTTTCGACGGCACTTTCGGCGACCACAAAAGGACCTTTACTCACCTCGGCAAAATTTTCGTGCTTGGCAATGAGGATGTATTCGCCGGGTGGCAAATGAGAGAAAGAAAAGTTGCCATCTTGACTACTTTCTGCATCCCAATCGGTACCGCGTATCAACGCACCAAACGCTTGATTGTTCTCACTCGTGTGCAATTCCAAGTGCACCTTTTCAATCGGCATACCCGTGCGCCCATCCACCACGGAGCCGGCCACTGCGGCGCCAGGCTGCAGCACGACTTTCAGCGCCTCGGTGGCTTCCTTGCTGCGTCCAGAAAAATCATGCGCCAGGACTACCTGTGCGAAATCAGCGTGATGGAACTCTAAAGTAAGTAGTTCCGCAGGTAATCCACCGATGTGCAGCTTTCCATCCAGGTCCGTTTTTTGATCTTTTCCACGCCGCCGCCGTTGTGCTTCCACAATGTTACTGCCCGCACTGCGATACCAACTCACTGCAACATCCGCGACTGGAAGCTCTTTGGCATCCACTACGATGAGATCGATGCCGAAGCCATGCGCGAGTTCCAAATCTTCACAGGTAGTGGTTTCATGCGCGCTGATGGTGATTTTTTGCGTGGCGACGCGGGGCAGAAAATTGGGCGCAGCAACTAGGATTTGATAATCACCCGGAGCGGCGTTGCTGAACTGAAAGTTACCGCTCGCATCAGAATGCGTTTTATGATGCTCTGGTATGGAATTCGGAATCTCGCCAATACTGCGAAAATTGTCGAGTTCCAAACCAAAAATATTGTCTTGGAAATCGGCGGGCAAAAGAGCAACGGTGGCATCGGCAAGGCCGTTTTGGTGGAAGGTTACGCGGCCCACAGCAAAGCCAGCAGGCGCAAAGACCAAGGTTAAGTCTTGGCTGCTGTTCTCTGCCAAATCTATGGATAGCGAGGCCGGTACATGTGCGGCAAGGCGAAGTTTGGCGGTATAAAGAGCTGGCGGTAAGCCGTCGCGTGAGAAGCTGCCCTCTTCGTTGGCAACCATTTCACGACTTCCGAGGTCACTGCCTAAGAACTTTTGCGCGACTTCATTGGCAGAAAGCAGAGTCATTTGGGCTGCAGCTGTGGTTACACCATCGCTGCTACTCGTATTGACATGAAAGCTCACGCTGGGCTGATCCAAAGCTAGGAGCAAGTGTGGGGTGCCGTCTAGTTCCACGCTTGCCGCCACCGGTCGCAGCTTGGACCAGCCGGAGGCTCCACGCGCGAAAACATATTCGGCTTCGCTGCTATTGTTTAAATCAACTGCTTGGGAACGGTTTTGCAGCACCTCCACACTTTTGTCGGATTGGACTAAAAATAAATCAAATAACGGCGCCGGGGTGGTGAGATCCTCAAGTACGACATCAATGACCACGGCAGCTGGGTTCCATGCCGAGCGCTCAATCGTTGAGCCGCCATTTTTTTGCTCCGCTGGGTGGAGCGCAGCATTCCCATTTTCGACCGCGACATCTTCCAGGCTGGAGTTCTCGCCAGAGGGAGCGTTCGCTGTAGGGGTACTGGGTGCGCCGTTTGTGCTGTCTTGCGGCTGGAATCCGATCAGAAAGATGGTTGCCAAGATAAGCCCGGCAAGCACAATGAGGATGATGAGGCGCTGCTTCACTAGCTCATTGTTACGCACGAATAGGCATCATGCGGAGTTTCTTTGGCGGAAATCGTTTATAAGGAAGCTCTGATTTATTCGTACGGCGGCCCAGCGGCCGGAATCCCCAGGCTCCGCGTTGCTTCCACTTGGCCGTAGCTAGGGCTACGGCCAGCGTCTCGCGCCTTGACCCAGAAGATTCCGATTCACCGTTCCACTCGCCCGAATAAATCAGAGCTTCCTTAAGGAAGCAGATTGCCTACCATAAAAACGCCAAGCACCACCACCACGCTTCCCGCCCAGCCGCGCCCATTGGGGTTTTCTTTGAGTAACCAGATCGATAAGGGCAGGGCGAAGAGCGGCACCGTGGAAGACAAACTAGCTGCAACACCCAGCGGCGCCCACTTAAATGCAGATACATAAAGAATCATGCCAATGACGGTGCCTAACAGTGTGGGTATGGCGAACTGCCGCCAACTGTCGCGCGTGCCCAGCTTACGAATTTGTCGGCGTAACTGTCCACGCAGCAAAAACCACAGCAAAAAGCCTATCGAGCCGGCAGCCAGACGCAGCGCACCACCAGTGACCGCACCTGTTGCATGCAGGCCATTGCGCAGAATCATATTGCTGGCAGTCCAACACAAAGTTGCACCAGCCGCCGCCCAGTAACCGCGCTTTTGCGCGTGGCAATGACTTGCAGCCAGCGCAGCTTCCTGAGTGGATGTTGAGCTTGCACTAGGCTTGGGTTTCAGGCGCCGACTCTCCACCAAGATTCCTCCAGCCACCACAAAAGCCACCCCGCACCACTGTGACATCTGCAAGGATTCTGCGAACAGCAACCATGCACCGATGGCGGTTAAGGCGGGGGTTGCCATCGTCAAAATGATGGCGCGGCTGACCCCAAGGTGGGCGATGGCGACGAAGTACAACCAATCCCCAAGGCACATGCCAAATAATCCCGAGCCGAGAATCCAGCCGAACTCCTCGGATGCAGGCAAACCGCCGCCGTATTGTTTGCCCAGCAGGAGTGCGCAAGCGCCCAGAATAATGGAGCTCACGACATTTTTGAACCACACGGCATCGAGTGGCCCATCGCTGCGAAACGAGCGCGCGTAGAGCACGGAGGCGACTGCCCAAACGATGGCCGCACCTAAACCAGCAGCTTCGCCAGCCCATAGGAAGGGTGGTTCGGCCGCTTGGTTGAGCAGGAGGATCACGAACTTAGTCGGTCAAGCGGTGTGGCGGCCACAGAGTTGCCGCGCGACCCCACTTGCGGCTACTGGAGGATGGCTGTGAGTTCAACCTTGTCACCGCCACGCAGAACTTGCATGGTAACTTTCTCGCCCTTCAGTCCACTAGCTAAAGCGCGACGGAGCTGATCCATATCGACAGTATGGCGCCCGTTGACGATGAGTAATACATCCCCATCTTGGAGGCCAGCTATTGCCGCCGCACTGCCCGGGCGTACCGAATCAACGGCCAGGCCCAAACCAACGACCCCGCCAGTACGCACGCCGAGCTTGCCTTTGTTGTTCTTGCGCTCGTTGATGCGTTGGTAGTGCTCCATCATGCGATCCATGAAGTCTGCTGGCATACCCATACCTCCAAGATTATTGAAAGTTAGGCTGGACTCTTTATCGAGTTTGGCAACGACCGCTTGGACTAAATACAGCACTTGCACTTCACCCGCGTAATTGATGCGGTCGGCATCATCACTAGGCATGTGATAGTCCTCGTGTATATGCGTGAAGAAAAAGATCGCGGGGATGCCACCATGAAAAAAGCTAGTGTTATCACTGGGCGCTTCGCCACGGTCATCGAGCTCCAACTGCAATTTGTTATTTGCAAAAATGGAGTCCAGCAAAGGGTGAAATTCTTCGGCAGTGCCAAGGCCCCCGACAAACAGATAATCCTTGGTAAGGCGCCCGATCATATCGAGGTTGACCATAAAGAGGATTTCGCTGTTGGGCAGAATGCCGCTTTCCACTAAGTGCTTGCTGCCCAAGAGGCCACGTTCTTCCGCACTAAAAGTCATGAAAATCATCGAGTGTTGCAACGGGTGAGCGGCGTAGTATTCGGCCAGTTCCAACACGCCTGAAGCGCCCGAAGCGTTGTCGTCGGCACCGTTGTGAATTTCATTTGGGAAACCCATTGCGCCCGAAAGCTGTGAGCCTAAACCGGCGTGGTCGTGGTGGCCGCCAATCGCAATATAGGTTTTGGACAGCTCTGGATCGGTGCCTTGCAGCACGCCGACTACGTTGTAGGCAATGTCTTTGCGCAGTTGGAAGGGCAGCCGATAGCTTCCATTTTCACCCAGCGCCTTGAGGCCTAAACGGCGAAACTGATTTTCGATGTAGCTGGCAGCAAGGTGGCCGCCCCTTTTGCCAGCCTCACGGCCCTCCAGTTCCTCACTGGCGAGGAAGCCGATGTGAGCTTTGAGATCCGCGACACGGACTTCACTAGGCAGTGGCTCCTGACAAGCCAGAGCAGAAAGGATGAGGGTGCAAAAAATCATGTTCGTCGGTAGCGTAGCTTCTCGTGCGTTGGAGAAGGATACGGTCGACGGACTTCCACGCGGGATTTTTTTAGCGAATGGTGCCTGGTTTGAGCTCCGGCGGCTTTTGCATGGTGGAGATCAAATCCACCTCGGCGTCTTGCCCCTCATTGAGGAAAATACTGCGGTTGTCCTCATCCGGTGGGAACATGAAAGTATTTTGGTTCGTGTTTGGGAAGGGAGAAACCTGGTAGGAACCGGCGTCGAGGGCGTCGAAACGGTAGCGACCACGCGCGTCTACAGTGGTGGAACGGTGAAAGAAAGCGTTGCCGTCTTTGCGCGTGAGGTTAATGGTGCCCCCGGTAAGGAAACTGCCATCATGATTGGTGGCCACACCAAAAATCGAGGAACCACGGTACAAGCGGATGTCGCCGAGCTTGGTTTCGACACCTTCGTTCACCGTAGTCGGAACTAACTGCGCGAGATGCAGTTGGTGCTTGACCATCACTTGCACCGTACCCAGGTAAGCATTTGTAAGCCGGAACTCCCCGTTGCGATCACTGCGGATCTTAATCGTGGGCACGTTGTTGGGATCTCCAAGGGCTGCGCCAAACAAAGAGTTCAGCTCTTCGGGGTTGTACTCTTCGCCATGCAAACTGATTTCTGCATCAGACAGAGGGTTTCCTTTGGCATCAATAATGCGGCCGCTCACAATTCCACCCAGGTGCATGGGGATATCGATGCCATCCACCATATCGCGTTGAATCGTGAAACTCGACGAGTAAGTGGCGGCCATTCCATCGGCGCGGGCGAGCAAAATGTAGCTCCCTGGATCCAGATCGCCGATGTTGTAACTGCCGTCGGCACTGTTGATGTTATGCACTAAACCCGTAAGCCCATACATCACTGTGGCCGGCCGCGTGCGCAAAACTTCCAGGGAGAACTTTTTCACGCCTTGGCCAGAAGAACTGGTAACGCGACCGCTCACTCCACCTTTCACCTGTAGCACCATGATTAAGTCGACGGTGTTGGCTTCCACCCGACCAGCACGCCCGTTGGAGTAGCCAGGCGAAGTGGTGGAAAGGCCGTAAGTACCATCCTGCAGACCACGCACGTCAAATTGGCCATTTTCATCGCTGATGGCTTCGGCGGTAATCACCGGGCGTGGTTGTGAGCGAGCGACGTTAATCAGCGCACCCGCAATTGGCTGGCGATGTTCATCTTGAACGATGCCAGCAATATGAAATTCCTGCCCAAGTTTGAGCAGCACCGGTTCTTTACGCGGTCGTGGATTACCGTGCAACGCAATCGCTTGCCGTGGGGAACTCGCGAAACCTTCGTAGCTGGCAGTCACATTCCAGATGTTGGCGGCCAGGCGGTTGACGGAAAAGTTGCCTGAGTCATCGGCGGTGACGTAGAGCAGTTTGCCCATTTGTTCATCTTCTCTGCGCAGCTCTTCGCTTGGTCCTTGGCGGAAGGCATCACTGGTTTGCATGCGAATTTCTACTAGCGCTGGTATGGGGTTGCCGGCTTCATCGGTAACAGTGCCATGCAGGCTATGGCCGGTATTCAACACAATGTCGCCGAGATCCTGCGAATCCCCTTGCAGAGAGGCAAATGGCGGGCCATCCGTGGGGGCGTACTCCGGGTGCGAAATCCACATATTCATTTCAATGCCCAAAGCCAGTTTGGTGAAACGGAAACGCCCTGCGGCGTCGCTCTTTACTTCAAAACGGCCTCCTTCTCGCGAGTAGCCGCGCATATTCGTGCCGTTGGAGTAACGCTGACTCAAAACGATGTTCGCACCGCTAATCGGTTCACCTTCTGGAGTGACAATGCGGCCATTGATGGCCGCGCCGATGAGATCGCCAAACTCATCCAAGTTGCCGCCGCCAGCAAGGTTCGCCGCAGGATCGACGGTGGTGCGAATGGGACCAGCAGCAACCGCAGGATCCAGATCCGGAATCTCCTCCAATTCGGGTGGAGAATCCACTTTTACAAGCGGGGGGCCTTCGGTCGTGGTGGTGCTTGGGCTTCCGGAGAGGAAGATGAAGGCGGCTGCGCCGATAACGATGATGGCCACGGCGATGAGGCCGAGGAGGTTGGAATTGCCGGACTGATGACGAGACATGGTGATGGGGAGGGCCACAGGGTGCCGTCCTTCAGACGCACTACCTAGAAGGAATCTTGCCTTTTTTATCGGCATTCTTGGAGCGACAGGCGCAGGAAATCCCTGAAGTTCCGTTAGAATCGCTGCCAGCTATGTTGATCTTCGCCCTCCTGCTGGTAATCGGCGCTGCCCTGCTGGGGTTTTGGGCTCAAAATCAGGTTTTGCGCAACTACCAGCGCTTCCTGGAGGTTCCTAACCGGGCGGCCCTGTCTGGCGCTGAGGTGGCGCGGGCGATCTTGCGGCGGGCCTACATCAGTGACGTCACCATTGAACGAGTCGCGGGGGGTGCTTTACGCGACCACTACGACCCCAAATCTCGTGTCCTGCGGCTTTCGGAGGCGGTTCACGATGGTCGTTCGATTGCTGCCATGGCGGTGGCTGCTCATGAAGCTGGCCACGCTTTGCAAGACGCCATGCGCTATGCACCTCTCGCCGTGCGCAATCTCGCCGTCCCGAGTGCTCAATTGGGCAACGCTATCGGCTTGCCGTTATTGCTAGTGGGGGCTTTGTTGCACAATCCACTGTTGGCGGTAGTCGGGGCCATTTTTTACCTGGGCGTGGTGCTCTTTCAGCTCATCACCTTGCCGGTGGAACTGGATGCTTCGCGGCGTGCGCTACAAAATCTCGATGAGTTGCGCTTGCTGCAAACCGAAGCGGAGGCGCACGGTGCTGCTGCGGTTTTAAATGCTGCGGCATTAACCTACGTTGCTGCTGCTTTGGCTGGCATCGCCACTTTGCTTTACTACGTCCTGATGATCTTCGGAGGAAGACGCAACTGATGGCTCTGCACCTCGATTTAAGCGGACTTTTTGATTCCAACCCAGGCAAAGATGGCCGTCTTAGTCGCGCGCAATTCACTGCTGCCATGCCGCGTGCCAGCGCCGCGCGAGCCGCGCTGGCAGACGATGTTCCGCAGTGGCGCACTTTGTTTGCGCGCACCGAGCTGCAAGAACTCTGCAATGCGCGGGCAAGGGAAGTCAAAGCCGCTGGCGACGTCGATTATTTTGTGGTCCTTGGGATCGGCGGTTCCGCACTTGGCAATACCGCCATGGTTGCGGCCTTGGCCCCAATCTTTCAGGAGTGGAATCCACAGCCCGGGCAGCCGCGCGTGTTTGTCTTCGATAATGTGGATCCAGATTGGTTGGGCGAATTCCTTGCCACGGTGCCGCTTGCTCGTACTCACATCAATGTAATTTCGAAGTCGGGTGGCACCATTGAAACCTCTTCTCAATTCCTGATTGCCTACGCCGCCATGCAGCAAGCTTGTGGTGGCGATGCAGCTGCCGCACGCGCCCACTTCACCATTACCACCGACCCTCAAAATGGCTATTTCCGTGCCTTTTGTGATGAATTAGGCTTTTTCACTTTGCCCGTTCCAGACGGCGTCGGCGGTCGCTTTTCGGTGATGTCGCCGGTCGGGATGTTCACTGCGGCAATGGCTGGCTTCGATTGTGAATCCATCCATGCGGGGGCTGCGCGAGTGGATAAAAATCTGCGCGAATGTGCTCCGGAGGAAGACCCAGCGTTGCTTTATGCGCTGGCTCATGTGCTGTACATGGAAGCCGGAAAATCAGTGCACGTACACTTTGCTTACGCGCATCGGTTGCGTTACTTGGCGGATTGGTACAAGCAGTTATGGGCGGAGTCGCTAGGCAAGCGCGTGAATCTCCAAGGTCAGGTAGTGCACGTTGGCCCAACGCCGGTGAAGGCACTTGGGGCTACTGATCAACATAGTCAAGTGCAACTGTACGTGGAGGGCCCGAACGATAAGGTTTACACCATGCTGAAGTTGCGCAAGTTTGAGCGTGAGGTGGAAATCCCCGAGCCTTTCGTCGAGTCCATGGCCTTTGAGCATCTACGCGGGCGCAAACTCAGCGAGTTGCTGGAACAAGAGCGCCGCGGCACAGAAGTAGCCTTGCTGGATGCGGGGCGGCCGGTGTGCGTATTGGAAATGTGCAGCATGGATGCTTTTCATCTTGGTCAGTACTTCCAATTCATGCAAATCGCCACGGCTTATGCCGGTGGCATTATGGGGATCGATCCATTCAATCAGCCCGGTGTAGAAAAGGGCAAAATCGCGGCGCTGGCGCTGATGGGGTGCCAGGGCTACGAGCAGCGTGCCGCCGAAATCGCGGCGACTTTCGCAGCGCGCACGAACTTCCGTTTGAGTTGTTAAAAATTTGCCATTCACTCGGGCCAGAGGGAGCGCAAACCAATTTCCTTCAGGAAGGTGGTACGCAGCTCACCGTGGTAGCCGCGGCGCACGAGCGCGCGGAACTCGGCGGGGCTCGGAGGAGTGTTAAAATCTTCAACCAAAATCAACGCCATACCGCTGATTAGCGGTTCAAACAGCGGTTGATCCACCACCTTGACCGGACCGTAAATGCCTGGCTTCTCCACCGCAAAAGCGGCATCGCATAAAGCTTGCGGTATACCTTCTTCACTGGCGTGAATGCGGCCCAAGCGTCCTGCGCGCCGCCGGGTCATTTCGTCCTCGGAATAATCTTCAGCCAGTTTATGAAAGTCTTCAGCCGATTGCATACGCTCACTAAGAGTGCTCAGCTCCGCGCTTGCTTCTTCGAAATTAAGATCGAGCTCATCGCCTTTTTCTGCGTTCGCGCGCAAAAAAATCCAGCTCACCATACGGCTTGGGCCATAGGTATGGTCCAGTTCCCGGCGCTTTTCTTCACTGAGATTTTCAAACCAGCTATCGGGCAAGCGTTGCTCCGCAAACAATCGCATATAGCCAGCAACTTGCAACTCATCCGACCGCAGCACCGATTCCATGGTGGCGCCGCGCGACTTCAGCAAATCCTCATAGCTCACACCACTATAGGCAGGATTTTCTTCGACGCGGCGGCGGCGCCATTCAATTTCACGATGCAAGGTGACGTCGCTCAACACCAATTTCTGCTCTTTCGCCCACTCGGGCAGAGTGATGCCGAGCACCAGTTGATCCATGCGGTCATGTAAATCACGGTTGCCCATCGTGCGGCGCAAAGTTGCGCCCAGTTCCGTAAGACTGATGTGGTAGGGCGCCACATCCAAGGCCATACCGGCTGGGGCGGCACTGGCCTGTGCGAGCAACGCAGCGATGCGTTCTTGGCTCCATTGGGTTTGCATTTCCGCGGTGACTGCGACGTCACTGGCGAGGCCATTTGATTTGCGCACCAACATTTCATGCAACAAGGAATCGCCAATCAGCTTGCGAAATTCTGCGCGACTGAGCTGACGGGCTGCCAGCAGTTTGTCGAGGTCTTGACCACTCGCGGTAATCTGCGCGCGCGCCTCCGCAATGCGCTCGTCAATGGCTGCGGGGCTGGCCGTAAAGCCAGCGGCGGCCGCTTCAAATTCGACCAGCTGCAGCTGCAAAATATGCGCCAAAGCTTCTTGGCCTTCGGGGTGCAAGTGCGAGTTCATCCCCAGAAACCGGTCGAACTGTTCGCTTGGAATCGAGCCGCCGTTCCACACAGCAACCACATCCGGCCCCAGCTCAGGCGTTTGGGAATTGGGGAGGGGAGACGCCAATGGCAGGCAAAGGAGGAGGGCGGCCAACATTTGGCCCCAGGATAGCCTGCTCCGCTTGGGAGGTTACGTACAAGGCGGCATCAAAATGGGCCGCAGTAGCTCTCAGGCGGCACTTTCTTTGGAGTTTTTGGCGCCGCGAAAGACCACTTTGCCCGCTCGCCAACTAGCGTGAACGATGGAGCCTGCGGCGAAATCACCGTCCATAATGGCGCTGGAAAGGGGTTCCTCCACCATTCGTGCCAGAGCGCGGCGCACTTCTCGCGCACCATATTCTTCGCAGTAACCGGCTCGCGCAACGGCGGCGGCCAAACCCTGCGACCAACGCAAATGGACGCCTGCGTTGTTCATGCGCAGATGGAGTTTCTGCAGCTGCATGTGAGTAATCCTGACGCAGTCGTCGTGATCCAAGGAACGGAAAGTCAAAGTGCCATCCAGGCGATTGAGCATTTCTGGTTTGAAGTTATTGCGCAGGGCGGCATCGGTGATGGCCTGGAAATCACTTTGATTCAAGCTGCCTTCACGGCCAAAGCCGAGGCGATTGCTGGCAGTCCGGTAATCCTCTGTGCCTACATTGGACGTCATCAGTACCAAGGATTGGTGAAAGACTACGGTTTTACCCTTGCTATCGGTAAGCCGGCCTTCATCCAGAATCTGCAGCAACATATTGTGCAACTTCTCGTGGCCCTTCTCAATTTCATCAAACAAAATAACGGCACGTGGGTCACGCATCAGCGCTTCGGTCAAAGAGCCGCCGTCATTGTGGCCCACATAACCAGGAGGAGCGCCAATCAACTTGGCGGTTTCGTGGGGCAGTGCGAATTCGGAACAATCAATGCGGATAAGGTTGTTGCTGGCGAACAGATTGCGCGCCAAAGATTTGGCTAGTTCGGTTTTACCGGTGCCGGTACGTCCAACTAGCATAAAGCTACCTATTGGGCGGAGCGGGTCGGAAATGCCCGAAGCAGATTTTCGCACCGCGCGACAAATCTTCGCCACCGCATCGTTCTGGCCGACGATTTCTTTCAGCACACGCCGCTCCAATCCAGCAGCGCGCTGCAAGAATTCCTGAGCCTCATCCGGGTGCATGGCAAATTCTGATTCCACCGGCAATGCCACGGAGTGAATCTCCAGGTTGGGATTCACATCAATCACGATCTGATACAGTAAATCCTCTGCAGCGATGGTGTCTTCAGGATAGATGGCGTGTACTTTTGGCAGAACGTCTTGCGCCACACCTACCACACAACTTTCCACCACCATGCGGCGATATTCGCGACGGCTAGGGGGCTCTCCGGCACCTTTTTGCAGCGCGGGCAGAGATTCTTCCTGAGAGAGAATCCTTACCCGAATGAAACCATCGATCAGGTCGAAGTATTTGTAGACAATTTCTGCGCTGTTGCTCATGTGAGGATGGAACGCGCGTGAGATTGGCTTACGCATTCAACATTCTTTCGGGGAATCGTGCGGTTTTCCTTGAGTCCGACTTTTTCTCGCCGACGCTCTCAAGTTCGCGGAAACTCTGCGCCGATATAGGATGTCAGTTCATGTCGGCCGCAGAACCCGCCCAAAATCCCAATCAGGCTTTCCTGGTGCAGCTGGTGCACCGTGGCTTTTTGCCGCGCGAGCAAGCTCAACTGGTGATGCAGGCCGCTGCGGAAGTGCCGTTTGAAGATGCTCTTGCGGCGGTGACTGACTGGGATGAAGAGCGCATTACTTATTTGCGTGCTACCGAAGCCATGAGTAAACCGCAGATTCCTGGTTTCAAAATGGAGGGCTTGCTCGGCACCGGTGCCACTGCGGAAGTGTTCGGTGCTCAGCGTCTGAAAGATTTCAAGCGCGTCGCCCTGAAGATTCTGCGCCCTAATTTGGCCGCTGATAAAGTGGCTGCCAATCGGTTTGTGCAGGAGGCAAAGTTACTAAAAGAACTGGATGTAGCGGGTGTGGTGCGTGGTTATCGCGCATTCCGTTTTATGGGAACGCTGGTTTTGGAAATGGAACGTGTGCCTGGCCGCACGCTCGAAGAGATGCTTGCTGAGGGTACTCGTTTCAAAGAACGCGAGGCTCTGGCGATTGTGCTTCAGGTAGCTGCTGCGTTGGAAGGTATGCGTGCACGCGGGGTGGTGCACCGTGATTTAAAGCCCGGCAACTTGATGATTGATAAACATGGCAAAGTTTGCTTGATTGATTTGGGCTTCGCTGGCGCAGGCATGCAAGGCACTCATGGTGCTGGTACCACCCTGGGCACGGCCGCTTATCTGGCGCCGGAGCAAGCACGTGGTGAAGAATCTTTGGATGGGCGCGCCGACATTTATTCGCTCGGTGCCACCCTTTACCATTTAGTCATCGGGGAACTACCTTTTCACGGCGAAGATGATCAAGAAATGGTGCGTGCCCAGGTGCTGGAAAGCCTCAAGGGCTCCGCCTTGAAAGGCCTCGGGATTTCACCGATCATGCATTTCTTCATTGAAAAAATGATGGCCAAGGATCGGGAAGTACGCTACGCCACCGCTACCGAGCTAGTGGAAGACATCCAAGCCCATTTGGCCCGGTAAAGGCCATCATGGAGGCTTCCACCCCACCCGCTCCATTTTATTTTTCTTGTCAACGAACCGGAAATTGTTGCCGCGTCGGCACTGGACGGGTGTGGATTGAGGAACAGAACTTGCCGGCCTATGCCGCGCTTACCAACACTTCCGTGGCCGGTTTTGTCGCCTTGCATGTGGTGCAAGTCGGCGCGCAGTTATCGCTGCGCGAACGTGCCGATGGGCGTTGTGTGTTACTCGATGGCAGTAACCGCTGTTCCATCTACGCACAACGACCGGAGCAATGCCGAACTTTCCCGTATTGGCCCGAGTTGCTCGCGGATGAAAATGCGTTGCGCCGCGCCGCAGCTTATTGCCCGGGAATCCAGCGTTTTCCGCAGGCCGCGTTAGCGCAGCAAGTTTTACCGCAAGTGGCGACGCTGATGGATGCTTTGTTGGTGCAGCAATCAAAACTGCTGCTGTCACCATCCAACCCGGATGCCATTCGCTGGGGCAACTCTTTAGAGGTGGATTTGTTTTTGATCACTGGCGTGGCTCGTCACATTTTTGTGCCGGAACTGGTCGCAACACTTGGCCAGAAGTTACAAGATATCGCTGAGCGTCATGCGTATCCTTGGTCGAGCGCAAGTTGGCAACGCTTGCTGACCGATCGCCGTAACGGCTGGGAAAAATTGGGTGGGTTGCCAAACTGGTCATGAATCGCTTCGTTTCTGTGGGTTTGTGGGTACTGCTACTCGGCGCTGCTGGGGTGTGGTGGTGGCAGGGGCGGGCAGATCACTCCAACCACGCCCAAAGTCCCGACACTAGTTTGGTACACGGTAATTTCGAGCGCCAACCGTTTACAACGCCCACTCAATTGCCTAGCTCCGCGTTGGAGGAAGCTTCTTTGTCGCCGCGGTTGTTGGAACTCAATCAACAAGGCCTCCAAGCGCTCGCGAACGACAACCCGGAAGCTGCCGTCGGCCTGTTCGAAGCCGCGCTGGAAATGGCACCGGAGCAGCCGATTTTATTGGGCAATCTTGCCAGCGCATTGGTGGCCTGGGCTGTGGTGGTGCAACAACAAGGCGACGTCAGCAGCGCCTTGGATTTGCTCGCACGAGCGGTTGCTGTGAATCCTCACAACGTGGTCGCTTACTACTGGTTGGCACACTTGCAGTTGCGGAGTGGGCAGCGTGACGCCGCTAAGGCTCACCTGGATGCAGCGCTTGCCAACGGGCTTGAGCATGCTGTGTTGTTACGCATGCGTGCGGATATTGCGGCGGTGGAGGGCCAGTTAGACCTATCTGTAGAAATCATTCAACGTGCCGTTGAGCTGGATCCTACGGATGAAAAATTACACGAGCGTGCTGCACAGTTAGGTGCAGAGCGCACCATGTTTGCTACTTTTCTAACCGAGGCAACCGCTCATTTTGACAGTCGTTATGATCCGCACGATCCGATTATTGTGGCGGCTTTGCCCCAGTTGAATCGTGATTTGGAAGCGGCCTGGCAGGATGTCGTCAGCCTACTTGGCGTGCAGCCGCAAGACCGCTTGTTGGTGATTTGGCTGGATGCGGCTCGTTATCGTTGGCAGGCCCCGGAGTGGTCAGCAGCCTTATTCGATGGACGTGTGCGGATTGTGATTGAGGATTACGCGCGCGAGCAGCAAACCATTCGTCGCACCTTGCGCCATGAGCTGACCCACGCAGTGATGCACACCATTGGTTCCCCTCTGCCTACGTGGTTGCATGAAGGGCTCGCGCAGAGTGCAGAGGGTAGTAACGGACAGACACCCAGCGCCACAATGCTTCTGGATGGCCCCAATCAGTCGTTGTTGCAGCTGGATGGCGACTGGACCAGCTGGACCGACCGCGCTCAAGTGACCCAAGCTTACCTCTACTCGCTGGCCTTTTGCGAGTGGCTACGTGCTGAGTATGGCCAATCCGTGATGGCGAATTTATTTCTGAACTTGAAGGAGCGTTCTTTTGCAGATGCCTGGGTGCTCACATTTGGAGCAAGCCTTACGGTGACGGAAACTTCCTTTCGCCAGTCGGTGAAAAATCTGTGACTTGCGCTGGCTGAGTCCGTCATCGCTGCGGCATGGAAACTACCCAAAGCAGAAACGCGCCGCTTGCATCGTGGTCCGATGGCGAGCTGTTGCAATATTTTGAAATTGAGAACACCACTGGCATCGAACTGTGGCGTTCGGCGGGGCTTGAGCCGCTGGAGCTGCAGGCGCATTGGGGATGTGATCAGCGCACCTCCATTCAAGTTGCAGCAGCCTTTGAAATTGGCCGGCGTGTAGCCTGTGCAACCGTGGCTCTCAGCGAACCGATCCGCGGCGGGGAAGATGTCTATCACTATCTTGCCCCGCGCTTGAGCCACTTGCCGTGTGAGTGTTTTTTTGTGATTTACTTAGATACCAAGGGGCGGCTTTTGCATCAGCAAGAAATCAGTAGTGGCACGCTAAGTTCCTCATTGGTGCATCCCCGCGAGGTCTTCGCACCAGCATTACTGCGCCGTGCGGCCGCCATTGTGGTGGCGCACAATCATCCTTCGGGTGATCCGGAGCCTTCCGCGGATGATCGCACCACTACCCGGCGTCTGCAGCGAGCCGGCAGATTGCTTGGCATTGAGCTACTCGATCATGTCGTACTGGGAGCGGGCCGCTTTGTGTCTTTTCTGGAGCAGGGCTGGTTGTAGGCTCTAGCCTAGTGTCCCTGGCGCGACAAAAAGTGGTGCTGGCAAATCCCTACTGCCAGCGGTCCAGCCGCTTCAATCCGCAGGATGGTGGGCACCAGACCGCAAAAGCTGAAACCCGAATCACGGAGCTGCCCTTCTTCCTCGGGGCTGAAACCGCCTTCCGGGCCCACCGCCAGCAATACCGAGCTTGGATGGTGTAAGTCGAGTTCCATGCCAAGAGGCCAAGTGCCTGGAACTAAGGCAATTGGGTGGGAGTCAGGGGCAAGGTTACGAATCTCTGCTAAGGGAATGGGGGCGCCATCAAACTCCGGCAAGTCTGGGCGTCGGCTCTGCTGGCACACTTCCTGAGCAATCTTGCGCCAGCGCCGCTGTCGAGCTGGGCTAAAATCTCCAACACCTACCACACTGCGTTCACAAGCCATTGGAATTAAGCGAGTTACGCCATTTTCTGTGGCGCGTTGCACGAGCGCGTCGCCACGTGGTCCCTTGGGCCAAGCGGTGGCCAAGGTAATGCCCAAAAGTGGCAATTGGGGGCGCTCCTGGGTACCTAGCAGTTCCAGTTCGGTGTGGCTTTGAAACGTGGCGCGCACCGCATCTCCCAGGGGCGGCAAGAGCAAAAGCGGTTCGCCCACTTGGAAACGTAGCGCACGCAAATGGCGGCCCAGTTCTGGCCCAGGGTTCCAGGGCCCAGAGCAGTGTTCGGGCGCGGCGGTCAAGAAGAAGAAACGCATGACTCCTAACAGGTTACTCGCGCCGGGGTTCGGCCTATCTAAACGGCTTCTGGTTTGCCCGTCCTGTAGGGGCGGCTTAGACTCCTCTGTCCCGGAGTCCCACCGGGGCGTACCTTTCCCACATGGTTCAAATTGAGATCCTAAGTGGTCCTGAAAGCGGTCAGATTCTTAATCTGGGCGTTGGAACACACACACTCGGCCGCGCTGCTACCAACAGTCACGTCCTAGAGGTGGAATCCGTATCAGGCCGACACCTACAGCTAACGGTTGGCGCAGCGGGCGAAGTCCGCTTTCGCGATCTTGGCTCCACCAATGGCACTTGGTCTGGCGGCCTTCAAGTCGCCGATGGCGAGTGGTTTCCAGGTAGTGAGCTCAAGCTCGGCAAATGTATTTTGCGCTTGCTTAGCGACGGCGCTGCCGCTGGAGCGGGTGGTGCTGCCGCCGAGGATTCCGATATCCATCGGCGTGCGCGTGAAGCAGCCATGAGCAGCAAGCGCAAAGGCGGCCCTATGCAGATGCTGCTCGGCGTAGTGCTGGTGCTTGCTGCTGGCGGCGGTGCCTGGTGGACTTTCGGCCGCGGCAGCCATGCGGAACCCAACGCATCCAATCTTGTTTCTGCTGATGGGGAGGGCGCGAGCAACAGCAGCCGCACCTTGGATGCCATCGATGGCTATGGAAGTTTTGAGGATGCCGAGGTTTGGACTTTGAGCAAAGGGGCCAAGCTTCGTGAGGGCCATTTACAAAGTGATTCGGGCAACAATTCTGCGCGCCTAAGCCGTGATTTTGCGCTTACCGATGGTGCTCTGCAGCTTCAAGCCGAAGTCAGCGGCGCACATGTATTCCCGCTCATCAGTTGGGGCCATGGCGCCGAAGGCAGTGCCGTGATTGGTACCTGGGAAGGTGGCGATTTGGCCGCAGGCATGGTGAGTCTTAGCTTGCCAACGGATGCCACCTGGTTTCAGTTAGCTCTGCGCCTGGAAGGGCAAGGCAGTCTGCGCAACCTCAGCGTGGTAGCCACAACTGGTACTCCCAGTAAGTTCTCTTCGCCTTTAGGCAAAATAGATGTCGCAGGCGCCAATCTGCTGCTCTCCAACAGCGCGGGGCCTTTGCTGGTCGTGCGTGGCCAAAACGGTAGCTGGACCAGCGCTGCCGACGGCTTAATTTTTACGCCCAACGGCGTGGGCTCGTTGGTGTTCACCGCATCGGGCGATTTGCTGGCGGCGGGTTCTTTTTTGATTCTTGCCGACGGCGGCCCGGTGGGTCTTGCACCTGGCGTGGTGGTTGATTCCAGTCCGGGTATTTTGTTCGGCGGAGGCGCACAGCGGCTGTTGCTGCGCCTCGATCAGCCCAGCAGTATTCGCTACGAAGCGGGTGGCGCCATGTTAACCACATCGGAAACCATGCATCTGCGTTGGGATTTAGCCGCAGCGATGACTCAAGCCGCACGTTTGGCGCAAAGCATTCACCGCGCCGAACGTGATGGCAATGATCGAGAGTTATTGGTATCGGCGGCAGAATTGTTACGCGACTTTCCGTTGGATGAACTGAAAGTTCAAGATGCATTGCTACGTTCGCGGGAAGCTCTGGAACGAGGACGTGCTCATCTAGCGGTTTTGCAAGTGCAAGCCAGTGGCGCGGTTTTTGTTGGCGCCGGTTCCTTGATGAAAAACTTGGCGGTCGCCGCACGAACGTTGGCAGAAAATTATTCAGGAACTGCGATTGAGCCGCAAGCTACGGCCTTAGCCGCGGACCTCGAAATCGGTGCCAATCAAGCTGCAGAAGGCCGTCGGCAATCTGCAGGTCAATACCGGGAACGGCTGCAAGGAGCATTGAGTCGTGCTTACCCGGTTCTTGCTGCTTGGCTACAGGAGGCAAACTAATGGCGAGTGGCTGCGGAATGGATCTTGGGCACTCTTTAGTGCGTCTTGCGATTGTGGATGCGCATAAAGGTGGCGCAGTGGTCCTCAAGCGTTACTTGGCTGCTGCACCGGAAGCTGGCGAAAGCCCCGTGCAAGCAGCGCGCGTGGTGTTCAGTGGCATCAAACGCTCGGGCCCTCTGCATGTAGGCCTTACCGGCGCCGATTTGATGATGCGTTACCTGCCGGTTCCGGCGGTGGAAGACTGGCGCCTGGAACGCTTGATGGATTTTGAAATCCGCGAGATTGAGGGGCGCTCGGGCTCTTCCATGGCGTCGTCGTATAACTTGTTGCCGGTGCCTAAGGGCCTGGACGATGAAGACACCATGCTGTTGAGCTTGGTGCGCGAAGAGCTGCTCGAAGATACGATGGCGGGTATGCCGAGCATTGCGGTGAAAGCTTTTTCGCCCAATGCGATTGCACTTTATAACTGCTATTTGGCGCTTGGCGATCACCAGCCAGCGGTAACGCTCATCGCGAGTCTTGGCAACGGCACTTTGGATTTGGCATTGGTGTCAGGCACCGAGTTGTATTTTGCCCGCTCGGTTTCCACGAGCCTTGAAAAGCGCGATCCAACTTTGGCGGCGCAGCTCGGCATCGATGTGGTCCGCGCCAAGGCCTTGATTCATAAACACTTGGATTTGCGCCTCGCCATCGGTCAACGGCTTGGTACCGACGCCGAGCGCGTTACCCGGCCCCTGTTGCCGTTGTATGAAAGTTTGCCTACTTTGCTTGGCGGTGTCGTCACCCTGTGCAAAGCGCAAACTCGCCTTAGCGATCTCACTCTCAGTCGCGTGTTGCTCACTGGCGGCGCCGCCACCGCTGGTGGTCTGGTGGAGTTCCTCAGCGACCGAATGCGCGTGCCGGTAAGCATTTGGAACCCAGCTGAGATGATCGATCCCAGTGAGTTGCCAGAAGAGGAAGTGGATCAACTGCTTGCGGATGGCGCTGGTTCGGCGGTTGCGCTTGGTTTGGCCCTTAGTGCTGCGAATCCGGAGCTCTACGCTCTGGAAATCCTCACTGCAGCTGCGCGCCGCAAGAAAGAGTTTACGCAGCGCGGCCTGTTTAACATTCTGATGGGAGTTGCTGCGGTCATTTTCTTAGTCATCAATTTCATTGTGATGGGCGGCGTTGCGGACAAAGCCGAGGCTGCAGAAAAAGCCACCAAACGTCAGCAAAAGAGTTTGGAGGCGAGCAACTCGATGGCAACCACTTTGCTCGAGCAAATTGCCAAAGAGGAACTTTTGTACCGCGATCTTGAATCACGTTTTGCCGTCAACCGCGGTTCATCGCAGTTGTTCCAATACTTGAATAGCAATCTTCCAGAGAGTCTGTGGGTTGAATCTGCGCGGGTCACGCTTGCCGATGGCAAAGAGTGGGGGCGCGAAGACCAGCAGGTACCGTTGTTCGAAGTGGCCGGGCGCGCCGAAGATGATGTGCGCGCAGCCAGCCAAGCCTTCGGTACTTTTGCGGGTGTTCTTGGCAGTAAACTTGCCGACGGCGAAAAGTCGTTGCAACCGAGCTCGAATCCGCGTGGCGTAATCTTCGACTGGTCGATCCGCGCACAACTGATGGAAGCTTTGACTGCTAACGAAAATGCAGAGGAGGTCGGCCGATGAATTTCGACGCATTCTGGCAGACGCACCGACGTTTTATTCTCGGCATCGCCGGCGGCTTGGTGGCCTTTTTCATTTTGCTCGCCATTACCGGTGGCGGTGCCAAAGACCGCTTGGCGAAAGCGCGCGGCTCCATCGGCCGTTCCAGTCGGCAGATGCAGGGCAACGAGCTTTTTGCTGCCAATCAGGTGTCTGCCTTGGAGCAGCGTTTGGAGGATTTGCAGGTACGCAATCGCCTCTTGGCAGAGCGAACTCTGCCAGCTTTCCGCGAACGTTTTCAAGTCCAGCCTGGAACTCCACCAGCGCAACATTACATTTCCCTTACCGGCGAGATGCGTGATGAACTGATTGGATGGGCGTTGCGGCGTAACTGTGAAGTGGACAGCTCGCTGGGCTTGCCGCCGGTTTCACCCTCGCAGCCACAGCAGATTGAGCGCGTCCTACGTGGCTTGGATGTGGTGGATCGGGTGGTTCATTTAGCGGTGGATTTTGGCGCTGTAGAAGTCGACAAAATTCGCGTTGCGCAAAATCGTCGGCGTCAAAGTGGGCGCAACGTTTCGCCGTTGGATATTACGCCGGTCACTTTGGAGGTTACTTTTCAACGCACGAGCATCACGCCTTTTTTGAATGCATTGTTAGCAGAACAAGATGCAGGGCGCCCATTGGGTTTGACGGCCTTAGAAATATTGCCACGTAACGATAAACGGATGGAGCAGAAATTGCTGCTGGAGTTCGGAGTTGGCGCCCTTCCCGCGCCGCAAGAGGGGGAGGACCGATAATGAAAAGAGAGCCCATGATGTTTGTGGTCGTTGTGCTGATTCTCAGCTTGATGACTTACAGCTTGTTACAGGAAGTCGCACCGCGTCAGGCGAAAGCTCCTAACCCGCAAAAACTCGCAGATTTCGTGATGGGATCTGAGAATCCGGTGGTCGCTTTGGCCGCTGGCGCAGGGGGTCGCGATTTATTTCGTCGCCCCGCAGCCGATGAGCCACTCGAGCCACTGATTTTGCCGGATCCAGAGTTGGCGCCTTTGGCGGTGTTGTTGCCACCGCCATTGCCTGACTCAGGGCCGAATTATTGGAGCGACCATTTGTTTCAATTGGAGCCGAAGTTATTGGGGGATCTCAATGATTTGGTCGCAACCGATTCCGTAGGCACTGGGGCAACTGCAGAAGAACTGGCCTCCACCTTTCAAGATGAAGCCGATACTTACAAGGCCGCTTACGATTGGATACGCCTTGATCCTTTGACTGTGCTTTACGGCCACTTGGTTGGCGAGAACCGTTACGACTATCAAAAGGGCGATAACCTGCTTTTCAAGGAGGTGAATCCACGCACCGGCCGCGAGCGTTTTGGGCTGCGTCCGTTCGGCGGCGCGGAGTACATTGACTTTGGGTTTGCAGAGAATCTGCGCAATGAAATCGAGTTAGGAGTGCGTAATCAGCGCAAGCGTTTATCTGCTTCGCGTGTTGGCGAGATCCGCGATTACGTGCACTGGCTACTCGACCAAGGCTTGGCGGTGCCTAACGCTTTTACTTACTCCGAGGAGTTGGCGCTGGCTTGTGTGAGTCTTGAAAAAGATGACGTCGACAACTGGATGCTGCTTGGCGAAGTTTGGGAACAAGTTTTTGACTTGGACCGCGCTTTCGCTTTGTACGCAACCTTGTGCGGAGATGCACTGCCTGTGGCCGCGGTCGATTTCGGTGTGGAAGTCGAGGCTGGTCGCTTTTCGCACCGTGGCGCCCCGCGGGTCCGCATGGGCATGATTCTGCGCAATCTCGGCCTGGATGATGTCGCGGAACCGCAACTTCTGATGGCATCCAGTATTGAGGATGGCGATCCCGCAGCCCTCATGGAGCTGGGTATTCTGTTCCTGGATAGCGACCGCGTGGGTGAAGGTCGCGCTTTGTTGGAGCGCGCGATGGGCCTGCAAAAACGTCGGAACTCGCGGTCTGCTCTGCGCAACAGTTTGGCACTGGGAAGAGCTGCTCTGCGTTCTGGTGATTGGTCTGCTGCAGCGACTTCCTTTGCCGAAGCAGAGCGTGCCTCGAGTAGCAATCTTGAGGCGGGATTAAAGGCGCGTTGTGGGGTGATTGCTGCGGCTTATCTTGCTGGCCAATTCAGTGATGCGGCCGCCCAAGCTAGCTCAGCTTTGGCGGAGTTTGGTGCGGACCCTACGCTGCTGTATCTGCGTGGCCTTGCGGAAGGCGCAGATGGTGGCTCCGCTGCGGAAGTCATTCGTGATTTGCGCGCTGCCGCTGCTGCGCAACCCTTCGATGCCGCACCCGCTCTTTCCGCGCTGGCATTTTGGCTCGATCGTGTAGGGGAAACGCAACTTGCTCAAGAGGCACTCACCGATGCGCTTGATCTTTCGCCCGAGCATTTTTATTCGCGTTATCTGCAGGCCAACTGGGCAGCCCGCGAAGGCGATCGCGAAGCAGCGCGTGAGGTCCTGCAGTCGTTGGTGCGCATCGCGCCCAATTGTGCAGCGATTTTGGCGGAGTACAGTTCCTTGCTTTACAGCGACGATTCCCATCAGCAAGCAGAAGTTGCCTTCCGCCGCCTGGAGGAGTTATTCCCAGCGGGCGTTTTGAACTCCACCTCGGCTCCTGCTTGGGCTGGTTTAACGCTGCGCCGCGGGCTCAACTTCCTGCGCATGGGTGAGCTGGAACTGGCGATGTCCTCCTTTGATTTGGCTTTGTCGATGGATGCCGAGTTGTTTGCAGCACGCAACGCCAAAGCAATGACTTACTACCGTCAAGGCGATTTTGACGCCACGGTGGCGGAGTTCGCTTATTTGCAAGATGCGTTGCGAGAGGATGAAGGCAACCCGCAGCTGTTCTTTGCTGGCATGTGGCAAGGCCGAGTAGAAGATCATGCCAAGTTACGTCGTTGGACGGATAACTTTGACGGCAAACGATTGCGCGCAGGTTGGGATACCCAAGAAGGGGCACGGCTTGGCGTGGAACCGCGTCTCCAAGATGGACGGCTATTCATCGCAGGGCATCATTCTGGTGTCGGCGAAACCAAAACTTTCCGCACTGTGCCAGGGATTGCTTTCCGTGATTTTAGTGCCGATCTCTCGGTAGGCGCCAGTCATCGCGGCGAGGCTGGTGTTTATATAGCCCTGCAAAACCGCAATAAGGAAAGCTGGTACTTCCGTGTTTTTCGCGATCGTGAAAGTAAAGTTACTTTTGTCCAATCGCGTGGTGCACGTGCAGAAACTCCCGTCATTACCACTTACAGAGTGGCACCGAATGGCAGTGGCCGGGTACGGTTTAGCGTGAACCGTGAACCTAGCCAACCCGTGCTGACCGTCTGGTTCGATGAGGAAGTGTTGTTCTCCGAGCCTGTTAGTAACTTGCGTAATCCTACCGGCCAAATGGCTTGTGGTTTGTTCGCCGCCACATCCGGCGCACTCGATGTTGATACCGCACTCGATAACGTCGAGCTGATTTTCGCACAACCATGAAAAACAAGGCAAACGGATTCACCCTACTTGAGATGATGGTGGTGCTGGTCATCATTGGCTTGCTCGCTGCCGCCTTTGTCGGCTATGGGGGGAATATTTTCAGCGACAGTAAGGCCAAAGCTGCGCAGGTGAAGTTGCGTCAGCTTGGTGCTTTGATTGAACAATATAAAACCATCGAAGGGGAGTACCCTGATGACCGTTTGCCCAAAGGCGCGGCGATGAACAATAAAAACACTCATGCGGAAGCGCTGTTCCTGGCTTTGTTCGATGTGAACTACAGTGGTTCTCGCCCGGCTGAAGATTGGCTGGTCAACACCGATGGCGATGAAGCCAATCGCGATTTAACCATCCTCGGCACGCGCGCGCTGTTTGAAATCGGCGATGAATGGGGCAACCCCATCATCTACTTTGACAGCTTGCATTATTCGGAAAACAACGGTTGTAGTGCCATCGTTGGTGAAGCAGGCGCTTTCGCTGCGGCAGATGTTTACCCCGTGCGCAGTCAAGTAACGAACAGTTACTACGAACCAAATCGCTTTCAGCTAGTTTCAGCTGGGGCCGATGGCGAGTTTAATACCGAGGACGATCTTTACTCCTTCTCTGAATAGGAAAGAATGCGTCGTAGTTTGCACCAGTCTCTGCCCAGCCAACCCCATCCAACTGGGTTCACTTTACTCGAGTTGATTATTGTGATGGTCATCTTGGGGATTGTCGTCGGGCTTAGTGTCGCTGGAATCGATCGGTTCGATCCCGGTAACCTTGGATTGCGCGTCAGTGTGGAAACTTTTTTAGAAAGTAGCCGCGATCGTGCACGCGTTTCCGGTCATCCAGTCACGGTGGTGCAAATTCCAGCCAGTGGTGAAAAGGAAGCACGCCTGATGCGGTTTGTTTTTCAACGGGCGCTTGAAGCCTCCTTTGAGAAAGAGTTCCAACAGCGCGAAGGCCTTGAGTTAAGTGGCTCTGCAGCACTCGACGCAGTCGGGCGTTTCGGCGCTTGTGGTGATCTGCAAAACGGTGGCACGATTGCGGTCGCGGGGCGGGGCATGCCGGATCTCACCCGCGGATTTTCGCTCGACGTGGATTTGTTCAACCCCTTGGGCGAGGCTGGTGAGTTATTAAACTGGGAAGGCTTCCTTGCCATTGTGGTGCGCCGTTCGGGTGTGGTGGCTGCAACCTTGCGTGCGGGAAAAGGTGAGCTGCAACAAGACTTTTTACTCGAATCTCCAGCAGATAGCAGCACGATCAACAAGTGGCAGCATCTCAAGCTGATTGCGGCCGATGAAATGTTTCTGATGGTGCTGGATGGCCGCGAAGTCGCGCGCATGGAGATTGCGGAGGTACTGGGAACCCCGCGGTCGGCACCCGTGTTTGGTGACACCGAAGAAGGTTGGCGCGGTTTCGTCGACGAATTCACGGTGTGGGCGCGAATTGGCGAGCTCGGGCCAGAGATTCCCGGCACAGTGGCACTGGAGCCGCTGGAGTTACGTTTGTTATTCGATCGGAATGGTATGCTCGATGCAACTTTCCACCCTGGCCCAGTGCCCATTGTGCTGAGCGATTTGGGTGATGAAATCGGTTCCTTTGTGGTTGGTCGTTTTACCCAGGAGGTGTCCCTGTGAAGCCGCGCTGGTTTTCTTCGCCGTTCGCTCGGCGTCGTGGTGCAGCACTGTTGATTGTGCTGATGTCCCTTGCGGTGTTGTTCTCACTTGGTGTGCCATTTCTGTTCGCTAGCCGCATTCGCTCCGAAGCCGCCAGTGAAACTTACGACCGTTCGCGCGCCCGGATTGCGGTAGATTCCGCTTCCAAGGTCACCGCTTTTCATGAAGCCTTTAGCCATCCATCTATGGATAGCACTCCATTGTGGGATGCTCCAGCGGAATGGAATGGCAGTGTGCTAGGCGTTTTGCCACAGAGTCTAGGCGAAGATTGGTTGAGCTCCACCGAATCGTGGGGCGCCGAAATTGAAAGCGTGCAGGCATCGGTTTCGCTGGCAACCGCACCGGCCATGCTGTTGCAAAACTTGATTCATCCATGTTTTTTATCAGCCGATGCCTCACATGGTGATTCCGAACTCCAAGTGACTTCTACCGAGGGTTTCCCGGACAGCGGCTTCTTGTGGATCAATGCAAAGTGGGTCGCTTACGGTGGCCGTGAAAGTTCCAAGTTCACTTTGGTGCAGGTAGATCCAGAGGCGCCAGAAGATCTCGATCAAGTGCGTTTTCGCAGTGGTTTTGAAGTGCAAGATCCACGCGTGCAAGCCTTGGTGTCGTCGCGCTTCCAAACGGGTGCTTATCATGGCCCAGAATTTTTTGGTGATCTGTTGAACTTCAACTTTGGAAATGCGGAGGAAGAAGTCTTACCCGAATTGGATAAGCAGAGGTTGCAGACGTTCTCTGCCCTCCGCTCTGGTGCCTACGGTACCGCTCAGTGGGAACCCGCAGGCTGGATGACTCGGGCGGTGGATCCCGAACAACCCCAGATCATCACGATCAATGATGCCTCGCTGTTTAACACTGGCACCGTGGTGCGCATCATTCCGGAAGATGATGAGACCAACGACAGCGTCGACCGCCTGGTGTTGGCTGCCAACGGCGGCAGATTGTTATTGTCGGCACCTGTTCCTTCTTGGTACACACCCTTTCGCACGCGCATTCACTCCTTGCGCCGCGAACCAATCGATATCAATGCCTGTCGGCCTGAAATTTTGATGGCACTGGTTACGGGGGTTGCCTTTCAAGGTGAGCCGCCAGTAACTAGTGATTCGACAGCTTCTGGCTCGCCAGGACGGGAGTGGGTTTCCCCTGCTGAGGCCAGCACTTTCGCAACGCGTGTGTTGCGCGAAAGGCCACTTCAAGGGCCCTCGGATTTATGGCGACGCGTGCTCGCGCCGTTGGCAGAGGAAGGCGGCTTGACCGATGTCGATGCCTGGGCGATTTACGTCAACAGCATGGATCCGAACAACGGCACCTTGCGGCAGAGCACCACGTCTTTTGGTTATCGCAGCGGCAATGTTTATCAGCATCGCGTGAATGCAGCCATACGTTCGCGCCTTGGCCGCACTTTGGCGCGCGCCTCCTACCGCGAAGAAATCAGCGCTGTACCCAGCGGCTCGCTGATGGGAGTGGTGAATACGCAGGAGAGTTTTGAGGATTTTGGCCGTTGGGCACGTGGTCTGCATGGCGTCAGCACCTTGCCGAATACGATGGGTACCTTCACCCAAGAATTTGGGCAGCGTATTACGGCTCCCACTTTGCAAATGGGCACGCTGGTGCGGCCTGGTTTGATGTTGCCAGAGCCAGATTTTGAGGTCAGTGCGGTGATTCCAACTCCGGCGCGGGAGACCGATACTTTCCCCAATAGTGGCGAAGGTTTTACCGAACATTTTGATTTTGAAACATCGCCGCTGGGCCGGGACATTCATCAAGCCGGTGCTTACAACCGGCCGTTGGAAGAATGGAGAGTGGGCGGTGGCAATAACATCAGCAATATTGAGCCGCTGCATTTTCAGGGATGGTTCCGCGCTAATAATCTGGCCACAGGCAACTTGTTTGATCTCTCAGGATTCGAGACGGATCGCAATCGCATCAGTGTTGCTTTGGAAGGCAACGAATTAGTGGTGCGCTGTTGGGGTACGACCGGCGAAGATTTGTTTGATCCCTTTGGCGATGAGGAAGCGATTATCCAGCGTTTAGATTTTGCGGATTACGCTTTGAGCGATCGTTGGTTCCATATCTCAGTCACTTTGCGCAACCAATCTGCGCGCGGCATGCAGGTTTGTATTGATGGGGTGCCACGCGGTGAGATTGATGGTTTCACCCACCTCACGCAAGCTATGGGTGCCTTCGTCGCCGCGCCTGGTGGAGAGATTTTTGTGGAAAGCACCGCTGGCTTCCCCACCCGCGGTGTCTTACGGATTGGCAATGAGTTGATTGATTACAGTGCCAAAACAGCCCAATCCTTTATTTTCGATTGGGATCCCGCTCAGTACATCGGCGGGCGTTCCTTGCGCGAAGCCACCGATGACCTGGCGCTGTACAGCGGCTCGACTCACCCCAATGGCGCTGGGGTGGAGTTGTATGGCTACTCTGCTTTATTGCTCAATAATTTGCCGCCCGGCGGGCACACCTTATCCGGTAAGGTGGGGCCATGGTCCATCGCAACGGCCGTGAAGGGTGTGGATATGGTCTCTGCGGTGATTTTTTTCAACCAGCTGGAGCTCGGCAAAGGCATCAACGCTAGTTATGTCGGCGAATTAGAACTCGCCCCGCTGCAACGATTTGATAGTGCGGATCCTTATTATGCGGAGGCTTTTCAAGAAGATGGCGGTTACGCGCTGCTGTTCCAAGGGCGCTGGGGCCTCAAAAATGCGGATGACGAGAGCCGCGTGGGTGGTTGGGAAATCATTCGTTACAGTGCTCGTACTGGCACCACCTTAACGGTCAGTGAACGCAATGTGTCCACTCCTGGAATGGCGGCCGCTCCGCAAGGCGTATATTCTGCCACGGGGAATTCTTTCATCATGGAGCCGAGTACCGGTAGATTCATTTATGAAGGCGCAGCGGTGGAAGATAACCATCTTTTTGATGTGTACATCATGCCGATTTCCATGAAAACGACTGGGGCAACCGATTTGTCTTACGCAGTGAGCAATGGGCGTTCTCAGGTGGTTCAGATCAGCGCTGTTGGCGATCCTGGGAATACTGAGTGGGTGCGCTACGACCACATTTTGAATAGTTGTTTTCTCCGTGACGATTGGGGCGCGATGCGTGCGGCCCATGTGAATTTGATGTCGGATTTAGAGGATCCAGATTTCGAGCCGCCCACCGGGCCAGGTCCGAGCAACATGGGTGTGCAGATTCTCGCCGCTCTGGATGCGGTCGCCGAGAAGAGCGTCGCGGCCACCCCTTCTCAGGATCCCGTCAATCCTTGGGAAACACGTCCTACGATTGGCGAACTGGAGCCGAATCGCACTGCCGACGTCGCCGGGAAAACGCTCAATCAACGCCTCAAAGATTTTCAGTTCCGTGGCGTCATGGGTACTTTTGATCACCAACATCAAGCTGGTGATCGCGCAGTTCCGGTGTTCACAACTTTCCATTCGGACTCAAACGTGAATTCCAGCGAGAGCCGGCCGGGGCTTGGTTATTTAGGGCGGCTTGATCGGGTCGCGTTGCTGGAAGGAGGCAGTATCACTTCCGCACCTCATTGGCATACGGTGCAGTGGGCGAGCCCTGCGCGTGAGAACGAAGACCAGCGCTTGGAGCGTTTTGCTAATTATGTGGCCTTCGAAGATTTTTCGATTCCTTTGGCCGGCCCAGACCTCGCAACTCTGGTGGCGGATCCCAATTTTATCAATGACTGGCGTCAGCTTACACGGATTTCGAAGTTCCCGAATCAGGAGCGCCCGGCCAACTTGGCGAACTTTGTCGTGGGTGGCGACACCAGCGGCAGCGGGCCTGAGTTTGATGGTTTGGTGGATGAAGTTTCCTTGCATACCGTCGGCGGCATGGGCAATCCGCAAAGCAATTTCGCGCGCGCTGCTTTGATCTTGACGGAAGATTTGGATAGTGGCTCTGCGTCACGTTTGATGGTCAGTCCATCGGGATTATCGCTGGACGGTAGGAGTTGGGCTGAACCCAATTCTACTTTGGGCCAGTACCTTGGTGTTTTGCCGCAAAGCGGGCTGGTGGATATTGATGGCGAACGTATCGCTTACAATCTCATCGATACACAAACCGGCGAAATCACGATTGCTCCGAATGGCCGTGGTTTGATGGGCACACAATCTCGCGGGCATGGGATTGGCACTCGCGTGTGGATGGTAGATGGTCGGGCCGCCGTTGCGCTCGAAGGTTCGATGGATGCGCATAGCGAGTCTCTGCCAATCAGCAATGGCAATGGCTTTAGTCTCAGTGGCACCGTGCTCCTTGATGAAGAGTTGGTGCATGCGCCGATGCGCGGTCTAGGCTTCTTTGGCATGCCACGCACCCGCGCGCGCAGTGGGGAACGCGAAGAGGTCAGCACGGGTTTGTTGCGCGGGCGTTTCGGCACGCACCCAGAACAGCATGCCGACGGCACCGTCGCGATTTCCTTCCCCAACCGCTGGATGGACAACTACATGCCGCAATCCAATCACGGCGCTGGTGCGTGGTTGCAGATTGGCTTTGAGGAGCCACAAGCTCTGTGGCAAACGATTTCCTATCAAACGGAAATCCCGGATAACTCCATCACCGTGCGGGCCTTGATACGCAGCGGCTTGGCTACTTGGGAAGACGATCCAGAAATTACGCCGGGGATGCGCGCCTTGCAGCGTGGCACTAGCGCCAGTGGTGGTGCGCTACCGCTGGGGCTGCGATCCGATCGTTTGGATTTGCGCATCATGTTCGATTGGGGTGTGGGCGCTTTCGACGCCATCACCTTTCTGCCTACTGCATGGACCATGGAACCACGTTTGCGTAACTTGATGGTGGAATACTATGCCACTAGTCGAGTCCAGCGTTCCCAGGAGGTCGTCGAATGAAATCTGCCACCCATGGCCGCCGCGGAATGACTTTATTGGAGCTGACCATTGCTCTGGCATTGTTTGGCATGCTGGCCGCCTTCGTGATGCAAATGATGAATTCGGTGGTTAGCCTGTGGCAAAGTGGGGAACGCCGCGGCCGTGGAGATTTAGTTTTTGCCTCTGCCGTCGAACGCTTCCGCGGTGATTTGAATGCGATGCACACTGGCCCACGAGGCTGGCTGATCGTGGATGATTGGGAAGCACGTGCAGCTAGCGAAGGCGTGGCCGCCTGGCATTTACCGCGTGTGCGTTTTCTTGCCGACGGCGCCGGCTTAGCCGATGTGGATTCCAGCGGTCGTGAGCCGGTCGAAATCATGTGGACGGTGGTGCCGGAAAGCCCGGGTTCGCGTTTTGGGCGCTTGGTGCGCTTCACGAATATGGAAAATGCACAGCGCAGCCTGCTCGACGAAGGCACTTTCGCTGAGTTAGTACGTGGCGATTCTGGTCTGGTGGTGATGGATGGTGTGTTGTGGACCGAATTTCGCGCCACGGATACGGATGGTCGAGAACGGGCCTCTGTACGCATTGATAGCGACATGCCCTATGATTTTCCTTCCAGCATCAGCTTGGCAGTGGAACATGTTTCGGGAAATAGTCGCAAACATCCGCCCACGCTCGATAACAGCATCGAGCTCGAGCCGGAGCTTGTGCAGTTGCGCGGCGTGCAACCCATCATCATGCCGGAATACGCTTTAGTCGATCAGGAATGGGTACGCATCGATGGCCTCTTCCCGAACATACGTTGCGGTGGGCGTGGCCAGCGCGACAGTTTGCCGGCACCCCACGCCGCACGCGCGTCGGTGTACATGCCAACGCGATTCCAAGCTACCAACCGCATTGCTGTTGGCGGCAGGAGGTTGCCTTGAAATACCAGCGTCATGGTTTCACCATTATTGAAGTGGTGATCGCAATCGGCATTTTTATGTTCGGCATCACTGCAATTTTGGGCTTGTTTCAGGTGGGCGGCAATCTGGAACAGAGCGCGCGTGTGCATGCGGAACTTGCTCCGGCCATTGAGCCTCTCATCGCCGAATTGCGCCGCGATGCGTGGCTAGTCGACGCCTCCGGCACTCCCACCGGTTTGCGCGAATACGTCGGCGCAGAGGTCAGCGGCGCGCCTGGCTATCGTTTCGACCTCATCGTTCGACCGGCAGGCGAAAATCCGGCTTTGCGCCGCGCAGAGTTGCGTTTCTACCGCACATCACCGCAGCGCATCCTCACGCGCGTATCCTTTATGCTCGAAAGGGCTATTCCCACTGAGCGACTTCCCAAGCGGCCATAACCATGATTCTTTCCCTACTGTTAACGACTCTACTTCTCCCTTCCACGCCGCAAGAGAGTGGCGATCAAGTGGTGCGCTTGCGCGACGGCCGCATGCTGGTCGGCGCCATCGTCGAGCATAACCTTGATGGATTTCGCCTCACCACCGCGCGTGATGGGGGGCACTTCACTTTGGTGTGGAGTGATTTGTTTCCCGGAGAAGCGGATCGTTTGCGCGATTCCTTTGGTTATCGCAACCAGACAGAAGTGCCGATGACCACCGCGCATCGGGTGTTACTGCAAAATGGTCGTGAGTTGATTGGCCGGATTTTGCGCCAAGATTCTGCCAACCTTGAGTTGCGCGTGCGCGATACCACCACCATTATTCCACTGCGGCAACTTGCTGCGCCCCCGGAGGGTGTGGTGGTGGAAGCGGCAAGCATTCTGACTCCAGCTCAATTTTATGCAGAGCAAGTGCCGCAGGTGGATAGTCAAAACGCTGATGCCCAATTTGAATTTGCCCAAGAGCTGGAAGTGATGTTTGCTCTTGAGGAAGCACGCGTGCATTTTTTGCTGTGCAGTGATCTAGCGGCCGCGGCAGGGGATACCGCCTTGGTCAAGCGCGTTGCCGGGGCGATTGCCAAGCTTGATGACGTCATTGCGAACCAAGAAGAGGCCGAGTTCCTCGAGACGGTCAAGCAGCTCATGCATCGTGAGCGTTTTAGCGAAGCAGCAGAATTGATGGCAACTTATGAGCAACGTTTCGCCAAGGCGGCATTACGTGGTGAGTTCTTGGAAATCGAGGGCCGCTTCGATGCACGCCGCGATGCTGCGGTCACGCGTTATTTGCAACGTCATTGGTACAACCGCGTGCTGAAAATTCTCCAGCGCAAAGCGCTCGATAAAAATTTGCGGATCGATGAAGCCAGCGCATGGCTGGAAACTGAATTGCCGTCCATGGTGCGCTTGCAGTTGATTTCAGAACTGGAAAGTATGGATAAAGGCCTCACAGCCATCGCGGTGAACGAACGTTGGCAGGCGCGTTTGGCGTCTGGCGCAAGCTCTCACTCTGCCGGTTATGGCGATGGCACTTGGATTCTTGGTGTGGAACGGGCCAAAGCAGGCTTGCATGATGCCGAAGCAAAAGCGCAGGAAGATGGCAAGTCCGAAGAGCAGCGTGACATGGAAGAGCGCATGAAAAAATACATGGACAACCTGGAAGCAGGGCGTCGTGCGAAAGCTTCTGCTGAAGAAGACATTAGCCCCGAAGATTGGTGGTTGCGCGCTGAAGTTACTTGGCGTTTCCAGTGGTTATTAGCCTACTACGCGGAGTTCTCCGGTGATTACGAAATTGTCAATGTACAGTTTAAGTTGTGCTCCACCTGTGCCGGGCAAGGGTTTCTGGAATCTCTCAATGTAGTTTCCAAAGACGGCACCAAAAAGCGCACCAAGTGTCCGACTTGTCATGCTGTGCAAGTGCGGCGCGGCATCGTCTTCAAGTGAAGTGCCAGCGGCATGCGCGGCTGGCTGCTTGTCTGCTGAGCCCAGTCCTCGCTTTGATGGCTTGTCAAGCGCCCGCCTTGAGCGCGCGCGTTGGCATGCAATCTACCCGTAGCGAAATACTCGATGGCGTGTCGATGCAAGACAGCGCTTTGGCGATGAATTCTTTCGTCGCCGAAATGCAGTTTGTGTTCCCGCAACAAAGCGCCGAAATCAGCCGCAGTTTGTTGCGTACCGCCATGGCACAGCGTGAAGCCCAGCGACTCGGTATCCAGCTACCCAAGCTTGCTGTCGAGTCGGCCATCACCACTTTGGAAACCAGTGTGCTGCAAAGTTTAGGTGCTGAGGGTGATTTAGATTCCTGGGCTTACGCGCAGCATCAACAAAGTTGGGCGGCGGTGCGACCACAATACGCGCGCCATCTCGCCGACAACTTGCTGTACCAAACGGTCTTGCGCGCCGACGCCATCCAACACGGCCGCGTGAAAATGTGGTGGCTATTGAGCAGTACCTCCTCACAAGCCACGCAATGGGCGCGCAGTCTCGCCAGTGGCCGCGATCCGGCTTCCTTACTCTCTGAATCGCTGGTCTCCGGTCCAGAACCCGACGGCAGCTATCCACCTCTAGCGGTCTATTTGCCGGGTGCAGCAGGTGTGCAAGTTGCCACCGCCACAGCAGGCGACCTAATCGGCCCTTTGCAGTTGCCAGGTGACCAAAGTTGGATGGTGGGGTTGGTGATCGCCGTGTTGCCCGCACAAGAGCAACTGCCGCCGGTGAGCGTGCTTTTGGAGGATCTCCGTCAGCACCCCGTCGGCCCTCTTGAGGCGCGGGCATGGTTTGATGAGATGTCTCGCCGTTATACTGCTCACGCAATTTTCTCTCCCATCACCGCCCCCCTCGAAGCCTTTGTGCCCATCCGCTGAAGAAGCCGCATCCACTCCGCAAACGATTCCTGAGGATCGTCTGCAGGTGTTGTTTGCCCTGTTGTTCTCGTCGCCAGAAGCCGTGACTTTGGAGCGCATTCGGCAGGTGTTGTATCCCGCCAACACAGCCGCCAACACAGCCGCCGGCGCTGTCGACGCTACGGAGGAGGGCGCACCTGCAGAAGCCGCTTCGACGGCCGTGGTGGAGGTTTTTAGCCCGCGCGAACACCTCGAAGCCCTGGAAGTGTGGATGGCAGAGCGCAATCTGCCCTTGAGCCTGCATCAAGTCGGGCGCAGCTGGCGTCTTTTGACTGCCGAAGACCTTGCCGAAGACCTCATTTCGGTGCGCCGTGCCGTCACCAAAGAAAAAATCGGCCCGGCCTCGCTGGAAGTTCTCGCTCTGGTGGCCTACCGTCAGCCGGTTCTAAAAGCCGATATCGATGCGATTCGTGGCGTGAAATCGGGTTCGCACTTGCGTCATTTGCTTGATTTGCGGTTGGTGAAGATCCTTGGCCGCGCCGAACTGCCCGGGCGCCCGTTTCTATACGCCACCACCAAAGAGTTCCTTGACCGCTTTGGCCTCCGCGATTTGGAAGATTTGCCGGAAGCTGGCCGCCTAGCTTCCCCCGCGGAACAAGCTGTAGGAGTCCAACCGAAAGTGCAACTGACCGTTGCCCCAGAGAGCCCTGAGAGCCCGGAAATCTCAGTGGAGCCAGTTTCCGCAGTAGATTCGGAACTTTCAGTCCCAGCCGTGGGGGTGTCGCATTCTCCAGCCGCCGAGTCCTCCACAGGAAAATAGGCGATTCGGCTCGGATGCAGTAAACTTCCGGGCTACGATTCGCCGCATCTGACCCGATGAGTAAGAAGAAACAATCCCAGCACAAGCCGGTGGATCAGCATGAAGCTGTTCACACCGAAACCATGTCCCCGTTCAAACGCTGGACTATTATTGGTATCGCGGTGTTCTGCCTGCTGATTTTCTCAGTCACTGGCGCCATGACCACCGTTCTGGGAGGCATGTTTAGTGGTGGGCCCCCAGTCCAGGCCACGGTCGAGCTGCCCAGCGGCAGCAAAGACATCGACTTAGACTTTTACCGCTCTGCCGCGCGCCTCAAAGAGTGGGCTGGTTCCATGGGATTTGATCCCTACGCTGGTCAAAAAGACCGAGAAGATGTTCTGTGTTATGCAACTTTGATGCTGCTTGCAGATGAGCTTGGCGTGCAAATAACGGCCGATCAAATGCAAGCCATCCTTTCGCCTTATGCGAAAAGCGCCGCGCAATACAAGCAGTTTTATCGCAACCAGGGCTTTAGCACCGCGGCGTTATTTGAAGCGCAAATGGCCAAGGCGGTACGCGTGTTGATTGTCATTGATTTGCTGCGTAGCTCCGAAATCCCTAGCGAAGCCTTGGTCTTTGATACTTGGGCGAAAGACAACGAGGAGATGGATGTGCAATACACCGTATGGCACCCATCCCAGTTTGAGGAAGCCGCCGCCGCCTTGGAGCCCAGCGAAGAAGAGTTGGCTACTTTTTTCGACGACGAGCTCACAGAGTTTGAGCGGGTCAAGCTGGAGATTCCGCAAGCGGTTACTTTTGAGTCGGTGCTGCTGAGTGCCGCTGCCTTGGAGACCCCTGCTGTACAAGCTTGGTTCACCCCTGTCGAGCCTACCGAAGAGGAGCTCAATGGTTTTTACCAGGTCAACAAGCAACGTCTTTACGTGCGGCCACTGCCGCAAGAAGGGCAGGAAGTGGATCCAGAGCTGGAGCGTTTGTTGAGCCGGGAAGAACTGGGCGACGCCCTCCGCAGCGATTATTTGCTCAATCAAGCTATGGGTCAACTCGGCCTAGATTTGACTGGCGCGGAAGACGTCGTGGCTTTTGCTGCGCAGAAAGGTGCCGAATACTTGGCTTTTTCGGAGATGGTAGAGCCTTCTGGCCTGATTGATATCGAACGGCTTGGCGATCTTCAGCTCAATGTGTTGTTCCAGTCTGAAACGGGCACTTGGTCGAGCCGCCCGCTGATCAAACGCGATTTGAGTTTCTACGTGCGCGCCACCGACAAGCGGGAACGTAGCATGCCCGAGCTCGCCGCGATCCGCGAAGAGGTCGTCACCTTATGGCGCGCTTCGCGTCAGCTTGCTTTGGCTCAAGAAGCTGCCGATGCTTTTGTTGCTGCCTTGCCACGTGGTGAAGACTACGTGGAGGGCGATCCGATCTCTGTCAGCGCCGAAGTCTTCGCCGACGCGGTCGCTGCAAGCGGTCGGTCTTTGGAGCAGATGGGTTGGTTAGCCCGCCAAGCACGGCGCACCGTTGATCCGATCTGGCCAGCGGATGCCAACCTTTTGCGTGGATTGCGCAATCGTGTGGGTTTCGGCTTGGAAAACCTGCGGGATGGCGAAGTGGTTGGTCCAGAGAGCTTCGGGGAAGATGGCATTGCCGTCGCGCACCTCAAGGGGCGTCGACCAGCGAACTTAGAGTTGATCTGGCCTGCGGAGCTGCAAAATGCGCGCTCGCGTGCCAGCCAGGCTGCAAGTGCTGCTTTTGTCGCCGATCAGTTGTCCTTTGAGGGCTTGGCTACCAGCTACGGCTTGAAGAAGGTCGTTATGGAAGAGGAATAAGCTGCAGCGGGCATTGCTGCGTTACTTGCGGGCCGGCCTTTGTGCCGTCCCGCCTTTTTTTGTGCCGTCCCGTCCCGCTCGGTTGTTCACCCGCTCGAGTTTCGCACTCTCGAATTTCACCCGCTCGAATTTTGCACTCTTTCTCTAGCCTTCGATGCGTGGCCAAGTGGGGAAGACTTTGCGCGTGAGTTTGCCAATCATCTGCTGCTCGAGATTTTCTTGACGCGCGCTGCGTTCCACCAAACCTTTGTTGCGAGGCACCAGGGACGACGCGCGAAAGAGAGCGTTGCGGGCGTCTTCCATGCGCCCTTCCGCAGCGGCAATCTGTGCTTCGGCCAAGAAGGTGGCCGCCCACCAGGGTCCTGCGCCAGGCAATCCCTGTTCCACACGATGTACGGCCTGTTGTTGGAAGCGGCTGTGATGCGCGCGTAGCCAGGTGACGCGCGCTTCCACCACCGCCTTGTTTTTCGGCGCGAATTGTTCCGCACGCGCCAGCAAAGCGACCAGTTTGGCCTCATTCGCATCAGGCGCCTGCATTTCCACGCGCATGAGGGCAATCAATGCTGGCAGGTTGGTGGCGTCGTACCAAAGGGCTTCGTAGAAGCAATCGCGCGCCCAATTCCAATCCTCATGCGCCAGGTAGAAGCTGCCCAGCAAGACCCAACTCTGGGTATCCCAAGGGCGTACTTCGGTGGCTGCCAATAAGTTTTCATTCAGATGGTCTTCATCGCGGAGTGTGGCTACGAGTAACTGCTCGCCCCGCCACTGTGCCCATGCTGGGGGGGCGGCAAGCACAGCGATGCCGAGGACCACGACACTAGAGACTGCCAAGCGCCAGCGCTGCGGGGTGGCGCATGCCGCAGCTGGTTGCGTAGCACGCGCAGCGCGCAGATCCAAGCCCAAGAGCAAGGCCGCAAGTGCTAAAGCGACGGGGTTGTCGGTGAACGGTGAACGAACCGCAGCGGAGACTAGCAGTGCGAACCACGCTGGAGTGGTATCGAAAATGGCGTCGGCGTGAGCGCCGCTTTGGCGTTGCTTCCATACGCGCCACAGGCCAACCAGCAACAGCGCCGTGCCGAGCCAACCGAATTCGAGCCACACCATAAGGGGTTCGGAGTGGATGGTTTTCGGCGTGCGCTGCACGCTGATGGTCCAATCGTTCGACAGAATGCGCGAAGTTTCTTCCGAGCGCCATGCGGGGAAGCTCGTTTGGAAACGGCCGATGCCGATGCCGAGGGGGGTGGTCGCAGCGTGCTGAATAGCGTCGCTGTACATACTTGGGCGCAGCGTCGTGCTGGTGGGAAATAGATCGCCAGTGTGCAAACCGCTGGCTCCACCGAGCGCGCGGCTGAGTTCTCCCACCATCACCAAAGTGACGGCAATCGCGAGGCCAGCCCGGCGGGCGGGCACAGCGCGCAGTAAGACTAGGCCACCAGCAACTAAGCCGAGGCGTCCGGCATTGGAGCCGATCACGCCGACATGGAGCGCGAGGGGCACCACGGTGCATAGCCACAGGCGCGGCGCTTGTTGCAAGGTGGGGAGTGCTGCCAGCGCCAGCAACAGCAACGGCAAGACGACTTCTACGGCGTGAATGATTCCCGCATATGGGAAGGAAGGCACTCGCGTCATGGCTTGCCAACCGGGTGGGTTCCAGCCAAAAGCCTGCGGTAGGGCGTACAGCGATGCGGCAGCGCCAACCACCACCAGCGCGCGCACCAGCCACTGCTTATCAAGGCGTGGCCAGCTCACGAGGGCGCACACCAATACCCAAGCACTCAACAGCGGGGCGCGATCGGCGAGCCCGCCCAAACTAGGTGCCCAGCCGTTTTGACCTTGTGCGGCAAGAAATAGCGGAAAAATTCCGCACACCGTTGCCGCCGCAAGGAATCGGCTGCCAGGAATGACGCGCAGTTGTCGCTGCTGCCACAAAGTAAAAGCCGCAAAGGCTAAGACCAGGAAGGAGAACACGGCGCCATCCGCACGTGGTTCATCGAGGCGGTCATTGGAATAGCTGAGCAGCGGAATCAGCACACAAGCGGCTGCCGCTAGCTCGGGGATTTTAAGCTTCGCCTTCAGGCCTCTGCTCCCGTGCGTGATTCGAAAATAGCATCGAGGAATTCTTCGGGCTGAAAGATTTCGAGGTCATCTAAGCCTTCGCCAAGGCCAACAAACAGCACTGGTAGCCCAAGTTGGTGACCGATAGACAGAGTGGCGCCACCCTTGGCGGTGCCATCCAGTTTGGTGAGAAAAACACCCGACAGAGGTACCGATGCGCCGAACTGGCGCGCTTGTTGCACGGCGTTTTGGCCGGTGGTGGCATCGAGAACTAACACGGTGTGATGGGGGGCGCCGTCTATTTGACGCCCAATGATGCGCGAAACTTTCTCCAACTCTGCCATCAAGTTTTTTTGTGTGTGCAAGCGGCCGGCGGTATCCACCAGCAGCACATCGATGTGGCGCGCTTTGGCGGCGGCAGCGGCATCATGCGCGATGGCGGCAGGATCGGCGCCTTGCTGGCCTTTGATGAGATCGACTCCGGTGCGCTGACACCAAATGCTTAACTGCTCTACAGCTGCCGCGCGGAAAGTGTCGCAAGCCGCAACCAGAACGGTTTTGTTTTGGCCGTGTAGCCAGTGGATGAGTTTGGCAATGGAGGTAGTCTTGCCCGAGCCATTCACGCCGACAATCAGCACCACGCACGGACCTTCACCATGAGACATCGGCAGAGGATCACCATTTGGACCTTTGACGACCTCCAACAAGCGTTGCCGTAACCACGCCGGCATTTCTCCAGGTTTTGCCAGACGGCCCTTCTTCAACTCAAGCTCGGCCTCTTCGAGTAGTTCGGTTGCTAAGGGGCCGACATCCGCCGAATAGAGGACTTCCTCGAGGGCTTCAATCGTTTCTGCAGTACTCGTGTCTCCAGACAAGCGGCGCATTGCATGCCCAATGCGGTTGCGGGTGCGGGCAAGTCCTTTGCGAAATTTCGAAAAAACCATCTTGGCAGAGCAGTAAGACTAGTGGGTGTCGCGCTGCGCACGTGCGCGCGGAGGCGATGGAGTCGAGCTTTGCACCGATGTGAAGCCGTCACTGCTTGGAGTTAGCGGAGTGCAAGCTGGAGTGGGAACTGCTGTTGGCGCTGCTTTGAGCTCTACAGGATCGGGCGGCAGCGGGTGACCGTTGGTGTTTTTGCGTGATTCTTCAATCAACACGCGCGCGCGGTCGAGAATGCCGTTTACGAAGGAACCCGATTGGGCAGTAGAGAAGCGTTTCGCGATATCGATGGCCTCATTGATGACCACTTTGTAGGGAGTGGATTCTTCAAAGACCAGTTCAAAAATAGCGATACGCAAAATATTGCGATCCAAATGCGCCATCCGCTCGATGCGCCAATTACGCGCGATAGCTTCAATCCAAGTATCCAACTCGGGACGGTTTTCGAGCACCCCACGGCATAAGGTAAGCGTGAAGTCCGCCACTTCGCCGCGGCCTTTGGTATCGCGACTGCCTTTGGTGTGATGATCCACGAAGGGAATAAGTTCCTCCATGGCGGATTCACCGCGGAGCTCCATCATATAGAGGAACTGCAGAGCAAGCTCGCGGGCGCGGGTTCGACGTCGGAGAGGGACAGCCATAATTTTACGATGCTAGATTTTTCCCAGCAAGGAGACCATCTCCAATGCCGCTTCGGCAGCTTCTGCGCCTTTGTTGGAGCGGGGAGTTATTTTGCTAGTGCGGTGGGGGTCCGCTTGGTTGCTACTGGTGAGCACTGCGCGATCAGCGCGGTACAAGGCTTGCTCGAGGGTATCGCAGGTGAGCACTCCGAGAACCACGGGTAGATGATGCTTTAAGTTGACATCCATGACCCCACGACAGGTTTCACTGCACACATAATCGAAGTGCGGAGTGCCGCCGCGAATCACGCAGCCAAGAGCGATGATGGCCTGATAACGACCACTTGCAGCCAGGCGTTCACACGCCAAGGGTAGCTCAAAGGCGCCGGGCACGCGCGCGACATCGATGGCCTCTGCAGGCAGTCCGGCACGCTGAAATGCGTGCAGACAACCATCGAGTAAGGCCTCGGTGATATCGGAGTTAAAACGTGCAACCACTACCGCGTAGCGGCCGGTAGTGAGAGTCGGAATGCCTTCAAGGAACGTCGCCATGACTGGTTAGCCGCATATTGTAGGGCAAACCGGGCGATTCGTCTGCGCCCTAGGCTGCTTATGTTGACGCCTTGGTTTTCGCCCACGGCAAGGGGCGGCCGAGGAAGGCGTTGGCGAACAAATGGCCGAGGTCGCGCAGCAACGAGAAGGACAGTGGCACCACCGTCAGCGTGAAGAAAGTGGCGACGGTAATGCCACCCACAATGCCGATCGCGAGGCCCTGAAAAGAGAAGCCGTTGCCGGTGGGGGCGGAAAGTGCAATAGGCAGCAGGCCGCAAACCGTAGTCAGAGCAGTCATAAACACTGGGCGCATGCGGTCACGCACGGCTTGGACGATGGCCTCGTTGACCGCCAAACCGGTATGTTCTAACTGCAAAATGCGATCGATTAATACAATCCCGTTATTGACTACCACGCCAGCTAACACAATCAAGCCAATGAATTCCATCGGCCCCACTGGTTGATTCATGAGGAAGAAAGCCCAGTCGGCGCCAAGAATGGCAAACGCAATCGTGGTGAGTGCCGAAAGGGGTAACACCACCGAGTTGAACAGCAAACCCATGAGCAAGAAAACCAAACCAACGGCCAGGATTAAGGCATACACCAGTTCCTGCATGTCGTCGGCGGTTTTTTGCCAGCCACCGTCTTGAGTCCAGCGGTAGCCTTCGGGCATGGCAATGCCTTCCATTAGGCGCGCTGCCGCCAGATACGCTTCTTTGACGTCTTCGTTTTTGGCTTTCAGGCCGATGGAATCTGACAGTTTGCCGTTGCGGCGAAAGATGCCACTTGGCGAGCGCGAATCGGCGAAGTTCGCAAAAGTAGATAGCGGCACCATGCCGGTGGTGGTGGGAATCACCATTTCCTCGAGCTTGGAGCGGTTTGGGTTTTCAGGCTCGTCGTATTGGATGATGAGCGGTAAATCCAGGTTCGGCGTTTCATAGCGCGACACCATGAACCCACGCATGGTCCACTCAATGTTGCCGATGACGCTGTTACCACTGACGCCCAAGCGGCTCATGCGATCGCGATCCATGCTGACTAAAATCTCACGTTCTTTGCCGCGTTCTTTGCTGACTTCGGTGAAGTCTTCACTGAGTTCGGCGGCCACCCGCACTTGCTCAAGTAAGGCTTGCACCGTGGTGCTCTCTTCTCCTTCAATGCGAATCCGAGTCCATTCGACGTCGTTTTTGGCACCTTGGCTAAAGTCTTTTTCAAAGCGGTATTTGACCCGCGAACGCGGCGGCAAGTGCTCGCGCAGGTATTTGAGCAAGTCTTCTCTTTCTTTGACCTTGAGGGGGTGATCAGGCCATACCATCATCTGGCCGTTATTTTTGTCGAACCAAATTCCGGTTTGGATGGAGGGGAAGCGGTTGTGGAAATCTTCGCTGCCGAGCGCAGCTTCTTCCATCAGCAAAACTTCCTCATGGGCATCCAATAGCAGCGTGCCCTCGGAAAAATCAAAGCCAATCTCGATTTGTCCATCGCCATCGCCGCCGCTGCCAGAGGTGGAGCGCCCAGCTTTGGCAACGGATCCAGACATCAAGATCAACGCACACAGGATTGCAGCTCGGAAACGATGGTGAATGCACCACGAAACCGTTGCTAACAAAGGCTTGGTCATCCAGTTAGGCATGTGCCCGGCGGTGGAGGCAGATTTTGCGTCGCGTTTGCCTTGGTGTTGTAAAAAACGTGCAGCCACGGGCACCATCACAATCGACAACACTAAGGCTGCTAACAAAGCAACAATCAGCGGCATACCAATTGCACCTGCAATGACTCTCTGACTGCGGTCTTCGGTTAAGAACATCAGAGGCAGGAAAACCACCACGGTAGTGAGGGTGGCCGTCACGATTGCGAGCATGACTTCCGCAGGGCCGCGGCTAATCGAATCGACGGTGGTAGCACCGCCTTCACGGCGCTTGAAAATGCTCTCGACAATCACCACCGAGTTGTCGACCAACATGCCGATGGAGATCGTGATGCCCATCATGGACATCAGGTTGAGGCTGCGTCCACTGAAATACAGATAGCTCAGCGCGATCAAGACCGCGAAAGGAATGGAGAGCGTAATGAGCAGCGTATACGAAAAGCGCCGCAGAAACAGGAATAACACCAGACAGGCAATGCCGCCGCCGAGCAGGGAGTCGTCAACCAAGCTCTCGATGCTCTGGCCAATCATTTCTCCTTGGTTAAAGTAAATCAAATAATCGAAGCGCCCAAGAACCGGATCGGCTGGGAATTCTTCTTCAAAAGCAGCACGCAGGCGTTCACACAGATCGAAGGTGTTGGCGGTGCTCTCCTTGGTGATTTGCAAGGTAGTGGCATACACGCCATCGAATCGGAATAAAAACTCCGGAGCACTGCGAACCTGTTCCACCCGGGCCACATCTTTGATCAAGAGGCCTGGCCGTACCGGAAAGTTTTCAATCTCTTCGAGAGATTGGAATCTGGAATCGACGCGGATAATCGTGCGCGCACCGGAATCATCAAGGTCACCGACTGGTGCAGAAACATTGTCACCTTGTAGGCGCCGCACCAATTGGCCAATGTCGACGCGGTTCGCATAAGCGCGTTCTTCATCGAGCAAAATACGGATCGATAAAGGGGTTAACCCCATGGAAGATGCAGTGGCGACGCCGTCGATGGCCTCCACTCTCTTCACCAGCACATTTTCAATCAAATCCTGGGCAACAGCGTCATCCATGCCCGGATACTGGATTCCGGTGAACATGACAGGAATCTGATCCATGCTGCGCTTGCGAATGTTGATGCGGTCGACTTCGGCAGGCAGCAACGGGCGTGCGCGTTCCACGCGGTCGGCAACTTCGCTATAAACCAAATCCATGTTGAGATTGCCGGGGAAATCAAGATTGAAGCCGACCGAACCATTTCCAGCCCAAGCAATAATTTCCTCCAAGTCCGGAAGAGTGCGCAGCTCTTTCTCCAAGGGCTTCAAAACTTTTTGCTCCAGCTCGCTGGGGTTTGCCCCGTCCCAACCGGCCTCAATGGAGATGGACGAGCCGGTCATTCCAGAAGGGAGCAGTTCCAATGGAATGCGCTTCGCGGCGATGAAGCTCATACCCAGCAGGGCGATGCAGATCATCAACACCCCAATCGGATGGTTCACCAACTCACGGAAGAACCGCACCAGGGATGGGTTCTCCTGGCTGGGTGGTGCTGCGCGTTCCGGCTCAGGCATGCTTGAGCTCCACGGTTTTGCGCCGATCTAACTTGGCAAGCAAGCGGTAGCCCGTGGGGATCACGATGAGGGTCAGCAGGGTGGAAGAAATCAAACCGCTAATCACCACCAAGGCCATCGGCGTGCGCAGTTCCGCACCTTGTTGGCCACCCAAGAATGGAATCCAGCCCGTCATCGGCAACATGCCGAGTACCGTCGTAATGGTGGTCATCAAAATTGGGCGTAGGCGCGTGCGCGCGCCATCTAGGATGGCCGCATCGACGCTCATTCCAGCATCGCGGTTCCGGTTGATGCGGTCGACCAGAACGATGGCGTTGTTGACCACGATGCCGGCGAGAATGACGGCGCCAAGCAAAGCAACCACCGAAACCGGCGTATGCGTGACCAGCATAGCCAGAATGGCGCCGACTGCAGCCAGCGGCACCGAGAAGAGAATAAGGAAAGGTTGCAGCAGACTTTCAAATTGCGCCGCCATCACCGCATAAACTAAAAACACAGCAAGCGCCAACGCGAAGAGCAACGAATCCAATGCCGACGCCATTTCATCAGTTTGGCCACCGACAGAGACCATGATTTCCGGCGGTCGTGGCATCGTCGCGAGGCGAGCTTCCACGGCTTCATTCACGCCACCCAAATCAAAGCCTGAAACGGATGCTGACAGCACCGCAGCGCGACGGCCGCGAATGTGGCGGATATCGCTAGGGCCATCTTGAATGACAAAATCTGCAACGGCGCTCAGTGGCAGAGGATGTTCCGCTTCGGGGTTTACCGGCAAATCTTTGAGTTGCTCGATGTGTTGGAGCGCATCGGTATCGGCGCGTACGCGGATATCAATGCGCTCATCACGCCCCGGGAAAGTTGAGGCGATTTCACCTTCTACAGCCAAGCGTAAACGGTTGGCCACTCCGGCAGCGGTCAAATTATGCAACGCCAGTTTTTCGCGGTCTGGAGTGATGCGCACTTCAGGATTTCCGCGGCGCAGCGAAGACCGAATATCCACCAACCCTGGTACCCCCTGCAGGGTGTTTTCGGCCCTGCGGGCAACTGTGTCGATCGTATCCAGGTTGTCGCCGATGATTTCGACTTCCAATGGTGCGTTCAGCGCCAACAGCGTGGGGCGGCGTAGGTTGTAGCGCGCCAAGGCAGGTTCCAGCCCAAGCAGCACACGAATGTCTTGTTCGGCTTGCAATTCCACAGCGTGGGGGTTGTTGCCCGAAGAATCTAGGCGTATGGAAATCTGGGCAGTGTGGGGCCCAGATTCTTCGCTGGAAACGGTTTCGCGATCGGCGCCGGAAGTAATCGCTGTTTCTTCCACGCCATCGATTTGGCGAATGCCGGCTTCTAAGCGTGACGCAAGTGCATCCGATGCGGTTAAAGGCGTGCCAGCAGGGAAGAACAGTTCGGCAGTAAATTCTCCCTGCAGTACTTCCGGTAATAATTCACGCCCCATGGTGCCTGCGGCTTGAAACGTAAATACCGCCGCGGCCAGAGCCAGCAGCAGCACAATCACCGGGGTGCGAATCGCTCCGGCTAGCACCTTCGGATAAATCCGTTCGCTGGCGTGAAAGATCAGGTTGACCAGCGTGGCTGGAATCCAGCAAACAGCCCAAAACAAAAATAAGGCAAGAGCAAAAATACCGCGGCCCACAAAAACCAATGCTCCAATGAGGTCAAAGGCCAAGCGCGAAAGCAGAGTAACCAGTGGAATCACCAGCAACCACACGATGGGCAGGAAGCAAGCCTTGGCAAGCAGAGTGAGAGTGGCAATTTGCTCGCGCGTTTGCGGAGGAACAGGATTCCAATCACCCGTTAATTTAGTACCCGCTGGAATCCATTCATCATCCATCCCTGGAATCACAGCCAACAACAGTGCCGCACCCGCAGCCACGCCGACCACACTCAGAGCAATCAGAATGCGGTTTGTGCTGAGCCCTAACTTTTTCAGCAAAGAGCCAGAGCGGCAATGGGGGAATAATTCCGCAGTGAGGCGCTGCCAAGAAAGCGTGGATTTTTCCGTATCGGAAAGTTGAATCCTGGCCGCCAAGCCCGGAATAAAGAACAAAGCGACCAGTAGCGAAATCATCAAGGAGGCCACCACAGTAAGTGCTTGGTCGCCGAAAGTTTGCCCGGCGATGCCCTCCACGAAAATAATCGGCGCAAAGACTGCAATCGTAGTCAAGGTGCTTGCCGTTACAGCACTTCCTACTTCCGATACACCGCGAATCGCCGCCACATGCGGTGGGTCACCTTGTTCCCGGCAGCGCGTAATCGATTCCAATACCACAATCGCGTTATCCACCAACATGCCAATGCCAAGCGCGAGTCCACCCAGCGACATGATGTTCATCGATACGCCGGCGCCGTACATGGCGCCGAAAGTAGCCACAATGGAAATCGGTACCGCGAGGCCAATGATGAAGGTGGTGGCAAAGCGCCGCAAGAAAAAGTAGCACACCATCACCGCGAATAATCCACCGTACATTGCAGCGCTATTGACTTCGGAGATTGCGTTGGCAACGAACGTGGACTGATCGGAAAGCAGGGTGAGCTTGACGTCGGAAGGTAATTTCGAGGCGATATGCGTGGGGGGTGGCGACGGCATTTTGCCCTCTGTCTCAGCCTTCGCCTCTGGCGGGCCAGATTTTTTTGCCACCGGTGGGCCAAACAATTTAAGCCGCACTTGCTCTGCGACTTCCACAATGTTGGCACCTGCTTCGCGGTAAATCGCGATCTCAACCGATTCTTCCCCGCCCACGCGTTGAATGACATCGCGATCTTTATGGGCGCGCTTCACCACCGCCAAATCACCCAGCTTGATCACTTGGCGATTGATGGTTTTAATCGGCAAGCCTTCAATCTCTTCGAGCGAGCGGAATTGATTGAGGGTCCGGACCACATATTCCACCGAACCTTCTTCCAGCGTGCCGCCGGGAACGTTTAGATTCTCTTCTTGCAAGCGCGTGCGAATTTCTTCGCCAGACACCTTGAAGCGCGCCAAACGCTGCGGATCGATCAGGACGTGAATTTCATCTTCCAAGCCACCTTTGACACGCACTGCGGCCACTCCGGAAAGCCCTTCCAATTGACGCTCCACTTCGGATTCGGCAATGTCGCGTAAACGCACCAAATCGCTGCCACCAGACAGCGCCACCCGAATCACAGGATCCAAGCTTGGGTCGTAGCGCAGAATGAGCGGCTTATCGACACCATTGGGCAGAAACACCCGGTCCAAGCGTTCGCGCACATCTTGCACCAAGAATGGCAGGTTCGAACCCCACTCAAACTCCATCAAGATTTCGGAGACCTCGGCACGTGAGCTGGAGCTAATGTTGACCAAATGCCCGACCGTCGACAAGATGTCTTCCAGGCGTTCGGTGACACGTTCTTCGACATCTTCTGGTGCGGCACCATTGTATGTGGTACGCACCGTTAACGATGGATAGTTCACCGGGGGCAGCAAGTCGACCGGCAACTTTTGCAACGAGATAAAACCGAAAACCACGGCTGCGGCGACAATCATGCCCATGCCCACAGGGCGTTTTACGCCCAAAGCAAATAAGCCGCCGATACCGCTTCTAGGTGCCGAATCGCTCATTCTGCCGCAATCTCCACCGTATCGCCATCACCCAAGCGGTCGGCGCCGACTATCACGACGAGGTCTTCTGCAGTAAGCGCCGTGCCTATTGCAGCTTCGACCGCCTCGTCGGTTTCATAACCGCGAAACACTTCCACGCGTACGGCTTTGCCTTCCCGAACCACGTAACAATAAACGTAATCGCCTTCGTGGAATAAGGCCTTCTTCGGAATCAGCAATGCGTTTTCATGGCGATCCAAGACCAGTCGCAACTTCACCAAAATGCCTGCGGGCACGGCTTGCGCACCGGGCTCAAGGGCAGCAGTTACTTTGACCGTGCCGGTTTCCATATCGATGGTCGGCGCGATGCGCTCGATCGAGCCAACAATCTCCACCCCTGGCATCGCTTCGGACTTGGCCGTGAGCTGTTGCCCAACGCGCAAATCGACTAGTTCGCGTTGGGGCCGATACATAATCACTTTCGGTCGTGAAAGATCAGTGATTTGAAAGACTCGCGTACCAACCGAGGCCATGTCGCCCATCGAAACATCGCGCAAACTGACGGTGCCATCAATTGGCGTAACCAAATCACACTGGCGCAATTCCAACTCACTGCGTTGTTTGGCAACTTCGGCGGTTTGGAAGGCAGTTTTGGCCGCTTCCCAGGTTTGGCGCCGCGTTTCCAAATCGCGGTCCGACAAAATCACGGTAGGCCCTGGGTTCTTGACCATCTGCTGATCGCGCTCTAGCTCCCGCAAGGCAAGCTCCATCGCAAAGCGGGTTTCCGTCACCCGAACCTCCGCCTCGGCCACCGCCAACTTCGCGTTGTCATTGCGTAAGCGCGCCAACACCTGGCCAGCTTGAACATGATCACCCTCTTCCACTAGCACCGCAACCACCGGCTCCGCACGCTCAGGCATGACGTCGACCACATCCAAAGATTCGATGTTGGCGGTTGCTTCGAGTATTTTTTCTACCAAGCCCACCTGAATGGGGGCGACCCGCACCAACTGCACTTCGCGTTCTTTGACCTTGGCATTGAGGCTGGCGGCGGCGGGGCTCTGCGCATTTTCATCGGCAGATTCAGTAGATTCGGCGCTAGTACCAGGGCGAGAACAAGCTGGGGCGAGGGCCAAGGCAGCTAGAAGGAGTAAGGGTAGGGGGCGAAAAATCATCGGGTAGAGAAGCAAAGCTACGGCTGCACTATTATGGTGCCTCTTACCGCATGTCGGGCTAACAAATGGAAAGTCAAGAATTCAGAGGCGGAGGAGCCAGCAAGAAACCTTTGCTGGCTTACGCAGATGCACTGACCTTGTTGGAAAGTAGCTGTCAATCTTTCCTCCCACCTCATTCTCCAGTGGAGCTGCCACTTGCTGTAGACCGGGTGCTTGCCGCTGCGGTTGCGCTGGATCGCGAGGAACCCCCAGTGCGCCGCTCTGCCATGGATGGATTCGCGCTCATCGCCGCCGACGGTGTGATGCCGCGCGCGATTGTGGGGGTGTTGTACGCCGGTACAGCCGGTCTGCCCACCATTCAGTGCGGTCAGGCGATGGCGGTCATGACCGGTGGCACGGTGCCGGAAGGCGCGGACACCATCGTGCCGGTGGAGCTCACCCGCCATGAGCACAGCACTTTAAGGCTCGATCGTGCCCCTCAAATCGGCCAACACATCCGTCGAGCCGGTGAAATGGGTGCAGCAGGGCGGGTGATTTTGGCTGCGGGGCGCCGCCTGACGGCGGGGGATTTAGGCGCGGCTGCATCGTGTGGAGTCGCTACGGTGCAAGTCTATGACCGCCCGCGCGTCGCCATCCTTGCTACCGGCGATGAAGTCGTGCCCTACACCGAGATACCCTTGCCATACCAAGTGCGAGATTCCAATCGCTTGGCAACCCAGCTGCAACTCCAGGGCTTCGGCGCGGAAGTAGTTTCGCAGCAGCATGTGCCGGATCGCAATCAAGAGTTGATGGATGCCGTCGGCGGGGCGCTCGATCAAGCGGATCTGGTGGTCACGATTGGTGGCGTCAGTATGGGTGAAAAAGATTTCATGCCGCGTGTGTTTGCCGCTAGTGGGGTGGAGTGCTTGTTTCATAAAGTGGCTCTGCAACCCGGCAAGCCGCTGTGGGCCGGCAAACGCGACAATACTTTTGTACTCGGGTTACCGGGCAATCCCATCAGTGCTTTTACGGTGCTCGAGTTGTTCGGACGGCTACTGGTGGATCGTTTAGGCGGCGCCACCACCACCTACCCGCGTCCGTTGCGTTTTGGCACCGCCACCACGGCACTGTTTAGCCACCAACGTCCGCGTTGGTTGCCGTGTAAACTGAGCGGAAATTCCGCAGGCAGCGAATTGTTAGTCACGCCGTGCCAAGAAGCCGGTTCGGGCGACTGGACTTCCCTCGCCTATGCCGACGCCCTGCTGCACTTGCCGCCGAATAGTCAACTGCACGCCGGGGCTCGCGTAGCCTACTTGCCGCTGTTGCGCCCGTGAATTCCTCACCATCTGTGTTGTTGCAACCCATCCAACGTCTGCCTAGCTGGCTGTTCTACTTACTCGCTGCGCTTTGTCGCGCCTTGGCCATGCCAGGCTGGTTAGGTGGTTGGGGCTGGCCGCTGATTTTTGTGGCGGTGGCTTTGCGCTTGGTCGGTTGGCAGCGCTGCCGCAATTTATGGCTCGATTATTGCGCAGGAGTGGTGTTTTGGGTCCTTTCGTTCGCGTTCCTGGTGCATGTGCAGTGGCTCGCTCCTGTCGGCGCGGCATTGATTCTCGGCAGTTGCTGGTGGGTAGAAGGTTTACTTTTTCGTTTTTTGAGCCGCCGTTTGTCGAGCCCTGCTGCAGGCATGTTGGCGCTGCCTTGCGCTGAGTATTTGCGCATGACTTGGTTTTATCTTGGCGTCGGCGGTGTGCCGTGGGCGTCTTTGGGTTTCGCTTTGGAGCCTTCGCCACTGTTGCCTCTGGCCAATGTGTTGGGCGAATCCGGTTTCGTTTTGCTTGCTACTTTCGGCGGGGTGTTGTTGCTGGTGGTCTGCGGCAAAGCGCCGCGAAGATTCGCGCTGCCGGTCATTTTGTTGTTGGCCATCGGCTTTGCGTTGCGCACGCCGCGCCCGCTTGCCGCAAGCGCACTACGTTGCTTGAGTATTCAACCGGTGGTGCGCGTTGATGACAAAAATCGAATTTTTTCCGCGGCGGATTTTTTTGATGTCCAGCTAAAAATTACCGATGCAGCCTTCCAAGCCGGCGTGCAAGCGGATTTATTGCTGTGGGGAGAAACCATGTGGCCCTTCCCTGGAGTCGATTCCCAAGGCGTCGGCGAAATGCGGCGGCCGTGGGTGGGAGCGCCCGATGAAGTGCGCAGTTTGGCCAGCGTGCGCCGCCGTCAACAGGAGATGGTGAAGGTGGTGATGGAGTACGCCACCAACCCAGTGGAGCGGCCGCTGCACTTTTTGGTGGGCGCACACTTTTATTATCCAGTGGATCCGGCAGCACCCGCGGGGGTGTATTCGCCGCGCAACACCGAGTTTGTGCTCTTCAATCGTGAAGGGGAGCTGTTACAGCATTTTTCCAAGCAGCAGTTGGTGCCTTTTGGGGAGAGCTTGCCGCTCGGCGGAAACTTCCCTGGCGCCGAGTTGTTTGTGCGTTGGGCGCATCGCACCTTTGGCCTGCGGCCAGATTTTGGGCGCACCGAGCAGACCGGCCCGTTGCACGGTGGAGGGGCGCTACCAAGGCTTGGTGGCGCGGTTTGCTGGGAAAACGTATTTGAAGATTCCTTCCGCAGCCAGGCCCAGCAGGGCGCCCAGGCTTTCGTCATTTTGTCCAATGAAGACTGGTTTGGCCATGATGGTCTGGAAATGAAGCAAATGGTGGCTGCCACCCGCCTGCGCGCCCTGGAGAGTGGTTTGGCCATCCTCCGCTCGACCAATACCGGGCAAACTTGCCTCGTGGATGCCGACGGCACGGTCGAGCTCGGACCCAATCCAGGCGAAATCACTTGGTGGCTGGCTGATTTACCGATTGCACCGGCCTCTGCCCCGGCCACCCCATACCGTAGTTGGGGATGGAGCTTGTTACCCATCTGGAGCCTTTTGGCAGCACTTATTGCGGTATTCAGTGTGTTTGTGAATCCGCTCGCCAAGGCTGCCAGACAGCCAAGCTAAGACTATGTCAGATGCTTCCTTGACCATAGGGCGCGGCATGGCTAGATTTTTCCTTCCTTCAGGCGTAAACCTAATGCCCGAGAGCGCCTAGACTGGCATCGCGTAATCCTGCGCACCACCTCCCCAAAAAACCCGTCGAACCACCTGGGATGAGTACCATCGGAAAATTTTTCGTTGTCCTAAACCTTGCCTTAGCTGCCCTATTTGTGGGCGTGTCTGCATCTTTGATTGCAGATAGCGATAGCTACCGCATGCAACTGGACACTGTTGTCGCTGCCAAAGCTGCTTTGCAGATTGAATCAGATGACACAATCAAAACACTTAACAGCGATTTAGCTCAAGCGCAGGGTGAAGCCCAGCGTTTGCAATTGGATAAGAGCAACTTGAGTGCGGAGAAAACTGCGCTCACCGAAAACCTCGAATCAGAGCGCCAGCAAAATGCCGATCTGCGTGAAAGCCTGCAGTCCATTGAGGGCAAGCTTGGCGATCTCCAGGGCACCAACGGCCAGCTTGCAAGTGATTTGGATGGCGTTCGTCGCCAGTACGAGACCGTGCGTGAAGAGCGCGACGCTGCATTGGATGCACGCGACGCAGCGAACTCCACCGCCAACTCGGCAACCAACAGCGCAAACTTGGCGGAAGGTCGGGCAACTGACTTAACGCTGCAACTGGCTCGCTCTACCGAGCGCGCAGCTGTTGCGGAAGCCAAACTCGCAACTGTTGTGAGCCTGTACAAGGTGGATCTCGCCAGTATTGGTGCTCAGCCGCAGATGGAAGGCACCGTACTCGAAGTAGATGTCGTGGATAACGTAACTTACGTCGTCATCAACCTTGGCAAGCGTGATAGCGTTCAGCCTGGCTACACCTACGATGTTTACAATGGTGCTACCTACAAGGGTAAAATCTACGTCCATAACGTCAACGAGTCGAAGTCGGCTGCAACCGTGGAGCTCGGCGGAAACGCTGCAGTGAGCGCTGGCGACCGCGTCGTAACTCGCCTGTAAGGAGCTGAATGATGGCAGCACGTCGTAAAAACGCTCAGAAATCCTCCCCGCAAGGTGGTGGTAAGAAGGCTAAAGGAGCCAAGCCTAAAAAGGCCAAGGCAGCAAAGGCCGCCAAGGTGGCAAAAGAAGTCAGCCCAGGCCCACCGCTTGAAGTTGTGATGAGCATCGTGACTGGCATCATGATTCTTGCCGCAGTGATTATGGTGGATTATGCTCGTGGCCAACGCTTCGGCACCGGTGTTTTGGCCCCGGATGCATACGTGGCTCCAGTAGCAGCAACGGAATAGGGCTCGACGGGCCCAAGAAATAGAAGGCCGTCCCTCGCGGGGTGCGGCCTTCTCCTTTTTGATTTAGCGGTTTATCCGGAGCCTTCCACTTCCTATACTCCTGAAGCAAGTTCTGCTTCTTGTTCCCCGCTTCACCCCAAAACATGGATTGGCTTTTCCGTCGGTTCTCGTTGTCCGAAGATCTCGGCATCGACTTAGGCACGGCAAATACGCTCGTGGCATCACAAGACCGTGGCATCATTTTGAATGAGCCCTCGGTGGTTGCAGTGTATAAGGGCACCAATGAGGTGATTTTGAATGGTATGGGGGTAGGCAATGAGGCTTACCGGATGCTTGGCAAGACGCCTACGAATATCGAAGCCGTGCGGCCTCTCAAAGGTGGAGTGATTGCCGATTTTGAAATTACCGAAAAGCTACTGCGCTACTTTTTGCGCAAGGCTCATGAAGGCCGTTCGTGGGTCCGTCCACGGGTAGTCATTTCGGTACCCTCCGGCATTACCACCGTCGAGCGCCGCGCGGTCATCAACTCGGCCGAACGTGCTGGCGCGCGCAAGGTCTACCTTGTGGATGAGCCTATGGCAGCGGGGCTTGGTGTGGAACTTCCGATCACCGAAGCGCAGGGTTCTATGATTGTGGATATTGGTGGTGGTACCACGGAAGTCGCGATTCTTGCCCTGGGTGGCCCCGTCACCGTGAAATCGGTGAAGGTCGCTGGCGACAATATGGACGATGCGATTATTGATTTTGTGCGCAAAAGCCATAACTTGCAGATTGGTCCTTTGACTGCTGAGCTAGTGAAGAAAACGATTGGCTCTGCATGGGCATTGACGGAAGAAAAAACCATTGAAGTTGCCGGTCGCGATTCGTTGAATTTGATGCCGCGCAAGCTGGTGTTGAACTCCGAAGAAATTCGCGAAGCCCTCGATGCTCCCTTGCGTGGCATCATGCGTGCGGTACTCGATTGCTTGGAAATGGCACCGCCGGAAATTGGTTCGGACTTGCTCGAGCAAGGCATCACGGTAGTGGGGGGTGGCGCGCTGTTACCCGGCCTTGATCAGTACATTGGCAAGAGTACCGGTCTGCCTTGCAGTATTGATGATGATCCCTTAACGGCTGTCGCGCGCGGTACCGCCAAGTTCCTGGAAGACTTGGATTTGTACGCATCCTTTTTGTCTGACGGCGAGGATCTGGCTTAGTCCAGGGAGCGAAGGTCGTGTTTCTTTTGCCTGGAGCGGAACGCTACCGGCGGGTCATGGTCTGCTCCGGCATCGTCGTAGTGTTGCTGGTCCAAGCAGTCGTTCCTTGGCAGCCGCTCGAAGATCGCTGCAATCTTTTTTTTGGCCCACTACTGCGCCCACTTACTGCAGTGAGCGCAACCGTCGTGGAGTTTGTTGCGCCTACTCCCGAACCCGTCAGCACCAGTCAGGCGCTCGAGAGTTCGGTACTCGTGGCTATGGAGCGGCGTTTAGGCAAACCTCAACCTTTGCCGGGAATGGAGTGGCTCGAAGTGCCAGTGTTGGCGGTGGAAGCCGCAGTGGGGCGGATTACTTTGGCTGCTGGAGAGGACTTCCATTTAGGTGTTGGTCAAATCGTTGCCTATGGCAATCAATTCCTAGGCCGCGTGAGTCGCGTGCAGCTCCACCAAGCCACGGTGGAGTTGGTGACAGCACCCAATGTGCGCACCGGAGTTCTCCTCACCGATTCCGCAGGTGCGACTACACGCGGGATTAGCTTGGGGCGTGGCCGCGCAGGTCCTGCTGTGCTGCCGTGGTTACAAAGTTCCGATCAAATCACCGCTGGCCTGGTGCTGACTTGGCGCCCGCGCCCTCTCGACCCGCCGCATCTGGGTGCGGCACATTTGTTTCTCGGCGTCACTCGGCAGGAAGGCGAAGTCCAACGCGGCAATGCTGCGTGGGTGATTGAGGGGCCTTTGCCTGCAGGTGCGGAGGGCCGTTTGTACATTGCCGCCAGCGCGGTCGGGGAGCGTCTGGTGGCGGAGCCTTTGCAAGTGCGCACGCTTGCACAGCGCTTGCTGCTTGATGACGCTGTTTTGGGTGCTGGTTGGTGTGCCGTGGCCGCCAGCGCTGCAATCGCTCCCACGGTTTTGCTAGACGGCGGCCAAGTAGGCGGTTGGTGTAGCAGTTGGCGCGGCAACTGGGGATGGTTTCGACGGGTAGCGCCAGCGCAATGGCAGCAGCGTGCGGTCGCTCTCGAAACCACCACTGGCGCCGTGTTGGAATTGGCAAAATGGCAAAATGTAACCCCGGCACTGCCGTTATTTACGCGCGGTGGAGAAGGTGTGCCGCGCGGCTTGTGGCTCGGCAATAGTGACGCCGCAGCGCTGGTACCTGCAGCGCAATTCGTGGTGATTGTGCAACAAGAAAGAGTCGCGGGGGCAGACTAGTGAGCACTCCACGCCTGCGTGTGGTTCTGCCGGTAGCGGTGATCCTCACCCTTTTTTCACCGCTGTTCCGGCAGCTTCCTGGTGGTGCAGGCCTGCCAGATTTGTGGTTATTGTTATTGCTGCTGGCGGTGCCGGTGCCAGCGCCCGATTCATGGCGTCGGCCGATGCAGTTGGTGTTTGTGCTTGGATTGCTACGCTGTAGTGTGAGTGTGATTTCACCGTTTGTTGCTTGGGCCGGTTTCGGCGCGGCTTTGTTTGTACGCGAAGCATTGTCACGGCGCTTGAGTGAATATCGTTTCAGTTTGCGCTTGCTGACGGGATTTTGTGCGGCGATTCCCTTAGTTGTTTTGGACCGCTTGGCCGCTGAGCGTTTAGGCACACCCTTGGCGCCGATGGATGCCTTGTTGCGCTGCTTGTGGGTTGGTGTGTTGGTGGCCGTGTTCACTCGTCCGCAGCTGAAAAGTCATGCCTTCACGCGGGGGAAATCATGAGGACTCTGCGTTTGCGCCGTTTAGCACAAGTATTCGTGGTGTTGGTTGGGATTATGATTGTGCGGTTGTTTCAGTTACAAATCATTGAGCATGATCAATGGATGGAAACAGCGCGGAATAGTCGTACCGGCAAAAGTTCGATACCTTTTCGTCGCGGACGCATTCTGGACCGCAACGGTTTCGTACTTGCCACCGATCACCAAGCCTACGATTTGTATTTTCGTTACCGTGATTTTCGCCGCGGTTTTGTAGCCGCACAGCTGTTTGAAGCCTTGCGTCTGGTGAGTTATCCCAACGAAGGTTTGGTCGATTGTCTGAACCGTGGTGAAGAGCTTGGCGATATCTGCCTGGCTCTGCGGCCACAAGATTTACTTGCCCTGAGTGGCCGCCAGCGCAGTGATTTGCGCTTTTATTTGGGGGTTTTAACCGGCAAAACTACCTCCGCATGGCAAGTCCAAATTCAGGACTGGGATCGCGACGGGCAACTTTCGTTCGCCCAATCTTTTCCTGGGGCGCGTGAAATCTTGCATCAAAAATTGCGCGAGGCGCGCCACAACCTGCAGTTTCTTGAAGATTTATTGCACTCTGAAAATCCGCTGCACCTGTTGCAACGGTTGGAAAACCGACGCCGTGAATTAGATGTCATGGTGGCGCGTGCAACGTTGCAGGAAGCCGCGTCGCGAGTAGTGGATTGCACCGCATCCAGTTTACGCAACCGCTTAGCCCATGCAGACAGCACGCGTGAAGCGCTGTTGTTGGAGTTACAGGAGCATTGGCAGCTGCAAGGTGGTTTGGCGCATTTCGGTGTGCTGTTAGCGCCGCTGCCAGCGAGTGCGCGGGTGGATGGCTCAAGCGACCAGCAAGCTTTCGTAGATTTTCAAGAACTGCAAGCAGCCGAACAACTGGCTGTCTTCGAGGCACTTTTGAATCACCTACAGGAGGATTTTCCAGATGAGGTCAGCGGCGCCAAACACAAACAAACGAAGGTGATTCATAATCTGCGCGTGTTGCGGTTGGAGCGCGATTTAGATTTCGACTTAGTCGACTTGCTGGCCCAACAATCTAGCGATTTCCAGGGGTTGTATTTGCAGGAAGTTACCCAACGCATTTACCCCAATGAAGTGGCGCGCATGGTGGTTGGCTCATTGAGCTTGCCAAGCACTGTGGATTTGGAGCGTGAGCAGGAGCAACGCCAGCGTTTTGATGATTTGCGGCGCTTGTTGCACCGCAGTGCCGCAGAGGAAGCAGAGTTTCGGCAACTTCGAGATTGGTTGTGGAGTGATTCTTTGGCTGCCAATGAGTGCAATGGACAGGACGGCATCGAAAAAGTTTACGAACCGGTACTGCGTGGCAGCCGCGGCTACCTGCAAGAACTTGAAGGGGGGGCGGATGGCTCCTTACCGTTGGAGTTGTTGTTTTCTCCACCGCAAAACGGTACCGACATCAAACTGTCCTTGGATGCAGGCATGATTCGTGCCGCAGAAGCTTCCATCGCTAAAGTCTATGCGGCAACGGTAGCGCGCTTGAAGGAGCAGCAGCCCCCAAACATGAACAAGGCTCTGCGGCAGTTCCAGCCGACAGAACAAAAGGTTGGATTCGTAATCATGGATTTGCATAGTGGCGCCGTACCGGTTTTGGTCAGTACGCCGCAAGTCACCCGCAGCGAGTTGCGCCGCAACTATGCGGAGCTGGTAGCAATAGCGGAACAGGGCAACGCGTCACCGTTACGCAATCGAGTCTTTGGTGGCTCTTTTTATGGCAAAGAGCAACCTTATCCGGGTTCCACTTTTAAACCGTTGATTGCTGCTGCTGCGCTGTCGTTGGACCCCAATGCGTGGAATCGGCGCTATATCTGCGAGTCGATTTTCACTCCGCCTGGAACCAATCATGCAATCAGTTGCGATAGCCAGTACGGGCATGGTGAAATCGATATGCGCGAAGCGTTGATGAAATCCTGCAATATCTATTTCTATCAGCTCGGCAATGATATTGGTGCAGCGGCGATGCATGATTTGGCCGCGCAACTTGGATTCGACGACACCACCTCCACCATCCAGGGCAAAATTTATGTTGGCGCGAATATTGGCACCGGGAATGAGTTGAGCTCCGAAGGGTCTTTGGAGCACAACGTGAATTATCTTGCGCCGCTGAGCATCCTGGAGGGAGATGTACTCAAGCGCATGCGTACGGCCATCGGCCAAGATGGAGTGCGTGCCAGCCCCTTGCAAATGGCGCGCTTATTTGGTTGGCTTGCAAGCGGAGAATTGGTGCGTCCGCAACTCGTTTTGGAAGGTGGCGGAGCTTCTCCGGCGCGTGAACCGTTGATGCAGCCAAATATTTCGCTGCAGACTCGAGAGCGGATCGCCGCCGCTTTATCCGCTGTTGTTTATGAGGAGGGTGGCACTGCTTATCGCACCGAGTTTCCGGCTGCTTGGCAAATCGTTGGCAAAACAGGTACCGCGCAAATCGCCGGTGATATCCCCACCCACGCTTGGTTCACCGGCTTTTTCCCCGCCGACCATCCACACTATTCTTTCGCCATCTTGTGTGAGAATACAGGCTTGCACGGTGGTCAAATCGCAACCTATATTCTGAAGGATTTCCTTGCCACACCCGAGGGGGCGGAGTTGCTGCGATGAAAGGGCCTTCGTTACGCTATCGCCTGTTCGGGTTTTTGCGCCGCACTTGCTGGCCTGTAATTCCAATCACCACTGCGATCGTGCTGGTAGGAATTGCAATGCAGTGGAGTGTAGATGCCGATTTGCACCTGCCTACGGCTCATTTGTTGCGCGTTTTTGCCCTGCTGTTGTGCGCGGTCGTCGCGGTGGTGTGGGGCGCCAAACGTTGGCGTAGTTCCGCATCTCTATTTTACGCTACGACTTTGGCCATGTTGATTTTGGTGTTATGGGTCGGACGCGCCACCAACAACTCGCAACGTTGGCTCGACATCGCTTTGGGTTTTAAACTGCAACCCAGTGAGTTCATGAAAATGGCTTTGATTTTAGTGCTCGCGCGTTGGTTTGCTGATCACCCACGGCCCACCCGCCTCAAGCACATTTGGAAGCCCGGGCTGCTTTCTGTGATGCCAGCCCTGTTGATTTTGGTCGAACCGGATCTCGGCACGGCTTTGGTTTTTGTGCCGTTATTTTTCGCGATGGTGTGGCTGGCTGGCTTACCTTGGCGCAGCTTCCGCTGGTTATTGTTGATTCCGTTGCTACTTGCTCCAGCCGGGTGGTTGGTGATTCAGGATTATCAAAAGGCGCGCATCCAGACTTGGTACGCTCAAGAGCACCTCAGCGCCGACCAGCGCGACGGCGATGGCTTTCACTTGTGGCATTCGAAGATTGCCGTTGGCAGCGGCGGCGCCACAGGTATGGGCTGGGGAAAGGGTCCAGAAAATCGCCTCGACAACCTACCCGAGCGTCACAATGATTTCGTTTTCCCAGTCCTAGCCGAAGAATTCGGTTTCTTCGGGGCATCCGTTTTCTTGCTGCTCTACGCCAGCCTGGGTCTGAGTCTACTCACCGTCGCGGGGCGCTACCGGGATCCCTTTTCGCGTCTTGTGCTCGGTGGTATCGGCGTGCATTTTTTGGTTCATCTGTGCCTCAATGTCGGCGTGACTTTGGGTGTTTGGCCGACGACCGGGCTGCCGCTGCCGATGGTGAGCTTTGGCGGTAGTTCGATGATGGTGAGTGGGCTGTCGCTAGGGATTGCGCTGGTGATAGGGGCGGAGCGAGCACCAATGTTCTCCAATAAGGCTTTTGAAGCTTAATGGCGGCTTACTTCTTGCCCGCCGCCACGCCGTTACGGCAATCGTTGGGTTGGGTGTTGCGGGCTTTTGCCATGGCATTCTTGCCCCTTCGCCCTGCTAGAATCTATGCCAATGCGTGCAATTCAAATGGTCCGACCGGAAGCGGGAGCAGCCGTTGTCGTCAATGACCTCGAGATTCCCACACCTGGTCCCGGGGAGGTGCGTGTGCGCATCGCCAACACGGCGATTTGCGGTACCGATCGGCACATTTTCCACTGGGATCCATCCATTCGGCATATGATCACGCCGCCGGTCATCATTGGCCATGAGTTCTGTGGTTACGTTCACGCTTGCGGCGATGGCGTCGTCGGCTGGAGTCAAGGTACTTACGTTTCTGCCGAGATGCACATCGTGTGCAACAAATGCCGCGCTTGCCAGGCTGGTAACCACCACATCTGTGAAAACACTCAGATTGCGGGCCTGCATCGCAATGGCTGTTTCGCTGAGTTTGTCGTGGTGCCGGCATCCAATCTCGTGCGTTTGGATCCGGCGATTGTGCCGCCTCATATTGGCTCATTTTTGGATGCACTGGGCAATGCGGTACATACGGTTCAAGCGGCCAGCAGTATCGCCGGGCGGCATGTCTTGTTGTCTGGATACGGAGCGATTGGCGCTTTGGCTGCCGCAGTGGTGCAGTTTGAAGGAGCGAAAAGTTTAACCATCACCGAAGTCCAACCAGGGCACTTGGAGCGTGCACGCAAGTGGGTGGCCGGTTTAGATTCGCGCGTACCGGTGTTTGTGCACAATCCTGCTGAGGAGCCGAACTTGGTAGCCCAGGTCCGTGAACAAACCTCTGGCGGCGTGGATGCAGTGCTGGAAATGTCAGGTTCTCCAGCTGCGATTCACGCTGGTATGCAAATGCTTTATCCCGGCGGCGAAATGATGCAGCTTGGGATTCCGTCGGCATCGGATTTGATGCTGCAAGATTTTTCCCGTGAGTTCATCTTCAAAGGGCTCACTTGGCGCGGCATTCTTGGTCGGCGTATGTTCGCAACCTGGGATGAAATGCTCGGACTGCTGCAGCGTGGCTTGAATGTGGAGCACATTGTGACCCACCGCTTGCCGCTCTCCTCTTTCCACGCCGGCATGGCGCTGCTCGATGCAGGTCAAGCCCATAAAGTGGTACTCGACCCTACATGCTGAAATGACTGATTCCTCACCAACTATGACTACCGGCAAACAAGTTTTTTTGGCTAGTATCGAGCAAGAGCTCACGGAAATCCGCGATGCTGGTCTGTGGAAATCAGAACGCGTGATCGTCACTCCGCAAGATGCTGACATCAAGGTAGAGGGTGGTGCTCAGGTGGTGAACTTTTGCGCCAATAACTATCTTGGTTTATCCGATGATCCATCGTTAATCGCAGCTGCCCACGAGTGTTTGGATGTACGCGGTTTCGGTATGTCTTCGGTGCGCTTTATTTGTGGCACCCAAGATATTCATAAGGAGCTTGAAGCGGCGATTTCCAATTTTCTCGGCTTCGAAGATACCATTCTGTACACCTCTTGCTTTGATGCCAACGGTGGTCTTTTTGAAACTTTGTTGACTGACCAAGATGCAGTGATTTCAGATGCGTTGAATCACGCTTCGATTATCGATGGCATTCGTTTGTCTAAAGCGCAGCGTTTCCGCTACGCCAACAACGACATGGCCGAGTTGGAAAGCTGCTTGCAGCAAGCCAAGAACGCCGGCGCGCGGCGCATTTTGATTTCCACGGATGGCGTGTTCTCCATGGATGGTTTTATTGCCAAGCTCGATAAAATTTGCGATCTCGCCGACAAGTACGACGCACTTGTCCATGTGGATGATTCGCACTCCACTGGTTTTATGGGCAAAACCGGGCGCGGCACACATGAACATTGCGGCGTGATGGGCCGGGTAGACATCATCACCAGTACCCTTGGCAAAGCCTTGGGTGGCGCAAGCGGTGGTTTTACCTGTGCGGCCAAACCAGTGATTGATTACCTGCGTAACAAATCGCGGCCCTATCTGTTCTCCAATTCAGTGGCGCCACCGATTGTGGCCGCCAGTCTCGCGGTGTTTAAGCGTCTATCGGCAACCACCGAATTGCGCGATCGCCTGGAAGCCAACACTCTGTCCTTTCGTAAGCAAATGACTGCCGCCGGTTTTCACATCAAACCCGGCATACACCCCATTTGCCCGTTGATGCTCGGCGATGCTCGTCTTGCCGCAGATGTCGCCAGCGATATGCTCGCAGAAGGTATTTACGTCATCGGCTTTAGCTTTCCGGTGGTGCCACGCGGTCAAGCACGCATTCGTGTACAGATCTCCGCCGGCCATACCCCCGAGCACATTGATCATGCGGTGCGGGCGTTTATCAAGGTTGGGCTGAAACACGGCGTGATTTCCTGAGGAGCACGATGAACGAAGTTCTCTGGCAGCCTAGCGCAACTGCGGTGAGTGACTCCAATCTCCTCGCATTTGCCCGCCAAGCAGGTGTGCCCTTGAGTGGTGCGGACCATGGTTATGACGCTCTTTGGCAATGGTCTGTCGAGCAGCGCGAGGACTTCTGGTCGGCCCTGTGGGATTTTGCTGGTGTAGTGGGTGAAAAGGGCGAGCGCATTCTTAGTGAAGACGGCATGCCGGGAGCGCAGTGGTTCCCTGATGCCCAACTCAACTTTTGCGAAAACTTGCTTGCCAAGCGTGGGCCAGAGCCGGCGATTTTATTTTGCGGCGAAGACGGCGACCGCAGGGTGATCAGCCGCGATGAGCTTGCCGAACAAGTGCGCTTATTGCGCGGCGCTTTGCAACAGTGGGGGGTGCAGCAGGGAGATTGCGTGGCCGGATTCCTGCCGAATTGCCCTGCGGCGGTCATCGGCATGCTTGCTGCATCTAGTCTTGGAGCGGTGTGGGCCTCATGCTCACCAGATTTCGGCGTTGCCGGCGTGTTAGATCGTTTTAGTCAGATCCAGCCTAAAGTTTTGTTCGCAGCAGATGGCTACTTATTCAAAATCGAGCGCTTTGATTGTTGCGCCAAGTTAGATGCCATCATCGCCGGCTTGTCTAGTGTGGAGCACGTCGTGATGTTGCCGTTCACCAATGATGAAGCCGTTTGGCAATGGCGCCATGCGGCTAACGCCGAGGGCGATGGTCCGCATCCTACACGGCATTCTTGGGCGGAGGCACTAGATGTTGCCCCGGCCACGCAGCTGAAGTTCCGCCGCCTCCCGTTTCACCACCCGCTCTATATCATGTTCAGTTCGGGCACCACTGGCCAGCCCAAGTGCATCGTGCATGGACAAGGGGGCACTTTATTGCAGCATCGCAAAGAACATGCGTTGCACTGTGATTTGCGCCCAGGCGAAAAATTGTTTTACTACACCACCACCGGTTGGATGATGTGGAATTGGTTGGTCACGGCGCTTGCCGGTGGGGTAACCATTGTGCTTTTTGATGGAAACCCTTTTCGCCCTAAGACTACCGCCCTATGGGATGTCGTCGCCAACGAAGGGATTCAAGTTTTCGGCACGTCGGCTAAATATCTTGATGCTTGCAAGAAGGCCGGCTTAACGCCCAAGCAGTCACACAATCTGCAAAACCTACGCGCAATTTTATCGACCGGATCGCCGTTAATGCCAGAGTCTTTCGATTGGGTTTATGCGCAAGTGAAAAGTGATTTGATGCTCGCCTCCATCACTGGTGGCACCGACATTGTGTCGTGCTTTGCGCTCGGTTGTCCGATCGCACCGGTGCGCCGCGGCGAGCTGCAAAAACGTGGACTCGGTATGGCTGTTGCGGTTTGGGATGATCAGGGGAACTCTCTTGTGGGAGCGCCCGGGGAGTTGGTTTGCACCAAGTCCTTCCCGTCAATGCCCATCGGCTTTTGGAATGATGCCGACGGCAGTCGTTACCGCGCAGCTTATTTTGAGTTTTTTCCGGGCGTGTGGCGTCATGGTGATTGGGTGGAGCAGACTTCTCATGCTGGGCTCATTGTTTATGGTCGCTCCGATGCCACTCTAAATCCTGGCGGGGTGCGTATCGGTACGGCCGAAATTTATCGTCAAGTGGAACAAGTCGATGTGGTGGAGGAGGCCTTAGTGATTGGCCAAGACACCGGTGATGGTGATCAGCGCGTGGTGCTTTTCGTGCGCTTGGCCGAGGGAGTAGTGCTCAGTGAAGAACTCATCGCGAATATTCGCTCGGAGATTCGTGCGAATGCCACCCCGCGCCATGTGCCGGCAATTGTGCTCGCTGTGGCGGATATTCCACGTACCCGGAGTGGCAAGATTTCTGAAATTGCGGTGCGTGATGTGGTTCATGGCCGCCGTATCAAGAACACGGAAGCTTTGGCCAATCCCGAAGCATTGGAATATTTTCGCGACCGTCCGGAGCTATCCCTAGGGAAACTCTGATTTCCTCGGGCGAGTGGAACGGTGGAGCGGAATCTTCCGGGTCAAGGCGCGAGACGCTGGCCGTAGCCTAGCTACGGCCAAGTTGAAGCAACGCGGAGCCTGGGGATTCCGGCCGCTAAGCCGCCGTACGAATAATTCAGGGCTTTCCATGGCTAAATCAGCCTCTCCGTGGATTTTGCGGCACCGGTATTTTGAATTTTTTCGCCGCAAGCTGTTGCACCGCAGTTATTTCTGCTAGTATCGAGTGCAATGCTAGGCGCAATAACTTTGCTCACCTTGCTCCCCTCTGTTCTTACCTCCCTACCTCAAGATCATCTCGCCCCCCCCCCTGGAGTACGTTACCTGGATTCTCTGTTCGAATCGGAAGTAACCAAGGATATCGATTACGGTACCGTCTACAACCCATCGTTTCAAAGCATGGAGACTTTGAAGTTGGATTTGTACGAGCCCGCAAACGATCCTGATCCCCTACGGGCTGTAGTTGTTTGGGTACATGGTGGTACGTTCTTTGGCGGAGACAAGACCGATCTCATTCCCCTTGGCGAGGATTTCGCGCAAAGAGGATATGTGGTGGTCACTCCGAACTTTCGCTTGATGCAACTAGGCGGCGGCCAATCCATGGACCCAGCTTATAGTGCGGGCGATATTGCCTCTGTGGCCCGTTGGTTGCGCGCGAATGCCGTGACCTATCGGATTGACCCCAATCGCATCATGTTAGGCGGATCAAGTTCTGGTGCAGTTCTCGGCCTTTCCTCTACCTATGATGACCTCGTGATTGGCTTCAACATGAATCATTGGGGCTATTCCAGTCACTTCGCTGCTATCGTTGAAATCAGCGGCAAACTGATGCGCCTAGACCAACTCAACACCGGGGATCCACCACTTTTGGTGGTTCATGGAATGTTGGATCACTCGATCTACTTTTACAACGCAGTGGATCTTCTTACCCGTGCGGATGCGGTCCATGTCTATAATGAGCATCTGTTCTTTCCGCAGGCAGGGCATGCGATTTTGAATTCGCATTACAGTATCATTGCTCCGGCCGCGCGCGACTTTTTCTATCGGATTGTAATTTCGTAGTTACTCTCGATGAAGACGCGCTGGCGGGTCCGTACCTTTTCCGGCACGTCTTCATGACCTTCATCCTACCTTTCTCCCAAATCCGCCTCGCTGACTTGCCTCAGGTCGGTGGCAAAAACTCGTCTCTCGGTGAGATGTTTAACTCCCTCGCCAACGTTGGAGTGCGTGTCCCGAACGGTTTTGCCATCACTGCGGATGCGTATCGCTATTTTCTTCGCGAAAATGATTTGGTCGAGCGTATCGAAGCGGCGCTGCATGGTTTGGATGCCAGCCAACTGGATCAGCTCGAACAAGTTGGCTCACTGGTGCGACAGTGGATCAAAGAAGCAGAAATCCCTGCAGACTTAGCGGCAGAAATCCGTGCCGCCTACAAACAGCGCGAGAGCGAATACGGATCCAACTATGATGTCGCAGTGCGTAGTTCCGCCACTGCGGAAGATTTACCTGATGCCTCCTTTGCCGGGCAACAAGAGACTTTTTTGAATGTCCGATCCTCGTCTAACTTGCTTGAGATGGTGCGCAAAGTGTATGCAAGCCTGTATACCAATCGAGCAATTTCCTACCGGGCACATACCGGCTTTGATGCTCAAGAAGTTGCGATTTCCGTCGGTGTGCAGAAAATGGTGCGTTCGGATCGTGGCTGCTCAGGGGTCATGTTCACCCTCGATACGGAAACGGGCTTTCGCGATTTAGTGCTGATCAACTCGGCTTATGGGTTAGGGGAAAACGTCGTGCAAGGCACCGTGAACCCGGATGAGTTCCACTTGTACAAACCTGCTTTGCGAGCCAAGAAAAGCGCAATGCTGATGCGTAGGCTTGGAAGTAAGGCCTTGAAGATGGTCTACGACCGCGATCCGGATAGTAAGCGCGCGGTCCATAATGTTGCAGTGTTGGAAGATGACCAGCAACGCTTTTCCATCACCGATGAAGAAGCAGAGCAGCTCGCACGTTTTGCTTTAAGCATTGAAGACCACTATTCCGAACAGCGCGGCATGCCTACTCCGATGGATATCGAGTGGGCCAAAGATGGTCTCGATGGTCAACTTTATATTTTGCAAGCGCGCCCAGAAACGGTGCATTCACAGAGTAGTGGTTATGTGCATGAAGTATTCGAATTGAAGAAGCGGGGTAAAGTTTTGGTAGAAGGGCGTGCGGTAGGCAAACGGATTGGCACTGGTATTGCGCGAGTAATCCTTGATTCGGAGAACATGCACGAGGTTCGGCCCGGCGATGTTCTCATTACAGATATCACCGATCCAGATTGGGAGCCGGTCATGAAAACTGCATCGGCCTTGGTCACCAACCGTGGCGGCCGCACTTGTCACGCCGCCATTCTTGCTAGGGAGCTTGGTATTCCCGCCATCGTTGGTTGCGGTAACGCCACCGAGATGATTCAAATGAATCAGAAGGTTACGGTGTCTTGCGCCGAGGGAGAAACAGGTTTCGTTTATGCTGGGGAATTGCCGTTTGCAGCAAGTGTTTTTGAACTTGAAAACGTGGTCCATCCACGCACTGGCATGTACCTGAACGTTGGAGATCCTCAGCAGGCCTTAAGCTTTTCGGGTTTGCCGGCAGATGGTGTCGGGCTGGCGCGCCTCGAGTTCATCATCAATAACAGCATTAAGGTGCATCCACAGGCCCTGTTGGAGTTTGATAGTCTGGATGAAGAAACGCGCAAGAAGGTGCAAGCGGTGATCTCCGGCTACCCCAGCCCGCGTGACTATTTTGTGCGTCGCTTGGCAGAAGGTGTAGCCACAATCGCGGCGGCGTTTTATCCACGTCCGGTGGTGGTGCGCTTGTCGGATTTTAAATCGAATGAATATGCAGCCTTGCTTGGCGGCACGCGTTACGAACCCTTTGAAGAAAATCCAATGCTTGGGTGGCGTGGCGCTTCGCGCTATTTTTCGCCCCAGTTTCACGATGCCTTCGCTATGGAATGCGCGGCGATCCGTGGAGTGCGCAACGAAATGGGTTTAGATAACGTCATTCCCATGCTGCCCTTTGTGCGCACCGTCGAAGAGGGTAAAGCGGTGCTCCAAAAAATGGCTGAGCTAGGCCTGCGGCGCGGCGAGAATGGCCTCAAGGTTTACCTGATGTGTGAGTTGCCTTCCAACGCATTGCTCGCGGATTCTTTCTTAGACGATTTCGACGGTTTCTCGATTGGTTCCAATGATCTCACTCAACTCACCCTCGGAGTCGATCGTGATTCCGGCATGTTGCACGGATACGACGAACGCAACCCTGCAGTCTTGGCTCTAATGGAGATGGCCATTCAGGCATGCCGCGCGCGTGGCAAGTACATCGGCATTTGTGGTCAAGCCCCATCCGACTTCCCTGAAATCACGCGTTGGTTGGTCGAGCGTGGTATCGATACCATTTCGCTCAACCCCGATAGCCTGGTGGATATGCTTCAGGTCGTCAACCAGGCAGAAAAGGAGTTTGGCAGGTAATGCGCCGTTTATTCGGCCACGGCCGCGAACGCAGTATCCAGAGCTTGCTTCAAGTCTTGCCATAAGTCTTCCACAAACTCAATGCCAACTGCAATGCGCAGCAAGCCTTCGGTAATGCCGCTGGTGTTGCGCCCTTCTTGCGACACAATGCGGTGGGTCAAACCGGCAGGGTGTTCGATCAAGCTATCGGTGCTGCCCAGGCTTACCGCCGCCAGGAACAGTTCGGTGCTATCCATGGTTTTGGCGGCAGCAGCAAATCCACCGCGCATTTCAAAAGCAATCACTGAGCCAGGCCCCTTCATTTGGCGGCCGACGATATCGGTTGGATCGGAAGCGCCAAGGCCGGGAAAGTACACCGCAGCGATTGCCGGATGCGTGGCAATGCGCTCGGCCAAGAGGATGGCATTTTCTTGGGCTTTGAGCACGCGTAACGGCAGAGTTGGAAGACTGCGATGCAGCAAATATGCCGCCATCGGATGCAGGTTGCCGCCCGTCAGGATGCGCACTTGGCGAACCCGTGCAGCCCACATGTTATTGGTGGCCACCAAGCCGGACAGCACATCGCCATGGCCGCCAAGATATTTGGTGCCGCTATGCACCGAGAAGGTTGCTCCGAGTGTGAGCGGTTGTTGCAGAATCGGAGTGGCGAAAGTGTTGTCTACCATGACTGGCACTGCGCCAGCCTGACGCATCACATTCGCCAGATCCATCAGAGTGAGAGTGGGGTTTGCTGGAGTTTCCACCACGACCAGCGCAGTCTGCGCGGTGATTGCGGCACCGATTTGATCGGCAGTAACCCACTCCACATCAAAGCCGAGTAATCCACAGCTCAACAAGTGATCGGTGCAGCCGTAGATCGGGCGCACCGCCACGATGTGGTTGCGCTTGACCACGTCTTCCAGATCGCGGACACGCATCGACAGCAGCACAGCGTGAATCGCAGCCATACCGGAGGCGAAGGCAATCCCTGCTTCCGCCTGTTCCATTTGGGCGAAAGCGCACTCATAGCGAAACACGGTTTGATTATGCAAGCGTGCATAAATGGCAGATTCTGCTTGAGCACCACCCGCGGAAAGTTGGTCGATGCTGTCGCGTCCACTTTGCAAACTGCGCATGGGGTAGGTGGTGGAGAGGTCCAGCGGCGGCGCATGAACTCCCAGCTCACGGAAATCTTCGCGGCCTGCGTGTACGGCTTGGGTCTGGAGGTGGTATTCCATACGAGAAGCTTCGCCTAGATTTTATTCGGAGTCTATCGAATAGACTGCGGATATTCTGGTAGAATTGGCATATGGACAGAATAGACTTCGCCATATTGAGTGAATTACAGAATAATGCGCGGCTCAGTAACAAAGAGCTTGCCGCTCGGGTCCATCTCGCGCCATCGAGCTGCTTGGAGCGTTTCCGACGCCTCGTGACCGATGGCGTCTTGCTCGGCTTCCATGCGGAGGTCCAGCCGGAGACTTTAGGGGTTGGCCTCCAGGCGATGATTCACGTGCGTTTGGCGCGGCATTCACGCGACCACGTTGAGGACCTTCAGGAGCATTTGACGGCTGTCCCTGAAGTCATCGGCTACTATCATCTAACCGGAGAGTTTGACTTCCTCGTGCACGTGGCGGTGCGGGATTCTGATCATTTGCGCAATCTTGCCCTGGATGCCTTCACCACCCGCAAGGAAATTGCGCAAATCCAAACTTCGCTCATTTTCTCAAAAATGCGCAAATCTATTTGGCCCTGCCTCAAGTTAGCCGAACATGATGTGCACCGATAGTTTTAAATCAGAGCTTGCTTAACATCTTCCAAATAATACCTTTACGTCAGCAAGTCTGTGTAGTATTGTGGGAGCCAGGAGGAATTTACATGACTGAACTCGAAAACCTGATTGGGAAGCAAAAAAGAGTTGTTTCCATCAGCCACCATGTCACCGTACGCGACGCAGCCAAAGCAATGGCCGAAGCAAATGTGGGTGCCGCTGCCATTATGGATGGCACCAAGCTAGTCGGTTTGTTTACCGAGCGGGATGTCCTAAAGCGTGTGCTGTTGCATAACTTGGATGTAGACGAAGTGCTGGTGCGCGACGTGATGACACGCGAGTTGATTTGCGCCGAGTTAGGCCAAAACACCAATGACGCGCGTTTCTTGATGAGGCGTCACCACATTCGTCACTTGCCAGTGCTTGATGTGAAAGGCAACCTTGCTGGCGTTTTGTCGATTCGGGATCTCATCGAAGATGAAGTTCGCGAGATGCGCGATTATATTGCGCAAGCGGAAGGCTAACTCGCGGTAGTAGATTCCTGGCAGACTCAGCTCCAGGCTTTCCCCCCCAATGCGCATTACGGGCGCACCATAAATAGGAACTCCAAGTTCCTTAGGTGGCTGATTTTGCCCACTTTTTTGCCCAGTTGATTATGAATACCGATACGCGCTCCCACATAGCGCGGGTGGTCACGGGTCAGGACTTCTACCTGACCGTGCATGTTCAGGATTTCTTCAAGCGCGCTACGGCTGAGATAGCCTTCATCACTAAACGAAACTAAAAGCTGTTTGCCACGTAGCTCGGTGATGACTTTGCGGAAAGCGTCGGCAAATGCAGGGCGTGAGTTGAAAGCGCTACGGCGTTCGCGGCAGTCGCTGCGCTTGCACGCGATACCATAAACTTCGGGTTGGTCCCAACGCACCAGAGTTTCCCAAATATGATAGTTGCCGAGATAGGAGTGTTGGTTGTACGGCGGATCAAGATAGGCCAAGTCGCCGTCGAAACGCGCGGCCGCATCCACTGCTTCTAAGCACCAAGCTTCGCATGCGCCCGCGGCGGGGCGGGGGAGAAGCGCCGGCAGACGTAATTCCAGGGTATTTGCCGCGCGCGGCGCCCAACTTTTTAAGTAAGCCATTTGCAAACCAGTAGTGGAATCCACGCGATCCGCGGCTTCCATGAGCGAAACCAACAGTACCGACTCCAAGCGCGGCTCCAATTCCGCGGCCGCAATGGCATTCCGGATGGCTTCGATCCGCGCGCCGTTTTCGGGCCTAAAAAAACGGCTTTGTACGCAGTAGGTTTCCGTGAACCAAGCGGCTTGGCCGGGCAACGATTGCAAGCGATCCAGCCATTGCTGCGCCTCGTGTGCAACTTGCTCTGTATCACTCTCTACATAGCAGCGTGCAATTGTGGCAGCGTACTGGTTGACGTCATTAGCCACCACACGATAGCCAGCTTCCTTCAACGCATACCCAACACGGGAAGTGCCGGAGAATAAATCCAGGACCGTACCACTTGGAAGCATTTGCGCAACAGCCTCCTGGATCATCGGAATGAGCAGCCGCTTCGAACCTAGATATTTAATCAAAAGCGCGTGTCCCCACGCCAACGCAGGCGGCGCAGAACATCAGGGTGAAGGAGAACCAGCACCGTGACGAGCTCTAGCCGGCCCATCCACATACCCATCGACAATGTCATCTTTGCCAGAGGGTGGAGCGAAGCGAAATTTTCCATTGGACCTACTGCGCCAAAACCTGGGCCAATGTTGCCGATACAGGCGAGGGCTGCGGTGAACCCCTCCACCAAGCCGGAGCCAAGGAGAACGACCACCGAGCCGACGACAAAGTACAGCACCAAGTAGCTCAGCACCAGATTGAGTATTGCTCGCATAGCATCATCGGGCACGGCGTTACCACGGTGACGAAGTGGAATCACCCCGCGTGGATGCAGCACTCGGGTGAACTCACGCCACATAAATTTCAGCGAGAGTAGGTTGCGAATGGCTTTCGGACCGCCAGCGGCAGAACCTGCGCAACCGCCAATGAACATCACAAAGAGCAGCAAAATGCGCATTCCATCGGTCCATGGAGCTTGTGCATAATCCACACTAGCGAAACCCGTGGAAGAAATGAGGCTGGCAGATTGGAAGAACCCGATGCGCAGGTGTTCAAGATCAGGAATCCCACCGGCAAGCAGAATGGCTACGCCTACGGCACCAAAGGACATACACAGAAAGTAAAAACGGAACTCACCATCGCGGATAATCTCGCGCGGGTGGCGGGTGAGACCGAGCCAAATCAACGGAAAACTCATGCCGCTGAGGAGCATAAACACAATGATAATCCATTCTGCGCTGGGGTTGTTGTAGCCACCAATGGAGGCGCCATTCGGCGAAAAGCCCCCAGCAGACATGGTGGTTAGCGAATGGCAAACGGAAGCGAACCAATTCATTCCGGCTACCAAATGCAGCATCAGTATTTCGAGAATCGTTAAAAAGCAATAGAGAATCCACAGGCGGCGCGCGGAATCACGCACGCTAGGGGAAATGATGTCAGTAGTGGCTCCACTGCCTTCGGCGAACAAAATTTGACGCCCCGCAATCCCTAATTGGGGAAGCACCACCACGAACAGCGCGATGACGCCAAGACCGCCGAACCATTGCGTCATGGATCGCCACAAGAAAAAAGCACGTCCATGCGCATCAAAATCAGTGAGGATGGTGGCGCCGGTCGTAGTTAGCCCAGAAATCGATTCGAAAAAGGAATCGACATAGCTGATGCCGGAAAGCATATACGGCACGGCCGCAAAATGCGCCACCACCAGCCATGCACCAGCCACCACAGCGAGCGCTTCGGCGCGGCGGAAATCGGCATGCGGCACAAAAAGAAGGGAACAAAGCCAGCCGCTGCACCAGGTCGCGGCCAAAGAAAAACCGAAATGCCCAACTTCCATCCAGCTGCCATCTCCTTGCCAAGCATCCCAGGCCGCCAACAGCAGTGGCGGCAGGAAGGCGAAGCAGAAAACCTGCAGTAGACGCCCAATGACGCCAAGGACGAGCGCGATGCGCATGCGTTAAATTTGCTCTTTCAAGGCAGGAAGGTTTTCGAAGAAGTTGCGGGTAGTTTCCTCAGCTTCGGTTTTGCAGAACACCAGCAATTGATCTCCGCCTTGTACACAATCGCTTCCTTGCGGAATGATGACGTGTTCGCCACGTAGAATGGCGCCAATGATGGCGAACACCGATGCTTTGATACGGTGCAAAGGCTGCGGTGGTTGGTCTGCTGGAACTTGAATACGGAGTACTTTCACCGAGCCATGCTCGAACTCAGCAATCAAATCGTTATCGGAGTGGTTCGTGCGTTTCAGTACCGAGCGAATCGCCGCACCAGTGGCAGAACGTACGACATCGATGCCTACACTCTCGAACAGCATCTCATTCGATTCATTATCTGCCCGTGTGATGATGCGTTGCACGCCTTGCTGCTTGGCTAACAGCGACACCAGCAAGTTTTTTTCATCATTGCTGGTGACGGCAATCAGCACTGGATAATCGGCGATGTGTTCTTCGCGCAGCAATTCTAAATCGGTGCCGTCGCCATGCAGCACCAGCGATTTCAGCTGCGGTGCAATCTCCAAAGCACGCTTCTCGTTGGCCTCAATCAGTTTGATGTCCCAGCCATTTTTCTCTAATCCCTCTGCAACAGCAAAGCCGACAGCACCGCCTCCAACCACCAAGGCGCGCCGCGGATCACGGCCATGCTTGCGTTTGGTGAGGTAACGCGTGAGTAGGCGGTCGACGCCTTGCATTGTGCCCATAGCGGTAATCAAATCACCTTCTTGAAAAGCAGTGTCGCCGCGTGGAATAAAAGTGTCTGCGCCGCGCTGGACCATGACCAGCACGACATTTTTGGGCACGCCAATTTCCTTCAAGGTGCCTTGCGTAAACACAGCATCTTTATCAATACTGTGTTTCACTAGGCGGACCTTGCCATTGACAAAAGCCTCAACCTCGAGGGCACCGGGCACCATTACAATGCGCAAAATTTCGCGTGCAAGCCGGGCAGCTGGCAAAATGACTTGATCAATATGCAAAGAAGTTGCCAAAGACTGCGCCTCAGCTTCATTGGTTTGCACTTCATGGCGGCGCAAGAAGCAAGTGACTTTGGTAGCACCAAGTCGCTTAGCCTCCGCGCACGCCACCAAATTGCGTTCGTCCGCGGGCGTGCAAGCCACGAATAAATCGGCATTGCTGACTTCAGCAGCCTTTAAAGTTTTTCCCGACGAAGTGGGCCCGTGAATGATGCGCACTTCAAGCCTCTCTAGCGCTGCGTCCCTCAAGCCCTCAGGGACAATCAGCGTGACCTCGTGGTCCGCCATCAAGGCCTCTGCGAGTCGGAAAGCGACCGCGTCTTCTCCGCCGATAGTAATGCGCATGTTGGGAAATCATAACAACCCGCAAGGTGACTTTCCTTGTGGGTTGTGGGGGAGGGATTCCTCAGCTGAGGTTTAGCCGTTTTTACGGCTGCCGGCGTCGAGCTTTTTGAGGTTATTCTGCGCATCGCGGAGGGCAGTTTTAATCCGCTCCACATCGCTTTTAGGTACCGACCCACTCTTCAGCATCTCTTGAGCCCGCGCAATCGCACGCGTGTAGAGATCGCGCGCCTTGTCGTCATCGCTTTGCAGGTAGTAGTGGTAAATGACCGCATAATCATTCATCAACTGCGGGTCGTTAGGGCTCAGTTCGAGGGCTTTATGGTAAGCCGCACGGGATCGCTCGGCCTGATTGGTGTCGCGGTAATACAGAGCTAGGTTATTCCAGGCGTCGCCATTGGTGGGGGCGGCGTTAGTTGCATAGCGCAACAAGATGATGCCGTGTAAAGGATCCTCGACCTTGCCAGCAAGCCACACCATGTTGTCAGCAGAATCTTTAAGTGCCTGTGGCCCAGCTGCTTGTTGGGTGTTGAAGTACTCACCCGAAAAGCCCTCTAGATAAAGCGCCCAGTATTTTGCGGCGGCGGTGTAGGCGCTCTCTGCAGTAGATTGATCGCCACCGGTGGAAAGTTCTGCGCCGCGCGCCATCGCACCATTGGCGAGGAAGAAATAAGCACTGGTAAAGCTTGGATTGAGTTCCAGAACCTTCAAGAAATCATCGCGCGTTTTGCTCCAAGAACCGGGGCCAGCGGCGTAGTGTTGCGCACCGCGGTACCAATAATGCAAGACGTTATCCGGTTGCATTTGAATCAGCACATCAAACACAGAGATGGAATCACTGCCAAGCCAAGCCCCCACTTGCGCGCTGTCCACACCGCTTGGCTCGCGTTTTGCGGCGAGCTTCCAGTTATCGATGGCTTGCTGACGTAAACCAGGATGGCCGCCCTCATTGAGCAAAGTCCATTGCAGTTCTGCAAGGCGTATACACGGCGCAGCGGTGTCAGGTGAAGCTTTCATGGCACTCAAAAACGCTTGTTCCGCCTGGCTGTAGCTTTTTTCGCCGTCTTTATCATTGCCGACTCCGTAGTTGGCGCGCGCTTGTGCCATCAACACGCGACCTTTCTGCAACATCAACGGCGCAGACTTTTTATGAACTTTTAGCCCAGCTTCGCATGCGCGTAAACTGTTCTTCACATCATTGCTATTCAACAACGCCTCGGACCAGTTCACCCAAACCTCGGCTTCCGGAGTTTTGAGCTTGGCCGCGGCTTCGAAAATCGCAGCAACATCACTCCACGCATCGACGGCATCGAGGCCACTAATCTTGCCACTGGAGATGCCAGATTCCGTGAGCTTGGAAGACCAAGTGCCGTAGGCGTTCCATGCCGCAGCACTAGTGGATTTTTCGATGCCCGCATCGAGAAGCAGTTGCACAGCACCCGCGAAGTTACCTTTTTCGCCGAGTGCAGCGGCGTCGGCGAGAGAGGCTTCCATGCCTCCGGCTTGCATGGTTAGGAGTATGAGTGAGCTTAGAATCATCGGTTTAGTTGGCGCAGTTCTTCGAGTTTTTTCTGCAGTGGTGAGATGCCCGTGCGCTGCTCGAAAGGGTAATGTTTGAGGCTGTTCTGAAGGTAGTTTTCGGAGTCGCCGATCTCACCCCTGCGGATGAGATTGAGGAAGGCTAAGTTCTCCCAGGCGTCGCCCACCGCCATGTCATAGTAGTTGTGTTCCTCTTCAGGAACATCTTCTGCCATTGCAGCGAGGGTTTTGGTGCCTAGTTCGATGGCTCTATGCAACTCTTGTTCCGCAAGCTCCCAGTGCTCGTCCAGATAATAAACCGCGATGAGGGCGCGGTCATTCACCAAGCGGGCATCATCAGGGGCTAGTTCCACAGTGCGGCAATAGGCCTCCCAAGATTCTTGGAAATACTGTGCGGCCAGTTCTTGGTGGCCATTTTGCAGAGCTGCCGTGCCCAAATCGCGGCAGAAAAATCCCAGATTGTTGGTCCAGTTGGAGTTGCCATCGTGGATGACGCAAACCTGGCGCAGGAAACCACGGGCCTCTTTGAGTTGGTCTTTTTTGAAAAAATCTGCTGTGATGGCGTCAATGCCAAGGCGCAAACTTTCAGGAGTGGATTCTGCTTCCAGACGCTCCGGAGCGATTTCCAGCGTGTGTAGAAAACTGGCTGCCGCATCGGCAATCCGGCCTTCATCGCGCAAAGTCCAACCGCGCTGGGTACGTACATGATGCAGCCATTCGGCGCAGGAGGCACCAAAGCCGGGGTTTAATACCATCGCTTGCTGAAAGGATTCTTCCGCGCGGTCCCAACACTCCAGCGCCTGCAAATAATCTGCGCTGCTGCGCGCATCGCGACCTTGCCAGTAACGCGCCTCACCCAGATACCAAAGGGGGGTGGCTTCTCCTGGGCTATCCAGACGCAATTTTTCCAAATGCTCTACTTGGCTGTTACGGCTTTGCGCTCCAAGATTTTGCAAGCGGCCCCATAAAACCGAGTCTTCGGGAGAAATCAGCAGGCCGGCACATAGTGTGCCCAGTGCTAACTCAACTTCTCCACTCCATGCATAAAGATCGGCGAGGGGTAGAGCGGCCTCCACAACTCCCATATACATCGCGCTCTCCAGCGCCGCAGTGGCTTTGTAGGCCGACGCCGGGGCAGCATCGCCAGCCTGTACCGTGGCCACCGTGAAAGCAAGCCCTGCAGCTCCAATGGTCAACAGGGTACTGGACGCAACATACTGTCCAGACTGCAGTTGCGGCTCAATGCGGGTAAACAGCCATTGCCCCGCCTGCCAGGCTCCGGCAGCATCGCCTGCCTGGCGTCGGGCATTCAATAGGCCGATCAGCGTGGTTTGAGGATCTGCGCCAAGCTCAAAGGCTCGCTGGAAAGATTCTTCGGCATCCGCGAGTAAGTCGGCTGCCAAACTCGGGCTCAAACTGCCGTCAGCTTGTTTCCGTTGGAAAAGCAGCATGCTGGTTTGGCCAAATAGAAGGTTTTGTTCGCCATCCAAAGAAGCGAATTGATCCAGCTGGTGTAGAGCGGCGGCAGGGTTTTCCTGCGCGAGCGCGCGGATTTCAGCGGTAGTGGGAACCTGGTCAGGAGCTCCTGGGAGCTTCGTATCACCCATATTCGGCAATTCCGGTGTGACCGCCACCAGCGGCGGCGCATCCGGAGCGGTGGTCTTCGGATGACTCCCTTGGCACCCGCACATCAGGCCGGCGAGGCAAAGAAAAAGAAGAGACTGGAATTCTTGGCGGAAACTCATCGTGGTTGGCGTCATTATAGGTGGAAATCATGCTTGCCCGCCGCACCTCTTCTATTGCAAGCCGCACTTTACCGGCCTTCACCCTACTCTTCGCGCTGGGGCTGTTTGCTGCAGCCTGTGGGAAAACCGGCAATCCTTCTACTTTTTTCGATCCTGGCAACCCCGGTGGAGGTGGAGGTGGAGGTGGCGGCGGCGGCGGTATTCCACCGCTAGAAGATGGCCCCTCGGCAGCTCCGATGGCGGGTTCACTGCTAATGGATGGTCCCCCAACTTTCGTAGCCTCCGCTCCAACCAACGCCGCGATCGGTGTAGATACCAATGCTGCATTGGCCCTGTGGTTCCGTGAAAGTCTGCGTGCTGATACGGTCACCAATCTTTCGGTGCTTCTGCGTGCTGTAGAAACTCCACTTTTTACCATCAACACTTCTTTCACGTGGTTGGCCGCTGACCGTTGCTTGGTTTTGGATCCCATCGGCACGCTTGCGCCGAGCACCCAGTACGAAGTCATCGCCACCACCGATATCACTGATTTGGAAGGTGAGCGGCTAGTCTTGAGCAACAATGGTTTGTTATTCCGTTTCACTACCGCTAGCTCTTTGGCGGGGGTGGCGCCGGTGGTACTCGGCTCTTTCCCACCTGCAGGGAGTAGCAACCAACCCAACGATACGCCTTCTATTTTAGTTTTTTCAGAACCCATGGATTTCACTGGGCTGACGGCCGCAGTCACGTTCACCAACCTTACAACTACAGCTGCTGGCGATTACAACACCTCGGGTGATTTGGAATTTCGTCACGTCGGCAATCGTGTCTTTGAGTTCCCGCATCAAGATGCGCAGCTTGATCTGGGCGCCACAATGCGCTTGCAAGTGAGCACCACCATCACCGACGCCGAGTTCGTGCCGCAGTTTCTTGCTACTGCCTATAGCTCTAGTTGGGGAACCCTGGCTTTTGGGCGCCCGTCTGTAATTGGCTTCGATGAGGCTGCATTCAGCCCTTTTGCGCCTGCGGTCAACTTATCGAATGTGAGTTCCTTTCCCGTCGAAGTCACCACGCCCGTTTCGGTACTCAGCACCGATGCGGTTACTTTGATGGTGCATGAAACCGATGATTCGGAGTTTGTCTCTGCATCCACTTTAGCAGGCGGCGGCTTGGCGGCATTCACGCTAAACCTCACCGATACCCTGGGTGCGCCGTTATTCACATCCGACGCCAACTTGGTGCTGGCTGGTTTTGTGGAACGCGGTGGATTGCGCACTACCATGCAGGTTTTCCGCGACGCGAATGATGCAGAAGCCACTGTTGCTCATGACATGCTGCGTCCGCTATTGTTCAACTACGGTCCACCGTCAGGTTCTTTTGGTAGTCAGTTTGTGACGGATACTCCAAACTTTCGTCCTTATGGTCGTGCCAGTGAACGGATTGCACGCATTGAAGCTTCCTTCCCGCCAACGCTGGGTACGCAAACACGCGAGGTTGCATTTCCTTCTCAAGTGAACTTTTTCGTTGGCCCGTCTTTTGATCCCGCAGTCATCACCGCGGGGCCACTGGCTTTTGATATCACTCTTACCGATCAGGCGGGTAATGCGGCCTCATTAGCTTCGCCTGGCACCGTGAATTTTCGCGGTTTTTTGGCTTCCGAAGCGAATCTGAGTGGCGCAGTCGTGGTCGTTGCCTTTGATCGTGAGGCGCTTTCTCTCATCAGCGGCGCCACGGTTTTTATGGAAAATTTTGGCGGGGGCAATGAAGCAAGCGGCACCACCGGCAGCGATGGCTCGATTACTTTTAGTGCTCGTAGTGGCGCGCAAACCGTCACCATTCAGGCGCCAGGTTTTCACGCCGTGAGTCTGGTCGGCGTGGATGCAGCCAAGTTGTCCGTGCCCTTGATTTCGAACACCCGCAGCGCGGCTTCTCTAAACCCGCTGATTTCTGGCCTGAGCACTGGCGAAACCACAGTCGCAAGTAACTTGCTGACGGATGCTGGCGGGAAATCTGATGCCAAAGGCACGCAAAAATACGATTTGGAAAGTTTGTTCTCAAGCGGCTTACGCACACGTCTCAATCGCCCCGGTTGGTTCGTGGCTTTCCACAATGTTGCCGCCTATCCAGCGCTGAATCGTTACTTCCGATTTGTCGGTCTGGATGCGCGCGTCTTGGTGGATCCTAGTAGTGGCAGCTCCGCGGTGCCACCAGTTTTCGCCATGGTGGAAAGCACCAATCAGCTAGCTGGAACTACGAATTACATTTATCCGATTCAAGCTTCAGGCGGGGTTGGCTTGTCGTTGCCGCCGGTTTCTGGCAGTTCGCTGATTACCACGCGTATTGCTGGTATCAATGGCGCCTGCGCAGTGGGTGCTGGTTCGGTGAATTTCACTGTTGGCGGCACCAATGGCGCTGCGGAATTGGAGCTTGGTTTGCACGCCGCTGCGGTTGCCGAAGGGGCGCCAGCTGGCAGCGTGCAGTTACAAATTCACGCCATCGATAGCGACGGCGATCAAGCTTTAGCGCGCGTTACGGTTGGTGTCAGCGCTGCACCTGCGGCCACGCCAATCGCTTTGCCTGATATCCCGGAAGTTGCAGCAGCATGGGGGGGAGCAAGCTATCCCTTTACGCGCAGCTTCACCGATACGCTGACGGGTGGCGATGGTTTTTATCGCCTCACCATTCGTGATACCGCTGTGGTTTCGAAAAGCTGGCATATTTGGCTTGCCGGCAGTGCTGGTGTGGGCGGCAGTTTGACTCTGCCCAGCTTGAAAGCTACTGCCGGCGGGGCGGTGGGTACTCCCCCAATTGATACTTCCAATGGCGGCGGCTGGATTGCCACCATGGAGGCTTTTGGCATGCCCTCAGGATTCTTGGAGCGCGGCTTCTTTTTCTCCGAATTGGAACGTGACAACGATTCTTGGGCTCAATCGGCAGATTCTCCGGTTTTGAACTTCTAGCACGCGTTTCCCTGAGAAGATGGCGGTCCAGGCACAATGCCGCTATAATCCTCCGTCCTTATTTCTGGAGACCTCATTCTGGAGTTAAGGCGTAGTAGGTAATTCGCCTACCCCGACGCAGCAAAAGAGGAGCAATCATGCCCGTCATCGATAAAGATACAAAAGCCAAAATTGTCGCAGAACACGCCCGTAAAGAAGGCGATACTGGTAGCCCTGAAGTTCAAATCGCACTCCTTACGGAGAGTATCAAAGAACTCACGGAGCACCTTAAGATTCACAAAAAAGACAACGGCACCCGCCGCGGCCTACTCGGCCAAGTAGCACGTCGCCGTCGGCTGATGCGCTACCTGAAAGATACCGATTCTCACCGCCATCACGCGCTGGTTGAGAAACTGGGCATTCGCGGCTAGCACTCTGACATCGGACAGCGCAACAAAGCGCTGTCCGAATCACTTTCCAGGGTCACGTCAGAGGACCCGCCGTTTGCAAACATACGGGCATTTTGCCCAACACAGACGGTTTTAGCGGAACAATAGAAACAACACAAAATCCTGAACGGATAAAAGCGGTAATGACGATCTCTTCCAACAAAAATGTGCGCTCCGTCTCTCGCGAGATTGGTGGTCGCACCCTCACCATTGAAACCGGCTGGATTGCTAAGCAGGCAACCGGCTCCGTTATTGTCAGTTATGGCGAAACGGTGGTCATGACCACAGTGGTTGATGGCGGTCCAAAACCCTTGGACTTTTTCCCTCTCACGGTGGATTACCGTGAAAAAACTTATTCTGCCGGCAAGATTCCAGGTGGCTTCTTTAAGCGCGAAGGTGCCCCAACTTTAAAAGAAGTTTTGGCCATGCGCATGCTGGATCGTTCGGTGCGTCCAATGTTCACTGCTGGCTTCCAAAACGAAGTGCAAGTGATGTCTGCGGTGCTTTCCTTTGACCAGGAAAATGAGCCTGAGGTGCTTTCGATGATTGGCGGCATGGCTGCGATTCATCTTTCGCACATTCCTTTTGAAGGTGGCATGGGTGCGGTTCGCCTGGGCTTCGTGGATGGCAACGTCATCATCAACCCGACCAAGTCGGTGTTGGAGATGGAGAATAACCTGCTGGATTTAACCATGTCCGGAACGGCTTCTGCCGTTTGTATGGTTGAGGCCGGTGCGAAAGAACTTCCAGATGCGGAAGTTCCAGGCGCGCTTGCTGCAGGCCACGAAGTGATTCAAGAAATCATCGGCATGCTTGATGAATTGCGCGGCATGTGCGGCAAAGAAAAGCTGGTGGTAGTAGCTCCACTGACCGATTCCTCTACGGCGGAAGAAGTTCTCGCCAAGTACGGCGAAGCGGCGGTAGAGCAAGTGCTACTGACTTCCGGTAAGTTCGAGCGTTACGCGGCAGTCGATGCTTGGGTAGCTCAAGTGGTGGCCGACATGGCTCCTGCAGGTGATTCCGAAGCAGACCTCGCTGAGCAAAAACGCATCAAGAAAGGTGCGAAGAAAGTTGCCAACGACGTCGAGCGTAAGATGACTTTGAACAACAAGCGAGTGGATGGGCGTGATGGCAAAACCATTCGTCAGATTGATATTGAAACTAGCTTGTTGCCACGTGTCCACGGTTCCACTTTGTTCACGCGGGGTGAAACTCAAGCGATTGTTGCTTGTACGCTAGGTTCGGTTGATGATGAAATGTTCATCGATGGCCTCAATGCCGAGAAGACCAAAAATAAGTTCTTCCTGCACTACAACTTCCCGCCGTTCTGTACTGGCGAGGCAAAAATGCTGCGCGGTACTTCCCGGCGCGAGAAGGGTCACGGCAACTTGGCCGAGCGCGCTTTGCGCCCGATGCTGCCGGATCACCACGATTTCCCTTACACCATCCGCATTGTGTCTGATATCACCGAGTCCAACGGCTCGTCGTCGATGGCATCAGTGTGTGGCGGTTGTTTGTCGATGCTCGATGCAGGTGTGCCAATGAAAGCACCTGTTGCTGGCATTGCTATGGGTTTGATCATGGATGAGGCTACCGGTCAGTACAACATTCTGTCCGATATTCTCGGCTCCGAAGACCATCATGGCGACATGGATTTCAAGGTCACCGGCACGGCTACCGGCATCACCGGTTTGCAGATGGACATCAAGGTCAAAGGCCTCAGCGCTGAGATCATGGCAGAGGCCATTGGTCAGGCCAGAGAAGGTCGTTTGCACATTTTGGGCAAGATGGCCGAGGCACTAGATGGCGCACGCACCAGCATCTCGCCTTATGCACCGGCCAACAAGTCGGTCAAGATTCCAGCTGAAAAGATTGGCTTCGTGATTGGTCCGAAAGGTGCCAACATTCGTGAGCTGCAAGAGACTTACGGCGTCAACGTCAACATCATGGATGACCTAGGCAATGTGCAAGTTTCCGGCACTCCGGTGGAGAATGTCGATGCTTGTATCGAACGCATCAAGCAGCAGACCCGCGTCATTGCCATTGGCGAGCGCTTCACCGGCAAGGTCACTGGAGTGAAAGACTTTGGTTGCTTCGTGGATCTGGGCGGCGGGCAAGAAGGCATGTGCCACATCTCTGAGTTGGCTGTCGAGCGTACCGAACAAGTCGAAGACATTTGCCATGAAGGAGATGATCTCACGGTCATCGTGGTCAACGTGGATGAGCGTTCTGGCAAGATTCGCCTGAGTCGCCGCATTGCGTTGCTGCCGGAAGAGGAAGTTGCCGAAGCAATGGAAGCCGCATCGCGTCCAGCTGCACGCCCTGCTGGCAGGGGTCGTGATGACCGCGGCGGCCGTGGCCGGGATGATCGTGGAGGTCGGGGTCGCGATGACCGTGGCGGCCGCGATGATCGTGGAGGTCGTGACCGCGATCGGGATCGTCCGCGCCCAGAACGCGTCTAAGTCCGTCCTGCGGACACGCCAAGGGAAGCTCACTAGTGTGGGCTTCCCTTTTTTTATGACCATATCTAGTGGTGTGCTTCAGAAATACTGAGAAAGTGCCGAAAAGCCTTACTTACAGAGGAATTTCTTGCAAATACTCTTCCGTTTGCTTCGTTTGATAGGTTAGAATCAATACTGGTTTCGAAACCTGAACATGAAAATCGCCTTACTTACACTCCTGCTTGGCCTCGCTACTTTCTCCTTCGCTGCACCTACGGTGTTGGCAGATACGGAAAATTCCGTCATCTCCATGGAAGAAGTGCAGCTTGATCGAGCACAAGTGCGTTGGGGTAATGCTTCCAAGTTCGATCTGAAAGGTAGTGCCGCAGTGGGTACGGTTCGCTCCACGGATGTTTACGATGCAATCCCTGCTTACAAGACCATCAAAAAAGAAGGTCTGGAAAAAGGTAGCGCACGTTACACCATGTTGATTGGCCAAGCCACCAAGGCTTACAAAGCCGCCTTGAAGAAAGTTGGTCAGGATAAGAGCTATGCGCTCATCGTCGAAGAAGGTGGTATCTCCGGTTACACTAACGTGACCGATGCTACTTCCGACATTATCGCTGCCCTCTAGGGAAGCACCCCTGGATACCCAAAGCACCTTACACCGCTGGCCAACCTCGCGGTTTGTGCCTGTGGCGTTGATGGTGTTTTTGTTTGGCTCTTGCTCCACATTATTTGGTGATCGCTCTGCGGCCGTTGATGCCTCAGGAGAAGCGGTTGCTGCGGAGCCTGTTGAGGAACCGGCATACACTGGGCCTGAGACGATTGAAGATGAGTACCCTTTCATCCGGTTTATTGACCACATGGATGGTACGTATTCAGCTTTAATTACGGTGCCTTCCATGGCGGTTACGCCAGAGGAGGATTTGCCTATCCAACAAGCCCTGAAAACCTATGTGACATGCTTTCAAGAGGGTGGAACTGCCACCATGGACAGAAAACAAGGCTATGTATTTCATAACGACAACAAAATTGCTTACAACAACAAGGGGAAGTTCGAGCCAGTAGAAGAAATATTAGTGGTGCGAGGCACCGAAGATGACCTTCGAGATGTTCTTAACTTTATTGATGTTTGGATTAATTCTGGGCCGATGATTGAGATTCAGGCGGAAGTTTTTGAGACCCAGCACAGCGACGAATTTGATCGGAGTGTTCAGCAAATTGGCACTGACCCTTTCTTTCAAGATGTCCAGGGGCAAACATTTTTAAGGAATTTGTCGGGCAGTTTCCCCAGCGATAATGCAGGCGCCGGTGGCGTTTTTTCGCTTGGCCTCCTGGACTCATCGTTCCGGGTTGATGCGGCGATTAGCTTGTTGGCGAAAAAAGGATTTGTGGATGTAAAATCACGCCCTCGAATCATTACACGTAATGGTGTTGCGGCGGTGATGAAGTCTACCGAACAGGTGCCATTCTTAAGTGTTGCGAATAATGCCACCGTTAGTCTTTCCGGAGCGGCCAATTTTTCGATACAAAGAAGTCCTGTTGGGGTAGCGCTTACTGTAACCCCATTTTTGATTGGTGCAGACACGGTGCATTTGGTCATCGATGTCAATATCTCAACTTTAGGACGCGAATTCGACCTCGGACTCGACGGTGCAGGAAATAAAATTACAGCACCTTCCACAACGGAGCGCAGTGCTCAAACGGAAGTCTATGTGCGAAATGGCGAGGCCGTTGTGATTGGTGGCTTAATGTTGAAGGAGAGCCAAAAAATAGAGAGCAAAATCCCTTTGCTTGGGGATTTACCTTTGCTCGGATGGCTGTTTTCCTCATTAAGCGAGGTCGAGCAAACAACGGAAGTCTTTTTTGTGATTAGGCCCAAACTTAAGGCAAGGCCATCGATTGATCCTTTTGGGGATTTCTTCGATCCCTTCGATGAGGCAAAGGCCAAGGAATAAAGCGTGGTGAAATTTCAGGAAGTAGCATCGCAACCAGGGCGTCGGAATAAGTCAGCCCTTGCGCTATTCTGCTCGCTGCTGTGATCATGCGCCCTGCTCTACCTTTTGCCTCTCCCAGCTCCGCTCGTCGCGGTGAGCGCGGCGTGGTGCTGATTCTGACTTTGTTCGTGTTGTTCCTGGTGATTGCGTTGATCGCGCAGTTGACTTTGGGAGCCGAAGTGGCGCATCAAGCCACCATGAATCGCAGTGACCGCCTGCGTATGCGCTTGGCGATTCGGACCGCCTCGGAAGAAATCCTCACGATGATTGCGGATGATGCATCTGGGGAAGCATCGGGTGGGCTTGGCGGTGCTTTGGGTGGTGCGGCCGGAATGGCCGATGCATTGGGCGGTGCCGCTGGAGGTTTGGGCGGTGATTCCTCAGCTCCGGGGGATGCAGAGGCCGCTGCTGGAGAAGAAGGTGCGGCGGGCGAAGAAGATGCCAGCAACTCCGATTCCTTCGAAGATGCGTGGGCGCGGCCGTTGCGCGTGATGATGGACGACATCGAAGTCATCACCTTTGTGCAAGATGAAAATTCCAAATTCAATCTGCATTTATTGCTGGTGGAAGACGAGCTGTCGGCAGAGGAAAATTACCAACGCGCCGTGCGCATTTTGGATCATATGCGCGATGACATGCCAGGCGATCTTGGTGAATCGGATGCGCGCATCATTATTGATGACATCTTGCGTTGGCTGCAAGTGGGGAGTCGCAGTTTGGAGTTGCCACAGATGCCGCGTCATTCCTTGAAGGATGAAGATGAGTACACCATGTTTTCGTCCCTCGAAGAACTGATGTTACTGAAATCGGTAACACCGGATTTGTTCTTTGATCGCCTCGACGATAACGAGATGATCGCGCCTGGCTTAGAAACCATATTTACCATTTGGACCACCCCAGCGTTTGGCGGTTCCGGGGCAGCGTCCTTGGCTGCCGATTCCCCGCTTTCAGGAGATGCATCCGCTGCGGATGGGTCTGGAGCTGCTGGCGCCAATCAAAGTGGTGCCGGCGCCGCTGGTGCTGCTAACGCCGGCGCGAACAGCAATGCCAATGGCCCAATGAATAACACCGTACAGGGCGAAGGAGGCATGCAAGGCGTTCTCGAAGGAGAACCACCCATGGGCACCAAAATTAACCTCAATACCGCTCCGCGTGCCGTCATTGAAGGGTTGTTCGATCCCCAAGAGTTAACCCCGGCAAAAGTTAAGGCGTTACTGGAATGGTTGGATGAAGTGGATGAAGAAGCGCTCGAGCAGCAAAATAACGCTGAAGAAGATCCGGATGACCGGGAGCTGCGCCAATCTTTGTACGGTGAGCAAGAGCCCGAGCCGAAACATTTTCTCAACACCCTGGAAGAGATTGCGGAAGTCGATGGCTTTGGTGCCGAGGAACTTGATGAAGAAACTCAGGCCAAGTTGCAAGCAACCGTGAGCGTGCAATCTGATGTCTTCTCGGTTTATGTGTTTGCCACGCGCAAAATTCATTCGGATTGGCAGGCCGAACGCCGCTATCAAGAAGCGCCAGGACACACCTTGCGGATGCGCGCGGTGGTTTGGCGGTGCACTACTGCCGACGGCGTCAAGTTAGTGTTCCTCGAGCCATGGCACGAGGTCCCTTTTACCCGTTGGCGGATTCCGCCGTTTCAGCGTGACTTGCCGGTCTTTGAAGCGCCGCGATATTACTAACGGCGCGGCGCATCGCGGCGCGCTGCGGCGAGGCTTCGAGCATCTTCAAAATACATTGGAGGTCTCGCGCTGCGCGTACATGGCGCGGTAACGGTCCATCCACAGCGACAGCGCACAGCAAGCGCGCCGCGCGCCGCTCCAAATCGCGCAGATACTGGCCACCCGCCAAAGCACGAAGAATGGCCGTGTTGCGCAACCGCAGTTGGCGCCGCGAGCCGCAAATCTCGACGCCGCGATCCAAGCGACCTTGCGGCCCACCGCAGCGCAAATACTCTTCCGCCCACGGCAGCAAGTGCCGCGGCAAATCAAGTACCAAGCTGACGTCATCCGCTTGCGCTTTAGGAGCCATAAATTCAGCGTGCGTGGCGAGGTTTTGTGGTGTGTGCTGCCAGTTGCGCTCGAATTCGCGGTAGAGCACCCGTCGGAGGCACGTGAGCGCCGTGGCCGCAGGATTCGCCTGGATGGCAAGCTCCAGCCAGAGGGCGCCAGCGATGCTCTCAAGGATGTTTGCGGGCGGCCCGAGGCGATCGCCGCGCGGCAATTTTTGTTGCCAACGGCGCACAGCCAACTGCAACGCAGCACTTTGCTGCAGCAGCACGTGGCTGGCGTCGGCAGGGGATGCGGCAGGCATTTTTCTATCCTAGCCGAAGAATCTCTGGAAGCGGAGCCTTGCACTTGCCATCCTAGTGGGTGCGGGGACAATCTCTGCTTCCGCGCTCCGCGTACACCCTCGAACACATGCCATCCACCGCCGTCATCGGTCTCCAATGGGGAGACGAAGGAAAAGGAAAAGTCATCGATAGCCTTGCGATTGATGCTGACCTCATTGTCCGTTTTGCTGGCGGCAATAATGCTGGCCATACCGTTTGGGTAGGCACAGAAAAATACGTATTGCACTTGATTCCGGGCGGTATTTTGCATGCCGGCAAGCTCAATCTGATTGGCCGTGGTGTGGTGGTCAATCTTGAGGCCCTCATCGAAGAAATCGACGGCCTCAAGCAGCGTGGCGTAGCGGTCGAGGAACGCTTGCGTATTGATAGCCGGGTGCACGTGATTTTCCCTTATCACTGCCAAATTGATGGCTTGGTGGAAACCTGGCGCGGTGAAGGTCGCATCGGTACCACTGGTCGCGGTATCGGCCCCGCTTACGCGGATAAAGTTTCGCGCACCGGCATTCGCTTAGCCGATATTTTGGATAGGGATACTTTCGAACAGCGTTTGCATGCAGCGCTGGCCGAAAAGAATGCGGTGATGTCGAAAGTTTATGGCGTGGAGCCGGAACCCTATGATGATTTGTTCGAGAAGACCCGCGCCCTTGCAGAACGTCTGCGCCCTTTGGTGGTAGATGGCGGTGAGTTAGCGCGCAAGGCTCATCAAGATGGCAAACGCATTCTGTTCGAAGGTGCGCAGGGAGCCATGCTTGATTTAGATGCTGGCACTTATCCATACGTGACTTCGTCATGGACTGGAGTTGCTGGAATTGCCGGTGGTGCTGGTTTCCCCCCGAACCGGATTGATCGCTCGTTGGCGGTCACCAAAGCCTATTGCACCCGTGTTGGGGAAGGGCCATTTCCATCCGAGCTGAAGTGCGCCATTGGGCAACGTTTGCGCGATCAAGGCAATGAGTATGGCGCCACTACCGGGCGCCCGCGGCGCTGCGGTTGGTTCGATGCCCTGCAGGCGCGTTACGCTTGTGCGTTGAATGGATTGGATGGCGTGTTCGTGACCAATCTCGATGTGCTGAGCGGGTTTGAAGAAATTCAAGTCTGCGTGGCTTATCGTTTAGCGGATGGCTCAGAGGTCCGTGATTACCCAGCCGAGTTGGGTAAAATTGACGATATCCAACCGGTCTTCCAAACTCTCCCCGGGTGGACGGAAGATATCACTGCAGCCACTACCCTCGATGATCTGCCCTCCGCGTGTCGCGATTACGTGGCCTTCCTTGAGCAACAAATGCGCGTGCCGATCGTCAGTCTTTCGGTCGGACCTGGCCGCACGCAAATGTTTGTTTGCGATTCTGCGCAAGCCCCGGCCTGATTCTTCAGTATGACCGAAACTCCCAAGCCAGACTTTGCCGTGCCGCGTCATGTCGGCATCATTATGGATGGCAATGGTCGGTGGGCGCGGCGTTCCGGTTTGATTCGTTTGCGCGGCCACGAAGCTGGAATTGATGCTGTGCGTGATACCGTGGAGGCGGCCGCGGAATGGGGAATTGAACATCTCACGCTTTATGCATTTTCAGTAGAAAACTGGCAACGCCCGCGTACCGAAGTCGCTGGTTTGATGCGCTTTTTGGAGCAATTTTTGCGCAACGAAAAAGCTGCCATGTTGCGCGACGGTATTCGTCTACGGGTGTTAGGCCGCGTCGCCGATTTACCCGCTGGCGTGCAAGATCAGGTGCGTGATGTGGAAGCCGCCACTGCCCAGTGCGCGCGCATGACTTTGCGTTTGGCTTTGTCTTATGGCGGCCGCCAAGAATTAACCGATGCCGTGCGCAAGTTGGCCATGGAAGTGGCCGCGGGGCGTTTGCTGCCCGAAGATATCGACGCCAGCACCATCGAGAGTCAGCTTTACGATCCGCAAATGCCGGATCCAGATTTGATTATTCGCACCGCAGGAGAAGTGCGTTTATCGAATTTCCTCCTGTGGCAGGCGTCGTACGCAGAGTTCCACTTTCTGGATATTTTGTGGCCCGAATTTCGCCGCGAGCACTTGCTTCACGCACTGCGCGATTTTGATGGTCGCGTGCGTCGCTTCGGTAAGGTACTGAAGCAGGATCCCGCGGCGGAAGAGCATCCAGCATGAAAGATATCAAACAGCGTCTGGGCTTTGGCACGCTTTTGGTCAGCGCGATTGTGGGGCTGTTTTTGCTCGACCGAGATTATGTTCCAGGCAGTGCCATGCTGGTGCTCGGTTTGCTCGCACTGGCTGCTCAGCATGAATTTTATGTCATGCTGGCGAACCATGGCTTAGCGGCGCGGCGTACTCTTGGCCTTGTTTTTGGAGCGATCACCTTGGCTGCGGCGTGGTGGCTGGATGCAACTTATGCATTGCCGCTCATCGTCGCGATGCTGGTGCTGCTGCTGCTGATTGAAATTCTCAATCGCAAGCCGGAAGGTGCTCCCTCTCGCATCGGCACCACTTTGCTCGGTTGGCTGGTGGTGCCGCTGCTCTTGAGTTCCGCCGTTCACATTCGTGCCTTTGAAACCGACGGCTGGGACTGGCTGATGATGTTGATTGTGTGCTGCAAAGCGGGGGATAGTAGCGCCTATTTTGTAGGTAGCGCCTTCGGAAAACACAAGCTCATCCCGGAAGTTAGCCCCAATAAATCTTGGGAAGGTGCCATCGCTTCGGTTTTTGGCGCCCTCATCGGCGGCGCGCTGGTGATGGAGTGGGCTTTTGGTGGTCGCATCGCAGCCTCCGTATGGATTCCAGCAGCATTGATCACGAACCTTGGCGCGCAATTTGGCGATCTCGCCGAAAGCTTGCTCAAACGGGGTTGCAAGACCAAAGACTCGGCCACGGCTGTCCCCGCCTTCGGTGGCACATTCGACATGGTGGATTCCTTTCTCATCGCAGCACCTGCCTTGCATGGTTACTTGCTGCTCACCGTGTATAGTTCCTAAGAGGGATTGGCGCACTCGCCTCACTTCCCCTCATCGTCATCTTGGAGACACGCATTCCACTGCTTTCCATCGAAGAGGAGCAACTTCTCTTCGGCCCACACGACCGCAACGTCAAGCAAGTCTCGCGGCGTTTCAAAGTGCGCTTTAGCTCACGGGGTGGCACGCTGCGTATGCAGGGTCCGGAAGACGTCGTGCCGATTTTAGCTGCACGGGTCGAAGAATTGCTGGAACGAATCCGCAGCGGCAAAACCCTCGCGTCCGCAGATGTTGCCGATAACTTGTTCGGCCGCGACGGCGATGCGCTGGGGGCCGATACCAACGGCGGCAGCAATGGCAACTTTTTTCGCAACGGCCGCGATTCCGAGGGCCATGGCCTCAGTAGCGTGTTGATGTCACGCGGACGTGGCGACGGCCTGCCCAATGCGCGCACACCTATCCAACAAACGTATTTAGATTTGTTGGCCGAGCGTGATTTGGTGTTTGCGGCGGGCCCAGCAGGCACCGGAAAGACTTTCTTGGCGGTTGCTGCGGCGGTGCGCGCGTTGCGTAGTGGTCGGGTGCAGCGCTTGGTGCTTACCCGCCCAGCGGTGGAAGCAGGGGAGCACTTGGGCTTCCTGCCGGGTGACTTGGAAGACAAAATCGATCCCTACCTGCGTCCGCTTTACGATGCCTTGAATGATTTGCTCAGTCCGTCAGCGGCGCGGCGCATGAAGGATCTCGACATCATCGAGGTGGCACCGCTGGCTTTTATGCGCGGCCGCACCCTCAACGATAGCTTCGTGATTCTGGATGAAGCTCAAAATGCCACCAAAGGACAAATGAAAATGTTTTTGACCCGTTTGGGTGAGCGCACTCGTGCAGTGGTGACTGGAGATATCTCGCAAACCGATTTGCCGCGCGGTTCGAGCGGCTTACAAGACGCCATGCAGCGGTTGCAGGGCATGGAAGGCACTGGCATGGTGGAATTCCGCAGTGAAGATGTGCAGCGCAGTGGTTTGGTGCAGCGTATTGTGCAAGCCTACGGCGATGAGTGAGGTTTCTGGGCCACGTTTGCAGTTGACCGCGCGCACTGCGCTGGAAACTTATTCTGGCCTAGAAAATCTGTTGGAATCGCGGGTGCTGGCGCTGCTGCAACGCGCATGGCAACTTTTTGACGGCCCCGATCAGGCGTTTGTTGAGGTGGTTTGGATGGCGCAGGCCGAACATTGTGCGGTGCATGGGAAATTTCTAAATGACCCTTCGCCGACCGATGTGATGGCTTTCCCCTACGGCGATGAAGATCTGTTCGGTGAAATTTTGGTGAATCTTGATATGGCCGCAGAGCAAGCAGAAAGACGCCATTTGCCGATTCAACAGGAAGTTGAATTGTATGTCGTGCATGGCGCTTTGCATTTGCTTGGTTTTGATGACCACGATGAGCCCGCCCGCGCCGCGATGCGTGCCGCAGAAAAACGCGTTTTGGCGGAGCCGTCGTAAAAGTTTTTTCGCGTTTCTCTTGAAATACGAAATGGATTTCCGTCCAATCGCATGGACTGGGTTGGCTCCCGCACCCTACGCTTCCACTTTCCTCACTCCCCCTGAATGGTAAAACGCGCCCGCCTTGACAAAGATGTCAACCGAACTCTGGTTCGTTTGTGGGGCGAATACCGCGACACGGATCGACTCGAAGCACGCAACGCTTTGATCGAATACTACCGTCCTTATGCGGTGATGGTGGCGCGAAAAGTCAAAGCCAGGCTGCCACGCTCGGTGGAGTTTAGCGATCTTGAAGGGGCTGGCGATGTCGGTCTGATTCAAGCGGTACAGAGTTACGACCACACCCGCGGTGTGCCCTTTGAGGCTTTCTGTGAGTACCGCGTGCGCGGCGCGATTTTGGATGAACTACGGCGTCACGATTGGGTGCCGCGCCCGGTGCGTAACCGTTTGAATAAGTTGAAGGCGGTGCTGGAGCAGCTGCGCAGCCAGCTGGAACGCGAACCGAATGAGATGGAAGTGGCTGCCGAGCTCGGTATTGAGTTGCAGGAGTACCACAATCTTTATTGTGGTGGCCGCGATACCCCCGTTCTGGCCGGTGGCAAACCTTCTACCGATCAGGGCGATGCCGAAGGCACATTGGATTTCTTCGAAGACCCGCGCGATTACAGCCCCGACGGTGGTGCCCACTCGCGGGAACTTTTGGAGTTGATTTCACAGACTTTAGATGCCGAAGAACGCGAGATTTTGTTCATGCGTTTTTTCCTCGATTACTCGCTGCGTGAAATTGGAGAACTTCGCGATATCTCGCAATCGCGCGTGTCGAAGATTCTTGGCCGCATCATGGAGCGCCTCAAGGTGCGCTTCGAAGAGAAAATCTAGCGGCGGCGCGCGGCCTATTCGGCGCGAAGCGCTTGATGCACGGCCATCGTATTCTGCAAAATTTTACGCAGGTGCTGCAACGGGATCATATTGGGGCCATCCGAGGGCGAAGAGAGTGGGTCGTCGTGCGTTTCCACGAAGTAGCCATCAAAGCCGGTTGCCGCCGCAGCACGCAACAACAACGGCGCACGCTGCCAGTCGCCGCCCGTGCTGCCCACCAAGCCGCCAGGGGCTTGTACCGCGTGGGTGGCATCCATCAGCACCGGATAGCCACTGTGTTGTAGTTCTGGGAGCGACGCAAAATCTACTACCAGTCGGCCGTAGCCAAAAAAAGTGCCGCGCTCGGTGAGCAAGACCTTGTGG